>Ga0302309_10000003_pt1 | contig 506637 bp, 432 predicted proteins | sample III_Palsa_N1_1_FD_200453 | JGI IMG/M metagenome (GOLD analysis project Ga0302309, IMG submission 200453) | Peat permafrost microbial communities from Stordalen Mire near Abisko, Sweden - III_Palsa_N1_1 | ecosystem: Environmental > Terrestrial > Soil > Palsa > Peat permafrost | place: Sweden...
GGCGCGTAATACCTACCCAGGTAACTGCACGGTAACTATTTGCCACAGTCGTACACCATCTATTAAAGACTTTACTCTACAGGCTGATATACTGATAGTCGCCATTGGCAAAAAGAATTTCATTACTACGGATATGGTAAAACCCGGCGCTGTAATCATCGATGTGGGTATGAACAGGGAAACATCAACCGTAACCAAATCGGGCTTTAAGCTTTTTGGTGATGTTGATTTTGAGAATGTGGCACCTAAAGCATCATGGATAACCCCGGTACCGGGTGGTGTTGGTTTAATGACCATTATCGGTTTATTAAAAAACACACTGGCATCGGCTAAGAAAGAGGTTTATAAATAGGTTATTGGTTGATTGGGTTGATTATGTGAATGGTTGATTTCCTAACTATTCAACTCAATCAACCTAATCTAACTTAATCAACTAAACCCTTTCTTTATCCTCTCCCAAAACCCTTCTATACCTATATAAACACCATCTTTCTTTACCTCAACCGGGAAGACATCAACATAATCATTTTGCCCTTCGCTGCCCTTACCTGTATTTAAATTATAGGAGAACCGGTGTACCGGGCAAACCAGTTTTTTATCCTTACACCAACCGGCAGACAGATCACCACCAGCATGGGGGCATTTGGCTGATAATGCGAACAATTCGCCCTCATACCCTATCAGGCAAATGTTCTTGCCACCTGCTTTTACTTTTTTAATGAATGGTTTATCTGAATTTTCAACGTCCGGTACTTTATACCACTTCATACCCTCAAAAATCTATCTTCAGGTTCATAACGTTCGGGTTTTTTATAACCTCGTCCATATTGGTTATCAGGGTAACATGTTTCCTGTCGGCCGAGAGTACAGCCTTTGAATTATCGAGCTTTTTTACTGGCTTGGTAAAATTCAGCACCAGTTTATAAGGCATATCTATCAGCATAGCTTTAGCCATAGCCAGTGTTGATTGCGTTTTCTTTAAAAATGCGTTGAATTTGGTCTTATCAATTATGCGGTAAAACTTATGCGGGGTAACTTCATAATTATAGTAATCCTGCCCTGCTACCAGTTGCTGCGCATCAAAACCTTTGGGACTCTTGTTTTTTGTAACGGCGTTGAGTTGTCCGTTCATAGATATTTTGGAGATATGTTGCAGGTAATATTGAAGATCGGCCACATTTTTTGCGGTGTGGATGATGCTTACCTTCATAATACTTTTTTGCAGATCCATTTTAACTGCCAGTTTACTGGCTTTGGCCATATTTACCTCGTCGGGTGATAATTTTTGTTGGGTAGTATCAGGCAGGGCGCTATAAAAGTTAAGAGAAGTATCTTTAACCATTGCAAATTGCGGGGTTGCACGTACCGAATCCGACATCAGGTTCATGAGCACCGATACCGCGCTGCTCATATCAAACCCGTAAACTACATTGCATGAGCCATCGGCCTTAAAATCATAATGTTCTTCAATATCCACACAAGAGCTGAAGCAAATCAGCACGAAAAAAATCAATATGAGCTGAATTTTTTTCAATGGGGTAATTTTAAAGTAATGATAATCAATTTATACGAAAAAGAAAAGTAATTAGTTAAGGAGAAAATTAAATAAATGCACGATGTCGTCATACAAAAACACCTTTTAGCTTTCGTCTTTATCCTTTCACCTTAAAAAATATCATACAAAAAACACCTTTTAGCTTTCGTCTTTATCCTTTCAGCTCAAAAAGTTACATTTGCAAATTATTATGGCACACCAAATTCCGGATGACGGCACATTGCTTCCTATAATGGAAGAGTTTTATACGATACAGGGTGAAGGATATCATACCGGTAAGGCTGCTTATTTTATTCGCCTGGGCGGGTGTGATGTAGGCTGCCATTGGTGCGATGTTAAAGAAAGCTGGGATGCGGAACTGCACGCCCTTACCGCTGCTGATACCATTGCCGAAAATGCTTCTCGTTTCCCATCAAAAGCTGTGGTTGTAACCGGCGGTGAGCCATTGATCTACAACCTTGATTATTTGACAGGCCAGCTTCAACAAAAAGGCATTAAAACTTTTATTGAAACATCCGGCGCTTATCCCCTTTCAGGCCATTGGGACTGGATCTGCCTATCGCCTAAAAAATTCAAAGGACCGACTACCAGTGTGGCGGAAAAGGCAGATGAGCTTAAAGTGATCATATTTAATAAATCTGATTTTGAATGGGCCGAACAACACGCCAAATTGGTATCCCCCGATTGCAAACTCTATTTGCAGCCTGAGTGGTCAAAATCCAAAGAAATGACCCCGTTAATTGTTGAGTATGTGAAGAATAACCCTCACTGGGAAATATCACTGCAAACACACAAGTATTTGAATATTCCCTAATTAGTGTAACTTAGAGATATATTATCCTATCCTAAGTAATGAGAATTGCTATTTTACTGGTCTTTGTATTTTTTCTGCCGGCTGTTTGCTTTGCCCAGCAGGAACATTATTCAACAAGTGATAGAGATGCATTAAACTATTACAAACAAGCCAACCAAAGCATTGATGACCGCGAATTTGATATCGCGATAAGGCAATTGCAGCAAGCACTTAAGGTCGATCCAAATTTCGTTGAAGCACATCTCCTACTTGCCGATGTTTATCGCCAGCAAAGGCAAAATAAATTGGCTATTGAACAATACCTGGCCGTCACCAGCCTCAGCCCCGATTTTAGTCGCGCCATATACCTGAAACTGGGCGCACTTGAAATCAGCGAAGCACAGTATGCGCAAGCACAAATGAGCCTTAATAAATACCTTACCTACCCTAATATTGTCGATCAGGATATCCGCAATGCTAAAAAAATGCTAAAGGATTGCGAGTTTAGTATGGAAGCTATAAAACATCCGGTAACTTTCAAACCCATAAACATGGGCCCTGAAATCAATACCCCAAATGATGAGTACCTGCCCGTGGCTACTGCTGATGAAAGCATGTTGATATTCACCCGCAAAATAAACAACAACGAGGACTTTTATAAAAGTATGCAGGTTGATGGCAAGTGGCAAACAGCTACCTACTTAAGCAACCAGATAAATACGCCTAATTATAACGAGGGTGCGCAATCCATATCGCAGGATGGTAAATTATTGTTTTTTACTGGTTGTGATCGCCCCGATGGACTGGGCCGCTGTGATATTTACATTGCGCAGAAAAAGGGCGACGATTGGGGTAAACCGCATGATTTGAGTCCGCCTATAAATACGCCAGGTTGGGAATCACAGCCATCCATCAGCGCCGATGGCCGCACACTTTACTTTGTAAGTAACCGTAGCGGTGGTTATGGTGGTTACGATATATGGAAATCGACCATAAGCGCTAAAGGCTGGAGCGAGCCTGAAAACCTTGGGCCCAATATTAATACAGCTTATGACGAGCAATCGCCATTTATACATGCCGATGATAGTACGCTATATTTCTGCTCTGATGGCTGGCCAGGATTGGGCGGTAAGGATCTTTTTGTAAGTCATTTAGGCAAAGACGGCAAATGGCAAAAGCCTATTAATATGGGTTATCCTATCAATTCCAGTGGCGACGAAAACGGGCTTACTGTTACAGCCAATGGCCAATACGCATACTTCGCCTCCAATAATTTAAATGGTTATGGTGGCTTTGATATTTATAAGTTTGAACTACCGGCAAGCGTAAGGCCACACATAGTAACGTATGTTAAAGGCATAATAACCGATGTTAAAAACAAGCTCCCTTTAGACGCACAGGTTGAAATAATTGACCTCGAAAAAAATGAGGTTGTTTATGAGGATGACAGTTCGCCGGAGCATGGCGATTTTCTTGCCACACTCCCACCTGGTAAAAACTATGGCTTAAATATCTCAAAAAATGGGTATCTCTTTTACTCCGCAAACTTTTCATTGGTTGGGCGGCAGCCGGCTGAGCCATACAACCTGGTTGTAAACCTGTCGCCAATTGACATTGGCAGTTCAGTAGTATTGAACAATATTTTTTTTGACACCAATAAGTTTGATATCAAGCCTGATTCTAAAGCTGAGCTACAAAAACTGATCGAATTTTTAAATCAGAACCCTACTGTTCGTATTGAGATCTCAGGCCATACGGATGATGTAGGTAACGCACAGCTTAATCAAGCGCTATCAGAGAACAGAGCGAAAGCGGTTTATGAATATCTTATCGCCAGCGGCATAAAACCCCAGCGACTGGTTTATAAAGGCTACGGAAAAACACAGCCCTTAGTGCCTAATACCAGCGAGGAAAACCGCAGTAAAAACCGCCGTACAGAATTTAAAATAATTGCCAAATAAGCGCAGATATTCCTGCACTTATTTACCCTTTATTATTTTAGTTACCTCTATTTCAAGCAATTCACATATCACCAAAAAACGGCAGGCTGTTAGTTTTATATTATTCAGCTCTATTTTACTATACACATTTTGTTGTATACCTAATTTATGCGCCATATAATCCTGCGTATAGCCCAATTCTAACCTTCTCTTTTTAATATTCTTTAAAACAACCTTTACTTTCTTCTTGTACATCGTTCATCTGGTAGTTATCAAGACATACGAAGTTTATTCGAAAATAATTTTCTAATTAATTTATTTATTAATAGATTAATTTAAATTCAACCTATTAACGCCAGATGGTGTTTCATATGCCTTACATAATCAGCCGCTACCCACTCAACCGTATGAGTAGCATCACCATCGTAACTCACTTGTAAGCGGTTCGCCGGGTAATAACCCAGTACACGGATGATCTGCCTGTTTAGCAGTATCCAAAGATCCAATATCTCTTTTATATCTGCACCCTGGTATTGCTGCGCCGTAACCCACTCATCCTGGGCATATTTCAGTTTAAAATCCTCCTCATAGGTACAACGCACAAGGCGTTGCAGGTTGATCTGCGCGCTATCGATCAGGTGTCCGACTATCTCTTTTTTCGACCATTTATCTGGTGCCGGTTTAGTATCCCAGTCGACTGCGTCCTGATCAATTTTTAGAAAATTTTCAATCGTATCTATCAAACTGTTTATGGTATCTTTCATGTTGCTCATATTTTTTAAAGTTTGATATTTTATATTAATTATCAAAAAACAATTATCTTCAAAAATTAATAGCTGCCCATGGTTCTCAATTATATCTGGATCTTCTTTTTTCTTATCGCATTCATTATAGGCCTGGTTCGGCTTATCTTTTTTGGCGATACCGATATATTCAGGCTGATGGCAGAAGGCACATTTGATTCTGCAAAATCCTCCGTAATGGATATCGCCCTACCATTAGTAGGCATTATGTCGTTATGGCTGGGCTTTATGAAGATAGGCGAGAAAGCCGGGGCAGTGAATTTTCTTTCACGTATTGTTGGCCCATTTTTTAGCAGACTTTTCCCCGAAGTACCTGCAAACCATCCGGCAATAGGCCAAATGATGTTGAATTTTTCGGCCAATTTATTAGGGCTTGATAACGCAGCTACTCCGCTGGGCCTAAAGGCAATGGATGGCTTGCAGGAACTGAATAAAGATTCGGATACCGCATCCAATGCACAAATCATGTTCCTGGTGCTGCACGCGTCCGGGTTAACCATTTTACCAATCGCCATTATTGCGCAGCGCGCTATTTATCATTCAAAAGACCCAACGGATATTTTCATCCCCTGCATAGTGGCAACTTACGCAGCCACACTCGCCGGATTAATTGTGGTATCCATAAAACAAAAAATTAATCTATTTGATAAAGTAGTATTAAGCTGGTTAGTGGGTATTACAGGCTTTATAGCTTTATTGGTATGGTATTTCACCGCGTTTCTTAATCATGAACAAATCTCCAAATTTTCAGGCGTTTTTAGCAACCTGATCTATTTGGTGATTCCCGTATTGTTTATATTAGGTGCGTTACGCAAAAAGATAAATGTATTTGATGCCTTTATTGAAGGTGCGAAGGAAGGATTCGAGGTCTCGATTAAGATCATCCCATATTTAGTGGGCCTGCTTGTAGCTGTTAGTTTATTTAGAACCTGCGGCGCGTTAACTTACCTTGGCGATGGTTTTAAATGGGTGTTCGGCCATTTTAATATGGATACCCGCTTTACTGATGTGTTACCAATTGCCTTTATCCGCCCGCTTAGCGGTTCTGGAGCCAGGGCGCTTATGCTGGATAATTTAAAGGTGTTCGGACCGGATAGCTTTGTCGGCCATATGTCGAGCGTATTATACGGTACTGCAGATACTACATTTTATATTGTAGCTTTATATTTCGGTGCTGTTGGCATCAAAAAAACACGCTATACCATACCTGCCATGTTAATAGCTGATTTTGTAGGAATAGTAACAGCTATTTTAATATCGTACTTATTTTTTGGCTAGCTATAAACTAATTTATAAACCATGCAAACAGGAGAAGGACCGATAGCAAGCGCAACGGCACAAATTGGGTATACAAAATATCAAACCATTGTTAGTAGTGGCAATCACCAAATTATTGTTGATGAACCTGAAACTATTGAGGGTGGCGACACAGGTATGGAGCCACACGGCTTACTGTTAGGCAGCCTGGGCAGTTGTACAGCTATTACCCTGCGCATGTATATTAATAGGAAAATGTGGCCGGTTGATGAAATTACAGTTGACCTGGAATTGTTTAAAACCGAAACAGGTGTAACTATAAAGCGCTGGCTAAATTTTAAAGGGGAATTATCCGAAGTGCAAAGAAACCGGCTATTGCAAATCGCTGATGCCTGCCCAATTCATAAAATACTGACCGGAAGTATACATATCGAAACCAGTTTCGGGCCATTGGCTATATAAAAAACAAACCGGGAGGAGTAGTCCCGGTTTGTATCAATCACTCTAAAACAACAACCTCTAATCCAAAAGGAAGCATTCAAATTAATTAGTTATAGAAACAAAAAAACTATTGACTAATTAAATATGATGGTCAAATTTACCAAATAATATTTCCGCAAGATTTAATTTTGATTTCTTTTTACTAAAGGTTGACAGTTGTATTTTTAAAGGGAGCAATTGAGCTTCAATACTTTAATCCCTTTATAAAAATATCTACCAGTAATAAGCGCTTGGCATGGATTTCTTCTAAATGCTCCATGCGCGGAAACCGGTTTTTTTTGTGTGATAAGGCTCCCACCCTAACCCCTTGCAAGGCATCGAGCAACAGGTCAACAACTTCATTTGGATTATCCAGCGGTCTTATACCGCCTTTTTCTACTTCCGCTTGTATAGCATTTGCTAACAAAAAAGATTCCCCTAAACGGATCTGTTCAATAATACTCCAGATAGCATCGGGTAAATTCTGTTCATTAAGCCTGAAATAGTCGAAGAAATTATAATTCTTTACAATAAACTCATGATGGGTATTAACCTGGAAAATAAATACATCCCGCAGGTCGTCCATTTGGTTATCTGATAGTAGTTTCAGGTAATCATTAGCCAGCTTACGCATTACCGCTGTATACAGCTCGCTTTTATCAGGAAAGTAATAATAAAGCAACGCCTTCGACATAGATATATCACCGGCAATCTCGTTCATGGTTGTTTTTGAGTAACCGTAGTGCAAAAACCGGTGATGGGCAGCGTCTAAAATCTTCTCCCTCTTAATATCCTGTTGATCGGTAGTAACTACACCCATTGGAAAATATATACTATTTTTAAATTTAAGATTCTACGTAAAATAATGATACCGGTTACCAAATTTATGTATTTTATACACTTTGCAACCTTTATTTTGTTTGCACAAAGTAAATTACATTCCAAATCTGTAAAAAATCTGTGGCATTTGACCAAGAAAGTCCATTAATCAGTCTAATTGTATTAAACCAACACCGGCGCCTATTACCAGCGCATCTTCTACAGCACCAATTATTGGGTCAATTATGCCTGTATTTTTAACCGTTGCTTTACGCAGCATGTAACTCAAATACGTTGATACGAATGCCGAGCTTGCCCCTAATAAAGCGCCGGTTATAACTTTACCGCCTGTAGCCTTATTAATACTTGCCCCAGCCAGTGCACCCGCCAAACACCGAAAGACTACTCCTGCCGGCTTAATGCGGTTTGGGGTTGAGGGCAGTTTATCAACCACTAATTCGCTTATTGCTATTATTTTTAAAGTATTAGCCACTGTTTTTGATTGCATAAAGCTTAGTGGCGAATGCTCCAGATTTTTTGAATGGTGGTGGCTCAATATATGGCTGGTTATTACCGGTGCCGATGATGTGCGCATACCAGCTAAGGCGCCGATGCCTAATACTTGCCAAAAAGGGTGTGAAATTTTAAGCTTCATAATTATTAATAGATAATGCACCCAATAAATACAATAATCATTCCTAAATGATGTGGTACACAAATTGCAGTATACTGATCACATCAAACTATACATCTACTATTATGAAAATACATGAAAATAATGCATTGGGAGAATTAGGCAGCGCGATAGGCAAAGGCCTGATAGCCGGGTTAGCTGCAACGGTGGCTATAACCATATCGCAAATGATAGAAATGAAGATAACCAAACGCGAACCAAGCGAAGCACCTGTTAAAGTAGCAAAGGAAACCGTAGGCGTAAAACCTGCAAGCCCCGAACTAAAGGAACAATTAGCAAACGAATTACATTGGGCTTACGGCACATCATGGGGTATAGCACGCGGTATTATAGGGCTTACGGGCTTAAAAGGTATACCGGCAGCGTTGGTACACTTTGGGTCGATATGGGGCGCATCCATGCTGATGCTGCCTAAATTTAATGCCGCCCCGCCGGTTTATAAAGAAGAACCTAAAGTAATAGCTATTGATGGCTTCCACCATTTGGTATATGCATTAACAGCAACTGTTGTTTATGACGCGCTTGATGCAGGATCGAAACGTGAAAAAGGTTTGAATAAGCTGGCAAAAAAGCTCCATCTTAAATCCCTGCTTAAAAAGGTTAGTTAATATATCTGACCACAAAAAAAGCCACCCGGATTTCTCCGGGTGGCTCATAAATTATACAATCAAAGAAATTATTATACTGTTTCCAGTTCAGCTTTTGGTTGCTGTCTTTTTTCTCTTTTCTTCCTGATATTTTCTTTCATATTGTAACGTATCAGGTACATACATGGCACCAGTATGAGTGTAATCAATGTTGCAAAGCCTAAACCGAATATCATTGTCCATGATAATGGGCCCCAGAAGGCTACGTTATCCCCACCGAAGTAAATATGCGGTTTAAAGTGTGTGAACAACCCGGCAAAATCAATATTGAAACCTACGGCCAGTGGTATCAAACCTAATATTGCCGCGCTTGCGGTAAGCAATACAGGTGTCATACGTGTACGGGCGGCTTCCACAACGGCATCGTGGATGCTTAGGCCTTGTTCTAACAGCATATCCGAGAATTCAACCAGCAATATACCATTTCGAACTACCACACCCGCCAGCGCGATGATACCCACACCCGACATTACGATAGAGAACGTCATGTGGAACAAACTCAAACCAAGGAACACCCCAATTATACTGAAGAATATCTCACTCAATATAATCAGCGTTTTACCTATAGAGTTGAACAGCGCCATCAAAATAACCAGGATCAACCCAAATGATATCAGCAATGCCGTACCCAGGAACGCGCCTGTTTCAGCCTGATCCTCCTGCGAACCACCCATTTTGATGGAAACATTCTCAGGTAGTTTGAAGTTTTTGATCGCCTGCGCTATCTGGGCATTTACATCAGCCGGGGTAAACGGTTTTATAACGTTTGAACCCAGGGTAATTACACGCCTTTGTTGTTTGTGTTTAATGTTAGCGTAGGTATTGGTATACCTGATATCAGTAAATGCGGAGATAGGCACCTGCCTTATACTACCACCCATAGCAATATCACGGAAAGTGATCTTTAAGTTACGTAACGCGTCAACATCATTACGCTGATCTTCAGCTGCACGTACATCAATCTCATAGTTATCCTCTGTAGTGTTTCTATAATCAGATGCCTTTGCGCCATATATAGAAGCACCCAAAGCCTGGTTGATCTGGTTTGTTGTGATACCTTCGCGGTTAGCACGCTCACGGTCAACATCAAAAATGATCTCCGGCTTATCGGCCTGCACATCGGGTACTAATTGCTCAATACCGCTTATACCTTGTGCATCAAGATACTTTTTCAATCTTGCAGTGGTATGTACTAAAGTATCCAGGTTATCACCGGCCATTTCAATACTGATATCCTTTTGCACCGGCGGACCGCTGGCCTCCTGCGCAACGGCAATCTGCGCTCCCGGCACACCCTGCACCGAACTACGGATCCGTTTCAGTATTTCTTTGGTATCCTTACCGTTCCTCTTGCCAAACTCAACAAAAGCAACAGTGATCTTACCTTTATTATAGTAAGTACCCTGATCCTCGTCGGATGGGTCGGTAACCCCTACCGATACGTTTGATATAATAGATGATACAATATCCTTATCAGGCTCAACTACTTGTGCAACCTTTTTCTCTAATTGCTGAATTACTGTATTTGTATAAGCCTGGTCGGTACCTATAGGCATGGTTACATACACATATACAAAGTTCGGATCGGATGACGGGAACAATTCTACATCTAATTTACTAACCACTGAAAACCCTATGGTAAAGAAGAAGAGCACAATAACGCCTAAAAGCACTTTCCACGGGTTGTGTACCGCACGTTCCAGCCATCTTGCGTACCAGGTTTGAAAACGTGGCCATAAATTTTTCTGGAACCTGTCTATCACCTTTAACAATACAAAGTGGTTAAACAGGAACAGGAATATGATCAGTATCATAAAGTTACCGATGCCAATACTTATAGCACCAATAGCTGCAAGCACGTAGAAAAACGCGGTTACACCTAACAATATAAAAGTTGTACGCCTTGTTTTTGGGTCGAATGTTTGATGATCGTGTTCGCCTTCATGATGCGGTTTCATAAAATCAACCGCGAAAACCGGGTTCATGATATAAGCAACTACCAGTGATGCCAATAATGTTATAATAAGCGTTATCGGCAGGAAGAACATGAAACTACCGATTAAACTATGCCAGAAAGCCAGCGGGATAAACGGTGCAAGCGTAGTCATGGTACCTGAAAATACAGGCATGAAAACTTCGCCGGCAGCTATTTTCGCTGCTTTGGTAATAGGCATAGCACCATTATTAAATATACGGTGCGTATTTTCAATTACTACAATGGCATCATCCACCACAATGCCCAGTGCAAGCAGGAAGGAGAACAGTACGATCATGTTGAGCGTAAAGCCTATCACCGGCATAAACAGGAAGGCTATAAAACACGACAGTGGAACAGACAGCGCCACAAATATGGCATTGGTACTACCCATAAAAAACATCAGAATAACGGTTACCAATATAAAACCAATGATGATGGTATTGATAAGATCGTTAAGTGTTGTACGTGTTTTGTCCGATTGGTCGCCCGTAACAGTAATATTTAACCCTTTAGGGAAAATAGTATGTTGTTTTTGTTTGATTAACGCGTAGATCTCATCCGAAGCCTCAATTAGATTTTCGCCTGAACGCTTACTTACGTTTAAGGTGATTACATTTTTAAAGTTCGGATCATTAGGCGTTTTAAGACGCGCGTAACTTTCCTGATCCTGGAAACCATCCCTTATCTGGGCAATATCGCGCAGGTAAACTGCTTTACCTTGCGGGTTTCTGATCACCATCGCCGCTACTTCATCGGCGCTCTTAAAATCCTCCTTAATATCAACCGCGCGTTGCTCGCCACCTGTTGTAATGGTACCGGCAGTCGACAGGATATTTTCATTGCCTATAGCTTGTATGATATCGCCATAACCGATCTGCGCTGCAGACATTTTATTGATGTCGACATTGATCTGGATATTTGGCTTCAAAGCACCAACCTCAACCACTTGTGAGATCTGCTTCATGCCTTCAATATCATCTTTCAGGTTGTCTGCATATTCTTTCAGTTTCTTAAGGTCATAATCACCCGATAAGTTGATATATAGTATAGGCTGATCAGCAACATTGATATCAGATACAGTTGATTCTTTCAGGTTATTATCGTTTTGTGGTAAATCCTGTTTGGCTTTATCCACAGCATCCTTAACATCTTGTTTAGCATCCCTTATCTTAACATCGGTGTTAAACTCGCAAGTAATGATAGAAACGTTCTGCTGTGTGTTAGAGGTAACTTTCTTCAAGCCCTTTAACGATTTCATTTGCTTTTCGAGTTGCCTCGTAACCAGCGTCTCAATATTCTGCGGCGATTGCCCCTGATAAATGGTAGTTACATATATTTTGGGGATGGTAATATCCGGAAAATTCTCCTTCGGCAGGGAATTGTAGGATGAGAACCCGAGTAATGTGATTAAAAATATAAGCACATATACCGCCCGTTTATTATCAATGGCCCAACTCGATGGCCCAAATTCTTTTTCCTGGTCTTTCATTTTCTTGAAATCAGATTATATAATTAATTACCAGATTTTAATACGCTTACCTTATCGCCATCACCTATTTCGCTTGCACCTTCAGTTATTAACTGATCGCCGCTCGATAAGCCCGATTTTACCTCAGTATAACCACCTGAAGTTTTGCCTTCGGTAATAGGTTTACGTTTGGCAAAGCCATTTTCATTTATATACACATAATCGCCTTCATCCGACCTCTGGATAGCATTTACCGGCACCGAAATAGTATTATGGTTTTGGTAATTTGCTATCTGTAAAACAGCCGTCATGTTAGGGCGGTACTCTTTATTGTGAGGCAATTTTATCTCGATACCAAAGCTGCGTGATCCCGGATCAATAACCTTAGCGGCGAATGTTACTCGTGTAGCCAATGAATCATTAACATCAGGGAATAATATCTTAACGCTATCGCCCTGGTTTACACTGCTTGAGTACGATTCAGGCACATCAGCCTTAACTTTTAACACATCAGCATTTATAACACGTATGCCTGTTGAACCCGGCGCGGCAACCTGACCAAGTTTAAGGTCCATTTGGTCAACAATACCATCTATAGGTGATACAATACGATACATATCCGCCTGTTGCTTTAAAGATGATACTTGCTTTTGGGCTGTTTGTAGATTAGTTTGAGCCTGTAAGTACTGAACTTCAGTACCAATCTTCTGATCCCAAAGGTTCTTTTGACGCTGATAAAGAATATTTGCCAGGTTAAGCTGTGATTGTGCCTGGCCAACATTTTGTTGTAGCACGCTATTATCTAACTGAGCAAGTGTTTCGCCTTTGCTTACATGGTCGCCTGCTTTTACATACAGTGCTGTAATTACCGCACTTGCCTGTGGATATGCGGTAACGTTATTCTGCGCATCTATTTTACCTTGTATTTGTACATAGTTGGTAAACTGGCCAGGCTTAACAATAATAGTGCTCACATCCGCACCTTTTGTTGAATCTGTACCTACCTGCGCCTGTAAGGTAGCTATTTTCGAGCTTAAATCAGCCTGCTGCTTTTTCAAGTCGGCCAGTTGAGTTTTTTTATCAGTTGGTTTTTGCGTGCAAGCCGCAAAAAATAGGATTGCCGGTATGTATAATAGTTTTTTCATTGTCTCTTTTTAATATTGTGGATTTAGTGTTATTGAATTCTACCGTATGCTTTGTCAAGATCAACTTTGCTAATTAGCACATTATATAGTGCCTCTATATATTGATTGTCTGCACTTTCCAAACCAGTTTCAGCTTGAGTAACCTCAATGCTTGAACCTACCCCTTGCTGATATTTAATTTGAGCTACTTTTAAAATCTCATGTGCCAACTCCCTGCTGCGCTTCTGTGTAATTAACGATTGTGTGCTATTATAATATGTAACATTAGCGCTGCTCGCCTGCAAACTAAAAGCATTTTTAGCATCATTTAGGTTATTTTCAGCCTTTTGGACAGAAATTTTTAATTGTTTCAATTGGTTGTTACGTTGCCCGCCGCTGAAAATAGGAATGTTTAAATTCACTCCTACGTAACTACTTGGGTAGATGTGATCATATAAATACCTAAACTGGTTTTCCTGAAATGTCCCGCCATAACTTCCTGATGCAGTAAATGTTGGCAAATATTCAGCCTTTTTACTTTTCACATTAAGCTGGTTAAGTTTTATGTTAGTTTCCAGCAAACTGTATTCAATACGTTTATGATAAAAAGATGTGTCAAGGGAATTTTCCGCTATTTGCTGATCCATATTAACATCTTCCAGCTTATCCTTTAATGTAAGTTGATCATAGATAGGCATCCCCATCTGAAATTTTAACATCTGATAATTTAAGGTAAGTGTGCGAACGGTATTTTCGCGACTGGTAACCAGGTTATTATATTGAACCGATAAACGGTCGACATCGATAGCTTCTACAAAACCTTGTTTATTTTGTTGTGTAGTTTGGTCTAATTGCTGTTTTAGTTGAGCAATGTTTGCATCCAAAAGCTTGATTTGTTCATTGCTTACCAGTACCTGGTAATAAGCTTTTGTTACATTAACATTGGTTTCTATTTTTGTACGGACCAAACTGCGTTGGTATAATTCCTTAAATGTTTTTACAGCTTGCAGGCCTACTATAAAAGTACCACTAAACAATAGCTGCGTTGCTTGCACTGATAATGTGTTATTGTATTTTACTGCACCAAATGGATATTTAGTTAATGGTGCATTGGCATCTGTTGTGCCGCCGGTCAATAACCCTGCAAAACTAGGCCCAACGGTTGCTGGTGGTTGTATGTAATCCTGAAAAGAAACTGAGCCATTTACTTGTGGTAAGCCTTGGCCAATGGTTTCTTTAACTTTGTATTCAGCGCTCTTAACATCTAAGCCCGCGTTAACAACCGAATCCTGGTGCTGATAGGCATAATTCACACAATCCTGTATGCTAAAGTTATAAACGCTATCGCGCGGGGGAGCCTGCTGTGCGTAGCTGGTTACCGCTACGGTACAAAACAGGGCCATTATAAAAACTGTATTTCTCATTGTTATGTATTGTAATAGGTATTACTGTGTTTATTGTTTGGTAAAGATGTATCTGCGTTTTGACAACCTTATGTCAGCAGCTTTTATCATTCACTTATATTTTTATATTTATCTAAAAGCTTATAACCTTTAAGCGTACATATGCCATAGTTAAAATGCTCCAGAAACTGGAACTGTACCTGCCAGGGATTAAATTCAGCTAAAGGGAACAATGTGGTATTAAAGCCCATTTCTACTTGCGTTACACGCATACGGGCCATTATTTTAACATCGATATCCGGCCTTATGTAGCCTTGTTTTATCCCCTTGTTTAAAAGCTCCTCCAATGTGCGTATCAAAACCTCAGCCTTGAAATTCTGAAATTCCTTCCAGGCATCAGGGTGATATTTTTGCATGTCATGTATCACTATCGGGTTGATCTTAGAGAATATCTCTTCAGAACATTTCATCATATTGATCATTTCCTCAATCACATCACCCGAAGCACTCATAATGGCACACATCTGGTCTTCATCTTCCTGCAGCTTCTTTTTTGTAAGGGCAACCACCAGTTCATTCTTATCCTTAAAAAAGTGGTAGATGGTTTTTTTTGATATACCAAGGTGTTTGGCAATATCATCCATCGTAACGCTTTTTATACCTGCTGTTAAAAACAGGTCCTCGCCGCCTTGTATAATTCTTTCTACGGGTATCATTTTTATCTCCGGTACAAAACTATGGAAACATTTTTAGATTTCAAAGTTTCCATTTCAAATTACTATTTACACACAACCGGCATATTTGTTACCTTTGCAAAAAATTATATCAAATGACGCTTTCTCCTCTTTCAGCTATTTCCCCTATTGATGGGCGTTACCATAATGCAACTGCTGAACTTGCTGAGTATTTTTCGGAATACGCACTCATAAAATACCGGGTATTTATTGAAATTGAGTACTTTATAGCACTGTACGAACATCCGTTACCGCAATTACAAAACTTTGATAAAAGTTTATCAGAAAAGTTACGCGACATATACCGAAATTTTTCGGAAGCTGATGCGCTGGACATCAAACAGATAGAAAAAACAACCAATCATGATGTTAAAGCTGTTGAATACTTTATTAAAAAAGAGTTCGATAAGTTGGATATAGCTGCTTATAAAGAGTTTATCCATTTTGGTCTAACATCACAGGATATAAACAATACCGCCATCCCCTATTCATTTAAATTAGCTTTAAATGATGTTTATTACCCAGCATTAGCTGAGTTGATTGACCTACTGAAAAAATACGCCGGCGATTGGGATAAAATACCGATGCTGGCACATACACATGGTCAGCCTGCATCACCTACCCGCTTAGGCAAAGAGATACAAGTATTTATTGAGCGCCTGGAAAATCAACTTACTTTATTGAAACAAGTACCTTACTCTGCAAAATTTGGCGGGGCTACAGGTAACTATAACGCGCACAATATCGCCTATGGCAATATCGACTGGAAAACATTTGGGAATCACTTTGTAAATGATATTTTGGGCCTGAACCGCTCACAGTTCACCACACAGATTGAGCACTATGATAACTTTGCTGCACAATGCGATGCCTTAAAACGCATCAACAATATTTTGATCGATTTGGACAGGGATATGTGGGCCTATATCTCCATGAATTACTTTAAGCAAAAAATAAAAGCCGGCGAAATAGGTTCATCGGCCATGCCGCATAAAGTAAACCCGATAGATTTTGAAAATTCAGAAGGCAATTTAGGTATTGCTAACGCTTTGTTTGAGCATTTGGCAGCTAAACTACCAGTATCAAGGTTACAGCGTGATCTGACTGACTCAACTGTATTGCGTAATATAGGTGTACCTGTTGGGCATACACTTATCGCCATGAAATCAACCATCAAAGGTTTAAATAAGCTATTACTAAATGAATCGGTAATTGCTGGTGCATTGGAAGCTAACTGGGCGGTGGTAGCGGAAGCCATACAAACCATTTTACGCCGTGAGGCTTATCCTAACCCATATGAAGCGTTAAAAGAGCTTACACGTACCAATACACAGATCAACGCTGATACTATTGCAGACTTTGTAAGCACACTGGATGTAAGCGATGAGATTAAAGAAGAGATTAAACAGATAACACCGTCTAATTATACAGGGATATAATTCAAAAGTTAAAATTCAAAATTCAAAACACGTTGAAAAAGCATTTTTGACTTTTTACTTTGAATTTTGACTTAACAATAAGGTCATACACAGGTCATAACTATTATAGTATAGTTTTAAAATCAAAAAGCTATCTAAATTTGTTAAAGAATTTATTGGAGAAAATAAAAATGAATATCAACGTATATACTGAATCAACACCGAATCCTGCAACCATGAAGTTCATTGTGAACAAGTTGCTGATTAACGGCAGCGCCGACTTTGCCACAAAGGAAAGTGCTGAAAAATCGCCATTTGCTAAGGAGTTATACAAATTTTCATTTGTTAACGGGGTTTTCTTCGCCAGTAACTTTGTTACGGTAACTAAAACTGAAGGCAGCGATTGGGATGACCTGTTACCTATATTAAAAGAGTTTGTTAAAGGTGCCGTTGAAGCTGAATTAGCTGTACAAACCGAAGAACAACCAGAAGCCGGAAACTTTGAAGGTACTGATATAGAAGTTAAGATACAGCAAATACTACATGATTATGTTCGCCCTGCTGTTGAATCGGACGGTGGAGCTATTACTTATAAATCATTTGGTGAAGGTGTAGTTACTGTTGAGCTTCGCGGTTCATGCAGTGGTTGCCCGTCATCCACAGTAACCCTAAAAGCCGGTATCGAGAACTTACTTAAACGTATGGTTCCTGAAGTTACCGAAGTGGTTTCTGAAGCATTATAATATTAGACACCAATTGCACGAATTAGAGCTAATCTCACGAATTGATTTGGTGAAATTCGAATAAATTCGTTCAATTGGTGTTATTTATTTAAAATACTTGTCTATATAACCTAGCAATTCCCCTGTTATCTTGCCATTAGTAGCTAACAACTCCCGGGACTCCATTACTTCATCACCCCCCTTATAGTTAACCACATCTCCCCCTGCTTGTCTTACAATCAATATTCCGGCGGCAACATCCCAGGAGTTAAGATTATACTCATAAAAGGCATCAAAACGTCCGCAGGCTGTATATGCCAGGTCAACCGCTGCTGAACCCAGTCGGCGTAAACCATGCGCGCTTTTCATCAATTCGGTAAACAGATTGATGTAGGCAGACTGCTTGGTAAAATCATAATAAGGAAAACCAGTTGCCAATAAGCTTGCGGATACAGTTGCATTATCGCTTACCTTTATTTCGCGGCCATTTAAGTAGGCTGGGCTGTCTTTACTGGCATAAAAGCATTCATCCTGGTTAACTTCATATACTACGCCAACTACCAGTTCATCGTATTCCTTAAGCGCTATACTTACAGAGAAAACCGGCAGGCCATGTATAAAATTGGTGGTACCATCCAGCGGGTCAATTATCCAGTTAAACCGTTCGCCAAGTTTGATTTTTGTTTTTTCTTCAGTAATGAAGCCCGCTTCGGGTAGTATCTTTTCCAAGCCTGCGACAATCATTTCTTCGGCAGTTTTGTCGACGTATGATACAAGATCGTTGAGGCCTTTATATTCTATTTTATCGGGACTGAATATTTTGCGTTGCTCCCTTATAAAATCTCCGGCTTGTTTGGCAACTTCAACTACGCTGTTTGTGATTAGATTGTACTGCATGATGGCGTAAAGATAGGCTGAATGAAAAGAGTTTATGCACAAAATAGCTGGCAAAAAACAAACTTAATGCAGCGGCTATACGTGCCACAGGCGGATACATGCCAAATGTTTGTATCAGCAGTTTAATCACCATTAAATTGGCAAAAAAACCTATAACGGCTACTGATGCAAAGCGCATAAATTGTTGTGCCGATGAAGACTTTGATTCGGTAAACACCAAAAACTTGGTTATCAAAAAATTAACAACAACACCTAAAAAAAAGGATATGGCCAATGAAAGCGACGAATTACGAACAGTAGTATTTAGAATATGGTAACTCTTTTGAGTAAGCAGGTTATGATAAAATAGGTAAAAAACTGATATATCTACCAAAAACCCTGCACCTGCAGATAATACAAACCTTGCAATTTCGTTTTTTGATATTTTGTGTAGAATTTTATTAGCCATGCTTAACCGTAGTTTTTTTATTGTGATTCAATCCTGATACAATTAAGACTACGCCAAAGATGAAAAGTAAAATTGCAATTAGCTGTGCTTGCGGAAATGACAGACTACCAATGTGATATCTTGTATTAACACGTATAAATTCAATCAAAAAACGTTCAGTTCCATTCAAAACCAGGTAAATACCGAACATAATACCCGGTGTTTTTATAAGGTCACGAATACTCCATAAAAACAGGAATAAAATTATACAGGTAACACATTCGTAAAACGATGTTGGGTAAACCGGTGCAGGCAGCACATGGCAAAATTTGCCAACACAGCCGGTGATCTGCACACCCTCATCATTAACATTGTGCGGGAAGCTGAACGACCACATCCAATCGGGAGCCCAGCTAAACCAGTGTGGTTTTGGCATTAGATTGGGTTTACCCCAATCGCCATCACCGCTCATCTGGCAGCCTATACGGCCTAATCCGTATGATAACATCATGCCCGGCCCGCCGATATCAAGCATGGTTAATGGCTTTATGCCGTGTTTCCAGGCAATGTATAATACTGCAGCACCGCCGCAGATTAAGCCACCGTAAAAGGTAAGTCCACTAAAGCCAATAAGCATCCCTACCGGGTCTTTTAAAAACTCATCCCAGTTCTCAAGCGCGTTGAATACTTTAGCACCGGCAAAGCCACATATAGCGGCCCAAAGTAAAATACTGCCCATTAACTCATATGGGTGAACCTGTACTTTTACTTTTTTAGGTTGAGGAAGTACCTGCTTCTTATTTTCGGCATAAGCCCAGTAAGCAATCGCAACGGCAAATATGATCCCGCCTATCCAGCTGCCTTTCGCGGACAATATCATATCCTGCGGACTATCAACTAAATCGTGATAATTGAATACCGCATATATTAATTTATAACCCAATATAAAACCGAAGATGGCATTACCTGCCAGCTCAGTTGTACTGATAGGACTACCAACAGTAACCTCTTTCTCGAATGAGTGGATATATCCTAATTTTTCCTTGCGCTTAAACTCCTCAGTAAAAGCCCAGTAAGCCCCTACAAATGCAAGTGCCACAAAAAAACCAAAAGTTTGTACAGGTAAAGGAATATCTATTCCGAAAAGATAGTTTAATAGCGAACTAATGGTTGGGAACATAGGTTATATTTTGCTGCGAATATAGCGGTTAATGCACTAATATTTCTTCAGATTCTGTTATTTCAACATCACCATCGTGTGAAATAGCTGTTAAGCAAACCGTTTTTAATTCGTTGACAAGCACCGGATCGTATTTGGTTTTCACTTTCACATAATTACGGGTAAAGCCGTGCATAATACCATCTTTAAAATCGGTTTCAAACAATACTTCTTCCGTTTTATTAAGCTGGGTTTCATAAAAAGCCCGGCGTTTTTTATCTGAAAGTATATGCAACATTTTACTGCGTTCCGCACGTGTTGAACCTGGTACCACACCCTTCATTTCGCTTGCCAGCGTATTTTCCCTTTCAGAGTAAGTGAACACATGCAAGTATGAAACGTTAAGATCGTTCAAAAAATTATAAGTGTCAATAAAATCTTCGCGTGTTTCGCCGGGAAAGCCTACAATCACATCAACACCTATGCAGCAATCAGGCATCAACTCCTTTATTTTTACTACCCTGTTACTGTAAAGTTCTCTTTTATAACGACGGCGCATCAAGCCTAATATCTTATCAGAACCGGATTGTAACGGGATATGGAAATGCGGTACAAACCTTTTGGAAGTAGCCACAAACTCAATGATCTCGTCAGTCAACAAGTTTGGCTCTATTGATGATATACGGATCCTGTTGATCCCTTCTACCTCATCCAGCGCCTTAACCAGGTCAAAGAATTTGTCTTCGCGCTGACCATCTCTTACACCGAAATCGCCCAGGTTAACCCCGGTTAACACAATTTCCTTAACACCTGAGGCGGCCACTTCTTTTGCTTGTTTCACAGCATTTTCAATAGTATCGCTTCTGCTGGCTCCGCGGGCCAATGGGATGGTACAAAATGTGCATGAATAATCGCAACCATCCTGAACCTTTAAAAATGTACGTGTACGATCGCCACCAAAAGACCATGATGATACAAACTGATTAGCCTCAGAAATCGGTTGATTATAAATCACCGCTTTGGGCTTTTTTGTAAGATCGGTAATGTGATGGATGATCTGGAATTTTTCGGCAGCGCCTAAAACCATATCAACACCGGGTATTTCGGCAATTTCTTTTGGTTTTAGCTGCGCATAGCAACCAACAATGGTTACATAGGCATTAGGCGATATTTTAAGCGCTTCTTTTACTACCCTTTTGCACTTTTTATCGGCATTATCGGTAACAGAGCAAGTGTTAATCACATACACATCAGGAGTATCAGTAAAATCAACCGTACTGTAACCTGCCTGCGCAAACAGGCGGCCAATAGACGATGTTTCTGAATAATTCAGCTTACAACCCAGTGTATAAAAAGCAACTTTCTTGTTCATTTTCAGCGGGCAAAGATAGGCATTTTCAAAATTTATTGCACTGCCACCAAACTGTAAAAATATCGGAGCTATTTGATCGTATTATTCAACTCCCCAACGGTAGCTTTCATTATCCAAACCAACGAGATCAATAACCCGGTTTACTACGGTCATAGCTACATCTTCTATAGTTTTGGGTTTGTTATAGAATGATGGTACAGCAGGGCAAATGACCCCTCCCGCTTCGGTAACCGTTTGCATATTGCGGATATGGATGAGGTTTAAGGGGGTGTCACGGGCAACGAGAATTAGCTTACGCCGTTCTTTTAATATTACATCAGCAGCGCGGGTTACCAGGTCGTCAGATACGCCGCTGGCTATTCTGCCAAGTGTACCCATTGAGCATGGCACTATGATCATAGTATCAAATTTTGCTGATCCCGATGCAAAAGGTGCCATAAAATCATGTTTATCGTAAAACTTGAATGGCAAATTGGTGTAATCATCATCATCCAGCTCAAACTTCCAAACCTGTTTGGCATTATCAGACATTACAATAGCAACCTCAGTTAACTGATCGCTTAACCGCTGTAGTTTCTCCAGTAAAAGTTTAGCGTATATGGCACCACTGGCTCCTGTTATGGCAACAACAATCTTCTTCTTCATAGCAATTTCATTAACAAACCCGTGGCAAAAATCTATAGGCAAAAAAAAGGGTCGAATACAAGTACTCGACCCTACATCTACCTATGAAAAACATGCCCAAAAATGGGCATACAAATGTACTAACACTTTCTTAATATTTTAATAATTTTAACAAAAAATATTAATTGATCTTCGGAAAGTTCTTTTCTATAAGTGTTTGAATAATACCATCAACCATACCTACACTGGGCACATATATGTTTTTTATGCCTGCCCACTTCATTACGGTAATGTAAATTTCACATGCAGGTATAATTACATCCGCCCGGTCCTGGTTTAGTCCAAGTACGTTAATACGATCTTTTAACGAGAAAGAGTTAAGGTAATTGTAGAGTGTTTTTAACTTATTAAATGATAATGGCACATCATTTTTTTCTTCAGATAACTTATATAACTTGTTGATATTTCCACCAGTACCAATTCCTGATATACCTTTAAAAGTTTTGGTGTTTTCACGTATGAAATCATGCATTTCATTCCAGGTTTCTTCTTTATCCTGGTTATCAAGCATACGTATGGTGCCTATATTAAATGATCGTGAGGCATAAAGCTCGCCTTCTGAAAATAATGAAAGCTCGGTACTGCCACCACCCACATCAACATACAGGTAGTTTTTTGATTTATCTATAGTTTGCTCGGCGTGGCTGGCGTATATTATTTTTGCCTCCTTTTGCCCCTGGATGATTTCCAGATCAATTTGTGCTTCTTCTTTTACCCTGAAAACTACTTCTTGCCCGTTTTTAGCTTCGCGCATGGCAGAGGTAGCAAAGGCCATGTAATCCTGCACCTTGTATACATCCATCAGGTTGCGGAAAGCCTGCATCGATTTTATAAGATACACAGCCTTCTTATCAGAAATATGCTGGTTCAGAAAAGCATCATCACCTAACCTGAGCGGAACCCGTATCAGGGTGTTCTTTTTAAAGGAAATTGAACCGTTATTTTGAATAATATCAGCTATAAGGAGTCTTACAGCGTTTGACCCAATATCAATGGCAGCGTATCTCAAAGTATTTAGTTATTTTTTATTTTTAAGGTAATTGTATATATCTATTTGCGCGCGACACAAAACTTCCGAATTTGTTTTGTGGTATTTGTTAGTGTTGTGGCTGTTTATTTCGCGGGCCTTGGTGTTATCACTTAATTGTATATTGATGATATCTCTTATCTCCTTGCGTAGTTGCTCGTCATAAATAGGAAAACCCACCTCAACACGGTTATCGATGTTACGGGTCATAAAATCAGCCGAAGTAAGATAAATAAGCTCATTGCCGCCGTTGCAGTAAATATGCACGCGCGAATGTTCCAGGTATTTATCAACTATACTTATTGCATCAATATTTTCACTAAACCCTTTTATACCCGGTACAAGGCAGCACATTCCCCTGATTATTAACTGTACTTTAACCCCTGCATTATTAGCCTGATATAGCTTGCTTATTAATTGTTCATCCGCAAGGCTATTCATTTTCAATATCATATAAGCCTTTTTGCCAGCTTTGGCATTCTTTATCTCGTTATCTATCAGCTTATATATAGCGGGTCTTGAATCAATTGGTGAAACTATCAGATGTTCAATATCCTTAGCCAGTGTATTTTTCCCTAATGCCCTGAATACTTTTACCAGATCACCAGTAAGCCTTTTATCGGCAGTAAAAATGGTATGATCAGCATAAAGCTTAGCGGTTTTTTCATTAAAATTACCGGTAGATAAACAGGCATAATAAGCCGGTTTTTCTTTTTCAAGCCTTTTAACCAAACATATTTTTGAATGCACTTTATAGTTTTCAACACCATAAAGCACGTTTACTCCCTCTTCTTCGAGCCTGCGGCTCCAGGTAATATTATTCTGCTCATCAAACCTCGCTCTTAGTTCAACCAAACAATTTACTTTCTTGCCATTTTTAGCGGCGTTGATAAGGGCGTGAACTATCCGTGAGTTTTCTGCTAATCGGTATACTGCAATACTGATCTCCTGTACTTTTGGATCGATAGCTGCCTCACGTAAAAGGTGAATCACATAATCATACGATTGATATGGCGTGCTGATCAGATAATCCCTTTTGGCTATCATACCCATCAGGCTTTTTCCGAATGATAACCCATCAACCGGCAGAGGCTGGTATTTAACGTATTCCAATTCAGGCCTGCCCACATTAGGGAAGGCAATAAAGTCCTTAAATTTATGATAACGGTTGCCGGGGATAAGGCTTTCACCATGCAAGCCCATTTTGCTTACCAGGTATTTAAGCATATCCAAAGGCATTTCGGTATCATACAGCAAACGCATCGGTTTACCTTTGCGCCTTTTCTGCAAGCTTTTGGATAATGAATCAATAAATTTCTCGCTTACTTCCTTATCCAGATCAAGCTCTGCATCGCGGGTAAGCTGTATGGAGTACGCCTCAATACTATCGTGTTCAAAAATAAAGAAGATGTCTTCAAGGCTATACCTTACAATATCATCAAGTAAAATAATGAACTTAAGGTTGTTAGTTTCAGGTAGTACTACAAAACGTGGCAGGTTATCAGGCACCTCAATTAAAGCCAATCTTGTTTTTTTGTTACGGGTAAGCTTTACAAAAAAGTAGATAGCCCTGTCGCGCAGCTCTGGTAATTGTAAAGACTCATCAAGCATGATGGGCACCAGCATAGCCAGCAGCTTTTCCCTGAAATAACTTTTAACAAACTCGCCGCGGGTTACGTTAAGCTGTTTATCATTTAATATAAATATCTTTTCTTCGGCAAGTTGCTTAACAATTATGTTTTCATACAAATTATTGAACTTTTTTTCCTGCTTAACAACCAGCGTTTTTATTTGGTTTAAAACCTTTTTAGGGTTATAGCCTAAAATTTCCTTGGCCTTTTCATTCAGGTTAGCTAAACGGCTGAGCGTGGCTACCCTTACGCGGTAAAATTCATCAAGATTTGAGGAGAAAATAGCCAAAAATCTAACACGTTCAATCAAAGGGACCGTTGGATCCGCAGCTTCCTGTAAAACGCGCTCATTAAAGTATAACCAGCTTATTTCCCTATTAATTAGTGGTATGTGCTTAATATCCATATAAATGCCCCCTTTTCAGGCGGATTGTACAAATCTGCTTATTTATTTGTTAACTTAATATTAACTCCTTGCTATGTTAACTGTTTTATTACAATCAAATAATAACATTCGACATCTTTATTAAGATTATATTTATAAACAATTAGCTTTGTACCAAATTAAACCTCCATTATGCCAACATTTGATATAGTAAGCAAGATAGACGGTCAAACGCTTGATAACGCTATAAACACTGCTAAAAAAGAGATATTGAACCGTTATGATTTTAACGACTCAAAAAGCACAATAGACCTGGATAAAAAGACCAACGAGATAACCATAGTTACCGAAAATGATATGCGCCTGAAAGCTATTCAGGATTCCATCATTAGTCGCATGGTAAAGCAACAGCTTGATCCTAACGCGCTTGACTTTGGCAAAGAGCAATATGCATCGGGCAATATGATCCGCAAGGAAATAAAGGTAAAAGAAGGCATTGACAAGGAAGTTGCCAAAAAGATAGTAAAGAAAATAAAGGACAGCGGCTTAAAAGTACAGGCCTCAATAATGGATGACCAGGTACGTGTACAGGCCAAAAAGATCGATGATCTGCAAGCGGTGATCAGTCTTTGCAGATCTGAAACTTTTGAGCAGCCGCTACAGTATATTAATATGAGGAATTAGGTCCATGTCGGATTTCGGATGTTCGATTTCGGATTGACTTGAGAATTTAAATCCGAAATCGAACATCCGAAATCCGACATAAAAAAGACCGCCCCTCACGGAACGGCCTTTCTATCAAACTAAACCACTTATTATGAAAACAATCTTTATTATTTAACAGCTATTTCTCTTGTTTGAAATTTAGCTTCTTCTCTTTTTGCCACTATTAATTTCAATATACCATCGGCATATTCAGCATCAATTTTTGAATGGTCTACAGTTTCAGGTAAAGTAAATGACCTTGCAAATGAAGTGTAATTGTATTCGCGTTTGCTGAATTTTTTACCTTCTTCAACATTCTCAGCTTTCTTTTCAGCTGATACGCTTAATACGTTTTTATCTAAATTGATCTTAAAATCTTCTTTCTTTAAGCCGGGTACGGCTAATTCTATATGAAACTCGTTTTCAGTTTCTGCAATGTTTACTGCAGGCACGCGTGATACTAATTTATCGCCTAAAAACTTGTCGTTTAAAAGGCTATCAAATACATCATTAAAAAATGGATTGATACCGTGAGTTTTTTGTCCGTTGTTAAATTTTACTAAAGTCATCTTTATAATATATTAAGTTTTATTCTTTTATTAACTTCGTGAGTGTCTATTCAACTGTTGTACCAATGCCCAAAAAACGCCCTTCGTGCGACATTATGACCGAACAAGTTAAAACAAACAGACATTTTGACATTACATGGCTGAAAATATCAAAAATTATAAATACAGAACTCTGATCCCGATCCGTTTTTCGGACATGGACGCCTACGGGCACGTGAACAACGCGGTATATTTAACCTATTTTGAAATTGCCCGCTCAAACTATTGGAAAGAAGTTGTGCAGTGGAACTGGGGCGAAAACGGAATTATTTTAGGCCGATCTGAGATCAATTATCTAAAACCTATAACCTTAAATGACGAGATAGCTTGCTACGTGCGTACCACGCGGATCGGCAACAGCAGTTTTGATGTAATGCATGTTTTGGTAAAAATAACACCAAATGGTGAGGAAATTTGCACAACCGGCAAAACGGTATGTATCTGCTATGATTATAATGCTAACAAATCGGTATCTATCCCCTATCATGAAAGGCACCGCATGATTGATTATGACGAGCCGGGATTGATTTTGAATACTAATTAAAACCTTCATGTCATTGCGAGCGATAGCGTGGCAACCTCGTCGTATGCACACGAACGCGACGAGGTTGCTTCGTCGTTCCTCCTCGCAATGACATTTAAGAGATAGAAATTTAAAACGATTTTATATTCGGCTGCAATAGTAGTTCCTTATCCAGCTTACCTATATTTTTTTTATGGCCGGTAACCATAATAGCGGCTTCGAGGCAATTGCCGTCCTTACTTATTTTTTTGCGGTATGATGTAAGGTGATGTTCCTTGATGGTTTCTTCCAGCACAAGCAAACTATCATAATCTGTATTGGTAAAAACGATGGAATAAAGCTTATCGTGATGCAATTTATCCAGGTAATTCTCAAGCACATGGAATATGGTTAATACCAGTATCGTAATTACCGAAGTCATAATACTCAATGTATAATCCCCTGCACCCACTGCCATACCAATAGCCGCCGAGATCCATATTACCGCGGCAGTTGTAAGGCCACTAACTGCTATATTATCCTTAAAAATTACACCCGCGCCAATAAAGCCTACACCTGTAATAACATTGATATTTACACCCAAACCGGCGCGCTGTGCTATCATGGTAAATATTGCAGAGCCCAGGCAGATGAGTATAATGGTGCGAAAGCCCGCTGTTTTATTTTTGTACTGACGTTCAATACCTAAAATACCACCGCATAAAATTGCAATAGCTATTCTTAACAGATCGTCAGGAACTAAGTGAAAGTGCTGGGGCATAATTAAAAGATCTTACCGGGGTTTAATATATTATTTTTATCGAACACTTTTTTAATACCGCGCCATAATTCAAAATGCACATCGGTGTACTTTATTGGCATAAATTCCTTTTGCACCAGCCCAATACCATGCTCACCGGATATGGTGCCGCCTAAAGATACGGTTAGTTCAAAAATTTCGGTTATGCCCGTATTTAATTTATCGTTCCAGTCGGCATTCCTCATGCTGCCTTGTATAATATTTAAATGCAGGTTACCATCACCGGCATGACCAAAACAAACGGAATCGAAGCCGTACTTATTGCCAATTTCCTTTATGCCTTTCACCAATTGAGGCAATGTAGCCCTCGGCACAACCATATCTTCCTTTTTATAAACGGAATTTATTTTTACTGATTCCCCTATAGTTCGTCTTATGCGCCATAGTTCCGCTTTTTTAGCATCGCTATCAGCAAATAGCACATCCTTACAGCCAAAGCCTTCTAAAACCTGGTTTATTTTTTCGCAGTCCGTAAATATCACTTCATTATCACTCCCATCAACTTCTATTAATAAGAACGCGACATCTTCATCTTTCAAATCAAACTGAACACCGTTATAAGCTTTAACCCACTCAAAGCACTTACGCTCCATGTATTCAACAGCAGATGGCACAATACCGGCCCTGAATATGGCAGACACCGCCTCGCAAGCACTTTCATTTGATGGAAACGAAGCCAGCATCAGCGCGTCATTTGTTGGGTGAGGGATGAGTTTGGTTACAATTTTGGTGATGATGCCTAATGTGCCCTCCGCCCCTATCATCAATTGCGTTAAATTATAACCCGACGCATATTTTAAAGTATTAGCACCTGTCCAAATGATCTCGCCGGATGGCAATACTACTTCAAGATTTAAAATATATTCCCTGATAGTTCCGTACTTCACCACCCTCGGCCCACCCGAACCATGCGATACATTGCCCCCGATAAAGCAACTGCCTTTACTGGCCGGATCAACCGGGTATAACAGGCCTTTTTCTGCAACCGCATTCATAAATACTTCGGTAATTACACCCGGCTCAACTGTAGCCTGCAGATTTTGCTCATCTATATTTAAGATCCGATCAAAGCGCTCCATTGATATTAATAAGCCACCCATCACAGATAAGGCACCACCGCTTAAACCCGTTCCTGCTCCACGTGGTGTAACGGGGATGATGTATTCATTACAGAGTTTCAGCAAGGCTGAGATCTCAGCTGCTGATCGTGGTTTTACAACAACCTCCGGGTAATAACTCAGATCCTCCGTTTCATCATGGCTGTACTTTTCCAGGTCGGCATGGCTGGTGATAACCGCGTCTTTACCCACAATAGCAATGATTGCGTTGAGGATATGATCGTCTATTTTATTATAAGCCATGAATAGGATTCACTAATCAATAAAATTGGTAATGATCACGCTTGAATGCCCAACCTTTCCTTTTAACGGCGGACTCATCTTTTTTATACAAACCCGCACATGATCTATAAAAGGAAATTTATTTTTTATAGCATCAACAATGGATTGTCCCACCGTTTCAATCAGCTTGCGCGTATGTTTCATTTCTTCGCAGGCTATATCATATAGTTGTTCGTAGTTTACGGTATTGTCGATCTCATCGGCCAATAGACTGCCTGTAGGCCTGAAACTGACTGACATATCAACTAAAAACCGGCTACCTAATAGCTGTTCTTCCGGGTAAAACCCGTGATGAGCGAAAAACTCCGCGTCGTTTAAATTTATCTCAACCATAAATCAAATGTAATTAAGAATAACAAATTGCCCAATCTAAATAGCTTTCATTAGATTTGGGGGTACCAAAATATAAACGCCATGCCAAAAACTGACCTTTTTGAATCGCCTGATTACTATCAATTAGATGAATTACTGACTGATGAACACAAACTTATACGTTCTTCGGTAAGAGATTGGGTAAAAAAAGAACTGACTCCAATAATAGAGGACTATGCACAAAAAGCAGAGTTCCCTAAACAGTTAATAAAAGGTTTGGCAGAAATAGGCGCTTTTGGCCCAACCATCCCGGTTGAATATGGCGGCGCTGGCCTTGATTATATGTCGTACGGCATTATTATGCAGGAGATTGAACGTGGGGATTCAGGTATAAGATCAACCTCGTCTGTACAGGGCTCGTTAGTCATGTACCCGATATATACCTATGGCTCGGAAGAACAACGTATGAAATACCTGCCCAAATTGGCTTCGGGTGAAATGATCGGTTGTTTTGGGTTGACTGAACCCGACCATGGATCGAATCCGGGCGGCATGACCACTAATTTTAAGGATGCCGGCGACCATTACGTTTTGAACGGCGCCAAAATGTGGATCTCCAATGCACCGTTTGCAGATATTGCCGTAGTTTGGGCAAAGGACGAAACCGGAAAAATAAAAGGACTGATAGTTGAGCGTGGCATGGAAGGTTTTACCACGCCCGAAACGCATGGCAAATGGTCGTTAAGGGCATCGGCCACCGGCGAACTGGTATTTGATAACGTTAAAGTACCGAAAGAAAATCTGTTACCTAACGCATCGGGCTTAAAAGGTCCCCTTGGATGCCTTAACCAGGCCCGCTACGGTATTGCATGGGGAGCGCTGGGCGCAGCTATGGATTGTTATGACACCGCCCTTAGATACGCCAAACAGCGTAATCAATTTGGCAAGCCGATAGCGGCATTTCAGCTACAGCAAAAAAAACTGGCCGAAATGATAACCGAAATAACCAAAGGACAACTATTGGTTTGGCGATTGGCTACTTTAAAAAATGAGAATCGCGCTACCGCGGCTCAAATCTCCATGGCTAAACGTAACAGTGTTGAAGTGGCCATAAACATTGCACGCGAAGCAAGGCAAATACTTGGCGGCATGGGTATTACAGGCGAATATTCTATTATGCGTCACATGATGAATCTGGAATCAGTAATAACCTATGAGGGCACACATGATATACATTTGTTAATCACTGGAATGGACATAACTGGCGAAGAAGCTTTTAAATAAAAAAACTTTTTTTCTTATTAGTTACATAACAATTGTTTTGTATTATATACTTTACAAAGAAAAGTTATATTTGTTAATCACTCTTTAATTAATGCCCCTTATTAATTATTCGCGCAAGAAAACTCTCTTGTTTGCAAGAAACCTTTTTATATGGTTCTCTTTCATTCTTACTGTTTTGTTGGCTACCTTCTCGTGTAACCAAAATAAGCCTGCTAAAACTGAGGATCTTTCCGATGGCTTTAAAGTTATTTTCAATAATGTAAATAGGTTGGATGACCACAAAAGGGCTGATGAAGCTATACATTATCTCGATTCCTCATTCAAACTACTGGATAAGCCAACTGTAAACGATACCTTCAGGTTTTACGCCGTGCATTTTTCGTACTATAAAATTGCTAAGCTCAATCGGCATAAAGAAATGTTATATGCCGACAGTCTCGTAAATATGGCTCAAAAAATTAAAGGAAAATCATATGTTTCCAGTTTTGCTGAAGCCAGTTTTGCTAAAGGTGATGCCTATTTAGACCTGAAACAATATAACAATGCCTACCAATACTTTTACCGTGGCTATTTCATAGGTAAAAACCATCTTGATAATTCAGTACTTGCTGAATACACTTATCGCATGGGCATGATCATGTTCAGGCAATCACACTTTGAGTTGGCTGCAAAATATTTTAAGGAGAGTTACCGGCAGAGCTTTGCTCACAACGATGACTTTAAGGCATTTTTCCTGCGCCAGGAATTATTGAATAATATTGGCGAAAGCTATCAGCACAATGGTAATATTGACAGCGCCGCGTTATATTTCAATAAGACACTGGCATACATCAACCAAAATAATAACAGGTTTAAAAAACAGGCAAACCTGCTTGAAGTGGCACGCGCGGTTACTTACGGAGACCTGGGAATAATAGCCTACAATCAAAAACAATTTACCAGAGCAACCAACCTGTTAAATAAAAGTATCGAAATCAACTTAAAAAAGTATAATGATAATTCCAACGCCGAACTGTTTGAAATAAGTCTTGGCCGTGTTTACCTCGATCAGCACAAAGATGCCCTATTCACTAAACTGATGCAGGATATGAGCCGGCAATTTGACAGTGTAAAGAATATGGAAGCTGAAACCGGTTGGAGCAAGTTAATGAGCGACTATTATACTTATAAAAAAGATTACGCAAATGCTCTTCAATATTTTAGAAAATACACCGTACAAAATGATTCCCTCGTTCAGCAATTCATCTCCTTAAAAGAGGTAGATGTAAACCAGCAATTGGCTAATTATGATAAGCAGTACCAGATTCAAAACCTGCGGGATGATAATAAAGCACAGCTGATATACCTTTATTTAGCTATATTATGTGTTATTATGGCCATTGTGATCCTGGTATTGATGTACCGAAACTGGAAAAGATCAAAACAGGATGTGGCTGTTGTAAGCGAGCTGAATAAACAGATCGGTTCGCAAAAAACAGACCTTGAAAATACTTTAAATGACCTTAAAGTTAGCAGCGAGGAAAAAGACAGGATATTGCGTACCGTAGCGCACGACCTGCGTAACCCTATAGGCGGTATTGCGGCCTTAACCAATGCTATGCTTGAAGATGATTTTACCGAAGAGCAAAAGATGCTGATAGAGTTAGTGAACAGCACATCCTACAACTCACTCGAATTGATAAACGAAATATTGGAAGCCACCAATGCCGCAAATACCAATTTAAACAAGGAACCCGTTGAAATTAACTCGCTGGTAAGTAATAGTGTTGAGATACTGAGCTTTAAGGCTGCGGAAAAAGATCAGCATATTGTAACTGAGCTTTTGACAAAGCCTAAAGAGATATTAATAAGTCAGGAGAAAATATGGCGGGTAATAAGCAATCTTATCAGCAATGCCATTAAATTCAGCCCAAGTAACACCAGCATTAAGGTAAAGATAACCAATGAAGATAACGAGATAAAAATATCGGTTAGCGACAGCGGCATAGGTATACCTGATGATATAAAAGACCAGGTATTCAATATCTTCACCAATGCAAAAAGGCCAGGCACGGCAGGCGAAAAATCATTCGGCTTAGGGCTTTCTATTTGCCAGCAAATAGTTGCCGATCACAACGGTAAAATATGGTTTGAGAGCAATAACGATATCGGCACTACCTTTTATGTAAGTTTGCCAGCAGCCTGATCAGGGCTTAATAAAGTCAGCATACCATTGGCCAGACGATTTAATGATGCGCTGCTGTGTATCAAAGTCAACATGTATCAGCCCAAAACGGGGATGAAAGCCTTCGGCCCACTCAAAGTTATCGGTAAGGGTCCAAACAAAATAGCCGCTTACTTTATTGCCTTCGTTTTTAGCTTTTAAAACCTGTTCCAAATAGTTCTGCAGGTACTCCACACGCCTGGGGTCATAAACTTTGCCATCCTTTACTTCATCAGGAAATGCGGCACCATTTTCGGTAACATATATTTTCTTAATACCCGTGTAAGCATTAAACTTTTTCAGCATCTCATAAATAGCGGGCGGATAAACTTCCCAACCCATATCAGTTAAAGGCACATTTCTCTTTTTGGCACCTATTAAACTTGCATGCACGTATGGTGTAAGTAATGAATACTTCACAATTTCGCGCGTGTAAAGTTGTATACCGATGAAATCGAAATCAAACTTCGCGCTCTCCATATCTCCCGGCTGAATGTATTTGTCCATCTTTTTTAAAATAGACAGATCAGCAACAGGGTAACCCAGGCCCAGGGTTGGTTCAATATAAACACGATTTAAAAGGGTATCAACCCGTTTTGCGGCCATTACATCACGCGGTTTATCACTTGCAGGTTCAATATACGTACAGGAAAATGTAGTACCGATTTGCACATCGGGCAAAATGCTTCTTAATGTACGCCCGCCCGCTGCCATACATAAAATAGCGTGATGTACAGCAGGCATAAAGTTGCCAAGTCCTTTTCGCCCCGGCGCATGGATGCCTAAAAAATAACCCGCCCCTGTGAATACGGAGGGCTCATTCATTATCATCCAATTTTTTACCCTGTCACCAAAATTTTGGGCGCAAACGGTAACAAATTCAGTAAACCAGGTTACAATCTCGCGGTTTGTCCAGCCACCTTTAAGTTCAAGCGTATGCGGCAGGTCCCAATGGTATAGTGTTACCCACGGTTCGATACCTTGTTTAATGCAGTAGTCAATAACACGGTTGTAATAATCAATACCCGCCTGGTTTATGCTGCCTATCCCTTCGGGGAAAACGCGCGACCACGATATAGAAAACCTGAAATTCGGGATATTTAGTTGTTTAACGAGATCTATATCAGATTCGTACCTGTTGTAAAAGTCGCAGGCGTCGCCGGGTTTATGACCATATTGAATGTTGCCCTTTTTAGCCGAGAATACATCCCAAATGGATTGCCCTTTACCTTCATGATCATAAGCACCTTCAATCTGGAAAGCGGCTGTCGCTACTCCCCAGGTAAAATCGTCGCCAAAAAGTTCCTTGTTAAAATCTGAAGTTTGCGTAGTAAGTTCCATTAAATTGAGCCAAAACCAAGCCCAAATTGTGCATTATAATTTTATAAAAAGAAATTTTGTGAATATACTGTTAGTGCATGAACGTTGATTTCATACTTTTTAACATGATCCACTCAGGTAAACTACTGATAAACTTCAAAAAATTTGATATAATTTTCATAACCTGCTTAATTTATAATTAAAGATACACGGCCAGTATAACCCTATGATATTTATAGTATTATGTTATTGTTAACAACATTTGTTGAAAAAGGTGATATTTTTGTTTGATAACATCCTAACCCACCAATGAAAGACCACTTTTTAAAACTTATTGATTACGACCGATTTGCCAACCTTGAAATTCTAAAACTCATTATTGAGGCTAATGAACCTGAATTACCGGTAAAGTTAATGGCGCATTTACTGTCGGCACAACAGGTTTGGTTTAAGCGGTGCGCGGGCTTGCCAGATGTCGGTCGTGTTTTATGGCCCGATTGGAAAGCAGATACTTTTGAAAAGACAATAAATGAAAACCATGATGCTTGGATAGCCTATATCAGTGAATTAAATCCTGAAGATTTCAATAAATTGATTGCTTATAAAACATCAAGAGGTGAAAGCTATGAAAACCTATTGAGCGATATATTAGCACATTTAATTAACCACGGTACGCATCACCGCGCACAGGCAGGCCAGCATTTAAAGTTAGCCGGAATAGAAAATTTACCTTTAACTGACTACATTTTTTATTTAAGAAAGTAATTAATGCCGTTTACAAGCCGTTTATTTTGATATTTGCCAATCTTACAATACCGATCTATGATTAAGAAAACTCTCCTTATAGCAGCAGCTACCAGCTTAATGTTAGCCGGATGCGCCGATAACAAAGCCCAGGAAAAAGCGCTTTTAGATTCAGTAATAAAAGTGCATGATAAAGTGATGATGGATGACGGCGTGGTGATGAAAAACAAAATGCTGCTAAAGGGTATCGCATCAAAGGATTCCGCAGCGGCTGTAAAAGATTCTGCCGATTTCTATACAAAAATTTTGGGCGATGCGGACGATAGCATGATGACCTGGATGAATAAGTTCAATCCTGATTTTACCGGCAAATCGCACAGCGAAGCAATGAGTTACCTGCATACACAAAAAGAACTGATAACAAAGATCAGCCTGAAACTTGATTCAGCTATTTCAGCATCAAACAATTACATTAAAAAAGCTAAATGAAAAAGCTAACAGGACTCGTTTTATTGGTTCTATTATTTGGTGCCTGTAAAACCAATTCAAAAAAAACATTGCCTATATATGGCGAACGCACGGCGGTTACTAAAACAGTAAATGGCCAGCAGGTAACTGATACGGATTACCAAACCATACCTGCGTTTAAGTTTTTAAACCAATACGGCAATAGCGCAGGCAGCAAGGATTTGGAAGGTAAGATATATGTGGCCGATTTCTTTTTCACCTCCTGCCCTTCCATTTGCCCTATCATGCAGCGCAATATGCTAAATGTGTATAACGAATTTAAGAACACACCCGATTTTAAGATCATCTCTTTCACCATCGACCCAAAACATGATACCGTACCTGTATTAAAAAACTATGCCGATAAATTAGGCATAAGCGGCAATAGCTGGTGGCTGTTACTTGGCGACAGGGACAGTGTTTACAATCTTGCTGCGAAAAGCTATCTGGTTGCCGTTAGTGAAGACAGTACTGTAGCAGGTGGTTATATGCACCAGGGATATTTTGTTTTAATCGATAAACAAAAACGTGTTCGCGGATCATATGACGGCACCGATATGAAACAGGTGAACCAATTGATAGACGATATAAAAACTCTACAAGCCGAACCGGCCCCTGCAGCACAATAACTATGAAACTTAAAGTAATAGGTAGTATTTGTTTCTTGTTACTTGTATTGATCGTTTCATGCCAAAGCGATGAATCAATTGAGTTTAAGCGTTATTATTCAGCAGGTTCTTTAGTATACCAAAACCATTGCCAAAATTGCCATGGCGCTAAAGGCGAGGGTTTATCAGCATTGATACCACCGCTTACTGATACGATCTATATTAAAGATAATTTAAAGTCTTTAGCCTGCAACATCAAATACGGTTTAAAAGGAAAGATTGTTGTTGCTGGCAGATCATTTGAGGGTACGATGCCTGCTGCGAATGACCTTACACCAATTGAAATAGCCCAGGCCATAACTTATATCAGCAACTCATTTGGCAACAAGCAGGGAACTATAACGGCAGATCAGGTTAATGATGATTTGAGTAAATGCAGCAATTAACACTAACTATTCCCTGATCATTTTATAGTGCCGGATGCCGGCTTCTTCAAATTCAGGGCCTGATTTTATAAAACCTAATCTTTCATAAAATGGCACGGCCTGAGTTTGGGAGTGCAAATAGACATAATCAGCATCAGCAGGCAGACTGGCCAAAACAGCTTTCACCAGTTCCTGCCCTACGCCTGTGCCCCTGAATTGTTTCAATACCGCAAAACGTTCCAGTTTATACCCTTTATCAGTTTTGCGCCAGCGTGCTGCACCTGCGGGCACACCATCAGCCGTTGCCAAAAAATGGGTGGCTTCATCATCAAACTCATATTCCAATTCGGGCGGGCAATTTTGTTCGTCAACAAAAACTTCGCGCCTTATGGCAAATACTTTTTCAAGGTCGGCGGGGTCACTTACTTTGTTTGCTTGTATCTTTTTTAGTTCTGGCATTTGCGTAATGTGGTTTTCCCTTGTACGAGGTTAGTTTTTGCCTGTGATTTTCCCCTGCTGCATCAATTGAATGTGTACAGGTCAAATCATCTTCCTCCTCGGCCAGGTCAGACAATTGTACATAAAATTTATGTAATTGGTCAAGTTCATGCTCACTCAGATCTTCTAAATTTACCATACGATTACTTGCACCCTGGTGCGATGCCAGTATTTCGTTCAGTTTTAAATGAATAGCCTTTGAATCTTTATTTTGTGATTTCTGGATCAGGAACACCATCAGAAAGGTAACTATTGTTGTACCTGTATTTATAACCAGCTGCCAGGTATCAGAGTATTTAAATACAGGGCCGGTTACAGCCCATACGATAATAACAACCATAGCACCAATAAAAGCTGCCGAACTACCGGTTGCAACGGTTGCCCAGTTGGCAAAACGCTCAAATAAGTTTTTTCTTTTTTTCTTGACCATGACAATTTGGAGTATTAAAATATTAATGTCATAACCAAAAAAAAGCGCCAATGTTCTCACATCGGCGCTTTTCTAATTATTAGGATAATTTTTTATTATAATTTACTGGTTGCATCAAGGCAATTCAAATCAGCAAATGCCTGGGTTAAGCGTTTAACGAAACTCTCTTCACCTTTGCGTAACCATACGCGCGGATCGTAGTATTTTTTGTTTGGAGAATCTTCACCTTCAGGGCTACCAATCTGGCTCTGTAAGTAACCTTCTTTTGATTGGTAGTAGTCTTTTATACCTTCCCAATATGCCCATTGCATGTCAGTATCGATATTCATTTTGATAGCACCATATGATATTGCCTCAGCAATTTCTTCAGGAGTTGAGCCTGAACCACCGTGAAATACAAAGTTGATCGGTTTTTCAACATCTAAATTGTATTTCGTTTTCACATACTCTTGTGAATTATGTAAAATAACCGGTTGTAATTTAACATTACCTGGTTTGTAAACACCGTGCACGTTACCAAAAGCAGCAGCAACGGTAAAGCGCGGGCTAACTTTTAATAAATTCTCGTAAGAGTAAGCAACATCTTCAGGCTGCGTATATAAACGTGAGCTGTCAACATCAGAGTTGTCAACGCCGTCTTCTTCGCCACCTGTTACACCTAATTCAATTTCAAGTGTCATACCTAATTTAGCCATGCGGGCTAAGTATTTAGCAGAGATCTCGATATTTTCTTCCAAAGATTCTTCAGAAAGATCAAGCATGTGTGATGAAAATAAAGGTTTGCCGGTTTCAGCAAAGAATTTCTCACCATGATCTAACAATCCGTCTATCCAAGGCAATAATTTCTTAGCACAGTGGTCGGTATGCATAATTACTGCAACACCATAATGCTCAGCTAATAAGTGAACATGTTTAGCTGCAGATACAGCACCTAAAATACAGGCTTGCAGTTTAGAGTTATCTAATGATTTACCTGCGTAAAACTGCGCGCCACCATGTGATAACTGTATAATTACCGGTGAATTAACTGCCTTTGCAGTTTCCAGAACAGCGTTTACCGTGTTAGTGCCGATAACGTTTACTGCTGGTAAAGCAAACTTGTGCTTTTTAGCTGCTTCAAATAGTTCCTGCACCTGATCTCCGTGCAAAACTCCTTTATAATTTTTCAAATCCATTTAGCTTCTTTTTGGGCCTCGAAGTTATAAATTTTCCGGATTTATACTACATTTTTGATAGAGTTTTGCATTTATAGCAATATTTTAACTACAAAGTTCGCAATTGAGGTATATTTTAGATAGTTTTTATTGTGATTTTCCGAAAATGATATCTCACATCTAAAAATCTTTCATCTGAATAAAAATTCGTTTCTTTGCATCATATTGAAAGAGCTAGATATAGATATGGCCTGGTTTAAGCGCGAGATAAAAGGAATAATTACGACCACTGAGGAAAAGAAAGAAGCACCTGACGGCATCTGGAACAAATGCCCGGAATGTAAAAAGCCCCTCCACTACTCAGAGCAGGTTGAAAACCAATATGTTTGTCATTACTGCGGTTACCATTTACGCATAGGATCAAAAGAATATTTCTCCATACTGTTTGATAATAACGAGTTTACTGAGCTATCCCCTAACCTGCATTCGGGCGATCCGTTGCATTTTGAGGATACCAAAAAATATGAGGACCGTTTAAAGGAATCCATGAAAAAGACCGGTTTAAAGGATGCTATCCGTGCCGGGGTTGGTAAAATCAACGGACAGGATCTTGTGATCGCCTGTATGGATTTTAACTTCATAGGTGGTTCAATGGGTTCTGTTGTGGGTGAAAAGATAGCACGTTCTATCGATTACAGTATAGCAAACAAAGTTCCATTCCTGATGATCTCAAAATCAGGCGGTGCACGTATGATGGAGGCTGCATTTTCACTAATGCAAATGGCTAAAACATCGGCTAAGCTGGCTTTATTGTCACAAGCTAAAGTACCTTATATATCATTACTAACCGACCCTACTACAGGTGGTGTTACTGCGTCATATGCTATGTTGGGCGATATTAACATTGCTGAGCCTGGTTCACTAATAGGTTTTGCAGGCCCGCGTGTTATTAAGGAAACAATAAAGAAAGACCTTCCAAAGGGTTTCCAAACTGCCGAATTTGTTCAGGAACATGGCTTTCTTGACTTTATAGTTGACCGCAGGGAAATGAAAGAAAAGCTATCATCATTCTTAAAAATGATGGGTAATTAATAAGAATTAACATATTATCGATATAAAAGAAGCTGCCTCAAAAGGGTGGCTTTTTTATTTTTGAGAAAATAATTAATAAAGATTCTTCCGCATTATATAAATACTACAGGATGGTTATTAACTTTAAGACCGATTATCATCAAACCAATTCAACCTGTAATGAAATCCTTTTTTGCATCAACCTTATTGATCTTTAGTTTTTTATTAACACACCCAGCGCATGCGCAATCGGCGGGTAACAATGCCGTTTACCAAGAATGGCCCGCCTACTGGATAGCAGCGCCAAATGATGCTGGCACCGAATATGGTATTTATCATTTCCGCAAAAGCGTTACTTTAACAGCAAGACCGGCATCATACATTGTCTGGGTATCAGCCGATAACCGTTATAAATTGTATGTTAATGGCACATTGGTATCCGTAGGACCTGCCCGCAGTGATACCTATTACTGGAACTACGAAAAGATTGATCTAACACCATATCTCACAACAGGCAAAAATACCATAAGCGCGACCGTTTGGAATGACGCGCAATACCGCCCCGAAGCGCAGATTACCTTACGAACAGCTTTTATTCTGCAGGGCGATTCAACAAACGAGGAGATCAACACCAATAAAACCTGGAAATGCATCCGTGATACCGCTTATAAACCTAATAGCTGGATAGGTTATTATACCTATTACGTTGCAGGCCCGGGTGAAATTGTGAATATGAACAATACGGTTAAGGGCTTTACTGCTACAGATTATAATGATACCACCTGGGTTGCTGCCAATGAGCTGGGGCACGGCAAGCCAAAAGGGATGGCCGATGCTTTTGGCTGGATGCTGGTACCATCATCGCTACCGCAAATGGAGCGTACTTACCAGCGCATCCCTCTTTTACGCAAGGCTGATGGCATGGCTGTACCGCCCTCGTTCCCCGGCATAAAAACCGCGCTTACTATCCCGGCTAATACAACTGTAACATTATTGCTCGATCAAACCTATTTAACCAACGCTTATTTAACCTTCAACTTCAGCAAGGGTAAGGATGCGGGATTATCCATCAGTTACGCCGAATCTCTTTTTGATAACCTGAGCAAATACGGCCCAAGAAAAAGTAACCGTAATGAAATAGAAGGTAAAGATTTTGCAGGCAGAAAGGATAGCCTATTATCAGATGGCAGCGAAAATCAAACATTTACAACGCTTTATTGGCGCACTTATCGCTACATACAAGTAAGGATACAAACCAAAAATGAACCGCTTACTGTTGATGACATATATGGCACTTTCACCGGCTTTCCGTTTAAAAACAATACCGTTTTTAATACTGATAACCCCGAAATAACAAAAATACTGGAAACCGGCTGGCGCACCGCCCGGCTCGACGCTATTGAAACTTACATGGATTGCCCCTACTACGAGCAATTACAATACATAGGCGATACACGCATACAGGCGATGATATCCTACTACAACAGCGGCGATGACCGGTTAGCCCGCAATGCTATTAATCTGATGGATCATTCGCGCATTGCTGAAGGATTAACGTTGAGCAGGCACCCATCGTTTAGTCCGCAGATTATATCTACTTTTTCGTTGTGGTACGTTAGCGTATTATATGATTATTGGATGTATCGCCCGGATTCAAATTTTGTTAAAGGCAAGCTTGCAGGTGAGCGGGCGGTATTAGAGTTCTTTGCTAAATATCAGCAGGCAGATGGTTCTTTAAAAGATACACCATACTGGACTTTCGTCGACTGGGCTAATGCAAAAGGCTGGCGCAGCGGTATGCCACCAATTGGCAGTAAAGGCAACTCATCCATATTGGATCTTCAACTACTCATGGCTTACCAGCAAGCTGCAAAAATGGAATCCAAAATTGGCCTGCCGTACCTTGCTGATCTCTACACTAAAAAAGCGGCACAACTAAAACAAACTATCCAAACTAAATATTGGAACGCAGCTAAAAAACTGTATGCTGACACTGAGGATAAAGACTTATACTCGCAGCATGCAAACTCATTGGCTATACTTACTGATGTGGCAAAGGCTGAAGATATAAACATCATCAGCAAGAATATTTTAACTGATACCACCTTAACCCAATGTACTGTATACTTTAAATACTACATGCACCTGGCGTTAATTAAAGGCGGCTTGGGCAATGATTATCTGAGTTGGCTTGATGTATGGCGCAATAATTTAAAAATGGGACTTACCACCTGGGCCGAGATATCTGATCTGCAAAATGTCCGCTCTGATTGCCATGCCTGGGGAGCCAGCCCAAATATTGAGTTTTTCAGAACCGTGTTGGGCATCGACAGCTATGCACCCGGATTTAGCAAGATAAAGATAGAGCCTCATTTAGGGGCGATAAAAAAAGTAAGCGGAGAGATCCCTCACCCAAATGGAAAAGTAGGGGTTTCATATACTTTTGATAAAGACAAGTGGAAGATAAAGATCAACCTACCAGAAAAAACTACAGGCATATTGATCTGGAAAGACAAAAAATTGGTGCTTAAAGCAGGTGAAAATTCATTTGTGATATAAAAATAAGAAGCCGTTTCATGTTGGTGAAACGGCTTCTCTTTTGAACAATATTACGGTATTTTGCCGCTGTATGTACTTATTAAAGTAATGGTCTTCTAATCCTATTGATAGTAGTACCACTATGTTTTTTACGGAGATCCCTGAGTGCGCTTGCGCCGTTATCACCGCCTCCTTCAATCCCTACGGAGCCAACGCTTATATTGTTAGTATAATCATTAGTTCCGTTTACACCCTCAGTTTGGTTAATGCCTTCAACTGGCTTTTGATTTTCAGTTTTCATAAAATAGATATTGTATAATTATTGGCTTTACAGGTTATTTTCTGTACCGGGTTCGTGACCAACCATACGGCCTGTTGTACGGCCATGGGGGCGGCTTACAAAATCAGTTTCAGCAGGGCCAACCGATGGAAACTCTCTTTTTGTTGGAGGAGTTACATCTGTTTGCTCGCTAAATGAAGTGTCATTACCTTCTTGCGGGTGTGAAAATTCTGTTTCGTGCGGATAACCCGTTTTTTCTTTTTGGGGTTGATTTCTTTCAGGAACCTGTCCTGGTGTTTTATCTTTTTCGTTTTTCATGGCAGATATTTTTTAGGTTAATAATGATACGAGAAGCATACATTATTAATTGTTATTTAAATAAAGCCATAATCATGCCAGTTAAACACAGGCATGATTAAAAATATTTATTACTAAGATAAAAGGGGAGTTTTAAGAGGGCTATTAAGCATTAACGAGGTAAAGCTCTTTTACTTTTGCCACGGCAAAATCAATCTCTTCTTTAGTGGTATATTTTGAGAAAGAGAACCTAACAGATGGGCGCGATGGGTTGGTACCGATCGCTGTTAAAACATGAGAGCCGATATCTGAACCTGAACTGCATGCGCTGCCGCCTGAAGCCGATATGCCTGCAATATCCAAATTAAATAACAGCATATCAGACATTTCCATTTCAGGGAAAGAAACGTTCAGTACAGTATATAAACTCTTATCAGGATCGGTTTCACCATTAAATTCAATACCGGGGATACTTTCAACCAGTTGGTCTTTCATATAGGTTTTTAGGCCCTGAATATGTTCCTGGTGATGTTCCATTTCGGCATAAGCCATTTCCAAAGCTTTGGCAAGGCCAACTATACCATAGATATTTTCGGTACCGCCGCGCACGTTGCGTTCCTGCGCGCCTCCATAAATAAATGGCTTAATTTTTATACGGTGATTGATGTGTAAAAAGCCCACACCCTTAGGCCCATGTATTTTATGTGCCGAACAAACTACAAAGTGAGCCTTTAATTTACTCAGATTGTGCTTGTAATGACCCATAGTTTGTACAGTATCGCAATGATAAATGGCATTATATGCTTCGCACAAGTCGCCTATACGTTCCATATCCGACAGCGTACCGATCTCATTATTAGCGTGCATGATCGATACAAAACTACGTTCGTTATCTTTCAGTAAGGTTTCAAGGTGATCGTAATCAATATTACCTTTTGCATCAACATTAACAAAGCTCAGCTTAATGGTGCCTGCTTTTTCAAGCGCCTCAAAAGTATGGATCACCGCGTGGTGCTCAATACGGCTGGTGATGGCATGTTTTATACCATGATCAATAATACCGCACCTGATGGCCATATTATCAGCCTCAGTACCGCTTGAGGTAAAAAAGATCTCAGATGGTGATGTACCCAATAAATTGGCAACATTTTTTCTTGATTTTTCGATCAAAGTTCTGGCCTCACGGCCTTGCGCGTGTATAGAAGATGGATTACCATAGGTATTTTCCATAACCTTGCACATTTCCTTCATTACCTCAGGGTCGAGAGGTGTAGTAGCCGCATTATCTAAATAAACACGCATTATTTTTTAATTAGTGAATGAGTGAGTTAGTGAATGAGTGATTATTTGATTCTGCGCTTTATTCGCTCATTCACTAAATCATTCATTCACTAAATGCAAAGCATTAAATACTCAGTATTTCTTTTATATCGGCAATTATCTTGTTGGCTAAGTTATTAGCCACAGTTTCTGAATTACCTTCTGAATAAATACGGATTATCGGTTCCGTATTTGAACGGCGCAAATGTACCCATTCTTTATCAAATTCTATTTTCAAACCGTCGATTGTTGAATGGGGTTGTTTTTTGTACTTTTCTTCTACCTTTAACAACAACGCGTCAATATCCATTTCAGGGGTTAGCGTTATTTTATTTTTCGAGATAAAATAAGCCGGGTATGATGCCCTTAAAGCCGAAACTGTTTTACCTGATTTTGCCAGGTGTGTTAAAAACAAAGCAATACCCACCAAAGCATCACGACCGTAATGAGATTCAGGATAGATCACCCCGCCATTACCTTCGCCGCCTATAATGGCGTTGGTTTCCTTCATTTTATTTACCACGTTCACCTCTCCTACTGCTGCTGCATGATATTCGCCACCGGCTTTCTCAGTAACATCGCGTAAAGCACGGGTTGATGAAAGGTTTGAAACTGTGTTTCCTACTGTGTTTTTCAACACATAATCGGCAACTGCAACCAGTGTGTATTCTTCGCCGAACATGCTGCCATCTTCATTAACAAAACAAAGGCGGTCAACATCGGGGTCAACAGCGATACCTAAATCGGCATTTTTCTTTACCACTTCTTGTGATAGTGCTATCAAATTCTCAGGCAAAGGTTCCGGATTATGCGGAAATTTCCCATCGGGTTCGCAAAATAATTCGTGTACGGTTTTTACGCCCAACGCCTTTAATAAAGCGGGGATGAATATGCCGCCTGTAGAGTTAACGCAATCAATAACTACTTTAAAGTCGGCTTTGGTTATAGCGTCCACATCAACTAATGGCAAAGCCAATACAGCGTCAATATGTTTTTGCAGATAGCTGTCGTCATGAGTTACTTTACCCAGGTCATCAACGTCAGCATATTTAAGGTCACCTCTTTCTGCAATTCCCAGCACATCCTTGCCGTCCATATCGCTAATGAACTCGCCCTTGCTGTTCAGCAGTTTAAGCGCGTTCCATTGTTTTGGGTTATGACTCGCGGTAAGGATAATACCACCCGCAGCTTGCTCAAGAGGCACAGCTATCTCAACCGTTGGTGTGGTTGAAAGGCCAAGATCGATCACATCAATACCCAAACCCTGCAGCGTGCCAATAACCAGGTTATTAACCATACTGCCTGATATGCGGGCATCCCTGCCTATAACTATCTTTTTAATACCTGATTTACTGATGGCCCATGTACCAAAGGCTGAAGTAAATTTTACAATATCTACCGGCGTTAAACCATCGCCAGCAGCACCGCCTATGGTGCCTCTTATGCCCGAAATTGATTTTATTAGTGTCAAAAGCTTAGAATTATTTGAAATGCAAAATTAAAATTTTTAACGGATAGCCACCTCATTTATTGGTTATATTTGCAATACCGCAAAAATAACCATGCTCGACCATCTTATACAATTAGACAGGCATTTATTCTATTGGATTAATCACGACCTGACCAATTCTTTTTTCGATGCTGTAATGCCGTGGTTGCGCACACCTAAAAACTGGATCCCGCTATACATCATCATATCTGCTTACTGCTTGTGGAAATACAGGGTAAAAGGTATCATTATCATAGCATTTATAGGCCTCTCAGCAGGCTTTGCCGACTTCACCAGCGCAAGTATAATCAAACCCCTGGTTCATCGCCTGCGCCCTTGTGTCGACCCGGTAACGGCACCTACAGACATTGAACGCCTGCACACCTGCGGATCTGGCTATAGCTTCCCATCTACCCATGCTACCGACCACTTTGCTATGGCCATATTTATGATACTCATATTTCGTAAATACTGGCATTGGGTATGGTTTTGGGGGATACTTTGGGCAGGGCTTATCAGCTTTGCGCAGGTTTATGTGGGTGTACATTTTCCTATCGATGTTACCTGCGGCGCAATTTATGGGTCTTTTGTTGGGTGGTTGGTATATCGAATCTTCAGGAAACTGCAAGGGAAATATCCGGTATGGATGCCGGTGGTGTAGGTTTGCGCCATGTTATCAATGACGCCCGTTCAAGCGTCTACGCTTGAATGATAGCAAATACGAGCGTCCTCGCTCGTTAAACAAAAAAATGAGCGTGGACGCTCATAACTATTTAAGTTCAAGCGTGAACGCTTGAACTGGCGGATGACGAAGGCATAAATCCGAAATCGAACATTCTAATTCCGAAATCAACTTACCCTCTCATTTTATCCAGCAGATCGCTCAATTTACCTGCTTCTTCCTCAGTAAGATTATTCTTGAAATAATCCCTGGATTTAAACTCCACATCTATTTTGGCTAATAATTCCAGTCCCTCGTCGCTGATCCGGATATCAACAGCGCGGCGATCCTTCTTATTGGTACAGCGCGAAACCAGCCCCTTTTGAAACAGGCGGTCAACTATGCGCGATGCGTCCGACATTTTATCTATCATCCGCTCCTTCAACAGGTTAACTGTCGCCGGACTAGGATATTGCCCCCTTAAAATGCGTAAAATATTAAACTGCTGCTGGGTAATATTGTATTTTTCAAACTCCCCGCGAATGAGGTTAGCAAGCCAGCCGGATGTATAAGAAATATTGATGACAGCTTTCTGGTAGTTGTCTTCAAACTTAGTGCTTTGTATTTCTTCGTCTATGCGCATAACCAGTATAATGCCTGTTAATACAAATATGTTTATTTATTTTCAATTTGTTCGTCATCTTCGGCTTTTCCATAGTTCCAGGGGCAATGCAGGCACTTATTTTTACAGCAGTAGCCTCTTTTCAGGTGATAGGCCTCGGTAAAAACAAAATTACCGTCCTCGTTAATGTAGTAGTCGATATTTTCCTGCAACATCAGTTGAGAATTTTTACAAATATATCATCGCCAAAATGTTTCTTCAAATGTGTGCCATTACCGTGGAGCGTCCATATCTGCGTGGGCTTTGTATGTTCAACGGCCTGCAAAATATCATTCCAGTCCACATGGTCTGATATAAACAGGGTATCATTATTATTCACCTGCAAGTTTTTCCACCCCGAGGCAAATAAGCGCTTCACTCCTTTTGCATTAATGTAACTATCAAACGTAAAAGGAGGCACTATATATACATACTCATCCTGGTTTTTCATCAACCTGCGACTATACATTTGATAAGCTCCCGGCGAATAACCATATTTTTCATAAATAGCATTGATGGGCATAATACGGTGGTGCACCAATATCTTTTTCTGCGGAGCATGCTCGTTTATCATCTGTATCAACCGCTGACTTTTTCCCAATCCGTAAGCCCCCAGCAAAATATTTATCTTAATATCATTCAACTTTTGTATCTCCTCAACCGGATCAGGGTGTAATACTTCTGGATCAGCAAATGTACTTTCGGTTATCAGCACATCAGTTTTCACCCATTCAATCGGCTCACAGGTAGCGTCGGGCTGTAACTTATAATCACCAGTATATAAATACCTTACGCCTTCATACTCCATCAACACCTGCGCCGAACCCAGCATATGCCCGGCAGATATAAAGGTGATCTGCACACCGCCAACAATAAAAGCATTATTATAGGCAGTTATATTAAATACCTTAGCGGCATTTTTACCATACCGCAATTGCATAAAAGCCGCCGTAGCTTCGGTACAATAAACATTTGAATTACCACTGATGGCATGATCAGCATGGGCATGTGATATTACCGCTGTTTGCACAGGTTCTTTAGGGTCGAGATAAAAATCGCCGTATTTGCAGTACAGGCCGTTGGTATTGAAGAAAAGAAAATCGTCTTTGATAGTCATAAAAAAAGTAAAAAAAACTGCTTTCACCCTCTTTGTGGCTTGCCACAGAGAGGGTCGACCAGCGCAGCGTAGTCGGGGTGAGTTAACGGAGCGCGAAAAAATCTGCACCAAACGCCCTCTCTTGAGGGTCCAGGAGTGTATTATACGTTATTAATTAACTAACCACTAATCAACTAATCTCTATAATTGGGGCGTTACCTGCGGCCCGGGCTGTTCGCTCATACTGCAACAAGGCCTTAGCCACGGCCTGCCCTGAGGCCCCTCGAAGTGGCCGGTATACGCTGCCATCCCTAACGCGGAACTTCAACGCGCTCCGCCGACTCACCCGGTCATTGCTTCGCTCGACCATCCCCTCTTCGCCTGCGGCGTAAAGAGGATAAACACCCTGCACCAATGAACTTATTGAACCAATGAACCAACAAACAATTCATGCAAGGCCAAAACCTGCGGTATTACCAACTCACTATTATCGTTCTTTATAGCATAATCAGCTAACTCCAGCTTTTTCTCCTCTGTAAATTGTTTTGCATCCCTGTTCCTGATTTCCGTTTTACTCAATCCATCACGTTGTATTACCCGTTGTATGCGCATCTCCAGCGGGGCGGTTACCATTATGGTTTTATCGCACATTTTGTACGAGGTACTTTCAAATAATAATGCAGCCTCCTTTAAAACATAGGGGGCATTTTTAAACCTCGGCACCCAGTTATCAAAAGCCCTGAAAACTGCAGGATGAACTATTGCATTCAGCCTTGCCAGTTCTGTTTCACTTTTAAAAACAATATTTGATATGTGCTTGCGGTTTAATGAACCATCCCAAAAATAAGATTCTGCCCCGAAGGTTTGTTTCATGGCATCAATGAGTATATTATCATTCACCATTACCTTTTTAGCTTCGTCATCAGCATAAAAAACGGGTATGCCCAATACTTCAAATATTTTGCTTACCGTAGTTTTACCACTGCCTATGTTACCGGTTATACCTATTTTAAGCATTATTTTCTAATGATGAAATCAATATTTGGCGGATCGATACTCACTATTTTACAAAACGGCGGATAACGGATCAGCTTTACAGGCAAAATAGTATAGCCCTGTAATTTCCAAAGGTTAAGGTCCGATTCTGCCTCAAAAAAATCCTCACCCATCTCTGAGTATTTTTTTAATGAAGTTATGAAGGTAACTTTAACTTTCTGCGGAAATATCTTCACGTTGTAATAATCGGTGTTATTGATGATCTTCACCGGTATTTGCAGGGTTTTCTCCGTAAATTCATCAACCGGCACCACTACATCAACTGCCTTAGGGTACATACTCATGTTACCCTCGCTAACCGCCTGCATGTTCAGTTTAGTTCTGATAGTTTCGTTCACATCTTCAGCTATTAATGAATCTGTATCCCACTGCGTTATTTTACTGATGCGGTTAGCAGGCCCTGTTAAAGTAACATAAGCCGGTTTTACTATAGCATTGTTTGATTGCGCAAACTGCTGCTGGTATTTTAAAGATGCTACTAAATGTACAGGCACTCGTTTTACCATGCGATAGGAAAAATCAAAATAAAGTGTATCGGGATTAATAGCTATAATTTCGTGATTGGCATCCTTATCATTTATTTGCTTTAACTGTGAACTGAGTACTACAAAATTCCCATTATCTAATGACCGCAGATCTGCTATTAGAGGAGTATCTTCATCATTCATTTTTGAGAAAAGCATCTGCCAGCCTGTTCCCTTTACAATAACCTCCACTGTATCCGACTGCAAAGTATGGAATGCTCTTTTTTGCGGGGCATTTTTATAAGTTAATACCCGCTTTACGTTGTAATTGTAAGGTTGCGACAGCGTTATAAACAACCACGCGAGTGCCGCCAATACCAGGCACGTAAAAAATGCCGATAATCGTCTGCGTTCTCCTGCGGATAGTTTTACTATAGCCATGTTCTTTAAGTTAAAAGTAAAAATTCAAAAGTCAAACAAAAAAGAAAGCTGAAAGCTTTTGTGCTTTCAGCTTTCAATAGTTAAGTTAAAATCCATTTTTTTTGACTTTTAACTTTTGAATTTTTACTTATGCCTTCGGCGGTGTATTTAAAGCTTTCGATGCTTCTAATGATACCGATGATTTTTCGTAACGGGTTTTGTGGCCGCTTTCATGTTCAATTAAAAAAGAGGTATCGGCAACTTCTGCTATTTTGCCATGAGCACCTGATGTTAAAATAACTTTATCACCCTTTTTAAGCTCATTAACATAGTTCTTTTGGTCTTTTTGTTTCTTAACCTGCGGGCGTATCATAAAAAAGTAGAATACAATAACGATCAGTACCAGTGGTAAAAATTGACTATAACTGCCGAACATCCCGCCGGCCGCTGCTTGTAATAAAATAGTTGCTATCATGTTTAAAATTAATTATTTATTTTTTTTCTAATACTTCGCCAACCAGGTGCACTGCATTTTGCGGTGGGTTGGTATTGGCAGTAATGGTTATCATTTTATCCTGCAATCCGCTTTTTCCGGCACTATTAAAAGTAACGTTTATTTCGCCGCTGTCGCCTGGTTTTATAGGGCCGCTTGGCCACTCAGGTTTAGTGCATCCGCAGCTTGCAACCGCATTTGATATGATCAGTGGCGATTTACCGGTATTGGTAAATTTAAATTTATAATTCACCTTATCGCCCTGGGTTATCTTACCAAAATCATGCATACTATATTCAAATTTCATTACCGGCACATTAGTAGCAACCGCTGCGCTTTTTGTTGATGATGAATCTGTAGTAGTACTTGCTGTTTTTGCTGATTGGTTACATGCAGATAATAGCAAACCCGCTGCAATTATGCTTAAAAAAAGTTTTTTCATAGTTTATTCTATCAAACCCCTTCCTATTTTCTTTATTTTGTTCTGAGCTTTAAGCTCTATCAAAATTTTGTCCAAGATACCGTTTAAAAACGAATTACTTTTAGGCGTACTAAACTCCTTTGATATTTCCAGGTACTCGTTAATAGTAACTTTAACAGGCACCGAAGTAAAGTTTATAAACTCGGTTATGGCCATTTTCATTAACAGGGTATCCATCATGGCAATACGCTCTGGTTCCCAGTTCTGAGTTTTGGCACCGATCATTTCCTGGTATTCCTTATCGTGGCGTATGTTCTGCTCAAAAAGGTTAATGATAAATTCCCTATCCTCTTCCCAGTTACCGGTAACTTCAGCCAGTTTATTTTTCTCAGGCTCATCAAAAGCAAAGTTTTTAAATGTTTTGGCTATCAATGCTTGTAACACATCTTTATCAACCGCCCATACAATAAATTTATCCTCAAAAACCTGGTCGGCTAATGAAGATTTCAAAATTACCTTCTTAAATATGAACTTGATGATATCCTTATCAGTTTGAATAGTATCGCCCGTTTTTTGCAGATATTCGGCGTATTCAGGAGAGTTTTTCAGGATGTTAAACAGTGTCTTTGTAAGCTCCGGTTCAAAGCTCCACTCCACCTTATATTTTTTTAGCGCGGTTAAGTACTCTTTGTTTTCTTTTAATGAACCTACAAACCTGTTGGTTAATATTTTAAGGTCGGGGTTCAGGTCCTCCTTCGTAGGCAAATGTTTGTTCGCTCGCTCAGTAGCGTCGGTTTGGGCGTAATCCACCACCTCTGAAATTAATGATAACATCCAGATATACATTTCATATACCTTATCAATACTTTGCAACAGGTTTTTCTCGTGTATTTTGAGATCGCCGCCACTGGTTTGATGATATGCGTACAACGCCTGTAATACTTTTACTCTTAAGTGCCTTCTGTTTAACATGTGTAAGAACGATTTTAGCCCATCTACTGATGGGTTCTTTAATTAACTATTTGATTTATTTAGAATGATGATTTTACTTTTTTAATGTCTACTATACGTTTTTCGGCAATTTTATTTGCAGCCTCAATTGATGAAATGTTTTCAGCCTTTGAAAGTTTTAAAATATTACGTGTTGCATCGTAAATATTTTCTGTTAGCTGCAAAGTGCGCTTTTTGCTAAAGCCCATCAGTTCTGAATAACAATTTATTAACCCGCCTGCATTAATTACATAATCAGGAGCAAACAGGATGCCTTTATCCAGCAACATTTGCCCGTGCAAATGCTCGTCCTCCAGCTGATTATTAGCTGACCCTGCAATAATTCCGCATTTAAGCTTATTTATGGTCTGGGTATTAACGGTTGCCCCTAATCCGCATGGTGCATAAATATCGGCACTTATATCAAAAATATTATTATTTGATATAGCCTGAGCTCCATATTTTTTAGCCACCTGGCCCAAACGCTCTTCATTAATATCGCTGGCATAAACCATTGCTTTTTCATCGCGCAGCAACCTTACCAGGTTTTCGCCCACATGCCCTATACCCTGCACAATTACCGATTTACCGGTTAAATTATCACTGCCATACAATTCTTTTACAGCTGCTTTAATACCCATAAACACCCCTTGTGCCGCTACAGGTGCAGGATCGCCGCTACCGCCTATGCTTTCAGGCAAACCAGCAACGTGCTGCGTTTCCATCCTGATATATTCCATATCCTTAGGATTGGTACCTACATCTTCAGCTGTAATAAATTCCCCGTTAAGATTTTTTATAAAACGGCCAAATTTACGCAATAGTGCCTCTGTTTTATCTTTGCGTGAATCACCAATAATAACCGCCTTGCCCCCGCCCAGGTTTAAACCTGTTATCGAAGCCTTATAGGTCATGCTTTTTGATAACCGCAGCACATCGTTCAATGCGTCAGCTTCAGTTTTGTAAGCCCACATGCGTGTACCACCCAAAGCCGGTCCCAACGTAGTATCGTGAATAGCTATTATGGCTTTAAGACCCGTATCCGGATCGCTGCAGAACACAATTTTTTTATGCCCCAATGCCTCAAGCTGGCTAAATATAGAATCGGTTGGTGTCTGGTTCGGCATTATGACTGACAAAATAAAATTGCTTTGGGGCTTTCGACAAAAGTAGAGGTTTTTTTCGGTGTGGCAAAATGTATTAGTCGATAGAGATTAGTCCATGGTCGATAGTCTATACACCATAGTTTGTTTTTTAGATGTATAATTTCGGTATTAAAAACTCAAAACTTGAAAAACCTCTTTCATTAGCGTATTTTTGAGCCAAAGCCTATGGGGTTATTAACCATGGACTATGGACTTGTAAATGAAAGACCTCGCATACCTCAATAAATTCCTTTATAAATATCGCTGGCGGCTTATACCGGGTACCTTGTTTGTTATCATATCCAACATTTTTGGGGTTATGCCGGCAGCTATCATTCGTATGGCCTTTGATATGGTAACCGAGAACATTGGCGTTTACCAGCTTTTAGCGGGTTTTAACAGGCAGAGCATGATCTATGATATCTTCGGATCGAGCCTGTTATTATTTGGAGTACTGGTGCTTATTCTTTCATTATTAAGGGGGTTGTTCCTCTTTTTTATGCGGCAAACCATTATATTGATGTCGCGCCATATTGAGTATGATCTTAAAAATGAGATCTACAGCCATTACCAGGCATTATCCTTAGCTTTCTATCGCCGCAACAATACCGGCGACCTGATGAACCGTGTAACCGAAGATGTTAGCCGTGTGCGCATGTACCTGGGGCCAGGCATTATGTACACCTTAAATACCGTAGCGCTATTTATTATAGTGATCTATTTAATGCTGACGGTGAATGTGCGCCTCGCCGTTTTCTCTATACTTCCCTTACCTATATTGGTGGTAATCATATTTTATGTAAACCAATCCATCAATTCGCGCAGCGAGAAGATCCAGCAGCGTTTATCCATCCTCTCGAGTTTTGTGCAGGAGAACTTTTCAGGCATAAGGGTCATTAAATCATACGTGCGCGAAAACTTTGTACGTAAAAGCTTTGCTGCCGAAAGCGAGGAATACAAACACCATTCTATGGCACTGGTGCAGGTACAGGCCCTTTTCTATCCTTTAATGCTGCTGCTTGTTGGTATAAGCAACGTTATTATTATGTATGTGGGCGGTGTTGAGGTAATGAAGGGTAACATCACATCGGGCAATGTGGCCGAGTTTATTGTATATCTTAATCAGCTCACTTTCCCGGTAATAGCATTGGGCTGGGTGACTTCATTAATACAAAGAGCCGCGGCTTCACAAAAACGCATCAACGAATTTTTGCATGAGCAACCCGAGATCAAATCCCCGGATGTACCTAAAATAGCCATTGACGGGCAGATAACATTTAACGATGTTTCATTTAAATATCCTGATACGGGCATACAGGCATTATCATCGGTATCATTTACTATAAATCCCGGCGAAATGGTGGCTATAATTGGCCGTACAGGATCAGGCAAATCAACCATAGCCAACCTACTGATGCGCATGTACGATTGCACCGGCGGCGAAATACTGATAGACCAGCATCCAATTAAACAGCTTAACCTTGAAGGTTACCGCTCGCAGATAGGCTTTGTACCGCAGGAAGTTTTCCTATTTTCGGACACTATTGCCAATAACATTGATTTCAGTGCTGATGTGCTGGATATGTCACGTGTAGAACAGGCTGCAAAAGATGCCGCCGTTTACAGCAATATTATGGAACTAGAAAAAGGTTTTCAAACATTGATCGGCGAGCGTGGCATAACCTTATCGGGCGGGCAAAAACAGCGTGTATCAATCGCCAGGGCCATTGTTAAACAACCGCAGATCATTGTTTTTGATGATTGTCTCTCAGCGGTTGATACCCGCACTGAAGAGGAAATATTAAATAACCTGGGCAGTGTTATGCAGGGCAAAACCAGCATTATTATAGCGCACCGTATATCAACCATAAAAAGCGCCGATAAAATTCTGGTAATGGACCAGGGGCGCATAATTGAACAAGGAAATCACGATTACCTGATGCAGCAAAAGGGCACCTACTTTGAGCTCTACGAAAAACAATTGCTGGAAGAAGAAGAAAACGCCTGATAATTAAATTTCAGGCAATTTTTCTATATTTATAGGTATTAAACCTCCATTAGCCTTTAAATATGAGAAAACTACTTCCTATCTGCATATTATTAATCCCAATATTAAGCAAAGCTCAAACGTACACCTCCTACAAAGCCACCAATGGTGTTACTTATCATTTAAATGATACGGTAAGGCTTGGTAAAGGATCTGCAAGCGATGGTACATTTCTTTATATTCAGGATAGGGGTATACCTACCCCCCTGCCCGGCCCTACGCCTACTCATAACTTGCCTAAAGCATTCACCAATGGGGGTGTGATTATAAAAAACATAAAAAAGAGTAAAAGGAATGGCATTGATAAATATGTATTAGTGGTTGATGCTGGCGGCATATTCCGTTTCTCCTTATATATTGATGATGCTATTTTAGCATGCGAGGTTCAGCCCTGCCAAACTGCAGCTACAAAAGCACCATCGCCAACTTACGTTGCTGATGAAATTAAAAAGCTAAAAGACCTGCTGGATGCTGGTACCATAACACAAGCCGAATTTGATGCTCAAAAAAAGAAATTATTGGGTGAGTAATTAATTCCTTTTCTTAAAATCCTAAAACAATCATTGAATAATTAGGTCGGGTGAAATGAAAATTTAATAGCAATTGTTTTAATTAATTTCAATTATATTTATTTAAATACTTGTAAATTGAAATTTTATTTATATTTATGCCTATCAAACTAAACACAATTGATTTTATATGGGAGATTTTGACAATAAAGAGCGCGAAGAGGTATTCTCAAAGAAGGTAAGAGCAGGCAAAAGAACTTACTTTTTTGATGTAAAGGCAACACGATCAAATGATTATTATGTTACTATTACTGAGAGTAAAAAACGTTTAGAAGACGGGGTCTTTATCAAACATAAGATTTTTTTGTACAAAGAAGATTTTGAAAAATTTGCAGAAGGTTTGAAAGAAACCATTGACTATATAAAAGATAATCAAGAAGTTGTTGAAAAACGGTACGAGTTTAGCGAAACCCCTGAAGTGGCAAAAGCCGCTGCAGATGACGATTTCTCCTTTGATATTTAACAAGACCAACCAACTAAAAACTTTATTATAATTATTGCAAAACCCTGCCATGGCAGGGTTTTTTAGTTTATAGGGCTCTATTATTTATGCAATATGCCATGCATAACAATAATAGCTACATTAAAATATATAATTAACCCGGTAACATCAACCAGCGTTGCCACAAATGGTGCCGATGAAGTTGCAGGATCAAGCTTTAATCGTTTCATAAGCAATGGCAGCATGGAACCGGTAAGTGATCCCCATAATACTATTCCTATTAACGAGAAACCAACTGTAAGTGCTATCAGAAGCCAATGAGCCCCATAAATCGTACTGAATGTGCTCCAAACCACAATACGTAAAAAGCCGATAACACCAAGCGTTATACCCAGCATTAAACCCGAGAGTATTTCGCGGCGCATTACACGCCACCAGTCGGCAATGGTAACTTCTCCTAACGCCATTGCTTGTATAATTAACGTTGATGCCTGCGAACCACTATTCCCTCCACTCGACATGATCAGCGGAATAAAAAAAGTAAGCTGTATCACTATCGCTATCTCATCGTTAAAATACTGCATGGCAGTTGAAGTAAGCATCTCACTTAAAAAAAGTATCACCAGCCAACCCACACGCTTTTTTACCAGTTTAAACAGGTTGATATCCAGATATGGTTCATCCAGTGCTTCGGTACCACCTATTTTTTGTATATCTTCGGTGTACTCCTCATTAGCAATCCACAATATATCATCAACCGTAACAATACCCAGTAATACATTATCCGCATCAGTAACAGGCAGCGCGGTACGGTTATTCATCCTGAAAACGTTTATCGCTTCCTCCTGCGGATCATTGGCGCTCAGTGCTATCAGGCGGCCATCCATCAGGTCGCTGATCTTTGTTTCGGGTTTAACCAGCAAAATTTCGCGGATACGGATATCATCCAGCAAAACACCATTCTCATCGGTTACATAAAGAACATCTATCGTTTCGGAGTTTTTGCCATACCGGCGGATATGCGAGAGTACACGCGTAACATCCCATGTTTTTTTGACCTGGATGTAATCAGGTGTCATTAAGCGGCCTACGCTATCCTCTTTATAACCAAGCAGCGATAACGCCTCTTTCCTATCATCGGGCGACAGGTGCAAGATCAGCGCTTTAACCGCTTCGCCATGCAGCTCACTAAATAAAGAGGTACGGTCATCAGGCGGCAGCCCGTTAATGATCTGCGAAACCTTTTCGCCTGAAATATTTTTTATAATGCGCTCCTGTGTAGGAAAATCAAGGATTCGGAACACGTTAACCGCGCGGTTAACCGAAAGTGTATCAATAAATTTGGGGCCATGTTCAGGAAGCTCGTCTATCAGTTCTTCAACATCTGATATATTTAGGTTGTTAAGGTATTCCCGAAGCTTTCTATCATTATTTTGCTCCAGCAACAGGGTTATTTGTTCAACCATTTCTTCCATAAAAATTCCTCCTTTTACATATTTTGAAACGCCAATTTACCTAACAATTAGCGTGGGCAAAAGTCGGTTTAATTTTTCAAATTATTAGGCGATTTTTTCTGCTATCTTTGCGCCTTTTGGTGAAAGAACCAAGAGTTAAGAATCAAGAGTCAGGACGATACGCCTGATTTTCTTTTTAACTCTTGATTCCTGACTCTTAACTCTTGATTCATAATAATATGGGACTACAATGTGGTATAGTAGGTTTGCCTAACGTGGGTAAATCAACACTTTTTAACAGCTTATCAAACGCTAAAGCACAGGCGGCCAACTTTCCGTTTTGCACCATAGAACCAAATGTGGGTGTAATTACCGTGCCTGATGAGCGCCTTACAAAATTAACTGAGATAGTAAATCCAAAAAGCATTGTACCCAATGTTATTGAGATTGTTGATATAGCCGGCCTTGTTAAAGGTGCCAGTAAAGGTGAAGGCTTGGGTAACCAGTTTTTAGCCAATATACGTTCAACCAATGCTATCATCCACGTTCTGCGTTGTTTTGATAATGACAATGTGATACACGTTGATGGCTCGGTTGACCCTATCCGTGATAAAGAGATCATTGATACTGAATTACAGTTAAAGGATCTTGATTCGATAGAAAAAAAAATACAGAAAGTTGAAAAAGCTGCAAAAGTTGGCAACGATAAGGAAGCTAAGAAAACTTACGATGTTTTAACCATCTATAAAAATCATTTATTAGCTGGTAAATCTGCCCGTACTGCACCGGTTGAAGAAGAAGATAAGGAACAAATTGCTGATATATGGCTGCTTACCGCAAAACCGGTAATGTATGTTTGCAATGTTGAAGAAAGCGCTGTAAATACAGGTAATGCTTATGTTGATAAAGTAAAAGAAGCCGTTAAAGACGAAAACGCACAGGTATTGATCATCTCTGCCCAAATTGAGGCTGAAATAGCTGAGCTGGAATCATACGAAGAACGCCAGATGTTTTTGGATGATATGGGGCTTGCTGAATCAGGCGTAAACAAGCTGATAAAATCGGCCTATAAATTATTAAACCTGGCTACCTACTTTACTGCGGGTGTACAGGAAGTACGCGCCTGGACCATCACCAAAGGCTTTACAGCCCCACAGGCTGCAGGCGTTATACACACCGACTTTGAAAAAGGATTCATTCGTGCTGAAGTTATTAAATACGAGGATTTTGTAAAGTTTAACGGCGTTGAAACTGTAATTAAAGAAAACGGAAAACTGAGCGTTGAAGGCAAAACCTATATAGTTGAAGATGGCGATATAATGCACTTCAGGTTTAACGTATAATTTTTGTTATAGAATTAAGAGTCAGGAATCAAGATTAAACGGATTAACCTCCTTCTTGATTCCTGACTCTTAATTCTTGATTCTATACTAACGGTAATGAAAAATAGAACGTTGCTCCTTTACCCGGTTTGCTTTTAAACCATATTTTACCGCCTTGTTCCTCTATTATCTGCCGGGAGATAAATAATCCCAACCCAAAGGTTTCTTCGCCGGCAGTTCCCGTCCTTTTAGTTTCTGTTGATAGCTGAAATATTTTATCCTGAAATTCAGCAGGTATGCCAATACCCTGGTCTTTTACACTCACTATCACTTCCTTATCAGTACATTTCCAGTCTAAATTTATTATCGTTTGCTCGGCACTGAATTTAATGGAGTTCACGATCAGGTTATTAATAACCCTCCATATGCTGTTCTTGTCGATATGTACCAGGCAGCTTTGCATATTTCCTATAATTATGCGTTGCTTTTTTTCTTCGGCCCTGTATTGTAACAGCGAAATGCTTTCCTGCAATAATTCCCGCAGATCCGTTGTAACTTTACCATCACCAACCGGGTCATTAGTGGTTTTGGCTGCAAGCAAGTCATGAATGAGCAGATTCATCTTTTTGCTTGATACTTTTATTATTTCCAGCATTTCCAGGTCATCTTCTGTACGCCCTTCATCGCTGGTCATGATTGCGCTTACACTATAAATAGCAGTTAAAGGGTTTTTAAGGTCATGTACTACCATACCTAATAATTGCGCATTGTCCTGGTTGCTTTTTTCCAGTGCGTCAAGTGTCATCTTTAATTGCTTATTGTATAAGGTTGTTTGGTGCACGTTAGCTTTTTCCTGTCGGGAACTTTTAAGCAACAGATAAATAAGCAAAACACCTAACAGGCATATCACTATTACCCCACACAAAAAAAAATCCTTTCGCTGATCCTTCTTTTTCAGGTCATTCAAATCATACTGCCGTTTAAGCAACTCAAATTGTTTACTAAAATCGGTCGACATCAGGCCTTTATTTTCAGTTTCAAGCTTGTTTACTTGTGCTATGTATTGCTGCAAAAGTACGTTAGCCTTCGCTGTATTTCCGATAGCGTCCGCGTAATTAGCATTAAGCAGGAGTAGTTGAAGCTTGTATTGCGCTGTAAGCAGTGTATCGCTACCAGTGTTTATCCGTTTCAGCAATTGGCCGCCCTGGCTTACCCGGTTGGTTTTTAAATACAGCTCAACCAATTTCATGTTAGTAACCAATGCATCTCCTGCATCATACCCCTTTTGGCTGTTAATAGCTATCCCCTGTTTAAACATATCCTCGGCCAATGCCAGTTTCCCCTGTTTAAAGTAAACAGTTCCCTGGTTACCCAATACCACGCCGCGTGCCTCATCAATATTCTTTTTCTCTATCGAATCCTTTGGGCGGGCAGCATTTAATAATTCTAATGCCTGCTTATAATAATACATGGCGCTGTCCAGCTTTCCTGCGTTGCTGTAACTTAACGCTATATTATCCAAACTGCCTTGTAAATTGCCAACCTGATCAACAATATGGCCGCAATTCTGCAAAGCGGAAATTGATCTTTTATGCCATGCCGCCGCATCCAGAAAACGCCCCATGCCATAACTGATATCCGCGAGCCGCTTATTAAAATTAAAAAAGAACAGAGGATGATCGCATTCGTTCTCAGAGGGGAGAATGCTTGTTTTACCTTCATAAAATTCAAGGTATGCCTCATTAAAACGCTTTAATTTAAAAAGAACATCTCCTTTATCAAGATGTGCCTCCGCGTAAAGCACATTATATTCTTTTTCGGCCGAGTGTGGTTGTAAAATATTTAACGCGCTATCAGCAAATAATAATGCTTTGGGGTAATTTCCCTGTGTAAAATAAAAACTCTGCTTAAAACTGTATTTTGAGTACAGGTCACCTACGCCCGGTTTAGGGATCTTCGAGAATTCCGTATCAAAATAGGCAATACTCCCCGAGAGATCAGTCTTACACAATTCATCAACACGCGCAATAATGGCATTTAGCTGATCAGGATGATCAGTATTTTTAACGGCAAAAAAATTGCATGAACACAGTGGTACTATGAGTAGCAGAAAGATTAACTGCCCTATTTTTTTAGGGCCGGGTATTAACATATAATTGCCTCCATCAAACAGCTGGTTGCCATAGGCTTTTTAAGCTCACTTAATCGGTTAATATAAAGAAAATCTGTGACTAAGATCGGTAAATACTTTTACGTATTGAGCAACAGGATAGTTTCCTATTAATTACAAACATGTACTGCTTATTTTTTATCCCACAACCTTTTGGTAACCACTTGTGCTATAACCTGTTCACGGTAATTTCTACTAATGGGGATGCGATTATTATGAATAAATATCTCGTTGCCCTCAATACCTTCTATTTTATTAATGGCGACAATATAGGATTTATGCACGCGTATAAATAACCTCGATGCGAAATTCTCTTCCAGGCTTTTTAGGGATAACATGGTGATATATTTACCTTTTAGTGTATAAATATTTACATAATTCTGCATACCCTCTACATAAAGAATATCCTCAATCGGAATCTTTTCATATTTGTTACCGCATTTAATAAAGAAGTAATCATCGTCCTGTGCTGCCCTATCCGTGGCAGTTAAAGTACTTTTATTTAATAACCGGTGGTAATCCCGAGCTTTGCTGGCTGCTTTAAAAAAGCGCTCGAAAGTAATGGGTTTAAGCAGGTAATCAAGCACATTTAACTGAAAACCTTCAAGCGCGTAGGTTGGGTAAGCTGTTGTTATAACCACCATTGGCGGTTGCTGCATAATCTTTAAAAAATCAATTCCATTCATTTTCGGCATCTGGATATCCAGGAAAATCAAGTCAACTGGATAGCGGTCCAGCAGCTGTAAAAGCTCAAGCGGGTTTTCGCAGGTACCGTTCAGTTGCAAAAAATCCACTTCCCTTACATAACTGGCTAACCCCTCCCTTGCCAAGGGTTCATCATCTATTATAACGCAGCTTATTTTATTCATGCCATTAATTCAAATGAAGGGTTAAGCTCCAGCTCAGATAATATTAGCCTAAACTTTACTGCAAAGCTGCCGGTATTTTGGGTTATAGTTAATTCATACTGGCCGGGATAAAGCAGCTCCAGCCTGCGCCTCACATTTTTTAGGCCAATGCCTCCATAATTGATCACTTCCCGCAATTCTTCGTCCGAGGTACTGTTATCTACATCCATATTCAACTGGAGCCCGTTCAACCTGATATTAATACTGATCCAGTTGCGGCGGTCGCTTTGCCTTGATACATGTTTAAAGGCATTCTCAACAAAGGTCATTAATATAAATGGTGCTATACCCAGCTGAGCTATCGGCCCCGGGTCTATGTCCAGTACAACTTTAAGGTCATGGTGTTGGCGGAGCTTTTCTAATCCGATGAAGTTTTCCAGGTAATCCAATTCTTTACTTAAAGGGATTTGCCGGTCATTACATTCATAAAGCTGGTGCCTCAGCAGTTCTGAAAATTTTGCAAGCGACTCGGAAGCCATATCCGGATTTTTATGGATCAGAAAAAAAATGGAATTAATGCTATTGAACAAAAAATGCGGGTTAAACTGATATTTCAGGAATTTTAGTTCAGTTTCGAGTTTCTCTTTTTCCAATAGTTGTTGTCGGCGTGTTGTTTGCAGCCAGTTTTTGGTAAGCTTAATACTCATGGCCAGCGTCATACTTGCCAAAGTAGATGGTATCGCCTCGCCCAGGCAATTGTATAAACCGCCATATGCCTGGATAACGCTTTTATGAATAAGGAAAGCGCTCAGATAATAGCCCGGCGTTATCAACAAAGAGGTAATAGCAACTGTAACCAGAAACAGGCTGATATATACAACAAACCTGCTTTTTTCGAGATAGCGCGGGATAAGAAAATACAGATTAAAGTAAACCGCGATGGCCTGAAAGATGACGTAAAATGAAAATTTCACCAACATCGGCGTAAAAAGAAGATAGGAGGCAGCTTTAAACGGATTGCCTATTGCCACCGACCACCATACAAAATGATATACGCACCAAAAAGGGATATGGTACAGTTTGTACCTGATCAGCCAGTTGGTGTCAGTTTTTTTGATGGGCATAGATAAAGGTACGTGAATTGGATGAATAGCACATATTCAATTAATGAACTGCTGCTACTAATTGACCAAATGCATTAATGAGGTGATGACAGGTAAATACAAACATTAAAACAGCATTTTCTGTACCAAAATGCAACTCAGCAGTTATATATGACCGGTGGTCAATCTATTTTCCACAGGCTGCATGTTTGATTTTTCTTTGAGGGAACAACCACCAAAACATGAGAAATCTCGTTGCCTTATTATTCATCCTTTTCGCATTTCAATATGCCACAGCGCAGTTAAGCGGTAAAGTAACCGGCACCGATGGCAACCCCATCCCCTACGCTGTTATTAGCTTATTGCATAATAAAGATAGTTCACTTGTCCGTTCAACCGTAACAAATGAGAAGGGAGTATTTCAGATGGAAGCAATAGGGACAGGCTCTTATATATTAAAGATCAGCAGCATAGGTTTTACCACCCAAACCTCCGTCACTTTTACGCTTACCACTGGCAATCAATCTAAAAATTTCGGAACGGTTACGCTACAGCCAACTTCACGGCAATTATCAGATGTGGTGATCCGAGCCAATAAACCAGTTATTACTCAGCAAAGCAGTGGCATGGTGGTTAATGTGCAAAACAGCGTATTAACCAAAGGTAGTTCGGTATTGGAAGTATTGGAACGCTCTCCCGGCGTAACTTTAGATCCTCGTAACAATAGTCTATCCCTAAATGGCAAAAGCGGCGTTATGGTGATGCTGGATGGCCAGCTGATCCGTTTGCCAATGCAAGAGGTGGTAAGCCTGTTAAATGGCATGAGCACTGATAATATCGCCAATATAGAGTTACTAAATACACCACCGGCCAAATACGATGCTGATGGCAGCGCGGGCCTGATCAATATCGTCACCAAAAAAAACAAGAAGCCCGGCACAAATGGTTCATATACGTTGACAGGCGGTTATGGCAAAGGCGAAAAGGCATCAGCGGCATTTAACCTGAATCATACAGCCGACAAAACAAACTGGTACGCCAATTATGCTTATACCCACGACAATACTTACGGACAACTACTGGCTACTGGTACTGAAAACGTTGGCGCAATAGGCGGGCCGGTTACCTTTCGTTATTTTGGCGTTAGCAAACCTATAACCAATCAACAGCAGTTAAGTTCAGGTTTTGATACCCGGTTAACACCAAGTCTCACCATTGGCAGCAGTATTGATTATACTTATAACACCGATGAGCAAAACCACAATAATCAGGGTTTTTACCAGCTCAGGCCCGATTCGGTATTGCTGTTCAATTCGGGCATCAAGGGGAATGGCAAAGGGCATGATATAGCAGCTAATATATTTACTGAAAAAGAGATCAATAAAGGAGAAAAGATACGTGCAGACGCGGATTATATTGATTATGCTGACAATGATCTTACCAATGTGCAGAGCTCATTTGTAGATAACCATGGCAATCCCGCAGGTGGGAATGACAGCCTGTATGCACCCATGCAAAGGGATAAATATGTTTCTACAGTGCGGTCAGGTATTTTTCAGCTCGATTACAACAAATCGTTCAACTCAAAAATAAAACTTGAAGCAGGCACTAAAGGGACATATACGCGCAGTTCTGGTACATCCAGTATCGAGAACCTGAAACAAGGCCAATGGGTCAGCAGTTTGAATACATCCAGCGGCCTTATTACCAAAGAAACAATAGGTGCAGCTTATGCTTCACTATCGGCGCAGTTGGATACGGTTACCAGCTTGGTCGTCGGGGCACGATATGAATACTCTGTTAACCGGGCAATCGGCATTAACAGGCAGCTTGGCAAGCTTTTTCCCAATATTGTTATCGACAGAAAACTCAGCAACACTGAAAACCTGCAACTATCCTATTCAGAACGGATCAGCAGGCCTTCGTTCAGTGATCTGGCCTCTTACATCACTTATAACGATCCGGTATCCGTGTTTACCGGTAACCCATACCTGCTTCCTACTATTACCCGGAATTTAAAACTGAATTACAGCAACCATGATTACCTTTTTTCGTTACTATATAGCCGGGACGATAACCCTATAGTGCAGGGACAAGTTGTAACAGGCCCATCAAAACAACTGGTTTACATAGCGCCCGAAAATGTAACTTACCAGGATAATCTCACGCTACAGATAAATATCCCCGTTAAGATTAATAACCGGTGGCAGATGAACTACAACCTAACCGGCGGCTGGCGGCAGTTTAAAATTGATTATACACTAGTACCGGTTGAAAAAGCTTACCTGGGTTATAACTTCAATTTTATAGAAACTTTTCAATTACCACATGCCTTTACATTGGAGTTATCGGGCTATTATAATTCAATGTCCTATTACGGTGTATCGAAAGTTAATGGACAAGGAATTCTCAATATCGGCATAAAAAAAGATTTAGGCGATCACAAGGGCAGTTTGCAACTAAGCATTGCCGATGTATTGCGCAGTGGCAGTTATCACAGTTATATAGGCGCGCTTACCCGTGATGCGTTTAATTCCAATGTAGCCATTAGTTATCAACCTGAAACGGCTATGATACCTGTTGTCAAACTAAGCTATTCCCGGTCATTTGGCAGCACTTCATCTCAAACCAAAAAAAGGAATGGAAACACTGCAAAGGATGCGCAGGACAGGATAGGCAATTAACCATAATGGTTATTTGTTGTGTAAAATGATATGGATATAAAACTATTATTTAGGATTAATTTTATCTATTTTACAGATTATAAACATCTTAAACACACCTATCTAAATCAATTAATATGAAACCTATCACATTTCCTCCAGTCGTCGCGGCTTTTACAATGCTTTGCCTGTTTAATTCCTGTTCAAATAAAGTAACAACTGTTGCATCGTGGATAAATAAGGAACACATACAGCCCGAACCTTACAAAAGCGTTTTTATAATCGCATTAACTGGAAACCTGCAGGTAAAAACTGCTTTGGAGAATGATCTGGCTGCAGCTGCCGAAGCACGAGGCTTAAAGGCCTTCAAAAGCATCAATGTTATAGGCCCTTTTTCGGGTAAGGAAAGCATCCCATCAAAAGAAGTGATCCAGAAAAAGATAAATGAAATTGGCTGTGAAACCGTAATGACCGTGGCCTTAGTTAGTAAACAATCTGAAACAAGGTATGTGCCGGGCTCGGCTTCGGTAACTGTTTATAATCCATACCTGATGTATCCGTATTATGGCACATTTGGTTCGTATTATGCATACAGTACCATTTATTACGATCCGGGATATTACCAAACAGATAAAACTTATTTTATTGAAAGCAATCTGTACGATACAAAAACCAACCTGCTGATCATGTCTATTCAATCTAAAGCCGTAAATCCTCCAAGTATTGAGCAATCAAGCAAAGCATATACCGCATCATTAGTAGATGAGGTTGAAAAGCTAAGGCCTGCAAAAAAATAGTCTAAAACTAAAATGGGTACTCTTATCAAGTACCCATTTTTTACAGTTCTTATTTCAGCGGCACAGCGGTTACGCCTTCATTGGTGATGTGAACAGGTTTAATAAACCCATCTGCGTCAAAATACATATGATCAATACAGGTTACCCTGTGGTTAGCGTCTGTTTCGGTTAGTGGCCTGCGATGGTAAACAATATACCATTCATCCGTACCCGGAATTTGTATTACAGAGTGATGTCCTGCTCCCGTTGCAATTTTTGGATCCTGCTGCAAAACAACGCCTATGCGCTTAAACGGACCTGTTGGCGCGTCACTTATAGCATAAGCCACACGGTAGTTCGGCCCTCCCCAGCCGCCTTCCGACCACATAAAATAGTATTTCCCCTTCCGTGTAAACATTACCGAGCCCTCCACATAATCCTGCGGAGTTATTGATTTATAGGTAACACCATCATCAAACGGAACAAACCCGGTAAAGTCCTTATTCAATTTTGCGATATTGCAATGCTGCCATCCACCATAAATAATATAGTATTGACCATCTTTATCCTTAAAAATAAACTGATCAATAGGTTGAGCGCCATGATATATTTTACCAATGAGCGGCTTGCCTAAATAATCCTTGAACGGGCCCTCTGGTTTATCGGAAACACCTACACCTATGCCCCCTATTTCCTTTTTATCATCATGAATATCATTCGCTCCGAAAAAGAAATAGTATTTGCCGCCCATTTCTGTTACAGCCGGAGCCCACATAGCGCGTTTGGCCCATTTTATGGATGAGGTATCTATAATATCAGGGTGCTTAGTCCAGTGCACCAGGTCTGTTGATGACCATGCATCCATATGCACCTGCTCATCATAAGGAGCAGAATATGTTGGATAGATCCAGTACTGACCTTCAAAGATCTTTGCTTCCGGATCGGCATTCCAGCCTTGTATAACCGGATTGCCCAAATATTCTTTTTTTTGCTGCGCGATGGAATAGTCGCTTATTGCAACAAACGCTAATCCTAATAAAATCGATTTATAAGATAATGGAAACAATTTCATAAAGTAATTCTGTAATGGTACAAAAGCAAATCTAAGATTGATATTCTTAAATCATATTGTATTTTATAATTATCCACGATAAAAAATGCACGTTTGAAGGCCCAAATACAAATCCGTTGTTTCTGTATTTACATTCATTTGTAAAATCAAATAAAATGGTTGCGATCAATTATATATATTTGCCCCTCATTGCTCCCGTAGTTCAACGGATAGAATTATGGTTTCCGGTACCATCGATATGAGTTCGAATCTCGTCGGGAGCACTAAAGGAAATGTCCTTAATCGGGCATTTCCTTTTTTTGTGCGTTTAATAACTTGGACTGTAGCTAATTAAACTACCCTTTTAAAATCTATAAAATAAAGTCAGAATAAAAAAAGTCCTTCGGCTCATCACGGAAAGGACTTCTAATTAACAATTCAAACTGATTTCATTAAAGTAATGAAGAACTATAAAGAACGAAAGAGCATCGTATATATAAGCACCACAGGATAGCTATTTGTAAGCACCCAGTCCGCTATCTAAATATTTAAGGTAATTTGCCGGGTCGAAGTCGGCTCCCTGCGGAGCGATTAACGGCTCTTCGGTATCCGGATTAAGCAGTACGTAAAATGGTTGTGAGTTTGCCTGGAATTTACTGGTTTGCAAATAGCTCCATTTTTTGCCTATGGTTGTTATCGATCTGCCTTCGGTGGTAGTGGTTTGCTCATTAGCGGCCAACTCTGTTTTATCATCCACGTACAATTGAAGCAGCACATAATCATGGGTTATTTTTTGATACACCTGTTTATCGGGCCATACATTAGCTTCCATTTTGCGGCAGTTTACACAGGCATGGCCTGTAAAATCGATCATAAGCGGTTTATGAACCTTTTTTGCATAGGCTAAAGCTTCGGCATAATCAAAAAATGGGTTAAACCCCTTAGGCTTATCAAATAAAGCAGCATACTTATGTGGTGTATTATCCTCCGGATTATTAACAGGTGCAGTTGTATTCCCACCCGGCGAATAAAGGTCGAAGTCCTGGGTTGATTGAGGCGGCAAAAACGCGCTGATCGATTTCAGCGGCGCTCCCCATAAACCCGGCACCATATACATAGTGAATGACAGCACAATAATGGCAAGAAACAACCTTGGGACTGAAACAAATGGCAACGGACTATCATGCGATAATGTAAGTTTGCCCAACAAGTAAAGTCCCATCAAGGCAAAGATCACGATCCATAATACCAAGAAAACCTCCCTATCGAACCAATGCCAGTGATACGCCAGATCTACATTTGAGAGAAACTTTAAAGACAAGGCTAATTCAAGAAAACCCAATACCACTTTCACACTATTTAACCAGCCACCAGATTTTGGTAACGATTTAAGCAAGCTTGGGAATAAAGCAAATAAAACAAATGGGATAGCCAATGCCAAAGCAAAACCCAGCATACCAATGGCTGGCCCTAAAAGCGCCCCGGTTGTTGCTGCCTGTACCAATAGAGTGCCGATGATAGGCCCTGTACAACTGAATGAAACCAATGATAAGGTTGCCGCCATAAAGAATAAACCGGCTAAACCTCCTTTATCAGAATTCTGATCCATTTTGTTTACCCATGAACTGGGCAGTGTGATTTCGAATGCACCTAAAAAGGAAGCCGCGAAAACCACAATTAATAGGAAAAAGCCGAAATTAAAGATCCCGTTGGTCGATAGGTTATTTAGCGCGTCGGGGCCAAAAATTATGGTAACCAGCAAGCCCATTATCACATAAATAGCAATGATGCTTATGCCGTAAATTGAAGCCTTTAATACAGGACTACCCTTTTTATCCCCCGACTTTGTAAAATAACTTACCGTTAGCGGCAGCATCGGGAAAATACAGGGCATAAGTAACGCTGCAAAACCACCTGCTATCCCCGCCAGGAATATGGCCCATAATGTTCGCTTCTCTTGCTGTTTAACAACCACTTTGGTCAATTTCTTTTCAGCAGGTTTTATAACGGCTTTATTGGCTGGCGCAAGTGTTGAGTTGGCGCTTACGGCGGGTGCATCGCTAAACTGTACACCTGCCGTTGACACTGTATCCTGAGCCCGTAAATGCCCGCATACCAATATCAAACAACATAGCAGCATAACACTTATGCCATATTTTTTTACTGATCTGTATATATCTATTTTATCCATTACTGCTATTGTTAGGGCAAAGGGATAGCCATGAATACCTTTCGGTAAGCTTTAATTCTCTTGTATTTGCGTTACTTATTTTATAGGAATGCTGAACTCCACATCATCGGGTGGCAGGCATTGGTGATCGTTACAAGTCATGTATTCAAGCGTGCCTTTTACAGTTGCCTGCCCTGCTTTAAGCTTTATTTTTTGCTGAAAGATAACCTCGTGCTCAAAAAAGCTTACATCCATTTTAAATACTTTTTCGTTACGGGTAATTGGCGTAGGCTCAATTGTTTTGCCGATCAGGATGTATTCAGCTGATGCAGGGAAAGTGATGGTTGTTTTTACAGGGCCACCATCTTTTACAGTTTGGGAATATACATGCCAGCCATCATCAATAGTAGCTTTTATAAAAACAACGGCTTCATTATTGTTCAATTTCTTTGCACCGTAACTCCAGTGTACGGGCGTAAGTACTTGTGCTTTTGCGGATACAGCAAATACAAATAGTATTACTGTAGCTGTGATCAATTTTTTCATGTGATGTTATTATTTGGTTGAGTTTGTTTTTATTAAAAAATAGCTTCGGATAAACGGCATATAGGGTCATAACCTGTAAAAACGGTATCGGTAGAAACATAACCTTCCTTTACAGGTTCATCTTTCACCAAGTCGGTACTCAGGTATTTTTTATTGCTGTCACACAATAGGGTGACAACCACGGCATCCATACCCATTTTTTCTTTTAGTTTGATAGCACCGATCACATTAGCTCCTGATGAGATCCCTACCGCCAAGCCTAATTGACTTGATAATTTTTGCGCCATAATGATCGCGTCGCCATCACCTGCCTGTACCACTTCATCCAGTTCGTCCAGTTTTACAATAGCAGGTATAAATTCGTCAGAGATACCTTGTATGCGGTGGCTGCCTACTTTATACCCAGTGGTTAACGTCGGGCTCTCAGCAGGCTCAAGCGGATGGATCTTAATAGCCGGATTCATCGCTTTTAAATATTTACCCGTACCCATTACAGTACCGCCCGTACCTACCCCTGCTACAAAGGCGTCGGGCTGTTTGTCTACACTTTGTAATTGCGCCCATATCTCGGGGCCGGTGGTCATTTCGTGCGCTTCAGCATTATAAATATTTTCAAACTGGCGCGGCAAAAAATATTTGTCCGATAATTGTCCTAAACGTTCGGCCAAAGCTATGCTGCCTTTAAAACCACCTTCGGCTTTACTTACGGTATGAATTTTTGCACCCAGGCTTTTAATAATATCCATACGTTCCTTACTCAACCAATCGGGCATCATAATAATAACCTCGTGGCCCAATGCTTTGCCTATGGCTGAAAACGATATACCTGTATTACCGCTTGTAGCCTCTACAATTACGTTTGTAGGTTTTATTTTACACTCCTTGTAAGCACGGTATAAAATATATAGGGCCATCCTGTCTTTCACACTACCTGTTAAATTATAATGCTCGCACTTAACATAAATATTACCTGGTTTACCCTTGTAAGTATATTGTAACTCCAGCATTGGGGTGTTACCTATCAAATGCCACAGGTGCTTAAATTTATTTTCCAGATCAGTGTTAAGGCACTGCGATGCTCCCTTTTCTTCCGCTACCATTCTATAGTTATTATAGTATAAAAGTCAGCATATCCTATATTTATTACAACACTTTGCTAATAAACCATAAATTTTATGCTTTATTCTAATAATAGTATAACTATTTTCAGCTTTGACATATCTTTATACCTATCATTGCATCTTTTTACATCATGACACATTAAAATATGGCAGACACTAATTTAGACCCGACTGATATTGGCATTTTAAAGCTCTTGCAAAAGGACGCCTCGTTAACCAACAAAGAGATCTCGGCCAAGCTCCATAAATCTATTGCAACCATTCATGAGCGGGTGCGACGGCTTAATGAAAATGGGTATATCAAACGTATTGTCGCTATCCTCGACCGCAAAAAAATCAATAAAGGCCTGCTGGCATTTAGCCAGGTACAGTTAAATGACCATACGGCAGAAACATTATCAGGCTTTGAAAACGAAGTAGCCAAGTTTCCCGAAGTAATGGAATGTTTCCAAATGACGGGCACCTTTGATTTTATACTGCGCATAGCCACAAGCGACATGGACGCCTATCACGATTTCTACCGAAATAAATTAGCCACCCTGCCCAACATAACCACCGTACAAAGCTTCTTCGTGCTGTCCGAAACTAAGAGCGATACTGCTTATCCGCTGTAAGACCTTGCCACTGCCCTGTACAATTTGCAGTTCGGCATTAATTGCCTGCAACCAACACTGCCTTATTTAAAAAATCAAATACGGCAACAGCAGGTATTGCCAGGCAACTCGCCCTGCTGAAGCGCGCGATATTGATCCCGTAAAAATTCCCGTTCAGATCAAACACAGGACCGCCGCAGCTCTCCGGTTTCAAAATAGCATCGTGTGTAAATACGGCGTTAAAACCATCCCTTCTACCGCTTTTACCACCTGCAAACATTTCTGCCGGATGATTAAAATGCCTTTGTGGCAGGGTATCCAACATAATGCTTTGGGTCAGGCTCCTTTCTCCTCTTTTTATTTGTAGTTTGATCGTATCGCCGGGCCAAAAGCGGCTAAGCTCTTTAGCGTAGTCGTCAAAATTTTGCGGATCATTACCGTTAATGCTTGCTATCTCGTCGCCAATCTTTATTTGATAGACACTTTTGTTAAGGTTAGGAAAAACATATGATACCTTTAGCGGTGCATTTCTGCCTTTAAATCCAACTCCTAAAAAACCCATGCTCGACATTTTCCTTAACGGGAAGACCGGGCTTCCTGAAATGCTGATCGTACCTATTGTATCCTGCCGGGGCGATACAAGAAATATACCCGCATTTACTATTTCCCGGCTCGCTTCCGTTAGCTGCTTATAACTGATGCCGCCTTTTAGCTCTTCACCCGGCTCAAGTAATACCATGTCATCTTCTTTATCGCGAGCTATTATTTTGGCTGCTACTTTATGATGATCCGCACAAATTATTTCGGGTTGATCCCCTACCATTGAGTTCTTACTAACAATTAAGTACTGACCAATACCCTGGCGTAGCTTAACATCACGAAAAGAAAACAGCGTTCCATTTATCCTTTGTGATTTGCCTTGTACACTGCTGACAACAATCAGGCAGGTATTTTTGAACTTTGTGGCTGCTGCACTAAATCCCTTATTATTTACCAGCCCAGGTAACGACATAATACTCGCTGCCAGCGGATCAGCCGGCACAGCCTCTTCCCGATCAGGGTAAGCACTATAAACTTTAGGTATCTTTAATGCTGTAGCATATTTTTTATACAGGTCGACAGGTACATCATAGTTGTCTTCTTCCGGCACTTCAATAGCGCTATGCAAACCTATTACTCGTCCCATATAATCAAACAAAGGGCCGCCGGAATCACCCGGTTCCATTATACAGGTTGATTTTATAAATCCTCTTTCATTCTTTACATTGGAGATATATCCAAACCGTAAAATGGGCTTTGGCTGTCCCAGGCTCTCAGGATAAGCTACACTGATACAAGGCTCATTTACTTTAAGCGATGCCGAACTACCAGTAATAGCAAAGGGCCACGTACCCTGACTGATGATCTTTATTATAGCAACATCAGGTATGGTCTTGTCGTTTGCCAGTTCTATTTTACCGAGGCCGGTTGCCAGGCATGTTTTCCCATCCGGGAAACTCACCCTATAAACCACACCCGGTGTGGTAACATGTGCTGCTGTATAAATATAACCATCTTTATTAACCACCACACCGCTAAATACGCCACCTGCCTGTTGCCTGGCAACGGTATCATACGCGTATAGCTGTACACAGGCAGCGTATGCTTTTTGATAAGCAATGCCGATAGTATGTTCCAGCTTATTATTATCTACTTTTTGTGCATAGGTATTACCGGTTATTATGCAACCAAGGATTAGTATAACCCCAGAAATATGTTTCTTCATTACAATTTAGCGCTGCTCATTATAAACTTCAAACTCGGCTATTGAGGGTTGATGATCGGCAGCATCAATGGTTATCCTTGCCTTGGTGCCCTTAACCCTGTCGAAACGATGGATCTTGATCCTGTTAGTATTATCGCCTTTAAGGATCGGTTTCCATTGTCCATTCTGATAATATTCAAGGGTATAACTTTTGATGTTAGGCTTTTCTTCAGCAATTACTATCGCGTTAAATGATTCTTCTTTCTTGAAATCTATCTCGTACCATGCACCTTTATTAATAGTGGGGTTAGATACCCACGATGAACCAAAGTCGTCATCATTAGCAAAGTCCATAATAGCCGAGTCATCACTCCAGCTGGAATTTGCGGGTTGATTTTTAGCCAGGTTGTGCGATATGATAGGTGCTTCCATTTGCGGCAGCTGTATTTTAGTGCCATCATTATGCCATAACTCCCCTATCTTTTTTAAGGCCGCCAAAGCGTTATCATCCATTAAGCCGTCACGATTTGGCGCTACGTTTAATATAAAGTTGCAATTTTCCTTATTTAGCGGGATCAGTGTTTCATTAACCAATTTAACCGGATCCTTTACAGGTGTTGTTGGATGGCTGGTTTCCCAAAACCAGTTTTGCTGTAACGGCAAACAGGCTATAGATGGCAGGCGGTTTTCTTTATTTGAAATACGCTGCCCTGCTCCCATTTCATAGGTTTTAATATCTGAATAGTATAATGCTTCCTGCGGATATTTGGCACCGTTCAGATCCATCAGCAGACAATTAGGCTGTAAGGATTTTACCAAATGATAGATATCCTCAAAGGGTACATCATCATATGATATCCTTGACCATGGCGCATCCCAACCGTCAATGATCAACGCCTGTATCGGGCCATAATGGGTAAGTAACTCTGTTAACTGTGCCTTTATCATTTTAATATGCTCAGGCGTTATGCAGTTTGGCCTCAGGTGATGATGAGTATCCAGAATAGAATAATATAGAAACACCTTCAACCCGTTCTTGCGGAAAGCATCGGTAAACTCTTTAACCACATCCCTTTTTAGCGGACTATTCATTACATTATAATTTGTGGTTTTGGTATCCCAGATACAAAAGCCGCTGTGGTGCTTGGTGGTAATACAGCCGTAACTCATATTGGCAGATTTTGCCGCCTTTGCCCACTGGTCACAATTGAGTTTTGTAGGATTAAACACTGAAGGCGACAGTTCCGGATCCGGCCAGTCCTGGTTAGCATAAGTAGCTATATTGAAATGGATAAACATCCCAAAACGCAGGTCAACAAAATCCTGCTGTAATTGTGCCAGCGTTTTTACAGGCTGATTATTCGATTGCGCTTTTAAAAGGAAAGGAATAATGCATAAAAGCATTATTCCTGTTATTTTTTTAATATTATTCATTTTATATTTTTAGTTCTCGCCCACACAAATTCATCAATTTTTAAATAGTTCCGCCAATTTCGCGTTTAGCGGCGCGCCCTGTATATCAGTATTGGCTATGATCTTACCATCGCGGCCGACCAAAAAGAAAGAAGGCACTCCACCTATTCCATATGATTTTACAGCCTCGCTCCGGTAACCTTTCAGGTCGGAAACCTGCAGCCAGGTAAGCCCGTCATCATTAATTGCCTTTAACCAACTCTTTTTATCAGTATCCAATGATACGGAAATGATCTCAAATCCTTTGTCTTTATACAATTGATATTGTGTTTTAAGGTTAGGGCTTTCTGCACGGCAGGGTTCGCACCAGCTTGCCCAAAAATCTATCAGTACTATCTTGCCTTTAAGGTCTGCCAGTGAGATAGGTTTGCCTTCCGCATTATTCAGGGTAAATAATGGTGCCGGGTCGCCTACGCCTATTTCCTTAGCAGCCTTTATGCGCTTTGCAAGGTCTTTACCCGGGCCAGTTATGCGCCATTTTTCATCAATCGAGTTATAAATCGGTTCAACCTCAGCTACATTCAATTTTGATCCTGCCGATTCTGTTAATGCTACTATAGCATAAAATGAATGGGGATTATCCTTTGCAAACTGTATCTGCGCTGCCGTGCGGTCCTTTATTTTTTTACGGAACCATGCATCAATCGGCTTAATAAAATTGGTATCTTTTTGCTGTTCCCCTGTTCCACTGCTAAACCGGCCATTGGCTATCCTGTCTATCTCCATAATGGAGCCACCAATAGTTTTATTATAGGCTTGTTGCTCGTCATAAACTTTTGAACCTGTAACCTTAGCATTTATCAGGGAATCATTTGAAGTGATGGTCATATGCTCATTTGCAAAATAAATGTAGATGTTATCATTGCCTTTGAAAACAGACATCTGTTTGCCTTCGCCGGTATGGTCTAATGATAGCCTTGCCGTTGAAATATCATCTGCATGCCCCGAAAAACTAAAAGTACCGTTCACCAATATCGCAGAATCCGTATGCCCGGGGCCATTGTCTGTATAATCCAGGTGGACCTTTACCGGGGCATTCAGGTTGCCTATCTTACCGGTTATCGTAAAATTGTTTTGTGCCGAAGCAAAAAATGGAAGGAATGCTGAAAGTATTATTAGCTTAATTTTCATTTCTTATTATTTGAGTGTTGTTAATTTAAAATTATGTATATTATGCCATAACGCATAATGATATAGGGAAAACCAGGATTTATGGCCCCGATTCCCCTTAATTGTTCAGGTTTAGGTTAATAAGGATATTTCACACCGGGATAATCGATCTGCGCCTGTTTAAGCTGTGCTTCGACCGTCGCATCCCAAGCTTCCCCGAAAGCAATTTTAGCTTGATCGGTAAGATTTACTCCTGCTGCCCCGCTGTAGAAATGTACAAACTCACCCAAATTCAAGTTGGCAGATCTATTGTGATCTATGTTATCCGATTGCTCTTTAAAATATTTGGCTAACAATGCGCCCTTGCCATATTTTGTATAAATAGGATAAAACCAGTCGTGGAAAAAATCTACACCCGGATAGTTTTCATTCTGGGTAGCACTATCGTCATCGGTTGATGTCCATTGTGCATTAGCCAATTGATTAAAAACAGATGCGGCTTCATCCTGTCTTCCAATATTCATCAATACATCATAAATAAATATTTCCGCAAATTTACTGTCGCCCCAAATACCTGCATTGAGGTCATGAGTCATCCCGTAGGAGGAACTGGCCACTATATGCCCTATCTCGTGCAAAGGGATCCTTATCGCATCCCCGGTAGGGCTTCCCCACGTATAATTACTGAGTCCACAATCAATGGTATTCCGGTAATCGTGGCTTGGATCATAATATGGAGCAGGGTGACCGCCGCCATATGTAGCTTCATCTGCATCCGCATCAGGCGGAATGCCATGCATAACAAAATATAACCTGGTTGAATCACCGTACGGGCCATATGTCTTTTTCACGTACTTCCATGCATTACCTATCTGCGCCTGATCCCATTGAATATAAGGATCCATGCCATCGTCATGATAAACGGCTATCTGGTTATCATAATAAGTAACTGATAACAACTTTGTATGTGCAAACCAGTGTTCCTGCCACGTTGCCGGAGGCTGGCCAACAATAGTATCTTTTGCAACACCCGGCTTTACGCCTTTTTTACTACATGAAACAAATAACCCCAGCATCAGCAATACGGGTATAAGTTTAAGGTTTCTGATCAGTTTCATAATTTTAAATAATTTTTAAGTATTTATATTAAATTTTTGAGTCATCATATTAAATTTCAGGCAAGGGAATAGCCAGGGGAGCCAATTGGTGGCTCCCCGACTAATCAAACTAACTATAAACAAATTTTAGCCTTTACTGGCTAACCATATCAACCGGTGTACCCGGTATACCTGTTATGGTTTGAGCTGTAATTATACTGCCGGTTGCACCTACACTAACATCAAGAAAGTATATACTGCCATCTACACCTACAGTTAGCGTATTACCATCACCGCTTAACTGAAGCATGGTAATTTTTGATCCCCCAAAATCAGCAGTTAATTGCGTTAGTTTCTGGTTGATCGGGTTGTAACTGTACACTTTATCGTTCGAACTAAAATAAAACTCATCAACCTGTGATTTTTGCCACTTAGTATCCGGCTGCACCAATGAAGCCCCTGCAAACACGCGTTTATAAATTGGAAGCAAGGTGCGGTTACTGTAATCATCCATAGTTAATGTAAACGAATACTCGTAAATAGTCCCCTGGTCGCTTTCCAAAAACGCGTAAGATGTGCCTGATTCCGCCTGCATAAACAGCAGGTTATGTATTCCTGTTGCGGTTGGGTCAAATGCGCTGCCGTTTACCTGGTAATCGCTGCCATTATAGTCTCCCGCACCATCAAATGATATAAAAGCCCCTGCTTTTGTATCGTAACCAAAAAAGAAATTAGGTGTTTGGGTGAAGAACGGCGACATGGTATAATTACCCGGCTGCGGGTTACCATATTTTCCGTAATCGGGAGCAAAAGGCGCGGTGGTTGTTATTCCAAGATAAAGCTTGGTATTAATTACACCGTTGGCGGTACCTATATAACCTCTCGGATCTACCTGCAGATTATTGATTGTTATCACTGCTGGCGGACTTAAAAACTGCTGCGAAAAATCACTTACCTTCATCATTGTGCTGGCATCAATCATCACGCTGCTTTTGGTTGGGTCGTTGCACATTATCCAGTATTGCTGCACACCGGTACTGCCAGTATAAGCCGGAAATGGTTTTGCGTATAACTGAACAGGGTTTACCGGTAAAGTTTCACCATTCAAAGTAGCGTACAAATCGCTGAGTACAGTTTTAGCAGCGTTTGGCTTTACGAAAGAAAGTTTGGTAACACCATTCTGAACGCTCAGCACTGTTCTGCCCGTTGAGAATTGAGTTATACCATTAATTTTAAAAGTATAAAAGTATTTAACGCCAGTTGCTTTAACCGTTATGGTTAATTTTGCGCTACGTACTGCAGGCGCAAGGTTGTAAACAATGGCCAGCGGGAAACCGGTATAGGTTTCACTGGTTAATTGTTCGGGTATATCAATTTCCCATGTGTAGGTTAAATCCTTTAACGGATCACCACCTGTAAAAACAACATAAGGCTTAATTATCAGGCTATCCCCTTCAATAGCGGGGAAAGTTTGATCCTGTACCCCGATGGCATCGGCTACAGAAAGCGTTTTGTAGGTATAGTTACCTAAATCTTTTTTACACCCATAAACAGAGATGATAAAAAGCAGAAATATAAATATTTTGTTGATTTTCATGATTTCGATTTTACAGATGAATTAGTTTGTTGTAACCTGGTTACCATTTTCGTCAATAAAAAGATACTTGTTTACCGATGGAAAATATTGCAGGTGGAATTTCTTAGCGGGATCAATCGTGCTGTAAAAGTCATAATCACCTGTGCCGTCATTACGGGGCGTTAATACATAACCCTTGGTTGGGTTTTGACTAACCCAGGTAAATGGATCGACTAAAAAATTATCGAAATTACTGATGAAATATAAAGCCGCAGGTATAATCTCGTAAGCTGTCGGGTTGCCCGTTACCATTCCCAGGTCAATAGTGCCCGATGAAATTAAGAACAACTGGTGCTTTGTTCTGCTATAGTCACCTAATTCACCCTGCCAATCGGGCCACCAGGCCGGTTCTTCCAGTCTGTTGGAGAACAAGATCTTTTTGGTACGGATAGATTCATTAAACAATGACGCAAAATCTGTTCCGCCTGAAACACGGACAGTTAGTACAACCGACTTGTTGACCAATGTTGTATCCGTGCCTTTAATAATTACAGGGATATGCACAACTCCTGAATCAGCGGGCATGGTATAAGATGATTTCAGGGGCTCATAATCAACTGTTGCAATAGCTGTGGTAGAATCGGGCACTACCGACATTTGAAAATGGCGGTCATGATTCACCCTGTTGCCACTAATTATAACCGGTACCCATATGGTATCCTGCGCTTGGCTTACATGCAGTGCAAATGAATAATTAAGGGTATCTTTTATCGCATAATCCAGGTAAACATTGTCCTGAGAATTATAGAGTAATTCTTTATCTTTTTTACAACCGAACATGGCCGAGCAAAAAAGAAGAATAAAAAATATGTTTCTTTTCATGGTCTTATTATTAATTGTTTCGGTATTCTAACTCGTTAATCGGCAGCGGGAAAACAAATATCTGATCTGATGCCGGTTTGCTGTAAGTATCTGATACAGGCACAGCAAGGTTCAGCCTTTTATACATATAAAAGATCTGGCTTTCCCCGTAAAATTCCTTCCTGGCATCTTTAATCAGCAGGTTAATAAATGTCGCTTTATCTGCAACGTTATCCACTGTGCTACCTATACCGCGCTTAGCCCTTAATGTGTTATAATAAAAAAGCGCATGTACCGGATCCGTATCGTAAACCGCTTCTGCAGCTATATAATACATCTCGCTGTAGCGCATAGCCGGAGCTGTTAATGGGTACAGGTTAACTACCGGTGTAGTATTTTCAATATATTTTTGTAAAACTGCACGCTGTATTGAATTACCACCTGATGTGGAAGCAGTTGCAACAAACCATTGTTTATACCGCCAGTCGTCGGCACCGTCCTGTGCTGTTTCATAAATATCATTTATCTGGTCGGTTGTGGCACTGTATATTGGTGGGGTTGCAATAAATAAAGCGGTTAATTCCGCATTTATAGCTGTATTATCAATATACCAGCCGGTAATAATTTCCTGGTAAAATATGCGGTCCTTAGCAGTAATATCTTTTGAAAAGAAAGCATCTTCGCTTGTCCAGGGGAATTTACTGGCATCAATAACAATACGCGCGCTATTATAGGCATCTACATTATCACCTTTGTATAGGTATACACGTGCAAGTTCGCCGCAAGCGGTGTAATAATTCATGCGGTTACGCCTGTTCTGATAAAACAGATCGGTGTTTGAGGTTTCATTACCTGTAGTACCCGGATACCCAATTGAGTACGAAGATGAAACAATAGGATCGGAAGCATGCAGTAAAGGAGCTGCCTGTTTAAGATCGCTTACACAGCTATCAAGCGCCACCGAAACCGTAGAAAAAGGTGTACTATTAACGCTGACAACGGTTACATAAGGGATAGCCTTTGCGCTGGGGTTGCTTTTGTATGATGGCGCAAACATGCGCAGCAGATCAAAATGGATATAAGCCCTTAAAGTTAATGCCTCGCCCTTTATCAGTTGGTAATCGTTGCCTGTAAACAAGCTCTTCTTACTATCAATTGCAGCAAGTATATAATTGCAATTCGCGATAGCGCGGTAACCTGTATTCCATATGTCAGTAGTGGTAGCTACAAATGATGGCTGGGTAAAATCAAAATTAGCGATAGCCTGTGAAGTAATATCTGATGGAAACTGGTAATTTTGAGCCAAAACGTCAAGACTACCAAAAGTTAAGTTGCCGCCATACAGGTCTGTTGATGCGCAAAGTGTGTAAACACCATTTAACGCTTCCCTAAAGCCTTCGGCTGAACTAAATAGCTGTGTTTCATCAACTTCAGACTGGGGCTTTACATCAAGATACTTTTTGCATGATGATAAAGCCATTAGCCCCACAATTATTAATATATATTTCTTCATTTTTTTATTTATTAAAAAGTGGCCAATAAACTACATGTTAAGCTGCGCGCGTAAGGTGAATCAATTCCGCGTTCCTGCTGGATGCTCGCTGCCGTGAAAATGTCATTAGCTGTTAGGGTAAATCTTAATGTTTGCATACCCAGTTTTTTCGCAAGCTTTTTCGCTAACTCATAGGATACATTGATCGATTCCAGATCGATCTCATTATCCTTTTGCACAAAGCGCGATGTTGGGTAAGTAATGCCCAGGTCCTGTATGTTTTTGTAAAGGGTAACATCGCCTGGTTTTTCCCAGCGGTCGGCCAAAGCACGGGCGTCCACATTATAGCGTGGGTCAGCATCTTCAACCCTATCAACCAGTGTCTGGTTGTAATAATCGCCGCCAAATCTGTAATGAAACAGGAAACCGAAATAAAAGCGTTTATAGGTAATGTTACTGCCGAAAGTACCTTCGCCTTTTGCTTCCTGGTCGCCTATTGGTTGCTGGTCGTTAACATCGTAAGTAAATGTCAAGGTTCCGTTCTTTTTTACAAAGATCTCCTTGCCTGTTTCCGGATCAATACCTTCTGATTTCACTCCATAAATGGTGTAAATAGACTGCCCTTCGGCATAATGAAGCAGCGGTGCAGATTGTGTAGTATTTAAACTGCTGGTTTGATAAGCATCAACACTTGCATTATATGCCTTTAAAGCATCGGCAATATGGGTAACTGCGTTTTTGTTATGAGCGAAATTTGCTACAACGTTAACGTTCCAGTTTGAGTTTTTAAAAGCATTATAGGTCAAATAAACTTCCTCGCCTACATCCTTCATGTCACCAAGATTGGCTTCATAGGTATTGTAGCCGGTTGATGGCACGGTGTTAATTGCTGTAAGCTCGCCTTTGGTAAGTTTATAATAATAATGAGGGTTAATAACCAGTTTATCATTAAATAATCCTAACTCAAGGGCCAGGTCGTAGTTGGTTGTACGTTGCCATTGCAAGTCGGGGTTTCCGTAACCATCAACTGTTGCGCCTACACCTGTTGAATACCAGTTAGAGGTTTGGTAAGAGTAAATTGTTTTTGCCTGGTTAGGCGGAAAATCTACCGATCCGGTTAAACCTGTAGTTGCGGTCAGCTTAAATCTTGAAATAGCCGCGAAGCTTTCTTTCATAAAATCTTCCTTGTGCATGTTCCAACCTGTACCTGTTGACCAAGCCGGTGCGAAACGTTTATTATCACCATAAACTGAAGATCCGTTAAGATTGAAAGTAGCATCCAGCAAATATTTGTTCTTATACGAATAATTGCCAGTTATGAAATTACTGATAGATCGTGTTGTAGACACATCACCAGTGGGCGCCGTATTAAGCTCATAAGTTCTGGCGAAAGCTATATTGGTAAATGTCGCATTTGAAAAACCCTGTGCTTCAAAAGATTTGTAATCTTCGGTATAGTTGGTTACTTCGCTGGCTAGTGCAAGGTTCAGGGAGTGATCGCCTATTTGTTTGTAGTAATTTAACTGTACCCTCCCGTCATACTGAACAATGTCATCATTGGCGTAAGTATAGCTTCCGCGGTTTTGGATCTGATCAGCAGGGCCATAATAAAACTGATCGCTCGTTGGCGAAATAAACACATCTGATGTGCCTTTATGATCGGTAAGGCTCACCTGCCCCTGTAAACGCAATGCCGGGGTAATGTGCCAATCCAGCGAAAGATTATCTAAAAGCTCCAGGTAGGCCGACTTACTAAAATTACCAACTTGAGCTTCATATAAAGGGTTCAATACATTTTCATATACGTATTGAGCACTACCATCTTGATGTGTATCAATTTGCCAGTTGGCCAGTTCCCTTAGTGAATTACCATTTGCATCAGTTAAACGGTAATAAGGGTTCATGGCTACATAACTGGAAAAACTGCCATAGGGTGAGTTTGTGCTTTGCTCCTGCGTAATTTGCAGATCATTTCTGAATAAAAGTTTTTTGGTAGGATTGTAATAAAAGGTCATACCACCGCTGTAATCATTACGGGCAGCGCCTTTCATTACACCCGGATTAGTTTGAAAACGACCGTAAACATCATAACGAAAAGTGCTATCGCCGCCTTGCGCATCTAAGGTTTGGCGCAGGCCATACGCATTTTGCAGAGGCTGCGATAACCAATAGGTATTTACACCGCTTACTACATTTTTTAATATCTCGTTATATTGAATATCGAGGTCATCCTGGCTGGTAGTAGTGTTGATGCCAGTGGTATATAACCCGGCCAGTTTTTCATATTGCAGTTTTTGAGCAGCATTTAACACATGATATGATGAAAGATCAGGCGCGCTGACAGTAAAATCATTAGTATAGGTAAGCTGTAATTTACCCGGCTTTGGCGCTTTTGTGGTAACAACAATAACACCATTTGCCGCCCTTGAACCGTAAACCGCGGTAGCAGCAGCATCCTTTAAAATAGTTACACTGGCTATACGGTTTATGTCAAGATCCACTATTTGTTCCAATGAGGAAGGAAACCCATCCAAAATAAATGCCGGCATGTTATATGAACTTGACAGGTTATTACGATCGACAATTGACCCATCAACTGACGGTAGCGAGGTTGAACCCCTTACCGTAATTTTTGGCAGTGCGTTGGGATCTGACCCGGTTAGGTTATTATCACCGATACGAAAAGACGGATCAAAAGAAGCGATAGCCTTTATAACATCCACAGGATTGTTCTTTTTAAGATCGTCACCTGAAATGGTTACCGCACTACCTGTATAGTTAGATTTTTTTATAGTTTGATAACCTGTAACAACCATCTCATTCATGTTGTTAACCAGTAATTCTAATTTTATGGTAATCGGTTTTGAGTTATTTAGTTTAACCTCTTTGGGTTTATAACCAATAAAAGTAAATACAACAACATCGCCAGGCTGAACATTCACCTGGAACTCGCCTTTAGTATTGGTGGTACCTATAACTACGGTTTTGTCGGTTTTTAAATAGATATTTACCCCGGCCATAGGTGCCTGTGTTTTATCATCTATTACCGTACCCTTTGCCTCAATTATTGTTTTATCACTTACATTATCGGGCACAGGAGCATCCGTTTTGGTTTCGGGTACTATTTGCTGTATAACAATGGTTTTATCAATTATTGTATAATTAAGCTTGAGCCCCTTTAAACAATAATCAAGCGCATCTTTAAGCGATACATTCTTTAAATCTACATCAAGGGTTTGCTTTGTTGTATTTACTTTCTCGGTATAAAAGAAAGTATAACCAGTTTGGCTCTTAATATCTTTAAAAATAGTTTCCAGGGTGGCGTTATGCCTGGTAATAGAAATACTCTGTGAGTAGCTGGCAGCAGACAAGTGCAATGTGCCAATTAAAATCAGGATAGCGGTGAATTTCATCACTATAAGGAATTTGTACTTTACCGGCCCAATACTGCATAGAGGGTTGTAAAGAAATTTAAATTTCATATTTTTGAAGAAGATAGGGTTAATAAATAACGGCAGGGTGTCATAAACTACTGCTGTTGACCTTTTTTTAGAAGCTGGAAGTGGTGAGACACTTTCGGCTTTTTTTGATCGGGGGGAATTTAATTTATTGTAGTTTTATTTTCATTCAGTTGGGTTTGAGCGTGAATAATTCAATTAATTAGTTAGTTTATCTTTTATTTGGCCGAAACCGTAACAGTTTTTCCTTCTACCTCAAAATGAACATTGTTTAACTCGAGTATCTTAAACACATCTGAGAGGTTACTCGACCTGGATATCTCCCCAATAAATTTTTCGTTGGGCAAATTATCCGCATATACAATTTTAACATCATACCACCTGGCAACCTGCCTCATGATCGACTTGAGATCATCATTCTGAAAAGAAAACAATCCGTCTTTCCAGGCTGTTTCTTTGTCCACATCTACAGCATGTTTTGAAACTTCACTCTCACCTACCCTGTTTACTACAGCTTGCTGCCCCGGTATTATTGATATGGATGCAGAACCAGATGAAACCTTTACAGCGCCTTCAAGCAACGTTGTTTTTATTGAGGGCTCATCCTGATAGGAATTAATATTAAAGTGAGTACCTAATACCTCAACCGTTTGATTGGCCGATTTAACCCTAAAAGGCATTTTTTTATTTTTTGCCACTTCAAAATATGCCTCCCCTGTAAGCTGTACCAAACGCTCTGTGCCATGAAAAGCAGCCGGATAGGTTAAAGACGATGCCGCATTTAGCATTACTTTAGTACCATCGGGCAACACAAGGCTATATTGGCCGCCGTTTGGAGTGTTTATGGTATTTTGCAATTGATAAGCCAACTGCTGGTTATCCGTTGTGGCGTTGCCACTGCCTGTTGTATAAACAATTTGATTACCTGCCATTTTGGTAATGCTGATATTTGATTGTTTAGCTATTTGTCCCTTGTGCGCATCATCTAAAACGATCTTTGTGCCATTAGATAAGGTTAGCATTGCCCTGTTTCCACCAGGAAGGATATGTGCAGCAGCATCAACAGTTGACGGTGTTTTAGCTGGCTTTATAAACAAGTAAATCGAAACAGATAAAAAAACAATAACAACAGCAGCGGCGTACCATAACCAAGCTTTTTTCTGTTCATTACGGCGGGGGAGTATGATCTGGTCAATTTGCAGGTCTACTTTGCTTTTGATAGAAAGCTTGATGTTCTGCATCTCTTTTTCTTTCTCCTCAATAATTAAATCATCATTCAGATCAAAAGCATCATAAAACTTTTCAAGAAACTCAATTTCTTCACTTGTTGCATCCCCATTATTGTACTTTTCCAGTATTTCCAGGAAATACTTTCTGTATTTGTAGTCCATTTATAAACGCTATATATATATACAAGAGTGAAAAAAGTAACAATCCGCCCAGTCGAAGTGAAAATATTTTTTATTTTTTTTAAAGAATGGGTCTTTTATACCTCATTATTCTTAAAATCAAATAACAGTATACCTATTATTTATAAAAAACTACGCACTACGTTTTTGTACCCGAATTATAGTCAGCACTAAAATGCGAATAGAATAAAAGGCTAAAACTTTCATCAAATCACACCTGGATTGCTACGTTGGGAAAATATATATTATAGGAATTCCTAATTTGAGGATTCACAATTTGAGCTAAAGACCAGCTCCTGTGGAGAAAACTAATTTTTGCCTTTTGTAAGAACAATTAAGAATAGTGAAAACAAAAGCTCACTTTTCAGGGTTGCGAGCGCCCTGCCAATGTGATTCCTTACTGTTTTAGGAGATAACTGCAATCGTTCGGCAATTTCATTACTTGATAAACTTTCCACAAACCGCAAGTTAAATATCACCCGCTGCTGTTCGGGCAGGTTATCAATCATCTTTTGAAAGGCGTCAAAAAACTCTTTATAAATAATTTTTGAATCGGCTTCATCCGCCTGCTGTTCCGCTACACCTAAGTGTTCCGGTATCTCTGTATATTTACCTTCAATACCTATCCTGTTGAATACGCCATTTCGGGTGGCTGTGTACAGGTAAGCCTGAAGATCGGTAATTACTGTAGCATTACCTCTTATCCAAAGCTGTACAAAAATATCCTGGGCTATATCTTCGGCAATCTCCCTGTCATTAACCCGCTTATACGCTAAATTAAATACCTTTTTCCAATACCTGTTATATAAAATATCAAAAGCAACCCGGTCACCTTTGCTTAAATCAAACAAAAGGTCGGCGTCAGTAATGCTATTTATATCAACAACGTGCATTTAATACTAAGCGTAATTAGGGTCAGTTTAGTAAAGTTATTTGTCATTATTCAATCTGATACTTAATAGTGTGATTTTTTGAAGCAATCGTTTTATATCTATTGAGCTGAATTTGACCGAATTAGTTACCAAAACCAATATTACCAAATATATTAATTTATATGTTATTTTTTTAAAATATAACATTAACTATATTATATTTTTAAGAAAAAAGCATATTACAATACATTCCTCAATAAATTATTGAAACTGAAACTAAAGCTTAATCACATCCAGTCCTCCTAAAATTTAGTATTTTCGGAACCAATTATTGAAAACCTGCGAAGAATTAGAAACTTAGGTGAGTTACTACCAGCCTCTAATTGCTCCACCCTTAAATGCTACCTCAGCCGCGGCCGCTACTTCCGGAGATTGATAAGATTGTACGAATTTCTTCACATTATCCTGATCCTTATTATCATCTCGGGATACGATGATATTTACGTATGGAGATTTTTCATCCTCAACAAATAATCCATCCCGTTTAGCAACAAGGCCCGCCGGACCTGCAAAAGTGTTATTGATAATAGCTATAGTTACCTTTTGATCATCCAGCGCTCTTGGCAATTGAGGGGCTTCCAGTTCCAGTATTTTTAAGCTTTTAGGGTTGGCAACAATATCATTTACAGTGGGTAATAGCCCTACACCATCTTTAAGTTTTAGCAAACCGGCTTTTTGCAACAGGAGTAAAGATCTTCCGCTATTGGTAGGATCATTCGGGATAATAATTGTACTTCCATCTTTCAACTCGCTGATGCTTTTGATCTTCCTGGAATAACCCGCCAAAGGATAAACAAAGGTATTGCCGAGTATAGCAAATTTATAACCTCGCTGCTTAGCCTGTACATCAAGGTAAGGCTTATTTTGAAAAACATTTAAGTCTATATCACCCTGGCTCAGGGCTTCGTTGGGCATCACATAATCATTGAATTGTACCAATTCCACATCAAGTCCATATTTTTCTTTAGCAACTTTTTGGGCCGCTTGTGCAACCGTATATTCGGGCCCGGATTCAACACCTACTTTAATATGATTGGAGTTATTGGGCTGAGTTTTTCTTCCGCATGCTGATAGGCCAAGGCAGATAACAGCGATAGTGATTAGTAATAAATTTTTCATTTTTGTATATATAAATTATTTGCGATGGTCTACTTTTTTTGCAATAAACTCACCCGCAACCTGGATAATAAACACGAGTAATACTAAAAGAACAAGAACGGTATTCATAACAACTACATCGTAGCCCACATAGCCATACTGGTAACCAATTTGCCCCAAGCCACCTGCGCCAACCGCGCCACCCATGGCTGAATAACCCACCAGGGTAATAAGGGTGATAGAAGCACTGCCAATAATTGACGGCAAGGCTTCGGGCAGCAGTACTTTAAAAACTATTTGCAAAGGCGTTGCCCCCATCGACCGGGCTGCTTCTATTAAACCATTCGGAATCTCAATCAAACTATTTTCTACCATCCTGGCAATAAACGGTGCCGCGCCTATGCTCAATGGCACCAATGCCGCCTGAACGCCTATGGATGTACCCACCAAGGCCCTGGTAAAGGGGATCATCCATACAATCAGAATAATAAACGGGATAGACCGGAAGATATTAACCAGTACCGAGGTTACACCATTTATTAAACGATTTTCCGATACCTGGTCTTTCCTGGTCATAAACAGTAACACGCCTGTAGGTAGCCCCAATAAAAAACCGAAGAAGCCGGATACAAAAGTCATTACAACGGTTTCCCATAAACCTTGTAAAATCATTATCAACATTGGTTCAGACATAGCCAAGCACCTCCACTTCTATATGTTTGCTACGGTAATATTCCAATGAGTCTGTAGTGTCTTTTTCGTTCCCGGTTACTTCAATAAGCATTACACCGTATTTCACCCCGCCTGTATAATCCATTTGCGCGCTGATAATGTTATTATCCACCTGAAATAGTCTGCTGGCCTCGGATAAAATGGATGCCTCGGCCGAATGCCCATTAAACTCCAGTTTGATAACCGGGTGGTTTTTACCCGCGGGTGTTGCCGAAAGGCGTTGTTCATATTCAGCAGGTAAGGTTGCATGCAGCGAAGACGCGATGAATTGCTTTGCAATTGTAGTTTCGGGATAAGCAAAAACCTCGCTTACCGAACCGCGTTCAATCAATTTCCCTTCGCTGATGATAGCTACTTCATCGCAAATAGCTTTTACCACATTCATTTCGTGTGTAATAAGCAGTATAGTGATTTGGAAACGCCTGTTAATGTCTTTTAACAGGTTAAGGATAGAAAGCGTTGTTGCGGGATCAAGGGCGCTGGTTGCCTCGTCACATAGCAGCACTTTAGGGTTGTTTGCTAACGTTCTGGCAATGGCTACCCTTTGTTTTTGCCCGCCTGATAAATTTGCAGGATATTCATTTGCTTTATCCGCGAGGCCCACTAATTCCAGTAATTCAGCTACCCGCTTTTTTATTTCGTCGCTGGGTGTATTACTTAACTCCAAAGGGAACGCCACATTGCCTGCTACAGTACGTGAGGATAGCAAGTTAAAATGCTGAAAGATCATTCCTATTTCCCGCCTTGCCTTGGCAAGTGCTGAAGGGGCAAGTTGAGTTAAATTAAGTCCACCGATGATTACATCACCTGATGTTGGCCGCTCCAACAAATTAACACAACGTATCAAAGTACTTTTCCCCGCGCCTGAAGCACCAATCACTCCCAATATTTTGCCCTTGGGAACTATCAGCGAAACATTAGATAAAGCGCTGACCTGGCTGTTCTTTTTGTAAAATGTTTTTGTAATATTTTTTAGTTCGATCATTGTATCCATTTATTCCGCCCCAACTAAATCACCCGGATTACAGACCGGCCAGATTTTACCCGTGCTATCAGGTAGCCGGGAAATGATCAGGATAAACCAACTGATTAAACTTGATTTCTTACTCATTAATAATTTTTGAATGTCGAATTAAAATGCAAAGATAAATTATTCTATTATAGCCATAGATTATAGAGAGATTATGACACCAATAAGAGATAATTAAATACGCTTTGCTACCTGATGCGTGAGAACGGAATCGAACCATTGTATGAGTTTCCTAACTTCTGATCACCTGACCTTAATAAAAAGCCGCAAGGGTAAACCTAGTGGGATTGCTGAAACTATCTTGCAATAATGAATAGTCATCTATCTTCCTTAAATCAATCAACCATCGCAACAAATTATTCATTTTAAAATCATACTTGAGCCAATTCCAATTTTTGTTCCTTTAAAAAGTAATACTTCATAATTGGCCCCGAAATAACCATAGTAACCACGGTCATCACTACTAATCCTTCAAACACAGGTCCGCTGATAATTTTCGCTTGTAAAGCAATTAAGCCCAAAACAATTTCCTGTGAACCACGGGCATTCATGCCGAAAGCTACCGCAATGGATTCGTTCCTGGTCATACCACTTAAAGAACTCCCAATCCGGGCACCGATCAATTTTGCAAGGAAAGCGATTACCAGTATAAGTACCACGATCTCCAGGTTGAAATTGGAGATGAAATTTAGCCGTAACCCTACTGATGCAAAAAACAGGGGAGCCAGAACGTTAATAGTAAATTGATGTAATACCTGCTTATGCGCTTCAGTAAAATACTCGGAATCGCTGATAGCTACCCCTACTAAAAACGCACCAAAAACAGCGCGTACGCCAAGGGCTTCGGTAACCGCGGCACCTATAAAACAGAGGCAAACAGCTACCGTAAATACGTTACTCCTCTTCCCGCTTTTACCGGCATAGGCAAGCAAACGGTGCACAATCCAGCGACCGCCGGTTAGCATGAATACTGCGAACAGTACAACAGTGATAACCGACCAAAAGGAAACCTGTTCTTTCCCGGCATTCATCATCTGGATAATGATTGAAAACAGGATCCATCCCAGAAAATCATCCACCATGGCTGCAGTTAATACTATATTACCGATCCTTGTTTTGAGAATATCTAAATCAAGTAATATTTTAGTGATGACAGAAAGCGCGGTAATGGAAAGTGCAGTACCAAAAAACAGCGATGTAACCAATTGGTTATTAAAGCCATTAGCAAAATGATCTTTATACAAGAACCACACCGCCAAAAAGCCAATGGCAAACGGAAACAGAATACCGGATAAGCTAATGGCAATTGCCTGTTTTCCATTTTGTCTTATTTGTTTTAAATCAACTTCAAAACCTGCTATAAACATTAGCAGGATAATGCCAATATTAGCTATTCCGTCAAAAGCGCTGCTAGCTTTCGGAGCCGAAATAAAGATGGTATTAAACAGATCAGGAAAAAGGGCACCTAATAAGGTAGGCCCTACAATTATTCCGGCAAAAATTTCACCGATAATTGCGGGAAGTTTGTACCTACGGCAAAGTTCACCCAGCAGCCTGGCAGGTATCAGGATAAGCAGCAAGATGATTAAGAAGTGAATGATTTCTGTAGAACTTAGTTTAGTGATCATGTCTGTTTTTTTTAAGATCTGCCAGAACTTAATACCTGAATTTTTGCTGCCGCCAGTTTTTTCCTCCTGATAAAGTACCCAATAATAATTGCTATAATCATGGCGGCTTATTTAACAATTTTGGCTAAACGCTGATATAACGCTGTAGGGCTATCCTCATTCTTCGGCTTATATTTTCCTGCTATTATCGGTATATATATTACCCGCCTGCGGCTTTCCTCTCCCACTACTGACGATTGTGCCACTCTGTGCCAGAGGCGTCCGTCGTGAATGGTAAGATCTCCGGCTGTAGGGGCTATGGCTACTTCGTTCTCATCTGCATCATGATCCAAAAAGTATTTTTTACGGAACAACACCTGGTAAAGGCTTTGCTGATGTGTTCCCGGCAGGATGCGTAGTCCACCATTATTGGGTGATGCATCGCTCAGGTGTATACCTACGTTCAGCATCGGGTTTAGTTTTGTGCCATGGAAAATATCGCGCAAACCATCGGTATGCCAGCCCATTTTGGTAAAACTACTTTCTTCGCTGTTTACATAATGATTAAACACCATACCATCTTTTTCATCAACACCTAAACGGGAACCCGGCACAATACTTAACAAGGTTTGGAACCGCGGATCGAGCGTAAACTCCGAAAGCAAGGCATGATGTTGATTGATGAATGCAAAACGCTGCACAATAACGGATCCATCAAGATCTTTACCATATTTTATAGGCACACCGTTTATCTTTTCAATGCTGTTCTCTGTCCAGTTTTTTTCTACCTCTTTTGATGCACGTATAATATCCTGCACCGTTTCTGGTTCAATAAAATTTTTAAAATGTATAAAACCGTTACGGTTAAAAAATGCTTGTTGTTCGTCAGTAATTTCAGCACCAAGGCTGAACCTTTGATAAGTGGTGTCCATTAAAAATAAAAGGGGGAAATAAAAAGGAAAAAATAAATGAATTTGTTAATTAAAATACTTGTAGCATTTAACAACAACAGCAACACAAGCCAATCCGGGGGGAAGGCATTCGCATGGAGTTTGCGGTGTTTATTTTACTGTTTTGATTCATTTAATTAAAATCTATAATATCTATCTACTTTATAGATATTGCAAATGTAGACAAATATTTATTATACCAAAATTTATTTATTATTTTTTGTAAAGACCTGCCGTAATACGCTCAATCAATGATTTATTGATATAACGTGCACCAATTGCTGACAGCTTATTTAAAACCCCGGGTATGATCTCGGCCTTTTTATTAAACATCCCTTCTACCCCAAGCTTTGCAACCTCCGCGGGCTGCATATTAAACTTTTCGGCAAGCTCTGCCAAAGCATCCATTCCGGCCCGGTGCGCAAAACCTGTATCTGTAGGGCCGGGACAAAGGCAGCTTACAGCTACTGAACCTTTTAGTTCAACCCTAAGTGCCCTGCTAAACGAAAGCACAAATGCCTTGGAAGCGGCATATACGGCTAACGTTGGAACCGCCTGATAGGCCGCCGTACTTGAAACATTTAAAATATAAGAGAGCTGTTGCTTTAATTGCGGTAACAGGTAATGAGTTAATTCAATAACCGCATTTATATTAACCTGTAGCATATTTACCTGCTGCTCTATATTACCCTCTTCAAAATTACCCCATAAACCGTAACCTGCGTTATTAACAAGCACTGATACCGGCAATTTATCGTAAAACTCCGCCACTCTTTTTGCAGCACCAGGTTCGGAAAGATCAATAGCAAAATACAGTGAGTCGTTCTGTAGTTCTTCGGCCAGTTGTTTAAGCTCAGTGGCCGAACGCGCTATCAAAAGTAATTTATATCCCTTTTTTGCTAACAGTATAGCTATCTCCCGCCCTATTCCCTTACTTGCTCCTGTGACTACCGCGTATGAATTCATATTTCACAATATAAGAAAGTCGATAAATTTATTGGTAGAAAACTTTCTTTTTATGGCTTATTAACTAAATATTAGTTCCTCATTAAAATATTTACGTTTTAGCTATTATCTAAGGTAGATTTTACCCGCTTTCATCACAAAAACTACGTTTTTCATCACTTTAATATCCGCGAGCGGATCACCGTCAACTGCAATTACATCGGCAAATTTACCTTTGCTAATACTGCCCAACTCCTGCTCCTTTCCTAAAAGTATAGCTGCGCTGGAGGTAGCTGATTTTATCGCTTCTATTGGCGGCATTCCGGCATCAACCATATATCCAAACTCCAGGTAGTTCAGTCCGTGATCAAACGCACCTGCATCAGTTCCGAAGGCAATTTTCACACCTGCTTTGTAAGCTTTTGCAAAAGTGCGCTGTATCTGATCGCCGAAGGCAATAGCTTTAGCGGCAATAATTGGCGGATAATACCCTTTTTTTGCAGAGTCGGCAACGGCTTTACCAGCAATAATGGTGGGTACATACCAGGTACCATATTGCTTCATCAGCTTAATATCCTCATCATCCATATAAGTGCCATGTTCAATTGAGGTTACACCACCCAGTATAGCTCTCCTGATCCCCTCTGCGCCGTGGGCATGGCAGGCTACCTTTAAACCGTAATCGTTGGCTGTTTCAACCACCGCCTTAATTTCATCAATGGTGAACTTCGCCTTTTTATTATTGTCTCCCAATTCAAAAACACCACCGGTTGATGCTATTTTTATAACATCAACGCCTGCCTTTACTTGTAGCCTTACTGCTTTTATCAGCTCATCCCTGCCATCGGCAACCCCATCTTCGGGGCCGGGACGATGATTAAATACATCGTCCCGGAACCCGTTAGTAGGGTCGCTTGCACCACCGCTTGATGAAATGATCTTTCCGGCAGTAAATATGCGCGGACCATCAACCCAGCCATTTTCAACTGCATTTCTCAGGCTGATGTTTACACCTGTGCCACCGAGATCCCGCACAGTAGTAAAACCGGCTAAGAGTGTTTTTTTGGCAAAATTTACTGAACGATACGCGATATCAGCATCAGATAAAGTGAAAGTTTCCAGCAAGGTGTTGGTACTCAAAATATCCTCCAGATGTACGTGGCAATCAATAAGGCCAGGTAAAACGGTCTTTGATTTCAGATCGATCACCTTATCAGCACTTCCGGCATCGGGATAACCATTTACCACACTTTGTATCCGGCCGCTATCCACAATTATGGTTACCTTAGTTTGAACGGTATTGGATATTCCGTCAATAAGTTTACCGCAGTACAGGTACGTTTTTTGTGCCTGTACAATTTGAGTACACAGCAATAAACACAATACTATTATCTTTTTCATTTGCATATATTTTCCTCTTCGGGAATGTATCAACCAGCGCTATATTAATTTAAGGGAAGGTTTTCAACCGTAACATCCCAGTGCGCGAGCACAATTTCCCATCTGCGCTGCTCTTCCTTTTTATAAGTTTCCTGATCAGGGAATAATTGCAGTTTGTAAGGATCTACAATACTATAATCAAAGGCGAGCGCAGCCGTTTTAAAAACCACGCTTACTTTTAAATCCCAGCGGCTTTCTTCACTGCTGTGTAACCTTGGGGTTTCCGCTTCAATACTGATGACATCGCCTTTTTCCTCCAGTTTTTTTAGTAAAGGATAGTGATTCTTTTTCCACAGTGCGATAAACTCATCTGTATACCCCCACTTTATTTTGTAGTAATCTTCTATTTTAAAATACTCGGCAGGGTTAGCTTTTTGAGCCGAAGCCTGGTTACCGGAGATCAACAGAATTACCGCGATAAGCGTTACTGTTAATAATTTGAAGCGGTGCATGTTTACTTTTTTCATGTCGTTTAATTTTTATAGGTGATTAATTTTTGTCCCAGAATAATTTTGTAGCAATATTATCTCCGCCTATTGCAGCAGCAGCCTGGCTGTAATTAGCCTCATTAACATTTTGCTCAGTTATTGGATAAGTGAAACGGTTAAGATACGAAGTTTGGTTTGGCGGCAACGGCAGCACAAGCCCTAGCCTCCTGACCTCTGTCCAGGCCTCATATCCCCTGTTATAAAGGGCGATATATTTCTGTGTTCCGATCTTCAGTTTATAAGAGCCTGTAGCTGTTGCATATGCAACTTTAGGATTTGCCAGATAGGTACTAATGTCACTGGCGCTACCTCCCCAATAGGTTATGGAAGCTGTTATGGCATTAGTATAATGCTGTGCAGCAGTTCCGCCTACGTTAAAACCTCTTTCTATTGCTTCCGCCAGGTCAAATTCAACCTCCGAGTAATCAGCCAGTAACGACGGCAGGGTTGGCTGGGCGATCGTGTTACTGAACGTTGAGAATTTGTTGTATGTATTAACCTTACCAATAGCGCCGCCTTTGTATACCAGCACATCACTGGCTTGCGGGTTCGCATTTGTATCAATGGCGGTATAGTATGCAGGTCTTCTTGGGTCGTTTAAGCTATTCAGCAGGTCAACAAGCGTAGCCCCTGCAACGTAATCTATTAAATGCCCCTGTACCTGGTCAACCCACAGCGGGTTTGTATTTGGTGTAGTTGTTAAATAATTAAAGCTTACGTTATCAGCATTTGATTGCAAAGCGTTTGGAGCAGCGGCTTCTACAGCCAGTTTAGCTTTTGCAGGCTCTACATCGACCAAAGTAATACCAACCTTCAACTTTACGGTGTTGCCAAACTTTTTCCATGAGGCGATCTCGTTAACGCCATTGAACAACAGATCAGCCGTATTGAAGCCGGGAGCCGTAGTGTTAAGTTTCGACAGTGCATCATCCAAACGGCTTAGTAAGCTATCATAAATTTGGCTCGCGTCATCATATTTCGGCGTGGTATTAGTATAATCAACCGCTTGGGTATATGGGATGTTACCAAAAGTATTTACTAATACCGCGTAAGCATATACTTCCAGTATATTAATCTGCGCCAGTTGATTGCTTTTTTGTGTAGCCGATAAAGTTGCGTCAGCTTGGGTAAGCTTTTCCGCCTCGTATAAATTGCGCAATACGTTTACATAAATGGCATTCCAGAAACCATCTGGCACATTACGCAATTTAAGGTCGTAGTCACTTTCAGATATAGCCGTTGTCTCCGTCCATTGCTGGGCCGTTAGCCTGAATATATTAACGTTATAAGCACTGGTTGCCAACACATCCGACAGTTGTTTCTCCGCATATGAAAACAATGTAGATGCCGGCACAGCGGTTGCGCTTTTGGTATCATTATTCAGGTATTCATCTTTTTTAACACAGCCGCTTATTGCCATGGCAGTCAGCAGCGTTATTATTATCTTTTTCATCTTTTTAGAAGGTAAATTTTAAGTTAAAACCATATCTGCGAACATTAGGGTATGAGCCAAGCTGTACACCCTGGTAGGCGCTGCCTGCACCAAGCCCGTCTTCCGGATCGGCATAAGGGATGTTTTTATGAATGATCCAAAGGTTACGGCCGTTGAGCGAAACGTCGATCGCTTTTACTGCGCCTATTTTCTGTACAAATGATGCAGGTACACTATAGGTAAATGCAGCCTCTCTCAGCTTAATGTATGAAGCATCATACACAAAGGCTTTGTTTGGCGCGGTTTGATAACCATATGCCGATTGGTTTTGCGAAGCATCGATCCTGGTGGTATTAGGTGCCCCATTTGCATAAACACCAGGCAGAATTACACCGCCACCTTGTGATAAAGGATTTCTTTTAGGATTGCCCAAATCGTTTAACCCGGCAGTTTCGGGATACAATCCTGTCCATAAGCCAAATACCATATCTACATCGTAGATACTACCACCATGACTAAAGTCAACCAAAAAACTTAGAGTGAAATTTTTGTAGCGGAAGGCATTAAATACACCGCCAGTCCAATCGGGGTTCGAGTTACCTATGTTATTATTGGAGTTGGAAGTAAACAGATAGTGCCCGGTTGCATCCACTTCCGGTTGCCCGTTTTTATAAATAAAATCAGTTCCCCTTAAAGTTCCGTATGGCTCGCCAACAGTAGCATTGGTTGTTACGCCACCTTTATAAGCGGCCAACTGGTAATTATTAACCCCATCGTACAGCGATAAAACCTTGTTGGTGTTTTTAGCGAAGTTCACATTGATGTTCCAGGAGAAATTATCGCTTTTTAACGGCGTACCGTTTACAGTAACCTCTACACCTTTATTTTGCACATTACCTGAATTTACGTACAAGCCATCGTACCCGGTGGCTGTAGATACCGATACCGGCAATATCTGGTTAATGGTGTTATTTTTGTAATAAGTAAAGTCGAACCCGATACGATTTTTAAGGAAAGATGCTTCGAGGCCTGTTTCAAAACTCTTTGTCCGCTCAGGTTTCAGGTCGGCATTGTTACGCACTGTAGATACATAGTAAAGTGGTTCAGAACCAAAATTGGCCGCTTTATCATAAACCTCGTTAATGCTGTGCGATGGCGCATCATTACCAACTTCGGCATAGTTCAGTTTTACTTTACCGTTGGATAGCCATGTATAATCCTTCAGCAGGCTCGAGAAGACAAAACTACCGGCAACAGAAGGGTAATAATAAGTATTATTTTTATCGGGAAGTGTTGTCGACTGATCACGCCTTAAAGTTCCATCAAGAAAGAGGAAGTCTTTGTAGCCAAAGGTAACACCGCCAAAAACGCCGGTCACAACCTTCTGATCCACTTCCTCAATCGGATAATCTATCGGGTTTACCGAGTTGCTTAAGGCAAATAATCCTGGTATCACCAAACCACCGTTGGTTGACGCGCTGATGGAGTTGATATTCTGCCTCCGGGCGTTTAAGCCTAAAACTCCTTTAAAGCTGATATCACTGGTAATGGCCTTATTGAAATTCAGCAACAGATCGTAGTTATTTTCTTTATAAGTACGATTTAAACGATAATAGGATGATGGCGTAACCACGCTACCAACGTTAATGCGCTGTTCCTGAAATTCGTTATAATAATCTTCTGAAGCGCGGCCCAGGATATCCAACCAGTTGAATAATTTATAATCAAGACTTACGTTGCCAAAATAACGGTCCCTTTCATCAGTTTCGTAGTTTTGATATTGAACAAAATATGGATTATCCCAGTAAGCCGAGCTAAGATCAGTAGGGCTTTTAACATTCCAGTTATCATTGGTATTTGTTCTGAAATAAGCATCCTTCAGATCCTGAACATCTACGTTTACCTGCCAGAATTCGCGGAAATTTTGCAGCAGGTTCATAGGTTCACCATTTTGCCCGCCGAAGCCGGTGCCGCCCCGGCCCTTGCCTGCAGTTTGCGTGTAATTTACACTGGCCTCTACAGTAAACTTATCCGTAAGTCTGTACGAGCCGCCGAAATTGAACAAATTTTTACCGATACTGCTATTCGGCAATATGCCATAATCATCTGAACGGGTATAGCCGATCTTATAGTTACCCTTGTCGGTACCGCCATCAATAAATAAGCTATTATTGAATGTATAAGGATGATTAAAGAATGTTGATGGGTCATTCTTAGCAGCTACCCATGGTGTTTGTTTGTGATAATAGGGCGATGTGGGATCTAATGATCGCCAGTCGTACACCAACAGGCTTGGATCAAACTTTTGGCCGTAAGAAGCATCATCGTATGTAGGCACCACCAATTGTTTGGTACCATTGCCTAATATATCAGTATAATCAAAATGGCTGCCGGGTGTATTCGGGTCATAGTAAGGGCCATAACCTGCGCCATACTCCTTTTGATATTGGGCGAACGTGCTTTTATCAACCGACCCAAATAACACGCCTGTATTTAAGACTACATTAAGGCCTTTACTTCCCTTTTTGGTGGTGATAATAATGGCACCATTAGCCGCACGTGATCCGTAAAGCGCTGTAGAGGCCGCGCCCTTCAGCACAGTAACACTGGCAATATCATCCGGGTTGATATCTGCACCCGGGCTGCCATAGTCATAACCACCCTTACCATTGCGTTGGTTTTGGGTTACATTACTCATGCCACCCAGTTCGATCGCGCTTGAATTATCAATAGGTACACCATCAACTACAAACAAGGGCTGGTTACTGCCCGATAGTGATTTAGGGCCCCGTAACACAATATTTGTCGACCCGCCAATATCATTGGCCTGCTTAATCTGGGCACCCGCTATCTTTCCTGATAATTCGCCCAGTAGATTGGTGTTGCGGTTACTATTAACCTCTGCGCCGCTTAGCGTTTGCGCAGAGTAAGGCAACTCGCTTTTATTGCGTGAAAGGCCCAACGCTACTACCACCACTTCGCCCAATTTATTAGCGTTATGGGTTAATGTTAAATTTATGGTTGCCTGGTTAACAGCAATTTCCTGGGTATTATAGCCTACAAACGAAAAAACAAGTGTTTCGCCAGTGGCTGCTTTTATAGCATAATCGCCTTTACCATCTGTAATAGTACCTTTTGATGTATTTTTAATTTTGACACTTACGCCGGGCAATCCGCCCTCCTGGTCGCTTACATTGCCATGTATAACTTGCTGTTGCTGCGCAAAAGTTAACAACGGGCATAAAAAGATAAACAGCAATAGCCATTTAATATGTATTGGTTTCATCATGAAATGCTTTTTGAGTATTGTAAAAAATCGGACAAAACGAATCCAGAATCGATTCCAGGAATCAATTTAAATCGTTAAAAAATAGAAAAATGAGATGGGCCGCGATGAATAGTTCAACTATGAACTTGCGGGCAGATCAAGTGGTTTCAACAACAACAGCGGGCGCTGCAACAAGCGTTTATTGGGGATTGGCAAATAACAATTGGGACTCGATAAAAAATGAGGGACCGTGTCCCTTCGGGCTGTGATGATAAAATTGCAGTCATTGGATTATTATATTATATCAAAAATGTTACGCAAATATAGTAATATATTCTATTAAATCCATAGATTTTATAGAATATACCCATATTAATGTCATCTTATATTACTCTACCATCTTATAGTATTCTATTTGGATGTTATTGTGTAACGTTTTGAGTTTAAATATCAGTTCAATAACCATATAGGTAATAGTAATAAAACAGATACAATCGTTTTTCCGTTGTTATACTGCATATCATTTAATAGCTTTAAACTTCTATCAATAGAATATTGAACCAATAATAAACCAGTTAATAAAAACTGAATTTCATGGAAAAAAGACGGGATTTTGTCAAAAAAATGGCAATTACTACTGCCGGTGTTGTCATTGGCAACAAGCTATCGGCCATGAGCGCCAAAAGCTACCGGAATATTATAGGCGCTAATGATCGCATTTATACAGCAGTAATCGGCATTAATGGCCGTGGTGGAAGTATGTGTGGTACATTTGCCAAACAGCCTAATACTCGTGTATCTGTTTTGTGTGATGTTGATACGCGCACATTTGCCAAGGCAATTAAAACAGTAACAGATGCCGGGCAAACCGATGCCCCGCGCACCGAGGGCGATTGTCGTAAACTGCTTGAAGACAGACATATTGATGCCATCTACATAGCAACCCCCGATCACTGGCATGCCCCACTCACCATTATGGGTTGCCAGGCCGGCAAGCATGTGTATGTAGAAAAACCATTGAGCCATAACCCGCATGAAGGCCAGCTTGCTGTTGCGGCTGCCCGCAAATACAACAAAGTAGTGCAAATGGGTGCGCAGCGCAGGTCGGTGCCAGTATTAATACAAGCCATTGATCAGTTGCATAAAGGATTGATAGGCCGCGTATATTTTGCAAAGGCATGGTATACCAATAACCGCAAGGCAACTTATCTAAAACCCGGCACTGTACCCGCCGAACTTAACTATGACCTTTGGCAGGGGCCCGCTCCCCGCCTCGCCTACCAGGATGGCTTGATCCATTATAACTGGCATTGGTTCTGGCACTGGGGTACCGGCGAAGCATTAAACAACGGCACGCACGAAGTGGATGTTGCACGCTGGGGATTGGGTGTCGATTTTCCATCGCATGTAACCTCAATTGGCGGCAGGTACCAGTTTAAGGACGACTGGCAAACACCGGATACGCAGGTCATCACCATGGATTTCCCCGACCGTAAATCGCTGATGTGGGAAAGCAGAAGCTCAAACGGCAGAAAGATTGAAGGAAGCGACCGCGGTGTAATATTTTATGGCGATAACGGCAGCCTCGATACTGATGGCGATAGCTATAAGGTATATGATCCTGATGGCAAACTGATCAGCGAGGTAGCATCTACATTAAATCAAGCTCCTATACAGGGGCGTAATACTACCAGTCCGCAAGTTGAATGGGATAGCTTGCATATTGCAAATTTTCTGGATGCTATTCGTAATAATACGCGCCCTAGTTGCGATGTAGAGATAGGTTATAAGAGCATATTGGGTATGCAACTGGGTAATATTGCCTGGCGCGTAGGCCGCGATCTTAAGATAGACCCTGCAACCGGATCCATCTTAAATGATCCTGAAGCGCAAAAATTATGGAGCCGTACCTATGAACCGGGCTGGGAACCTAAAGTATAACCACATCAACCTTATGAAAATATTTATAAACCGATATAAATTTTATAGCTGTCTTTTTATTGCCTTTTGCATTGTTACTTGTGCTTATGCACAGGGTAACGATCACTTGTTCCCTGAAGCCCCGGGTATAGTATCTTTTACCTATCGCGACAGCTTTCAAAAAGATTTGCCGGGAACACTGGATATTGTAAAGGGTAATGGCATTACTGATATAGAGTTTTCGAGCCTCTTCGGAAAAACAGCAAAAGAAATACGCAAGTTGCTGGATGAAAGGGGCATCCATTGCTCATCCTTTGGAGTAAGTTATGATGACCTGGTAAATAAAACCGATGAGGTTGCCAAAAACGCAAAAGCATTAGGCGCAAGTTATGTAAGGGTTGCGGGCATACCGCATAAGGGAACTTTTACCTTAGAAAATGCACAAAAAGCGGTGGAGGACTTTAATAAATATGGTAAGATCCTAAAAGAAAATTACGGTCTTGAATTTATCTACCATAACCATGGTTTTGAGTTCGAGCCTTACCAGGATGGTACGCTTTATGATTACCTGGTTAAAAATACTGACCCTAAATATGTCAGTTTTGAACTCGATATTCTTTGGGCTTTCTTTCCGGGGCAAGACCCGGCCTTATTGCTTAATAAATACGGCGACAGGTACAGGGCGTTGCATCTTAAAGATTTAAAAAAGGGTGTGGCAGGTAATTCATCCGGAGGCACCTCGCAGGATAATGACGTAGTGCTCGGAACAGGACAAATAAATATCCCTGAAGTTATACGTGCAGCAATTAAAGCGGGCGTAAATCATTACTATATCGAGGATGAAAGCAGTAATTCAATAACGCAGGTACCGGAAAGTATAAAATATCTGAATAACCTAAAAAAATAGCTAAACATATTCCCCTAGAACATTATATATGAGAACAACGATCAGCAAAACGGCCCTGGTATTATTGCTAAGCTCCGGTCTGTTTTATACGGCGCCTGGCTTTGCACAGGAAAACAATAAATTAACAAAGCAGGAAAAGCGCGAAGGCTGGCAATTATTATTTGATGGAAAAACATCAAAGGGCTGGATAGGCGCTAACCTGGATACCTTCCCCACCAAAACCGGCGGCTGGATAGTGAAAGATGGCACGATGACCATTCAAAATTCGGGTGGCGAAGAAGCAAAGAATGTAGGCGATATTATAACCGTTAATGAATACAGCGCTTTCGACCTTAAATTCGATTTCAGGATGACAAGGGGTGCCAACAGTGGGGTTAAATACTTTGTAACACTACAGGAACATACGGGCGGCTCAGCTATCGGCCTCGAATACCAGATACTGGATGATGCCGTACACCCCGATGCAAAACTGGGCCGCGACGGCGATCGCACACTGGCCTCATTATATGACCTGATAACTGCCAACAAACCACCAAGCATTATAAGGCCAATTGGCGACTGGAATAGCGGCGAAATTATTGTTTACCCCGACAACCGTGTTGAACATTACCTGAATGGTGTAAAGGTGTTGGAGTATGTACGCAAGTCCGATGCTTACCGTGAATTAGTCAAGGTGAGCAAATACAAAGTATGGAAAAACTTTGGCGAGGCTGATAAAGGCCACATATTGTTGCAGGATCACGGCTTTGAAGTAAACTTCAGGAATATAAAGATCAAAACATTGGGGAATCAATAGGTATTAGCTGATTAAATTAAGTCAGTTATCCATATCTTAAATTCCTCTACGGTATTGAATAACCAGTCGGGGTTTAACTTTGCTAACTCCCCGGCATTGCTTGTGCTTGCCCAGGCGGCTGCGGCAATTGGAATGCCTATCTGTTTACAATAAACAATATCGCTTGGTGCATCGCCCACATAAATACATTCAGCTATGTCTGTATTTAGTCGACTTAATACATTACGGATCCCATTTACTTTATTAGGCCCTTCGGGGGAACCTGTTTCCATGACCTCAAAGTGTTGCTCCAACTCAAATTGCTTTAATGATAAACGTGTACTATGGATCCCTTTGCCGGTAACCATTGCCAGTTGTACACCGTTAGTTTTTAAAAATTCCAATAATTCTTTTATTCCTACAAAAGCAACCGGGCAGGTATAATGCAATTGCTCATAATGATGCAAGTAAGCCTTAACACCTGCCTTTTCGTGCGCGGGGATAAGTTTGCGGATAGTCCCCTCTTCTGATGGGCCAAAGGTTGCAATGATTTCCTGCTCGCTGATCTCTTTATTTAACAAAGGCTCAACGCTCTTTTTAAAGGCAGCGATACATAATGGCAAAGTATCGGCAATGGTGCCATCGAGATCGAAGATTACGTTTTTGATTTTCATAGGTGATACAAATAAACAAATGACCGGGCGTAAGTCATATAGTTTTTTTGCTTTTGTTGAGGATGGGTTTGCGCCAAGCGTTGGGGTTACCCTGAGGCACTCGAAGGGTAAGCGTAGAGGCCTTTGCCCTCATGCTTCGAGAACCTCACCATGACACCCGCCGCTCGAATAAGTTTGAGGGAATGGGAAAACGGTGTGCCCTTCTTGCTTGGAATTATCTACAACAAACTACAAATACAACTGCACCATATGCCGCCAATATTTTGGCTTGTGGGCATAACAGCCCCATACATACAATTGGTTTGGTATACCCTTATCATAAAGCAGGTGACTAAAATGTTTGTTATCGCTTATAAATGGATCTGTTTCGCCAATTGCCAATACGATCTCCATATTGCGGATTGCATCCAAATTATAACAGTCGTGCATATTAGGGACAAATTGCCGGGGCATATTAAAGTAGATATTTTCATCATGGTAACCGTCAAATAAGTCCCGAAAATCCTGTATTTGTTTGGCCAGATCGTACCGGCCACTCATGCCCACTACTTTTTTAAATAAGGATGGGTGTTTCATGGCCATATTTACGGCATGGTAGGCCCCCATACTGCAACCGGCAACCTCAAAATGGTCGCTGCCGTTTTTAGAGCGCATTAAAGGGAGTACTTCATGCAAAATATACTGTTCGTATTGTATGTACCTGTTAATGCGTACTGATGGGTGTACCCATTGGTTATAAAAACTTTCTGCATCAACGCTATCAACACAAAATAGCTGGAGTTCGCCTTTATTGATACGATCATGCAGCGCGTTTACTATGCCCCAGTTCTCATAATCATAAAACCGGGCCATGCGGGTTGGGAACATTAGGATAGGCCGCCCGGCGTGCCCAAAAACCAGCAACTCCATGTTGCGGTGCAGCCTTTCGCTATACCATATGTGATATTCCCTGTTCATTTTGCTATAGCTTAATCATGTGGGAAATATCATCACTGAATATTAATTGAATATGAATTAATAGTTAACCATTACCTGCAATATAACTATTTAAAACCTCTTTCCATAGCTGATAGCCCTTTTCGCTCAAATGCAAGCCATCGCTCACAAAATATTCCTTTTTGGGGCGACCCTGTGCATCAATCATCTGCTTAAAAACATCAATAAAATGCCAGTTAGCATCATACTTAACAATTTCTGTTTCAATTAAATTATTAGTGAATTTAAACTGATCAACCATGTTCCAGCGGCTGATACTTGGCTTTAATGATACAAAGTAGCATGGAATATCACCAAACTGCTTATTGGCTTTTACCACCAGTTGCTGAAAAAAAATGAATACTTCTTCAGGGTGCCTGCCATCGCCCAGGTCATTATCACCCGCATATACCACCAGTTTTTTTGGGTGATAATTGGTCATTATCCGCTCAAAGAACCATACACAAGCAGCAAGGGTCGATCCGCCAAAACCCAGATTAACAGGCTTTAGGCTTTCAAAATCTGTATATAAGCTTGTCCACAAGCGCATGGTTGAGCTGCCATAGAAAATAGTATCGGCACCAAACCCATTTTTTAAGCCATCGCTTTCAAGGCGTTTCACCTCATCTTCGTACCAATACATGTATTGTTTTATAATTACCTGGCGGTAATATTAAATTTCTTTTCCTAATGTTTTATTAAAATCTGAAATTAATGTATTAAACAGGTACAATTGCCGTTAGATACTATGTTAATAAGTTAATATTTTCTGTATTGAAAATCATTAACCGTATATATACACCCCCTATTCTCATTTTAAATCATACCTTTACGCCCTACATGGAAGAAAGAAAATACTTACAAACCTGGAAAAAATACCTCCCGGTTATCCGCCTGCATCTAAAAAGAAGCCTTACCGAAGATCAAAGTTTTAAATTAAACATAACAGATTTTGAATCAGCGGGCGACCGGGGTAAATCAGGTTATACGTTTAACATCGCCATGGAAAATGGTAAGGTAACCAACAACATCAGCGGATCGGCAGTAGCACGTGACCTTTACGAAGCGTTAAAATCTGACGAAACCATTAAACCGATGTTGCAGGATAAAAGTATTAAGATAAGTGTAGGAAAATCTTTTATACTAAGCATCAAGACTACCCACCTGTCGACTTACAGATAAGCAATCATTTATATATTAATCTTCAGCGAAACAGTTTTGTAACAATGCTTATGAAGCTGTCTCGCTATTGGCATTTATATACCCCAGGTATTCATATATCGCATATTTAAGGGATTCAAAGTTCTTATAACTGCTTTCGTTTATTCCTACTTCTTTCCCTTTTTTAAGCTCGATCCAAAGAGTTCTGCCTCCGGCAGCAAGTCTTGCCGAGTCTTTAGTCCCAGTTACATATATTTTCTGCACATCACCCTTGGTAATAACTAATTGCCGCTTCAGCATATTACCATGCATTAATATGCCATAACCGGATATAGTTATCTTTTGTGGACTGAGTAAAAAACCGAAAACAATTACCACCACCACTATCACAGTCAGTGAACAGAATAACAACCTGTCAGTAATAAATGCGAGTTCCGGATTGTGTCCATCATCCCGTCGCCCCATTAACACCAATACAAAATAAGCGATCGAAATTATTAATGCGGGTATTCTAATCCAATACCGAAAATTAACTTTTGAGGTAGCAACTTTTTCCATATAAATTTAATCTACAAATAAATCCCTATAGTCCACGAAACTTGTGATCATAAATTGCAGCCTTTAAAGCATCATAATTATCGTAATCAGTTTCATTAAAACTGATTACATCTTCATTATTAAGTGTAATTTGTAACCGCTGATAATTAGATGATGTGCCACCTTTTATTGTTTGGTTTATACGGATTGTATTTGTTTTGGCAATATCGGTGTACTGTATAACTATTTGCTTTCGACTGAGATAATTGTTCAAAATAATATGATCCTTTGAAACAATTATTTTTGTAGGTGGCGAAAAGTAAAGCGCAACTGCAATTAAACCAACTAAAACAAGTGACATTAAGCAGATCTCAAGGCTGCTAACTTCATCTCCAAGGCTGTCAGCATATCTTACGCTAAATGTCAACACAAGTGCAAGAAAACCAATGATTGCAGGTATTTTAACTAAATATTGAAGGCTGAATTTAGAAGTGACGGTTTCGGTCATAGTTTATAATATCTTCAGGAACAAATATAATTAGCATATCCATTTTTTGCTATTTATATTTATGCATCAAATCATAAACCTTTAAGCCAATGAAAACAGTACGGATAGTCTTCATACTCGCATCTTTATTATTTCTTCAATTTAAAAGTTATGCGCAAGCTGTCGATCCAGCTGTTGCAGACAAGATCAGCCAGGTTGAAAATAACATGCTTAAATCGATACGGATTGAAGGAGACGCGCCATATAGCATTCAGCAGGATATGAAGGATAACAATGTACAAGGCGTGAGCATTGCTGTAATACATAATTTTATAAAATAGAATGGGCAAAAGGTTATGGTTATGCCGATGACAGCCTTAAAATACCTGTGACCGCGCAAACACTTTTCCAGGCGGCATCTATCAGTAAATCATTAAACGCCGTGGGTGTATTAAAGCTGGTTCAGAATAAAAAACTGGACCTTTATGCTGATATTAATAATTACCTAACTAGCTGGAAGTTTCCATATGATTCTCTGTCAAAAGGCAAAAAAATAAGTACAGCCAACCTGCTGAGCCATACTGCGGGCTTAAACTTACATGGGTTTGAGGGTTATTCATCAACACATGCTATACCTACTGTAGTTGAAATACTTAACGGAACAAAACCGGCAAATTCACCGGCCATAAAGTCTGCATATGCGCCGGGTTTAAAGTCGGAATATTCCGGCGGTGGCATTGTCATTTCACAAATGATAGTAATGGATATTACTCACGAACCTTACGACAAATATATGTATGATAATATACTAAAACCTATGGGAATGACAAGCAGTACTTACACTCAGCCTCCCATTAATATTAAACCGGCATTGTTAGCCGCAGGCTACCGGCCTAATGGCAAAGAGATACCGGGCAAATTCAACACTTATCCTGAACAAGCAGCTGCCGGTTTGTGGACTAACCCTACCGACCTGGCCAAATATATTATTGAAACGCAGTTGGCTTATGAGGGAAAATCATCAAAAGTATTAAACCAGCAGATGACCAAACTCAGGCTCACGCCATATATTGATAATCAGGCTGCACTGGGCACTTTCGTGACCGATATGGATAGCACCAAATATTTTTCGCACAGCGGCGCAAATGAGGGTTTCAGGTGTATTTATTACGGAAGTTTCGAAGGTGGAAATGGCGTAGTGGTAATGGTGAACTCAGACAATGGCAATATTAATAACGACATTGTGAACAGCGTAGCTAAAGTATATGGCTTTAAAGGCTTAAATATATCAGTAACGCGCAAAGTAATTAAGGTTGATGATGCCACATTGCAAAGCTATACCGGCAAGTACGCCATCACCCCGAAACTTACAGCTACAGTGGCAAAGCAAGGCGACCAGCTAACTGTGGAGTTAACCAACCAGGTGCCGATAAAGATCTATCCGGAAACTAAAAACAAATTCTTTATAAAAGAATTTAATGGCGAGGTAGAGTTTGTAACGGATGATAAAGGGCAGGTGACCAAAACTATATTTTACGAAAACGGCCATCCAAATGAAGCGCTACCTGTGAAATGAATTTTGCCTGACAAACAATTTAGCGCTGTGCTGTTAATTTGATAAAACTAATAAACATCACTATGAGTAAAATATGGTTAATAACCGGCTGTTCAACCGGCTTTGGGCGAGAGCTTGCCAAATACGTTTTAGAATCGGGCCACAAGGCTGTAGTAGCATCACGCAAAACAGCTGATGTAGAAGATATAGTTGCTGAACATCCTGAAACTTCCATCGCCGTGCAGCTTGATGTAACCAAGGCTGATGAGATCAAGTCATCAGTGGAACAAGCTATACAAAAATTTGGCCGGATAGATGTGTTGGTGAACAATGCGGGCATAGGCTATTTTGGCGCTATTGAAGAAAGCGAAGACGATGAAGTACGCCGCATGTTCGAGATAAATTTCTGGGGTTTGGCCAATGTGACCAAAGCTGTATTACCTGGTATGCGCGCGCAGCGCAGTGGTAACATTGTAAATGTGGCATCGATAGGTGGGCTGGTAGGATTTCCTGCTGTAGGTTATTACAATGCGACCAAATTCGCGGTCGATGGTTTTTCGGATGCACTTTCAAAAGAAGTTGCTCCTTTGGGTATTAAAGTTACGGTAGTAGCACCAAGCGGTTTCCGTACCGATTGGGCAGGCCGATCAGCCAATAACAGTAAAATTGTGATCGATGATTACAAAACTACTGCCGAAAATAATAAGAACAATATCCGTGGCTACAGCGGCAAACAACCCGGTGATCCGGTACGTGCTGTAAAGTCCATTGTTAAAGCCGTTGAAGCCGAAAACCCTCCACTGCATTTATTGCTTGGCGTAGCTGCGCTTAAAGGTGCCCGCAATAAACTTGAAGTATTAAAGAAAGATTTTGACACCTGGGAAGAAACTACCATCGGGGCTGATTTCCCGGCGGGTGAATAAACACAACCCGCTAATAAAAGCCATGCATTGCGAGCAATAGCGTGGCAACCTCGTCGCTTGCATATGAACGCGACGAGGTTGCTTCGTCGTTCCTCCTCGCAATGACATCTTTTTTAGACCTTATGAGGTTTTTAAAATATCAATAATGGCAAAACATTTTTAGCCATATTTGCAAACTATGCCCACCCTGTTCCCATACGTCAATCAGCAATTTAACGGTACTATCTGGCGCCTTGAAATTGATGAACTTAGCAAAACCATTTTTGTTGAAACCCGCAACGAGCAGGATAAACAGGTTAGCTTCTCTTCCATAAATTTAAGTACAGGTCAGGTTAATTTTAAAGAACTTACAACAACCGAACGCTGGCTCGCAGGTATTGAGGCCGCCTATAATGGGGTTTTGCTTCTGCATAATTATCAATCAGAAAAAGGGCCTTTGCATAAAGGTATTATTGCTATTGATGCCACTACGGGCGAAACTTTGTGGAGCAATTACGTTAATGCGTTCGATCATTTAAGCGCTGACGGGCCGGTGGTTTATAACACCAATATTCAGCCTAAAAAATTATTTATAGCCGATGTAAAAAATGGTGCAACAAACACGGCTTATGATCCGTCTGATAACCGTGAAGTACAAAGTAATATTGTAGTGCCTGATTTGGTTGATCCTGCATTTTTATTGCCGGAGTTAATGCCTGTTGCACTATTTGGAAATAGTATCCATTATCTGGAATACAATAATTTCAGAATTGTATCTTTGCACACTTTAGAGAATGGTGCTTTAAAACAATATCTGTATATATTTAATGGTGTTGATAACGTTTATAGCGATTTATTAAATACCGATATACAGAAATTACAACCAGAGGCGTTTATATTGCATAAAACCCGTTTAATTTATATTAAAGATAAGTCAGTATTAAATATTGTTAACTTATAAATTAGTGTATTATAACATATTATGAAATTTAAGATCTTATTATTAACTACATTATTATTTACAACATCCGCATCAGTTTTTGCCAGTTCATTAGTTGATTCAATTGGTGTTGAAAATAAAGATGGCAAAAAAGTGATCCTGCATAAGCTCGATCCAAAAGACAACTACTACTCACTTGGTCGCCTTTATAAAGTAAGCCCCAAAAATATAATTCAATTTAATAACAACGCAGCACTGGTTATTGGCAACGTAATTAAGGTACCTACCGACAGGCCTTTTCTTGAATCGTCATACAATACACCGCAGCAGCAACTACACCCTGCTACACAGCAAAACGCAGCAGTTAAACTGGTAACTACGCCGGTTGTTAAACAACAAGCGCCACCGGTTCAGCAGCAAGTTCAACAACCACAGCCTCAGCAGCAGGTTGTTCAGCAAACCCAACAACAGACTCCGCCAGCAGCCAATAATAATTTAACACAGGATTATAAGGTATCAGCAGGTGAAACATTATATTCTATTGCGAAGCGGTTTGGTACTACGGTTGAAGATATAACCAGCCTCAACGGTCTTACGTCAAACACACTTGCTCCCGGTCAGATACTAAAAGTACGTACTGGTACACCACCTCCTGTTGCCCCGCCAGTAACACAAACTGTTGCCAAGCAAGACAACACAGGTATAATGCCTGCAGATAGCAGTAATGCCAGTCATTTTAATTCAAATAAGTTTGGTTTGTATGAAAAAGATGAGAAAGGTGTAGCCACTTATATTGATGGCGCTGATCTTGATCCCAGCAAAAAACTGGTTTTACATCGCACCGCACCAATTGGTACGGTTATAAAAATAACCAACCCCATGACCAACCTTACTACCTATGCTAAGGTAGTGGGCCGGTTTACCGATAATGAATCAACCAAAGATGTGATAATCGTGGTAACTAAAAATGTTGCCGATTCATTAGGTGCATTGGATAAACGCTTTCATGTAAACATCAGCTACGGCAGCCCGAATGAATAAACCTTTTATAATCGGTATTGCAGGGGGAAGCGGCTCTGGCAAAACCTTTTTTCTAAAGTGTTTTCTGGAGCATTTCAGTACTAACGAGGTGTGTTTGGTATCGCAGGATGATTATTATTTTCCTGTACCGCCTGATATGACGGCCGAGGAAAACAGGCTTTACAATTTCGACTTGCCGGACACCATCGACCATCAGCATTTTGAGGATGATATAAACAGCCTGCTCAATTGGCAACCAATAGTAAAAAAGGAATACACTTTTAACAATCCCAATGCTATCCCCAAGATGCTGGAGATAAAGCCCGCTCCAATTTTAATTGTAGAAGGTTTGTTTATTTTGCATTTCAGAAAAATAGCGGAGTCGTTGGATCTGAAGATCTTTATTGAGGCTGATGATGATATCGCCCTTCAGCGCCGTCTAAAACGCGACCTGATGGAACGCGGCTACTCACATGATGATGTAATGTATAAATGGGTAAATCACGTTGTACCGGCTTATAAAGAGTTCCTACTGCCCTACAAAAATGAATGCGATCAGATCATTACCAATAATACCCATGTTGCGGATGATATTATCTGTATAACTGAGAATATATCGCACGAGTTGAGGGAGAAAGTATTAAGGGACACTGAATAAAAACCCTCGTCATTGCGAGCGATAGCGTGGCAATCCCAAACTATACAGAGCGGCTCCGCTAATCGGGGATTGCCACGCTATCGCTCGCAATGACGCTTCAAGAGATAATCAAATCACCATTTCAGGCACATCTCCTTCAACAACCAACTTACCCGCAGTAGCCTTTATAATCTCCTCCACACTTATACCCGGCGCGCGTTCTATCAGCTTAAAACCTCCACCATTCGGTAAAACATCAAGCACAGCCAGTTCGGTTACTATTTTTTTAACGCAGTTGATGCCAGTTAGTGGCAGCGTACATTGAGGCAATAGTTTTGATTCACCTGCTTTGTTTACATGCTGCATGGCTACAATAATATTCTCTGCGGACGCTACCAGGTCCATTGCGCCACCCATGCCTTTAACCATTTTACCGGGGATTTTCCAGTTGGCAATATCACCGTTTTCGGATACTTCCATAGCGCCCAGGATGGTCAGGTTAACCTTTTTAGCCCGGATCATCCCAAAACTCATCGCCGAATCAAATATGGCCGAGCCCGGCAGCATGGTGATAGTTTGTTTGCCCGCATTTATAGTATCGGCATCTTCATCACCCTCAAAAGGGAACGGGCCCATACCCAATAATCCGTTTTCCGATTGCAGCACTACGTCCATATTTTCAGGGATATAATTAGCTACCAGCGTCGGTATGCCAATCCCCAGGTTAACATAGTAACCGTCCTTTATTTCTTTCGCTATGCGTTTGGCAATGCCTTGTTTGTCTAACATAAATTATTTTGATTTGAGGATTTGTTAATTTGAGGATTTGAAAATGATTATTGAAAATGGATTTACTGTGATGAGCTAATCTTCAAATCAATACATTTTCAAATCTTCCTTACCGTCCTTTGCTCAATTCTTTTCTCATAATCCTTTCCCTTAAAGATTCGGTGCACGTAGATGCCAGGCGTGTGAATATGGTCGGGGTCAAGTTCACCGGGTTCAACCAATTCTTCTACCTCTGCAATAGTAATCTTGCCAGCCATCGCCATTACCGGATTAAAATTACGTGCTGTGCTACGATAAACCAGGTTACCCATGGTATCACCTTTCCAGGCTTTTACAATGGCAAAATCGGCATCAAAGGCCATCTCCATCAGGTAATCTTTCCCATTAAAATTTCTTATTTCTTTGCCTTCGGCGATCTCGGTGCCTATCCCCGCCGGGGTAAATATCGCGGGCATACCGTAGCCTGCCGCCATGCAACGGGTGGCCAGCGTGCCCTGCGGGATGAGTTCAACTTCCAGTTCGCCACTTAATAGTTGCCGTTCAAATTCAGCATTTTCACCCACGTATGATGATACCATCTTTTTCACTTGTCGCTGTTTAAGCATCAAGCCAATGCCAAAATCGTCGACCCCGGCATTGTTAGAGATACAGGTAAGATCCTTCACCCCTTTTTTAACCAACGCCGCAATACAATTTTCGGGTAAACCGCATAAACCAAAACCGCCAAGCATCAAGGTCATGCCGTCCTTAATATCATGGATGGCTTCATCGGCCCCATTAACTACTTTATTCATGTTTTATAATTGGTGGGATAAAATTAAGTTTTTTATTCATCGGATATCCAGACTTACGAAGTTTTAAAAACTTCACAGGTCTTTATCGTTAAAAAACAAAACAATTAAAAGTTTGAGGTATTCTATTTATATATCAAATAACAAACCAATGGCATCTAACGAAGATAATTTAACGGACGACCGGGACGATCACTCGTTAACAAAAACACAACCAAACGCTTATCGTGTTAATGATGATCACCCTATTGAGGAAAAAGAGCTGAAGACGCACTACTTATTCGGCAAAGGCGGTCAGCATACAAACCCAACGGAAGGTAAAGGCACAGGCGGACAAAAATTCGGACAGGAAAATCTTACTCCTGCCGGGGATGATAAAAACAATCCATCACGGAACGCCGGATATACCAATGCCTACTTTGCACGTACCGAACCATCTGAAGAACATCCGGAAGATTCAAACTTTACAGCCAGAAACCAGGATGGTGAGCCTGATTATAGTAAAGCGCAGCCACATGCATTAGATAGCGACCCAAAGCCCGAAAAGCGAGAACGTGGTGACGGCGAAAATGACCGCCCGCACCCGCAGGAAGAATACAGTGAAGGCACTGATGATAATGATGGCGGTGAACCCAATATTCCCGGCCCTAATGAACTACCTGATCAGCAAAAGGTTGGTGAAGATAATGATGGAAGAGAGCATATAGAAACGTAGGAAAATATTATTCCAGTCATGCCGAACTTGTTTCGGCACCCCACAAGTTAAGTCGCGAATATGCTGGCCAATTGTCCTGTGGGGTACTGAAACAAGTTCAGCATGACTTTTATTTATAGGATATTACCAATTCATATTCTTTGCAACAAAAACTTCCAGATCATCGGCCATAGCCTGTTGCTCCTTAACACTCGGGTGCCCCGGTGTATTTTTGTAAGGGATAAAATGGGTATAAATATTTTTATCATTAAGGCCATCAACCGCTTTTTGAATGTAACCCGGCCATGGTGAACCTGCCTTAGTGGCGTCCATACTGCCCAGTATGCAAATGATATGTACCTTTGGATATTTACCCCTTACACTTGCAACAAAACTACGGTAAGCATTGATGATAAATTCAGGCGTAGGTTTTGTGGCACCAAACTTAGCTTTGAATTGCGGATTATTAGGCATTTCTGTAAGCCATGAATCATTTTGAAAAAGATTGATCACTACCAGGTCAGGTGTATATTTCGAGAAATCCCATTTACTGGTTGAATCAGTGGCATCCAGCCTGTCGTACATTTCGGGCATAACAAGCGGGAACCAGCTAACCGTGATACCAATACCGCTTTTCGAGGTATTATGGAAATCAGCATTAAAGTGCCTTGCTGTTAGTGCAGCATAGCTGATATAGCCATCCTCATAAGGCGCAGTGCCCCTATCCTGCCCGGTACTGTCCTCTGCTGCATAACCACAGCTGATAGAATCGCCAAAATATTCAATTTTATGTTTCGAAGCTGGCATTACAGGCAAAGCCTTTCCACCTTTATCTATCGTAAAACCATAAAACCAGGTTTTGCCTTTATCCCACTCAGTCCGTTTAAATAACTCCAGGGTATGCTTGCCTGAGTTTAGGCCGGTGATAGCATGCTCAGATTTACCATCGGTAGTAACTTGCTCTTTTCTAATTATGTCACCATCCAGCAACACATTATAAAAATTATCACCACGCTCATCACGCATTTTATAACTGATGCCTGTACCTTCAAAGTTTATTTTAACCGTGGTGCCTGACCATGATAATACCGCAGCGGTATCCTGCACATTCACCCTGCCCATATATTGAATATGCGGGTCATTAGATTTAATAGTAATCTGAGCGCTACAGTTGAAACCGGCAGTCGCCAGCGCGATACATAAAATAAGATACTTATAATTCATTTGGTTTATGGTTAGTAGTTATAAGGTTGAGTAAGGTCTATTTCAAATATACATAAGTTATCCCATCTCCCCCACGGTCCGCGTGCTCATCTTCCATGCGATCAACCTGATCATATTTTTTAAGGTATTGCCTTATCATTTTACGTAAAATGCCATCGCCTTTACCGTGAATGATCTTCAGATTACCAAAACCCATCATCAGTGCCCTGTCAAACAAGCGTTCAATATTGCCTAAAGCATCTTCTGTACGCATACCGCGCACATCAATCTCCGGACTAAAGCTTGCCATATCGCTGCTGTGCGAGTTATAGCTTTTCCTGACTTCTTTTGGCACCTCCTTACGGGATACTTTCTGCACTTTACTCTTTTTAGCTACAGTACGCAATTCCCCCATCGAAATGATCACATTATCCCGGGCGATTTCGATAACTTGTCCCGTAGTATCCGAATCGTTTAGTTTTACCCAGTCGCCCGGTTTTAGCTCATCATCATTAATAACCGGCTTCTTTATTTCGGGTTTAACCGTGTTTTTTTGCAGCTCCTTGTTTAGATTTTCCCGCAGGTTTCTGGTTGTTTCCTTATCAGCCTGGCTACTTTTTATTTCAGATATGGTATTCTCCACCAGTTTATTCGCATTCAGGATGATATTTTTCGCTTCCTGTTTGGCATCACGAATGAGTGTTTTTTTATTTTCTTCGAGATAACTTTTCAACTGCTCGTTTTCAGCTAACAGAGCGTTAACCTGCCTTTGCTGGCGCTCCAGTTTTATACGGGTATCGTTTATCTCTTTCTTTTCCCGTTCCAGATCAACCAATAGCGTATCCACCTTTTTTTGCCCAGCACTTACCTTGCTTTTGGCGAGATTAAGCACATTTAACGGCAATCCTATTTTTTGGGCGATCTCAAACGCGTACGAGCTGCCGGGCTTGCCAACTTCCAGTATATACAGCGGTTTCATCTCCACGTTATTAAACAGCATGGAAGCATTCTCTAATCCCTCGGTATTACTCGCGAAAATTTTAAGGTTAGAATAATGCGTAGTAACCATCCCCTTAACCTTTTTATGGTTGAGCGATTCGAGCACAGCTTCTGCTATGGGGCCACCAAACTGCGGGTCGGTACCTGTACCAAACTCATCTATCAATATCATTGATTTGGCATTGGCCTGTTCCACAAACTCCTTCATTTTTGAAAGGTGAGCGCTGTAGGTACTCAAATCACTTTCTATCGATTGGTCATCGCCAATATCCACAAAAAACGAAGCAAATACCCCCATCGTACTGGCTTCTGACGCCGGTATTAACAAGCCCGCCTGCAACATCATTTGCAGCAAGCCAACCGTTTTCATACATACCGATTTACCTCCCGCATTCGGGCCCGAAACCACTACTATACGTGTACCATCATCTATCTGCACATTAAGCGGCACAACAGTTTTATGCTCCTTTTTAAAGTTAAGGAACAGCAACGGATGGCGGGCGTTTACCAGTTTCAGTCCTGGCTTATTAACAACATCGGGCATTTCCCCCTCAACGTCAATAGCAAAAAGCGCTTTGGCACGTACAAAATCCAGCTTGGTTAATAAACCATGATAGGATAATAGAAGCGGGATATACGGTCTTAGTTCATCGGTTAAGGCTGTTAATATTTTGACGATCTCGCGCCTGCGTTCAAATTCAAGGTCGCGAATTTTATTATTTAGGGTGAATACTTCTTCAGGTTCCATGTAAACAGTTTGCCCTGAAGCCGATTCATCATGTATAAAGCCTTTCAGCTTGCGTTTATTCTCAGCCAGTAACGGGATGCATAGGCGGCCATCACGCACGGTTAATGAGCCATCGGCTGTCCATCCGCTTGAAGCTGCATTTTTAAATACCTGGTCTATTTTTCTGCGCGCTTCCTGTTCAGCTTTAGAAATGCCAGAGGTTATGTCCATCAAATCACGCGATGCATTTGGCTTTATCTTTCCTTTGGCATCAATTACCTGCTCTATTTTCCTGATGATGGCTTTTTCAATCGGCAAATGCTCAAATAAAGCTTCCAAATTGGGGTACTGGCCTTCGCGGTCATTAAAATAACCGATGACCGAAAAAACGGTATTTAATGAGGCTTGTACCTGGTAAAACTCTTCTTCGCTTAAAAAAACTCCCTCTACACGTATCTTATTAGCCAGTGATTTTATATCAAAAAAATGCTGAATAGGCAGCGGGGCATCATTAATCAATATATTCTTAAACTCATTAGCCTGGCTTAAAAACTTGCGGATCAGGTCGTAATTATTCATTACCTGTATCTTATCCACCATTTGCTGGCCCATTACACTCAGGCAATGGTTTTTTATCAGTTCCTTTACCTCGGTAAATCCCGACTTATCAACACTACTTTGCGGGTAAAGCATTATTATTTTTCTGTTTTATTTGTTTTATTAATGAATCTCTATGCGCCTGCATCCGCTCAAATCTTGTTCTTGGATTTACCATAGGGTTATGCGGCAATGGACCACGCGGAGTTTGCATATTTGGCATAGCACCGGTAGTTGGGGTAACTGCACCGGTTGGCAGATTCGGTTTTCTGACATTTCCCGGATTTCGTTTCATCATAAGCTTAGTCACGGAATCGGTCTTTGCTTGTAAGTTCTTTAAAACCTGGTCATACATATCGCTAAACTCCACAGGTTTTGTACCTGCATAATAGGTAAAGCTCTTTTTGAACTGTGCGGAATCAGTATGATACTTTGCAAAAATTGCAAGGTACCTACCTTTTCCATATTTATATAAAGTATCGGGTGTTTGCGGTATGGTGATCAAAGTACCGTCGACTATATGCACATCCGTTAACAAGGCGATCATTCTGTCTTTATCAATTATACCATCGGGCGTACCATTGCTGCAGGCAGATAAAAAAAGCAATACTGAAAAAAACAAGGTTATATATTTACGCATTCTGTAATTTAGCGGTTTAATTCAGCAAAAATACGGATAAATGAGCATTGCCGATAACATCATCAGCCTAAAAAAGGAAACGGATAATTTACATGTAATATTATTAGCGGTATCAAAAACAAAACCGCCCGAAGATATACAACAAGCATACGACGCCGGTCAGCGTATTTTTGGCGAAAACCAGGTACAGGAACTGGTTGATAAATATGAAATTTTACCGAAGGACATACAATGGCACCTGATTGGTCACTTGCAAAGCAATAAGGTTAAGTACATCGCGCCATTCATTAGCCTGATACAATCTATTGATAGTCTGAAGCTTTTGCAGGAGATAAATAAACACGCGTTGAAGAACGGCCGCATAATTGACTGCCTGTTACAGATCTATATCGCCGACGAGGAAACTAAATTCGGTTTGGGTTTTGATGATGCGATTGAACTGTTACGATCAGGAGAATTTGCCGAACTGAAAAATATCAAGATCCGCGGCTTGATGGGGATTGCCACCAATACCGATAAGGAACAGCAGGTAAAAGATGAATACTACGAGCTCAAAACCTTTTTTGATGGTATTAAGGCAAGCTTTTTCCGCAAGGATAAAACTTTCAATGTGCTATCAATGGGCATGTCGTCCGACTATAAGATCGCCATTGAACAGGGCAGCAATATGGTACGCTTAGGCAGTACTATATTTGGCAGCCGTGTGGTAAAGCACTATAAGAATAATTAAACTTCTTTTGTCATGCTGAGGAACGAAGCATCTATTGTACAAGTGAATATCACGCGTAGATGAACGCGGATAGGTTCTTCGCTATCGCTCAGAATGACAATTCACCAATGAACTAATGAACCACTGAACTAATGAGCATAAAAATAAGAACAGCACAAAAAGAAGATTGCCCGCGTTTAATGGAGCTTGTGAATGAGCTCGCGCTTTTTGAGAAATTGCCCGAAGAGGTTACCGTAAGTCTTGAAGAATTTGAGGATGCCGGTTTCGGTAAAAACCCGGTTTGGAAGGCGTTTGTAGCTGAAGACGATCATATTATTGTAGGCTTCGCGTTGTATTACGTGCGTTATTCAACCTGGAAGGGCTGTCGCTTATATTTGGAAGACCTGCTGGTAACGGAAAGCTATCGTGGCAAAGGTGCAGGCAAATTATTGTTCGATAGGATAATAAAGGAAACATACGAATTGGGTTTTAGCGGTATGGTTTGGCAGGTACTGGATTGGAATGAACCGGCTATAAAATTCTACAATAAATATGGAGCCAATATTGAATCGGGCTGGCTAAACGCGGCTTTATCAAAAGAACAGTTAATAAACTACCTATAATGAAATTACGATATCTGCTTTTTTTGTTCGTCGTTTTACTGATGAATGCCTGCAATTGGGGTAAGCCCAATAATTCGCCCAATGGTATAAACAAGGATACCCTTGCTTATACTTATCAAACCGTAAAACAACGCGCATCTGATTGCGGTAATAAGCCCGATAGCGGCTGTACTGTTGCCATTGTAAAGTTCCCTTCATTCAGTAATAAAGGTTTATTGAATGATAGCGTCAGGAACAGGCTGTTCAATTTATTTTGGGTTGATTCGACCGTTGAGGCTGATACAGATCTGCAAAAATATGCACGTGAATTTGTGAGTGTTTATGACCAAAATAAAAATGATCCGTCTGTTAAAGGGAAGATCTTCACCATAAACAGCGGCGCAAAAATATTGAGGCAGGATTCGAGTCTTACCACGTTGGAGATTGGCGGCTATATGTTCCAGGGCGGCGCGCATGGGGCTACGGTAACTGAATTTTTAAACTGGGATACCAAAGCCAACAAAAGCCTGGCGTTAAGTGATATACTTGTTAAAGATTATAAAGACAAATTAAATGCAGTTGCAGATACCATTTTCAGGCACGATGAAAAACTGAGTATGGATGCCTCCTTAGCGCAGGATTACTTTTTTAAAGACAATCAATTCGCACTGAATAACAACTTTTTAATAACACCATTGGGGTTAAGGTTTTTGTATAACCAGTATGAGATAAAGCCATATTCGGCGGGGCAAACCGTTTTGTTCATCCCCTACGCTAAAATTAAATCACTATTATTGCCGCATACGGTAGTATCACAATATATTAAATAATGCTTGTTTTTAAATTCGGAGGGGCATCCGTAAAAAATGCCGAGGGTATCATCAATTTAGGTAAAGTAGTTAGTTTGTATGCTGATAAGCAATTGCTGATTGTAGTTTCGGCAATGGGCAAAACTACCAACGCGCTCGAAAAATTGACCAAAGCCTATTTCACCCAGGCTGATGATGTAAATGAAATTTACGAAGAGATAAAACAATATCACTACAACATCCTGTTTGAGCTTTTCGATAACAACGACCCTGTTTTTGATGAAGTGGCCAATACTTTTGTAGAGATTGACTGGATGCTGGAGGATGAACCGCACGATGATTACGATTTCATTTATGACCAGATCGTATCCGTTGGTGAATTGGTTTCTACCCGTATTGTAAATGCTTACCTGAATAAGATCAATTTAAAAAGCCAATGGCTTGATGTCCGCGGATATATCCATACCGATAACACTTACCGCGATGGCGTGGTACAATGGCATAAAACCAAGGAAAGTATCCTGCACCATATCCCGGATTTATTAGAGAAAAGCATCGTGGTAACACAAGGCTTTTTAGGCGGTACTTCAGAGAATTTCACTACTACATTAGGTCGTGAGGGTTCTGATTATACGGCATCTATATTGGCCTCATGTCTCAATGCGGAATCTGTTACTACCTGGAAAGATGTACCCGGCATATTAAACGCTGACCCTAAATATTTTGAGGATACCATTAAGTTTGACGAGCTATCATACACAGATGCTATCGAGATGACCTATTACGGCGCTACGGTCATCCACCCAAAAACTATAAAGCCACTGCAAAATGCTAAAATACCTTTGCTGGTAAAGCCTTTTAATGATCCGGCAGCAGCAGGAACTGTAATTAAGGAAGACGGGCATAATGATTTTGTTAAGCCAGTCATCATTATCAAACAAAACCAGGTATTGCTGTCGTTATCAGCTAAGGATTATTCATTTATATCAGAGAATCATTTAAGTGAGATCTTCCGCCTGTTTGCACAGAGCCATGTTAAGATCAATGTGATGCAAACATCTGCCTTGAGCTTTTCTGTTTGTTTTGATCATGATGAAGACCGCTTTAAACAATTACTGCAAAACCTGAACGAAGGCTTTAAAGCAAAATATAACAGCGGCTTAACGCTGATAACCACCAGGCATTACACTCCCGCATCGTTAAAAGAACTAACCGTTGGCAAAACTGTATTGATTGAGCAGGTAAGCCGAAATACGGCGCAAGTGGTGGTGAGATAGAATCCCCTTGTTTCGAACGTTAGTGAGAAATCTTCTGAAATATGCACTGCGAACTATGCAAGTTGAAGAAGATTTCTCCTCGTACCTCGTTCGAAATGACAATAAAAAATAAAAGTATATGAAAATCTACCAGCAATCCATCCAGCTTCGTGAACGCAAACGCGGGTTTCATCTCATAACTACTGAAGTTATAAACGCTTTGCCGCAGATCAGCGAGTTAAAAACGGGTATTATGCAGGTTTTTATTCAGCATACCTCGGCCTCATTAACCATAAATGAAAATGCCGACCCTACAGTGCGCATAGATTTTGAAATGTATTTTAACAAGGCCGTACCCGAAAACGATCCGGATTACCAGCATGATTATGAAGGCTCCGACGATATGCCCGCGCATTTGAAAGCTGCTATGCTGGGCAGTTCGGTAACTATACCTATCCGTAACGGTCGCCTTGCCTTAGGCACGTGGCAGGGTATTTACCTGTGCGAGCACCGGAATTATGGCGGACAAAGAAATCTTGTAATAACGGCGTGGGGAGAGGCATAATTATTAATATTAATTTACATTTGCAGGTAAATTAAATAATACCACTTGGTATATTTTAGTTTAACTTTGAACATTATTTTAGAACATAACTTTATATGCTTAAGAGAGTTGTTGTAACCGGCCTTGGCGCTGTAACACCACTGGGGAATGATATAAAATCATTTTGGCAAAACGCATTAGCCGGCAAAAGCGGCGCAGCCATCATCACAAAGTTTGATGCATCGTTATTCCGCACGCAGTTTGCCTGCGAAGTGAAAAATTTTAATCCTGCTGATTTTTTGGACAGGGCAGACGTTAAAAGAACTGATTCTTTTACTCAATATGCCATCGTAGCATCAGATGAAGCAATAAAAGATTCAGGCTTTGATTTTGAAAAAATGGACCCGTTTGATGTGGGCGTAATATGGGGATCGGGACAAGGTGGGATGGAAACTTTTGAAGAGCAGGTGAGCGAATATGCACGTGGCAATGGGCAACCACGTTACAGCCCTTTCTTCGTACCAAAATTCCTGACCAATATGGCATCGGGCATGATCTCTATCCGTAACGGGTATATGGGTATCAATTATACCGCGGTATCGGCCTGCGCAACCTCAAATACAGCTATAATGGATGCTTATAACTACATCCGTTTAGGCAAAGCAAAAATTATTGTTAGTGGTGGCTCAGAGGCGACTATCACCCCTGCTTCAATAGGGGGTTTTAGTGCGATGAAGGCTATGTCGGCCCGCAACGATGACCCTCAGCGCGGATCAAGGCCATTTGATGTGGACCGTGACGGTTTTGTTATGGGTGAAGGATCGGGCGCATTGGTACTGGAAGAATATGAGCATGCTGTAAAAAGAGGTGCCAAAATTTATGCTGAGGTAACCGGCGCATCAATGACTGCCGATGCTTATCACATGACATCAACCCATCCCGAAGGTAAAGGCGCGGCAAAAGCTATGGAACTGGCTTTAAACGAAGCTGGAATAACCATAAACCAGGTTGATTACCTGAACATGCACGCTACCTCTACCCCTGTTGGTGATCTGTCTGAACTTAAAGCGGTACATACACTAACAGGTGATGAAAAATCAACCATGCAAATTGGTGCCACCAAATCAATGACCGGTCACCTGTTAGGTGCAGCTGGCGCCATTGAAGCCATTATTTGCTTAATGGCCATACAGGACCAAGTATTGCCGCCAACCATCAATACTGAAACGTTAGACCCGGCAGTACCGGCTAATCTGAACATTGTTCGCGGCAAGGCTATTGAACACAAAGTAAATGTAGCCATGAGCAACACCTTTGGTTTCGGCGGGCATAATGGTATTGTGGTATTTAAGAAGATATAACTCGAATTTACCAGCATAAAAAATAGCGATGGGTTTTTAAACCCATCGCTATTTTTTTTTACCCCACTTCATCATTTTCGCCCCATCGTTTGTGTCCCCACAAACGATCTACTAATTTATAACTGTAGTTGTTTGTGAGGACACAAACAACGGGGGGTTGCTCGGGAATGACTGGTTGGATATTACCTCCTCGAATTCAGCATCAAAAATGCTTCTTCAGGCGATTTAAGGTAAGCCTCATAAAACTGCGCGGTAAAACCTACATGGATCTCTTCGGTATCACTTTCAAAAGCCTGCAATAATTCTTCGGCTACCTGTTGCGGTGGGATACCATTACTGCCGCCAATATCTTGTGAAAACTCGGTATCAACTAATGGCGGCATCAATTCAAATACTTTTATCGCAGTAGTTTTTGCCAATGAAAAGCGTAATGCCTGGGTATAAGAATGCAAAGCTGCCTTACTTGCCGAATAAGTAGGCACATCATATGATGGCGCAATAGCTAAAACAGAAGTTACGTTTACAATAGCCGCTTCCTTTTGCTTTGCAAGCACAGGTAATAAATGATCTGTTAAACGGATCACCGCCAGGTAATTGGTTAAAATTTCAGCGTTTGCATTTTCATAAGCGCTTGCACCTGGCAGTAATTGATATACCGATGCCTGACCTGCGTTATTGATCAAAACATCAAGGCCTGCATAATTAGCAGTTATATGGCTTACCAATTTATTTACATCGGCTTCTTTGGTGATGTCACAGGCGAAAACATCCACATTGTTCAACTTAGCAGCAGCATCTTTAAGTCTTGCCTCACTCCTGCCGGTGATGATCACTTTGTTGCCTTTTTCAGTTAATAGCTTTGCGATCTGGAAACCTATACCGGAACCACCGCCGGTTATAAGTACTGTTTTATTTGAAATATTCATTTTGATGATTTTTAATTTGTTGTGTTTTCTTGTTTGAAATAATACACAATATTACATCATAAAATATACCAAATGGTATATTTTATGTCAAATTTTTTATACTTTCATCTGGCTGATCAATAGCTCTACAGTCTGCATTATTTTATCCATATTGGTTTGGCTGTTGGTCACTTTGGCTATCATTATTCCTCCTTCAATTAAAGCAACTATCGACAAGGCAATCTGCCCGTGATCCAGTCCTTCTTTAAATTCGCCTGCTGCTACACCGCCTTGTATCAGGTCCTGAATATTCTTTTTCCAGCGCAATACGGCCTTTGCCGCGCGGTCTTTTAGTAAACTATTGGTATCATCTGCCTCAACAGCTGTATTGAGCACAGGACAGCCACCTTGCGGGAATGAGCTACGTGTAAACTGATCATACACCTGGGCATAAACCATTAATTTATCGTGATAAGTTTTTGCCTGTTGTATGCGTTCCTGTATAACCTGCCTTACTTTGCTTGAATTATAATCGAACACAGCAAGTGCCACATCTTCTTTATTGCCAAAATTACCGTATATACTGCCTTTGGTTAACCCGGTAGCCTCGGTAATGTCAGACATAGAGGTACCTGCATAACCCTTCATATTAAAAATACCCGAAGTGGTTTCAATAATGAACTGGCGTGTACGGTCGGCCTTTGACAGTTTATTTTCCATATACAAATATACCAAATGGTATTATAATATCAGCGCATTCTAATGTAATTTTATATTTTGATATTAATAGGTTACCTTCGCTATCCAAAAGATACTACTATACTAATAGATATCATGTTAACAGATACCATTAATCGCCCACCAAATAAAGAAGCATGCGGCGCAAGCATCAATGCTATAAAAGATGCCCTTTATGCATTGAATGGCAAATGGAAATTATTGATCATTGTATCGCTTTTTGACGCCCCCAAAAGATTTAAAGAAATTCAGCGCGACCTGGAAACCATTACGCCCAAAATATTATCAAAAGAATTAAAAGAACTCGAGCTTAATGGCTTTGTAGACCGAAAAGTTTTCAATACCACTCCCGTTACCGTAACCTATGAACTCACACCCTACAGCTCCAGTTTAGGCAATATTATGAATGAGCTTCGGCTTTGGGGCATCCAACATCGTAAGCATCTTGTTGAAACCAGTAAAGCACAATATTTGGCTTCCTCAACTTAATTACACTTTGTAAAACTTGTATCATATTAATTATATGTTATAACATATAATATTAAATATGCTGACTTTTACCGTATTAATTCAAACTGAAAAAAATATCTAACAATGTATAAAGTAAAAGTAATTTCATCAAGTGTAAGGCCGGGCAGAAAAGGGCCTGTAATAGCCAAATGGATAACTGACGTTGCACAAAAACATGGCTTTGAAGCGGAACTTTTAGATCTTGGCGAAGTAAATCTCCCATTGATGAATGAGGCCGTACACCCACGCCTTAAACAATACGAACACGAGCATACCAAACAATGGAGCGCCAAAATTGAAGAAGCTGACGCTTTTATTTTTGTAACTGCCGAATATGATTACAGTTACCCTGCCCCGCTTAAAAACGCTTTAGAATATTTAGTACACGAATGGGCCTATAAACCAGCTGGTATTGTAAGCTATTCTATCGGGCCGTTTGCCGGTGTAAGAGCTTTATCGAACCTGAAACCTGATCTGCTTTCCTTAAAAATTGTTGCTGTGGCCGAGGCTGTAAGTATCCCTTCATACAACCAGTTTTTAAATGAGGATGATGAGTTTGTGCCAAATGAATTGCTGATCAACTCATCTGCATTAATGCTGAAAGAGCTTACCCGTTGGACAAAAGGCTTAAAAGCTATAAAAGAAGATATATAATTAAGGTAGTTTGACCTTAAAAACGCGGTAAGGGTATGCAACCATATCCTTACCGTTGTTGTATTTGGGCAGGCGGTTCATCTGTGAGCAGCTGAAATACAAATAGCCATCATTGCCAATCCCAAATGAATCCGGCCAGATAATGCGATCGTCCTGTACCAGCATGTGCACCTTCCCATCAGGGCTAACATATTGTATAGCATGATCAGGCGAATCACTTAAATAGATATTATCCTTTTTATCGGCTATCATGCCGTGGCAAACACCAGTTTCGGCCACCATTTCAACTTTGGCTGATAGATCGGCATCTGATAAATTAACATTCGCCAAATAAGCGGTTTGTATACGATATAGCTTGGTTTGATTTATCGCCCTGAAATAAAAGTATTTGTTATCTGCTGTTAAAGCAATTCCGTTAACCGCGGATGCAAAGGGCTTGCCGCTGGTATCAACAACATCCTTATCATCAAGGTGCAATACAAAGCCCGGATCAATAATTGTTGATTTATCATCTTTCAGTACTATCCTGCTTTTACCGCTAACCAGATCGAGCACCACAATGGCACGCAAACCGGGATCGGAAAGATAAGCCAGTTGCTTACTATTGTCAACCCGAACATCATTTAAAGCGCTTTTATCTTTAGGCAGATCGTCAAAATTATAGGTCCGCTTTACGGTATTGTCTAAAAGGTCGATTTTCACCAGCTTGAATTTACCTGTTTTATTTTTGCTATTCCCAATAATAGCGGCGGCACCTGCCGGGGCAGAATCGAGTACCCATAAGAAATTGCGGTTATCGGTATAAAGGTCCTGCACATTTACAAAATGTGTGTCTGGTTCATCCGGCACATAGGTATTCCAGGCAGTGTCGGGATAAATTATTGGCTTGCCATTCACTATTTCGGTAAGGGCGTACAAATAGGGTTCGTGATGAGGAAAAGAAACAAATAAGCGATTAGTGGATGGGGCCAGTTTAACACCAATTGGCTGATAATCGCCAAAAGCGGCAACCTCAATTAATTGCGCTTTATTTTTTTGTGCATATGAATGGTAAGCTAACGCCATAATTCCTGTTATAATGAGTATATTTCTTAACATCCGTTGTCCCTATTAAAATGATAAACGCTCCCGGTGGTATGCCGGGAGCGTCAAAGTTAATCATTTAGCCTTTTTTATGCTCCGGTTTATGAGCGCTGTATTTGTTTGAAGTTTGGTCGGAACGTTGCCCACCTGAATTACTGATCCCTTTTTCCTTTAACTTCTCATTCTGGTTAGTAAAAGCCCTATCAGATTTTGGCTGCCCCTGCCCATTGTTGTTGTTCTTAAAACCTTCCTGATTTTTCATGATAATTCATTTTTAATTGACAATTATTATTGACACAACAATTGTACCGGGATGATTATAAACCAATTATTACTCATAAAAAAGCTGCACCCTTTAACAAGGTGCAGCTGCATTAAATTAACTAACTAAACTATTAATATGTTGCGTTCTGCTTTAAATTCGGGTTGGTTTCAATATCATTTAATGGTATTGGCAGATATTCTCTTCCCGGGGTGTAAGTATTAAACTCCGGATCCCTCGATTTCAGGAATGCAAGCTTAACAGGATCCTGTAACCATCCCCAGCGTACAATATCATCAAAACGGTGGCCTTCCAGTGAAAACTCAAGGAACCTTTCATGCGCAATCTGATCGCGCATTTCTGCCTGTGTTAAGCCTGGCTTAACAGTTGCCAGGTCAGCCAGTCCTACACGGCTGCGCACTTGTTGAATATACGGATACGCGTCGCTGGTGCTGCCTAATTCATTTAAACATTCGGCATACATCAGCAATACATCAGCGTAACGCATCATACGTTCGTTAATACCTGAGCGCCAGTCATACTCGTTTGCAAATCCATCTTCACTGTTTTCATATTTATGGCACCAAAGCTGGTTAAGTGATGAGCTATTCGCATAAGCTACCTGGAAACTTACGCCATACAAGGTTTCTCCGGGTTTGTTATAGAACATGCTCACATCCAGGCGTGGGTCAACACCACCTGCCGCTGTTGGCTCTTGTAAATAATCATTATAAAGTGCCTGTGATGGCTGTACGTCGCCAAAACCAAAGCTTGCAGCGCCGAATGTTACAGCACGTGCCGATGTACGGCCCCAGCCTGATTCCGGTTCGCCACCCCAGCCAAGGTCAGTTCCCCCGGCATCACGTGAGAATTGAACTTCAAATACCGATTCCGCATTGTTCTCTGCATTTAAAAAGAAGTTGTCGTAGTAATTTGTCATCAGGCTATAAACACCCAGGTTCATTATCGCTTTAAATTGAGCAGCGGCATCGGTATAATCCTTTGTGAATAGATAGGTTTTACCTAAATAAGCCAGTGCAGCGCCTTTTGTTGCCCTGCCTACCTGGTTATCAACACTGGTTAAAGTAGCATAGCTTACCGGCAGCAGGTCTGCAGCCTTTTTAAAGTCGCTGATCACTTGTTGCCAAACATCTGCCTGTGCTACCTGTTTTTGCAGGTAATCAGTTGTTGATGCAGGCGGAGTAAGCGGCATTGGGATGTTCTTGTAGAAATCTGTTAAGTGGAAATAATACAGTGCCCTTAAAAAGTAGGCCTGCCCTAATACACGGTTTTTAAGATCCCCATCCATTGATATGTTGGGCACGTAAGCGATAACCTCATTGGCACGTAAAATACCCTGATAATAAGCTGTCCACGCTATAGATGATGTAAATCCGCTGGAAGCTAAATTAAACTTTCCGCAGTTATAGATCTGATCCCAGGGGCTGTTACTGGTTACATCGTCGCCGCGTGTATTTTCAATCACGGGAGTAAACCTCATGTATGAGCCATCAATTATTAAACTTCCGTAAACGGCATTAATACCCGCTACCGCGTCGCTTGATGTTTTCCAAAATGTTTGGGTGGTTTGGGCGTTTGGATTTACTGTATCCAAACTGCTCTTTTTACAGCTTGTTGTTATAAATGACACTGCTATTAAAGCTGCTATTCCTTTACTATATATATTTTTCATTTGAATGAAATATTAATAATTGTTAAATATTAAAGACCTACTTGTACGCCAACTAATAATGTGCGCGGATTAGGGAATGATCCATAATCAAAGCCCCTGTTAATTGTTCCATCATTTATAAAATCTGGGTCGAAACCTTTATATTTTGTTATGGTAAACAAGTTTTGGCCTGATAAATAAATACGGAAAGATTTAAGCGCGTGCGTTCTATTTAATATTGATGAAGGAATGGTATAACCTAATTGCGCGGTTTGCAAGCGGGCATATGAACCGCTCTGTACAAAACGGTCTGAATTTCTGTTGTTACCGTTAGGATCACCTATTACCGGCCTTGGCACGTTGGTATTGGTATTAGTAGGTGTCCAAAAATTTAATTCATCTGTTGATGCATTTGTATACTGGCCTGTCATTAATGCCTGGTAAACGCCATCTGCTATTTTACTGCCGGTATTTCCCTGTATAAAAATAGAGGCATCAAAAGCTTTATAGGTTGCACTAAAATTAAAACCGAAGTAGAATTTAGGTATAGCCGATCCCAGGTAAGTTTGGTCGGCATCGGTGATCTGGCCATCGCCGTTTATATCTTTAAATTTCTCATCACCCACTGTAGCGCCAATTTGCGTAGCATGGTTTTTTAAATCGGCGGCATTTTGGAATATCCCCTGCGAAACATAACCATAAAGCTCACCAACCTCGCCGCCTACTGCTGTTTTACTGTATGCGCCATAAATTGGGTTATTCCCATTACCTAATGATAGTACTTTGTTTTTAAGTGTCGATGCGTTAGCACTGATATCATAATGAAAACCGCCGCTTGGTTTACTATGATAAGCTACACTGATATCAACACCCTGATTGGTAAATGTTCCGGCATTAACCACAGGAACGTTTGTTGCGCCTACCGATAATGGAATAGGTACAGATAAAAGTATGCCTGTGATCTTATCATTATAATACTCAGCAGTAAATGTTAACTGGTCATTAAACAGGTTTGCATCAATACCTAAGTTTTTGGTTGCTTTTTTTTCCCATTGGTTATCCTGGGCAAATACCTGGGTTTGGGTAGTGCCGTTTGCAAGCGTATTGCCAAATACATAACTGGCATTAGAGTTTACAACTGTTTGGTAAGGGTAATAAGACGACAGAGCCCCAATATTACCTAATACACCATAGCCTGCACGTAATTTTAACAATGATATTTGTTCAGGAAGTTGTATAAAATGCTCTTTAGCGATATTCCAACCTGCAGAGAACCCGTAAAAATTACCATAACGGTATTGAGGTAAAAGTTGTGATGAACCATCACGACGATAATTGGCTGTTAACAGGTAACGCCCATCATAATCATAGTTCATACGGCCGAAAATAGGTGAATAAAAGTAACTCACCCCGCTATTGCCAAATACAGTTTTTTCAGTGCTGTTACTTACATTATCAAACGCGTATAAGTAAGGCTGCTGAAGATTAGTAGCTTCACCTAAAATAGTATTGTTACTATCTTTTTGGTAAGCAGTACCTGCAAGCAGTTCCACATTATTTTTACCAACTGAAAATTTATAATTTAATGTTTGTTCAATTACTGATTCAAAAGGCTCACCCCTTGCATCGCTGTAATAAGCGTTAACGCTTGGATAAAACCAGCCAAGATCGTAAGTTGGTTCAAAATAAAAGTTGCGGTAATCTGTTCTGTCATAGCTAACAGCGATCTTATAATTCAGATTTTTTATAATCTCTACATTAGCCCATGCTGACCCTAAAAAGCGGTCATGCTGACTTTCATTAGTGATCAGGTTATTTACACCGATCATGTTTAATGAGATAGCTCTTTGTGTGTTTTGATCAACACCACCATAGCCACCTAAACGCGATGCATCATAAACCGGCATTGTTGGTATGGCTGTAATTAAATCTACGATCTCGTTACCTGTACCATGCAGCCTTGGATATGCAAGGTTACGGTAATAAGCCTCTGTATAGGCCATTTTAGCACCATAAGAGAATATACCTTTTTTACCCTGCAAATTGGCGCTCATATTATAACGTTTGTAATATGGGCCCGCTACTACTGTTCCTGTTTGATTATAGTAGCCAAAGTTTACACTGTACATAGCAGATTCATTTCCACCCGAAAAACCAAGATCATGATTTTGGGTATAGCCTGTTTTAAATGCTGCTTTTTGCCAATTGGTGTTTACATTAGATATATAGCTGCTTGATGTTGGGTCATTACCCGGAGCTAATGATATGCCAGCATTGGTTTCCGCAGCATCAGCAATTTTCTGGTAACCTAACCTATCGGTAACCGATAATTCTTTAGGATTCTTTTGTTCACCGAAATAAGCGTTATAAGTAATTTTTAACGGACCGTTCTTGCCTTTTTTAGTGGTTATAAGCACTACACCCGCGCCTGCACGAAAACCGTAGATAGCACTGGCCGAAGCATCCTTAATTATCTGGATGGTTTCGATATCCCCTGTAGGGAAATCAAACGGTGTCATGGTTGGTACACCATCAATTACATATAAAGGGTTGTTGTTAGTTAATGAACTTACACCATGTATATGTATGGTAACACCTTCTCCCGGTACACCTGAACCATTTACTTCAACACCTGCAACCTGTCCTTGTAATTCGCGGGCCACATCAAAGGTTGTTCTTTTATCAGCATCCTTTACATTTACAACCGCTATTGAGCCGGTCAAATTTTCTTTTTTCTGTGTACCATAACCTACTACAACTACATCGTCAAGGGCTTTGTTGTTGTTTGTTAGTTTAACACTTATATCTGTCTGATTGGCAACCTTGACCTCTTTGGTATCAAATCCCAGGTAACTAAATACAAGTGTGGCATTAGCCGGAGCGCTAATGGTGAAACTACCATCTGTTGCGGTTTGTGTACCCAGGCTCGTCCCCTTTATAACAACGGTAACGCCGGGCAGAGTTGCGCCGAATGTGTCTTTTACTGTGCCTTTTATAGTTATTTTACCTCCTTGAGCAAAACTCAAAACTGGCAAAATCATCAAAAGCAACAACATCAGACAAGACAGACTACTCCTAAGTTTAAGTCTAATTTTTTTCATGAAAATTGGTTTTAATTGGTTTATAAATTGGTTATTGTTAACCAAATATATAAGTAAATATTTAATTGTCAATAAAACAATCAAAGAAAAGTGTTAAAAAAACACTTTTCTTTTTGAAAGTTTATTTTTGACATTACTAAACAGTTTTAGCTATTTAAATAAATTTTATGTAGAGATATAAGGAGTAAACAAAATGCTGATTATGCACTTTAATACACTTAAAATACAACACATTTTCGATTTATTTAATAAAGAGAATAGTGTATTAATACATTAATAATTATATATATTATAAGGTATTAATATTGAAAAAAGAAGGGATTACCAATGAAGTGATTGGCATATTTTCATGAAGGTTTCAGGAAAAAAGAGGCATTTATTGTTTGCTATTATTTACTATTACTGGCGCTACAAAAGGCCAGCCTTTTTTCCATGATAGCTTTTCAATTCGCAGTTTTGATATGCCTTTATCAGCAGCATCATATCCATGGAATATCAGGTAGTCTGTTCCACCAAAATCACACACGGCATTGTGGCCTACGCCGTACCAGTTTTTATCGCCGGCAAGTAATATATTGCCACCACCATGCTGCATAGGTATGTTATTTTCATCAACATAAGGGCCCAGTATTTTTTTTGAGCGCCCCACTATCATTTTATAGGTACTTTTTGGGCCTTTGCAACAATAATCAATAGAGGCAAAGAGGTAAAAATATGCCCCTTTTCGGAAAATAAATGGCGCTTCAATGGCATTACCACCTGCATCAACAGGGTTGCCATCTACCGATGGCATGTTTGCTACAGCACTTGCATCTTTTTGGCGACTGGCCAGTGTGATGAGCTTATTCTGATCTTCATCTATACTCAGCCTGTCTTTTTTTAGTCGTATTATTTTTAAGCCTTCCCAAAATGAGCCAAAAGCCAGGTATGGTGTGCCATCCTTATCAACAATTAAATTTGGGTCGATAGCGTTCCAGTTATCTTTTCCGGGGCGGGATTCTATTATTACGCCTTTATCAATCCATTTAAAGGTGCTATCAGCAGGATTTAATGTTTTGTTAATTGCGAGGCCTATGCACGATGTATTTTTACCAAACGCCGATACCGCATAGTATAAATAATACATACCACTATAATAAGAGATATCGGGTGCCCAGATATGGTTCCTGAAACCCGGGATGGAATCAACTGCCCATTGCGGCGCTTTGGCAAAAACAGGCTGTTCCTGTTTCCAGTGCAGCATATCTTTTGACGACCACACACCTATTCCCCACCCTGTTGAAAAAACATAATAAGTACTATCCTGCCTGATCATTACAGGATCGTGCACCGAAATGTCAGTTTTTAATTCCTGCGCAACAGCAAACGCAGATCCGGCTATAAAAATCAGTAAGAACAGGTATATCTTTTTCATTTTATAGTCGGATTGGATTTGCTTAATTACTTAATTTAACACGTATAACATTCATTGAATACGGCTTTACAGTAAGGTTGATCTTATTGCCGTTTGGCTGTATGGTACTCTGCATCGGGCTGATTCTCTCTGGTTTATCCAAAGAATTAACTGCTGCCAGATCATCACTATGCAAGGTGATCAGCGTAGCTGTTGATTTTATCTTCTTTCCTTTGATAACAAAACCGGCACTTTGTGCTGATTTACCCGAGTTGATAAACTTTATGATCAGTTCATGCGTTTTGCTATCTGTTACAGCTGAAGCATATACCCCATTCTGCCCGCTAACTGCCTGACCATTTAATTTAAGTGGAACAACATCTGTTCCTTTATATAACGAATATAGTTCCTGCACATAATAATTTGGTGTGCCATATGAGCGCAAATTATCAAACCAGATCTCGTCAGGTGTCCACTGCCAGCCATCAACATGAGCAAATAATGGCGCGTATGAGGCCATGTTGACAACATCGGCGTTACGCTCTAAGCCTGTCATAAAAGCAGCTTCAGATAATGCGCATTGCCAGTTATTTTTATTATCAGGACTTGCGATGCCTACGCTTTGGGCTGCATATTCGCCTGCAAATATTTTCGGGCCTTTCCTATCGTAATTGTCATAACGTTTTGAATTATCCAGGAACCATTGCGGCGCGCGATAGTAATGCTCATCCAAAATATCTGCATTTAAGCCTCTGAAAGTACTGTTCAGGAAATTGAATTTCTCACCGTCAGGATCAGGGCCTAAGCTTGATACCAGTTTCATATATGGATATTTATCCTTGATGGCTTTGGTAAAGATCTTCCAACGCGGTATATAATTTTCGCCCCATTGCTCATTGCCTATGCCCATCATTTTTAAATTAAATGGTGCAGGGTGGCCCAATTGCGCGCGCAGGTTACCCCACTTGGTATCGGTTCCGCCATTGGCAAATTCAATCAGGTCGAGCGCGTCCTGTACATATGGATCAAGCTGGTCTAAAGGAACTGTTTGTCCAGTATTGAACTGGCAAGCCATACCACAATTTAGTATCGGCAATGGTTCAGCGCCAATATCTTCAGCCAATTGGAAGTATTCCATAAAGCCTAAACCGAATGATTGGTAATAATCAGGAGTTGGACGATGTTTGAATTCCGTATTCCAGCGATTAATCAGGTTTTCGCGTTTATCTACATCGCCAATAGTTTTTTTCCATTGGTAGCGAGTCGCCAGGTCACGGCCCTCAACAATACATCCGCCGGGAAAACGCAGAAAGCCTGGTTTCATATCGGCCAGTTTTTGTACCAGATCGGCACGTAAACCACCTGGTCTATTTTTCCAGGTATGTTCAGGGAACAAAGAGATCATATCCAGATCAATAGTACCGGCATTTTTGGCATACAAATTTAAGTGAGCCTTTTGTACCGTCGCGTTTGATTTAAATTTCAGATTGTATTTCTCCCAGTTCTGATTGCCGGGCTTCAAATCAGCATGACCTAAAACTGTTCCATTGGCATCAACTAGTTCTATGTACAGTTCAATTTTACTATCAGTATGCTGGCGGGCAATAACCGAAAAGTTATAATTTTCATCTTTCTTAATACCTATACCACGGAATCCCTCATTAGCCAGACCATAATAACCAGCATTGGATTTTACGCTAAGCGTAACAAAATGAGGATTCTCAGGCCGTTCCTTTGAGCGGTCAACAACTTCCACGCTACCTTCACCGCCGTCCTTCTTCACCTCGGTCCATCCCATCAAACTCGGGAAAAACTCAAATGAGCGGTTCTTTACCAGTTCGGCATATAAACCACCATCGGCAGCCATATTTATGTCCTCAAAAAATATCCCGTACATAGTAGGCTGCACATGCGCTTTTACACTATCAGCCTTAATTACATAAGTTTTTGCGGGGCTTTTTTGCTGTGCCATAGCCGACAGGCAAGTACCAGCAGCGCATATCGCCCAAAAATATTTTCTCATCATATAATGTTTAGATTATTGTCTCTTCTTACCCCAAACGGCAATGCCGGTATTATTTAAACCCGAATACACCAGCGTAGTGGCAACACTGTTTTCCCAATCACGTTCACGCTGCACTATTACGTTTTCAGTTGCACCTGTACTCCATTTTATCAGCATCCACGGGGCCGTATAAGTCCACGTCCCGGTTGCTGTACCACTTATGGTACCATCAGCATTAATATTGATGGATGTGGCTACCTGCATATCCGGCGATACCTGTGTATCTGCATAGCCCGGCACTACATGATAATCCAGTTCAATGCGCTCCCATTTTCCGGCCAGATCTGTGGCCGCTACCGCTGTTTGTGTTACGTTTGCATAACGTTCGGGCAATACAATGGGCCAGCCATCGGGTGTCCACTCAATTTTACGCACATGCAGATCCATAAAATAGGAGTTTACCGCAGGCCGGCCCTGGTGCGCCATGTAATACTGGCCGTTTCCATCATCAAACACACCACAATGGCCCGTGCCCTGCCAGCCACCATGACCGGTAAACTGATATGGCGCAACAATCATTGGCCCGTGATCGATATTGGTATTTAAATCAACGCCATTGTAGTCGTAATATGGGCCCGTCGGACTATCGGCCCTGCCAACCCTTACATTGTATTTGGTTTGTAGCCAATCGTAGGATATAAACAAAAAATATTTGTTTAAAGTTGGGTTGTAGATCACCTCTGCACCTTCAATATTGCCATTGTAAGCTCCGTTGGTAAAACCACGGTTGGCTATGCGCGTACCTATATCGCCGCTGGTTGCAGCCAAACCTGTTGTTGGGTTAAGCTTTAATATGTAGATACCATCCCATGCTGAACCATAATACATATACTGATCACCGGCCGTTGTAGTTACTACCGTAGGGTCAATAGCGTTGGTTTGTACAATGTTGTTATTGGTTGATGTTACTACAAGGCCTGTTTCTTTCCATGGGCCTGCCGGGTCTGTTGCTGTTGCCATGCCGATAACGCTTAACCGGGCTGTAGAAGACGATAAGGAGTAATACAATCGGTATTCGCTGCCTACTTTTGATACATAAGGTGCCCATAAAGCATCGTTAGGCGTACCGCCTTGTGACACTATATATTGCGAACCCAATGTTGGCAGTTGCGAAAATACCCAGCCTACAAATTCCCACTGTACCAGGTCTTTCGAGCGGCGGATCTGTAATCCGGAGCGAACAGTGATGCCATAAGCAACGTCAGTACTGTAGCAGTAATAGTAATCGCCAAACTTTTTTATAGATGGATCATGTACGTTATAAACAGTCCATTTGGGATAATCCAGAAATGGTGCCACATCAGCATAAGTATCCTCAATGGAATTGATATTAAACGTGGTTGTTGTGGTTACCGTAGTATCTGTTGCGGTCTTTGTGCCACTGCCACCGGTTGGGGTAACCCCTTTTTTTCCGCATGAGGAGTTCAGGGCTACCGCTGCCGCGATAACTAATAAGTACTTTATCTTTTTCATCTATGTTAGCTTTTACTTATTTGCGCATTTAGTTTAATGCCAGCACAATAACCGATGCAGGCGGCATGCTTACACTTATGGTATTGCTTTTTATAGCAGCACCGTTAAATTCTTTTGGCACTATTTTGTTCGGTTCATCAAATGAGTTGTAATCCTGCACTTTTGCTGATGCCAGTATCCTACCCTTAACTACGGTGAACTTTTTACCATCAAGTTTCAAGGATATCTTATGATTTTTATTAGGATCGATGTTTACCAGTGAGATATGCACAACACCATTTTTATCTTTTGATGCCGAAGCTGAGATTGCAGCAAGCTTTTCTGATCCGAATACATAATCATCGCTGCTAACTGTTACAGGCACTAAAGTTGCATCCTGGTGCACATTGTACATTTCCATTACGTGGTAAGTTGGCGTAAGTATAATTTTATCACCCTGTGTAAGGATAACGGCCTGCAGCACGTTTATACATTGGGCCAGGTTAGCCATACGTACACGGTCGCAATGGTTATTGAATATGTTTAGGGTAGCGCCGGCAATCATGGCATCGCGCATACTATTTTGCTGGTATAAAAAGCCGGGATTGGTACCTGGTTCAACATCATACCATCCACCCCACTCATCAACAACAAGCGCTATCTTTTTCTTCGGATCATATTTATCCATTATTGCAGAATGCCTGGTTACCAATGTATCCATCTCTAAAGCACTCTTCATGGTTTTAAAATACTGATCTTCAGTAAATTTGGTTGCGGGCCCTTTATGATCCCAGTCGATAATTGCATAATGGTGTAACGCAATACCTTCAATTAAGCTCTGCGGGATGTTCTTCATCAATACATCTGTCCAGTGGTAATCATCAGAGCTTGCACCTGATGCGATCCTGAACAATTTCCCGGAGCCGCTTGACATGAAAGTTGAATATTTCTTAAACTCATTTGCATAGTATTCCGGCGTCATATTACCGCCGCATCCCCATGCCTCATTGCCAATCCCCCAAAATGCAACCTTCCATGCTTTATCCCTGCCGGTTGTTTTTCTAAGTTCCGACATAGGATTTTTATTGTCAGAAGTTGTGTAAGCAACCCAATCTGATAATTCCTGTACTGTACCACTGCCAACATTGCCTGATATGTAAGGGTCAGTTCCAATGGCTTCGCACATGTTCAGGAATTCTTTAGTTCCAAAACTGTTATCTTCGGTAACACCTCCCCACCATTTATTTACGATAGAAGGCCTTTTAGTTTTATCGCCAATACCATCTTTCCAATGGTAAGTATCGGCGAAGCAGCCACCGGGCCATCTAAGCGCCGGTATCTTCATATTTTTTAGTGCTGCTATAACATCATTTCGTACGCCATTTGTATTGGGGATCTTTGAAGTATCGCCCACATAAAAACCATCATAAATACCCCTGCCTAAATGCTCGGCGAAGTTGCTGTAGATGTATTTACTGATTGTTGGCTCGGATTTATCAGTCACCGATACGCTGATATTTGTTTGCCCCTGAGCGATTAATCCGGCAGAAACAAAAAATACAGACAAAAAACAGGCCCTTAATTTCATATATATTGAAAATTAATAAATTATAAAAAATTGATTACTAATACTTTATACTACTTAACGCTAAACTTATAAATAGTGGTTGTATGATATGTTTCGCCCGGTTTTAAAACGGTTGACGGGAATGACGGCTCGTTTGGAGAATCAGGAAAATGCTGGGTCTCCAAGCATAACGCCGAGCGGTGTGCATAGGTAGCTTTACCTTTACCATCGCTTAATCCGGTTAAAAAGTTACCGCTGTAAAACTGCAGGCCCGGTTCGGTGGTGTAAATATCCATTACTATACCGGTTTCAGGGCTTTTAACCGTAGCTATTGACTGGCTAATATCATGCTTATTAAGCACAAAGTTATGATCGTAACCTTTACCCGCCTTTAGTTGATCATCTGTTTTATCAATGTCAGCACCGATGGTTTTTAATGAGGTAAAATCAAACGGTGTGCCTTTTACTTTTTCAAACTTACCGGTTGGTATCAACGTGGTATCAACTGGTGTTATATTATCAGCATCTATTTTCAATGAATCATTGGTTATGGTTGGTGTACCTGCACCATTCAGGTTAAAGTATGCATGATTGGTTAAGTTTACTATAGTAGCCTTATCCGTTGTAGCTGAATATTCTATCTTCAGCGCGTTATCATCCGTTAATGTGTAGGTTATTTTTGAGGTCAGCGTTCCGGGATAACCGCCTTCGCCATCTTTTGAAACATAGGTCAGCTCCAATTGCTGATCGCCTACTTTTTTAGCATCAAATACTTGTTTATAGAATCCATTAAACCCGCCATGCAGTGTGTTTATTTTATCATTCAGATCTAATTGATAGCTTTTGCCATCAAGGCTGAATTTACCTTTGCCAATACGGTTACCGTAACGGCCTATTATCGCCCCGAAATAAGTTTCAGCTTTTATCTGATAGCCAGATAAACTATCATGACCTAATATCACATCAGTAAGTTTTCCATCCTTATTTGGCACCAGCAGGCTTACCAGGCGGCCACCAAAGTTGGTGATAGCCACGGTTACGCCGTTTTTGTTTTTCAAAGTGTACAAATTAACCTGCTTACCTTGTACGGTAGCTTTAAAGTTTGCAGAGTCAGGAATTTGCGGCGACTGGGCAGCAGTTGAGTCCTTATCTGAACCGGTTTTTGTACTTGATGCATGGTTACATGCTACAAACAGTGTTGAAAAACAAGCTGCTGCGAGAATTAATTGGATGTTCTTTTTCATAATTTGAAAGATAGTATTGGCTTATTATAAGTTAACAGGCATTCTGTACTTTATGTGTTTATAATTAAGGGCCTAATATAATTGGTTTTGATCCAAATGACAGATCAAGCGCTAATGTATAAAAAATATTATAATTGTGAAAAAAACACTTAAATTATTTTTAATTGTTTTATGGATCAATTTAATTATCATTGCTATTGTTACATAACACGTGTTATTTGAACAATAATTTCGCGTTTCCTAATCCCAATTATTTTATATTTTTGTTACGAACTTTAATCCTTGTTGTTGTAAATGATAAAATATGCTAAACAAAGCCGGTTTATCCAGGCTGTAGACTGTATAGTTTTTGGGTTTGACGGTGATACGTTAAAAATTTTATTGATACAACGGGGATTTGAACCCGAAAAAGGTAAATGGAGCCTTATGGGCGGCTTTGTGCAGGAAAATGAAAGTATCGACCAGGCATCCAACCGCATACTTAAACAGCTCACCGGGCTGGATGGTATGTATCTTGAACAGCTCCACACCTTTGGCGACCCTAACCGCGACCCAATGGAAAGAACCGTTTCCACCGCTTATTTTGCGTTGATTGATATCCTCAAGTACGAAAAACAGTTAAATACTGATTATCACCCTGAATGGTTTAGCTTAAAACGTATGCCTAAGCTCATCTTCGATCAGCAGGAAATGGTTGAGTTAGCGAAGAGGCGCGTGCGATATAAAGCTGCCCTCCACCCTATTTTATTTGAACTATTGCCCAGCAGGTTTACTATCCCTCAATTACAAAGCCTGTATGAAAGCGTGTATAATACTGCTATCGACAAACGTAATTTCAGCAAAAGAATACTGGCTACCGGTTTGCTTATAAAACAGGCCGACAAGGACAAATCAGGATCGCGAAGGGGCGCATTTTACTACCAGCTTAATATGCAGAACTACTATGCCAAGTTCCAGGCGTTTTTAAACCTGATACCTAATCCTACTAACCTGATATTTTAGCAATCGATATTCCCTATAAAACTAACTATAACAAAAACGGCCTGTCAATAATTGACAGGCCGTTTTGCATTTATAACTAATTAGGATGTTACCAGAATTTAACATAAAGGGCAGCCAGTAACAACAATGTCACTACTATCAGCGCCAATGTTGATGGCTCAACTTTAAACATACCTTTATCCAAAACAAAATGTTTAGGATTGATCTTAGGTCCGAACAAGCTTACAATCACTATAGATATCATGGTGAACAGGAATGACAAGCCCATACAGATCAGGAACGGAATTTCATAACCGCCATGGCCGTTAGGGTAAGCTGTGTAAAGGAATGTATCGTTCCCAAATAATTGTGGAGCATAATTATTAAACAATATAGACATCACAAAGCCCATGATGATACCTGTTATCGCAGCAGCACCGGTTGTCCGTTTCCAGAAAAAACCAAGTATGAATATGGCAAATATACCAGGGCTGATAAAGCCTGTATATTTTTGAATAAAGGTAAAGCCACCTTCACCGCCAATACCTAAAAGATCTTTCCATGTTAATAAAATAGAAACAAATAAAGCCAGCGCGATGATAATTTTACCCATAGATACCATTGACTTTTCATCAGCATCCTTTTTAATGTATTTTTTGTAGATATCCATGGTAAATATGGTGGATATACTATTTGCCTTACCCGCTAATGAAGCCACGATAGCCGCGGTTAAAGCCGCTACAGAGAGCCCTTTTAAACCATTAGGAAGAAAACCCAATACAGCCGAGTAGGAATTATCTGGGTTTAAATGCCCGCCGATATTCATCTCATGCTGTAAGCCGCCATTCTTATACAAAACATACGCCGCTATACCAGGCAAAATAACGATGATAGGCATAGCCAGTTTCATTAAACCAGCGAAAAGAATACCTGTACGTGCAGTTTTAAGGTTTGCGCCTAATGCCCTTTGGGTGATGTATTGATTACAGCCCCAATAGTTAAGGTTTACTATCCATTGCCCTGCAAAATACATGGCTATACCCGGTAATAATAAATATTTATCAACGTCCTGCTGAGAGGCATTGGGGCCCGGCTTAGCTAAGATCATTTTAAAGTGATCTGGAGAATCCTTTAACATGGCACCAAAACCAGCAATTGCATCTTTGCCTAAACCAAAGTGATCACTAACTAATGTTAAGGCAATATAAGTAGTTGCTAAACCGCCTATTACCAATACCAAAACTTGTATAACATCAGTAAAACCGATCACCTTCATGCCGCCCAATGCGATAACCAACGAGAAAACAGCCAAGGCAATAATAATGGCATGCAAATGATCTCCACCTGAAATACTGTTGATAGCTAACGCGCCAAGGAATAATATGGAAGTTAAGTTTACAAACACATATAAAAACAGCCAAAAAATAGCCATTATTAAGCTGGTACTCTTATTATACCTCGTTTCCAAAAACTGGGGCATGGTGAATATCTTATTTTTAAGATATACCGGTATAAACCATACCGCTACTATAATGAGCGCTATGGCGGCTATCCATTCGTAGGCTGCAACGGCAAGCCCCACCTGGAAACCTTGTCCGCTGGCCCCTATAAATTGTTCTGCTGAAATGTTAGATGCGATAAGTGAAGCGCCGATGGCCCACCATGTTAATGAACCTTCTGCAAGGAAAAAGTCGTGACTGCCTGAGGTACTGGCGACCGTCTTTTTGCGTGTATACACCCAATAGCCATAACCCGAGACTACAAAGAAGTAGATAACGAATATGATGTAATCAATACTTGAAAACTTATTCATAATTTAAATTAAATGGTTTTAATGGTTAAAACTTACCTATGCCTTTTATTTCCCATCGGCATAGGTAAGTATTGGTTTGGCTATTTGTAGGCTACCTCGTTCCAGCGCAACTCATTACGGAACTGATCAAGCTTAGTGTCTTTACCAATACGCACAAATTCAATCCCCGCAATATCTGCAAAATCCTGCAAATGCTCGGCAGTTAAATTCTGACTATAGGCAGTATGGTGCGCGCCACCTGCATAGATCCATGCTGCACAGCCGGTTTTCATATCAGGATATGGTTTCCATAACACACGTGCTACCGGCAGGTTTGGCAGGTCGTTCTGTGGCTCTACTGCTTCCACCTCGTTTATCAGTAAACGAAAACGATTACCCATATCAATAATTGAAGCATTAAGCGCTTCGCCACCGGCAACATTAAATACCAAACGAGCAGGGTCAGCCTTGCCGCCTATGCCTAATGGATGCACTTCTAATGCTGCTTTGCCATTCGCCAGTGAAGAATCAACCTCCAGCATATGCGAACCTAAAACCAAAGCATTATTAGGGTCGAAGTGATAGGTGTAATCTTCCATAAATGCGTTACCGCCTGGTAATCCGCTGCCCATTACTTTAAAGGCACGTACCAGGGCAGCTGTTTTCCAGTCGCCTTCACCTGCAAAACCATAGCCATCGGCCATTAAACGTTGCGATGCGATGCCTGGCAATTGTACCATGCCATGCAGGTCTTCAAAAGTATCAGAGAAACCTTTAAAGCCCCCATCAACCAAAAACTTGCGCAGACCTAATTCTATTTTAGCAGCCTCAAATACTGATGAGTGTTTTGCCCCGCCTTTTTTAAGATCGTCCGCTAAAGTATAAGTAGCCTCATACTCATCTATTAATTCATTTACTGCCGCATCACTGATACTGTTTATTACAGCTACCAGGTCGCCTATACCGTAAGTATTTACAGCAAAGCCAAATTTTAGTTCAGCCTCAACTTTATCACCATCGGTAACCGCTACAAAACGCATGTTATCGCCAAAGCGAGCAAATTTAGCGCCCTGCCAGTCGTACCAACCGGCTGCGGCCCTTGTCCAGGCGCTGATCTGGCTCAATACTTCAGGATCTTGCCAGTGGCCTACAACCACCTTACGGTTTTTACGCATGCGCGATACGATGAAGCCGAATTCCCTGTCGCCGTGCGCGCTTTGGTTCAGGTTCATGAAATCCATATCAATGCTGCTCCACGGGATATCCCTGTTGTATTGGGTATGCAGGTGCAGCAATGGTTTTTGCAGGATGCTTAAACCACGGATCCACATTTTGGCAGGTGAAAAGGTGTGCATCCAGGTGATGATACCGATACAGTTTTCTGTCGAATTAGCTGCCAGCAGGGTATCATAAATTTCTTCTGTTGATTTTACGGTTGGTTTGTAAACAATGCGCACCGGAATTGTACCGCTGGCGTCAAGCCCTTTTGCTATTTCCAGTGAGTGTTCTGCAACCTTTTTTAAAGTTTCTTCACCGTACAAATTTTGGCTGCCGGTTATAAACCATACTTCAAATATTTTTAGATCGATCATTATATGTAATTATTGATTTACTGAATTAGTGATTGAGTGAATTATTTTATCGGCCAATGACTGATGACCATTGACAAATGACTAACCTTATTGCCCATAATATGAATCAGGGCCGTGTTTTCTTTCAAAATGTTTTTTAATAAGTGAATCCTGTAAACGCGGGGCTTTAGGGTTTATTTGCTCGGTTAAATAAGCCATGTGGGCAACTGTTTCAAGCACAGCGCTATTGTGTACCGCCTTGTCGGCTGTTTTCCCCCAGGTAAATGGCGCGTGGTTACCCACCAATACCATTTCAACTTCTTTGTAATCAAAGCCCATGCTTTCAAAATGATTGATGATCTGGAAACCGGTTTCATGTTCGTAGTTACCTTTTATCATTTCATCATTCATTGGTGGCGCGCAAGGGATATCAACCGTTAAATAATCGGCGTGTGTGGTACCGAATATCGGGATACAACGTTGCGATTGCGCCCATGCGGTACCATAAGTGGAGTGTGTGTGAACAATGCCGCCAATACCTGTCCAATGCTTGTAAAGTACCGCATGGGTTTTAGTATCTGACGATGGACGCAGATCGCCCTCAATTATATTACCGTCAAAATCTACGATCACCATTTTTTCAGGCGAAAGGTCTTCGTAAGGTACACCGCTTGGCTTAATGGCAAATACGCCTAACTCACGGTCGACAGCGCTAACGTTACCAAAGGTAAACAACACCAGGTTCAGCTTTGGCAGCTGCATATTGGCATCGTACGCGCTTTGTTTTATATGCTGATATTTACTCATATGTATATTATTAAAATTAGCTTTTGGCTTGTTGCCCTATCTGAAAAGCAACAAACTCGCCTAAGCCATTGTATTGTTTATATCGTTTCTGATAAACTTCTTTGTATAACGGGTTTGGATAATATTCCACATCAAACCCACGGCCCATAGCCGCCATTGCTTCCTCAACAGTTGGATAAATACCAGCCACTACCGCGGCAAACATGGCTGCACCTAATGCGCAGGTGTGCTTAAACTGATGGATGCGGATAGGCATACCTAAGATATCCGACATCATTTGCATTACAAATGGTGATTTTTTTGCCACACCGCCAATACCAATTATTCCTTTTACAGGTATTCCTTCCGAAACAAAACGCTCAACAATGCTTTTAGCCCCAAAACAAGTAGCCTCAGCCAGTGCCCTGAACACGCGCGGGGCATCGCTACCTAAACCTAAGCCTGTTATAGCCCCTTTTAAGGTTTGATCTGCATCGGGTGTGCGGCGGCCGTTAAACCAGTCGATAGCCAGTTCGTTATCATTATCTATCGGCAATAAAGAAGCTTGCCTTGCCAGTTCAGGAATGATCAATTCCGACATTTCCAGCTTTAAGGCCTCGGCGGTTTGCGCATCAATAATTGCAGACTGCGACAGCACGCTATTTAAAGGCCATGAGATGATATTTTTGAACCAGGCATAGGTATCACCAAAAGCAGATTGCCCTGCTTCCAAGCCCACCATGCCAGGTATAACCGAGCCATTTACCTGCCCGCAGATACCGCGAACCAATTTATCGCCTATTTCGTTTGCCGGTGCAACCAAAATATCGCAGGTTGAAGTACCCATTACCTTGCTTAGGTGATATGGCTCTATCTGCCCGCCTACCGCACCCATGTGCGCATCAAAAGCACCAGCGCCAACAACTACATCGATTGTGAGGCCAAGCCTTTCAGCCCATTCAGCACTCAGTGTACCTGCGGCATGATCGGCAGTATAAGTTTCTGTAAATAATTTTGATGTAAAGCCATCCAGTAAAGGATCAAGCGTAGCGAAAAACTCGTTGGGTGGCAATCCGCCAAATTCTTCGGCCCACAAAGCCTTGTGCCCGGCAGAGCAACGGCCGCGTTTTATTTCTTCAGCTTTTTTACCGCCCGTTAGCAGGAACGGGATCCAGTCGCAATGCTCAACCCATGAGTGCGCGGCTTTTCTAACGCTTTCATCAACCCTTAAAACATGGAGCAGCTTGGCCCAAAACCATTCTGATGAGTAAATGCCACCAACATATTTCAGGTAATTGATACCAAATTTAGGCGCATGCGCATTTATTTCCGCGGCTTCGTTTATTGATGTGTGATCTTTCCACAACACGAACATCGCATTCGGATTTTCGCTGAATGCAGGGGTTAATGCGAGCGGCTGACCAGCCTTATCAACCGCGACAGGTGTTGAACCGGTAGTATCAACGGATAATCCTTTGATGTTCCGGGCAACGCTTTCGCCGCCTGCTATTTTAATACAATCTTTTATGGTGATCTCCAGCCCTTCAATATAATCTAAAGGATGCTGCCTGAACTGGTTATTCGCTGGATCGCAATACAATCCTTTTTGCCAGCGCGGGTAATAATATACTGATGATGCTATTTCTTCGCCGTTAAGGGCGTTTATAATTACAGAGCGGACAGAATCGGACCCGTAGTCCACTCCTACAACAAATTTATCTTTACTCATATTGGTTTATAATACGTGTCGAATTAACACTAATTTTTTTAATAAACGAAATATTTCCACAAAAATATTTTCAATTATTGAATACTCAGGTATGTATAGCTAAAATGTTACTATAACTTGATAATATACTATAAGCGCATGGGTGCGGTGGATTGACACAGGGGCGGAAGGTATTAGTGTCGTTTATATACTTATAAATTTCAATAGGGTAAACGATACCACATAGAATACCGCTTTAGCTGCTAAATGACATCTATAAATAATGAAATTGACGGGAAAAGCATCTTCTATACAAACATCTCGGCACCCGCGTAAGTCCTTCTGTATTCTTTTGGGCCGACGACCTTTTTTTCTTTAAAGATGCGGTTGAAATAGGATAAGTTATTGAAACCGCACTGGTAGGCGATTTCGGAAATGGTATCGGTCGAGTCTATTAATATTTTGGAGGCATGCCCTACCCTTATCTCGTTCAGGATATTTACAAATGACATACCGGTGCGCTTTTTTATAAAACGGGCAAAGGCAGCTTCCGACATATCAACTATTCTGGCCATCTCGGTAAGCGCAATCTGTTTGCTGAAGTTCTTATTCAGGTATTCAAACACCTTCTCCACCTTCTCATTCTTATAGTTATATTCCTTACATAAATGACCAGGATCAGAAAGCATTTTGCTGTTTTTGGCGATAGACAAATCATATAGGAGCGACATCAATTCCAGTGCTGAATCAAAACCACTTATTTTTTTCAGGTTGAGTATCCGGTCGGCAACATTAACAATGGTTTCCTGCGAAAAAAGGATGCCGCATTGCGCGTTCTCAAACATATTTTTGATAAGGCTCAACTGGTTCCTGTTCAGCAATCTTTCATCGAACAAATCTTTATGAAACTGTATGGTAACCTCCGTTATATTTTCTTCCTTACATTCATGGGTAAACCAGCCATGATACAAGCTTGGGGCAACTAAAACCAGCTCCATGTCATCAATCACTGCCTCGCTATTTCCCATTACTCGTTTTACGCCTTTACCATTTATAATAAGGTTGAGCTCAAATTCATCATGGTAATGCAGCGGAAAATCGAAGACCTTTTTGGTGCGCGAAAATATGGTAAAACAATCATTATCAGTTAATGGCGTTATCTCTTTCATTATATTCCGGTTCATACCCAAATGATTTTAATTGTTAGTAGTTTTTAGCGCGAAAATTGGTTGCTGAATAATCAGTTTAATTAATGCCGGTTTATAAGCAATAATTACATTGATAAATGTAGACAAGTGCGCTATCAGCAGATAGCATAAATGTTAAGTTCTGTGGCAAAAATGTTAATCCTAAATAAATAATTGGATATCAATTAGTTAACGATATAAAAATCTCCAATAATTACATTCTATCACATACCCTTAAAAATGAACCTGTTATACTATCATCATCAGGTAAAATACAAGCAAGTATTTGTTTAAATAGTATTATCGTATTTAAAATGATTTACTTAGTTTAGACATACACCAATTGTTATAAACAACAAGTATTAAGAGCGGCTTAAAACTTGCCGCCTGCCACTAAATCTAAATTGATATGCCACACGTTAATTTACCACATGAATTCCCGGGAATAAGGAGCTTATTTATGTTCCGCCCCGAAACCGCAGGACCATTAAACGCTTTAGTTCAAACCCTGCTACACGACCCACACCCAACATTAAGCGCGGGCGACCGTGAACTGATCGCTACTTATGTATCGGGTTTAAACAATTGCAAATATTGCACTACTATACATGGCGCTATTGCCAAACACCAGTTAGGTGATGATGGAGAGCTGGTAAAACAGGTTCGTAACGATCCGGAAAGTGCACCTATCAGCGCCAAGCTAAAAGCTCTTTTAAAAATAGCGGCAAAAGTGCAAAGCGGCGGCAAAAATGTTAGTGACGCTGATGTCGCGTTTGCCCGTGCCGAAGGCGCTACCGATATTGAGATACATGATACCGTATTAATTGCAGCAGCATTCTACATGTTTAACCGTTATGTGGATGGACTTGACACCTGGCAGCCGGACGATGATGAATTATATGATAAAATGGGCGAACAACGCGCCCGCGAAGGCTACCTCACCAAACCCTTTAAAGTAGACAGAACTGAACAAACCGTATAAACCAATTGTAAGAATTTAAAATGGCACACATTAAATTATTGAACGAAGAGTTACCCGGCATTGTGGGTTTACTAAATTACAGGCCCGAAACCGGCAAAGTCCTTACCGATTTGGCGGAAATATTATTAAGAGGCCCTTCGTCGCTTACCAGCGGCGAACGGGAGATCATAGCGGCATCGGTATCCTATTGGAACAAGTGCCACTTTTGCCACACCTCTCATGCGGCAGCCGCAGCAGCGCATTTAAACAGCGGACTGGCATTAATTGATGATATTAAAGCGGGGTTGCCCAATACACCTGTATCAGATAAATTAAGGGCCTTATTACATATAGCCCACCAGGTGCAGGGCAATGGCAAAAATGTTACCGAAGCAGATATTGAAGCTGCTCGTGCAGAAGGCGCTACCGATATTGAGATACACGACACCGTGTTAATTGCAGCGGCATTTTGTATGTACAACCGTTATGTAGATGGTTTAGGAACATGGGCTCCCGGCCCAAATGAAGCCTATGCCGAAATGGGTGAAAGAATGGCCCATGTAGGATACGGCAAATTTTAACAATACTATATAAGCTTAAAAGTAACCTGGTTAATTAAACCAGGTTACTTTTTATGTATGAAATACTCTTTTTAATACTATCATAAGGATCGCCGGGGCATTTATCCTGCTCTACAAAGAAGTATTTTAGTCCGGCTTTATTGGCGCTCTTAAATATCTTTTTAAAATCAATAATGCCATTACCAACCTCAGTAAATGCACGGTCGGTGGTATTGTTCATATCCTTTAAGTGCCATAATGGGAAACGGCCCGGATTTTCATCGATCAGTTTTGTAGGATCCTGATTAGCTTTGGTGATCCAGTACATATCCATTTCCATCTTCACCAGATCTTTATCCGCATTGGCTAATATGGTTTCGTATGGATATTTACCGTCCTGTTGTATAAATTCAAAATCGTGGTTGTGGTAGCAAAGCTGTATACCTGCTTTTTTACAGGTTTCACCAGCTTTGGTGAGATTTTCAGCTACCTTTTTATAATGATCTAAGGATCCGCGTTCTGTATCGGCCAGGTAGGCGCATACCATGTATTTTAAACCTATACTGGCCGCATCATCCACCGCTTTGTCCCAGTCATTCAATATAGTGCCTTTTTGTGAAGAGCCGTTCACCAGTTCCTCGCCTAAACGGTAGTGACTGCTTGGCATAATCAGGCCATTTTGTTTTAACAGGCTGCCGAATGCTTTGGCATCCATGCCATAAAACTGTTCGTTACCGGTGTACGTAGCACCTTCAACAGATGTATAACCTATTTGTGCTACTTGTGCTAAAGCAGCCGCGGGGTCTTTTGCCATGTAATCGCGCACGGTGTATAGTTGCAGGCCAATATATTTCTTATCGTAAGCAAATAAGTTGGGAGCAGCTAAAATCCCGGCGGAAAGTAAAGCTGAAGTTTTTATAAATGTTCTTCTGTTAGTCATGTAGAATGGTTTATAGCGTAATTGGTATGTGCAATGTAGTAAACTTACTTTTTATTTAAGATATCGTTGGCTGCTAATATTAAAAATAAATAGTCGGTAGTGCCTCCGCCTAAAACATATTCACCCTGCTGCCATAAAAAGGGCCAGTTAAGCAGTTCGGGAAAATCAGGACGGATCAATGCCGTACCTGAGGTTATCCCTCCGGGGATATACGACCAGTCGGCACGGTTAAAGCCGTAAGCAGTTGTCATCGATTTTGATCCTACCCCCGAAACAAACGAAGCTGTGTTTGAACCCGGATGGCAGCCCAAAACAAAGTTTATAGAGGCTAACATATAATCATCCGGAAAAATGGATGGGAAGTATTTATAAAGGAAATATTGTTTGTAGCCAAAATTCTGGATCCCCCAGCCTGCGCCCCAAATATCCGGCTCATAAGGCACGCTGTAAGGCGTTTTGGTACCATCCAGCTTAACCTGCGCGTATAATTTTGTTACCGCCTGGGTAATGGCATCATGATAAGCCTGATCGTTAATAAGCGAAAGTGTGCGCCCTACCAACCAACCAGTATTATTTATATGCTGCGCGATGATTTGAGTGTGCGCCACCAAAAAATCGGCATATTCCTTTTTACCTGTGGTTACCAGTAGCTCAACTGCTAATGGCACGCGACTTAATTCACGTTTCTCTTTGGTGTTCTTCCATACTTCCTCAGCAATTTGCAGGCATTGGCTGGCCAGGGTATCATTAAAGCCTTTCATTACACGGTTAGCAGCGGCTAAAGCAGCAGCAGTTTCCAGGCTGCGTTCGGGGTTATCTTCAGTAAATACCCAACGGTCATCGGGTGAATTAGGCAAACCTACTGCCGGTGGTGGTGTCCCGTTTGCAGGTGCTACATAAGGCTTGTTATCCGTTATATTAGCAGCATCACCCAAAATGGTGTACTGCGGCAAGGTCGGCTCAATCATACCCCTGTAAAACCGGCCCATTGATTCATAGCCGCCCACAATTGATAGTAAGCCATGCTCTATTTGCTGTAGTACGTCAGGTTTACCATCCGGCTTTTGGATATCAACGATTTGCGTAGTTTGATCGATAGTTGTATTATCATACTTTACATTGAATTGCTCATAAGCCAGTGTTAAGCCATGCACTGTTTCCGCTTGTGATTCTATCCTGAGATCGAAGTCACCCGCATCGTGCCAGCCGCCTTTATTTAAACCCGGCACGGTTTGCCCCGGCGCATATTTAGTTAAGGTAGAATGTCCCTGTATATAGCCGTCAAAATGATCGGAGTCTGTTGGCGCCATTCGGGCATCATCCATATGGCAGAAGCCATGCCAGATGCGGTAGTTATCTTTCACCTTCATGTGGCACATTTGCACGGGCAAAAAATATTCGAGCGTGGGTTGCCACACATTATTGCTGTACACATCCTTACTGATCTGGAATGGATGGGTTTTAAAACTGCCATAACTCACCACATACATGCCCGGCTTTTTTATCGCGCTGAAATCAAACTGCAGGTAATGGTAGCGCAAAAAATCGCCCCAATCCTTTGTCCCGGTCGAAAGAACTGTTTCAAAACCACCGTTTTCATTAATCCTTAACAGGGATGCAGAAAGCTTTTTGGTATCGTGCTTATCCAGTTCAATAACGGCTATCTTTTTCTGATCAGGATGATAGCCAACTTCTGATACCTGTATCACAGGATCCGACTGCCAACCCTCAATAGCATGCGGCGTAACCAGCCATTCTATGGCATTTTTTGTTGCTCCCTTCGCAACTAATGATCGTACCACGAACCAACCGTTATTATATTTGCTCCTGCCATCAATCAGTTCCAGGTTACCACCGCTCAGGTTTTGGATGGTCATGCGTTGCTTGTCTGATTCAGGTACGATAGTCAGCGTTTTGCCCGATGCCATTGGTGTTACCTGGAAATCACCGTCGCTGTCCTTATATACCTGGTCGTTACCCTGTTGCGGGAACACACCAAATTGCTGATCCATATAATAGGATTTGCCAAACAGTATCCCCGGGAAAAGCTCAAAATTGAAACCAACCTTTCCTATCCAATTATCGGGCAAGGGTTTATCCAGATCCACAATTATTTTGAATGATTTACCAACCGGTACCACACGGATATTGTAGGCAAATTTCAAGTCAGGGTAAATAACCGGGTTAAACCCCTTGCGGTCGATGGCCTCGTTTGGATATTCCATCCTCACGCTTATTTCGCCTGTTTTGGTATCAACCACCCGCTTGCCCACTTTTGGTATCGGCGACCATTGCCCCGGCGTAGGTTCCAAACGCAAATCGCCGTTAGTACCAACCCTTTGTCCGTTTTGTATCACGCCTACCCCACCCTGATGGCCCTCGGGATAAAAATCATGCGCAAGCATTACGTTTACGCCCTGATACTCCAGGTACTCCTGGCTATTGAGTATCATCCCGGTGGATTTCTTCGTATTCTGGGCGTATACAGCCGTATTAATTGAAACCGCAACACAAATGCCGACAAGTTTTAACAGGTGTTTGTACTTCATAAAGTTTAAAAAATTGATAAGACATAACCTTAGGAAATAAGTTAATCATACCACGTAAAGGAAATTATATCGATTATAATTAGCGGTGGTGTACCACGTACACTCACTAAACAAACTTACCGAGTGTGGGTAAGCTACAGTAATACTTTTTTACCAAATGTTTTATTGTAATGTAGTTTTTAGGAAAAGTCAAAAAACCTGATTGCAAAATGAATGTTGATATTTTCTTATCAAAATTTTGCTCAAAACGCGCTAAATAACGCCATTATCATCAATAGACTTAAATTAGAAGCACCAATCCATTTACCGATATGTCATCGTCAATACCTTTTGCAGCCAAAGCATTTGCTGTATGTTCAATAGCTTTTAGTTTACATGCTTTTAGTCAGGATAAAGCCGCCGAAAAAAAGCAGATAGCCGTGCAAATGAAATACTCCATGGTTAACAAATTGCTTAAGCCATGGTACCCGGCATCTGTTGATACTGCAGATGGTGGTTTTTTAAGTTCTTTTAGCTACGATTTCAAGCCGGTTGGCAACCAGGATAAAATGATTGTTACACAGGCCCGCCACGTTTGGAGCACCTCCAAAGCTGCGGAAATGTTTCCGACAGTAATTTATTATAAAGCTGCAGCCGCTCACGGCTTTCAATTTTTAAAGAATGTAATGTGGGATAAGCAATACGGCGGGTTTTATACTTTTATTGATAAAAAAGGTAATGTTAAAAAAGGTGGTTTCGCTCCTAAGGAAGCGTATGGTAATTCGTTTGCTATTTACGCGCTATCAGCCTATTACCAGGTAAGTGGTGATACCAGCGCGCTAAACCTTGCGATAGCTGATTTTATGTGGCTCGAAAAACATAGTCACGACCCACTTTATAAAGGATACTTTCAGCATATGGAAAGGAATGGCACACCCATAAAACGTGATGCCAGCACCCCTACTACGGCCGAGCTTGGCTATAAGGATCAGAATACATCCATCCATTTGCTGGAAGCATTTAACGAGTTATATACCGTTTGGCCCAATGATTTATTAAAGACCCGTTTAAACGAGATGCTGCTGCTGATCCGTGATAAAATAGTTACACCTAAGGGTTATTTGAATTTGTTTTTTCATGATGATTGGTCGCCGGTATCGTATAGGGATTCATCAGAAGCGGTAATATTAAAGCACCGTGGATTAAATCATGTATCATTTGGGCACGATGTGGAAACTGCTTATCTGATGCTGGAAGCATCACGCACCTTAGGCATAAAAAATGATACACTAACGTTAAGGATCGGCAAAAAAATGCTTGACCACGCGCTGGATAATGGTTACGATAAACGTGTGGGCGGTTTTTATGATGAGGGTTATTATTTCAAAGATAAACCAGGTTTGACTGTTATTGCTGATACCAAAAACTGGTGGGCGCAGGCTGAGGGGTTGAACACCCTTTTATTAATGGATAAATATTACCCCAATGATAAACATCAATACTTCAAGACCTTTAAACAGCTATGGAGCTATGTACAAACCTATTTAATTGATAGCGTACACGGCGACTGGTACCAGGGCGGTATAGATAAGCAGCCACAATACAAAATTGCGCTGAAAGGACAGATCTGGAAAGGCACCTATCATACTTACAGGGCATTTATGAATTGCATACAAAGCCTTACGCCTGATAATTCATCACCGGCAATACCTGCATATGTTACTTTAATACACAGTAATAAATCATCACTCTTAAAATGGACTGAAGTAAAAGGCAGTAAATCTTTTATTGGCTATGACCTGTACCTGAATGGCAAACGCGTTTGGTATACTCCTTTAACAACGTTTACTGTACCCGCAAATTTTAAGGGCAAAAGCCTGAAGATAAAAGCTGTTGATATACATGGCAATGAATCTGCATTTAGTAAGCCTGTTTCAATTTAAATAATAAGTGTGAATAATAAATAAATCAGTTGGTTACAAAAAATGCCCTTACGGGCATTTTTTATTTAATCGGGATTGCTCTGGTTTGTCCTTTATTGTTTGTTATCTGGACATTTGTTACATCCTTATTTACGGTTAAGAACCTGCCTGATTGCGACAGGAATGAAGATCCATAATAAAACTCCTGTTTTTGTTTTGCGCCATTTTTATAGGTGATAATGGCACTTTGATCGTCCGGCTGAAGCTTGATATTATTTACAGGCCTGTTGAGCACAAATACTTTCAGGGAATCACGATTTTGGCTAGCAGCGAGCATGTATTTACCGTCGCTGGTTTGCAGTTTTACAAGAGCTTTGCCATCATGCGGGATATAAATTCCGCTTTGTAGGATGCTTTGAGGTGAAAAATTGCCTTTTCCGTCGCCTTTAAGCATTAAACCGTTAAGCGCATCGTACCTGCCATCAAAAACCTCGTTACCGTAATCGTTGCCATTTATTATAACGTCGAGGTTACCGTCGCCGTCAAAATCATCAACCACCATACCGTTTAAGGTTGATACCTGCGCCTGCATAGGTAATGGAATAATGGTGAATTTCCCATTTCCATCATTACGCAAAAAGCAGGATGCTGATGTATTCGACATTAATCTTAAAGCGCCTGCTCTCCTCTCAGCCGGGAAAACCTCATCCATTGTAGCGGTCGCGTACGATTTGTAATTGGTGTATTTCTTTTTCACGCTGATCAACTCTTTTAAGATGTCGTCCCTGTTTATAGCTGGAAACTCTTTTTTATCGCCATTCTGATCAGGCAAAAAGATAGAAGTTATGGCATTATAACTACCATTCTTATCGAAATCTTTAGCAGTTATATAAACCGGGTATTGCTCGGTCGCCTTGTAAAAAGTATTTAACCCAACGTTACCCACAATATAATCCATCCGGCCTGTGTGCCTGAAATCTCCGGCTACTATACTGTTCCACCACCCTGTGCGTTTGCCTATGCCTGTTGTGCTTGTCACATTTTTGAATACACCATGATCATTTTTAAAGAAAGTCACCGGCATCCATTCGCCTGCCAGTATCAGATCGGGCCAGCCATCATTATCATAATCGGTAAACAAGGCATCACATACTAAGCCTACGTTTTTTAAGCCTGGCGCTACCTGGTCTGTTACATCGGTAAACTTAACCACGCCATTTTTACTATCGTTACGCAATATTACGCTTGATACCGGCTTAGGATAATTCCATGGATCAACCCTACCCGAAATGAACAGATCGGGTTTACCATCCTTGTTATAATCAAATGCCCGTACACACAATTTACTGGTGTGGTTTATAGGTAAAGCATTAGGCGCTAAAGTAAAGTTGCCCTTGCCGTCGTTTAAATATAACCTATCCTGGTAAACATCATTATCATGAGCAGTTGCATAGCCACCGCTGGCTATATACAGGTCCAGTTTACCATCACCATTGGCATCAAAAAGCAGTATGCCTTCGTCCTTAACATTGTTATTAACCGCATAGGCCGACTGGTTTTGCAACAAATCGCGACGTATAAACTTGCCGTTTGCCTGTTGTAAAAACACCTGCGCAGGCATCATTGAGTTGCCCCCGATAATAATATCATCTAATCCATTTCCATCAACATCGCCTACAGCCAGACCCGGCGTATAACCAGAAAGTTTGTGCGGAATGAGTTTCTGGGTCTCAAAGTCGTCAAAGTCCAGTTCGCGGTGCGTGTAGTGGATATCCTTATCATTGCTTACATCTGTAAATAACGCTTTATCAGCAGTTTTGGGCTGAGTCCACGAGTACGGAACTGTTGCATTGGCAATGTTTGCAGTAATTACCTGATTGGTTTTAACCTGTTGTAAAACTTGTTTTTTGTTGTTTGCCCAGCGAATAACCACCGAATCGAGCACTTGTGTTTTACCTAAGCCAAAATGAGCTATATTTTGGTTGGTTGAGAGGTATCCTCTGTATGGGTTATTTTCAGAAACCTGGTGCTTACCATGATCATAATAAATATCGGCCCAAGCGCCTAAACCGTTCACATTGCGATTATCCCCTTTAAATTTTATCTGTAAATAATGTGTCCCCGCCGGATCTTTTTCGCGTGAGGTATTTTTGTAGATGAGCGCCTCGTCATTTGTGTTATTTACCACCATATCCATTGCGCCGTCGTTGTTCAAATCAACATAAACTGCAGCATTTGAAAATGTAGGCAGACTTAGCCCCCAATCATCCGTTTCATCCTTAAAAGTAAGGTCGCCATTATTTTTAAACGCATAGTTATGAATTTTTACCGATGGAATCTGATCCAAAATTTTTTGCTTGGCACCAATAGCAAAGGCGTTTTGGCGGTAAGTCATAAAATCGTGATCTGTAATATCTTTCGGGAAGCCATTGGTAACAATAATATCGCGATAGCCATCATTGTTAAAATCTGTGATAACTGGTGTCCAGCTCCAATCTGTTTGGGCAACACCGCTCATAAAACCAATCTCACTGAAAGCGGGGTCGCCAATTTTATTATTCTCTAAAACTTTTGGGCCCTGATTAAGCTGCAAAGTGTTCCTTACATACTGATACTGATAGCCAAACTGCTCGAAATTTTGTATAGTTTGATAACTGCTTGCCATCAGCATCATTTTTTTACGGTAATTATCCTCGGGGTTCATATCCAGTTCAAAAACATCGGCGAGGCCATCGTTATTGATATCCACTATATCCTGCCCCATAGCATTAAATGATGTGTGCTTAAAATACTCTTTTGAGCGGTCGGTAAAAGTGCCGTCGTGGTTATTTATATAGAGGATATTCGACCCTATGAAATCATTGCTTACATAAATATCTTTCCAGCCATCACGGTTAATATCCACCACAGTTGCGGCATGCCCGAAACCGCCAATATTAATACCGGCCTGTACCGAAACATCATGAAAAACAAGATGCTTTAACTGAGGATCCCAAACACTATGGTATAACCTGCCCATGCTGCCGGGCTTCCCCCTGTTGCCTTTACGCCCAAAAACATTGGGGTAATAGCTATCATTCGCCTCGTTATCAACAAGGTACATATCCAAATAACCATCATTATCGTAATCAAAAAACGTGGCCATGGTTGATTGTATGGTTGCATCCAAACCGTATTCCTTTGCCATTTCTTTAAAATGAGGCACACCATCTTTGTCGATACCCTGGTTAATGTATAACAAGTTACGGCGTTTATTGGAGTCGGGCGATATAGTATTACAAACGTAAATATCCATCAGGCCGTCGTTGTTAATGTCGATAACAGACACGCCACGCCCCCAGCGGCCCATGCCGCTTATACCGGCTTTGTCGGTTACATCTTCAAACTTAAAATCGCCTTTATTGATGTATAACTTACTGGATACCATATTACCTACGAAATACAGATCCTGCAATCCATCGTTATTAAAATCACCTACGCCAACCCCGCCGCCATTATAAATATTTACAATATCCAAGGGATTTATTGAATCGCTTTCAGTAATTGTATTTGCAAAATGAATACCTGAATGTGATGATGAAATTGATTGGAATAAGGTTGGCTTTTTCTTGCATGAAAAGATACATACCGCGCACAAGAGAAGGCCGCCGGAAATAAGTTTATTCATTGTTATTATTAGGTTATTATAATACTTCACAACCCCAAATAAACCTTAATAATAAATAGAATATAAATTATATAGTTAATCTAAATTAAAAATACCAACAAATAATAAGATTTTTTATACCATTATTTAGACAATAAAAATAAATAACGGCTGTTAAAAACTAGCTCAATGATACAATGCCATTTTTCGACATACGAAAGAATTACCATGCACCCTGTCGATCTTTTATCTTATTACTACTATCTTAATTAAGTAACTTATAATCAATATATTAAATATTTATTTTAAATGGTTAACTGGTGTATGATCTATAACAATAATACTAAATTGTTTGCTTAAAAAAGAAGGAATTATTAATTATATTTACAACACAATACTTGAAAATTGCCAGTTCTGAAAGCAGATTTTCTCTTATAACCTGTCTATATCCTAATGAAGAAAATTGTATTTATATCAATTATATTAATTGCCTTATTTGTTATTATTTATCTCGCATTTAGAAACACTAAACCTACCGACCCACGGGGTGACTCCTATGCAGGATCATCAACCTGTATAAAATGCCACAGCGATGTTTATAAATCCTATTTACATACCGCACACTATGTTGCTTCAATGCCTGCTGATATGAATAACGTTCATGGAAGTTTCGCTAAAAACTTTAATACGTTTATTGTAAGCAACTCCCAAAAAGTAGTAATGGAAAAGCTGGATAGCGGCATGTACCAGAGCTATTATTTAAACGGGAAATTAGTGGAACGCCACCGTTTCGATATAGTTTTAGGTGGCGTAAAAGGCGAAAGTTATCTTTTTTGGAAAAATAACGGGTTAAACCAACTCCCTATTTCCTATTTCACCAAACAGGATAAGTGGTTAATGAGCCCTGGGTACGCTCCCGGTGTTGCAGATTATACCCGGATAATTACATCGCGCTGTATGGAATGCCATGCTTCATTTATAGCAGAGCAACCAAATGACGCGCAAAAATTAGATAATACTGAACAGTTTGATAAAAGCTCATTGGTTTATCGTATAGATTGTGAAAGATGCCACGGCCCAGGCGCTCAGCATGTTGATTTTCAAACCAATAATCCTGATGTTAAAATCGCGAAGTATATAGCCAGTTTTAGTTCCCTACCCCGTGCACGCAAAATAGATGTGTGCGCCGAGTGCCATTCGGGTAATAAAAGTCAGATGTTGCGATCTACCTTCTTTTTTAAACCGGGCGATACACTTGCAAATTATAAACTACCTGAGTTTGCGCGGGCTGTAGATACCAGCCACCTTGATGTACATGGCAACCAGGTACAATTGTTGGAAAGCAGCAAATGTTTCATCAACAGCAAAATGGATTGCGGAACTTGTCATAATGTGCATCAAAACCAACGTGGTAACATGGCTTTGTTCACACAAAAATGCCTTGACTGTCATAGTGTTACTACTCATAATTATTGCAAGATCTATAATTCGCTGAATGCGAAACTTATCAGTTCTAACTGTATACAATGCCACATGCCCGCTTTGTTAACCAAGGTGATACTTACTTCAAACATCAATAAAACTACTAATGCCGATATATTGATACGCAGTCATCATATCGCTATTTATCCCGGGGAAACAAAAAAGATATTAATGATGCTGGCAAAGTAGCTGTCGCTGATAAGGTTTTAGTATATACTTGTAGTCTCCAATCAGACATAATAACCTTGAGTTTATTAAGAGACAAGTAGCATGTTTCTCCTTTACAATAAGCAGCCAGATATCATACAGAGCGCTAATTGAAGTTAAATGTAAAGCCCTACCCGCATGCTTTTACTAATATTACCCATTACAGAATTGAAAAAATGTGTCATTTCACCTTCAGAGGCCACGGATTTTAAAACTCAGCATGACAACGTCTTGAGCGTAAGTGACAAGAAAATAAATTATTAAAATACAAAGCAATTTGTAGGCACAAAAAAGCCGCCTCAATTTATGAGGCGGCTTTTTGCTATAATCAAATTCCGGTATTAATAACCAGGGTTTTGTTTTAAGTTTGGATTAAGACCAATTGCAGCTTGTGGAATTGGTAATATATCACGCCCTGCAGGTAAATCGTTATAAGTAACGCCGTGTGTTTTACCGTCGGATGTCGGGCCATACGGATAAATAATCGGGCTTGTGTTATTGTCAGGACCAGCACCGGCAACGTGATTTACGTTGTGAATAAATTCTTCATCATATGGTTTGCCTGTTGTAGCATCTGTACCAGCTCTGCGTAAAAGGTACATCAACGAATATTCTGCTGTAAGTTCGTGCCTATATTCGCTCAACACTTTTTGCATTGGGTCGGTTAAAGCCGGCGCCTGGCTACCATCAACCTGTTGCCCATCCTGCCAAACAGCTGGTGGCGTTCCGCCGAATGCCCTGGTTCTAACTAAATTTAAGTCGGCTAAACCACCCGCCACATCACCTGTCCGTATTTTACATTCAGCCCTTGAAAGTAATACTTCTGCATAGCGCATCAGTATCTGGTTTTGACTACCGAAAAGTTTTTGCGGTCCTGAACCACCTGTAAGGTTTGGATCTCTCCATTTTTTAGCATCAGTATAACCTGAACGTGGTGTACCGTCAGTACCATACCATGGATAGGTTGCAGTTCCATTGGTATTTATAATGTTACCATGACCATCTGTATACCTGTTTTTATCTGTAACATCAGTAGTTGGGGCTGCAAGGTAAGATGCATAACCACCTGTTACATAAGGATAGCCTTTTATACCACCCCATTGGGCAATAATTCCGGGGCTGATGATTGAATCGCCAGGACCTAAAATGGTAGCATATTTACGGAGATCACCAGTTTGATAAGAGTATTCTAATGCAGGGCTTCCGTAATCATAACCTTGTCCGGTTATTTCAGAAGGCCAGCCAAAGCTATCTATCCAGCCCAGCTCACCACCAGGAGGCTGCCAGCTACCTGCCCAGTCCTGGGTGCCACCTGCAGGAAGATCAAACTGAACTTCAAAAAGCGACTCATCATTATTCTGGTTGTTGAACTCATGAACATTAATGAACTGAGGAATTAAATGATAATTGTTTGTTAATTCAGGATTGTTAAAAGCAGCTAAAGCAGCAGTGTAATTACCTAACCACATTTGTGCAGAACCTTCATAAGCGTAAGCAGCGCCTTTAGTAGCACGACCCAAATCACCTGCAGCAAGTGTAGTTTTTGATAGTAACAGGGTTTCTGCCTGTTTCATATCACTTATTATCTGTGCAAAACATTGAGCCTGGGTGCTTCTTGGTGTTAAACCATCGCCGCCTGTTTTTAATTCTAAAGGAACGCCGCCAAAAGTACCGGTAAGGTAATAATAGGTCATGCCACGTAAAAATAGAGCTTCGCCGGTTAAGCGGTCGGCCAAATCAGAGGTAATTATACCTTTTGCCTTTGCATCAGCTATAATTGGCAGGGCATAATTTGCTCTCGATATACCTACATAAGAGTCATTCCAGAAAGTAGATAACGCTCCAAAAGTAGATGGAATTGTATAATTATTCCACACAATATCATTACCATTATTATACCAGTCATGAGCAAGGAAGTTGGCATAATACCACATCGATTTTTTCAGGAAATCGCTATTCTGGTAGGTATCATATATACTGTTTACCACCGCTATAACATCCTGAGGCTTATTAAAAGTAGCTGCCTCTGTTGATGAGAAAGTGTTAGTTTGGGTTAAAAAATTCTTTTTACAAGCCATAGGTACTATTGCCAGCATGGCAAACAGTACTATGAGCAAAATATATTTCTTTTTCATTTTCATATCTTTAATATTTTATGATGTTTTTACTAAAATGTTACGTTCACACCAACTGTGTAAAATCTTGAAGAAGGATAAGTACCGGTGTCTATACCATTTTGAGTGGCGTTGCCGCCTTGCATACCAACTTCCGGATCAAGCCCCTTGTAGCCAGTAATTGTGAACAGGTTTTGTGTTGTAAAATACAACCTAACCTTTGAGATAGCCAAATTTTTCAAAAGCTCTGACGGTAAAGAGTAACCTACTGTAAAAGTTTTTAATTTTAAGAAACTACCGTTTTCAATGTACGCGCTTGATGCTACGTTGTTGCCTTCTACATCGTCATTAGCACTTGCTCTGGCGTAAACGTTTGAAGGCCTGCTAGGTGTCCAATAATTGTTGTAATATTCAGTACCAACGTTCTCAACTCCCACAAAGCTTCTGTTCTGAAGACTTTCCAAAACGCTTTCCTGGAAATTAAATATTTTGTTACCATATACGCCATAGAAATACATGTTAAAGTCGAAGTTTTTGTAAGAAGCGGTAAGGTCAAATCCACCATAGAATTTAGGAAGCGGGCTTCCAAGGCTAACCTGGTCATTCGCGTCAACTATACCATCGCCATTAGTATCGGCAAAGTAGCGGTCACCGGGCTGAGTGGTAGTTTTTTGATAAACACTACCTGCACCATGTTTTGCAACAGCCGATGCGTTTAATGCATCAAGTTGTGCCTGGCTTTGGATAATGCCTAATGATTTATAACCATAAAACTCACCTACCGGTTGACCGATATATGTTTCAGAGAAAGTTCCCCAGCCATCGGCAGGTACGGTTAGACCACCAAAGTTTTGTATATAATTAGTACCCGATGTTAAACTGGTTAATTTATTATCTACAGTTGTAAGCGTTATAGTTGCACCATAACTAAAGTCACTGTTTACTTTATGGTTGTAATTAACCGCAAATTCAAGGCCTTTGTTGTCTATACTACCTATATTTCTGGTTTCATCAAGAAAACCGGTTTGTGCAGGGAACGCGATATTTAATAAGAAGTCTTTTGATCTCCTGTTGAACCAATCAACAGTAAGTGTAAGATCGCCGTGCAAAAATGCCATATCAGCACCAATATTGGTCGTATAATCAGTTTCCCACCTTAAATTATCATTTTCTGGCTGAGTAGTAGCATAACCATTTTGATATAATTTATTGAACGGATAGCCAAGGTTGTCCACACCGCCGCCATTAACAGAAGCTGCGTAACCTGTTGAAAATAACTCTTCGTACTGGAATGGGTAGATAGCGCCCTGATTACCTACCAAACCATAGCTGCCTCTAAATTTTAATTCAGATAACCAGTCAACATTTTTCAGGAAAGATTCTTCTTTAGCTCGCCATGCCACAGCACCTGAAGGGAAAGTACCAAATTGGTGGCCGGGAGCAAAATCTGACGACCCATCCCTTCTTATAGTACCTGTAATAAGGTACTTGTCATCATAATTGTAAGTTGCCCTACCAAAATAAGATTGTAAGGCTTTAACATTTGAACCATTACCACTATTTGAACCCGCAGGGATATTTGTATCCAGCTTAAGATTTGAAACTTGTGCTAAATCACGTATCACACCGTTTGGCGGAATACCCTGGCCGCCCATTCCGCTCCAGAAGGTTTTCTGCTCAGATGCACCGCCAAGTAAATTAATAGTGCTCTTTCCAAATGTTTTATCATAGCTAATTGTATTTTCCCATAACCAGTTAAAAGTTTGGTTAATATGCTGGCTATAAAAAGCATTTGTTACCTGAGAACCCGGATATTGATTATTTTCACGGTCATCTTCAGGTGAGTAATAAGATCCTGAGTAATCACTTAGGTTTATACCTACGTTTGATTTAACTTTAAGCCCATCTATAATAGTTGCTTCTAATGAAGTATTAGCTAATATAAAGTTACTTAAGCCATAGCTACGGTTGTTACCAATGCTATAAAGCGGATTGGTATAACTTGATATCTCAGTAAATTTAGGATTATAAAAACCGTAATTACCATTGCCATCATATGGCAAGTAAGTAGCCTTGTTACCACCATCAAGCGTTGGAGGTAATTCCGTTAATTGAACTAAACCACCGCCACTTTGTAAATTACTGCCAAACAGATTTTGTGAATCCTGGTAAGTGTATTTAACACTGGTTGATGATTTTAACCAATTAGTAGGCTGGTAATCGGTATTGTTACCAAATGTAACCCTTTTAAAGTATGAGCCTAATACGATACCTTTCTGATCATAATACCCGATTGATGTAGCTGCCTGAACCTTATCACCGCCCCCACGGATGGCAAGACTGTAATTTTGAGTTATACCTGTACGGTAAACTTCATTTTGCCAATCTATATTATGCAATGATGAAGGATCGGAATACGGCGCGAAGGCTGGCAATGCAACGCTTTGTTTAGGATCTGCAGCTATAGTAGTATATAGTGTTGCAAACTGTTGCGCGTTCAGCACGCTGTATTCTTTAGGTTTGCTTTGAAAACCTACAGAAGCATCCAATGATACCTGGGCACCACCTTTTTTACCTTTTTTAGTAGTGATAATAACAACGCCATTAGCAGCACGGATACCGTAAATAGCGGTAGCAGATGCATCTTTTAATACGTCTATAGAAGCGATATCATTCGGGTTAATGTTATTAATGCCACCATTATCCAATGGATAACCATCAATAACATATAACGGCCCATTACCGTTACTTGCCAAACTACCAATACCACGTATTACCACACTAACGTTGCCACCTGGGGAAGCATCGTTGTTGGTAACCTGCACACCTGCTGCACGGCCTTGTAATGCCTGGTCTACAGTGGTAACAGGATTCTTAGCAATTGTTGCCGCAGTTACCGAACTAACTGCACCTGTCAGGTCCTTTTTCTTGGTAGTACCGTAACCAATAGATACTACAGCAACCTCTGCTAAAGTATTTGTATTAGGCGACAGCCTAACAGTGTAAACATTTCTGCTACCCACAGGTACTTCCTCTGTATCATAGCCAATAAAGCTGATAACAAGTGTAGCACCAGGAGCTACTGATAATTTAAAGGCGCCGTTCACGTCAGTAACAATTCCGTTTGAGGTTCCTTTAATTTTAACACTTGCACCCGGTACAGGGTTACCATCGTTTGATGATGTTACCGTACCTGTTATTTGCCGGGTTTGGGCAAATGACGAGTAGCATGTGCAAATAGCAAGCAGCAAAATCAGTACTGATTTTTTGCTGCTATTTAGTTTGCTTAAAAGTAAATTTTTCTTCATTTTCATTCATTTAGGATTTAAAATTCAGATATGTATTATTAGGTTAATGGGGTTTATTTATATTATTATTTATCAGTTAAAAGAATCAATGTGGACCAACCGATTTCAGAAAAATATTCTTGTTTAAAACTCGGTTTAGCACGTCTATAATTGATTAATAAAATTACATCATCGCAAAGGCTATTTGTAATACTATTTTTACATTCTTTACTCTAAAAACCTATCTAATACATGTAAATTAATTGCTATTATTCAGATCGATTTTCAGGCTATTGATATGTTTTACTTATATGATTATATATATAATTCCATCTGTTTTTTACACGCACATCGCTTAATCATCAGGGTAGTAATATCAGATAAAATATTCCTTTAAAAAATGATACTATTTTATCATTTTATTGTATTAATTTATTCCGCTTATCAGAGTTTCTATCTACTCAGATCTGTATAAATAATTCCGTTTTTATTTAAAAAGCTTGTTAAATAACCTGCTTTTAATACCATTTTTGATCACCCAATGATATGGTTTCCGGCCTCGAGTATATGGCGTTAACCTGCGCCCGGGTATTATACTTCCAGATAAAATCCGTCCATACCATAAACCACGCCCATCGTGGCTGCGCAGCTAATATTTCAGGCTTGGGTAACTCTCCTACTTCGGTTAGTGCCATTACTTTTCCATTAGCCAGTTCCAGTAACTCGTTATAATCTTTCTGTTCGTAATCCGAGTGATAGATATCAGTGCCCAAAACATCCACATATTTTGCGCCTGGATAAAAACCTTTATATGAATAAGCTTCATCCTGTGGGATATCTCTTGGGCCATTAGCGCCCCATACCCATAACAGGTTATTTAAATGATGATAGTTAACAAACCTATCATACATCATTGTCCATAATTTTTGCACGCCGTTTTTACCTGGCCTGTTGCCCCACCAAAACCATACGCCGTTCATCTCGTGGTATGGACGCCAAAGCACAGGCACATGTGCATCCTGCAATTCTTTTAAATAGTGTGCTATGGTATCAACCTGGGCAAGCCATTTTTTATTGAGTTCGGTATTGGGTGTTGTAATCTGGGTCCATTCCTCGTCAGTTACTTTTGCCTGCACACTTTCTTTAAAACCATATGGTGGGTTATCCATTGGCCTTCCCTGGTGATACATTAGCGCGATGATATATCCTTTTTTGTAGTTCGCAATAGCTTCGTTTACAACTTTCTGGCCGCCACCATCAGCACCCGACCAAATAAAATCACTACCCCATACAGCAGGATATTTACCTGATATAGATTTGGTGCTATCTAAAAACCGGTTACCCCCACCATGCTCGCCTGATAAAATTGATTTCCCGCTAATACTGTACAGGTATTTTAAAAGGTTCTTAGCCTCGGGTGTAGCGTTCTTATTTACAGGAGCAAATGATTGAGCAGATAAATTGATTGAAAGGAATACTAATAGTGCAAGCAGGGCGTTTATCCTGATGAAATATACAGTATGATTTATACCGATATTTTCAGTAAACGCTAACCCTTTGTTTTTCGCGCAGTATACGTCTTGCTTTTTGAAACTTAAATATCCCATTTTATGTATTCAACAGCAAACACAATTTATACCTGTACCAATAAGCAACATTGAAAAATGGCTTACCGGGTTACAGTTATAAAGATTGAGTATGGCATGTTTGGTTTATTGTTTATAATTGGCTTATAATATTAAACTAAAGGTAGAAGCTTTGATTAACCTGCATCATAACGAATGTTTCATTATATCGCAAAAATGTTAACCTGGGCCATTTTATCTATTTACTTACGTTAAATGAGGCTATTTGCCTTATATCCTTTGATGATGAAGCTGCCATGAGTTTGTATTCACCAGGTTCAACTACCCACTTGCTCAATTTATCACTCCAATAAGCCAGGTCGCTTACATTTATGTTAACCGAAACTGACGATATGTTACCCGGAGTTATCATTATTTTCTTAAATGCCTTTAATTCCTTATCAGCCCTTGGCACCGATGAGTTTACTTTGCTAACATAGAGCTGCACAATTTCTTTACCGGCCACACTTCCTGAGTTTTTAACCTTTACTGTCGCCACAATTTTATCTGCAGGGGTATAGTTCTTTTTATCGATTGATAAACCGGTATAAGTAAAACTGGTGTATGACAGTCCGTAACCAAAACAATATAATGGGTCGATCTTTTTGGTATCATACCAGCGGTATCCTACCAATATCCCCTCTTTATAAGTAGTGGTGGTATCTTTACCCGGGTAAGTGTCCAAAGCGATAGCCGGTGAATCATTCAACGATACCGGGAAAGTGAACGGCATTTTACCGGATGGATTTACAACGCCTTTTAATACATCAGCCAAAGCATTACCTGCCTCGGTACCGTTAAACCACGACCAAACTATGGTATTATTTGTTTTTTTGATCTCGTTTAGATCATAAGGTGCACCTGCCATTATCACAACGATGGTTTTAGGATTAGCAGCAGTAACCGCGTTAACCAGCGCTTGTTCGCCAAAGGGCAAAGACAGATTTTTACGGTCGTGGTTTTCGCTCTCATACTCACGGTTTGAGCCGATACATACTATGGCTACATCTGTTGTTTTTGCTAAGGCCACAGCCTGATCAATTAAAGTTTGGTCAGGTTTATCATATCCTGCGTTTTGCTCGGCAGTATTGTTTGCTAAATAATTGGCTTTATAGCCTTGCGCAAATTTAATATCGGCAGTTTTTCCAAACCGTGATCTGATACCAGTTAGCGCGTTTATCTCATATTTAACCTTTACACTTGCGCCAAAGCCGCCTGTAGCAAAAGTGCGTGTAGCGTTGTCACCAATCACTGCTATACTTTTAACCTTATCAGTATTTAAAGGCAGTAAATGATCGTCATTTTTTAATAATACAATTGATTCTGAGGCGATATCATATGCCGCTTTACCATGTTCAGGCGTAGCGATAGAACCTTTGGGGTGATTTGTACTCATGGAGGTATGGTAGATCATCCACAGAATCCGCCTTACTTTGGCATCAATAGTTTTTTCTGAAACCTGGCCTATTTTAACCGCTGCGATCAAAGGCTTTGCAAAGTACCATTGATCATTAGGCCCGCTTGATCCCATTTCAACATCCAGGCCCGCATTTGCTGCTGCTACGGTATGGTGAGTGCCGCCCCAGTCGGATATAACTACGCCTTTAAAGCCCCATTCGGTTTTTAGTACTTTATCCAGCAGGAAATCATTTTCAGAACACCAATAGCCATTTATTTTATTATAGGCCGACATAATAGTGTAAGCGTTACCTTGTTGTATGGCAACTTTAAATGCAGGCAGATAAATTTCGCGCAATGCTCTTTCGTCAATTATTTCGTTGATCGAGCTACGGTTAACTTCCTGATTATTGGCGGCAAAGTGTTTTACACAGGCTGCCACATGCTGACTTTGAATGCCTTTTACAGCCTGTATAGCTAATTGACCATTCAGATACGGATCTTCTGAATAATACTCATAAGTACGACCGCAAAGCGGTATACGGCAAATATTAAACGCCGGTGCAAGCATCACTATCTTTTTGCGGGCATTGGCCTCTTCGCCCATTACAACACCATATTTATGTGCCATTTCAGGGTTCCAGGTAGCTGCGATAGCCGAACCATTGGGTAGAAAGGTAGCAGAGTCGGTTGTCCAGTTGGCGGAATTCCAGCCAAAGCGTTCTTCCTCGCGGCGTACGCCTAATGGGCCATCATCATAACTTACTTCAGGAATACCTAAACGCGGAATACCTGCTGAATAAAAAGTAGCGCTACCGTGCAGCATAGCCACCTTTTCCTCAAGCGTCATTTTTTTAATAATACCGTTTATTTTAACCTGCAGCGCTGCTTCATTATTATTTTGTGCCGAAACATTAACAAAAAGGAAAAGGGCTATAACGCTGGCTATTGCATACTTCATAAAATGTGATCTATTATAATTTTGGTTATTGATTGTTTGTTAGAGGCTGTGGTATTACAAAGCCACCATAGAAATTAATTCCGATAGTGGTTTATAATTAGTGCTGTAAAACTATACTTCTGAAAAAGGATGGAATAGTAGTATTGATAACGTTTATATTATAAATGTTAACCTGCTATTCAAATAACAACCGTAAAGGCTGATATGCCAATCAAAATAAAACGGCTATTTAGTGAAGTTTGCTACACCTGTTGGGGTGATCCTGAGGATATTGCCTTTACCATCGAATTTCAAACTATCAATACAAAGTTCCCTTAATACATATGCCTCTTTCTGAGGATGGATACGATGATATAAAATGTAGTATTGGTCATTCTCATTAAAAACGGTATGGTGGCCGGGGCCGAAGGTTGTGCTATCAGCCGAAGTGGAAAGTATCGGGTCATTTTCTCCTTCTTTCCACGGACCTAAAGGTGAATTACCAATTGAGTAGCGTATTTGATAGGTACCATCAATAGCCTTACCGTATGAATACATTAAATAATATAAACCTTTGCGTTTTACCAGGTGTGGCGCCTCAAAATAATGTGGTGGCGTAATATCTATTGGCTTGCCATCAAAAGTTACCATATCCTTTTTTAGCTTAACTGCCATACAATGCCCGTTTACCCAGTTATAACCCGATCCCCAATATAAATAAGCCTGACCATCGTCATCAATAAAACAATCGGGGTCGATATTATGTACCTGCGGGAAATCATTCTTGGTTACTAATGGCGTATTATCGGGTTTTGCATTTTTCCAGGGACCAAGCGGATGATCACTCACCCCTGCCCAAACCTCGCTGCCAACAGCAACGTACATGTAAAACTTACCGTTTACCTTGCGGATAGAAGGCGCCCAAACCATAGCATCTCCTGATGTTGGGCTGGTACATTGTTTTTTGGTTGGCCAATTAATATGCCTGCGAGTGAAGGTTTTAAAATCTTTAGTTTCTAAAACACCCAATTCTTCGGCTCCCCATGGATCAATGGTAGCATAAATATAATAGATGCCATTATCCTTAATTATGGTAGGATCGGCATAATAACCGCTAACAATAGGATTTTTAATAAAATTATCCTGCGCTGAGCAGTTAAATGCAGTGGCTACAAGTAATAATATTAAATAAGAAAATAAGCTTTTATTCTTGGTCATATAATTAAAACCCGTTAACTGATCCTGATCTTTTTATTTACCTGTTTTATCCATTGCCTGGCCATTAATTCGTGACCGCCGGGCATCGGGTGTACGCCATCCCAGATCCAGTAATCGGCAGGTGCCTTTTTAAGTGCCTGGTTAAAGGTTTCCTGTAAGGGGACGTATATAAGATTAAATTCATCGGCAAGCTTTTTGGCTACCTGCTGTCTACCAATTATTTCCTGCTGCCATTTATCCCAGTTATCCTTAACCCTGCCTACCGGGAGTATAAATGGCTCGCAAATAACAATTTTGGTTGAGGGTAACTGCTTTTTGGTTTGTGTTAGTAATGCACGATAATCGTTCTCGTAGCTTGCTACGGTAAAGTTTTTATCACCGGAGATAGCGGCGTTTACATCATTCACACCAACCAATATACTTAGCAGATCAGGTTTTATAGCGATGGCATCATCCTGCCAGCGTTGGGCAAGGTCTGTAACCTTATTACCGCTTATCCCCCTGTTAAAAAAATTATATCCTTTTGCCGGCAGATCATACCACAATCGTGCCGCGATGAGATAGGCATAACCATGCCCTAAAACATGGTTCCAATCCAAATTCCGGCTTCGGTTACCATCAGTGATGGAATCGCCCTGGAACAGAAATGTATAACCATCGGCAACTTTCTCATTGGTTGATAATGGCGATGCCGTTAGCATTGATGGTGCAGCAACTGCCGCAGCACCCAAAAATGATGCCTGTTGTAAGAATTTTCTTCTTGATGATACTTTTGACGATGGCATATTAGTTTTTATTTTACAGATAGTTTAAACAAAGCCGCGCCATGTTTATTCACCTGTTGATGATAACTTTTGCTAAACGAACCTATATCCTGTTTTTTCCAGAGATCCCTTACTTTCACCTTGCCTTTTAGTCCTAACGATGCAAAATCTACGCTTACATCGCCAGTGGCTTCGCCAAGATTAAACAGGGCTACGTACAGATCCTTGCTGTTTGGCACATGCGAATACCATACCATACTGTCATCTTTACGGTAAAGCTCACGCGGGTTTTCGCCTTGCTGGTTTACGGCAATAACTTCGCTGTTATTGAATAGTTGCAGTTCAAATGGCCTGTTCTCGGGCAGGTTGCCGCCCAGCATTAATGGCGACCGGAAAATGCTCCAGAAGGTCATGTGGGTATACTCCTCATCGGGTGTAAACCTGCTGTAACGTTCCTCACCAACCGGGCCACGCTTTGATAGCTTGCCTATCTGTATCATATCGCAATCGGGCCAGTGACCGGGGCCATCTTTACCCTGCCATTGCTCGGCATAGCCCACCATCCCGATTATCTCTTTCCAGTTATCCCAAAAATCATCAGCCATACGCCACATATTGGCATTTTTTGTAGCATGATCCGCTTCACTTAAAGCGGTGGCACCTGGCGACAGGCTTAATACTATCGGCCTGCCACTGTTTTGTATCGCTTTATGGTACCCTTCAATTTCTGCTTCGCGATAAGGCCTTGCTATATCATCAACCTTAATAAAATCAACGCCCCATGAGGCATATAACTCTAATATTGAGTTCAGATATTCCTGCGCTCCGGGTTTCTTCATATCAATACCATACATATGGTTCATCCACGGGCAGGTTGAACTGGTATCTGCTATCATATCGGCAGTTATACCATTGGTGCCTTTTACCGGCGATTTGGCCCACACTGCCTGGCGGGGAATCCCCCGCATTACGTGGATACCAAATTTTAACCCTAATGAATGTACATAAGCTGCCAACGGCGCAAAGCCCTTGCCACCAAATGCCGATGGAAATTTTGTTGGCTGCGGTGTTAACCTGCCATACTCATCCATGGTAAGCCAGGGAATATAGGAGCCGTCCTGTAAATTTTTCTGAAAAGGGTTGCCTACGTTGCTACCTGGAGGATTATCATACGACCATAAAAAATCAACTATAATATACTGCCAGCCGTATTGTTTAAGATTTTGCGCCACGTAATCGGCATTAACCTTTACTTCATCCTCATGTACAGCTGAGCCAAAACAGTTATAACTATTCCAGCCCATAGGAGGTGTTGGTGCAACATTTTGCGCGATAGAGGGATTGTACCAGCTAACAAAAAGCAAAATAGCTAGTGAGCAGATATACTTCATATTGGTTTTATAAATGGTTTATTGTCAAAAATACACTTATTTATCAAAACACAATGGATTTCACACGCTACGTCAAAAATATTTTTTTAGCTTTTTAAGTCAATGCTAAAAAATAGCGTTTCAATATAAAAAATGTTAATACGGAATAGTGTTAAGTCAACAGTATTGACACGAGGACAATGATCAGGTTGTTTCTATCTCTTTTTTACGGATTGCAAGCACATACTCTGATGGTACTGCGCCATATTCGTCCTTAAACACTTTTGAAAAATAAGTTGGGTTATTAAAGCCTACTTCATAAGCTATGTTAGCGATACTTAACTGGCTTTTCTCTAAGAGTTGTACTGCTCTTTTAAGGCGCACAGTTCTGATACAATCAACCGGTGTTTTACCCGTAAGTGCCAGCAATCTTTTATAAAGCGATACACGGCTTAACGACATCTGCCTGCTCAGCTCCTCTACCGAGAAATTATAATTAGTGATATTTTTTTCGATGCAATCAAAAACGTTCTTCAAAAACTTTTCATCTTCCGATACAATATCCAGGTTTTGAACCTGGATGTCCATTTGTTTTTGGTAGGTCTTTTTAAAAGTTTGTTGCATGGATAGCAAACCGTTGATCTTTGACAATAAGATCTCAAAATTAAATGGCTTGCCTATATAGTCGTTAGCCCCATTTGTTAAGCCTATCAGCTGGTCTTCTTCCTCAGTTAATGCTGTTAACAGGATGATTGGTATGTGGGCGGTACGGCTATCGTTCCTTATTTTCTTACAAAGATCGAGGCCATTCATTTCGGGCATGCTTACATCACTTACTATCAGGTTTGGATGTAAAGCAAGTGCTTTTTGCCAACCTTCTTTGCCATCGGCAGCCTCAAGAATATTAAAAGTATGCTTTAAATTGTCTTTCAAGTAGAACCGCAGATCATCATTATCCTCAATTAGCAGCACAACAGGTTTCTTTTCCGATTCCCAGGTGGGTTTTACCTGCTTTACAACATCATCGGGTTGTTGAACAAGCAGTGCTTCAGGAATAAAATTATCTTCTTCAATATTTAATGGCAGTTGTATACTAAATGTACTTCCATTGCCGGGTTCGCTCTCTACATATATTTCACCTGAGTGCATTTTCACAAACTCGTGGCTTATAGACAGGCCTATACCACTGCCCTGATTCAGCAAACCCTCGGGTTGATTAACCTGGAAGAAACGTTCAAATATCTTTTCCTGTTTCTCTTTTGATATGCCGATACCGGTATCAACCACTTTTATCTCCAGCAATTGTTTAAGCGGATCAACAACATCGGTGTTTATCACCCTTAACAAAACACTGATATGGCCGCCCGACGGCGTAAACTTAAATGAATTGGAAAGCAGGTTAAACAGGATCCGTTCTATTTTATCATGATCGAACTTCGCGCATAACGAACTAACCTCGCTATCAAACAAATAACCTATGTGATTTTGATCAGCCAGATCAGTAAATGAACCGGCAACTTCCTTAATAAATTTAACGATATCGCCTTTTTGCAGATCAAGCCTCAGTTCTTTGAATTCCATTTTCCTGAAATCAAGTAACTGATTTACAAGATTGAGCAAACGCCTGCCATTGCGTTTAATCATGAGTAGCTGGTTCTTCTGCTCTGTTCTGTCGCTGTTTTTAATCAAGGTGTCAATAGGTGATATGATCAATGACAAAGGCGTCCTGAACTCATGACTTACGTTGGTAAAGAACTTAATCTTCATCAGGTCGAGCTCATGCATGCGGTGCGCTTCCGCGCGCTCGGCAGTGATCTTCCTTTCTTCTTCCAGTTTATTCTGCGTTGCTTCAAACTCCCTTCTTAATTTGAGTATTCCCCTATGCCGGATATAGAACAATATGCTTACAATCAATACAAAATAGAATATATAAGCCAGAGTAGATTTCCAGAATGGTGGAAGTATGGTAATATTGAGCGTAATTGTGCTTACATCTTTAGGGTTGTTAATATTTCTGGCTTTTACTTTAAACACATAATCGCCGGCATCTAAGTTGGTATAGGTTACTTTACGTGAACCGGATGGCGATGTGAGCCAGTCTTTATCAAAATTCTCTAACTGATACTGGTATTTTATTTTATTGGGATTAAAATAATCGCAGGCCGCAAATGAAATGCTGAAAACGTTTTGGTTATGATTTAAAACCAACGATTGCGTTTTTGTAATAGATGAGGTTAAAACCACTTTACCGTTAATGGTATCGCCGGCATTTATCGTTTTATTAAATAGCTGAAAATCGGTAAATAACAATTGCGGTTTTATATCAGGCGAGCTTATACTTTCGGGATTAAACAAATTAAAGCCGTGGGCACCACCAAATATAATATTACCATTCCTCAGTTTCAGCGCTGCATTAGCGTTAAACTCATTACCCTGTAAACCATCAAACTCATTATATTTATGAATTTCATAAGTATAACTGTCGCCTGTTGGTATCAGCTTTATACTTGCAACGCCATTGGCACTGCTTACCCAAATGCGGCCGCTGTTATCTTCAAGCACATTCCATATGTTATTACTGGGCAAGCCCTGTTTTTCTTCAACATTGATAAATTTACCGGTACTGGGATTTAATATGCTTAAGCCCTCTTTAGTCCCGATCCAGATCAATCCCCTGTGATCCTGCATTATACTATTAACATCATCTGATACGAGGCTATTAGGGTTGCCGGGCTTGTTAAAATAGTGTTTGCTCCATCTGCCGTATTCATTAATTACATCCACGCCTTTATCCCGCCCTATCCAGATATTTTTCTGTTTGTCTTCATACAAAACTGAAGTATAGTTTGATAAGGTTGAAAAGCGGGGATGATTAAAATCGTCTGCTTTGCTATCATAAACATTTAAGCCACCCGTAAAAGTGCCTACCCACAACTTGTTTGATGAATCTTCGATGATGGTGTATACACGGTCATCCGATAAACTACCCGGAATATTATCCTTATGGCGGTAATGAACAAATTTATCGCCATCCAAACGCTCCAAACCACCAAAATAGGTACCTATCCATAGCTTATGGTTATGATCGATATATAAACTAATAATTATATCATTTGACAGACTATTGGGGTTTGCCGGATCGTGTTTATACTGGGTGTACTTTTTAGTTTTTTCATCAAAAAACACCAGGCCTCCCCCATTGGTACCTATCCACAAATTGCCGTTCGCATCCTCTGCAAAACAATCAACATCTTCATAAGGTAAACTTGAGCTGTCCATAAGGTAATGGCGCACAAGCGGGAACTGTATAATGCCTTTGTGGTAGTAGCTGATGCCTTGTTTAAACGTACCTGCCCATATAATGCCTATATTATCTTTATACAATACCACCGCATTTCCTTTTAATGATTTTGGGTCATCATCACGGTTTAATATATAATTAATTTTGTGAGCCTTTAAATTAACCATGTTGATACCGCCATGGTCGGTACCTATCCAAATGTTATTATCATCACCCTGTACTACGTTATTAATAACATTTGAGTTAAGGTTGACTATGTCGCCCCCCTTAACAAAATGCTGCAACCCGTTGGCTTTGGTATTGTAATAATAAAGGCCGATTGAGCTTTCTGAAACATAGATCCACAGGTTCTGGTCGTTATCAACCATTGCAGAATATGGCTGCAGCTTGTTGTTATTTGCCTTGCATAAGCTATATGTTCGTAATACAACTTTGTTTGCACGGGTATCCAATTTATCAATTACGCCATCGTTATAAATCAGCCAAACATAGCCATCTTTTGTTTCAACTACTTCATCAACACTATTTGAATAGAGAACAATTTTAGATTGTGCAGCAGCATTATAGGTAACAGTAGTTTTAGTGTTGGGGTTATAACGATAAACGCCTTCGTTTTTGCTTATAAACCAAAAGTTACCTGTATTATCCTTTTTTAAGGATACAACTTCATCGGCCTTTATATTATATTTTAGCAGTTCATCAGCAACATTGTTTGAGAATTTTTCGGTGTTAGGGTCATAAATACTGATGCCGTTATTGGTGTATACCCACATCTTTTTATTCGGGCCCTCATAAATATGATCAACATAATTATTAATAAGCGAATTGGCATTGTTTGCATCATGCTTAAATACTTTAAACTCGTAACCATCATACCTGTTTAATCCGGCGGTAGTACCAAACCACATAAAACCTTCAGCATCTTTATAGATACAAATTACACGGTTATTGGATAAGCCATTTGTAATATCTAACTGCGAAAACTGGTATTGATTATTTTGCGCAACTACACACTGCGACATAACAAAACACAATACAATTGATATGTAAATTTTCAGCATGGTTTAAACAATTGGTAAAAGCACCCCAAAAGAGCCGCGGGTACATACTACTAAGATAGGCAAAATAAAGGTTTATATGACACTATTTTTTGCACAAAAGTGCCTTTTTAGCCTTTATTTACACATTTACACAGGGACTTGATAAAATAATATCAGCAAATGAAATATTAGTATAATGTTTTAAGAGGACTAAAACGATCCCTTTTAAAATACAAATACCGCTGCAAATGCAACGGTATTGTTTGTATATATGATCAGAGAATTAAGGGGCTTCTCAAAAATTACAGTTAACCGTAATTATATTTTCACTATTATAGTTTTACCTGTATAACTTACCACTTTGTCCGCTTTAGCTATTGCATCTGTACCAGAACCATGATCTTCGTTAACCAACACTACATTAAACGTGTGTTTTTTGATCATCCCATTAAAACTACCTTTAGTATCAGAGATAGTCAGCTGGCGTGTTTTATCGTTCCAGATAAATTTAAAAGTTGCTGAAGCGCCTTTTTCGTAGTTGTAGCTATCGTTCTCATCTTCATAATAAGTAAACTGGCCACTGGCACCAGGATATATTCTTAATTCGATATTGCTGGCCGGTTTTTCAGTAGCGTATTGCATAACAGGGCCCATTGGTACTATTGAGCCGGCTTTAATATACAACGGAATAATATCTATAGGCGCTGCTGACTCTATGCTTTGGCCGCCATCGTATTGTTTGCCGGTATAAAAGTCGAACCATTTGGTTGATGCAGGCAGGTATACGTTACGGCTTGTTTTACCTTGCGCGGTTACAGGGTTAACTAAAAACGCCGGGCCAAACATATACTGATCTGGAATGCTATATACATTTTTATCGCCACGGAAATCAAATGCCAGCGAACGCATAATGGTATAATTGTCATTAGTTACGCGGCCCGCCAATGAGTATGTGTATGGCAACAGGCGGTAGCGTAATTTATCGTACTTAAGCAGGATGGCTTTGGTGTTATCGTCCCAATTATTGGAGAACAATGCCCTCTCGCCCTTACCGTGAATACGCATGATAGGACTAAATGTACCGAACTGGAACCAGCGGGTAAACAGTTCGCGCATCTCGGGCTGCGACCAATCAGGAATGCCATCCGGTGAAGTTCTTGAGATATAGCCGCCGATATCAGATGTCCAGTAAGGTATGCCCGATACGCAGGCATTGATACCTTGCGGAATCTGATTCCTTAAAGCATTGAATGTGGTTGTAACATCCGACGACCATAGTGTGGCCGCGTTGCGCTGCTCACCGGCAAACGACTGTCTGATCAAAAAGAATGCTCTTTTGTTAGGAATATCCTTGCGCCAGCCCTGGTAAATACCTTTTGAGTGCTCCAGCGAATAGGTGTTGAAATAATCGATACCCTTACCTACGGAGAAATCTGCTTTGCGGCGTTCATCCAGCAAAGCGCCGTTATCAGGTTCGCATTGGTCAACCCACCAGCCGTCCCAGCCGTAGCGTTTCACAACACTATCACGGGCCTGCGCCCAATACAGGGCACGGGCTTTAGGGTTGTGCGCATCATAATAAGTATCCCAGGTATGGGTAACAAAATTATCCCAGGTGATGCTGGTTAAATAGCCTTTGCTTTTCATCGCGTCAAAATCCTTTGTTCCACTGCCGAATACGGGCCATATGGATATCATGGCATGTACGTTTGCCTTATGCAATTCGTCGATCATGGCTTTAGGATCTGGGTACCTATCGTGGTTCATGATATGCGAGCCAATAGGAAGCGGTGCCCACCAGTACCAATCCTGCACTATAGCATCAACAGGGATATTATTTTTACGGTAATTGTCCTTAACGCTTAGTATCTCATCCTGACTTTTATATCTGTCCTGCGATTGGAACAATCCGAACACCCATTTAGCAAACATCGGTGCTTTGCCCGTAGCTATGCGATATGAATTAATGATTCGGTCGAAATCGGGGCCATAGAAGAAATAATAATCAACCTGCCTGCCGCTTTCTGATACATATTTAAACTTTGTGTTATTAGCCTCGGCACCGTAAAAGTTTGATGCGGAATAGTTATCCCATAGTAAGCCATAACCTTTGGTTGATAACAAAACGGGGATAGCGCCTGTCATATATTTAATAAGCATTTGCTGGTCGCGGCCCTTGTAATTGATAGATAACGTATCTTCAGGATGACAGCCTAAGCCAAACAACGCTTCATCAGCAGGTGAGTTGAACTGCGAAGTGCAATTGTAGGTATTGATGCCAGCTATAGTAGCCGCCTGCATGCTTTTGTTATCTGTTTTATCTTCGGAGGTTATTACGTTGCCTTTTTTATCAAGATAAGTAATAGCGTTGGTGGCTTTATCAATAACCAGTTTCAGTTTCGCTGTGGTGATGGTAATGACGCCGTTGCCCTCAGTTACCGTAAACCCTGTTTTTGTGAGCCATTTATTATTTACAACCAGCGATTCCTTTTGAGAGAAATCATTGAACATGGTGTACTTTACTTCGATGATATCATCGGTACAAACTTTAACTTTCATTTCGCCCTTATCAAGGGAGAAAGTAACACCATCAGCGTCTTTTGTGTAGGATTTGACTGCTGCATTAGTTGTACTCACACTAAAAACACTAATAAGTGCAATAGTAACATAACAAGCATTTCGCCTGAGCAATCGTAAATTTTTCGTGAACATTAATTATGATTTAGTATTAATTGGTTTTCAGCATTTATGCCGTAAAACTATTGTTAATGGTTTTAACCAAATGCCACAAAAGTTAATACTTAGTATAATAAATGTTAAGGAGAAAAAATTATAGCCATTAAGAATATCAATGGCTATAATTGAATAGAATGCCCTGAAACTAATCGGTTGGCTATTTTAAGTAATTTTTAATTACTGAATTGGGCAATAGCAATGCTTTTATTTGCGCATACGGCACTAACAAATCTGTTTTACCGGCGGCATAGGGCTTAATGGTATATACGTTATACAAAAACTGTATACCTTCTGGGGTAATCAAGTAATTATCTGACAAACTGAATTTATTATCCTTAAAAAAATAGGTGCGCCCGTTATTTAATTTTGCGGTGTCCTGTAACTTCTCATTTTTACGGAATATTTGTTCGGCAACCTGGTTTAATTTATCCTGATAACCGGTAACGAAAATATCGTTGAGCGCTATGCTTTTGTTCGCCTTTATATCCCAGTTAACGTATGATGTAAGATCGATACCATGCGGACCGCCGTGATACGAATAACCCGAAACCTCAACTGTTACTACAGCCAAATCCTGTTTCAGTACTTTGGCATGCCCGTCGAGCAGATAAATAAGCGTTGATTTTGGCTGATCTTTTTTAAAGGCCTTGTAAACGCCTATAAAATTATCAGCAAACTGACTATATGCTGTATCTACTTTACCCGAAGCTGTCGCGAATAGCATGATAAAATTACGCTTAACCGAATCGTTCAACGTTGTTTTGCCTTCAAAATCAGGATAGCTGACTTTCACTATGGTACAGGTACTATCCGGATTGTTTCCGCAATCTGCATCGCGTTGCTTAAACGTTTTATAACTATAAGCTAACGTATCTTTTGTATCTACCGTTTGCTTATTGCCCTGCACGCCAGAGTTGCAGGCAACAAAGCTTCCTGCTATAAGTAATAAACTAATATTTTTTAGATACTTCATTTTAAACGGCGGGTACATGGTTGTTTAATGGCAGATCACTTGTTGTACGCGATGATTGCGGCAATAATAATAGTAAGGCTAATATTGAGCCATAACTTCCACCTCGTTCAATCCATTCAAATACTTCCCAATGCGGATAGAATAGCTCGGTGCCTACTTTCCAAACAAGTATTACGATCAATATGCCACGGATCGGCTTGATCAATATTAAAAAGGCCGAAACAATCTCAAAAACTCCTACAACCAGCGCAACCTTTGCTGGGTTTGAGAAGCCGAGTGATGTATATTGTCCCATTATACCTTTCTTGTCTAACAGATTTAGCCATCCGTGACCGGTTAACAAAAGAAATACTACCACCCTTAAACACATAGTAGCTGTTGCCAGGTTTTTTTCATTAGTTATTACACCTGGCTTAATACTGGTAAACCATTCTTTAAAGCTTTTACCACTAACACCACATACCAACAATAAGGTTAATGGGGCTCCAAAATTGCCTGCGCGTTCAATAAACTCAGCAAATGGCTCGCCTGATAATGGGCGTAATGATGCTGTAATAATACCCCATGCTACCAGCCATAATAGAACTGCACGGGTTGGATATGCTAATAATGTTATGCCGAACAATATATCAACCGAACCCAAAACAGGCATCAGGTGGTAGGCCATATTATGCCCTATACCAAACACGGCAAAGTAATTACACCAGATTTGCTTAGTAATGATACCAAACGCACCGTGGCCTATGAAGCACATGGCCGATGCAACCCTAAGTGTGTAATACACTTTATTGTCTACTGCTAACATAATTGTATTAGTTTTTTAATCTAAGTTTCTGAATAATAAACTCGCCGATCTCATGCCCCTGGAAGCTCCCTTTTTGCACACTGTTTAGGAAGTGGATACCGCCATAGTTCCTGCTGATGGCTGTTTCATCAGCAGCCTTATTAAATGAATCGAAATGGCGCTGCAGGCCAATGTACCGCATCTCTGTGGTATCTTGAAACTTGAAATTATCGCCAAACAAATAAGTTAACACTGTTGCCGATGCAGCGCTGATATCGGCATGACCGGCAGGATATTCGGGGAATGGCGGCGTTTGCAATAGCGGCAACCACTCACGGTCTACAGTTTCATTTATTTGAGATACCGGCCTGATATACGAGTACTCGTATTTAGCTTCCCAGCTACCGATAAATGAATCGAACAAAGCTATAGAGGTAAGCGCATAAGCTTGTGCCACCTTTACAGCATTGGCATGGGTTTGCTTGCAGGCAATTGATGTGATCCCTATCCAGTGGCCGCCGGGGGTTATCTTTTTATCAGCAAACATCATGTGCCCACTGTGCTGTACCACAAATGGGTTATCATCCCAAAAGCGGGCAATAACTTTCTGTTCGCTGGTAAGGCTTTTATTTAAGCGATAAACCTGTTGCACTTGCTTTACATAAACGCTGTTTGTATCGACGCTATAAGCCGGTGGCGCAGGCAAAGGAAATTGCCTGGATGAGGTAATCACAAATGGTTCCATGGTTCCCCAGCAATATTCCACGCCATCAAAATAATCGGGAGGTGTTGGGCGCCACATGGCATGGCCGTTATTGCCCAGGTATTTAGGTTTACCTCGGGTTTGCGGGTAATTATCAACCATTGCCCTTTTTATGATCAGCTTGCCTATCTTTTCGCCAAACGCCATTGAACGCGCATACGTAGAATCATCCATAGTTTGCTTAAACACGGGATAAATCTTGTCTTCATATTCCTGTAGCGTATCAACCGAAAAGGTTATTTTATGGGCTACTGTAAAAAATGCTTTAGTAGCTGCCAGGGTAAAATTGTATGTTTTTCCTTTTTCAGGTACGGGCGGTTTGTCAAAACCTTTTATCTGGGTAATTAAGGAGTTATACTTTGGATCGGCATAGCGCATTGCTTCATAAGAGGCCAGGTTGGCATAGCCATAAATACGACTTGCCACTGGAGGGGTAAATACATCGTAAATAATAACCTTTGTAAGTTCCTCCTCATTTGCATGCAAAATTTCCGCATCATTTATGGCTGCTTTCTTCCCACAATTGGTGAGGAATAAGACTGATAGCAACAGCATTAATGAGGCTTTTGGGTATTTCATGTTTTGTGTATTTTTAGGTTTGTATTCCGATTTACAGGCACTTAACAGCCAGCCGTAAAACTTTACCAATATATATAATTCAGTAATATATCTGATGATATTATATCTAAAAAGGTAAAATTTCATTATACAAACTATGTTTAATCAATAGTTGGTTAATGTTAATCAGGTTAAATAGTATGCCGGACTAAATAAAAGCCCGGCAGCATTGGTTAATGGGAGTAAAATTAGGACGGTTTGGCAAATAAGAGTAGTATTATTTTACCAAATAATATTGAAAATTTCGCCATAAACCTGCAAAACATGCTAATGCAGGTTATTTATGCAGGCAGAATCTTAAAGCTGTAAGCAATCTGTTCTGCGGCATTATCGGGTAAATTAATGATTAAAGCGTCATTAGTACGATCAAAGACCAGACCCTGTCCAGTACTAACAAGTTTAATAGCGGCTATTTTACCGGTATAATATTGACTGTTCAATCCTAATACTTTTATAACAGCTTTACCACCATCGGGTAAACCCAAAGCTATAGCATATAATATATTACCCTTTGTTGTAAACCTGATATCGCTACCCGAAAATGGCTTGCCTTTACCCTCGTTAAAATTTTGAGTTGCTACAGAAGCTGTTGGTTCACTTGCCGGGCCCTCGCCAAATATTTTCCATGGCCGGGTGCCAAATATGGCTTCGCCATTTGCTTTGTTCCAGGCAGTTATGCCTTCAACAATGGCTTGTTCCTCATCGTCAATGGTGCCATCTCCCCTAACGGGAATATTCAGCAGCAGATTACCATTCTTGCTTACCACATCAATTAAAGTATGGATAACCGTTTTGCCGCTTTTGTAGCCTTTGTCTTCATACAGCTTCCTATCATAATGCCAGTTGCCTATGCAGGTATCTGTTTGCCATGGCAAAGGCTCTATCTGATTGCTTTGGCCCCGCTCAATATCCCAAACCATGCATTTGCGCTGCTGCTCGTTTAATATTTTGCCGGTTATTATAGCATCAAGGCTGCCCTTATTCTTTTTAATATTCCGGTTATATATATGCGCGGCAATACGTAGGCCTACATCACTTACATTATATAATGGCAGTACGGTATCATCAAAATAAACCAAATCGGGGTCATAACTGTTAACCAGGTCTATGGTACGGTTAAAGAAATCGTCGCAATACTTTTTATCGGGGATGTTTGCACCGTGCGTCCAATCCCACTGCTCGCCGCCGTCCTGACCAACCTTGTGCCTTTGCGAATATAGCGCCTGAGGATCGTAGCCATCCCACCATTTGCCCTTACCCATCTCTTTAGTAATATTACCATCATAAGGCACACCCGCCAACGGACCAGCTTTATCAGCTCCCTGCGCAGTTTGATAAAACATCCAGGCGTGGGCGGCATGCACACTTACGCCAAACTTTAACCCGTTGTTTTTAGCTGCCTTGGCCCATCCACCAATCAAATCTTTTTTAGGGCCTAATTTGGTCGAGTTCCAGTTATGGTATTTACTGTTGTAATTATCAAAATTATCGTGGTGATTTGCTAACGCGAAGAAATATTTAGCCCCGGCATTCTTATATAGATTAACCAAATGCTCCGGATCCCAGTTCTCAGCCTTCCACTCATTTATCACATCTTTAAAACCGAATTTTGAGGGATGGCCATATTTTTCCACATGAAATTTATAATCATCGCTCCCCTCAATATACATCATACGCGCATACCAATCGCCATGCTCGGGTTGGCATTGCGGGCCCCAATGCGCCCAGATCCCAAATTTGGCATCACGATACCACTCAGGCACTTTATAGTTCTGTAACGAATCCCAGTTAGGGCTAAACGGGCCCGGTTCTGTAGTTTCATCAAGTGAAATATTCTTCAACAAGTGTTCAGCACCCAGCGCTTTGGTAATAGCTAACCCCGGCACAACGGTAAGCGCTGATTTTATTAAAGTCCTTCTTCTCATAATAGGTATTATAGTTTAGCTGAAATTGGTTTACCAGTATAAACAACAGTTTTATCAATTTTATCGGCAACTGATGAATCCGAGCCATGCGTGCCATTCACCATTACTATATTAAAAGTATGCTGCTTCAACATTCCTGAAAAACTGCCTTTTGTAGCCGATATGCTAAGCTGCTGTTGTTTATCGTTCCAATTTAGCTTAAAAGTGGCGTAATTACCGTGCTCATAATTATAATTGTCGTTTTCATCCTCATAATAGTCAAAACTGCCATTTGCTCCGCGATAGATCCTTAATTCGATTTTATCCGCAGGTTTTTCAGTAGCATATTCCATTACCGGGCCCATCGGGATAATTGACCCTGCCTTAACATACAACGGTATGGTTTCAATTGGCGCGGCGGCGGCTATGGTTTGCCCGCCATTGTAAACCTGACCGGTATAGAAATCGTACCATTTTGCAGCTGCCGGCAAGTAAACGCTACGGGTAGTTTTGCCTGCGGATGCATTAGCGCCGCTATACAATTGCTCGGTAACCGGGTTTACCATAAATGCCGGGCCGAACATATACTGATCAGGGATACTGTACACATTGGTATCAGTTCTGAAATCAAAAGCCAGTGAACGCATAATGGTGTAATTATCCTGGGTTACTTTGGCTGATAATGAATAGATATATGGCAACAGGCGGTAACGCAGTTTATCATATTTTAACAGGATGCCACGTGTTTTTTCATCCCAGTTTTTTGAGAAGATGGCACGTTCGCCCTTACCATGGATCCTGAACACAGGGCAAAATGCCCCAAACTGGAACCAACGGGTAAACAGCTCGCGGTATTCCGGTTTCGACCAATCCGGGGATTCCCAATGCAGGTGGTAGCCGCCGATATCAGATGTCCAGTATGGTATACCCGATGCGCAGGCATTTATACCCTGTGGCACCTGCCTTTTGTACGATGCGAAGGTACAGGTAATATCAGATGACCATAAGGTTGCGGCGTTACGTTGCTCACCCGCAAATGATTGACGGATCAGAAAGAAAGCACGTTTACCCGGGATGTCCTTGCGCCAGCCTTCGTATATACCTGTCGAATGTTCCAGCGAGTAGGTATTAAAGTAATCTATCCCTTTGCCTGTATAGAAGTTGCTTTGGCGGCGGGCATCCAGCAGATCGGTGTTATCAGGCTCACATTGGTCAACCCACCAGGCATCCCAACCGTAACGTTTTATAAGGCTATCCCTTGCCTCCTGCCAGTATAACTTGCGGGCGGCAGGGTTATGAGAATCGTAGTAATTATCATATGTGTGCGTCATAAAATTCAACCAGGTAATATCAGTTAAACCGCCAATTTTCTCTAACGCGGCATAGTTAGGTGTTCCTTTGCCCAATACCGGCCAGATGGAGATCATGGCATGCATATGCGATTTATGCAATTCGTCGACCATCGCTTTAGGGTTAGGATATCTGGTCGGATTCATAATATGTGAGCCGATTGGGAACGGATCCCAATAAAACCAATCCTGAACGATAGCGTCAACCGGGATATGATTATTGCGGTAATTATTTTTAACGGAGATGATCTCATCCTGGCTCATATACCTATCCTGCGACTGGAATAAACCAAAGGCCCATTTAGGGAACATTGGAGCTTTACCTGTTGTTACACGGTATAAGTCGATAATATGATCGAAACTCGGGCCGTAGAAAAAGTAATAATCAACCTGCTTACCACTCTCAGATATATATTTGAATTTAGTGTTACCCGCTTCGGCACCATAAAAGTTTGAGGCTGAGTAATTATCCCACATCAATCCAAATCCTTTGGTTGATAGCAGCACCGGGATAGCACCGGTCATATACTTGATCAGCATTTCCTGGTTACGGCCTTTGTAATTGATGGACAATGAATCAAGGGGATGACAGCCCAAGCCAAACAAACCTTCATCCGCAGGAGAAACAAACTGCGTTGAACAATTATAGGTATTGATGCCTGCGATGGTTGCGGCCTGCATACTTTTGTTGTCTGCTTTATCTTCGGCAGTTATTACTTGTCCGGCTTTTGTTAAATAGCTGATGGCGTTGGTAGCCTTATCTACAGCAACCTTTAGTTTGGCGGTAGTTATTACTACACTACTGCCATTATCCGCTACGGTAAACGCGGCTGGCTGGGCCCATTTATTAGTAACTACCAATGATTCTTTATTAAGGAAAGAATTGAGCGTGGTGTACTTTACCTCGATGATATCGGCGCTGCAAACTTTTATTTTTAAAGCTCCTTTATCCAGCTTAAAGTTAACACCATCTGTTTCCTTACTGAAGCTTTGGACAGCGGCGTTTGCATTTGTGCCCGCCATACACGAAAGAAGCAATAAGGATATCCCTACTTTGCAAAGGCCTGAATGTAAATTTTTAAATAACATAAACGTTTATATATTTTGGTTGAATATTTATTTTGATTGGCTGATATCGCCATATAAAGTACCGCGACCATGAGTGCCTACATACACCCGCCCATATTTTTTAGGGTCGCCGGTAACTTGTAGTATCAGGCTCCAGCGGTGGGCGTCATCATTAATGCGTACCCAGTTCTTGCCTTTGTCATCAGAGCGGAATATACCATCCACCCCATTTACGGTACCAGCCAGATACAATGCAGAATAATTGCTTTTTGGAGCAGCTTTGCCAAATCCAAAACCATGTATTTCGGTAACACCATCTATTTTTTCAAAGTCAGCTGAACCTTTTTTAGCATGATATAATCCATCAAAATCCGCGATCCACAAATCACCTTCTTTACCCGGCGCGGCATATATACGATCCTGCCCACCACGGATATCGCCACGGTTTGAGGCACGGTCGGGTAAGCCATTTGGCAGATGAAAATCCTGTTCGGCAAAAGTGTTTCCGTTATCGGAGCTGGTGTAAAGTTTTCCGTTAAACAGATCCATCGCGTAAAATTTGGTATCGTTTAGCGGGTCGGCAATTACACGGGTATTATTGGGCAGGCCGGGGATTTGTTTCCAAGTAGCGCCTTTATCGGTGGTTAAATACGGCGCGCTGCGCTGTGGTGTCCAGATCCAGGTATTGCCTGATGCGGACACACAAATAAAACCATCTTTACTCTCCGGCTGAGGTGTGCCTGTTGTTGGCTGCCATGTTTTGCCGCCATCCAGTGAATAGCCGATATTGCCGCCGCCAACTTGTGATGATGCTACGCCAACCCTAACTACTGTATTACTGTTTTGAGCACCACAGGTCACGCCATCCGTATTAGCGAAATGCGGGTTTATAAAATTGCCTTCGGGAGCAGGCTCATCCAGGTTATTGTGTACAAAACCACCATAATCGCCTATGGCAGATATTAGCGGAACACCTTTTGGCGGGCTTAATAGTTCCAGCGCTACGGTTTCCTCAATGCCTTTGTTTTTTGTACCCCAGGTGGTGGGTTTGTTCTTATCAACATCGGTTAGGTCAAAAGTCTCATGTAAACCATAACCGGTAGTAAATATGGCATGATCTGAATTAAAAGGATCAATCTCCAAATCAAACAACCAATGTATGGGCGTGTGCGATACATAAGGCGCATCCGTATAATCGTATTTACCATTGCCGCCACCTGTAAATACGGGTTTCCATGTAGCGCCGGCATCCAGGCTCCTGAAAATATCGTCGCCCCCGGTTTTGCCATAACGGTGAAAAGTGCTTACAATTACCGTTTGCGGGTGCTGCGGATCAACAGCCACAGCGGCATAGCCAAATCCTTGTTGATTTTCGGGCTGGGGTTTTAGTGGGGTGATGTTTGTCCATGCACCGCTAACGGTATTATATTTATATACGGCACCATCCGTCATTACATCGGGCCCGGGGTTAGTGCCATAGGTTATATATAATGAACTATCTGCTGATAATATAGCGTGTGTTGGCATCAGGTCGATAGGCTCGTTGGGAATAGCTGCCCATGTCGTGCCACCATCGGTACTGCGGAATAAATTTTCTTTTCCTTTTTGTGAGATGCCTACGTATATATTGGAGCTCTTATTATCAGCTTTGCTTTTAGGATCGAACACGACGAATATCATCCCGTTTGGCCTTGGGTGATACCTGGCTTTGGGGATAATGATGGTATCAGCAACGGGAATTTTTACTTCGGGGAAACTGGTTACGCGGTTCCATGTAACGGCGGCATCCTCGCTCTTCCATAGGCCATCTAAACGGGTTGCCATGTAAATAATATTACCATTGTTAGGGTCTACGGCCATACGTTCGCCGTTGCCCCTGCCGTTCTCATTGCCGCCCATCCTGAAGGGCACATCGGTACGTTTAAACGTTTTTCCCCTGTCGTTCGACCGCAGTATAGCATTGGGAACACGAATAGCTGTATAAGTACCGCAAGCCATATATACACGGTTGGGGTCATTAACATCCAGGGCAATGCTTTCAACCCCCATTAGGTTACGGTCATTATAAGATACCCAATCCAATATAGGCTCCCAGGCTTTAATAGCCTCGTTCCATTTGTAGGCACCGCCCATATCGGTACGACAGTACAACAGGTTCTTTTCGATAGGATGATAGATAACGCCGTCGACAAATCCGCCGCCCCGCATCTGTACACTCTTCCATTGATAGGATTGGCTTAACACCTGCGCCTTTACTGTGGTTTTTAAACCAACAGCTGCTATAAATAACACAAATAATAGTTTTCTTTTCATAAGGTATCTTCTGAAAAACAAGCGATAATTAAATCCGCTGCCAACGGTAATATGACCTGTTAACTGGTATATGAATTGGTTTGGGTTGTAAAATAGATCGGTTTATACAATGGTGAAGGTATCATACATCCCATTAAATGATGTACACTTTTGTATCTATCAATACAACAAATGTTTACATAGATGTAGCGCACCTAATGAGATAGCTGCAAAAAACAAGAATACACTTATAGCTGATTTTAAGTTATTTACACATTAAAAACAACAGAGAAACAAGCCAAACTAAAGACAGCCCGGCAATATTAAGAGAAGTGTAATTGAATGCGAACGGACTTATTGTCCGTTTATATCTGTGGTGAGTACCTCGCTCATGTAATCAAAAAAAGGCCGCATATTCCGGAAGGTTGCACCTGCCTCTTTTATAAAATTTCCATGCAACACTTCTTCATCCGTAAACCGCCGGATCAGCAGGAATTGCTTATAACGCAGCAGGTCTATCCCTTCGCTATTGCCATCATAGCCTTTTGGTGTGGTTTTTAGTTGTTCACCCCGTAATGTGCCGAAGGTATCTACAAAAGCTTTGCTATTCAGAATATTCCGCAGCGGCGCGGAATCAAAAGCAATTTCATCCCTGATCAATTTCAGATCTTCAGGGTTGGGGCCACGGAAGCCGCCCACTATCACACTATTGCCCGGTTCAAAACGAAAGTAATAACCACCCCGGCGATATTTGCCGGCCCGGCGGAACCCACCGCTCCAGCATGTTTTGAAGGGGATCTTTTCTTTTGCAAAACGGGTATCCTTATAAATGCGGCGCAGGCTTTTTTTGCCGTTGGGTGTTTCAATTACATCATGTATATTCAATTCCTGCAATAGGGCATCTGCAAAGCTTTCTATAAAACCAAGCTCATGCTGATAAGCGTCCTTATGCAGGGCAAACCACTCGCGGTTGTTATTATTTTTCAACTCGCGCATAAATTCAAAGCATGATGGAGGTAATACCGGGATATTCATATAACAAAACTAATGGTTTAAACCTTTATGAATTGTACCGTTGATGGTAATTATCTAAATTCGAAAATGAAAATTACACTGCGCCTTTCGCTTAGTTTGTTATTATTCTTTTCCTATTTCTCGCTTTTGGCGCAAAAACGTGTTGTAAAGGTGGTTTATATAGGCGACAGCATTACTTTTGGTGCCTGGCTCGATAGCCCGGCTATCCAAGCCCCGCCTGCAATAGCAAGCGCTTATTTAAAAAAACAGAAGGGAATAGATGTGGTTGAATTTTCTAACCAGGGGCATAGCGGTTATACTACCGTGGATTTTTTGCCGGGTGGCGATACTTTTAATGCTGCAGAAAAGGCGGCTAACAGTTTTTCTGCCAAACCGGGAATTTTGATCTTCTCAATTATGCTGGGTACAAATGACAGTGCTGTAAAAGGCCCGAACGGATCGCCGGTATCGCCCGAAGATTATTATAAAAACATGAAAAGCATTGTAGATAAACTGCTGAGTGATTTTCCACAATGCAAGGTTGTGATCAACTTGCCATTGTGGTACAGCCCCAACACCTATAACGGTGCGCAGTATTTACAGGAAGGATTGGACAGGCTGCAAAGTTATTTCACGCCTATAAAAACATTAGTAAATAGTTATAAAAATCACCAGGTATTTTTGGGTGATACATTAGCATTCAACTATTTTAAAACCAACCATTTAGCCAAACTAAGGCCTGAGGATGGCCATCAGGGTACATTCTACCTGCACCCCACCAAAAATGGCGCTGCCGATCTGGGCGTTTTTTGGGGAAAGGCTATTTATAGGGTTGTGGGTGAGCGATAGATTACATACTTATATTTTTTTCAATTGGGGCTTAACCCTTGCAAAGAAATCCTGGTATTCATTCTTATAAACCGGATCTGTTATTCGTGAGAACCCACAATTTTCCATGCAAATCCTCAAATAATTTATAAACGTAGTTTCATTTCGCTCATTTAAAAACAAACTATCGATACTTCGTTCTTTGGTTAATTGAATGGAATATGCCTCTCCACCGCTTATATTATCTTTATGTAGATAATCTGGAGCTAATTCTAAATAAGGACTCTGTGAATCATCATCTTCGATAATTTCGATTAAATATTCTCTCCAATCATCATATGAAACGGAATCAACAAGATCGTCGAGACTGTCAATTTGTATTGGATCTGCGCGTTCCCAAAGCAATTCGGGTCTGCTTTCATAATCCCAGCCAAAGTTGCATGCTCCTACTATTTTATAAAACAGCCTTAAAGAATAAGGCACTTGTCCGAAATCTTTAGTAGCATCATCAAGCTTTACAAGAAGACTGTCTGTATTAGATAAAGGTTTTAATAAAGGTCGTTCGGAATTGTATTGAGGATTAGTTTTAAAAGCATAATTGATATTATTTAATTCTGAAAAAATAATTTCAAGATTAAAAGCAACCCTGTTAAAAGTTTCTGTTAATACACTTTCTATATCATTAAAATATTTATCACTAAAAGCTTCTTCTTTTAAATTGTAAATATCAGAATAAACAGAAATACCATCTTCTCCGCTTAGATAACGTTCGTAAAAATTCATATTAAGAACTAAGTTATTAGATTTTAGAAAAATAGAAACATCTTCTTTTTATTAAAGTTGATTAGGCTATAAATTAACATAACTCTCGACTCCAATTGTATGAATTCGTAGCAAATTGCTGATTTAGAACTAAAATCTATTTCCTATCTTTAATCTAAAACGCATATGATGAAAAAGTTTACTTTAATCTGCCTGCTTTGTGCGGCATTCTTGTTGGGTTATGGATTCAGTCGTTTAACTAATCCCGTCAATAGCGGGCCACGTGTAACGGGTATTGGCGGTATCTTTTTTAAGGCCAAAGACCCTGCGGCGCTTAAAGCCTGGTATAGCAAAAACCTGGGCATTACAATAGGCGGATTCGGTTCAAACTTTGAATGGCACCAGGGAATGGACAGTACAAAAAAGGGATTTACCATATGGGCACCGTTTAAGGAAACCACCAAGTACTTTCAGCCCTCCGAAAAACAATTTATGATCGATTACCGTGTAGAAGGATTAGATCAGCTTTTAGCCAACATGAAAACAGCAGGTATATTACCGGTTGACAGCATACAAAAAACAAGCTACGGTAATTTTGTACACATGATGGATCCCGAAGGCAACAAGATAGAATTATGGGAGCCTAATGATGTGGAATTTGCCAAAATGAGTACTGTTACTACCAAATAGTAGATAGTTATTTATTTTATGTTGCTATCAGATTATAACCTTTAGTCAAACATCCTTTCATCACTTATTTATTCTTCCTTTTCACTAATAAGTTTCATTTTAAAATCTGAAACCAACATCAACTTGTAAAAAGCTCATTACAGGGGAAAGCTCCTTAAATTGATTAAATATTGATCAACTCCGGAAATAAGTAACCCCAGGCAAATGAATATCACTATAAAAGATTACGCTTTCGCTTCAGGTGGAATATTCTGGAAATTTTTTGACCGCCCTCACTTCGAGTCTAAGACCTTACGACAACAGATATTTTTTGTTTTGGGATTGATCATGCTCTGCTGGCTGCCACTGGCTGTGTTATCATTTATTAAACTCGGGCAAGGTCAATTTTATCTCCTTTTTGTGCGGGATATTTCAACACACGTTCGGCTTTTGCTAGTAATACCTATTCTCATATTTGCGAGGCGCGCCGTAAATAATTCCTTTAACCACGCCATCAGCTTCTTTTATGAATCAAAAATAGTCGACAATGATAATAAACAGAAATTTGAACAAGTATTGGAGCGGATTGAAAAATGGAAAAGTTCAAGGATCATTGATTATATCATTATAGTATTGGTTTATTGCTCCTTTTTCATCCAGGAAAACAACAGAATTAATAATGCCGATACGTATGCGCCATGGCACATGGTAAATAACCATATTACAGCTGCCGGGTGGTGGTACCTGCTTTTAAGTTTGCCTATACTTCAGCTATTACTTTATCGCTGGCTTTATACCATTATTTTATGGATTGTATTTTTAAGAAAGCTTTCGACAATGGATCTTCACCTTTCTGCACTGCATCCGGATGGCGTTGGCGGGCTCGGCTTTTTACAATACACACAGCTTAGTTTTTTCCCTGTTGCGCTAGCGTTTTCGGTACTTACTGCGGGGGTTACTAATAATCTGATCATCTTTTCGGGTATATCCGTTACAGATTATAAAATTGCCATTGGTTCGGTACTCGTATTTGTTTTGCTCCTGTTCATATTGCCCTTGCTATTGCTTATCCCACTGCTGGTAAAAGTAAAACGAAAATATTTTATGCAGTACAGTTTGCAATCGTGGCCCATGACCAGAAAATATGAAGATGAGCTTAAAGCTTTTTATAAAACTGAGGAAGAAAATCCGGATACCTCGTGGCATGTTGACTTGCTTGGGAGTTTTGAAAAAGCCCAGGATATGAAGGTGGTACTGGTAGACAAAACCTCATTAATAGCTTTTACAGCTGCTGTTATACTTCCCTTTTTGCCGGTAGTAGCTCAACAAGTGCCGTTAAAAGACCTTTTTATTAATCTTCTTGGAAAGATATTAGGGTAACTATTAATATTGTTGCGCCATTTTAACTTAAGTGAAAAACTGCTTACTGAATAATGAAGATTTTTGACGGTATAAACAAAATCAAAAATCATGACTTCAGTTAATAAATCAAATGCAGCAACATCCATTGAGACTGTTGAAACTGCAAAATCGCTTCGAAATTTATATTTCACACGTACAGGATTCTCATTTCTATGGTTCATCCTTGTAACGCTATTTGCGAAAACAAATGTAGGTCTGGCCAACACACTTTTAATTATTTACCCGGTATGGGATGTAATTGCTACTTATTTCGATATCAAAGCTAACCCCGCCACCGTATCAAAAACACCGCAGTTGGTAAACATCGTTATAGGTAGTGTAACTACTATTGCTGTAATACTTGCACTTAAAACCGGCATTCCGGAAGCGTTAATGGTATTTGGCGCGTGGGCGATTCTTACCGGGCTTATTCAATTGATACTAGGTTTAAAGCGCCGGAAAGCGCTTGGTGGCCAGTGGCCCATGATCATCAGTGGCGGTCAATCTATGATTGGCGGTACATCTTTTATCCTGCTTGCCCATTCACCAACTATGGGGATTGCCAGCCTTGCCGGTTACGCGGCTTTCGGTGGTTTCTATTTTCTGTTGTCAGCCATCAGACTTTCAAAAGTTATTAAAGGCAATGCAATAAAAGCCTAACCGATTAATCAAACCGTCGGCATTCGTATAAAACTGCCGGCGGTTTAAAGATTGATCCGCTTTCTGATCCTGCTTAACGAAGGATTAGTGATACCCAGATAGGATGAAATATGGTATGCCGGGATGCGATTAATGATATTAGGATGTTCTTCGGTCAATTTGATATAGCGCTCCTCATGTGAGTTAAAAAGAAACTCCTCCGTGCGGGCCTGGGAATAGTTAAAAAACAGTTCGGCCAAAAGCCTGCCGAATTTACTCCAATTGGGGTGGGTATCATACAGAGCGTTCAGGTCCTTATAATTGATGTATACGATCTCGGCATCTTCCATGGCTTCGATGTAATAATAACAGGGATAACGGGTAATAAAACTGCGAAATGAAACAATAAATTGATTTTCGGATATGAAAAATATATTCTTTTGTTCATCTGTTTCCGGGTCGTTATAATAGATTCTGAAGATCCCTTTTACTACAAGCCCAAGATCATTACATACAACATTTTGCATATTGAAGAAATCTCCCTTCGGTATTTTCCTCGTCCTCCAATAAGTGATAGCGTTATTCATATCCTTTTCGGTAAGACCGGCAAAATCCTTCAGGTGAAGCTTCAAAGCCTCGTGGTGTTCGTTCATGGTAGCGATTTTTGCAAATAAAAATCAATCTAATTAATTTATTTAGTTTTAACTTAAGTTAAACTGAATAAAAAATGCCCCTCATTTTCATGAGAGGCATTCTGGGTAAATGATGGGGCTCGAACCCACGACCCTCGGTACCACAAACCGATGCTCTAACCAACTGAGCTACATCTACCGTTTTGGAGATTGCAAAAGTATAAATCTTCGGCTTAATTGCAAAGCATTTTTTAATATTACAATCGGCTTACCTGTTAAAACGATCCGTATAGGTAAATTTGTAGTATGGCAGAGCAACTGATAGAGCTGAATGTTAAGGGAATGCATTGCAATAACTGTGCAATATCCGTCCACAATTTATTAGAAAAAAAAGGACTAAAAAATATTTTGGTCGATTTTGCAGGCGAAGAAGTTAAGTTTTCGAGCGATAATGAGGACAATGTTCCCGATATTATCAAGGGAATTGAACAGCTCGGCTTCAAAGTTATTGATGATATAGCCACACATCAATCTAAATTTTATGAAAAGGTGGAGAATAAATTCTTCTTCTGCGCCATTTTCACTGCTCCCCTGTTGCTGCACATGATACTGCCCTGGCATTTTCTACATATGCCGATAGTACAATTGCTGTTATGCCTCCCGGTTTTTATAGTCGGCTGCCTGCATTTTGGCAAAAGCGCTTATGGTTCGGTGAGAAATGGCCTTCCGAATATGGATGTGCTGATTTTTGTGGGGTCGACTGCCGCGTTTATATATAGTTTGATAGGCACTATTGAGAATCTTGGCCAACAGTATCAATTTTACGAAACCTGTGCTACTATCATCACATTGGTTTTATTGGGTAATGTTTTCGAGAAACGTTCGGTTACGCAAACTACATCAGCGGTGAAAGACCTGGTGAAAATACAGCAGGTTACCGCTAACCGGGTAATCAACGGCAGTATTGAGGTGATCAGCGCTAAGGATGTTCTGGCAGGCGATACGCTACTGGTTAACCAGGGTGATAAAATTCCTGTCGACGGTGATGTACTTTCGGGCAACGCTTCAGTTGATGAATCGATGCTTACGGGCGAAAGTCTGCCTGTTGAAAAGAGTAAATACGATAAGGTTATTGGCGGTACTATTATTCAGCATGGTAATATTCATATGATGGCTACCAAAGTAGGCTCGCATACCGTATTAGCGCAGATCATCGACCTGATGAAAAAAGCGCAGGCTGCAAAACCGCCCGTGCAAAAGCTGGGCGATAAGGTAGCATCTATTTTTGTGCCTGCTGTGATGCTTATCTCGCTGCTTACATTTGTCATAACCTATTTTGTGGGCCATACACCTGCGCAAACCGCTTTAATGAGCGCTATTGCCGTATTGGTAATATCGTGCCCCTGTGCCATGGGTTTAGCCACTCCTACCGCCGTAATGGTTGGCCTGGGCAGGGCTGCCAAGAATGGGATATTGATAAAAGGCGGTGATACCATTGAAGCGGTCGCCAACACCAAATATGTGGTGTTTGATAAAACTGGCACGTTAACCACAGGCAAGTTCCGCATTAATGATATAAAGGCTGAGGCTGGTAATGATATTGAAACTATCCGTGGTATAATTATGGCTATTGAGGAAAGATCTAATCACCCGATAGCTAAATCATTGGTAAGCGAAATAAAAAAACTACCGCAACATAAGCTGATACTCCGCAAAGCCATTGAAGAAAAAGGTCTGGGTATGCGCGCCGAGGACGTTGAAGGTAACAATTACTTTTTAGGCACTGCAAAGGCAGAAGGCAGCAGTAATTTTAACCTGTCGCTTTATAAAAACCAAATATTACTGGCGCAAATAGCCATTGATGATGAAATTAAACCTGATGCCGCCACATTGATCGCTCAATTAAAAAAAATGGATATTATTCCGGTTTTATTAAGCGGCGACAAAAAAAGCAGGTGCCAAAGAGTTGCTAACGCGATAGGTATTACTGATATACACTCCGAAAAACTACCTGACGAAAAGCTGGCGGTGATAGACATCTACAAGCAAAAAGGTAAAACCATTATGATCGGCGATGGCATTAACGATGCCCCTGCCCTAACCCAGGCCGATGTTGGCGTATCCATGAATGATGCCAGCCAGATAGCCATACAATCCGCACGGGTGATATTATTAAATACCGACCTGCAATCTGTTGTAAAATTCCTGCAGATCAGCAAGCATACCTTGCTTACCATTAAGCAAAACCTTTTCTGGGCCTTTGCTTATAACGTGATAGCTATCCCGATCGCGGCTTTTGGCTTTTTAAACCCGATGGTAGGCGCGTTTGCTATGGCATTTTCGGATGTGGTGGTGATTGGTAATTCTTTGCGATTGAAAGCCAAGAGGTTGAATTAATTTATCCATGGTAGATAGACGATAGTCCATAACCATTTCTGCAATTTATCAAATCAAACACATCGGTTAAGCTAATCTTTCCTATTTTTGGCAAGCCTATGGACTATCGACCATGGACTATGGATTGAGAAAACTATGATCGAAATTTTTACAGACGGTGCATCAAGCGGGAACCCGGGACCGGGTGGATATGGGGTAATATTGCGCTCTGGGCAGCATTATAAGGAGCTTTCGGAAGGCTTTCGTAAAACTACCAACAACCGCATGGAGCTGATGGCTGTAATTAAAGGTTTGGAAGCGATAAAAACGCTTAATCAAAACGTCATGATTTTCTCCGACTCTAAATATGTGATCGATTCCATTGAAAAAAAATGGGTGAATGGCTGGGTAAAAAAAGGCTTTGAAGGCAAAAAAAACAAAGACCTTTGGATGCGTTACCTCGATGTAAGCAAGCGCCATAACATAAAATTCACTTGGGTACGCGGGCATAACGGTCACCCCGAAAATGAGCGCTGCGACCAACTGGCAGTAGCCGCCGGCAAACAAAGAGACCTGCTTATCGATTCCGTTTTTGAAATGGAAAACGCGAAGGTAAATTTGATGTAATTGATTAAGTGCTTTATTCGGTTGAATTAAGTTATGTATGTTTAGGGCGTTGCCTGCGGCCGTGCTTTCCGCTCATACTGCACAAGGCCTTAGTCGTCGGGCCGGTATCCGCTTCAATCACTAACGCAAAAACCCGTTGTCATGCTGAGGTACGAAGCATCTATTATTCATGCGGACGATTAACGCCGGCAGGTTCTTCGCTGCCGCTCAGAATGACAAGTGGGAAGAAAACAACTACTCACCTAATCAACTCAATCAACAACTCACTAACCTACAAAGCCAACTCAATCACCTGCAGATCCTGGATTTTATTACCATCTATATTAAAGCGCATCAGTGTACGCACTTTTTGCCAACCCTGCTTACCGGCAGCGCCGGGGTTTAAGTGCAGGCAATTGATCTTTTTATCAAACATTACCTTTAAAATATGCGAATGCCCGGTAATAAATAGCTGTGGTGGGTTTGTATAGATCTCCGGTCGTACTGCCGGGGCGTACTTTCCAGGGTAACCACCAATATGGGTCATCCATACATCCATATCCTCGCATTTAAAGCGGAGATTCAAGGGGTAAGTACTTCTAATATCCTGCCCGTCTATATTGCCGTATACGCCCTTTAACGGCTTAAATGCGGCGAGTTTATCGGCGAGTTCTATATTGCCAAAATCACCGGCATGCCAAATCTCATCGCAGTTTTCAAAGTGCTTGAATACGGCATTGTCGAGAAAACTGTGGGTATCGGAGATTAGGCCTATGCGGGTCATGTAGAATATTTTTTTTATATCCGCGCGTCATTGCGAGGAACGAAGCAATCCCTACGCTGACACAAAAATGCGTGGGGTCATGCTGAGACACTCGAAGCATATGCGTAAAGGCCTTCGCCCACACACTTCGAGTACCTCAGTGTGACGCCATCTGCATAGTTTGGGATTATTAATATTGTGTTTGTTTTCAATGGTATTAATGAGCTTCCTCCAGTCGGTTGTCTTCGTTCCTCGCAATGACGCGCGGTGATGGACAATATCGCATTTATAACTAAAATATGGTGAAGAAATCTTTCAACGTATCCTCATATATTTTTGAATAGACCTTGGGTTCATCGTAAATTATAAATTGCCCGGCTGTAATTTCAACATTCTGTAATCCAAAACGAATAATCTCCCTATGCGGCGCCGATTCTTCAAATGAATGTACCGAAATAATCTTCTGTAAATATAATAGATGCTGATCTGCTAAGGTTTTCACCAGCGCCGAAGTTTCCAGCGGCAATACCAGCCAGCATAAGCCGTTTCCAGTGAGGTGCTCTGCAACATGCTTTATCAACACTTCAAAAAAATCTCCATCAGCGTGCTTCGCTAATGTTTTTTTAGCCTTTGGCGATTCCAGTGAATTGATATGAAACGGTGGATTTGATATGATCAGATCATATTTCTTATCAAGATGACCTTCAAAGTAATCTTCAAAACTTACCGGAGAAACAGTTAAACGATTTGAAAATGGAGAGTTCTTAAAATTGTTACCCGCTGTTTCAGCGGCTATTGCATCAATCTCAACCGCATCAATTTGGGCATCGGTAAATCTTTGGGCAAGCATTAAGGCTATTACACCTGTGCCTGTTCCAATATCCAGAATATGTTGCGGATTTTCACTTTGTGCCAGCGCGCCAAGCAGCACACCATCGGTATTGATCTTCATGGCGCAACCGCTCTGGTCAACGCTGAATTGTTTGAAGCGAAAGGGATCCGCCATGGCTATTTCTCTACAAACTCAATCGGCAATCCATCCGGATCAGCAAAGAAAGTAAAGCGCTTGTCCGTAAACTCATCTATACGGATGGGCTCTACCGTTATCCCATATTCTTTTATATGAAATACAGCCTCATCAATATCATCAACCTCAAAAGCTAAATGTCGCAGGCCTGCCGCTTCGGGTCGTGATGGGCGCGCGGGTGGGTTGGGAAATGAAAAAAGCTCAATCTGGTACAGTCCTGCAACTTCCAGATCGAGCTTATATGAATCTCTTTGTTCGCGGTAAACTTCTCTTACAACTTTTAAACCCAACACCTCTGTATAAAAGTACTTCGACTTTTCATAGTCGGTACAAATAATAGCAACGTGGTGTATGTGGTTCAGTTTAAGCATTACGCACCTAAAATATTGTGCAATACGTTATCGTAAACCATTTTGATATCGGTGATATGGCCGAATAGCTCTTCATCTACATTCAGGAAACCATTGTTAACGGTACCCAGCAGACTGAATTCAATTTCACTGGTTGCCATTATCTCTATAAAGCGTTCCTGGTCGGCAGGGGCAACACTTACCACTACCCTGCCCTGAGCCTCGCCGAATAAAAACGCATCCTTACGTACAGCGCCGTCGGTTTCAATATCAAACCCTAAACCGTTAGGCAATGCCGATTCAGTTAAGGCAATATATAAACCACCATCAGCCACATCATGTGCCGACTGGATAACTTTATGTTTGATGAGTTGTTTTACTACCTGATGCATATCATATTCCTTATCCAGGTCGAAATATGGTGCCGGGGCAGCCAGTACTTTATGCCATGAAGCCAGGTATTGTGATGATGCGATATCATTTACAGATTCGCCGATCAGGTAGATCAGATCATCAGGTTGTTTAAAGTCGGATGTCATGATATTGGTAATATCATCCATTACACCCAGCATACCAATCGTTGGCGTTGGGAAAACAGAACCTCCATCAGGCGATTGGTTGTAGAAACTTACGTTACCGCCGGTTACCGGAGTTTCAAACTTGGTACAAGCCGCGCTCATACCTTTAATAGCACTTACAAACTGCCAGTAAACCTCCGGATTGTATGGGTTACCAAAGTTTAAGCAATTGGTGATAGCAACCGGTTCGCCACCTGCGCAGGTGATGTTACGGGCAGCTTCTGCAACGGCAATTTCGCAACCCTTTTGCGGATCGGCGTAAACATAGCGTGAATTACAGTCAACCGTAATAACAATAGCTTTATCAGTACCTATAACCGATACTACTGCCGCGTCGCTTGGGCGGTTGGTGGTCATGGTTGATACCCCTACCATTGAATCGTACTGATCGGTTACCCAACGTTTTGATGCGATATTAGGATGCGATATTAAATGTTCAGCAACCGCTACCAGGTCGGCCGGCTCTTCAACATCTTCTATTTTAAATTTCTGGTTTTCAGCAAAATAAGCAGGCTCTTTGTATTCACGCTGGTAAACCGGGGCACCTCCGCCTAATACTAAATCATCAGCAGGTACATCAGCAACCAATACTCCTTTCGCGTAATATTCAAGACGTTTGGTATCGGTTACTTCACCAATGATAGCGCAATTCAAATCCCATTTATCAAAAACAGCTTCAACCTCTGCTTCGCGGCCTTTGTGCACTACGATCAGCATACGCTCCTGAGATTCTGATAAAAGGATCTCGAAAGGCTTCATATTTGCCTGGCGGGTTGGTACTTTATCAAGGTCGATACGCATACCGTGCTCGCCTTTTGCAGACATCTCGGAGTTTGAGCAGATAATACCTGCCGCGCCCATATCCTGCATACCTACAACCGCGCCTGTTTTTATAACTTCAAGCGTAGCTTCCAATAATAATTTTTCCTGGAAAGGGTCACCAACCTGTACAGCCGGCAAATCGTTAACAGAATCTTTAGTTATATCTTTTGATGCGAATGCAGCACCGTGTATGCCATCTTTACCGGTAGCAGAACCTACTATATAAACCGGGTTGCCCACACCATATGATGTTGCCGACACAGTTTCGCCAGCCTTAACAATACCTGCCGAGAAAGCGTTAACCAGCGGGTTTACATTATAGCATTCATCAAAAAACAGCTCACCTCCTACAGTTGGGATGCCGAAAGCGTTACCGTAATGACTGATACCTTTTACCACACCCTTAACCAACCATTTGGTACGGTCGAGCGCCAGATCACCAAAACGTAGTGAGTTTAGCTGCGCAATTGGCCTTGCACCCATGGTAAATATATCGCGGTTTATACCACCCACACCTGTTGCAGCGCCCTGGTAAGGCTCTAATGCGGAGGGGTGGTTATGTGATTCTATTTTGAAAGCGCAGCCTATGCCATCGCCCAGATCAACCAAGCCTGCATTTTCTTCACCTGCCTTGGCCAGCATACGCGGACCATCTTTTGGCAAAGTTTTTAGCCAGGTAATAGAGTTTTTATATGAACAATGCTCGCTCCACATTACCGAAAAGATAGATAGTTCAGTAAAATTGGGAACGCGCCCTAATATTTCATTTATGCGGTCAAATTCTTCGGGTAGTAAGCCTAAATCTTTGGCGGTTTCAACAGTGGTTAATTGCAGCTGCTCCAATGTGTTTTTATTTATTTTGAAAGGATGCGCAAAATTAGGAAAAAAGGGTGAAAGCTGAAAGGGGAAAGGATGAAAGCTTAAAGCGGACTATAGGTGAAAGTACAAAGGTTAAAGCCGAAAGGTTTCGGAAGCTGGCTAAAGGTTAATATATGAGTAAAACTTTATAAAATATAAAAGGGCAGAAATAAGAGTATCTACATTCCCATTTCTGCCCTTTGCAGTAGCTTAATCACCTTTCACCTTTTCGCTTTCTCCTTTAAGCTTTCAGCTTAATTTCCATCATCGCCCAGTTGAAAATTAATGGGGATATTATATTTTACCCGTACCGGCTGGCCGTTTTGCATACCTGGTTTCCATGCCGGTGCCAGTTTTAATACACGCAAGGCTTCTTCGTCCAAACCATAACCCGGGCCACGGTCGACCGTAATATTTGACAGATGGCCGTCTTTTTCAATAATAAAACTTAACCAAACTTTACCTTGTACATGATCGGCAACGGCACCATCAGGGTATCTTAAATGCTTCTGCAAAAATTTAGACCATGCTCCTGCGCCACCAAAAGGCTGAGGCATTACATCAAGTCCATTAGCATCAACAGGTGTATTATCAATCGGGCCGGGAGATTCCGGGCTGCCTTTACCCAGCCCTTCAACAGATGTGGGGCCTCCAGCTGGCCCTTTAATTTCAGTTGGCCCAACATTACCACTCAAAGTGCTCATTTTTGGCGGTTCAATAACCGCCGGTTTTGGCGATACTACAAAGGGAATATAAACCTTTGTTGGTACAGTTACTGCCTTAGGCGGAGTTACGTGAGGATGGTGTATTGCATGCGGTTGCTTAGGTATGGCCGGATGCACATAATTACTAAGATTAACCGGGATTACTGTTTCCCTTGGCACAACCGCCGTTGCAACCGGCTTAATAAGCACACCAATTAATAACGCAGCACCCGTAATTGTTAAAAAGGCAATTGCCATTGATTTTAACATGGTACGGGAGTAGTGTTGCCTTAATTCGTAAGCACCGTAGGCCTTGTTACGATCATCAAATACAAGCTCGAGCCACTCGGACTTGTACAAATCAAATTTTGAGATAAGCATGTTTAGTGAAATTAAATTTCATATATAACGTTTACATATTGCTCATATTTCAGTACAAGCACCTCATACAGCCTAATTTAACACTATTTAACAATTGCAACGTTGTTGCAACAACATTTCTCAAACTGAAATTTTCAATAAATATTGCCTTTGGTTAATTATTTAATAAATAATCGGCTGTTATTAGTAAAAACATCACAACATTATTTCTCCAAACCGATAATTTTCGTATTTTTAAATATGTTTAAAAATATTTTTAAACTTCCTGTAATAATCCTTCTGTTCCTTGGCGGGTATTTCATTTTTGCCAAGGCAAACCCCGTAGTTCCCGCCAATTCTCATCCGCATAAACAGGCTTCAATTGCAAGTGCCCGGCATAACGCATTCCCACAATTTGCCAATATCAACGGTACGCCCATACAGATCGCCAGTTTTCAGCGACACAAGACAGTTCACTTTATAAAATGTATCAACAGCCGGTTCAACGTTGCTGTTATACGTATTAAGTACATCCATTTTATTTGCGGAACTTACAGCAGTGAACTCTCGCGCTTCCGCAAACTCATCCTTTTTCCCTTTCATGTTTTTTGGTAATTACTAAAACAACACCAACCACTTGTTTTAGTATAAGCAAGCGGATTTTATTGTTTTATTAAATTTAGTTTATGGCACTGCCTGGTGTTTGTTGATTGCTATACCAGGCAGTGTTATTTTATGTAACCTACTCAACCCAAACTCATGAAAAAATTTATCCCATTTTCAGCACTTATAATTATAGTGATACTGGCACTTGTTTTTCCCTCGGTTGAAACCGTGACCGTTGCCAATAGTAAAATTGATTCGGGCGATACCGCCTGGTTACTGGTTAGCACCGCATTGGTTTTAATCATGACTCCCGGCCTGGCTTTCTTTTATGGTGGCATGGTGAGTAAAAAGAATGTGTTATCAACCATGATGCAAAGTTTTGTTTGCATGGGCGTGATCACCATTATATGGGTAATTTTCGGTTTTAGTCTTGCCTTCGGCGATTCAATAGGCGGCGTTATTGGCGACCCACGCACCTTTTTTATGATGAAAGGTATGCTGGGCAACGCAACCTGGAAACTTGCGCCAACCATTCCGCTGGTATTGTTTGCCATGTTCCAATTAAAATTCGCGGTTATTACCCCGGCATTAATCACCGGCGCATTTGCCGAGCGCATCCGTTTTAATTCCTACATCATATTTCTTTGCCTGTTTATGGTATTTATTTACGCGCCCCTCGCCCACTCTACCTGGCACCCTGATGGTTTCTTGTTTAAACTTGGCATACTTGATTTTGCCGGTGGAACCGTTGTACACATGTCGGCCGGCTGGGCAGCACTTGCTTCTGCTATCTATTTAAAACAGCGTCATGATAAAGTACATTCACCCGCCCGCATCAGCTATGTATTGTTGGGCACAGGTTTATTATGGTTCGGCTGGTTCGGCTTTAACGCAGGCTCTGCATTAGGTTCGGGCACTTTGGCTGCAACGGCATTAGCTACTACCACTACGGCATCAGCCGCGGCAGCTATCAGCTGGATATTTTTTGATATGGTAAGAGGTAAAAAGCCTTCAGTTATGGGGGCCTGTATCGGCGCGGTTGTTGGTTTAGTGGCCATTACCCCTGCTGCGGGTTTTGTTACTATACCACACTCGTTAATTATTGGCATTGTAGCCGCGGTAATCAGTAACCTATTGGTGATCTGGCGCTCATCGACAAGTATTGATGATACACTGGATGTGTTCCCCTGCCATGGTGTTGGCGGCATGGTGGGCATGCTGCTTACCGGTGTTTTCGCGCATCAAAATGTAAAAGGCGGCAACAGCACTGGTAATGGTTTATATTACGGCGAAACACATTTGTTTTTTCTACACATCTTAACCTTAGTTGGCGTATCGGCATTCGCTTTTTTCGGTTCGTACATTTTATTAAAAGTTACCGATTTGATCAGCACATTGCGTGTAACCCATCAGGAGGAACTTATCGGGCTTGACCTCAGTCAGCATGATGAGGAATTATAATTTCACATAGATCAAGCACAAAGCATAAAAAAAGCTGCATTATACGATGCAGCTTTTTTTATTACGTCTTTAAAAATTACTACTACCAATCTTTAGTTGATATTACTTTCTTTTTGGTATCCTTTGGCAAAGCGGCAGGTTTAAGTATATAGTACTTCAGTTTTTCGCCAAATGCTTTGCTGTAGGTGCCTATCTGGTCAAGATAACTATCCACTTGTTTCTTATCCAGTTTTGCAGTTCCGTTCTCAAGCGGGATATCAATACCCGGCTGCGGAACAGAGTTTCCGTATCTATCAACCTTATAAGGTGTAAATACAAAATCAGTTAACCAGTACCGGTACTTCTGATCTTTACATTCAATATAATAAGTATAATTTACTTCGCCTTCAACATGTTTGGCGGCAGTAATCCCGGTCACTATCAAAAATTTCCCTGTACCGGTATAGTTACCGCTTGTTTCGCCCTTTTTTACAGTATTTTTAGGATAGGCTTGTTCTAAAAAATACAACGCCCTATCTTTTAAAGTATCCGTAACTAGCCCAGGCTGACTAACCACCTGGTAATACATATATTTATTTTGCTCGTTAAATGCCAGCAGATCCTTTTGTGCCGATGCTACTTTGGCAAACAACACGCACATTAAAACAAAAAATACTTTTTTCATGCTATAAAGATAAAAAGCCGTCCCGAATTACGGGACGGCTTTACAATAATAATATTGTCAAAAAAATGCTTAGAATCCGTAAACTACGGCTAACACAAATTGTGAAGCTGATTTAGTTGGATCGCCTGAGCTGTTAGTGAATGATGAATACTGTTGTTTGTTGATGCCATCAAGCCTTACTTCCGGAATTAAAGTTAACGGACCTGCTTTAATGTTAGCAGTTAAAGTTGAAGCAAGAACAGAACCACCAGGAAGCGGGCCAACAGGTGCATAAGTTGAAAGCGCTGTACCGTTATCAGATTTGAAATATTCTTCTCTTAAACCTAAAGTAACAGCTTTTGAAACCGCGATCTGTGGATACAAAGCTACACCGCTAAAGCCAGCGCTATAGTGTGTTGTGCTGTAAGTAGCAGCGTTTAAGCCTAATTTAAATGCACTGGTTATTTGATAAGCAGTTGTTAAATCAAATTCAGTACCTGAAGTTGGGCCTGTTGCTACGTTAAGGTAAGCAGTCCAGTTTTTAACCGGGGTAATAGTTAATTGAGCGCCGAAAGTTGATACATCATGTTGTGAAGTATAAACATTCCACTCATCATTAAAAATACCAGCCATTAAGCTTACTTTATCAGAGAATGCATAAGTGAATTTTAAGCCTGCATTCTGGAAAGGACCGTTAGTGAACAAATAAGAAGTTGAATAGTTAAAGTTTCCTGTCGGAGAAATTACTTCATAACCGATAAAGGTTGACATGTAACCTGCAGTTGCACTGAATTTAGGTGAGAACGCATAAGATACATATAAGTTTTGGATATGATATCCGGCAGTTGGGATAGACTGATCATTACGCGGACCGAATGACATCTCGCCTACAAATGACGCATTACCAACAGTTTTCTTTAAGCCCAGGTCAATCATACCAATCGATACTGAATTATTATCGCTTGCAAAGCTGGTAGGAATATTAGCGTGTCCTGAGAAGTCGTCCTTGTAATAAGTATCAACCGATCCGTAAAGTACTAAAGGAGCATCCTGGGTAGTTTTTACAGTATCCTGCGCTTTTGAAGCGATACTGTAAGTTGATGCTGCTAATAGTAAAAGTAAAAATTTCTTTTTCATGTTAAATAAATAGTTATAGGTTAAAAAATTATAAGGTTGCTTAAGAAATGGTGCTTTTTTGCATTCGATACCCTGCACCAACAGATACCATCAACAATAAATTCATTTAAAAACTTAATTTTCAAGAATTTGAGGTCAGCAAAACAGTAAATATTATACAATAAGAATCCTTACACCTGGTTGTGGGTGTGAATGGACCAATAAAAAGAGAATAAAGTTAGTTGTGATAAACCCTTGTGCGGTTAAGGTTGAGTTAGGACCGCACAAGGGATTTATTATAAGGTATTATGCTGATACCGTGCTTGGTTTTTCGAATAAACCAGTTAAGGTGATATCTTCTTCCTGAGCAGGATAAACTTCGATACCGTGATCGAATACATCCAGGCCGCTTAATTCGCCATGTTCTTCAACACGCAGTTTCCAAGGATGTGGAAGTTTGTTTATAACATACATCATGATGAAAGTTACAACAAATACGGCTATAGCTATTGTGAAGGTACCGATTGCCTGAGCTTCAAATACATCCCATTTACCACCATAGAAAACACCTGTTACAGGAGCAGAGTTATCAGCTCCGTAAGGGCCGGTTGCACCGTATTGGCCTGATGCGAATAAGCCTAACGATAAGGTACCCCAGATACCGGCTAAACCGTGTACTGAAACTGCACCAACTGGATCGTCTATACGTAACCACTCAAATAAATACATACCACCAAACACTACTATACCGGCAACTCCGCCTAATAATGTTGCGCCAAGCGGGCTAACCCAATAGCAAGGGCAAGTGATAGCAACAAGGCCTGCTAAAGTACCGTTAAGCGTAAAGCCTAAGTCGAATTTACCTTTAGTGTTACCTATCCATAATGCAAATAACATAGCTACCATACCGCCAGAACAAGCTGCAAGTGTAGTATTAGTAGCAATACGGCCTATACCTTGTGCATCCATAGCTGAAAGTGAGCTTCCAGGGTTAAAGCCGTACCAGCCAAACCAAAGTATGAATGTACCAACTGCTGCCATTAACATGTTATGGCCTGCAGGCATACCGCCTTTTTCTTTATCGTCTCGTGCAAATATTCTTCCTAAACGTGGGCCTAATACAATAGCACCCGCCAGTGAGGCAACACCACCAATAGTGTGTACTACTGTTGAACCTGCAAAGTCACGGAAACTTTGACCCAAAGTTGGAAGGAAGTTACCGACAGATCCCATTACTGCAAGGAAACCATCCGGACCCCAAGCCCAGTGACCAATGATTGGGTAGATGAAGCCAGTAATACCGATAGAGTAAAGAATATCGCCACGGAAGCTTGTACGACCGATCATAGCGCCAGAAACAATGGTTGAGCAAGTATCAGCAAATGCATATTGGAATATCCAGTGAGCAATTACAGGGATACCTGTAGCGCCATATGTAGCCGGGATGTTCTGTAAAAAGAACCATGATCCTTCAACTTTCGCAGCAGGATCACCATGCCAGCCGATAAAGCCATTGCCCCATCCGAACATAAATGCATAACCGATAGCGTAAAATAAGATACCGCAAAGGCAGGTATCAAACATACACTCCATCAAAACGTTAACCGTCTCGCGTTTACGTGCAAAACCGGCTTCAAGCATTACGAAACCAGCTTGCATACCAAATACTAAGAATGCTGCCACCAATGTCCATGCAGTGTTAATCGAATTCATCATTGATGTTTCCAGATCAGTTGGTTTTGGCGGAGCGGCCGCCGCAGCATGCGCTGTGGTGCCAAGTAGTCCGGGTAATGTTACCATTGCCACTAATACTACCAATAACCCGAGCATTTTTCCGGTAAAAACGGTAGCAGCGAGTGCCCATTTCTCTCGACTCAATTGCCGGATCGTATCGATCAGGCTGTGCTTTGTAGAGTTTACTTTCATTGTTTGTTTAATTTAATTTAGTTTGATTTGATTGCTTTTTTGAAAACTTAGTCGGCTTAATAAAAATTTTAATCTTTTAATTCAAAATCACATCGCGAGTATGAGTTTTTATTAAACAGATCAGTAAAAAACATCTTTTTATTAAAACTTTCCTAAAACTATGCATGTATTTTAACAAAAACAAATTTTTACCGTAAAAAAATTGAAAATAATTGAATATTTATCAAAATAATAAAAAACAAAGCAAAAATATAGGCCATTTTAATAATTTTTCAACCATAAATAAATGGTAATTATAATTTGGGTAATAAATTTTTCAATAATTATGAAAATTTTAGCCACCTAACATTATTTTATCGGTAAAAATCAAAATTGAAGTCTATATTTCTGATCAAAATCGATATTTTGAAGAAAAAAATCACAAATACACCTATAAAATAGACTAAAATTAAAAAAATAGCGCATTTTTTTTCTTCATTTATACCGTTAATTATATTTCATTTAAAACATGTCCATATTTTAAATGATAATTATACTTTTGATGTAAACCTTTATTTAGAGCTAAAAAAATGTCCAATATCCGATTTCAAGCGCTCCGGGCTGTGCAAAGCAGAACAATACCGGAAGTAAAAATACCCTCTCCAAAAATTTCTGATTTTTTTGGAGCCAATGTTTTCGATAAAAAGAAAATGAAGGAGTATTTGTCAACAGATGCTTACCAGGGCATTATTAATTCTATAGAAAAAGGCGAACCTATACCACGCGATATGGCAGAGCAGGTTGCTTCGGCCATGAAATCATGGGCCATAGGCAAAGGCGCTACACATTATACACACTGGTTTCAGCCGCTTACCGGCACAACAGCCGAAAAGCATGATGCTTTTTTTGAGCCTACCGAAGATGGCGGCGCTATAGAGAAATTTTCGGGAGATGCGCTGGCCCAGCAAGAGCCGGATGCATCGAGCTTCCCAAGCGGCGGCATACGTAATACTTTTGAGGCGCGTGGCTATACCGCCTGGGACCCATCATCCCCTGCCTTTATAATGGCGCGTACATTATGTATCCCTACAGTATTTGTATCGTACACGGGTGAGGCATTAGATTATAAGGTACCATTATTAAAAGCGTTAAGCGTATTAGATAAAGCTGCTGTTGATGTTTGCCATTATTTTGATAAAAGCATTGAAAAAGTTAATGCCTCGTTAGGTATTGAACAGGAATATTTTTTAATAGACCTTGCCTTATTTAATGCAAGGCCTGATCTGCACCTGACCGGCAGAACTTTGTTCGGCCACATGTCGGCGAAAAATCAGCAGCTGGAAGATCATTACTTCGGGTCGATACCGGAGCGCGTGTATGCTTACATGCAGGATATGGAAACCGAGGCCTTATTATTAGGTATACCATTAAAAACACGCCATAATGAGGTTGCTCCTTCACAATTTGAATGCGCACCTATATATGAAGAGATAAATCTGGCCATTGACCATAACCAGTTATTAATGGATGTAATGGACCGGGTTGCCAAGCGACATAACTTTAAGGTACTGCTGCATGAGAAGCCTTACGCGGGCATTAATGGCTCTGGCAAGCACAATAACTGGTCTATGATTACCAATACTGGTAAAAACCTGTTATCGCCTGGCAAAACACCTAAAAACAACCTCATGTTCCTTACCTTTTTTGTAAATACTATAAAAGCGGTATCAGAGCATGCAGATCTGTTAAGAGCATCCATAGCATCAGTTAACAATGACCACCGTTTGGGTGCTAATGAGGCCCCTCCTGCCATTATATCTATCTTCCTGGGCACACAGCTAAGCGACGTGCTTGATGAGATAGAAACATCAAGAATAAGCAAGATAATTAAGGATGATGCCTTATTATGGCAGGGCATACCCAAAATACCGCAGATATTAAAGGATAACACCGACAGGAACCGGACTTCGCCATTTGCCTTCACCGGTAATAAATTTGAGCTGCGCGCGGTAGGTTCATCAGCCAACTCGGCAAGCCCAATGACCATCCTTAACCTTATAGTAGCCGATCAGCTTAAAAAATTCAAAGTTGATGTAGATAAGCTGCTTAAAAAAGGCGAGAAAAAAGATGTTGCCATACTTACCGTTATTAAGAAGTATATAAAAGAATCGAAAAAAATACGTTTCGAGGGCAATGGTTATAGTGATGAGTGGGAAAAAGAAGCGGCAGAAAGAGGTTTATCAAATATAAAAACCACACCAAAGGCGCTTGATGTGTTTGTGGCCGATAAATCAGAAAACTTATTTTTAGAAACAGGCGTATTCACCCGTCGCGAAGTGCATGCCCGCCATGAGGTTTTACTGGATAGCTTTTATAAAAAGCTACAGATAGAGGCCCGTGTAATGGGTGAACTTGCCAATAATATTATTGTACCTGCCGCCATCACCTATCAAACTAAACTGGTTGAAAATGTTAAGGGGTTAAAGGATATCGGCTTAAGCCCTGAATTATATAAGGCCCAGATTGATATTATCACTAAAATATCGGAACATGTAAATGCCATAAGGTCTGATGTTGAAAGCATGATACAGGAACGTAAAAAAGCCAATACTATTGAAGACTTACGCGATAAGGCTATCGCTTATGACGAAAAGGTAAAAGCTTATTTTCAGCCGATACGTTACAACGTTGATAAGCTGGAGCAATTGGTTGATGACTCGTTATGGCCACTACCTAAGTTTAGGGAACTGCTGTTTATATAGAGGAACCAGGATTTATTGGATTGAAAGGATTTACAGGATTTTATTAATAACATCCTGTAAATCCTTTTTTTATTTTGAGAATCCTGGTTACTTCTTACATTTTTGCAAACAGATCTGTTTCCTTATGTTGTTGTATAATCACCTCGCGGTATTGGGTTAGCAGGGTCGATTTTGAGATAAAACCGATAAACTTTCCATCCTTAACAACTGGCAGCTGCCACACATCCAGGGCATCAAAGGTTTCCATAACGCTGCTCACAGGTTCATTGTACTCAATAATAGCTGGAGGTGATACCATAATTTCCGATACAGTTTCATCAGCTGTTTGCGGATCGAAAAGATGCTTTCGGACATCATCCATCAATATTACCCCTTCCAGTAATCCTTCTTTATTTAAAACAGCAAAGATATTGGCATTGCTATTTGATAATAGCTTATAAAAATCGGCTATGATGGTATCCTTACTTATAGCTGTGTAATTCTTATTGATCACGCTATCCAGGTCTATCGCATCGAGCATACTATAATGCTGCTCGGGCCGTATATTTTGCTCGTGGATCAGTTCTTTCCAATACATATTATATGGGTTCGAGAGGCGGGATATAATATAAGAGATAGCCGAAACAATCATCAGGGGAATAAACAGCACATAGCCGCCTGTAATTTCAGCTATCAGAAATATGGCGGTTAACGGCGCGTGCATAACGCCGCTTAAAGCGCCTGCCATACCTACTGCTACAAAATTGCTTGCATTTAAATGCACCCACCCCGTTTGGTTAACAGCAAACGCCACAAACAAACCTAAAAACGCACCGGTAAACATGGTAGGCGCAAACGTACCCCCGTTACCGCCTGAACCTATGGTTATACCCGCTGCCACAATTTTCATTAATACCAGGCAGGCTATAAACAGCAGCATTACCAGCGGTTGCACTAGCCATGGACTAAAAAGTGTTTCGTTTTTGAGTGAGTCTATATTACCATTTAATATATCCTGCAAATGCGAGTAGCCCTCGCCAAACAGGGCTGGAAATATCATGATAATTATCCCTAATAATAAACCACCCGCCAGTGCCCTTATGTAACGGTTATACTTTTTAAAGATACCTTTTTCTAATATAGCGGCCATTTTAGAGATATAAACCGAAATCCAGCCGCTGAATAAGCCCAATATTACATAAAAAGGCAATGCATTTAGCGCCCAACCCACCGTGGCCAGGTGAAACAACTGACCTGAATACAACAGTTTTGACACCACAACACCCGTTGCCGATGCGATTAACAAAGGGATAAATGTGGGGATGGTGATCTCCCCTATCAATATCTCCAATGAAAACAGCACGCCCGCAATCGGACTATTAAATACCGCCGCTATGCCCGCCGATGCGCCCGCTGCAATAAGCACCGTTTTTTCGTACGGGCTTAAACTAAAAAACTTACCCGTGTTTGAACCTACCGCTGCACCTATACTAACAATAGGCGCTTCCAGGCCCGATGAACCGCCAAAACCTACTGTTAATGAGCTGGTAATTATCTGCGAGTACAGGTTATTTATCTTAATATTTGAGCGGTTCTTTTTTATATTGATGAGGATCTTACCAATACCTTTTTCAATATGGTCGCGGTTGATAAGGTGCTGATAGGCAACTGTAAGAAAGATACCTAAGGCTGGCAAAAATGCGTAGGCGATGTGATAATAAAGATGTGAAGCGATATTCTTGCTTAACTCCTCCATTAAACCTACCACATACTTTAATAAAACCGCTGCCAGGCCGCCTACAAGGCCAACTACAACGCTACAATAGATCAGGAAATTTCGTTGAATATTACGCCTTAAACGCCATTGATTTATTTTGTCGGCGACTTTTTTTAGAGGTGAGATGTAACCAGGATATTGCAAAGTGTGGATTTTGATATTAATAAAAATTAATAAGCAGTATATTTGCTCATGATTTCTTCCCAAAGATATGATCTGAGAGGCGTATCTGCATCAAAAGATGATGTACATAATGCAATTAAAAACATTGATAAAGGTATTTTCCCGAAAGCATTCTGTAAAATAATACCTGATATATTAACTAACGACCCGGAACAGTGCAATATTATGCATGCTGATGGTGCTGGCACAAAATCATCACTGGCCTATACTTATTGGAAAGAAACCGGCGATATATCCGTTTGGCGCGGCATTGCACAGGATGCCATCATCATGAATATTGATGACCTGCTTTGCATAGGTGCTGTAGATAATATCCTTTTATCATCAACCATCGGCAGAAACAAAAATGTTATACCGGGCGATGTTATTGCAGCCATTATAAATGGCACAGAAGAAGTTTTAGCTGATTTAAGAGAAGCCGGTATAGGCATTTACTCAACAGGTGGTGAAACTGCCGATGTAGGCGACCTGGTGCGTACCATTATAGTCGACTCCACAGTCACCTGCCGCATGAAACGTGATGATGTGGTATCGAACCACCGCATAAAGGCAGGAGATGTGATTGTTGGCCTTGCATCATACGGACAGGCAACTTATGAAACAGAATACAACGGCGGCATGGGTTCAAATGGTTTAACATCTGCAAGGCATGATGTTTTCAATAAATCCATTGCTGAAAAATACCCTGAAAGTTACGACCAGGCCATACCTTATGAACTTATATTCTCAGGCAGTAAAAATCTTACCGACCTGATAGATATCGGCAACGGGCAATCGGTAACTGCAGGCAAGTTGGTATTATCCCCTACCCGTACCTACGCGCCTATTATCAAGGCGATACTTGACGGCTACAGAAGCCAGATACACGGCATGGTACATTGCAGCGGAGGCGCGCAAACTAAGGTATTGCACTTTATTGACGATTTACACATCATCAAAGACAACCTGTTTCCTGTACCGCCGCTATTTAAGCTGATACAGGAAGAATCAAAAACCAGCTGGCAGGAAATGTATAAGGTATTTAATATGGGCCACCGTATGGAGCTGTATGTGCCGCAGGAGATCGCCCAGCAGATCATTGACATATCAAAAAGCTTTAATGTTGACGCGCAGATCATAGGCCGCGTTGAAGCTGCCGAAAATAAACAGGTAACTATACGTTCGGAATTTGGCGAATTTGTGTATTAAAATTCTGTTCGATTTAGTTTAATCCTACTATAATAAAACAAAGAAAGCCCCGGGAGTTTCCCGGGGCTTTCTTTGTTTATGCTTGAATATTGTTACTGTTGAGCAACCCATGCTGTGCCACTCCATTGGAATAGCAATGATGTAGGCACATCAGCACTGCCTACATAAGCCGAGTAGGTTACTTTATAATTTGTATTTGTTTGTGGAGTTTGAAAATCCGCAGTTAACACTAAAATCATAGCCGCATCAAGTTGGGCTGTTGTCCATGCGCTTTCAAAGTCGCCATATGAACCAAGGTTTGTTAATTGGCCCGATGGAGCTACAGTTGAAGCAGCGATAAGTTTAATATCAGCAGCTGTGAGCGTGTAAGGTATAACTGGTAATGGTTGAACATATTGCCAAGCACCAGATTTCTTGATAAAGTTTAATGGGGCTGCAACCGAAGTTGTTGGAGCTACATAACTACTGCCGTTATATTCCAAAGGAATAACCCTTTGGTAGGTTCCTTTGTCTGCACCATAATAGTTAAAGCTAACATACTCAATATCACCTGCTTTAACAGTATCCTGAACAGTAAGGTCTGTTTTAAGCAATGCACCTAACATTGCAGGTAAAGTAGCATCATTGGTTGAAGTGAATTGATTGTATTTACCCAACCCATACACTGTATATTGTGCAGGAGTGATTGTATAGATCTGTTTCCAGGCACCATTCAGGTAAAGAAATGAATATGGAGGTGTTAACGTAGCCGGGTAAGGTGTAAAAGTTAACAATGCCAATTGGTTAGCAACCGGGGTAGGGTATTTGTAAGGCAACCATGCTAATACCTGTGCCAGGCTAAAATCAGTATATTTATTACCTGGTAATAACAAATAATCAGCTGCTGTAAGTGTGTAAGCTACATCAGCGTACACGCTGTCAGTCAATTTAAAAGTAGGTGCCGACTGAGTATAGGTTACCGCAGCTGTTGAATTATCCGCTGCTACCTTTGAAGGGTACTTAGCATTTAAAATAGTAGGGATGTAATTTTGCGCATCAGCAGCATTGTTAAAAGAGAATGATTTTGACGCATAAACTGTTGATGGAAGCAATGCATAATCAGAAGATGCAAGCGTGATATTGTAAGTTTGAACTGATGATACCGCCGGATATAACGGAACTATCGGCTGCTTTTGGCATGCAGTAAATGTTACTGCAACAAAAGCCATTAGATAAAATATTTTTTTCATATCAATAAATCTTTAAATGAATTCCTTTTAAAACTTAATTTTCAACGTGGTCATGTAAAACCTTGGTGCACCGTAGTCTACACCAATTGTTGGTGCTACTGGTTGCTTGCCTGTTGATGTGCCGGGGCTACCTGCTAAACGCTGTAAAGTACTTAAGCCCGGAGTTGGAGAGCTTTCGTAAGCATCGCTAATGTATTTGGTACCAAGTACGTTGTAAACGTTACCAATAAACTCAGCATCAAAACCAGCCATTTTAAAGCGGAATACAACATCAAAATCTAATGTACCGAAGTTAGGAATATCATATGGTTGGAATTCGCCCTGGGTAAAGCCATTTGCTGAACTTATTTTTGATGGGTTATACGCTGCATAATAGTGGCTGTAGTATAAATAATCACCTTCTAAAGTTAAACGCGATAATACCTTTACTTGCAAACTACCTGATGCAGTTGTTTGCGCGCTACCGGCACTTGGGCCACCTGTAACACCGCTACCTGTATCACCTATTTTTAAACCTTTTAACAACAATGAAGGTATTGTTGTAGAAGTGCTGCCTGTTTCTGAAGTAACTTGTACAGCACCTGTATTGCTGGTGTAGTAGTAATTACCCACCGAAAGCATACCACCTAATACCACACCTTGAATTGGGCGATATTTAGCCTCTGCTTCTACACCTTCGTGCATTTCATTCAATCCGGTTACGTTAGTATAAATAGGAGTTGGAGCACTTCCCTGGGTATATGTAGTAAATACTTGCGACCTATCCATGTAGCTGGTTCTGTAAGCATTTACCTTAGCTTCAAACTGAGAGCTTATGTAGTCATAACCAACTTCATAATCAAACAATTTTTCAGGAACTGCGCCTGTGTTGATTGTGTTGTTTTTGTTAAGGTAAAGGCTTCCTACCAGTGGTGCCCTTTGTATATAACCAATATTGGCATAAACACTGTTATGAGCATCTAAATTATAGTTAGCACCGCCTTTTGCCTGGTAACCTAAAAAGTTAACCCATTTGCTATCCTGGTTGCCCGGGGTATAGTTAAAATAGTCGATCCTACGGTTGCTGGTGTTGCTTCCTGATAATGTTAAGAATATATCAAGATCATTTTTGTTATACTCAGCCTGAGCGTAAGCACCTTCCGAAACTACATCATAAGTATAATCGTTGTTAAACTTCTGGCCAAATGTAGCCTGGTTGTTTTTATTATTGATGTTACCGCTAGCAATACCTGTTGAACTGCTAACAGTATAGGTATCTTGTATATAGGTTGATCCTAACAGGTTATCAGCTTTATCAAAGTGTTCGCCGGTGTAATCTCTCAGGTCAACACCCGCAAGATAAGTTATATCGTTAATTTTTTTCTTGATAGTGCTTATAATACCATATTGCTGGTGGTTGTTAACCACATCCTGCATGTATGCAGTTGCAGCACCGTTACCGCTTGCTGTATTGTTTGCTATATTTTTATCTTCAAGAGCATTAAAGTCTATCGGAGAATAAGTACCACCAGTTCTTGAAACTGTAGTAGCTTGGCCCGGAAGCAATGTTCCGTATGAACCTGCCAGGTAATCGGCAGCACCTGTTCCCCATGTACCGTAAGCTATGGTTGACCATGAAGTATTTTTATCAATATTCCAGTTGTAGTTGATTGAACCTAACGGCTTATTGTAATAGTTTTGCTCAGCACTGTATTGCTGGCCATTAAGATATCCCCAATCTGAGTTATACCTGGTGCCTTGTGGCGCATTTTGGAAAGTAGAAATATAGTTATAAGTATATTCCTGACCGTGCCTTTGTGAAGCACCCATGTAATTGATAGACAAGGTTTGATTTTTGCCTATGATTTTTGATATGTTGGCGAAATAGTTATAACCTGTATAATACTCACCTTCGGCACTCGGTGAATTACCTGTAGCTCTTGATAACAAGAATGAAGCCGCCCAGCCATCAGGGCTTAAACCCGTTGCATAAGATATTAATGTTTTTTGAGCGCCATAGCTGCCGATAGATTGTGATATGGTACCACCTTCTTTAATATCTGTGCTGCGTGTGCTGATATCAATAGTACCACCCATTGAAGGTACTGCTATAGTTGAAGCACCTAAACCACGCTGAACTTGCATTGAGGTAGTAACATCTTCTAAGCCAGCCCAGTCATTCCAGTAAATTTTACCGGCTTCAACATCGTTTACAGGTATACCGTTTATTAAAAGCGCAACGTTGTTGCTGGAAAAACCACGGATGTTGATCCTTGAATCGCCGTAACCACCACCGCCGCGGCTCACTGTTACACCCGGGGTCATTTTCATTAACTCCGGAAATTCAGCGCCTGCGCCATGCTCATCAATATAAACCTGACCTACTGATGAAGCAGCCACCGGTGTTTGCCTGTTTATTTTTAATGAAGGGTTGGCGTTTACCACAACTTCCTTCATTGCGGCTGAGTTAGGGCTGATGTAAATGGTACCGATCTTTGCATCAGTAACCTCAATTTCTTTTGATACGTAACCTACATAAGAGATTACCAGTGTTACTCCGCTTACTGAAGGAACTTTAATTTTAAATGAACCATCAAGAGCGGCTGATGTTGCATTTGTTGTTCCTTTAACCAATACGGTAGCGCCAATTAGCGGCTCCTTGGTTTGCGCGTCGAGTAATGTGCCCGTTATGTGTTCCTGGGCTGTTGCAACCTGTGCAAACCCCAAACACATTGTAAAAACGGAAATGAATAAAGAGAGTAAATACTTCCTCATGCTTTGCTTGTTTTTAAATGTAATAATGAAATCATGTTAATTCGAAGGCAAAGATAACTGAATGCCATACTCGCTATGTTAATTTCCTGTTAACATTTTTTATGATTTTATCAACATTTAAAGCACAAGTAATACAATCATTCAAAAAATACCCATTTTATATACAAAATTCGCATCAATTATCATTCAATTAATATTATCTAAACTATGAAGTAACAAATTTTTTACAATTGAATTACAATAAAATGGATTTTTCACAATCAAGCTAATTTGTATCAGTACCGCATTTTTAATAACCGGTTCATTATACTATAAATTAATAAGTTACAACATCCAACAAACATTATAAGTGAAATTCACATCTGCAATTGATAAGACAATATGATGCCCAACCTGCCTCTTATCAGATTATATCCTCAGCCTTTAAAAATATCCGCTACATTAAATAATTAACAAGGAAATGTTGCCTTACCATAACCGTAGTGTAACCAGCCGCTATACCCGATACAATCCCCACTATTCCTTATTGCATTTTGGGCCAATATCCATTTGTCTGCCCATTCTAATCATTTCAATATGGCTGGCAGGTAATTTTCGCATATCGCCCCTTTTGCGTAGCTTTGCCATAAAATCATAAAATACTATATATAAAAATATGAACTACGATGTAATTGTTATAGGGAGTGGCCCGGGTGGTTATGTAGCTGCCATTCGTGCTTCCCAACTAGGTTTAAAAACCGCAGTAGTTGAAAAAGAATCGTTAGGTGGTATATGCCTTAACTGGGGCTGTATCCCAACAAAAGCATTACTAAAAAGCGCACAGGTATTTGAATATTTAAACCATGCTGCCGATTACGGTGTTACCGTTGAAGGCGGCGATGTGAATTTTGAAGCCGTAGTAAAAAGGAGCCGCGGCGTTGCCGACGGTATGAGCAAAGGTGTTCAGTTCCTGATGAAAAAGAATAAAATTGATGTATTAACCGGCTTTGGCTCACTTAAAGGCAAAGGCACGGTTGAAGTTAAAGCTGCAAACGGCACTGCCCAATCTTATACTGCAAAACACATTATACTGGCAACAGGTGGCCGTTCACGCGAATTACCTAACATAAAACAGGACTACAAAAAAGTTATCGGTTACCGCCAGGCGATGGTATTGCCAAAGAAACCAAAATCAATGATAGTGGTTGGCTCGGGCGCTATAGGTATTGAGTTTGCTTACTTCTACAACTCAATAGGCACAGCCGTTACCGTTGTTGAGTATTTAGACAACATTGTACCGCTGGAGGATGAGGAAGTATCAAAAACCTTAGGCCGTATTCTTAAAAAATCAGGTATTAATATCCTTACCGGTTCAACTGTTGAATCTGTTGACAGCAGCGGCGACCTGTGCAAAGTAAGCGTAAAAACCGCTACCGGAACTGAAGTACTGGAAGCTGAGATCGTATTATCAGCCGTGGGGATATCAACCAATATTGAAGGCATAGGCCTTGAAGAAGCGGGGGTTAAAACCGATAAAGGTAAGGTACTTGTTGACGATTTTTACAAAACTAACGTTGAAGGCGTTTATGCCATAGGCGATATTGTTAAAGGACAGGCATTGGCCCACGTAGCATCAGCTGAAGGCATTATCTGCGTTGAAAAGATCGCGGGTCATAACCCAGAGCCTTTAAACTATAACAACATACCAGGCTGTACTTATTGCTCACCTGAAATTGCTTCAGTAGGTTACACCGAAAAAGCAGCTAAAGAAGCTGGTTATGAAATCAAGGTTGGTAAATTCCCATTCTCAGCATCAGGCAAAGCAAGTGCTGCCGGCGCTAAAGAAGGTTTTGTTAAACTGATATTTGATGCCAAATATGGCGAAATATTAGGTGCACACATGCTGGGCCATAACGTTACCGAAATGATTGCCGAAATAGTTACCGCACGCAAGCTGGAAGCTACCGGGCACGAGATCATTAAATCGGTACACCCACACCCTACCATGAGTGAAGCAGTAATGGAAGCTGCCGCCGAAGCGTACGGAGAGTGTATACACTTGTAAATTTAAAAGTCAAAAGTCAAAATTTAAAAAAAGACCGGTGGTTAATAACTATCGGTCTTTTTATTTGTTGATGAATTAGCTTTTCATTTTTGAATTTTTACTTTTGATTTTTGACTTAGCACATGAAGCTTCACACCATAGATACCGGTTTTTTTAAATTAGATGGCGGCGCTATGTTTGGCGTTGTACCCAAGGCCATCTGGAATAAAACCAACCCTGCCGATGAAAACAATATGTGTACCTGGGCCATGCGTTGTTTACTGGTTGAGGATGGCGACCGGCTGATATTAATTGATACAGGCATAGGAAATAAGCAGGATCAAAAATTCTTTAGTTATTATTATTTGCATGGCGATGCCAATATGGATAAGTCGCTTGCGACTAAAGGCTTTCACCGGGATGATATAACCGATGTATTTTTAACCCATCTGCACTTCGACCATGTTGGCGGTGCTGTTATAAGAGATGGTGAGAAATTAGTCCCCGCCTTTAAAAATGCCACCTATTGGAGCAATGAAAATCATTGGGAATGGGCCGTAAACCCCAACGACCGCGAGAAGGCTTCATTCCTGAAAGAAAACATATTGCCCATACAGGAAAGCGGACAATTAAAGTTTATTGCCGGTGATGATGGCGTACAATTCACACAAGATTTCAGCATAAAATTTGCATATGGGCACACCGAAGCTATGATGCTGCCGCTGATAAACTACAAAGGCAAACAGGTTTTGTATATGGCCGATCTGCTGCCTTCTGTTGGTCACTTGCCCATGCCATATGTAATGGCTTATGATATGTTCCCGTTAAAAACTTTAACAGAGAAGAAGATCGTTTTAACAGAAGCACTGGAAAAGGAATATATATTATACTTAGAACACGACCCCATAAACGAATGCTGCACCCTGCAGCAAACTGAAAAAGGGATAAGATTAGGTGATACTTTTAAGCTAAGTGAACTGTAGTTCAGGCATTAGAAGTGTTTTAATAAATCGCCAGGGTAAATTATTTAACAAACTCAAGGATATCACCCGGCTGGCAATCCAACGCTTTACAAATGGCTTCAAGAGTTTCAATACGTATAGCCTTTGCCTTACCTGTTTTTAATATGGATAAATTAGATATGGTGATACCTACCCTATCGCTCAATTCATTAAGCGACATCTTTCTTTTGGCCATCATTACATCAAGGTTAATAATAATTGGCATAGCTTAGATGGTTAATTCCTGTTCTTCCTTTAATTGTGCACCTTGTTTAAACGCTTCGGCAATTATTAGCACTAATAATCCGCAAATGAGTACCTCAAAATCATAAGCCGATGCATTTAAAATGGTCACAGGTGAATTTATGAGGCTTTTGCTAATGTAAAAATCTGTTTGCTGAAAACAATAATTCACAATAGTATAAACAATCAATAATAAACCTATCCTACTAATCATTTTCAAACGCCTACTCTCAAAAATTGAACCCTCATAAATACTATAAATAACCTTGTTAATAATATATGCAACGCCTCCAAGTACAATAAAACAGGCAAAAGCCAAAATAATATCTAGTGCAGAAAGCCATGCAGGTGTATTTATATATTTAGCGTTCACTCTTACATTGGCACTAACGCTGATATCTTCGAGTGAATAATCAGCGTTGAGTCTCCTGTTTCCATCCCTGGCGCCAACAATTAAATGAGGATCTATAGTTGCACCCGGGATAACCGAAGTAATACCGCCCACCTTGTCCACATCACCGCTAATACCATCCATAAAACCTTTGTAAAGCCCCGGGGCAGCATTCTGAAAAAACAATGCGGCAAATACTATATATACGGCTACTTGCAATAATCTAACTTTTTTCATTGTAAAATATTTAGCGATACAAATCAAGGTTTAATTTATTGCAATTCAAAATATTTTTATCGATTTACAATAAATATTAATTGCAAATCGTCTCTACCAATGTAAGCAGTGTTTACATAACAAGACTTGTGGAAAAACTTTTTTGGGTTGGAATTATGTAAAAACAATATATTTTGTATCTTGAACACGATCCGATTAATGAATGCTGCTTATTGAAGCAAACAGAAAAAGGGATAAGGATAAACGAAAAATTTAACCTAAATTATATATAAAACCGAGGCAACATCACACCACAAAAACCGTGCAATAAATCGCATGTAATCAATATAATACACCTCTTTTTTTAATATAAATTTAAGTGAAAATTATCACAACAATTTCGTACCTTTGCACGTTCAATTTTAAAAGTAAGAATAGAGGTTTTAAAATAGATGAGACAACTCAAAATAACACAATCCATAACCAATCGTGAGTCACAATCTCTTGATAAATACTTGCACGAAATTGGTAAAGTTGACCTGATAACAGCCGAAGAAGAAGTAATATTAGCCCAAAAAATACGCGAAGGCGACCAGGCTGCATTAGAGCGCCTTACTAAAACCAACCTTCGCTTTGTGGTGTCTGTTGCTAAACAATATCAGAACCAGGGATTAACCCTGGGCGACTTAATAAATGAGGGTAACTTAGGCCTTATTAAAGCAGCCAAGCGTTTTGATGAAACAAAAGGTTTCAAATTTATATCATACGCCGTATGGTGGATCCGTCAATCAATTTTGCAGGCTATTGCCGAACAATCACGTATTGTACGTTTACCTTTGAACCAGGTAGGTTCGTTAAGTAAAATAAGCAAAGCTTTTTCAAAACTTGAGCAGGAATTTGAGCGTGAGCCTTCACCAGAAGAACTTGCTGATATGCTGGAAACAACTGTTGATAAAATATCTGACACGCTGAGCAACTCAGGCCGTCATGTATCAATGGACGCTCCGTTTGTACAGGGTGAGGAAAACACATTGCTGGATGTACTGGAAAACCAGGAGCCAAATACCGATTCAATTTTAATTAATGAGTCGCTATCAGAAGAAATAAAACGTTCATTATCTACACTTACCGAGCGTGAGCGCGAGATCATCGTATTATTTTTTGGCTTAGGATCTAATCATCCGCTTTCACTGGAAGAAATAGGTGAGAAATTTAACCTGACCCGTGAGCGTGTAAGACAAATAAAAGACAAAGCGCTGCAACGCCTGCGCCATACTTCAAGAAGTAAGATATTAAAGTCATATTTGGGTTAATAAACGCAAATAGGTGTCTGTATGTGGATACGGATGAAAAAGGTCCCGCTGTAATAGCGGGACCTTTTTTTGTTATACCTCTCGATGTCATTGCGAGCGATAGCGCGGCAACCTCGTCGCTTGCATATTGAACGGGACGAGGTTGCTTCGTCGTCCCTCCTCGCAATGACATTTTTTATAGTCCCTTCAAAACCCCAACGGCATACTCAACCTGCTCCGGGTGCACATCCAGATGCAACACAAAGCGTATGCGGTGACTATCGGTCGGTAATGCCTTAATACCATGCTCGGCAAGCTTTGCTAACACTAAAGCGGCAGGTTCAACAGTATCAAACAAAACAATATTGGTTTCGGCTGGTAAAACATTACTAACCCATGGGCATTGGGTTAATGCTTCGCTTAGTATTTGCGCGTGAGCATGGTCTATCTTTAACCTTTCCACATGATGATCGAGCGCATAGATACCAGCCGCGGCTAAAAACCCTGCCTGGCGCATACCACCGCCAAAAACCTTGCGTATGCGGCGTGCATATTTAATGGTAGTCTTATCAGCCAAAAACACTGAACCAACCGGCGCGCCTAATCCCTTTGATAAACAAACCGATATCCCATCAAAATACTGTCCATATTCAGCAGATTTATCACCAGTGTGTACAATGGCATTGAAGATTCGCGCACCATCCAGGTGCAATTTCAAATCTTTATTAACACACAGTTCAGCAATGGGCTTTATCTGCGCCAGCGTATAACAACTGCCGCCACCTTTATTAACCGTATTCTCTAAGGCCACCAAGCTGGTATGCGGGTAGTGTATATTTTCCGCATTGATTTCCGGTTCTATCATCTCCGCAGTGATAATGCCACGGTAACCATTCAACAAACGGGTTGATACAGCCGAATTAAAAGCTATCCCCCCACCCTCGTAACGATAAATATGCGCGGTTTGGTCGGCAATAAGCTCATCAAGCGGTTGAGTGAAGCATTTTATGGCTATCTGGTTGGTCATGGTACCTGAGGGGCAAAAAATTCCAGCTTCCATACCAAACATAGCGGCGGTCTTTTCTTCAAGCTGGTTTACGGTTTCATCTTCGCCAAAAACATCATCACCAACTTTAGCATTCATCATGGCATCCAGCATTGCGGGTGTTGGTTTTGTAATAGTGTCGCTACGGAGGTCAACGGTCATATTATTTCCTTTAAAATTACGTTATTTGTATTTTACATTATATGCGCCCAATTTTAATCATTTTATTTTTTATGCTGATAGGTGTATCAGCAAAATCACAAAGCTGGGAACCCGGCTATTTTTATGATGTTAAAGGCAATAAAGAAGTTGGCCTGATCAGGTATAAAGGCTCCGGAAACGGCCCGATTAAAGATGAGGGCTTTATTGAATTTAAAGCAGACAAAAAGGCCAACACAACAGCGTTAAGCGCCAGCGACCTGAGCTCATTTGTTATGGGCAGGGATAGCTTTGTAGTAGCTGCCGCGCCACGATCAGGAGCATGGTCGAAAAACGAAATTGATTTTGTGCTGGTGGCTGTGGATGCTGACAAGGAAGATGCCAAGCTCTATATGTTTGAAGGTAAAGTTGGTGGCGGAGGCGGTGGCGTACAGCCAAGCGTAGGTATTGGTATAGGCGGTGGTTTTGGCGGCGGTGGTGGCGGCTTCGGCGGTGGCATAGGCGGAGGAATTTCAATTCCATTAGGCGGTGGTGGTCATAAAGCAACCAGTTATTTTTATGGTAGGAACACAGCTGAAATGAAGGAATTAACCCCGGCGAATTTCGTAGATGTAATGAGCAATATTTTGGGTGATGAGCCTGAAATTGTTGATGATCTACATCAAAATAGATACAGCTTAGGCAATATTGGCAAACTGCTTGATAAGTTTTATAAGCTACAAGCTGAGCACGGAGCACAGAATTAGAATCAAGATGTAAGAGTCAGGAATCAGGAAAAAAATGCAGCTTCCTGATTCCTGACTCTTAATTCCTGGCTCTTTTCCTAATGCAGCTTCCTGATTCTTGACTCTTAACTCCTGACTCTTCACACTAAATGCTTTGCGCTATAACAAACCCGCTGGCCCATGCCCATTGGAAGTTGTAGCCGCCCAGCCAACCGGTAACATCCACGCATTCGCCGCCATAGTACAGGCCGGGTATCTTTTTAACTTCAAGGGTTTTGGAGGATAGCTCATCGGTTGATACACCGCCGCGCATAACTTCGGCTTTATCATAGCCCTTATCCCCTGCAGGTTTCACCTTAAATTCGTGGATCAGACTGTGGATATTTTCAATATCTGCTTTGGTTAACGACGCCAGGTTCTTTTCAACAGGCAGCTTATCACTCAATGCCTCGGCAAATTTGCGGGTATATAAACCAGCAAGGTAAGCCAGCAGCATCTTTTTACCATTCACTTCTTTTTCCTGCTGTATCAATTCCGCAATATCCTGATTGGGTAAAAGATCGATATAAATAAACTCGCCCGGTTTCCAATAGGATGATATTTGCAGTATGGCAGGCCCGCTCAATCCCCAATGGGTGAATAAAATATTTTCATCAAAGCTGATCCTGTCGTTCCATACCCGACAAAAAATACTATTGCCTGATAATTGCTCATACCATGGCTGATCCTTCCCGGTAATGGTTAATGGCACTAAGGCTGGCGCAGTTTCATTAATTTTCAGGTCGAATTTGCGTGCTATGCTTAGGCCAAAATCTGTTGCCCCTATTTTGGGGATCGGTAATCCTCCTGAGGCAATTACCACTTTTGGCGCTTCAATGGTGTGTTCTTTTCCGTTCCTTTCATAACTGATATGGAACCCATTATCTGTTTGCCTGATGTTTTTAACCGTAGTATCACACTGGATCTCCTGCCCTAATTCATAACACAGATTAGTAAAAACCTTAACCACATCGCGGGCATTATTGCTTGTCGGGAATAACTGTCCCAATGTTTTTTCCTGACCCTCAATGCCATAGGTTTCAAAAAATCTAACGGTATCATCCACCGTCCACTGCGCAAAGGCTGATTTAGCGAAATGCTCGTTAGCCGAGATAAATTGCTGTGCCGAAGCATACAGGTTGGTATAATTACAGCGCCCGCCCCCACTGATCAGGATCTTGGCGCCTACCTTATCGTTCCGCTCCAGTATCAATGTGCGTTTACCTAAAAAACCTGCTTGCACGGCGCACATTAGTCCGCATGCACCTCCGCCAATAATTATAGCGTCAAAATCTGTTTGTTTTATTAAATTTGTTGCCATGGGCGATGTTGTGCAAATATCAGAATTTGGAAAGATACTTATCTTTTTAATAACAGGAATAATACTGGTATGCCTAATATTTTTTGTAAACCGGTTAATGTCGCCAAATCACCCCAATGCTGAGAAATTAAGTTCGTACGAATGCGGTGAAGAACCAACAGGCAGCGCATGGCTGCCATTCAACTCCCGTTTTTATGTAATAGCCCTGGTTTTCCTGCTTTTTGAGGTGGAGATGGTGTTCGTTTTCCCCTGGGCTACGGTATTTGGCAGTCATGAGATCAATAATGTCGATGCACGGTGGGGTATGCTATCGCTGATAGAAATGTTTGTTTTTTTAGGCGTGCTGATACTGGGTTTAGTATATGTTTGGTGCAAAGGCGACCTCGACTGGATAAAACCAAAGCCCATCACTCCAACAACTGATGTAAACATCCCTACATCGTTATACGATCAGCTGAATACCGAGCAAAGCGCGTACGTCGTAAAGCAATTCAGTATGGAGGCAACACCTGCAATAGCCGCTATTGAAACACCTGCCACACCAACTGCACAGCCCATCAGGAAACCCATGTTTAAACCAACTTTTAAAAAGGCAAGCGATGAATGATATAACCAGCGAAAGTGGTGGCATGATGGTTACCAAAATGAACGACCTGCTCAACTGGGCACGTTTATCATCCCTATGGCCCCTGAGCTTTGGTATTGCCTGTTGCGCCATTGAGATGATGGGTTCATTCGCCTCTACATATGACCTCGACCGCTTTGGCGTTTTCCCGCGACCGTCAGCACGCCAGGCAGATGTGATCATCATAGCAGGTACCGTAACCTTTAAAATGGCCGAGCGCATTAAACGCCTGTACGAGCAAATGCCCGAACCCAAATATGTGATCTCGATGGGATCATGCTCCAACTGCGGCGGCCCCTACTGGCAGCACGGCTACCATGTGGTAAAAGGCGTTGACAGGGTGGTACCTGTTGATGTGTATGTACAAGGTTGCCCCCCACGCCCCGAGGCGCTGATTGGAGCTATTTTGGAGTTACAGAAGAAGATTGAAGGAGAAACGTTGGCGGGGAATACTGCAACGAAATTAGAAAGTCAGGAAGCCATCTGATCGACTTGCAAAAGCAACCTTAGAACGCCAAAAAAATGTTTAATCTGACAAAAATAGATATTGACAAGGTTGTTAAATTCTGGGATTGGTTTAAATCTGTTTCAAACGATTTAATTCTTAATCCTACAAGAAATGACCTAACAAATCAAATAGATAATCATGTTAGTCAACTTGGGCATTTTGATTGGGAAATAGGTGCTTGGGATGAAAACCTATTTTATTTTGCGATATCGCCAAACCTGGACTCTAACAAATTAGATCTTACTCGCCAAATTATTAAATATGCCCCTTTGTGTAACGGATGGTGTTTTCTTCCCTCCAAGCCGCCTAAAGAATGGCAAGGAATCTGGAAAATGAAAAATGAAATGGGGACAGAAATTTGGATTAACTCAAGTAATTGGAAATATATTCTATACGCATTTGAGGACAAGACATTTGATATGGATATTATGGTTGATGACATCAATGGCAATGATGAGACAGTCAACATGGCTATTGATATTGCGCTAACTGGATTTTTAGGTGAAGAAAAGTTTATGAGTCTGATTAAAAATATTAGCATAATTAATTCTGATGAAGAATTTAGCGAGAAAGCCACATCCATTAAATACATAGCAAAACATATCGAGAGTATACTCATTAATACAATTTCTTAAATCCATCATCCCTAATTCTTGCGTTAGGGACAGAAGTGGATACCGGCCTAGTGCCTAATGCCTGCAGGCGTATAAACGGATGGCCCGGGCCGAAGGCAACGCCCAAAATATCTGAACCCGAATTTAAAGAATTAAGGAATTTATGGAATTCTGTTCATTCGAAAATTCATAAAATTCCGGTTCAAAAAATTGATAAATATAAGTAGCATAAACGCGCTCCGTTTGACTCACCCCGACTACGCTTCGCTGGTCGACCCTCTCTTCCGCAAGCGGCAAAGAGGGTAAATCCGTAAGAAAAGTCCATTCTTTATAGCATTTTTATCACATTCTGGTCATCCTTTAAATCCCACAAATCCTGGTTCCAAAATTCCTCTCAAAATCGTATCTTTGCGCCAAATGATAGCTATAAATAACCTTACGTTTGAGATTGGTGCAAGAGCCTTATATGATGAAGCTAACTGGCATATAAAACCCGGAGAAAAGATAGGCCTTATTGGCGCTAACGGAACCGGTAAAACCACGCTGCTTAAAATGATTGTAGGCGAGTACAAACCTACATCGGGCACCATATCAATGGCTAAGGACCTGACCATGGGTTACCTGAACCAGGATCTGCTATCGTACTCTTCTGATAAAACGATATTACACGTGGCGATGGAGGCTTTTGAGCGCCAGAACCAATTGCATGATGAAATAGAAGTACTGCTAAAAAAGCTGGAAACTGAGTATACTGAAGATTTACTGCACAAACTGAGCGACAAACAACATGAGTTTGAAGTGCTTGACGGTTACAGCATTGAGTATAAAGCGCATGAAATTTTAGCCGGTCTGGGTTTTAGTGATGCTGAAACACAGCGCAAACTCAGCACCTTTTCGGGTGGATGGCGTATGCGTGTGATGCTGGCTAAAATACTTTTACAGGCACCTGATATTTTATTGCTGGACGAGCCTACCAACCACTTGGACTTACCATCCATCCAATGGCTGGAAGATTATCTGAAAGCTTTTGACGGCGCGGTGATCATCGTATCGCACGATAGATGGTTTTTGGATAAGGTAATTAACCGTACGGTTGAATCGCGCAAAGGGAAATTGACCGTTTACGCGGGCAATTACTCTTTCTACTTAGAAGAAAAAGCACAGCGTGAAGAAATTCAGCGTGGTGAGTTTAAAAACCAGCAATCAAAAATTAAACAAGAGGAACGCTTGATCGAGCGTTTCCGCGCTAAGGCATCCAAGGCAAAAATGGCACAATCGCGTATCAAGGCTTTGGATAAACTGGAGCGTGTGGATGATGTGGATGATGATAACCCATCGGTTAACTTCAGCTTCCGTTTCTCTAAACAATCGGGCAGGCACGTGGTAACTTTAGAGGATATCACCAAAAAATACCCTGCTATTGATATTTTGGACCATACCGAAGCCATTATTGAAAAAGGTGATAAAATTGCCTTGATCGGTGCCAATGGTAAAGGTAAATCAACCCTATTACGTATTGTTGCCAGTGCTGATAAGGACTTTACCGGCAAATTTGAAACCGGCCATAACGTTACCCAAACCTTCTTTGCGCAGCATCAGTTGGAATCACTTCACCTGGAAAGTCAAATTTTACAGGAACTACAAGCATTTGCGCCTAAACATAACGAAACTGAACTACGTTCGATATTAGGTTCGTTCTTATTTACCGGTGATGATGTTTTCAAAAAGATTAAAGTGCTTTCGGGTGGTGAGAAATCGCGCGTGGCTTTGGCTAAGGCTTTAACTGCCGATGCCAACTTCCTGATACTGGATGAGCCTACCAATCACCTTGATATTGCATCGGTGAACATATTAATACAAGCTTTAAAGCAGTTTGAAGGCACACTAATAGTAGTATCACACGATAGGTATTTCCTGGATAATGTGGCCAATAAAATATGGTTTATTGAGGACCAGAAAATAAAGATCTACCCGGGTACTTATGCCGAATACGATGAGTGGCAGGCTAAACGCAAGCTTGAACTAAAAGGCGCTCCAGCACCTAAGGTTGAAAAGAAAGAAGAAAAAAAGCCTGAGCCTGTTAAAGAGCAGAAACCGCAATCAGAAAATAAATTTCAGCAGCTGAAAAAACTGAACCAGGATCTTTCAAAAATGGAAGAGCAAATGAGCGAGCTTGAACGTCAGGTAAAACAGTTTGAAGCTCAATTGGCAGATGAAAAGCTCTATAGCGATGCCCACAAATCCAAAGAAGTAACCCGGAATTACGAAGCGAAAAAACTGGAACTGGGCGCCGTACAACTCCGCTGGGAAGCTTTGGCTGAACAGATCATGGAACTGGAAGCGTAATAATACTTATATTGCCTGCATAAATCTCTGTGTCGCTTTGTGAAAACTTAGTATCCTTTGTGGTTAATTATTCTACCACAAAGATCACTAAGATTCTCACAGAGACCACTAAGGCAAGTATTATTTTTCCATTATGAACAGGTACCTAAAAGTATTTTTGCTGCTGCTTATATCTGCAAAGGCATCCGCCCAAACCCCGCAATACGATAACAACGTTTTTAACCCGGCTATAAAAAGCATTCAGTTTTATAACACCAAAAAGAACCCATCATTTCCGCTCATTAAGCTAAACTCCGGCGAACAGGTTGAGCTTGAATTTGACGACCTGCGTGGCGGATCGCATTATTACTATTACACCCTTGAGCATTGCGATGGCGACTGGAACTCATCCAACCTATCACCTACCGAGTACCTGAAAAGCTTTAATGACGATAAGATCCTGGATTACAGCTACTCATCGGCCACCTTTCAAAAATACACCCATTACAGTATCAAATTCCCTAATGATAACATAGCGCCCAAAATATCAGGCAACTATATTTTAAAAGTTTATGAGGACGACGATCAAACCAAAATGATACTTACCCGTAAGTTTTATGTGATAAACGATCAAATATCGATCAGCGCTAACATTGTCCCTTCGGGCGATATCAGCAGCAGGCAAAGTAATCAGAAGATCAATTTCCAGCTCAATTACGGCGCGTTAAAAGTGCAGAATCCTAACACCGATATCCGCACCTGGGTAATGCAGAACGGGCGCGATGAAACCGGGCAGTTTACTACACAGGTACAGTATATCCGTGGCACACAGCTCATCTATGAGGATTTGAGCACCAATGATTTTCCCGGCAGGAATGAATTTCGCCACTTTGATTTCCGCAGCTTGAAATTAAACTCTGAAAACGTAGCACACATTTACAAGGATACCGCCAACACAGTGGTAATGCTAACTGATAAGAGCCGCAACAACCCCAATTATAGTTTTTTTTATGACAATGACGGCAAGTACTATATCCTTAACCAGGAAGGCTCCAACCCTACCTTAGATGCGGATTATGCGCACCTCTATTTCAGTTTCAATACAACCAAAACAGATGCTGATGGCTCATTATACTTAGTAGGTAAATTCAACGATTACAAGCTGGATGAGCACAGTAAAATGGATTATGATTCGAGGGGTAAATTCTACAGTCACCTTTTCCTGAAACAGGGCGTATATGATTACATATATATATGGGTTGATAACACCACAAAAAAACCAGATGATATTATTTTCGAGGGTTCCTATTTTGAAACGGAGAATAATTACCAGTTACTGGTTTATTACCATCCGCCTACGGCGAGATGGGAGGAATTGGTGGGGTATAGCATACTAAACAGCACAAAGAAGTAAGAACCGGGATTTAGGATTTGCCTAATGTTGCCAAGCAGGAACACTGCTTTATAACCAATCGTCATTGCGAGGAACGAAGCAATCTCTATACTATACAGAGGAAATATATCATGTGGAAAGAAACTTACGAAGTTTTGACTCCCTTATAAGCCTATGTAGAGATTGCTTCGTACCTCAATGACGTGCGGAGAATTTCACACAAAATGCGTGAAAACAAAAAAGCCGCCAGTGAAACACCGGCAGCTTAAATAATCTTAAAAATCTATAAAATCCGTTAAATCTTAGTTCTTATTCAAATTCGGCAGATCATTATTGCCTTTTAAATACTTTTCCAAGTAATAAAAGCTCAGTTCATTTATTAATAACCTGCTTTCGGTATTATAACCTGCCCCGTGCGCGCCTGGCGGATAAATACGTAGATCAGCATCTTTACCGGCATTGGTTAGGGCAGTTAACAATTGCATGGTGTTAGCAGGATGCACGTTATCATCACTCATGGAGTGGATCAGGAATAAATGATCCTGCAGCGCTGAAGCATGGGTCATGTCGGAACTGTTTTTGTAGCCCTCTGCATTATCCCCTGCTGTACCCATGTAACGTTCGGTGTAAATATCATCATACAAACGCCAGTCGGTAACCGGTGAATTGGCTATACCCACCTTAAACACGCCCGGGTGGGTAAGCAAAGTGTAGGTAGTGCTGTAACCACCGTAGCTGCCACCCATAATAGCCATATTTTTGCCATCTACATAAGGTAAAGTAGCCATATATTTTGCGGTGGCTACAAAGTCATAGCTTTCATATTTACCCAATTGCTTGTAAACAATTTTCATAAAGGCGCTGCCATAATTGGCATTGCCACGGTTGTTTACGTTCACTACAATATAGCCATTCTGCGCAAGCCATTGTTCTGATGTAGCATCAGAGAATTTATTAAATACGCCATGAGATTCCGGGCCGCCATAAACAGATAATACAACCGGGTATTTTTTAGTTGGATCAAAATTAAACGGCTTTATCATGGAGCCATCTAACTCGGTACCATCTTCTGCTTTAAAGTGGAAAAGCTCAACCGGTGAGTAAGCATGTGTATCTAAAAAGTCGCTTACACCTTTGTTAGCTTCCAGTAATTGCAGGGTTTTGCCTTTGTCATTACACAAAGCAATTTGCGTTGGCGTAGTAGTATTGCTGTACTTATCTATATAATACTTTGTATTTGGCGACATATCAATATCATGAAACCCTGGTACCGGGTTCAATCTTTTCTTATCGCTGCCATCGTATTTTATAGAGTAGAACTGCTGCTCAAGCGGTGATGCTTCTGCCGACAAATAATAGATAGTTTTATTAGCAGGGTTGATACCGCTTACTTTAATCATATCCCAGTTACCTTTGGTCACCTGGTTGATCAGTTTCCCATCATAGCTATAACGGTAAATATGGTAATAACCTGAACGATCAGACACCCAGAAAAACTCTTTTGTTTTCTCAGGGAAATACAACATATCATTTACATTGGTGTAAAAGTTTGATATTGCTACCCATGTAGTGTTCTTCTCTTCCAGAACCACATGATGATCACCGGTTTTCACATTGAAGAAATACAGCTTCATGTCGTTTTGCGCACGGTTTAAAGTAACCATTGCCAAAACATCGGGATCACTTGTCCAATAGATACGCGGGATATAAAAATCGCCTGTTTCATCCGGCGATAGCCAAATTTTTTTGCCTGAGTTTACATCAATAACACCTATCCTTACCTTCGGGTTCGGATCGCCTACCTGTGGTATGGCTATGTGCAGGATATTCGGATGCTGGCCTTCGAAATTAGTCATCTGAAAATCGGGCACCTTGCTATCATCAAATTGCCAAAAGGCCATATATTTATTGTCGGGCGACCAGTTCCAGGCCTGGCTTACTTCCAGTTCTTCTTCATAAACCCAGTCACCATGACCGTTAAAAACCCCGTTTTCGCTGGTGCTGTCGTGGGTTAGTTGCTGTTCCTGGCCGTTTGCGAAACTGTAAACAAACATATTGCCATCGCGTTCGATCCCAACCTTGGTACCATCGGGCGATAACTCTGCAGAGCGCGCATTTTTAGCAGCTACTTTCAACTCTTTATTAGCCAGATCATAGATATAATAGTCTGACACACCTGACCGGCGGTAGATCTTCCTGAAATTGGTTTTAAAAACAAGATGCTGTGCATCTTTAGACCATTGGAAAGATTCATATTTAAAAGCTGCGGTGTCACCCGGAAGGGTCATGCCCTTACTTATGAAAACATTATGTTCTTTTAATGTTGCGGGATCTTTAATATTGATGGAATCACCGGCTATAAAGGAGTATTGATTACCACCATTTATCCAGTTAACACTGCGTGGGCCCGATTTGCCTTTTAATTTGCGCCCTGCTGCCGAAGCATCAGCTAAACTACTGTAAGTTGCTTTGTTTTGCGCTATTGATTGATGAGGCCATAGCATGCCCGAAACGCAAAGGCACATGAAAGCGCCCTGCCAGAACTTTTTATTCATAATGAGGAGTTAAAAACTCGCTAAAGCTAATAGAATTCTCTTATATGAACAACATATAACCAAATTGTTATACTTAGTTTTTTCAGCTTTAAATGTATATTTACAGCTAAAATAACCGACCAATGCAAGGAAAAAGTCCGCAGGAATCATATACGATAATGAATGAGCTGGTATTACCCAATGATACCAATACGCTGAATAACCTGATGGGTGGTCGCTTATTACATTGGATGGATATTGCAGCGGCTATATCGGGCCAGAAACATTGCAACCGTATAGTGGTAACCGCTTCGGTTGATAATGTATCCTTTAAAAGCCCTATAAAACTGGGCGACGTGATCAGCATTGAGGCCCGGGTTACACGAGCCTTTAATACCTCGGTTGAGATCAGGATGGATGTATGGGCACAGAATATTCCATCGGGCACGAGGGTAAAAAGCAACGAAGCTTATTATACCTTTGTAGCACTCGATTCAAACGGCAATACTGTATCAGTACCTGAACTGATACCCGGAACAGACGAAGAAATAGCTTTGTATGATGGCGCCCTTCGCCGCAGGCAATTGCGCCTGATATTAAGCGGCAAAATGAAACCTGATGATGCTACTGAACTAAAGGCCTTATTTTTCGCTGCACAACAATAGCATAGCAATATGGCCGCCAAAAAAGCACTCCCCTCGCCTATTACCATACTTTTTATAGTTATTGTTATAGCGGCTATTGCAACATGGCTTTTACCCGCGGGCGAGTACAATTCGCTTGCTTATAGTAATAACTCTTTTACCGTGTCGACTGCTGGCGGAGATAAAATACTGCCCGCCACCCAACATACACTGGATAGCCTTAAAATATTGATCACACTTGATAAATTTAAAAGCGGCGACATATTTAAACCCGTTGCCATACCCGGCACTTACCATAAAATTAAAAGCAATAAACAAGGCTTTGCAGATATAATAGAAGCGCCCGTGAAGGGTTTGTATGATTCCAGCGATATTATCTTCTTCCTGCTTTTTATAGGTGGCTTTATAGCTGTTTTACAGGAGACGGGAGCATTAGAGCAAGGTGTTGCCGCGTTGTCCTATCGCATGAAAGGCCAGGAAGCATGGCTTATAATCATTATTACTTTCTTTTTCACCTTCTGCGGCGCAGCCGAGGGTATGGCTGAGGAAGGGCTTGCTTTCTACCCCATATTGGTACCGCTTTATTTAGCTGCGGGCTATGACCTGCTGGTGCCACTGGCGGTAATATTTGCCGGTACCAATACTGGCAACATGGCATCGTTCAGTAATCCATTCTCTACAGTTATCGCCTCCAACGCGGCGGGCATCAGCTGGACGGATGGCTTTACAGAGCGCGTACTTTTCTTTGCAATAACTACAGCTATTACCATCTGGTATATTGTACGTTACGCCCAAAAGGTAAAAAAGAACCCGGCTGCCTCGCTTGTTTACAGGTTTGATGGCGCTGTTACCTCACCATTTGCAGCTCTTGAACATATAAAGGGCGCAAAAGTAAAACTGGGAGCAAAAAATGGCTTACAGATCTTTATTTTCCTCGCAGCTATCGGCCTGATGATAGGTGGATTTATTGCGGGCTGGTCGATGACAGCGGTAACAGCTTTATTTGCAGTCGCGGCGGTACTAATGGCTGTTATAGGCCGGATAAAGGAAAAGGTATTTATTGAAAAGTTTGTTGATGGTGCCAGATCGTTATTGTCAGTAGTACTAATAGTTGGCGTGGCCCGTGGCGTTACCTTTATTTTAAACGATGGCCATATCAGCGGTACATTGTTGTATTACTCGGCTATGCTGGTAGGTAAAATGCCCGGGGTTGCCTTTATATTAATGATGCTGGTGCTGTATATGGTATTTACGCTGTTCATTTCCTCATCATCGGGAATGGCGGTACTCACGATGCCTATATTCGGCTCGCTGGCGGTAATAATTGGCGTGCCGGGTAAAGAGATCGTTAATGCCTATCTCTTCGGTATGGGTATTATGGGGCTGGTCACGCCCACCGGTATGATGCTGCCATCACTGGATATTGCCAGGGTAAGCGTAAAGGCCTGGCTGCGCTTTGCCTATCCGCTGATGATCATATTACTTATTATTTCGGCGATATTTTTGGTGATTGGGGTATTGTAGGTTTGTTGGTGACAATACCAACAAAGAGCAGGTCGTTTTCTCCCTCATTGTCATTTCGAACGATAGTGAGAAATCTTTTACGTGCGACTCAACAAGCGTAATGCCAAGCGAAGAAGTTCTCTCACTAACGTTCGAGATGACAAATTTTGTAATTAGACTTACGAAGTTTTAAAAACTTCGTAAGTCTATCATTACCGTTCGGGATAACAATATTTAACAAATAATAACATTTCGGCACTAATATTTCCTTTTATAATTTCATTACATTTACCTAAACCTTACTGAATTATGAAAAGATACCTGCTGCTTTTCGCGATGCTTTCATTGCCATTTATTTCACGTGCCGATGTTAAGGATATAATGCCTGCCGATACCACCCTGCATATTGCTGCGCCGCATGATACCTTGCGGGATGGTTCATCCTACGAAAAAGCTATCATCATTGAAGCTACTACTGACTTTCAGGGTGTAAAGGATGAGTATGCCTGGCTAAGAAAAAATTATCCGGGCAGCAAAACTACCAAACAAGCATTAACCATGCACGATAAGAAATCATTTGACGTATTGAGTGTTGTTACTGCCGATGGCAAGGCGATAGAAGTGTATTTTGATATCAGTAAATCGTTTGGGAAGATGTGATTATAAAAATCATGTCATTACGAGGAGGAACGACGAAGCAACCTCTTCGCGTTCAATATGCAAGCGACGAGGTTGCCGCGCTATCGCTCGCAATAACATGTGGTGTTATAATGACAGGTTAAGAGTTACGCCATCTCCTCTTTCAATATCGCTAACGTATTTCCATTCTCCACATTCCCAAAAAAGGAAACCCCTCCCGCGCCATTTTTAAGTGCGTATTGGATACCCTGGCGAATCTCATCATCGCTTTTAAAATCGGATAAATATAAGCCTGCATACAGCGGGAACTTGCCTGCTAAAAAGTGGGTGCCTTCCTTAACTGCATCGCCTATCCAGCTTACCTTCTCTTTATAAAAACCGTGGTATATCATTGGGCAAACACCGTCGAGGTTCCAGTTTGTCCAGTCCTGCCTTACGTTGCGGCGGGCAACTTCGGGGGTTGGGAAAACGGCCGCGGTTATTTTTTTCTTTTTGCCATGGGCGATATCACAAAGGCTATTTACCACCCGGTTGATATTACCATACCTGAACAAGCGCCACGAAAGGCTGGCCGACGGATATTGTAGCGAGGTTACATCAATACCATACTGATCTTTAAAATGGCTCTGGCAAACATCGCAATAGCAGAAATCATAGGCAGGCAGTTCCGTGGTTTGGTCGAGATTATAATGCTCCCAAAGGTTTACCGGCAATATTACATCACAATAGCGCACATAATCCAAATGGATGCCATCTACATAATCTTTATTTAATATATCGGTTACTTGCTGCTCTAAATACTGCTGTACTTCGGGGCGCGATGGGCATAGCCAGCGGTAATAATCCACATACGGCGGATGATCGGCACATGATTCGCCATTCCTGTTCTTGCTGTACCATTCCGGGTGAACGGTTATCAGCTCGGCACGGTTAAAGGTCCACATCCAGCGGTGGGCTTCCAAACCCTGTGCTTTTACCGCGCGGAAATGTTTTTCGCTATCAGCCTCAAAAAAAACAGCGTGAATACCGGCTTCTTTAAAAGCGGCATAACGCTTGTTAAGCATCTCCGGCGTATCTTTTGGATCGGGACCTATCCATACCCAATTTTTCATTTTCTGCTTTTTGGGCGATGCCAGGTTTACAGCAGCATTAGTTGTTAACGATAGTTGGGTAGCTACCCCGGCCAGCAGACCGGTCTTTATAAATTCACGCTTATTCATCTGATTTGTAATTTATTGCCTGTATAAGTCCTTCGTGGTTAATAGTCCAGGTTATTTTATCCTTATCATCGGTAATTAGGCCCATAAACTGGTGTTTGGTAGCTTCCAGTTGCAACGTATTGGGCTTATCATTTACCTTTACCTTATCGGCTATGCCAAATTTATCGAGCGATAAAGCATATTCGCCATGCTGCCTGAACCATTCTCTTTGGCGGTAATAAATGAGCCATAAATAACGCTTTTGCTGCTCGGCATAGGGCATGGTAAAGGTAACACTGTCATTGCTTTTCGTAAATAACAAATATCCCCAACGTTCGGGCATATGCATATCAATAAGCCCCTGCGCCGACCATACCCAATTATGCTCCGGTTTATTATTACCCTTGCTATCCGTATCCTTTACATATTTACCGCTTATGGCTTTGGTATCCCATTCCACCCGCGAAAAATTGATGCGCCATAAGGTTCCGTCCTGTGGCGGCCGTGGCTGCCAGCCCACACTAAGTGATCTGAGCGGTATGGCCATTTCCACGGTCCAGCCCTTGTCCGTATCCGATGGGTCATTCACCGTACCCTGTACCTTAACTGCCGTACGCAAGCCTGTTGCATCCCAGCTCACCATAGGGTTACCGCTAACCTTGTAGGGTTTATTCAAAAACAGATCGAACATGGTATTTATGGCATTGATCTCCAATTCGAAATACTGGTGAGTAGTATTATTAGGGTTGATAAATACCTCAAAATCATTATCCCGAAAAACAATATCGTCATGATGTGCCTGGTAGGCCCATACGTTTGGCTCCTGCACTTTTGCAGCAATATACAGGCAAGTATCATCCCAAAGCATTTTCACCTGTGTTTTCAGGGATGGTTTAGGTTTCAGATCACCTTCAATATCTTGAAACTCATTCGTCCATGCTGCCTTTTGCCAAACCGCGTCATTAATATCACCATCAATTACCGGTGGCGCATCAACATGATGGATAACGTAATGACCGGGCACGGTAAAAAGATTTTCCAATCCTTTAAAAGGCGATTGGGCCATTGCCCCGCTTGCAGCACAAAAAATCGATCCTGTTATTAAGATACCTGTATAAAAGGTTTGTTTAAACCTGTGTTTATTAGCCATTGCGTTAAATTAGCATTTTTTACACAATTTAGCAGGAAGATACAACTATGTAGTACTTATTTAGGGTGATATGGCACTTAGCTTCCCAGTTCAATAATGCGGTCGAACTCCTCACGTTTAAGCCCCATTACCGACAAACGGCCCTGCCTTACAAGCCCGATATCTTTTAACTGCTCATCAGCCTTTATTTGCTCCAGGGTTACGGGATTTTTTAATGTTTCAACCGGTTCAAGGTCAACTACAACCCAGTTTGGGTCTTGGGTGGTTGGGTCCTGGTAAAACTCTTTGGCTACTTTGGCTATACCTACTATTTCCTTGCCCTCATTACTGTGATAAAATAACACCAGGTCGCCTTGTTTCATTTCTTTCAGGTTATTGCGCGCCTGGTAGTTACGCACACCATCCCAAAAGGTACGGCCATCCTGGTTAAACTTTTGCCAGCTATATTTTACGGGTTCACTCTTTACAAGCCAATAGTTCATTTGTATCAGTATTAAATTGAAGTAAAGATGTTAAAAAGAGATGATAGTTTATAGATGAATTTGTTTAGATGCAATCTACAGGCATAGTGGTTCGAAGTCAGGAGACTTCGAACAGCCGCCACTTGCATAGTTATTTAAAAACTGTTTTAATTACTGATCGACTCTCTCTTAAATCTTCGCTTATATTTTCGGGCGTATAATGATAATGATTGTTCATTTGAGTCACGATCTCCATTAGCTATCAACGATTTTTCCTGTATAGTGGTGCTGATAAGTATCCCCGCCGATAGTAATACTATATTTTTAATAATGTACTGGCCCAGCAAAGTTGGTGCAAACAGATTTGCTGTCCACGTTTCATCGGGGAAAAAGAATAGCGGCAACGCGGTGCCTGCCATCTGAAAATAAAGCAGCACCAGTATAACGCTCAACCTGCGTTTAAATATCAAGCCTAATCCGATAATACATTCCAAACAAGCCAGTATTGGAAGTGAGACTGCAGGTTTGACGTAGCCGAAGCTTAATTTCAAAACGGTTTTACCAGCTATGGCCTCAGCGGCGCTTAAGCCATGAAAGAACTTAAGCATCCCAAACCAAAAGAATATAATTCCGAGCGATACCCTTAAAATATTCATGCCATTCCTGGCTTTCCATTCAATAATAGTGGTATTAGCGGTTGCTATGCGTTTAACTGATCTGCGTATCATTTAGATGCGGCCATCATGGTTAAACTTTTGCACACTGTATTTTATGGATTCACTTTTAATACGCCGATAGTTCATCTGTAGAAGTATTATGAGAAGTAAAGATGTTAAAAAGAGATGATACTGTAAAGGTAAATTTGTGTAGACACAGTCTACGTGCATAATAGTTCAAAGTCAGGAGACTTCGAACAGCGCAGGACAGCGGCATACTATTTCGCTTCTTACCGTTTTTTTTAAAGACAGGGCAGTGAATATTTTAGATATTTGCCCGAAATGAAATCACTTTTCGCAATCTTATTATTCTTTTTATCTGCCATTAACGCATTCGCTCAAAAAACCACTAAAGACAGCACAGATGATAAAGAGGGCATAGCGGTTGTTGAAATTGGCGGAGCTTCGTCCACAGATTTAAAAAGCAATAAATCAGGTTTGGGTTACAACATTTCTGTCGAAACCACACCAATAGAAAACTGGCTGGAAATTGAATTAGGTATCTCCCCCACTTATGCAGCGCATTCTAAGGAAAACGATATAGATTTTCTGTTTAAAAAACCCTGGACCTTTTCTTCTGAATTAGAGTTTATGATTGGTATTGGCCCGGATTGGTCTCATGCAACCAGTTATGGTGTAGCAACCAATTCATGGAGTGGTGAACTGGCACTGGATTTTATGTATTGGCCCTTTAAAAAGCATCAGTTCGGCTTTTACGCCGAACCAGCTTATGATTATGGTCTTGAAAAAGGACATGAGCAATCGGTTGATATGAGTGCCGGTTTAATCATTAATATTCCATAAAAGCATAAACAAACTAATTTATGTAGATGCAATCTACAGGCATAGTAATACGAAGTCTGGAGACTTCGTACAGCGCGGAAAAATAATTGTTAATGATAGTTTGCTTTGAACATTCTATATTTAGCCATCTAAACAACATATGTCACAATATAAAAATACACCTGCTGGCTTTGTAACATTCAAAAAACGCGTACTTTTAAGAACAATCCCCTTAATATTAATCAGTATTGTAGCCGGATTAAGCATTGCATTTTTCTCCGAAAAAAGTCAACCTACTGACCTACTCACCTGGATAATTATAATACTATTTGTAGTGGCTGTAATGACATATGCAGTTATAAAAAGTATTAAAACACAAAAAGAAGCCTATAATAGCTATAGCCTAACCTTAGGAATCGATTTTTTATCGCGCCAGCAAAATAACCTCCCTACAATTACTTTATTCTTTAATGAGATAACACAAATAACTGAAGATAAATTCGGGAACTTATTGGTTAAAGGACAGAAATCCGATCAAACAATAGCCATACCGGAATTTATCGAAGATAATAATAAAATAAGAAGTATTCTTCAATCATTGCAACCCATTACAAAGCAGAGCACTAAAAAAATTCTCCAAAAATACCCTTTCATACCTGCTATGTTATCGCTTGGTTGTATGGCGATAGTTTATCTTAGCCATAATAAAATATTAGTTGCTGTTTGTGGTTTGGGTCTTATTACTTTTATGAGCTGGAGCTTTTTTAAGATCAGGGCATCAAAACAAATACCAGACAACGTTAAAAGTAAAGCTTGGTTAGTCGTATTGGTCGTCGCCTCTGTAATTGCTGTAGTTTATTATAAAGTTTGGGGTAGCTAAATGCCTCAATGCAATATCTTAAACATCAACTCTTTCATCAAGGCACCATCGTCAGCAGTTGATTCAACTCCTTTGCTTTTCAGGTCGTACTCGCGCAGGTAAGCGATGATCTCCATGGCTTTGCCGTAGTTGTAATTGCGGGCAGCCATTTCATAATCTTTTACAAAATATGGGTTTACGCCCAGCTCACGGGCAAGGTTTTGCTGCGATTTATCCTTTACGTAATGATACGCCAACACCTTGCTGAAATAGTTATTAAGGTTGCCCAGCATCAGCACTATAGGGTTGGATTTGGGATTAGCTTCAAAATAATTGATGATGCGATTTACTTTTAGCACATCCTTTTTACCCAAAGCTGTTTGCAGTTCAAATACATTATATTCTTTACTTATACCAATGTTGTTATGGATCAGGTCGAGCGTGATCTCCTGCCCGGGCGCTACGTTCAACATCAGTTTTTCCAACTCATTGGCAATTTTTGAAAGATCGTTACCCAAATACTCCGACAACATCAACGTTGCCTGCTGGCTTGCTTTATAGCCCTTATCACTTATAAAGTTCTCTATCCAGCCGGGGATCTTACTATCATACAATGGCGCTGATTCATATACCAGGCCATGTTTTTCAATTGCCTTGTACGTTTTTTTGCGCTTATCAAACTTGCCATACTTATAGCAAAACACCAGTATAGTGCTTGGCAGCGGATTTTCAAGGTAGTTTAGTAAGGGATTGATGCTTTTTTTATCGTCGTCATCCTTGCCCCATTTCATTTCCTGTGCTTCTTTTACCAGTACCACCTGGTAGTCGGCCATCATGGGGTAACGCTTGGCGGCATTTAGTACCGTCATTACATCGGTATCCTTACCATATAGTACCGTTTGGTTAAAGCCTTTCTCTGCTTCCGACAAAAGTTTATGCTCTACATAACTGCCTACCAGGTCGATATAATAAGGTTCTTCGCCGTGCAACAGGTACACGGGTTTGTATTTACGGTTTTTAAGATCTTTTAGTATATCCTCAGCAGCCATTGAAAGTCAAAAATCAAAAGTAAAAATTCAAAAGCATTAGCGGGTGCTAATTCAAAAGTAAAAATTCAAAAGTCAAAAAAATCACATCAATGATCCTGACAAATGCCAATAACCATTTTTGAATTTTTACTTTTGAATTTTCACTTAATTAACATGGATCAGTTACAACCGCTCACCCTCCCGCCCTATCCTTTTAAAATAAGCGATAAGGATGGCGTGCTGACTATGTTTGACGAGATCCGGAAAAAGCACATCATCATCACTCCCGAAGAATGGGTGCGCCAGCATTTTGTACAATACCTCATCAACCAAAAAAATTATCCAAAAACACTGATTAAACTTGAAGGCGGCCTTAAACTGCATGGCATGGCTAAACGTACCGATATAATTGTGTTTAATCCTAACGGAGAAAAGATATTAATGGTGGAATGCAAAGCGCCGTCGGTAAGTATCAACCAAAAGGTGTTCGACCAGATAGCGCGATATAATATGACGCATAAGGTAGCCCTGTTAGCCGTGAGCAATGGACTACAACACTATTATTGTACTATTGATTTTGACGCGAAACAGTATAGATTTATAGAACACCTACCCGATTACCGGGAAATTAACCCTGCTTAAACAGCAGCGGCAAGGCTATTAATTTTCTCGAGCAGTTCATCAGGCTTAAAGGGTTTTGATACATAATCATTCATGCCCGAGTTAAAAACCCGCTCACGTATATCAAACAAAGCCGACGCGGTAAGCGCAATAATTGGGATATTTGCCTTTTTAGGGTCGTGCATTTTTCTTATCTCAATGGCGGCATCAAAACCGTTCAATACCGGCATTTGCAGATCCATCAGTATAATATCAAAATCGCTGCCTTGCACCAGTTCAACCGCGCGTTCTCCATTCTCAGCAATAGTTGGCTCCATGTTCCATTTGGAAAAAAGCTTTTTCATCAGCATCACATTTACCAAATTGTCTTCAGCTATTAACACGCGCAAACTGTGTAAAGTATCATTATTTTGAAGCTGTGCCTGTTCATCTGCATCGCATTGCTTTGCATTTCCTACAGATACCGGAATTTCCATATTAAACGAAAATTCCGAGCCTTCATCAACCTTGCTGGATACGTTAATTTTTAAACCCTGCAACTCCAGCAGTCGTTTTATAATAGCCAGACCCAAACCCGTGCCGCCATACTGGCGAGTTGTGCTGGATTCCTGTGCAAAAGGTTCAAATATGGCATTAAGGCTCTCCTTATTTATACCTATACCGGTATCCTTAACCATAAAATTCACGGTAAGGGCATTCTGTTTCTCTTCAACACAAGTAACCTTTACCCATACATTGCCGGTGGATGTAAATTTGATGGCATTATTTACCAAATTATATATAACCTGTGCCAAACGCGTAGGATCGCCGAAAACGATCTTATCTTTTAAGGTACTGTCAATATCCAGCTTAAATAGTAATCCCTTTTCTTCAGCTTTTAACTTTTGCGCGCCGCAAATGCTGTACAACAGCTCGGCCAGGTTAAAGTTAACCTGGTCAAATACCACTTTGCCCGCTTCTATCTTATCATAGTCGAGCACATCATTTACAATGCTCAGCAAGTTGGTGCCTGAATATTTTAATATTTCGAGGTTTTCTTTCTGATCATTTCTCGGGCTGTTCATCAACAGCAGGTTGGTCATCCCTATGATAGCATTCAGCGGCGTACGGATCTCGTGCGACATGGTTGACAAGAACTCCGATTTTGCCTGTGACGATTTCTCAGCTTTTTTAATAGCCATTTCAAGTTCGGCATTTAACTCGCGCTGTGCCTGGGTGGTTCTGTTCAGCTCCTTTATATTGTTATAAAAAGCTGTGTAAAAATGGCTGTGCATATAAAGCAACAGCACAAAGTTGGCTACAATAGTAATTATAACTGTCGATTCGTTTACAATTTCAGGCTGAATGCCAATATGGTAAGGCATATTATGCCTGATAGCCAGGAAAACCAATATGGCCATTATATTTACTACGGAATACATTGCCCCAAAGGCACGCCCAAGCATATAAAACCCGAAGATGATGACCAGTATCACTATCTGAACGGTGATGATGTTAACATCCTGCAGGGTGATGTAGATATTACCTAAATTGAGAAGCGTTGCCTGTATAAGCAATGCGTGGGCTATAAATTTCCATTTAGGTTTATAAGTAAGCAGCTTAAAGAAAACACCACACGATACCAGCAGCGTTACGATCATAGCGGTATGCATTGGCGTACGCTGAAAGTAAAGACTGCTTAAAAGAGCGGCAAGAGCTACAAATACTATCCCTAAACCATAATATAGCAATCGGATACGAGCCTGGTCAAGTACCGACTGGTCATCTGAAAGTATATTATTGAGTGAGACATTAAAAAAATCCGGCTTTCTCCTCATGCCATTCTAAAAACAAGATTGATAATAAAGGGCGGAATCTTCCACCCTATATTACCATTAATGCAATTAGTAAGCCAAAGCCGACAAGCTTTCTTCCAGAAGCTTTAACTTGGCTTCGGCATCGTTCTTTTTCTTTAACTCAACCTCAATTATTTCGGGTTTAGCATTGTTCATAAACCGCTCATTACTAAGTTTGGCATTAACAGATTTTAAAAAGCCGTCGAGGTATTCTTTTTCCTTCAATAAACGGGCACGTTCAGCCACCGGATCCACGCTTTCATTTAGCGGAATATAAAATTCATCGGTGTGTACCATGAAGTTGATAGCGCCGCTTATTTTTTCATCAATAATACTCAACTCGCTAATGTTTGCCAGCTTTGCGATGATGGGCTCATAAGTTTTATAATTAAGCACCGACCCAGATTTTAGTGATAGTCCCAATATTTCTTTTGGCGAAATTTGTTTACTGTTTCTAATATTTCTTATTTGCGCAATTACTTGTTTTACGCTTTCAGTTTCAGTAAGTAACTGGGTATTAGTTTCCCCATTGTTAGGCAATTGCGCAACAATACAGCAATCCAGCTCGCTTCTTTCCCCAAATAGCTCATCATGCCAAAGCTCTTCGGTAATAAAAGGCATGAAAGGGTGAAGGATTTTCAGTATATTTTCAAAGAAAGAAATTGTTTTCTGATAGGTTTCATTATCTATCGGATGCTGATAAACCGGCTTGATCATTTCAAGGTACCATGCGCAGAAATCGTCCCACACCAGCTTGTAAGTTGCCATTAAAGCTTCCGATAAACGGTATTGTTTAAAGTCGTCCTCAATCTCAACCAAGGCCTGGTTAAAGCGGCTATCAAACCATTCAATAGCTATTTTATTGGGGTTTGGCAGGCTGTTATCAACCTCCCAGCCTTTAATTAATTTAAAGGCGTTCCATATCTTATTGGCAAAGTTACGGCCCTGTTCGCAATAGCTTTCGTCGAACATCAGGTCGTTACCGGCAGGTGAGCAAAGCAGCATGCCTACCCTTACACCATCAGCACCAAATTTTTCTATCAAGCCGATAGGATCAGGCGAATTACCCAATGATTTTGACATCTTTCTGCCCAGTTTATCACGAACGATACCGGTTAAGTAAACGTTTTTGAACGGTATAGCACCCCTGAATTCATGCCCTGCCATGATCATCCTGGCTACCCAGAAGAATAGAATTTCCGGTGCGGTTACAAGGTCGTTTGTTGGGTAGTAGTAGTTGATATCTGCATTGTCAGGATCTTTAAATCCATCAAAAACGGAGATCGGCCATAACCATGATGAGAACCAGGTATCCAAAACATCTTCGTCCTGTAAAATTTCTCTATTAGCAATTTTATAGGCTCCGGACTCATCCATGCCCTTTTGGATAAACTTTTTAGCGAAATATTCTACTGCTTCTTCTTTGGATTTTGATATAAAAACACTTTCAGCTTGATCGAGTTTAAGTTGAACTTGTTCTCCTGTTACTAAATTTACCGCAATGTAATCTACATCAAAATACCACGCAGGAATCTGTTGTCCCCACCAAAGTTGCCTACTAATATTCCAATCGCGAACATTTTCCATCCAATGACGATAGGTATTAATAAATTTCTCTGGAATAAGTTTAACCTCTCCTTTTAATACATAATCAAGCGCTGGTTTCGCCATTTCTTCCATCTTACAAAACCATTGCTGCGAAAGCTTTGGTTCAATAACAGCATCGGTTCGTTCTGAAAAGCCAACCTGCGATTTATAATCTTCAACTTTTTCCAAGTAGCCCTGTTCTTCAAGCATTATAGCTATTTTCTTTCGGGCAGCAAATCGATCTAAGTCTACTAAGTCCGGAAGTACAGCCAAAGGATTTAAAGTACCGTCATCATTTAAAATATCTCTATTAAGGTCTAATCCATGCTTTAATCCTAATTCATAATCGTTTAAATCATGTGCTGGAGTAACTTTCAATGCACCAGTACCGAAATCCTTAGTTACATAATCATCTGCAATAATGCGTATTGCCCTATCTACTAATGGTATACGAACAAATCTTCCTTGCAAACCCGAATACCTTTCATCTGTAGGATTGACACAAATTGCTTCGTCTGCCATTATCGTTTCAGGACGAGTAGTAGCTACAACTATGTACTCTTGATCTCCATTATGATTAGCTTCTTTCGCAGTTTTTGTTCCTAACAGATAATACTTAATATAGTATAACTTAGAATTTACTTCTTTCCTTATAACTTCTTCATCTGATACCGCGGTTTTTCCCTGCGGATCCCAGTTTACCATGCGCACGCCTCTGTATATCAGACCCTTTTTATATAAATCAATAAAGGTGTCTATAACAGCTTCCGACAGGTCGTCGTCCATGGTAAAACGGGTACGGTCCCAATCACATGATGCGCCCAGTTTTTTAAGCTGATCAAGGATGATACCGCCATATTTTTCTTTCCATTCCCAGGCATAGCTTAAAAACTCGGCACGGGTGAGGTCTTTTTTGGCGATGCCGCGCTCTTTAAGCATGGCTACTACTTTCGCTTCAGTAGCTATGCTGGCGTGGTCGGTACCCGGTACCCAGCAGGCGTTTTTACCCTGCATACGGGCACGGCGAATGAGCACATCCTGTATGGTATTATTTAACATATGCCCCATGTGCAAAACGCCGGTGACGTTTGGAGGTGGCATTACAATGGTATAAGGCTCACGCTCATCAGGCACCGACCTGAAAAACTTGTGCTGTAACCAATAGCTGTACCATTTATCCTCTGCTTCCTTTGGCTGATATGTTTTATTAGAAATACTCATAGGGTGCAAAAATAAGATTTTTAGTTAATAGACCATAGTCGATAGTCCACAGATTACCCGTTAAAAACTATGAACCATCTGCTATGGACCACTGACCCCGAAAAATCTGCAACAATAATTTTACAAAAACACTGTTATACATACAAATGCACTCATTTTCATGAAAACATTACCTGTAAGGCCTTTAGTTCATTACATCCTTAAAAAATCGGGGGTGTATGCTATAATTAATTGGTTCAATCGATAGTGACATCCCCCCAGGTTCACCCGTATTACCGATAAATTATTACCTTTAAAAGTTTAACATGATCTCATTATGAAAGTAAAGCCCTTTAATTTGGTGCTTGCCGGTGCATTATGCCTTTCGGTAAGTGCTTTCGCCATTGATGGCGGTAAAAACCCTAAACCCACTCCTGCACACCCTAAAAAATTTATTGACCCGGCTAATATGGACCTGTCCGTTAAGCCCGGCGACAATTTTTTTGAGTATGCCAACGGTAACTGGATAAAAAATAACCCTATCCCCGCTAAAGAAACCCGCTGGGGAAGTTTCAGCATATTGCACCAGGACAATACCGATAAATTATTAAAACTGCTGAATGAGGTGAGTTCAACTACCGGCCAGCCAAAAGGTAGCCTGAAACAACGTGTCGGCGACCTGTATGCAAGCGGCATGGATACCGTTTCCATTGATAAATTAGGCTATACTCCAATAGCTGGTGACCTGGCACGTATCGACAAGATCACCGACCTGAATGGCGTGATCAGTGAGATAGTATACGAGCGCTTGAATGGCGAGGGAAGCCCGCTATTTGGTTTTGGTGTAGGCCCTGATGATAAACACCCCAGCATAAACATAGTAAACTTTAACCAGGGCGGCACAAGTTTGCCCGATCGTGATTATTATTTAAAGAATAGTCCGCGTAACCAGGCTATCCGTGATGCTTACGCAAAATATATCACCACCCTGTTTACCTTAACAGGAACTAACGCCGATGATGCAGCTAAAAATGCAACTACTATCTTCAATTTTGAGAAAGTATTGGCGAAGGCCCAATTGAGCCGTGTTGCCATGCGCGACCCGAATGCTACTTATAACAAATACTCTGTAACTTATTTCAGCAGCATTACCCCGCATTTAAACTGGGCGCAATTGTTAACCGCGCTGAAAACTCCGGGACAGGATACTGTGTTGGTTGCCGAGCCCGCATTCTTTATGACTGCGGATACCTTATTAGCTGCTACCCCTGTATCAGATTTGAAAGTTTACCTGAAATGGAACATCCTTAAAGGTTCATCAGGCGCATTAAGCGAACCTTTTGTAAAAGCTAATTTTGATTTCAGTGCAGCATTAAGCGGTCAAAAAGTGCAGACACCACGTAACGAGCGTATGTCGGGCCTGGTTGATGGCAGTTTGGGAGAATTACTGGGCCAGCTATATGTAGAAAAATACTTTACACCTGCCGCCAAACAATACATGGTTGATTTGGTAAATAACCTGAAGGAAACCCTGGGCGACCGCATTAAACGCCTTACCTGGATGAGCGACGAAACCAAACAGCGCGCGCTTAAAAAGTTAGCCGCATTTACTGTAAAGATCGGCTATCCTGATAAATGGCAAACTTATGATGGCGTTGTAATTGACCGTAACGATTATATGGGCAATTTAAGGCGTTTGAGTGTATGGAAATACAATTATAATGTTAGTCAGCTTGGCAAACCGGTTGATAAAAAACGCTGGGGAATGACACCGCCAACTGTTAACGCCTACTACAACCCTGCAAATAACGAGATCGTTTTCCCTGCCGGGATATTGCAGTTCCCTTTCTTTGATTTTGGTGCCGACGATGCCGTTAACTACGGTGGTATAGGCGCGGTTATTGGCCACGAAATGACCCACGGTTTTGATGACCAGGGCCGCCAGTACGATGCTGATGGCTCATTGCGTAATTGGTGGAACACTGCTGATGCCGATAAATTTAAGATCCGTGCCGACCAGGTAGTAGCTCAATACAACGCATTTACCGTGCTGGATACCATCCACGTAAATGGCAAACTAACCCTTGGCGAAAACCTTGCAGATCTGGGTGGTGTAAACATCGCTTACGAAGCATTTAAGAAAACAAAAGAAGGCCATTCAACTACTAAGATCGATGGTTTTACGCCCGATCAGCGTTTCTTCCTGTCATGGGCACAGGTTTGGAGAAGCGCTCAAAGGCCAGAATCAGCCTCACAACGTATCTTAACTGATCCGCACTCACCTGAGCAATACCGCTGCAATGCCCCGTTAACTAATATCGACGCTTGGTATACCGCATTTGATGTAAAACCGGGCGATAAGAATTATAAGAAACCGGAGGACAGGATTAAGGTTTGGTAAACATCACCCCAACCCCTCTCCAATGGAGAGGGGCTTTTTTTTGTAATTTTTTTTGAAGTCCTCCCCTTTGGGGAGGATTTAGGTGGGGCTTTAGTATCTTTGCCACAATTTATGATAATCCACCAGTTTTACGATAAAGGTTTGGCGCATGCCTCTTACGCGGTTATCCGCACAGGCAAAATGATCGTTATCGATCCGGCACGTGATCCGCAGCCCTATTATAATTTCGCTACGTTGCATGAGGCCGATATTGTGGGCGTGATAGAAACCCACCCACATGCTGATTTTGTAAGCTCTCATTTGGAAATACACCAAACAACAGGAGCAACCATCTACGTAAGCAAATTAACCGGCGCTGAATACCCGCACGAGAGCTTTGATGATGGGGATAGTATCGAGCTGGCCGATATCAAACTAAAAGCCATTAATACGCCCGGCCACTCGCCTGATTCTATCTGCATTTTATTGCAGAATGAATATGGCAACGATGCAGCCATTTTTACGGGCGACACCCTGTTTGTAGGTGATGTTGGTCGACCTGATTTGCGTGAGGATGTAGGTAACATCACGGCAAAAAAAGAAGAACTTGCCCGCCAAATGTACCACTCTACCCGTGATAAATTGATGAAACTGCCGGAGCATACCACCGTTTACCCGGCACACGGCCCCGGCTCGCTATGCGGTAAAAATATAAGCCCTGATCTGCATACTACCATCGGTCGTGAATTACGTGAGAACTATGCTCTGCAATTGATGGATGAGCTGCAATTTGTTAAAACATTAACTGAAGATCAGCCCTTTGTGCCCAAATACTTTGGTTTTGATGTGGAGCTTAATAAAAAAGGCGCACCTGCGTTTGAGGCTAGCGTTAACAGCGTTCCGAAAGCAGCTTATGATGCCACACTTGAAAAAAACATATTGATTATTGATGCCCGTCCTAATGAGGATTTCAGAAATGGGCATTTAAAAGGCGCTATCAACCTGCAGGATGGCGGAAAATTTGAGACCTGGCTTGGCTCCATAGTCGGCCCGGATGAGCAATTTTACCTGATCGCGAACAGTGAGGAAGATTTAGATACCGTGATTGCCAAAGCAGCCAAAATAGGCTATGAAAAAAATATAAAAGCCGCGTTGGTGACGCCTGAAAACATTAATGAAGTATCTGCAGATTTCAACCTTGACGAGTTTAAAGCAAATACTAACAATTACAATATTGTTGATGTACGTAACTGGGGCGAAGTAAATGACGGACTAATATTCGATGAAGCGATAACCATTCCTCTACCCGAACTGCGTGAGCGCATTAAAGATATCCCAACCGATAAACCCATCGTAGTGCATTGCGCGGCGGGATACCGTTCTGCGGCGGCTACCAGTATTATAGCGGGTATTATTAAAGATGTCCCGGTTTATGATCTGGGTGAGGAAATTACGTCAATTAGTAAATAATTAATTTATAATCGGTCATGTTGAACTTGTTTCAACATCCCATGAGCCAAGTGTACACCATGCAGGCTAATCGTCCAGTGAGGTCCCGAAACAAGCTCGGGATGACGGAATAGAACTACTAACCATGAACCACGAACTAAAAATCGTTCAAACTGCCGATGGCTCCAACACCATCTTCAACAGCCAGGTTGGCGAAAATTACCATTCACACCACGGTGCATTGCAAGAGAGCAGGCATGTGTTTGTGGAATCGGGATTAAAGCATTTCTTGTTAACCAATAAAAACGACAACGTAAGTATCCTGGAAGTCGGTTTCGGCACAGGACTTAATTTCCTGTTATCTGCCGATTACTGCACCGCTGAAAATATCCAACTCGATTATACCGGCATTGAAGCCTATCCGCTAACTACCGAAATGATCGGCCAAACAGGGTATAATGAGTATGTAACTCCGGCATTATGGGATACATTTATCCATAACTACCCTGAAGTATTACAAAAGCAGGTAAATCTAAACACAACCAGTCAACTGCAAATCGCCCATTGTAAACTGTTAGATTTCCAATCAGATAAACAATACGATGTAATTTATTTCGATGCATTCGCGGTAGTTTATCAGCCCGAAATGTGGGATGAGGCAGCCATCGCCCATACCCTGAAATTTTTAAAACCGGGCGGCGTATTTGTTACCTATGCAATTACCGGTAATTTAAAGCGCACAATTAAAAGTTTAGGCTTGAGAGTTGAGAAAGCCCCCGGCGCACCGGGAAAAAGGGAGATGTTGAGAGCGAGTCGAACCTGGATTTAACGGATTTAATAGATTTTCAGGATTTTTAAAAATGGTGCACTGTATAATGTATTTTTGCCATGTATCTCGAAGATTCATAAAATATATAAATCATGGTTTCATATATTTTGCACATCTTGAAAAATCTATTAAATCCGTTAAATCCTGGTTCTTATGCCACTAACCCCACCATCTACCGCTCCTACTCCCGCTACCGCTTTTGAAAGATTGCTTACCATTATGGATGACCTGCGGATGAATTGCCCCTGGGATAAAAAGCAAACGCTGGAAAGCCTGCGCCATTTAACCATTGAGGAAACCTACGAGCTATCTGATGCCATATTAAGCGGCGATATGCCCGAGATCCGTAAGGAACTGGGCGATATTATGCTGCACTTGGTTTTCTACGCTAAAATTGGTTCAGAAACAGGCGATTTTGATATAACCGGGATACTCAATGGTATTAGTGATAAACTGGTTAACCGTCACCCGCATATTTATGGCGATGTTGATGTACAGAACGAAGATGATGTAAAACGTAACTGGGAGCAGATCAAATTAAAGGAAGGCAATAAGTCTGTTTTAGGCGGAGTGCCACTCTCATTGCCCGCACTGGTAAAGGCATCGCGCATACAGGAAAAAGCCCGTGGTGTTGGGTTCGATTGGGAAGAGAAAAGCCAGGTATGGGCCAAAGTGGAGGAAGAACTGCAGGAATTTAAAGATGAATTTAATGTAGAAGACGAAACTACCATCGACCATGAAAGAGCCGAAAGCGAATTTGGCGACCTGCTGTTCTCGCTCATCAACTATGCCCGTTTCATCAACATAAACCCCGAAGACGCGCTAGAAAAAACCAATCGCAAATTCATTAAGCGATTTCAATATTTAGAAAGTAAGGCCAAGGAAACAGGCAAGGAGTTGCATGATATGAGTTTGGCTGAAATGGATGTATTTTGGAACGAGGCGAAGAAGTTGTAATATTATATTTACTTTTTTTGTCATTTCGACCGGAGGGAGAAATCTTCTTCGATCTGCATAGCGGACTTTGCAATATGCAGAAGATCTCTCACTATCGTTCGAGATGACAGTATCAATAATTAAACCTTATTTAAACCTTATCGCCTTAACCGGCGATATCTTACTCACCAGCGTTGATGGTATAATCAGCACCAGCAAACAAATAACTAATGTCCCCAGGTTTAGCATGATCCCATCAAACCAGGTAAACTCTATCGGCACAAAACTCATGTAGTACGATGCCGGATCGAGTGTAAAAAAATGAGTTTGGGTTTGAAAAACGCCCAATCCATAGCCTAAAATATTCCCCAATATCAACCCAAGGCCTATCAGGTAGAAGGAGTTGTATAAAAATATTTGCTGAATGCTCCAGTTATTGGCGCCCATTGCCTTAAACATACCGATCATTGACGTGCGCTCCAGTATCATGATCAGAAGGGCCGATATCATGTTGATTACTGCTACTAACAGCATCAGCGTTAACATTACCACGGTATTAACATCCAGCAGGTTGAGCCACTCAAATATGGTGGGGTAAGTTTGTATTACAGTATAAGCTTTAAGTTTGGGTGATAATATATCATCAATATCGCCTGCGGTAGATTGCAATTGTTCAAAATCATTCGCTCTTAATTCGTAGCCACCAATCTGGTTTGGATCCCAATTATTAAGGCGTTGTATCAGCGACATGGCACCAACTACATAGGTTTTATCCACCTCATCAACTCCTGAACTATATATCCCCACGATCTTAAACCGCCGCGCGCGCATAGGCTGCTGAACAAAGTACATAATGAGCCTGTCGCCCAACTTTAGTTTAAGCCTGTTGGCCGTTTGCTCAGATATCATGATCTGTTTTTGAGCTTCCAGTGTATCGGTGAAGTCTATAACAGTTCCGGAAATCAGTGTTTTCTTAAAGAACGACCAATCGTAAGTTTTATCCACCCCTTTTAAAACAACCCCTTCAATCTCGTCATTAGCCCTTATGATACCGGTTTTGGTGGCAAACGGCATAATATAGGTAACCATTTTAGTACCCAGTGCTTTTTTAACAAAACTGGGATCGGTAGTAAATGGGGAACTTTCCGGGGAATTATTCAGATCGAATTTTACTACCTGTATATCGCCCGCGAAGCCGCGGATCTTCTCCCTGATCTCTTTTTTAAAGCCGCGTACTACCGCAAGCGACAATATCATCACCCCCAGCCCGAGCATAATGCCTACTATAGCTATACGTACAATAAGTTTTGAAAACGTACGCTTAGACTTAAAAGTAATACGACTGGCGATAAATGAAGCGAAGCCCAATGCAGAGATGATTTTTTGTACCTTCGCAAATATGCAGTTTTGCTGTTAAAAATGATGCTTAATTTATGATGATGAGGAAAAATATTCGTTTGATCACTATTATAGCCTGTTTAATATCAACTACTCTCTCCGCCCAAAACGTGCCTGCTGCTCATCATAAGGTATCGCACACAAAAACAGAAAAGATAATCCCCGGTGCTAACCAAACCCAGCTTTATGTTGATTACCTGAAAGGGAAGAACATTGGCATGGTGGTTAACCAAACCTCGGTAATTGGCGCTAAACTTACACCCAGTGTTGATAGCCTGCTTAACCTCGGTATCAGCATAAAAAAGATCTTCGGGCCTGAGCATGGTTTCCGGGGTAACGCCAGTAATGGCGCTACTGTGAATGACACCACCGACCCTAAAACAGGGCTGCCCGTGGTATCGCTTTATGGTAATAAGCATTATAAACCTACACCCGATGACTTAAAAGGCCTCGACCTGGTGATATTTGACATACAAGATGTTGGCGCGCGCTATTATACTTACATATCAACCTTGCATTATGTAATGGAGGCCTGCGCCGAAAACAATGTGGAGCTGATGATCCTCGACAGGCCAAACCCTAATGGTTTTTATGTTGATGGGCCGATATTGGATACAGCCTTTCATTCTTTTGTAGGCATGCACCCGGTGCCCATCGTCCACGGTATGACCATTGCTGAATACGCACAAATGATAAACGGCGAAGGCTGGCTAAAAAATCACGTGCAATGCAAGTTGAAGATAATTAAGGTAGCGGGTTACACGCATAGTTCGAGCTATACACTGCCTGTATGGCCTTCACCTAATTTAAACTCGCAGCAATCCATTTTGCTATATCCGGGCCTGTGTTTGTTTGAAGGGACAACACTTAGTTTGGGCAGGGGAACTTATACACCTTTCCAGGAGGTTGGCCACCCGGCTTTAAAGGGCAATTATTCTTATAATTTCACCCCGGTGAGCATACCGGGTATGAGCGAAGATCCGCCGCAAAAAAACCAGGTTTGCTATGGCATCGACCTCAAGAATTATAATACCAATATCATAAAAAGCACTGGAAAGCTAAATTTAGCCTGGCTGATTGAATTATATAAGGCTTTCCCTGATAAACAACATTTTTTTAATGCGTATTTTGCAAAACTTGCCGGGGGTAATGAACTGAGAAAACAGATTGAGGCAGGCAAAACAGAACAACAGATCCGCGATAGCTGGGAACCAGCACTTAGTAATTACAAAACTATGCGTCGCAAATATTTATTGTACAATTAAACAAAAACTTGTAAATTGTTACGTGCCATTTTATGAGCACTTGTGACTAACTTTTTTTAGTAATTACATCACCTAACACCCCGAAAAACCTATACCATGAGAATTGTATTTATGGGTACGCCCACGTTCGCTGTAACATCACTTGATGCTTTAATTAAATCAGGATGTGATATAGTGGGCGTAATTACAGCCCCTGATAAACCTGCCGGTCGCGGGCAAAAGATGAGCCAGAGCGCTGTAAAAGAATATGCAGTTGCCAATGGCTTAAAGGTACTTCAGCCTGAAAAATTGAAGGACCAGGCTTTTTTGGATGAGCTTAAAGCATTAGAGGCCGACCTGTTTGTGGTAGTAGCCTTCCGTATGTTGCCCGAAATTGTGTGGACCATGCCGATACGCGGAACCGTAAACTTACATGCATCATTATTACCGCAATATCGCGGCGCGGCGCCAATAAACTGGGTGCTGATAAACGGCGAAAAGGAAAGCGGCGTTACTACCTTCTTTTTAAAACATGAAATTGATACCGGCAACCTATTATTTACCGAAAAAATAACATTAACCGGCGAAGAAACTGCCGGAGAATTGCATGACCGCCTGATGAACAAAGGCGCAGGCCTCTTGGTAAAAACTGTTAAAGGCATTGAAAGCGGCAGGTACAGCGAGTACCCTCAAAGTCAGTTGTTAGAGGATGAGGAACTAAAACACGCCCCCAAAATATTTAAAGAAAATTGCCTGATCGACTGGAACCAGTCGACCGAGAGGGTTTATAACCTGATACGTGGCTTAAGCCCTATCCCTACCGCTTATACCTTATTAAATGGCAAAGTACTTAAAGTTTATAAAGCTGAAAAGCAGGAAACCAACTCCGATATAGAACCCGGCAAATTTGTCACAGATAACAAAACATATCTGGCATTCGCTACCACTGATGGTTTATTAAACCTGGTTGATGTGCAATTGGAAGGTAAAAAGCGCATGGGTATTGAGGAATTTTTACGTGGTGTGAAGCTTTAATTAATATTCCTCACTGTTATTTCAACCGTAGAGAGAAACTATTCTCTTGAGCGATAGCGAAAAATCTTCTACAACATACCTCGTGAACAGGCATAATGAAGAAGAACCTTCACTAACGTTCAGGATGACAAAGGGGTTATGTATCAACACAAAGTCAAAATAACACCGAGTGTACTAACTTCTGATTTATCCCGTTATTTTTGCAAGCATTTTTAAATTACGGCATGGCAAATTATACCCACAGGATAGCGCAGCTAAAGGCAGAGATAGAACCCCTTCGCAAACAATTGATAGACCATAGATTATATAAAAATATTAATTCACTATCGGAATTGAGCGTTTTTATGGAACATCACATTTTTGCCGTTTGGGATTTTATGTCGTTGTTAAAAGCCTTACAGCAAAAACTTACCTGCACTACCCTGCCCTGGATGCCTGTTGGCAATGCCAATACCCGTTACCTGATCAATGAAATTGTTACCGGCGAGGAAAGCGATGTTGATGAGCATGGTAACCGCGTTAGTCACTTCGAACTTTATTTAAATGCCATGGAGCAGGCAGGTATACAAGCCAACGCCATTGACGACCTATTTAATGAACTCAACTACGGCAAAAATATTGATGAAGCACTGATCGTTGCTGATATACCACTGGCTGCTCGCAACTTTGTTCAGCATACTTTTGATGTAATTGATACTAACAAACCCCATATTCAGGCTGCTGTATTCACTTTTGGCCGTGAGGATCTGATCCCTGATATGTTCATCAGCATAGTAAGGGAGATCAGCCAGCAATTACCGGGCAAGGTTGATACGCTTTTATACTACTTGCAAAGGCATATAGAAGTGGATGGCGAACATCACTCCCATTTAGCCTATGAAATGACGGCTGATCTTTGTGGTGATGATGACCGTAAATGGCACGAAGCAACGGTAGCTGTTAAAGAAGCCCTACAAGCACGCATAACGCTTTGGAATGGTATTTTGAATGCGATTAAGGCGCATGTGGTGGTTGATTAAAACACCATTATTTTTTAATATCTAAGTGAACAAGTGAAAATTCTTTAACCTCTCCGATTTTCACTGTGTCCGACAGTATCTTTATATTAGGAAAACTCATGCTTTTGATCTGAATATCAACACGATTAATTGTAATAATATTCTTTACAACACCTTTAATTTTCAAATCCTTTTTGGGATCGAATTTCCATGCTATTGATGGACATTCAAAAATAGTAGCGTTACTATTATTATCCGAGGTATCTACATACATCATAATAGTAACAGGGTCACCTATTTTTAATGTATTATAAATCTCTAACGCCTCACTGCGGGATTTTTTCTCACAATCATCAATATTGTTCCAATAAGATTCATAAGCATCAACCTGTTTTTTTAAATCAATAGGCTGATTGTTTAGCTTACGATGAAGTGAAGTTAATATTATTGATGAGATGTCATCCGGATTATGAATTCCTATTTGATGAAAATAATTAACTAGAGCGGTATCTCCATTACCATGGATCCAATTATTCCTTATCCATAAACCTGTTGTAAAATGATTGCTTGACACCGCTTCATCTTCGGATTGATTTTTAAAAGCAGACCGTTTAACAGAAGTCCAATGATTATAAATATAATCCATTGCACCATTTAAGTCCTTTGGTAATAGTTGGGGTTGACTACTCTTTACTGCTTGGGCAAAACCGATTGCAAAAAGCGTTATCAATATCAATAATAGAAATGACTTTATTCTCATAAGCCTAAGTTACAGCTTATTCAACTCATCAACCAGCATCTTGCTTACCTTATTAAAATATCGCTTAACACCATAGCCCATTACGCATTGTATGCCACGAGTAGCGTTGGTTAAAAATACTTCGTCAGCTTCGTATAATATATCGGGATTGATCTGGGCTTCGGTTACGCCGATGTTGTTTTCAAGGGCAATTTTAATGATTACCTGGCGCATTACGCCTTCAACGCAGCCCTCACTTAATGCAGGTGTGTATAAATGATTTTGGTACCACACAAATACGTTGGAGCTGCCTGCTTCGCATAAAAAGCCATTTTGGTTTAGCAAAAACACATCATCCAGTTTATTTTGCGCTTTAAAAATGCCTGCCATTACATAGGTAAGGGAATTACAGGTTTTTATGTTTGATAAATAATTGGACGGTTTGGGTATATCGGTAAAAATATCCATGATCAAACCCTTGCTGTTTAAAAAATAGCGGGGCTCTTCAACGGGTGTTAACTCCAGGCAATAACCCATTTTATTTTGACTGGGTGTATACAAGCCCTCCGCATCGCGGAAAACCGTTAAGCGCAGGCGACCATGCTTAACTTTATTACGTAAAGATAGCTCTTCTACTTTTTCTTTTAAAAACCAGGCATCCATTTGCGAATAACCGTCTATCTTCAGCGCTTTCATACCACGCTGCAGGCGGTCGGCGTGCAAGTCGGCAAACTTAAGCTGGCCTTTCATTAGGCGCATGCTCTCAAACAAGCCATCTCCATACCGGAAACCGCGGTTTGCTATGCTTAATAATTTGGAGTCCGCAGGTACTATTTCCCCGTTAAAATTTATAAATGTCATCTTCAGATATGAGATTTGAGAACAAAAGTAGTTGTTTAAAGTTCTGCCGAATGTCAGAATCGCTTAATTGGCCGGGAGATAATTTTCTATCTCAAATCTGATGTCTCATGTCTGCGAGGTTGCATATTTCTGCCATTTTTGTAAAACCATTTCAAAGTCCTGTGGCAATGGGGCTTCAAAATTAATCCGTTTTCTTAATGTGGGGTGTACAAAGCCCAGGGTTTGCGCGTGTAACGCCTGCCGGGGCATTATCTCAAAGCAATTTTCCACAAACTGCCTGTATTTGCTGAACACTGTACCCTTCAAAATCTTATCGCCGCCATAGGTAGCATCGCTAAATAAAGGATGACCGATATGTTTCATATGCGCACGTATCTGGTGGGTTCGGCCTGTCTCCAACTGGCATTCAATCAGCGTAACATAATTTAGGCGCTCAAGCACCTTATAATGCGTTACAGACCATTTCCCCTTCTCAGGGTCATCATATATCGACATCACTCTCCTATCGGCAACACTGCGGCCTATATAACCTGTGACAGTTCCATCCTGCTCCAGGTCGCCCCAAACCAGGGCCAAATATTTACGGGTGATGGTATGCTCATAAAATTGGCGTGCGAGCCAGGTCATGGCGCGTTCATTTTTACTGATAAGTAATAGGCCAGAAGTATCCTTATCGATCCGGTGTACCAGTCCCGGCCTGCCATCATTGCCCGGCAGGGTTGGCAATTGCTGAAAGTGAAACACCAGCGCGTTAACCAAAGTGCCTGTATAATTATTGTAACCCGGGTGCACCACCATACCGGCGGCTTTGTTTATAATCAGCAGATCATCATCTTCATAAGTGATATTCAGCGGCAAATCTTCCGGATAAACTTCCGTATCGCGTGGCGGATGGGGCAACACTACGGATATCACATCCAGCGGTTTAACTTTATAGCTCGATTTAATGGCCTTATCATTTACCAGCACATTACCTAACTCAATAGCGTTCTGAATGCGGTTGCGGGAGGCATTTTCTACCCTGTGCATCAGGAACTTATCTATACGCAGCAACGACTGTCCCTTATCAACCACTATGCGTAGGTGCTCGTATAGGTCCTGTTCGTCCTGCTCGTTTATTTCCGCGTCATCAATCATTGGCGCAAAAGTAAACGTTTTACCGTAACTTTACTTTCCCGGATGCCGCATACAACCAAGTTTTTAATGAATATCAATCTTGAAATTTTCAGCCCCGTTCATCAACTCAAAAATAAATTGTTTGATAAACAAGATCTGCAGGTTTTTATCAAGCGCGATGACCTCATCCATCCCCTCATCTCGGGCAATAAATGGCGAAAGCTAAAATACATCCTTAAAAAAGCTTCGGAACAAAATAAAACCCATTTAGTAACCTTTGGCGGGGCATTTTCAAATCATTTGTTAGCGACTGCAGCTGCTGCTGCAAAATTCGGGTTTAAAGCTACGGGCATTGTGCGCGGCGAAGAAGTGGAGAACAACACCCTGTTTTTATGCAAGCTGCATGGTATGGGGTTGATCTTTGTCGACCGGGAAAGCTACCGTGATAAACCCGCTCTATTTAAGAAATATTTTGCTGACGATGACGATGCCATTTTCATAGATGAAGGCGGCGCATCTACCGAAGGCGCTAATGGCTGCGCCGAACTGGTTGATGAGCTAACCGAAACATATGATCACCTATTTTGCGCCTGCGGAACGGGTACTACAGCGGCTGGTATTATTAACGGTTTACAAAAACACCAATTGGATACTGAACTCAATGCCATCCCGGTATTTAAAAACGGTGGCTTTATTAAAGATGAGATAGATAAATTTTTAACAACTCCGGCAAATTACCAATTACATACAGATTATCACTTCGGCGGCTACGCCAAAACCAATCCTGAGCTGATCAATTTTATTAAAACTTTTGTAGCTGATACAGGCATATTGATCGAACCGGTTTATACGGGTAAGATGTTGTATGCTTTGTATGATCTGGTTGAGAAGAATTACTTTAAACCGGGGAGTAAAATACTGGCTATTCATACCGGTGGGTTGATGGGGTTGCTGGGGATGAAGGATAAGTTTTAAAAAAGAGCGAGAGTTTTTAAATTCCCCTCTTGAGAGGGGGCGCGATGACGGTGCGGCTGCAGGGGTGTGTTTCTACGCGCAGAAAGGGACACACCCCTACACCCTTCTCAAGAAGTGAACCGCTCAAGGCTTCGCTTTTTAGCCCCGTCTCTATTGTGATTTTCACGCCGAAATCCAATCATCTGCACATCCAAAATCTGCACATCTGCACATCCTTTCCCTCCGACCAATTCCGCTTTTGGTACAAAAACCAACTTTAGTTAATTTAAAGTTACTTTTTCGTCATTCGGTTCAAAAACCGCCTAAATTATTGTTTTTGAGGGGTTTTTGTTAGATTTGTATAAACACCAATTGATATGTATAACCTGTTAGTTTCACCAGAAAATGTCCAGGCTTCGTTGCAAAAGCATGTACTGGCAGATGGTTTCGACCTCACTTTTGACATGGAAAAAAGCAAGGGCGTTTATATTTACGATGCTAAATATAAAAGAACCCTGCTCGACTTTTTTACCTGCTTCGCATCCGTGCCTTTAGGTTATAATCACCCCAAAATGGTGAACGACGAGGAGTTCAAAAAGAACCTGATGCTGGCGGCACTCACCAACCCATCAAACTCAGATATTTACACCACGCAATACGCGCAGTTTGTAGACACTTTCTCGCGTGTTGGCATTCCTGATTACCTGCCCCATGCTTTCTTTATTGCAGGCGGTTCGCTGGCCATTGAGAACGCTTTAAAGGTGGCAATGGATTGGAAGGTACAAAAGAACTTCGCCAAAGGTTATACTAAGGAAAAGGGGTTTAAGGTTATCCATTTTGAACATGCCTTTCATGGCCGCTCAGGCTATACATTAAGCTTAACCAATACCCAGCCGAATAAAACCAAATGGTTTGCCAAATTCGACTGGCCACGGGTATCCTTCCCTTATATTAAATTCCCTTATTCTGATGCCAATCACGAAGATCTGTTAAGACGTGAGGAATTATCGATCGCCCAAATAAAACAAGCTTTTGAGGTTAACAAGGATGACGTTTGCGCCATTATTGTTGAGCCCGTACAATCAGAAGGCGGCGATAACCATGCCCGTAAGGAATTTATGGAAAAGCTGCGCATACTGGCCGATGAAAATGAAGCCATGCTGATATACGACGAGATACAAACCGGCGTTGGCCTAACCGGCAAATTCTGGTGCCATGAGCATTTTGGCGAAAAGGCAAGGCCCGACATTATCGCCTTTGGCAAAAAAATGCAGGTATGCGGCATATTGGCCAGTAAAAGGGTTGATGAAATTGAGGGTAACGTGTTCAATGTACCATCGCGCATAAACTCAACCTGGGGAGGTAGTTTGGTTGATATGGTACGCGCGTCAAAAATTATGGATATTATTGAGGAAGATAACCTGTGCGAAAACGCCGCGCAAATGGGCGAGTATTTACAAAGCCAGTTGCTTGATATAGCAGGTCGTAACCCTATCATCACCAACGTACGTGGCAAGGGCCTGTTAGCGGCTTTTGACTTCCCGGATAAAACCACCCGCGACAAGTTTATTAATATAGGTATGGATAATAATGTGATGTATTTAGGCTGCGGAAATAATAGTATCCGCTTTAGGCCGGCACTTATTATTAATAAGAATCATATTGATGATGGGCTCACTATTCTTGAAAAAATAAGCGGTAAATTATAACTTTTGTAATAATATTGCTACAAGTCCCTGTTTTTGACACAAACAGGGACTTTTTTATTTTTAAAAATACTATAATCGTTAGATAACGTTAGTTGTGTATTAAATACCGAAATAATACTTTTTATTTCCGGCTTTTAATGCCTTAACTATTACGCATTTTTGTATAGAAAATAGCATAATAACATATCAACAATTATTATGAGTAAACACATCGACAAACTAAAAAAACAACTTTCAGAAATCTCAGAAGTTGTAAATTCATTTAAATCAGAAGCCGTTCAGTTAAAAATAGTGGAGAAACTATTGGATGTGATAATTGAGACGGAAAAGGGTGAGGCGGAAGGCGCAGAAATATTTACAAAAAAGAGCAAGCACAGATCGGACGACGATAATGATAACGACTCCGAAAACAGCCGTAAAAAACCAGGTGCTACAAAAGTTTTAAACCAGTTGATAAGCACCGATTTTTTTTACACCCCACGGTCAATAGCCTCAATTGCTAACTACTGCAAAGATAATTTCGATTCGGAATTTAAAACTTCAGAGCTATCGGGCATATTGCTAAAGCTTGCCAATGAGCACAAGCTGAGAAGAGAAAGAAGCCACGATAATAACAGGTATGAGTATGTATCTGTATAGTTATTAAGAGACAAGCGGTTAGAGATTAGTTAAAAAAAATAACCTGATCTCCAACCTCTTGTCTCTAATCTCTTTAACGCAGGTCAAATAAACTATCTACTCCAAAGATCTTTTTAGAGGTAAAACCTTCAGCATATTTCACCTTTATGCTTTTACCAAACTCCAATCCCCTGCCGTCAATTATCTTAATAAACTCGGGCGATGAAATATAGGTTTGCGGCTCACCTTTCCATTCAGGATTATAGAACTGTGAGCCATAAGCCATCACACTTTCAATCTTTTTATCCCAATAGTCGGTAACATCTACCACAATATTAGGTTGAATGTACTGATCCTGTATAAAATGGAGCAATAAGTTTGGCCTCCACGCTTGTTGCAATTCACCCTCAAAATAAGTTTCTATCTTTCTCAGTCCCGATAAAAATGTTGAGGTTTCAACCAGGTCGCTTGCACGCCCATGATCAGGATGGCGGTCATAGTGCGCATTAGTTATTATAATTTCCGGCTGATACTTACGGATCACTTCAATCACCTTTAACTGGTATTCCTGCGTATTTTGGAAAAAACCGTCAGGTAAGCCAAGATTATCGCGCAGCGTAAGCCCTAAAATTTCAGCTGCTGCTTCGGCTTCTTGCGCCCTTATTTCAGCTGATCCCCTTGTACCCAGTTCACCACGGGTAAGGTCAACAATACCTACCTTTTTGCCTGCGGCTATATGTTTTAAAATAGTACCAGCGCAGCCCAGTTCGGCATCATCCGGATGTACGGGTAAAACCAGTATATCTAATTTAGTCATAAATAAAATTCAGTAATTACGTTGTTGCGATAAGCAAACGCTCTATCTTTTTCCTGATCTTTGATGTTGTAGGCTTGGTGAACGGATAATAAAAATCAGTTATCAAACCATTCCTGTCGATCAAAAACTTGTGAAAGTTCCATCTCGGCACCGAGCCTAACTTACCATTTTCCTTTTTATCGGCAAAAAACTTATACAAAGGATGCGCATAGGGGCCTCTAACCCTTATCTTATCAAAAACAGGAAAATTGGAACCATAGTTTTCACAAAATGCGCCTATTGCTTCGCCATCCAAAGGTTCCTGCCCACCAAAATCATTTGAGGGGAATGCAAGGATCTCAAAATCACGGTCCTTGAATTCGTCTTTTAATGCTGCGAGGTCTTTTAGCTGTGGGGTAAAACCGCATTGGGAGGCGGTGTTCACTATCAATAGCACTTTATTCTTATATCCGCCCAGATTTATCTCTTCACCGTTTAACTTTTTAACATCAAACTGATAGATGCTTTTACTATCCATTATTAATTTTTAACAGAATCATAACCCGCCTGCTGAAGAATTGTTTCGATATCCCGCTCTTCGTCGGCATCGTAAGTTTCTTTCAGGTTATGACCAAATATACGGGCTACTGATTGCAGCATAAACGCGTCCAATCCGCCTTTTAATTGTGTTACTAATTCATAGCTGGTATTACCGGTTTCCCGGTCAATCAGCTTAATTAAAATCTCCCCCTGACTTATTGTCAGGTTCTCAATCTCTTTTTTAAATACATCTTTTATTTGATCGTTACAAGCGGTTACCAGCTCTTTTTGTTTGTGTTTATCGGCTGTGAGCGCCAGGTCGCGCTGTAACTGCCTGTATCTCTGGCCCGCGAAGTGCGCGTATGGTATTACTTTACGTACGTTATAAACCAAGCGGTTATAAGCATCTCTGTCGGCCTGGCTTTTAAACACACGCACATCGCGTATGTTTACCTGCTCGGTAACTATCCAAGGCACGTATTCGCCATCCAGAACCGTCATGTATGTTCTTATGGTATCATTTTTGCCTAATTTTGTAGGTGCAGGTGTTGGCGTTTGGGCCTCAACAGCTCCCATCGCACAGCAAAACAAAATAAGGATACCAATAAATTTCATAATTTTACCTAATACAAAAATAATGCATTTTTTTTTGTATTTTACAATTACCTGTTATTTATAATTTTAGTTACAAGTATATTACATAGCTTTTTGTTACGGAGAGATAGATGAAAGAATTAGTGATAGATCTGGAAGGTGAAAAGAACGAGATATTAAAACGATACCGCGCTTTGCTGCGTGCGTGTAAATCAACCCTCGAAAAAGGTGATAAACGCATGATACGCAAGGCTTTTGATATGGCATTGGAAAGCCATGCCGCCATGCGCCGCAAATCAGGCGAACCCTATATTTACCACCCTATAGCGGTAGCTCAAATTGCTGCCGAAGAGATAGGACTGGGTACTACATCCATAGTATGTGCTTTGCTGCATGATGTGGTGGAGGATACCGATGTTACGCTTGATGATATTGAAAGGGAATTTGGTAAAAAGGTAGCCATGATCATTGACGGCTTAACCAAGATATCAGGCGTTTTTGATACCAACAGTTCGTTACAGGCCGAAAATTTCCGTAAGATGCTGCTTACCCTGGCAGATGATGTGCGGGTGATATTGATTAAGCTGGCCGACCGCTTGCACAATATGCGCACCATGGAGTTTATGCCGCGCGATAAGCAGCTGAAACTTTCATCAGAAACTGTTTACCTGTATGCGCCATTAGCCCATCGCCTGGGTTTATACGCCATAAAATCAGAGCTTGAAGATCTTTCCATGAAATATATGGAAAGGGAAACTTACCAGTTCATTAAAAATAAGCTGAATGAGAAAAAGGCCGAGCGCGAAAAATTTATCCGTGATTTTATTGAACCGGTTAAAAAAGTAGTTGACGGGCAAGGGCTTACTGCCGATATATTCGGAAGGCCAAAATCTATTCATTCTATCTGGAACAAGATGAAAAAGAAGTCGATACCCTTTGAGGAGGTATATGACTTATTTGCCATCAGAATAATACTGGACAGCACACCAGAAAACGAAAAGGCAGATTGCTGGAAGGCCTACTCTATAGTTACCGACCTGTACCGGCCAAACCCCGACAGGTTGCGCGACTGGATATCATCGCCAAAAGCAAATGGCTACGAATCATTGCATACAACCGTTATGGGCCCGCGTGGCCAATGGGTTGAGGTGCAGATACGTACCACACGCATGAACGAGATCGCTGAAAAGGGTTTTGCCGCGCATTGGAAATATAAGGAATCATCAACTGATAGCGGACTGGACCTTTGGGTGCAAAAAGTGAGGGACCTGCTTAAAAACCCTGAATCAAACGCGCTCGACTTCCTGGATGATTTTAAGATGAATCTTTTCTCTGATGAGATATTCATTTTTACGCCAAAAGGTGCGCTTATTCAATTACCGCTGAATGCTACTTCGCTGGATTTTGCTTTTGAGATCCACACCGATGTAGGCGCAAGCTGTATTGGCGCTAAGGTGAACCATAAACTAGAACCGCTAAATTATAAGCTACAGAATGGCGACCAGGTGGAGATCATTACCTCGAGCAAACAAACCCCTAAGGAGGATTGGCTGAATTTTGTGGTGACCGCTAAGGCTAAAGCCAAGATAAAATCGGCATTAAAAGAAGAAAAACGCAAGGTTGCTGAAACCGGCAAGGAGATATTGGAGCGTAAGCTAAAATCGTTAAAGATCACCTATAACTCCGAAAATATACATAAGCTGAGCTATTACTTTAAGCTGCCATCAACGCTCGACATGTTTTACAATGTGGCCAAAGGCCTTATTGACATGAAGGATCTGAAAGAGTACCAGGCATCAGAAAAAATAGTTGAAAACAGACCGCCGGACAGAATAGAGGTTGAGCAGGTACAAAGCCTGATCAGGAGTATTAAAGCCAAGGACAGCGATATGCTGCTAATTGGTGAGGATATGCAGAAGATTGACTACAAGCTGGCCAATTGCTGTAACCCTATCCCTGGTGATGATGTATTTGGCTTTGTTACTGTGAGCGATGGCATAAAAATACACCGTACTAACTGCCCTAATGCCGCTAAACTGATGGCTAATTATGGTTACCGCATAGTAAAAGCCCGCTGGACCAATCAGCAGGAACTGGCATTTTTAACCGGCTTGCGGATTACCGGCATTGATGATGTAGGGCTGATAAACCAGCTAACCACCGTAATCTCAAATGATTTTAAGGTGAATATGCGATCAATTACCGTTGATAGTGATAATGGTATTTTTGAAGGCACCATTATGGTTTATGTAAACGATACCCATCACCTTGATAACCTGACCAAAAAATTAAAAACCGTAAAAGGTGTTACTTCCGTTACCCGCTTTGATTCGGCGGTGGAGAAAGCATCTTAGATTTGAAGAGAGTCAGGATAAAAGATATTACGTGAATCCTTCCTGATTCCTGACTCTTAATTCTTGATTCTAAAATAATAACTAACTTTACCCCTGTTAATAGTTTAATATGCAGCAAGTAGAAACCATAGCATTGGTTAAGAAAATTTTTGAGGCTTACCTTGAAAATAAGAACCTCAGGAAAACCCCTGAACGTTTTGCTATACTCGAAGAAATTTACTCCCGTAGCGATCACTTTGATGTGGAATCATTATATATCCACATGAAAAATAAAAAATACCGTGTGAGTCGCGCTACGGTATATAACACACTTGAACTACTGGTATCATGCGACCTGGTTACCAAGCACCAGTTCGGTAAAAACATGGCCCAGTTTGAGAAATCATACGGCTATAAACAGCATGATCACATCATTTGTATCAATTGCGGCAAGGTTGTTGAATTCTGCGATCCGCGTATTCAGCAGATACAAAGCATGATGGGCGACCTGCTGAAATTTGAGATAAAACACCACTCTTTAAATTTATATGGCGATTGTGCAAAATTAAGAGCAGGTTTTTGTGACAGAAAAATATAACTTTGCCCCCTTTCATTAACATTCGATATAAAATTAATGGCTGTTGACGTATTATTAGGCCTCCAATGGGGCGATGAAGGTAAAGGAAAAATTGTTGACGTACTAAGCGCCGACTATGATCTGATAGCGCGCTTTCAAGGCGGACCAAACGCGGGGCATACCCTGGAGTTTGATGGTAAAAAATTTGTACTGAACACCATACCTTCAGGCATATTTTTCAATAACACCCTAAACCTTATTGGTAACGGTGTGGTTATTGACCCTATTACCCTTAAAAAAGAAATAGATAAACTTAAAGATGCCGGGCATGATCTTTTAGCGAAGAAAAACCTGGTTATAGCTAAAAAAGCACACCTTATTTTGCCTACCCACCAACTGCTTGATGCAGCATCTGAAAAGAAAATGGGCGAAGGTAAAATTGGATCTACCTTAAAAGGTATTGGCCCAACTTATATGGACAAAACCGGGCGTAACGGCCTGCGTATTGGCGATATTACCCTGCCCGACTTTAAGGAACGCTATCAAAAACTAGTTGATAAGCACGTATCCATGCTGCAATCGCTTTATGGTGATGTTGCTGATTTCTCAGAACGTGAAGCTGCATTTTTTGAAGCTATTGACCTGATCAAGAAATTCGAACTGGTTGATTCAGAGCATTTGGTTAATGATTATCTTAAACAAGGCAAAAAAGTTTTAGCCGAAGGCGCGCAGGGCACTATGCTGGATATCGACTTTGGTTCATATCCGTTTGTTACTTCATCAAACACTACTACTGCAGGTGCTTGTACCGGTTTAGGTATTGCCCCTAATAAAATTGGTGAGGTAATAGGCATTTTCAAGGCTTATTGCACACGTGTTGGTGGCGGCCCCTTCCCTACCGAACTGAATGACGAAACAGGCGAAGAACTGCGCCGTATAGGCCATGAATTTGGTGCTACCACAGGCAGGCCACGCCGTACCGGCTGGATAGATCTGCCTGCGTTAAAATATGCTATAATGCTGAATGGTGTTACTGAACTGGTAATGACCAAAGCTGATGTTTTAAGCGGTTTTGATAAAATTTACGCTTGCACTCACTACAACTATTTAGGCGAAGTGATTGATTATATGCCTTATGATATTTGTGCTGTTGAGCCAATACCGGTTTTAAAAGAAATTGATGGCTGGCACGAAGATATCACAGGTATTACTGAAATATCACAAATACCTGCGAAACTGCAAGCATACATCAAATTTTTAGAGCAGGAATTAGGTGTTCCGGTAAAATATTTATCAGTTGGACCTGATAGGGTTCAAACGCTGGAATTGTATTAATAATTTCACTAAGGCTCGCGTCATTGCGAGGTACGAAGCAATCTCTATACTGTACAGAGCGGATAGAAAGGCTTATAATCTCCAATACCGACCTACCTAAGTAGAGATTGCTTCGTACCTCGCAATGACGGGGTGGCTATTTACAGGTTGATTAATTTGTAAAGTGATAACAAACACAAACGACCTTCAAAAATTCAAACAACAGGCCCTGCAATGGGCCTGTGTTTTTGATGCGATTTGCTATCTGGATTCCAATAATTTTAACGATCCGTATTCCAAATTTGATGCACTTATAGCCGTTGGCGCAAAGCAGGAACTGGTGGCAGAATCGGGTAATGCTTTTGATTTATTATCAAAGTTTCGCGAAGCAAATCTGGGCTGGATGACCGGCTTTTTTAGCTATGATCTGAAGAATGAACTGGAGCAACTAACTTCATCCAATACAGATCAACTTGAATTTCCCGGCTTATATTTTTTTGTACCGAAGTATCTCATCATTATTAAAGGTGATGAAATAGAGTTATTGGCTGATAATCCTGCCTATGTTTTGGAGCAGATTAATAATCAGACATTAAGTTCTTCACAACAATATCCTCTTGTAAACCTGCAATCCCGCTTTAGTAAAGAAGAATATCTGAATGCTGCGGAGAAGATAAAACAGCATATCAGTCGCGGGGATATTTATGTGACCAATTTTTGCCAGGAGTTTTTTGCTGAACACGCGGAGATTGATCCCTTAGCCACTTTTTTAAAGCTGAATACTATATCTCCCAACCCTTTCGGCGGTTTTTTTAAATGGAAAAACAATTATATCCTATCTGCCTCTCCCGAACGCTTTTTGGCAAAACGGGATAATAAACTCATCTCCCAACCTATAAAGGGCACCGCTAAAAGAGGCAAAACTTTAGCGGAAGATGAGGCTATCAAACAGCAACTAAGAAGCCACACCAAGGAATTACAGGAAAATGTAATGATAGTTGACCTGGTGCGTAATGACCTCACCAAATCAGCTAAACCGGGCACTGTTAAAACTGAGGAGCTTTTCGGCATTTATAGTTTTCACCAGGTGCATCAAATGATATCCACAGTGGTATGTGAGTTGCAGGATGGCCTAACAGCTATTGATGCCATAAGGCACAGCTTCCCGATGGGCAGCATGACTGGTGCACCAAAGATAAGTGCTATGCGATTGATGGAACAGTATGAGCGCAGCAAAAGAGGCGTGTACTCCGGCGCATTGGGCTATTTTAGTCCGGACAATGATTTTGATTTCAACGTAGTGATACGAACATTGCTATATAATTCAGCAAAAAAATACATATCATTTCATACAGGCAGCGCAATCACCTATCACGCCAATGCAGAGCAGGAGTATGAGGAATGCTTGTTGAAAGCCAAAGCTATTTTGGAAGCGTTGGGGCAGCCCGCAGCTTATTAGGCATATTGCTAAACACATTAGTTTTGCTTATTTTTGATATCATTAAATATTCAGATCAATGGAATTACAATATATCTCTGATGAGGCAGGCAACTACACTGCAGTAATTATCCCAATTGCTGAGTGGAATAATATTACGGCTAAACATGAGGATTTGAAGGCATTGGAAGAAGAAAAAAAGCCTCAAACAAACAACGCATCTCGCTTTAAAGGTTTATTGACAAATGAAGAGGCGGAAAAATTTCATAAATATTTAGATCAAGCCCGAAACGAATGGGACAGGGATATTTAATAGACAGCAATATTATTATCGATTACACCGCCGCCCGATTACCTCAATACGGCAGTGACTTTGTAGAAAACCTTTTTAATACTAATTTCTTGATCTCGGTTGCGGTTAAAATAGAAGTATTAGGTTTTGACGATTTGCCAACAAAGCTTGAAGCAATGGAAGAGTTTGTAAATACGGCAACTGATTTACCATTAGATGAATCTGTAACCAGGCAAGCCATATTACTCCGCAGAAAATATAAAAAATTAAAACTTGGTGATGCTATAATCGCAGCTACGGCAATTGTGCATAATCTTACTTTAATAAGCCGTAACTCAAAAGATTTTGAGAAGATAAAAGGTCTTAAAACCCTAAATCCTTATACTTTATAAGCTTGCCTCGCTACGCAGCTTATTAGCTATCCGCACACTAATATCCGAGCCATCAGCAAAAAAAGCTGAATATGGTTTTACACTTAAAAAAGGTTCAAAATTTTTGCCGTATAGTCTGGCAATATCAGCCTCAAAAATACTATCCTTTACTTCGGCTACCCGCCATGATATATGCTCCACCTGGTATTCCATAGTTAGCTTGTCGCCAAGTGTGTTATAGCCCCAGTAATGCTCAAAAATAAACTCCTCGGGACTACCCGCTTGTATAGGCGTAAATGTATCGCTAACTATACCACCGAGCTTGTTCCATTTACCTTTTATTTTCCATTCGTATAAAAAATCAGTGTGATCCTTGCAGCAACGCGTAATGGAATGGCGCATAGGTAAGGCACGATAATGCTCCTTATATAAATTATTGGCGATAATTGCAATCAGGCTTTTAGGTACTATTTCGCTGATAAATACAGCACCGCGTTTCCACTCCTTACCATCAAAATGCTTTACATAAAAACGTAGGTTCACCTCTTCAAAATTCACATGCCCGGGCCACTTTATACCCAATACGCTGGTTTCCTTGAATAAAAAACCCACCATGCTTACCAAAGCTTTGCCCTGCCACAGATCAAGTACCGTGTAAGCCGGCAAGTAAGGTTTTAGTATCTCAGGGTCGACTTCGTAATTAAGCATCAACAGGTTTTTCCATTGTGCCTTTAAAAATTTGGGGGTATTCATGCCGGATTAACGCTTACCATACCTGTATGTTTCAAGTTGTTTTCCGCTTGAACAGATTTACCTTTGATTCGGTGCCTTTTAATAAACGTTCAATATTTTTTTGGTGGGTAACCAGTATCAGCAGGCACATGCACATCCCGTATATAATTACCGAGCGGATATACATCGGGAAAATAAAGGTTACGCAAATTGGGTAAGTAAATCCGGCCAAAATTGAACCCAGGGATACGTAACGGGTGATCAACAGCACCACAATAAACACCCCCACGCATAATAATGCCGCTGGCAGATTAATAGCCAGTATCATCCCAAATAAAGTTGCTATGCCCTTACCACCCCTAAAACCTGCAAAAATTGGGAACAAGTGGCCCATTACAGCGGCAATGCCCAAGGCAAGCGCATAGTTAATGTAAGCTGCGGAATTATAGGCACCAGTGGTTGATACCCCTATAAAAAAGGCAAGGTTGGTTGCCGTCCAGCCTTTTAAAATGTCGATAAGCATTACCGGGATACCGGCTTTTTTTCCAAGTACCCTGAAGGTGTTTGTCGCTCCGGCGTTGCCGCTGCCATATTCGCGTACATCCACATCAAAAAATGCCCGCCCAATCCATACCGCGGTAGGAATAGATCCACACAAATAAGCCAGTATGAGCGCTGAAATCGAATAGATTGATATCATCTCACCACAATATTACTAAATTGAAATCATACTAAAATGATAAACTTAAATTAAAGGTAACAATTACTAAATAGAGATTAGGGATTAGAGGTTAGAGATTAGTTTAGCTATGGTAAAACATCCAGGAACTAATCTCTGGTCTCTAATCTCTGTTTAACTAAAACTACCCTTTTATCGCTTTTAAACTTAGGTCGAGGCTTTTAACGGAGTGAGTTAGGGCACCTACAGAAATATAATCGACCCCGCAATCAGCGTATCTGCGTATATTATCAACTGTTATACCGCCAGATGCTTCAGTAATATATCTGCCTTCAATTATATTTACGGCAGTACACAGGTCATCAAAGCCAAAATTATCTAACAATATACGGTCAACACCACCTGTTTGCAGCACTTGCTCTACTTCTTCAAGGTTACGCACTTCAATTTCTATAGCCAATTTTTTGTCGAGCCCAGCAACATAGCTGCGTGCGCTTTCAATGGCCTCCCGTATACCTCCTGCATAATCAACATGATTATCCTTTATCAATATCATATCATACAAACCAAAACGATGGTTCACGCCTCCGCCTATGCGTACTGCCCATTTTTCAAGGTAGCGCATGCCGGGTGTGGTTTTACGGGTATCTAAAACTTTGGTGTTAGTCCCCTTTAACAGGTCAACAATTTCACGGGTTTTGGTGGCAATACCGCTCATACGCTGCATACAGTTCAATACCAAACGTTCGGCCGTTAAAATATTCCGCACGTTGCCTTCAACCTCAAAAGCTATATCCTTTGGCTTAACAATGGCACCATCATTTAAAAATACATTTAGTTTAAACGCAGGGTCGATGATATGAAATATCTCAGCAGCCAGCTCAACACCGGCCAATACACCATAATCTTTTACTAAAAGTTTTGCTTTGCCAATAGCGTCGGCGGGTATGGTTGCCTGTGAAGTGTGGTCGCCATCACCCACATCTTCTTTTAACGAACTAATGATAAACTGGTCTACGAGTTCTTTATCCAAAATCTTGTTCTTTTTTTTGAAAGCTCAAAAGTAAGAACAATTAGAATATTATTTAGTTTTTTCGGCCTCAATACGCAATTCAATAATTTTCATGGCGCCCTCAGTTTCGTTTAACGTATAGGCTATGCGGTAAGTGCCCCCTGTGCTTTTGAGTATTACTACCCCAAAAAGGAATTTTTGGTTGGAGTTTACCTTATGTAACAATTGCACGTGCTGGGGTTTGTTCTGGCTGAAAAATTTATTAAGTGCATCCTCTACCTGCCGTTTTGAGTAAGTATCCTCCTGCCCCATTACAGTTGTTTCAACTGTTGACGCGCAAAGCTTTATAATTTCGGGGGTATTGCCCTGTTTTATGAAACCGGCTATATTATCAATTTTATCTGACTGAAAAGCAGCGGTAACAATGAATAAAACAACAAGCGACGACAGGTAGATAAGCTTCATAGTAATATATACGTAATATAGTTAAAATCTGCTTCAAAGAAAAATGGAACGGAGATAAATATTATTCCGTAATGTACAACGGGGCATTTATATTTGCATTGTGGAAAAACAGAAAAAAGTTGCATTAATTATATTAGACGGCTGGGGTTACGGCCGTAATGATGAGTCGAACGCTATATTAGCTGCCAATACTCCCTTTGTTGATTCTCTACTTGCCAACTACCCGCACTCAAAGCTGGAAGCATCAGGTATGGCCGTAGGTTTGCCTGATGGGCAGATGGGAAACTCGGAAGTTGGGCACATGAATTTAGGTGCCGGCCGCGTGGTTTACCAGGAGTTAGGCCGTATACACAAAGCGGTTTTAGATAATGAACTGCCTACCAACCCAGTATTAAAAAACGCTTTTGAATATGCTAAAGCCAACAATAAGGATGTACACTTTATAGGTTTAGTATCTGATGGGGGTGTACACTCGCATATAAAACACGTAAAGGGTTTGGTTGATGCCGCCGGTGTATATGATTTGAATAACGTTTATATCCATGCTTTTACAGATGGCCGCGATACTGATCCAAAATCAGGGTTAAATTTCATAACCGACCTTGAACAATATATTGCGCCTACACCTGTAAAAATAGCTTCGGTTATTGGCCGTTATTACGCTATGGACCGCGATAACCGCTGGGAACGCGTAAAACTGGCTTACGACCTGATGGTTAATGCCGATGGCGAAGCTACCCAGGATGTACTGGCATCTATAAAAAAATCATATGCTGAAGGTGTTACCGATGAGTTTATTAAGCCAATAGTAAATGTTGATGCCGATGGCAACCCACTTGCTGTTATAAAAGACGGTGATGTGGTGATCTGCTTTAACTTCAGGACTGACCGTGGCCGTGAGATCACTATTGCGCTTACGCAAAAATCTTTCCCTGAATATAACCTGCACCCGCTTAACCTGCATTATATCACCATGACCACCTATGATGAAACATTTAAAAATGTGCAGGTGGTATTTACCAAGGATGATCTGAGCAAAACGCTGGGTGAAATATTAGAGGACGCCGGAAAAAACCAGATCCGTATAGCTGAAACTGAAAAATATCCGCACGTAACTTTCTTCTTCTCGGGTGGCCGCGAAAAGGAATTTATTAACGAAAAGCGTTTATTAGTTCCATCGCCAAAAGTGGCAACTTATGACCTACAGCCCGAAATGAGCGCCGAAGGTATACGCGATGCTATCATCCCTGAACTGATCAGCGAATGGCCTGATTTTGTGGTACTGAACTTTGCCAATACTGATATGGTTGGCCATACCGGTGTGTTTGAAGCTGTTATTAAAGCTGCAGAAACTGCCGACAGGTGTACACAAGCTGTTGTTGAAACAGGGTTGGCACATGGCTACTCTTTTATTATTTTGGCTGACCACGGTAATGCTGATTTCATGGTAAATGAAGATGGATCGCCTAATACAGCGCATACCACCAATTTGGTGCCTTGCATTATAATTGATAACGATGTAAAGTCAGTAAAAGATGGTAAGCTTGGCGATGTTGCACCTACTGTATTAAAACTTTTAGGCGTTGCTATACCTGCTGAAATGACCGGGAATGTATTGGTATAAATCAAAAACAAAGTTTGCAGTCGCTTTTGCAGCAGCTATATGCTGTTTAAGCGCCTGCAAACCTGCTATAAAAGAGACCGGAGCCAAATTAAAATACTTTGATATTAAAGGATATTTTGAAAAGGATTCGGCGCGACTTGCTAAATTAAACCCGTTGGTTTTTAAAACAGTTGTGCATAACGGCGTTAGCGAAAGCAAAAAAGTACATATAGCAAACTGGGGCGCCGAACTCAATTTCTTTAAATCATCAGACATTAACAGGCCTGCCTGGCGGGATAGTTATACTATTGAAGCCGATAGCGATATTTTAATATATAAGGCAAAAACCCTCGACCTGAAAACCCGCGAGATCGTTATCAAACTGGATAAAGGAAAAGTAAAATGGATATTGATAGGTAATTACACCAAGAATTTGCTGTATACCACCCGCGAAAAATTAAGCTATTTTCCTGATTCGCTTTATATGGTCGAAAAAATGCAGGCTGTAAGGGTGATCGGGATTAACAATTATAAAATAACCGGGGCTTTCACTCAATGATGAGTACCTGAAACGTCTGCCAGCTTGGTTTTTGAAAGCTCCATCAGCGATGAGATATCAGACCGTGTAGGATCAGCGCTCAATACCTTTTCAAAATCAGTAATTGAAGCTTTTAACGCATTGATGGCCCTGTTCTTATCGTAAAAATGAGGGGTCGGCTGTAACTTAAACACAGCGTAATCATGGTAGGCTATACCCCTGTTCTGGTAAAATTTAATATCTGACGGGTCGGTGTTTATCTCTATGGCTTTGGTAAAGTCATATATCGAGCCTAACATATATTTTTCCTTATCGGCCGGCGAAAGCTGCGGATCTTTAGCCATGTAGCATTTTGCCCTTGCCCTGTAGTAATATGCAGAAGCATCAGTGGGTTTAATGGAAATAACTTTGGTATATGCCGTTATGGATTTTTTGTAATTGTCGCTATGGTAATAGGAATAGCCAAGCATCCAAAGCGCGTTAACATCAGTTGAATCGGCTATACAGCCTCTCTCAAGCTGCTGAATGGCGGCTTTAAAATCCCCATCCATAAAAGCCTGTTGTCCTAATTTAACATAAGCATTTTGGGCAAATGTGCTTTCAATCGTAGAGAAAATTAACAAAGATACTATGACCGATAACTTCATCCGGGGACTATTGTCAAACAAATTTAATACAACATTAACTAAATTTGCAAGTAAATATTATATAAGGTGTGTATTTACTTGCAAATATTTATTAACAATTGGCGTTTATGCTAATTATAGCATGACTTTTTTTCATCTTTAATTATAATTCACGGTAATTATAAAAAATCGGCCCTTAATACACAATCAGCATATAATCAGTATTTTAAGTCATAAAAATAAATATTATACCCGATTACTGTATATTGGCATAAGTGTTGGCATATAGTATTTAACAATTAAAAAACGCTGTTTTAAATTATTTCTGTTATTTACAGGGTGACAACATGGCGTTTTTTTTACATATAAAAAGAGGATTCTGATGAGTTTTGATCCATATGATTTTAGAAGTGCGATGCCGATGCTGAACGAAGACGCCGAATTTTTCCCGTTAATGTCATCAGAGGATGAAGCGGAGATGAATAACGAGCTGGTTCCGGATGTATTGCCCATATTGCCTTTACGTAATACCGTATTATTTCCCGGCGTAGTGATCCCGATCACTGTTGGCAGGGATAAATCTATAAAACTGATCCGCGATGCCAATAAAGGCGACCGGATGATAGGTGTAGTTTCGCAACAGGATGTAGGTATTGAAGACCCTACCTTTAACCAGCTGAATAAAGTTGGTACCGTTGCTCTTATCATTAAAATACTGCAAATGCCCGATGGTAACACAACCGTTATCCTGCAAGGTAAAAAGCGTTTTGTTTTAAGAGAGGAAGTACAAAGCGAGCCTTATATTAAGGCTACTATTGATTCATTTAAAGAAATAAAGCCAAAAGAGGATAAAGAATTTAAAGCCTTGATCTCGTCAATAAAAGACATGGCCATGAATATTATCCAGCTTTCGCCAAACATACCGAGCGAGGCGGGCATCGCTATAAAGAATATTGAAAGCAGTTCATTTTTGATAAACTTCATATCATCAAACATGAATGCTGATATGACTGCCAAGCAAAATTTGCTGGAAACCGCCAATTTGCGTGAGCGTACCAACCGGGTGCTGGAACATTTAACTTTAGACCTGCAAATGCTGGAACTAAAGAACCAGATACAAACCAAAGTACGTGTAGATCTTGACAAACAGCAGCGCGATTATTTCCTGAACCAGCAACTAAAAACTATACAGGAAGAACTGGGCGGCAATACCCCCGACCTGGAGATAGATAGCCTGCGTGAGCGCGGCAAAAAGAAAAAATGGGCTAAGGAAGTTAATGATCATTTTAACAAAGAGCTTGATAAATTAGCCCGTATAAACCCTGCCGCGGCAGATTATTCGGTACAGATAAATTACCTGGAGTTGTTGCTTGATCTGCCATGGAACGAGTTCACCAAGGATAACTTCGACCTTAAACGAGCCCAAAAGGTATTGGATAAGGACCATTTTGGTTTAGATAAGGTAAAACAACGTATAATAGAATACCTGGCCGTGCTTAAATTAAAGCACAATATGAAAGCCCCTATCCTTTGTTTGGTTGGCCCTCCGGGAGTTGGTAAAACTTCGCTGGGAAAATCAATTGCGAAGGCATTAGGCCGTAAATATGTGCGTATGGCATTAGGTGGTATCCGCGATGAAGCGGAGATTCGTGGGCACCGTAAAACTTACATAGGCGCTATGCCGGGCCGTATCATCACCTCAATTAAAAAAGCCGGGGCTGCAAACCCTGTGTTTATTCTGGATGAGATTGATAAAGTAGGTAATGATTTCAGGGGCGACCCGTCTTCTGCCTTGCTCGAGGTTCTCGACCCTGAGCAGAACAGCACTTTTTATGACCATTATGTAGAGATGGATTTCGATTTATCGAACGTTATGTTCATCGCGACAGCAAATTCATTGAGCAGCATACAACCTGCTTTGTTGGATCGTATGGAGATCATTGAGGTGAACGGTTATACCATCGAGGAAAAAATAGAGATTGCCAAACAGCATCTGTTACCAAAACAACGTGAGGCGCACGGCTTAAAATCAAAAGATGTGCTGATCAAGGCCGATGTGCTCGAAAAAATAGTGGAGGATTATACCCGTGAATCGGGCGTACGTGCATTGGAGAAAAAAATTGGTTCGGTAGTACGTGGTGTAGCAAAAAGCATTGCGCTTGAGGAGCCTTATAATAACACCGTAAGCAAACCGGATGTTGAACGCATTTTAGGCGCACCGATATACGATAAGGACCTTTACGAAGGCAACAACGTAGCCGGTGTGGTAACAGGCCTGGCCTGGACATCAGTTGGCGGCGATATATTGTTTATTGAGGCCAGTTTAAGCCCCGGTAAAGGGCGTTTAACCCTAACAGGTAGTTTGGGCGATGTGATGAAGGAATCGGCTACCATAGCTTTGGCTTACCTGAGGGCGCATGCCAATTATTTTGATATCAACCCTAAATTGTTCGATCTGTGGGATGTGCATATCCACGTGCCTGCGGGTGCTACACCTAAGGATGGACCGTCGGCTGGAGTAACTATGCTAACAGCGCTTACATCGGCCTTTACGCAGCGTAAAATAAAGCCACATCTGGCCATGACCGGTGAGATAACCCTGCGCGGCCGTGTTTTACCTGTTGGCGGTATCAAAGAAAAAATACTGGCTGCAAAACGCGCCAATATTAAGGAGATCATCCTGTGTAAATCAAACCAAAAGGATATACTGGAAATTAAGGAGTCATATATAAAAGACCTTCAGTTCCATTATGTAACCGATATGCGTGAGGTGATTAACCTCGCCTTGTTAAACCAACAGGTTGATGACGCTCTTGACCTAACTGTTAAGGAAGATGCCAAACCGGTTTTAAACTAAGCGGTATTTTTATTTAGTTTAGTAATAATAAACACATATTTTTAAAAAGCCTCCCGCATAAGGAGGCTTTTTATATTTTTGAACATTAGTTGATCTTCCGTTAATGAAAATAAAATTACTTTTCACACTTGCATGTATCTGCGCAGCTTCAAACTTATTTGCGCAAGCACAGCACAGCACCGAAATAGGTGTACAAACCGATAACGACTCTTACTTGTTACAAGGGTCGGACAGGTATTATACGGATGGATTTTATGCCTATTACCGTCATGCTTTATCAACCGATGGAAATGATAACCTGAAGAATAAAATATTAGGATTTGAGTTTGGACAGAAGATATTTAACCCGCAAGCAGGCAGTGTAAATATAGATGGAAGAGATTTACCTTATTTAGTCGACCGGCCGTTTGCTGCCTATTTATATATAGGATCGACCTTAAACTTTTTGTATAGTAATGAAAGCAACCTGAAACTGAGCGCACAAGTAGGCGTTGTAGGCCCTGATGCCTATGGCAAACAGGTACAGGATTGGGTGCATAGCACTTTTGGATTTTACCACCCCAGCGGTTGGGAATACCAGATCAAAAACGATCCGGAAATTAACCTTTCTGCCGAATATAACAGGCTGCTTGCACGCACTACCGGCGTTGATATTTCATTTAGCTCATACGGTAACCTTGGCAATGGTTTTACGGGTGCTGGCCTGGGATTCCTGCTTCGATTAGGTAATTTCAACCAATTATTTAATTCGGTGAGTACACAAAGTACGGCCTCGCAAGGCAACAAAATAACACCGCTGCACAAGCATGAGCTATTTTTCTACTATAAACCGCTCATTAATTACGTAGCCTACGATGCTACCATACAAGGTGGCTTACTGGAAACGCATCACGAGGCCGGCAGTCAGGAAATCACCTTAGATAAAGAACCATTTATTTTCAGCAACCAATTGGGCGTTGATTTTACCACCAATCGTTTCACGTTTGATATTGCCGCTATAGTACGTACCAGAGATACAAAGGAAATGATCCGTTCAACCCACCAATGGGGAACAATTACTGGGATGTACCGGTTTAAATAAGGTAGTGAATGGTGAGCGGTTCAGTCATAAAAGATTAATAACAAATCTCTAATCACACAAAAACTTAATCATCAAACTTAGGCCGTCTACCTTCTTTTTTAACGGAGTTTAATCGTTTATTTTCTAAACGCGCCGCTTTCGCTGCTTTGCTTACACGTGTAGCTTTGCGCGCCTTGGGTTTATGAAGTGCCTGGGTGAGCAATACGATCAACTTTTCAATAGCTTTCTCTTTGTTGAGGTACTGGCTGCGCTCCTGATCGCATATTACCTGTATTAAGCCATCCTTATTAAACCGGGATTGTAATTTCTCTTTTAGTAAAGTTTTCTCCTCGTCATTAAAACAAAGCGAATCATCTACAGAAAACAACAACTCTACCTTGCTTGATACCTTGTTTACATTTTGCCCACCTTTGCCCCCACTCCTTGATGTTTTATAGGTGATTGCTTTTTGCAGCGATTCTTTGTTGAGGTTCATTGTTGTGCGAATGAGTGAGTGGTTGATTAGGTTGATTGAGAGAGTAGTTAACAGAGCTTCGAAAATGTCTGAACCTTGATTTTCCTGATTGAAGGATTACATGATGTCAGGCCAATAAAATCAAGAACATCCTGTAATCTTATAAATCAAGGTTCAGAAAAAAATCAGCGAGATCAAAATAATCAATTTAAATCAGCGGTAAATTTCTCCGTCTTCACACCAAACTTATTTAAAAAATCTACACCTTCATCGCTTGGCAAGCCTTTGTACTCGGCATAGGAGCTTTTAAAGTAAACGTGCTTTATACCTGCGGAGAAGATCAATCGTGCGCAAGCAAGGCATGGCGATAGCGTAGTATAAAGTGTAGCACCTTCCAGCTTAGCACCATTCTTAACGGCGTATAGTATCGCGTTCTCTTCGGCGTGTAATGCTAAGGAGCAGCTATTGCGTGAATCGCGCGGGCAGCCTACACCGGGCCATTCCTCATCGCAGTTATGGGTACCTGAAGGCGGCCCGTTATAACCGATGGATATGATACGTGTATCCCGCGTTAAAACGGCTCCGACCTGGGCCTTAATGCAGTGAGAGCGTTGGGCCAGGTCGGATGCCAGGTTCATGAAAATATGATCGAAACTTAATTTAGTCATAGATTACTGTTCATTGATTCACTGGTTCATTAGTTCATTAGTGCAATAGCGTAAAAACCTTAGATAGGTAAGAAAGCGATACCAATGAACTAATGAACCAGTGAACTAATGAACTAAAATATTAATGTCCGCCTTTTGCTTCTACGTGATCAAGGTCGATACCTTGTTTTTGTAGCTCGCGACTAACTTTCCATGCGAAATAGGTAAGGTAAGCGAAGCCTAATACTGGCACTATGTATGAGAAGTGAATACCGCTCATACCAGCTATGATATTGTTACTACCATCGGCAATTTTACCTTGTAGTGGCGGGATAATTGAACCACCTAATATCATCATGATCAAAAATGCTGAGCCTTGGCTGGTATATTTTCCTAAGCCGGTGATAGCTAAAGAGAATATCGACGGCCACATAATTGAACAGCATAAACCACCACTGATGAAAGAGAATGTAGCTACGCGGCCTGTTGTAAATAAACCTACCAATATAAATATCATGCCCAATACGCCTAATGTAGATAAGGTACGTACCGGTTTTTGCTGGCCGATAAAGAAAGCTACAACCAATATGGCTACGCAAACTGCATAAACATAAAAGTTGCTAACATCAACACCGGCAAAAAATGCGTTAACAAACAAAACAAGTCCGAATGCTATAAATGGTACTAATACATATAATATATACTTAGTTGTTTTTGACAGATTAAAAGCACCAATGGCTCCTGCAAAACGGCCGATCATTAAGCTACCCCAATACAAGGAAATATATGGAGCTACCTCAGATTCATTAAATGAGCCAAATGCCGGAGTTTTTAATAATGCACCCATATTACTTTGTATAGTTACCTCGGTACCTACATAAGTAAAAATGGCCAGCATACCCAAAATTAATTGGGGATATTGCATTGCTCCCCAGCCGTGCGCGCTGCCTTTTGCGGCAAATATGGTACCTACCAGCGTAAATATTATAATGGCCAGCGAAGCATAAACAAAATACTGGCTCGGTATTGAAGTTGCATTACTGATAGGATCAGCAGCAAGGATCAGTAAAAACGCAATAAATATTACAAAAAGCGGGATGTTAGCTTTTGTACTCGCTTCAATTTCCTCATCGCTGGTTACAGTTGGCAATTTTGAGATCCAGAAAAATATGGCAACAGCTATGAATAAGCCTGCCAATATATAATACAGGTTATCAACTGATGATATCTTTACATCTGCAGGTGCAATTTTTGCTGATGCTGATCCAAATAATACCAAGCCAACCACCACAGGGCCTAATAAAGCGCCAATGTTATTTACGCTACCTGCAAAATTTAAACGGTTTGAACCTGTTTCAGGCGGCCCTAAAGCTACCACAAACGGGTTTGCAGCGGTTTGTTGTAATGAAAAGCCTACTGCTATAATAAAGAACACGGTTAAGATCAAGCCAAATGAGCCTGAAGCAACAGCCGGGATCATGCCCAATGCACCAGCAGCAGATATTACAAGGCCGAGGATAATACCATTTTTATACCCTAACTTATTAAGGATATCAACCTTGCTGAATTGTGATGCAAAGTATAATATCAACGAGCCGATAAAATAGCCGCCATAAAAGGTAAAATCGATTAATTGAGACTGAAATTGCGATAAACTAAAGTGTGATTTGCAAAACGGTATAAATACACCATTTGAGGCTGCTAAAAAGCCCCAAAAGAAAAACACGATAATAAGGGTGTACAGCGCTGAGCCATAACTTTTTGTTTTGTCTTGTTCCATTGTTTATTGTCAGGGTTATAAAAAAGTATAATCAGACCACTAACATAGACAAATTTTATAATTCAGGTTAAAAAAATTTTAATTAATAAATCGATACAGCAAACTTTTCTTTGTTTAAGAGATAAAAATTGCATATTCGCATACTCAAAACTGAAACTATTATTAATGATAGAAGCTGTTATCTCGGGGATTGGATTTGGATTAGTGCTGACGTTTCTTACAGGCCCGGTGTTTTTTGCTTTAATTAAAACCAGTATTGAAAAGGGTTTTCATGCTGGCGTTGCATTAGCCTTAGGCGTAGTATGCAGCGATATGGTATTTGTAGGGGCCATTTTATTTGGCGCGCAATATTTTGATATTTCCGCACATGATAAAACCATTGCCGGTGTTATAGGCAGTGTTATCCTGTTTATCATCGGTATCTATTATATCTTTAAAAAGGCCGAGGTTAGCTATAAAGTTACGGTGCCCACAAGGCTGCATAAGGCAGGCTATTTCCTGAAGGGCTTTTTCATGTGCATTTTCAACCCGACTATCCTACTCCACTGGACATTCGTTATCGGCACAGCCAGTACCGTTTACCACGAAGGGGTACATAACCGGGCGCTCAAAATAGGCATCATGTTTTTAACCATACTTATTGTACAGTTTGGTATGGATACTATAAAAGCCTTTTATGCCGATAAACTCCGCGACCGTATCTCAGTTAAGTTTGTACACAGGCTAAATGAAATAGCAGGTGTAGCCCTTATCATCGCCTCACTAATTATCTGCGATAAACTGGTTACACACTTTGTATTCTCGGCTCCGGCAGCTTCTTAGGTCAGCTCTTTCATCAGCTTATCAAAAGCCTCACGTAAGTCGGCTAACTCTTGCTCCAATTTTGCTACACGTGCCTCTAAACCACTTGATGGTTTTGCAGCAGCTTCATCAGCATAATCTTCATTTATATCAGGAGTACCCGCTAATAGATGCGCGTAACGCACCTCTTTTTGTCCCGGGCGGCGTGGCAATTGCAGTACAAACGGTGGCTCAGTAGTGGTTAAGCGTTCCAAAACGTCCTGCACTTCTTCTATCGATTCAAACTCATGTAACCTGCCCGAGTTGGTATTCAGCTCTCCCGGCGTTTGCGGGCCTCTCAGCATTAATAAACACATTAACGCGACTTCAGAAGGTAAAACCGGGAAAACAATTGCAAAGTTATGTTTGAATTTTACCGAACGATCAGACCCACCTGTAGCGGTTGAGATCAACCCACGCCTTTTTAATGTATTCAGTGCTGTAGCAACCGTGTCCTCATCATATTGTACAACCGGTTTGCGGCTTGTTTTTTGGTTACAGGCTGCCACCAGGCTGTTGATGGTCATGGGGTAATAATCGGGTGTAGTTTTGCTTTTTTCCATTAATACGCCGAGTACGCGAAGTTCTTGGGCATCAAGTACAGGTAAAGTTTGTGGTGCATCCATGTGCCAAATATAAACATCAGTTTTGTAAGTAAAAGTTAAGATAATTTGCTCAAAAACCGGTTAATTTGTAATTGGTATGTCGCTATTTATTACATCATTAAATTCGGGAAGCAACGGAAACTGCTATTACATTGGTAATGAGCACGAAGCGATTTTGGTGGATGCCGGTATCTCCTGCCGGGAAACGGAAAAGCGTATGAAGCGATTAGGCCTTTCCATTAATAAAGTGAAAGCGATATTCATTTCGCACGAGCATACCGACCATATCAGCGGCATCCCGGTGCTGGCAAAAAAATTCAATATCCCCGTTTATATCACACCCGGAACGCTCAAGCACCTTAATGTTACTTTTGAGGATTACAGCTTTCTCCACTTTATAGCCTACGAACCGGTCATGATCGGCGATTTGGCGGTAACTGCATTCCCCAAATTTCATGATGCATCAGAACCGCATAGTTTTATTGTTACCTGCCGGGATATTACAGTGGGCATATTTACCGATATCGGCGTGGTCTGCGATCACCTGATAGCTAACTTTCAGAAATGCCATGCCGCGTTTTTAGAGGCTAATTACGATGATGAAATGCTTGATAGCGGCGGTTACCCCTTTTACCTGAAACGCCGCATCCGTGGTGGCAACGGGCACTTATCAAACAAACAGGCACTTGAACTTTTTATCAACCATAAGCCTGCCTACATGAGCCACTTATTGCTGGCGCATCTTTCAAAAAACAACAATGATCCTAACTTAGTTTACGAGTTATTTAACAGTCATGCCAATGGCACCGAGGTAGTTGTAGCTTCGCGATATGAGGAAACACCGGTATACTATATTGGTGGTGCCGAGGTTACTGGTGGGAGAGTTAAGCAGTTGGTATTTGATTTGTAGTTTGTTGGAGACAACACCAACAAAGAGCTTTACCCACGCGTCATTGAGGAACGGTGAGAAAATTGCGCCCATTATTTGTGTAATTCGAATAAATTAGTGCAATTTGTGTACAGCTTTATTGCTTACTATCCACCTCTTTCCTATACTCCTGTATCGCCTTTACAATAGAACTTACTATCTCGGCCTGGCCGGTGGCAGAGTTGAGGTAATCTTCTTCAGTAGGGTTATTAATAAAGCCGGTTTCTATCAATACGGCAGGCATCGCGCTGTGCGCCAAAACAAGCACGCCTTGTTCTTTTACGCCTAATACTTCACGGTCGCCGGTAGCTTTAAACTGATCCATCAGCAAATCACCAAACTGGATGCTTTGCTTGCGGTATTTTTGCATGTATGCATTTAATACGATGAGGTTGGTCGGGTCGCTCTCATCATAGCTTTCATACGTTTGCTTGTAATTTTTCTCAATATATATAGATGAGTTTTCACGGATGGCCTCTAATTGCTCCCCTTTGCGGTGGATGGCGTATACCAGTACCATTATCCCCTTTTGCTTATGAGCGATACTTGCCGTACCCTCGGGCGATGAATTACAGTGGATGGAGATAAACAGGTTGGAGTGATTTTCATTGGCGATCTCTGAACGCCTGTTCAGTTCAATAAAGGTGTTGTCATCACGCGTCATGATAACTTTTATGGATGGCATGGCATCATTTATGGCATCCCTTAGTTTTTTGGCGATGGATAACGCTACTGTTTTTTCAAGCGAATAAGAACCATGCGCACCGGGATCTTTACCACCATGGCCTGCATCAATTACTATTGTTCGTACTTTAAAAGGCTTGGTTTGTGAGGTATCTTCAGGATTGACAAAGGAAGTTAGTACAGGACTGCAGAATAAAGCAAAACAGATGATAGCTTTTAGTCCCCGGATGTTATTTCTCATTAATTAGTAGTTTTGCGATTAATACGCATTGTTGCTGTTTAAGTTATAAAGCAACAACTAAAAATCAGCAATAAAGTTGAATTATTTTTTATTTTCTTTTTTACTGCATTTCGGGCAGACTCCACTGGCGTACAGCGTGAAATTTTCGGCCTTAAAACCAGCTGGGAGATTGATAGATGGCAGGTTAAGATCATTTAAACAATACACATTATTACACACTGTACAATTGAAATGCAGGTGCTCGTCCTGATGATTATGTTCTTCGCATTTGGAGTGGCAAATGGCATAATTTGCGGTACCATTCAGGTCGAAAACTTTATGGATAATGCCTTTTTCTTCAAACACATTAAGGATACGATAAAGCGTAACACGGTCAACATCGTGCATTAAATTCTCCAGATCGGGCTGAGAAGTAGCGGTATTTTTTGATGACATCATGGACAAAACCCTTAACCTGGGCCCTGTTTTTTTTAGATGATGCTGATCAAGCAAATGTTCAAACCGGTTATCGTTTTGTACTTGTGGCATTAATGGATCAATTGATTATCAATTATATAAAATTACTATGAAAGGAACGTAATTCTTTACAAAATCTTGCAAAGATACACACGAACGCAACAAAATTATATGGAGCATGGCTTTATTTTACTCAGCAATTATTTAATAATCGTTTAACAATTACGGAATATTCCACTGCAAACACTATTTTTGCGCCTCTAATAAAAAAATAGTGCCCCAGGTAGGTTTAAGTATAAAAGACAGATGGAAGTTAGCCTGCAACACCGGGCCAAAACGATTGAGGCTCATCAGCGGCTCAATCATCATCTTTTCTATTATAATTTATCTACCCTATTTTTTCAGGGGAATTGAACAAAGGCAAGGCGTAGTACTGCACGACTGGCTATTGGCCCAGGTGCCACCACACAATGTATCAGTTGCAATATTTGTTATCATCTGGGGTATGGGCCTGCTGATATTATACCGGGCCGTTTACAAGCCATCAATATACCTTGTATATTCATGGTCGCTTATTTTTGTGTGTATAGCGCGTATGATTAGCATTAGTATTGTAGCCTTAAACCCGCCGGTTGGCTTAATACCCCTAACCGACCCGCTTACCGGTGTATTTTACGGGCAGGCTATTATAACAAAAGACCTGTTCTTCTCCGGTCACATTACTACAGTAATGCTGATATTTTTATGTTTAGAGAAAAAGACCGACAAAATAATAGCCTTCTTCTCCATTATAGCCATAGCCATTTTACTGGTTATACAGCACATACATTATACTATTGATATTTTGGCCGCCCCGGTTATTACTTACACGGTTTACCGTTTTACCCTTTACCTGCTGTTTTAACTTAAACAGGTAATTCGTCGGGTATTTCAAGGCGTGCTACACCAATTCTATCATCAGCCATTCCATAATACAGATCGAACCTGTTTGGTGTACCCAAATCATGCCTGCAATCAATACCTGTCGGGAACACCACATTAGCGATTAGCCCAACCTGCTCATCAGGGTCATCGGGTTTTAAAATAGGTTGCGGCGAACGGTATACTATTTTAGTGGGATTATCCTTATCCAAAATCATCACCCCTGCTGAATATACCAGCCGCTGTTTTTGATCGCCTGTACCGGCTGTTTCATGCACTCCATGATAGACGATCATCCAGCCATGTTTGGTTAAAATTGGTGGCGTACCACATCCTATCTTTAATTTTTCCCAATCGGCCTCGGGCGCTGCTAAACGACGGTGTGAAGTGAATTTGGCCCCTTTAACAGGTAAATGTTCATTAAAATTAACCGGGCGATAGGATATCCAAATACTTTCCAGGTGAATATCGATTTCCTTTGACTTTGATTTTCTCGCCATCTCCTCAGGACTGGTACCCGGAAATATCGGGCGGTGTAATAATCCAAGTTCGGGATGACCGGATGGATTGGGTATAGCATCAGGAAAAGTACAGGAATCCTTATTATCTACTCCCTGAAATTCAATATTTTTATATGGGCTGAAGCTGGCTAATCCTACCCTTTCCCAATGCAGCAGATCATTAGAGCGTGCTAAGGCTATCCTTGGCCCATTGGCACCGAATGCCACATAGTTCATTACATAATGCTGTAACACCGTATTATACGTAATACGCGGATCTTCGCAGCCACCGCCGTCTGGTCTTTTTTCATAATCGGCAGTTGGTTCAAGCGCTATTCCAAGCCGCTCCACACCTACCGGGTCACCGGCATCATTAAATTTTACCCGGGCTATACCTATACGCGAATAATTGCCCTTTGCCACCAGGCGGGGGAATAAATATAAATGCCCGTCAGGCCCGCGTACCGCGGCGGGATTTAGTACGCCTTCAACTTCCAGCTCATTACCCGGTTCGGGTGTCATCAATGTGCCTAAACGCTGCACTTTAAATTCAGACATTTTCTTTCTTCTCCTTTTTTTCTACTTCAAGTGTTGATATTCTACCGCCAAGGCATGAGATGACCGTTTCAATTACGCGTTTAGTTTCCTCCGGATCGCGCACTTGTATGGAGTCGGCCCCGGTTGTGCTGGCCGGGTAATCATTACCACCTTTAAATAAGGCATCGCCCACAAAAATCATCTCGCTGATCTTGATGCCCAGTACCTTTTTCAGTTTACGCATGCCATATGCCTTATCAATACCGGGTTTGGTAATATCAATTGACGTAGCCCCCCCCATTTGCACCGAAAATTCGGGCAAAGTTTTATCCAGTATAGCTTTTATCTTTTTACGTTTAACGAATTTGGGATCCCAAACCTTTTTCTCATCTAACGGCGCTTTTTGCCCCAATGCCGAATAGGTGATCTGGCTCCCCCTGTCTTCAATGGCCTCACCCCAGGTTTTGGTAACCTTGGTTTTAGATTCCTTTATAGCCGCATTCAGCGAGTCGATGATCTTAGTTTTTTCATCATCCGTAAAATCTTCCGAATACAGCTTTTTCCATCCTTTTTTATATTGATAGAACTTAGTACCGCAGGTTGGTAAAATGGATAAATGTTTGAGATGCTTATCCTGTGGTAAATGCGACAACACCTGTTTTTCAAATTGGGGCCAGTCGCCGCCGGATATGATGGCTACGTGCACCGTATCAATTAAACGACTAAATAGCTTGGCCATTTCAGGATCCAGCGCCGCCTTGCTTTCCGCAAGCGTACCGTCCAGATCAAATACAATTAGTTTTTTCATGGTTTATATATATCATCCCCGCAGGGATAAAATTTAGGTTTTTAGTTTTCAGGTATAGCTATTTCCAGCAGGTTTATTTTGCCTTTCGGCGAAAAGTTTAGCACGCCCAGCACAGCCGGAATAAGCATTACATCGCCTTTAGTTACGGGATAATCGGTACCATCATAATGTACTGCACCCTCGCCATCAACACATACCAGTATACGCGGCACATCTTCGGCACCTACTGTAAATTGATCTTCGGTTTGGATTCGCCATAAAATAAAGTGTTCGTTGTTGAACAACTGCTCACGCAGTACCGGGGCTTGTGTTTCAACCTTTGGCGTTACCGGACCAACGTCTGTAATATTAAAATCAATGCAGGCGATGGCTTTATCTACATCAAGCTCACGGGGTTTGCCTGTTTTGGCATCAACCCTGTCCCAATCATATAAACGATAAGTGGTATCGCTGTTTTCCTGTACCTCAAATACTACAACATCGGCCAAAGTATGTACAGTACCGGAATGTATAAACACGGCATCGCCTTCTTTTGGTGTAAAATTGTGGATATAATCGGCAACTTTATGTTCTGCAAGCCCTTTACGCAAGTCATCGGCATTGGTGCCGGGTTTTAATCCGGAATAAATAAGTGCCTTTTCTCCTGTTTCCAATACCACCCATGCTTCGGTTTTCCCGGTATCGCCGGGCGGGATATATTCCTTCTGATCGTCGGATGGGTGCACCTGTACTGAAAGTACCTCCTTACAATCCAAAAACTTCAGCAATAAGGGAAAACGATCAAATGTAGAGGCAAATTTACCCATGATATTTTCGGGGTATTGTACAAACAGTTGAGTTAAAGTATAGCCCTGGTATAAGCCATTGGTAACTACACTGGTATGGTCGCCCCTGTCGCTTAATATCCAGGCCTCTCCTACCGGGCCTTCGGGCAATGGTTCTTTAAGTAAACCGGCAAGTCGCCTGCCTCCCCAAAGCCTATATTGGTATATGGGTTTAAACAATAATGGATGTAATGTTATCTCGCTCATGGTTATAATAATTTGCAGCTATTTGTAGTTATATGTTGCAGCATATTTACCCATAACACGTATTACCTTATTATGTTGATTTGTTTTAATAATAATACATTAAAATTGCTTACAGGCGATTAAACCTTTTACAATTTGCATTGTCTATCATACATCGGCACGTTAATTGCCTTATTGTTACAGAATATGAAAAGGTTAAATAGAAATATCATTATGTTAAGCTTAAGCGGACTGTTATGTCTGTTTTTTGCTATTCCCGCCAATGCTCAGCATGGTCATGGCGGCGGCGGAGGTGGTGGCGGTCATTCTGGTGGCGGCGGCGGCGGTGGTCATTTTAGCGGCGGTGGCGGCACCCACTTCAGTGGTGGTGGTGGCAGAGCAACCTATTCAGGTGGCAACAGAGCTACTTACTCCGGTGGTAACCGTGCAGCATATTCAGGCGGTAATCGCGCTTATGCTGGCCGAGGCGCTTATGCAGGTGGCAACCGTGCCTACGCAGGCAGAGGTGGATATGCTGGCAGAGGCGGTGTAACAGCCTATAGAGGCGGAGCTTATCGTGGCGGCTATGGTCGCGGTGGTTACCGTGGCGGTTATTACGGTCGCGGTTACGGCGGTTATCGTGGTTACGGCTATCGCGGCAGGTTTGGTTACGGTGGCTATTATTACCATGGTGGCTTTTACGGCAGCCTGTATGGCCCGCGCATTGGTTTCAGCATAGGTTTTTTACCTTACGGATATTATCCGTTCTATTGGGGCGATTACCAATACTATTACAGCAATGGTTTCTACTACCAATACAATAACGACCAATATACTGTAGTTGAACCACCTGTAGGCGCAGAGATAAATACTTTACCATCAAAAGCACAATCAATTGTGATTAATGGACAACAGTACTACGAAGCTGATGGTGTTTATTATGTAGCTATTACTAAAGACGATGGCTCATTAGCTTACGAAATTGCAGGTAAAGACGGTGAACTGAATACCGACGGACAACAAGGTGTTGGTCAGGATGATAACGGCACCCCTCCCGCACCAACTAATGGTAATTATGACCAGGGAAGCAGTGCTGCACCGGCTCCAACGGGCACCAGCAGGGCAAACGTTCAGGTCGGTGATCTTGTACCAAAATTGCCACCCGATTCAAGAGGTGTTACAGTTAATGGCACACGTATGTATGTAACCCCTGATGATGTTTATTACCAGGAAACACGTGATAACAACAATCACAAAGCATATAAAGTAGTTGGCTTGCCATCTGACGGGCCTCAATAATATCAGCTTAAACAGCTAACAAAAAAGGGTGAACTTATTAAGTTCACCCTTTTTTGTTGAATAATATTCTGATTTACATTTTTGCCATATCTATCATACTGCTTACTACGCTTACCACTGCATCATCAGAGCCATCGTAGCCTACATGTTTAAAACGGATATTGCCGTTGCCATCAATAATAAACTTGGTGGGTATTCCATCAACTTTAAACTGGCTTATCACCTTTGCCTGCTGGCCCGACTGGTCTTTTTCATCAACCAGTACATTAAAGGTATATTTATTATCGCCTATAAATTTCTTAACTTTTGGCAAGTAATCATCGCCATTTTCCCATACATCAATAAACAGGAATTTAACGTTTGGGTCGCTCTTATATTTATTTACTGCTATCTGCATGCCCGGCATTGATGCTTTACAAGGGCCGCACCAGGTGGCCCAAAAATCAACAATAACAGTTTTCCCCTTTAGGCTTGCTAATGACACAGGGTTGCCATCCAGATCCTTTAAAGTAAAGGCAGGCGCGGGTATATTAATCATTTGTTTAACTAACGACTCTTTAGCATTTTGTGCTGATACTGCATTTAACTGAGCCATGTATTCATCAAATCCATTGTCGCTGACATTTTTATGCAGATAACATTTTTTCAATGCATCTTTAAGTACTGTTGTCGCTTTTCCACTTTTAACAATTACTTCAATTATTTCTGTTGCTTTGGTGTAATCGCCATTGGCTATCAATAACGATGCATAATTTTCAGTGATACCAGCATTAAGTTTATTTCTTTCCCAAACAGGGGCTTCAATTTTTAAAGCTTCCGCATAGTTTTTACCTTCCTTGTATAGTATATAGGTGTAGGTATCGGTACATATATCAAGCAGCTGCATATTGCCCGCTTTAATTTCATTTGCCGTTTGAAAGCTTTTTGAAACAGGATGATTTACCTGCGCGGTTATTGAATCAACTGTTTCCTTTGATAATTGTTCTGCTTCGGGCAGGTGCTTGCCCGATACTGCATAAAAGTATGCTGTATTGTTGAACATCAAATTTAAATCAGCAGAATATGTTATCTGCTTTTTATATTGATGATATTTTCCCATGTTGTCGGCTTTTAAATAGCCAAACGCGAGTAAGGCAATCATGTGCTGTGTTGCAAATTTAACGGCGTGACTATTTTTACTATATAATTGATATATAGAATCTTTTTTAGCCAGATCGGTTGTTGCGTAAAACTCATTTTGCAATGCTGTCATGGCAATGTTACCATTCGGGTATTTCTCTTTTCCTATGGCAGTAAGCGAATCTGCTAATTCATTCTTACGCTCGGATCGCAGTAATGTGATTGCCAAAAACATATTAACTTCAGTACCTGATTTGGCTAATGAATCAATAGCTTTATTAGCAATATCACGTTTAGCCGGATCTGATGATCTGAGCATCAGCGCGTAGTTAGGAGTTTTAACCGATTTCTTATTTGAGTATAGTTCGATTTCTTTTTCATATGCTGCAGTAGCCTCTGCCATATCAGCTGTAACACCTACTGGTTTCCCTATCTGGTAGATATACGCTTTTGCACCATATGCGCCACGGATTGCTTTTTGCCCATTATAAATAACGTATACATAACCTTTACCCTTATTGTTATCAATAATAGTATCGCGCAGTACTTTTACCACAAAGGCTTCTGTTGAATCAGTTATAGTTACTTCACCGTGCCACAACCGGCCGTTTTGCTTTAGCGCGATCTCATCAACCGGGAAATTTTTATTATCGATATAATACACCCTGGCTTTCAGTGAATCTTTACCCTTTAAAGCAGTTCCCGTAGTATTATAGGTAATAGTGATCTTTTTGCCAGCTTCGGGATATGGGGTTGATAAGGTAATTGGAGATTTATCCTGCGCATAACTGGCATGGATAAAGAACAAGGCAGGTAAAAGCACCAGTAGCTTGGTTGTTTTCATATATATTTTAAGGTTAGCACCTAAATATATAAGTTATAACTGAGCATAACTTATGATAACAAAATATTTACACTCGAATTATAAGGCAATAAAAAAGGGATAGCCCTCTTGTAGCAATCCCCTCTTTATAATTAACTGAACTTTTTTTAATTAGTTCTTAACGCTCTTTTTAGCTGGAGTTAAAGGTAAAATAATAACAGCTAATAAAATGGCAACTTCTAATACTACTAACATGACTTTAATTTTTTAATTTTTTAATAAATTGATTTATATATCTCTTAGAAAAAAATTACTCTTCCAGTTATACCTTGCTTAAGGTTTAGGATGTAAGAACAATCTTTTATTTTTCCTGATATGGTATCGTCTAATTTTATGCCACTGTTAAATATTTTTTTTTCGGGCTAAAATGCCAAAAATCAGAATTTATTATTTTTTAGAAATCACTTGAAAAAAGCTGATTTTATGAAAAATTATCGCCTGTTTTAGATTTAGAGGTCGAAAAAATGGCTCAAAAAAAAATATTCCCCTGTTTTCAGACCAAAAAGAAATTTCAAGACGTCAAAAATTGATTTTAAACGGATTTTATCGCCATTAAAAAGAAATTAAGAATTTGTTTTTTTCCCGTGATATATCGTCTGTAAAATACGATGCTTTTTAACGGGATGTGATTTTTAAAATAGCCGTTATGATATTATTTGAAAGAAATATTATCCGAAAAGAAATATTTGACAATTTGTCACAAAACATGACACAAATCAAATTACTGCCAAAATGACCAGAAATCAAACTGCCAAAACCTGTCAAAACACTGTCATTAGCTTCAAACAGAATAATATTAGGCGATAATACCCAAAATCAGCCTGTGCCAAATTGCAATTTCAGCATTGAAAGAGATAAAATATTGCAATTATTGCATAAACCGGTAAAATATTGAGAATTTGGCTTGCAGCAATCTTAATTAACCGGCATTATTAAGGTAAAACAAGTTTCTTCATCACTTGATACTACCGAAAGTTTACCATTATGCTCAGCAGCTATTTGAGATGCAATGTATAAACCGAGGCCCAGGCCCTGCTGCCCGGGCTTGGCCTCGCCACGTGAATAAGGCTGGAACAGGCGCGCCATTGCCGAATCAGGAATTTTAGCACCCTGGTTGGTTACCGATAAAACAAACTCGCCATCGGCACTTATAGCTTTTACTTTAACTGGCGCATTTGGCTTACCATGAGTAAAGGCATTACTTAATATATTAGAGAAGAGTTGGGCAATACGCTTGCCATCGCAGTTTACAGGTTCATTAAATTCAAAATCAGCCTCAATTATCCGATCTGGATATACGATCTGAAGCTCTGATATAGCATGGCTCAAAATATCAGCCATTGGCTCATTGGTATTGCGGTTTAGGCTTATGCCGCCACCAAGCCTGCCGCTGGCAAAATCCATAATATTCTCTATTAAACCACGTATGCGATACGAACTGTCTTTTATAATATTGGCTACACGAGTGGTACGCTCGTCCAAAGGCATCCTGAGCAATAATTGCGCGCTGTTTAATATTGCTCCGGCTGGGTTACGCAAATCGTGGCCCAATATGGCTATAAATTGTTCGCGTAATTCTGCTGTTCTTTGTTCTTCCTCCAGCTTTTGCTTTGCAAAAGCCAGTTGCTCAATGGAGTGTAAATGAAAAGCTATCAGATCAGCAAAGAGCTTAAACATGCCAATTGTTTCCGGGTTGTTCAGTTTTGCTGGCTTTGGATCGATTGCGCACAGCGTGCCAAAGAAAGTTCCATCCCTGCGGATGATGGGTATTGAGATATAACTTTGAAAACCATACATCTCAGGTGTGTGGTGGCCGCGAAAAGCAGGATCATTATCAACATGATCAATAATTACCCCCTTACCGCTTTGCCGTATTTCGTGGCAAATAGTGGTTTCCAGTTTCAGTTCGTCACCCGGGCCAAGGCCAAACATAATCTCATCGCGTACACTGCAAACAATCCATTTCTCATCAGTAACACGCGCTATAGCGGCAAAGCCCATGCCTGTGGTGCGGCAAATAACCTCTAATAAATTGGGAACGATAGGAATGCTCATTACAGCTTCCACATCTGCACTAAAATCTACCTGAATATCTGCCACGCTTACGGTTAGTTTAAACTACTATTGAATATACAAAATACATCAACTAAGCATTTATGGTTTTGTATATTTTGTAAAAATAACATTATAATTCCACATATAATTAACCTGAATGATAATTAATAAATTAGAAATAAACTATCGATTTTATAAACAATGATTCTTATGCGCAATTGCAAGGCTCTAATTATATTTCAGCCAAAAACCAATTATTATATAACAATGCTTAATGTATATTTATACTAATTTTACTGCTGTATTTAGCTGATGCCCCATCGACTATTGTTTATGCTCTTATCACAATTTTATGAAAATATCTATCAAGAAGCCCCTGGTAAAAACGCTTAAAATAAGCGGCATTGTACTGGGTAGTATTATACTGCTTATGTTTTTGCTACCCTACCTTTTCCCGCAAACGGTAACCAGCAAAATAAAAGGGTGGATAAATGGCAACATCAACGGCAATATTTCCTTTTCGGGTACCAGCTTGTCGTTCTTCAAAAAATTCCCGGCGTTAACGCTTACTTTGTATGATGTTAACCTGCAAGGCAGCGCGCCATTTCAGAAAGATACTTTAATAGCAGCTAAGGAATTATCTTTGGGTATCGATCTTTCATCGCTGTTTAAAAGCAAGATCAATATTGATAAAATATTCCTGAACAGGGCCTTTATTAATATACAGGTTGATAGCGCGGGCAAGGCAAACTACAGCATTTATAAAGGAGCGCAGCAAAGCACAACCGCTTCGTCAGATACCAGCGGTGCATCATTAGGTATCGACCAGATATTGATTGAGGATAGCCACCTTGTGTATAATGACCTGTCTATCCCGACAAAGATCAATGCCCGCAATTTTAATTATAAAGGTAGTGGCGATCTGAGCAAGGATGTGTTCACGCTGCACTCGCATACAGATATCGGGTCGATAGACTTTTATTATGACAATCAGCCTTATGTATTATCGAAAAAAGTAAATGCCGACCTGGTGACCAATATCAATACCAAATCCCTGGCTTTCGAGTTTCAAAAGAATGACCTGAAAATAAACCAGTTGCCGGTGCAGTTTAAAGGCCGTTTCGCATTCATAAAAGATGGCTATGATATGGATTTCAAAATAGATTCGCATGAAACTAACCTGAACGACATTTTCACCGCTATGCCTGCCGCCTACCTTAAAATGCTGGATAAAACCGACGTAAAGGGTATTGGCGATATAAAGATAGCCCTAACCGGTAAATACATTGCCAAGGATAATATTAAACCCGATTTCAGCATGAATTTAATGGTGAGGAATGGCTACGTAGCCAACAAAGCAACACCATCACCAGTGCGTAATTTGTATTTGAATATGGAAACCAGGCTACCGCATTTAAACATGGATAGCTTATATGTTAATGTAGATTCCATCTATTTTAATATTGATAAGGATTATTTCAGCTCGGTAATACGGGTTAAAGGTGTAAAAAGCCCATACGTTTATGCCAAAGTAAATACAGAGATAGACATGGACAAGTGGACACGGGCCTTTGGCATAAAAGCATTTGATGTAAGAGGCCGCTACTCCATGCATTTACTAAGTGAAGGGCGATATACAACCGGGATAATTCGCAAAGGATTGAGGAAAAAGGTGGATACTGTGATCACCAGCGTACCTAAGTTCAGCATGCAATCGTCATTTAAGAATGGTTATTTTAAATACGCCTCGCTGCCGGAGGCTGTTAGTAATATCAGCTTTAATATGAAGGCCGATTGCCCCGACAATAATTACAAGCACATCAGCATGAGCATAGATAACCTATATGCCACTGCCTTAACTAATTATATAAAGGGGTATTTTAAGCTAAGCAATGCCGATACCTTCCCGATTGATGCTAAGATTGAGACCAAGTTCCATTTGGCCGACCTGAAGAAGTTTTACCCGGCCGACAGTCTGTTCGATGTTAAAGGCAACCTGGATGCCAACATGCAGATAAAAGGTAATTACATAGCTGCCCAAAAGAAATTCCCTGTAATGGTGGCGAATATTATTATGAAGGATGGTTCAGTAAAAACCAAATACTACCCTCACCCTATCCAGAATATACAGGTTAACACCACCATTATAAACCGTACAGGTACACTGAATGGCATGAAAGTATTTATTAAGCCCATTTCATTTAATTTTGAGGGCGAACCGTTCTTCCTGAAAGCCAGTCTGAATAATTTTGCAGATGTGGAGTACAATATCAACTCGCAGGGTACGATCAACATCGGCCGGATCTATAAGGTATTCGCTATAAAAGGTTATAATGTAGATGGCGCGGTTACCGCCAATGTATCGCTCAAAGGCAAACAAAGCGACGCGGTGGCGGGGCATTACGATAAGCTAAGCAACTCGGGAACCTTGAAGGTGAAGAATATATCACTTACAACAGAAATGTTCCCTAAACCATTTTATATCACGAAAGGCGTTTTCAGCTTTAACCAGGATAAGATGAATTTTGATGCCTTTACCGCTAAATATGGCAACTCAACGCTTGTACTAAACGGCGCGTTATCAAACGTTATAAACTATGCCATTAAACCAGGATCGGTATTAAAAGGTGATTTCAACCTGAGCAGTGATTTAATTACGGTTGATGATTTTATGGTTTTTGCAGGTACGCCTGATGCGCCTAAACCTAAAAGTGCGCCATCAGGCGTAATAATGGTTCCAAAAAACCTGGACCTGAATTTTACCGCGGCAGTAAAAAAGATAAAATACCAAACCCTTACGCTTACTGATGCCAAAGGGCAAATGGCTATTAACAATGGCAATATCGACATGAAAAGTACCGGGTTTACCATCATTGGCACCCCGGTAACTATGGATGCGACCTATACAAATACCAGCGCGCGGATGGCGTTTTTTAATTACCACATAAACGCTAAGGATTTTGATATCAAGAAAGCCTATGACCACATTAAACTTTTCCATGATATGGTTACTACTGCGGCTTATGCTCAAGGACTTGTTTCGCTGGATTATCAAATAAGCGGCAAACTGAACAGTAATATGCAGCCGGTATATCCATCATTAAAAGGCGGTGGTACCTTATCAGCCAAAAAGATACAGCTGCATGGCTATAAACTATTCGGCGCTATGGGTAAGGCTGCCAGTAAAGACAGCGTAAATAACAATGCCGATGTATCACAAGTAAATATCAAAAGCACCATTGCCAACAACGTAATCACCATTGAGCGTACTAAACTGCGCATGGCCGGTTTCAGGGCCAGGTTTGAGGGTAAGGTGAACTTTGATAAGCAAATGGATATCAAATTCAGGCTGGGCCTGCCGCCGTTGGGCATAATAGGCATCCCGATGAACATTACCGGCACACAGGATAACCCGAAAGTAAGGCTGGGTAACGGCAAAAAGGAAGGCACGGTGCAGGAAACTACGGATGATTCGGGGGAGTGATTTTGGGAGTCAGGAATCAAGATGTAAGAATCAAGAATTAGATTACGTTATAAAGTTCATTAAAAACACACCCGACACGCGTGCGCTAGTTCGAGTATTAATATGAATAAGAACACCATTTACATAATATTGACACTTTTAAAAGCCCTTATAATTATAACGGGTATGGTATCTATTTTTTTGAATCTCATTTCATGGCGAAAGGCTAAGGACGGTAAGAAATTGAAAAAAATTGCACTAATATTTGGTGGAATTTTTTTATCGATGATGATACTAACTGGGGTTGAGTTGATTATTGCATTCAATTAGGATAATATATATCACAATTAAGGCATTTGCAATGTCCGGGCGATACAATCGCAAAACTATTTTAAGCACTCGTTATGGACGAGCGCAATACGGGTAAGTTCATTGTATCAGCGCTTTATCTATTTGATCATAAAGTTGAGCCCCATGCTCGGGTGATAAGGCATCATTAAGCAGTATTTGCCCTTCTGGGCTAATTAATAAATACCGAGGGATTGAATACCCGCCTGGATGCCCCCAAATTAGCGTTGTCAAAGAATCCTCCAATTCCTTATTCGCTAAAACATGGAAGCCTTTTAACTTATATGTATTTATAGCAGCTTTCCATTCCTGTTCATTTACATTAAAATTAAGTGACACATACAGCACAACGATATTTCGCTTTTTTAACTCATTGAACAATGAATCACTGTGTTTAAATTCTTCTTTACAGGGCTCACACCATGGCGCCCAAAGGTCCAAAAAAAACGTTTTCCCTTTTAGTCGGGTAAACAATTGGGATGATGAGGATATGCTATTGTAATCGTTCATTACATGTATGTCTTGTGCGTTTGCCAACGCTTCGATTGATGCTACAAGAACGATCATCAGAAAAAAAGACTTCATACTATTGGTTAAGAATTAACGAGGTTATAATTCCAAATTTATCAAAAAAAGATTTCGTTCCTCTCTATGCTGTCGAACTGTGCTCTGTAATGCAGCTTCCTGATTCTTACCTCTTGATTCCTGACTCTCACAACCTACTCCTCCGTATCGTCAATCACCAGCATGCTCCAGCCTTTGCTGCCGGCGTTGCTGAGTTGTTTTTTCTTGTCGTCCATGATCTTCTTAATACGGGTACTGTAGGCCCAGCAGGTGCTTTGGCGTATGGCTACAATTTCTGATAGTTTGTGTGATGAGATCTTCCCTTTGGTGGAGTACATCAAAAATATCATGTAAAATGCCTTATTGATAGGGATACGGGTGTTCTGTAATATGGTATAGGCAATTACAGATTCCTCGTAACCGCATTTGGAGCAACGCCTGCTGTATGGTAAATGCCCGCTGCCGTAGTGCGTATTATTGCATTTACGGCAGTTGTAGCCTTTCTCCCATTTCAAATCCGACAGGAATTTGAAGCAGGTTTCGCGGTCGGGGTAAATTTTGCTGAATTCTTCAAAATCCACCGCTGCCGACATCACCCGGTCATGCGTTACCTTTTCAATATTGGTATGCAGGGTAATGTTATCGTTCTCCAATAAAACGTTTATGCGCGAGATCTCCTCGGACTGCTCCTTCAGCAATATGTTAACAGATTTCAGCTCCTCATTTTGCTCCTCAATAACCTGCGATTTCTCAACCAGCTCGTGGGTACGCGCCCGTACCTGCTCTTCCAGGTGTTTGTTCAGGTTATCTTTCAGCTCCTCGTTCTGCTTCATCTGCCTGATGATGCGGCGCTGCGCGTAATCCTTTTTCTTTTTCAGGATCCGCACTTTTTCTGCTATCGCGAAGGAAATAAAGAGCATCTCCATTATAAAACAAAAACTAAGGCTGTAATGCGTTAGCGGACCAAAACCCAGCCACGCCCTTGATTCCAGTATCTTTATAATAAAACCCAGGAACAGGAAGCTATAACCCACCACAAAAAACCGTGCGGGCCAATAACCTTTATTCAAAACATAATAACCTGTATAGCAAGCTACTAACAGCGGAATAAATTCTATTATCCGGTAATTAAACCACGCGTTATTTACGGTTAAACACAAAATAAAGAATACCGTACGCAAGGCTATAACCACCCATATTAAACGGTTAAGCCTTGGCGCCTTCGCTTGTACATACAATAAACTTTTGGTAAACAGCATGCCAAAAACACTGGCGAAAAACAGGGCCACCCCATAGGCATATTGGTTCCATACAGGTGAGTTTGGCCATAGATACTGATAGGCTATACCATCGGTACACATTTCATACATCCCGATGCTCAGGTTATACAAAATGTAATACAGGTATTGTATTTGCCTGATGGCAAAAAACATCATGAGGTTGTAGAGGCCAAATACGAATAGCATGCCATAAAAAACCCCGAAAAAGAAATATTCATCAAGCGCGTAATGGATAAACCAGTTAACCGACTTTAATACAATAATAACATTCGACGGCTGATGCGATCGTATACAGATATAATAAGTGTGTACGCCATAAAGCTCATTATCAATATTTACGCTAAAGTTTTTATGCTGATACAAACGGTCGGTAAACGGATGGCTGCTACCAAATTTGACTATGGTGTAAGTTTTGTTTGTATTTGGCGAATAAACGGTTATATCATCAATGGTTTGATCATAAAACTCCAGCAGCCAGTTGTTTTGCGTTGGTTTATTATGGTTTATGGTTATCCGGCACCAATAAGTTGTATGCGCATCGTGTGTTGTTGGATATAAACCACTGATAACAAATTTAGAAGCAATTGAGGGGTTGCGGATCTGATCAAAAGTTAATTTACCGCTTGTATCTTCAAAATGAACGATCTCATCGTATGAGAATGGGTGGTGTGTGCTGGTATCGCTAAGGGTAACGGCCTTTTGCGCATAACCATGCATGGTTATACACCAAAACACTGTAACACTAATAAATAATAGTTTTAGTAACTGTTTACCCATACATTAAATCAACACCTATAATCCCGCCCCGAATAAAAAGCCTTCGCCTGAAAAAATTAATAATTGGTTGCTGCAGTTATTTATTTACTACTGCAGCAACGCTAATATATTAAAATAATATGTAAATATTATTTATTTGCACTTAATCCTAAAGCTTGTATATAACCAGTATTTGGTGTACAGTTCTCAAATTTAGCGTTCTCAATCATATCATATAAGGCCTGTTTAACCTGAGCGCGGTTTGTTAGGGCCGCTTTACGGATATCCTCAAAGCTGGTACGTTCCTTATTGGTATAATTTACAATGGTATCATAAGCCATTGGCTTTTTAAAGGTGACGATGCCGCTTATATTATCCATTTTTTTGTATGGCCAGTACGTCCAGCCGATATTATTGTCTTCCAATAGCTTACGAAAATCACCTACCCATTGATCCTTGTTCTCGCCTGTTTCGCCGCAATAAATTGGCACGTTGTATTTATCCCTGTAGTCGATATACTCCTGTATTACATCCTTTGTGGTTGGTGTCCAGTATTTATGAAAGGTATATACAGCTTTTGAATCAAACGGAGGGCCGAACATATGCATGTTGCTATCCCATTGCGCGCCGCCTAAAATAACCAGGTGGTTTTTATCAACTGTGCGCACTGCTTTGGTTAACTCCTTATAGAATGGCTCCAGGTATGGGTTTAGTTCTTCTTTATTAAAATAATGCGCTATAGGTTCGTTCAGCAAATCGTAACCTAATATGGCAGTTTCATTTTTATAGTGATCGGCTATTTTTGTCCATATCTGGATGCATTGCTGCCTGCTGCCCTCGTTTTGGAACAGGAACGGATATCCGTAGCCATCGTCAATATTATCGCCTGTTTGGCCTCCTGGGGCGCTGTGCATATCTAAAATAACATATATGCCTTCGGCCTTGCACCACCCTATCAGCCTGTCGAGCAATTCAAAACCACGGTTAGGGTTATTTTCGCCCAGGTAATCCTCATCAGTAAAAAGGCGGTAGCTAAAAGGCACACGCAGGGTGTTCATGCCGCTGGTTTTCATAAAATGGATATCAGCCTGTGTCATATAGGTATCCAGGTACTTTTTCCAGAAGGCCTTGGTTTCATCAGGACCGATAAGCTCCATAAAAGCCTGGTTAATGAGCTTTGGCGAATTGATCTTGGTAAACTTGAACATATAACCTTCGGGTATAAGCCAGTTACCTGCGTTGGTTCCTTTCATTAAAAATGGCCGGCCATCAGTACCGATGATTTCTTTACCTTTTACTGAGATGAATTTTGATTGTGCGTTTGATACAACCGGAATTATAGCCAGAAGGGCCATTATAATAAATAAATACTTTTTCATGATGCAATGTTTAAGGGGATTTAAAATCTGAATTGTGTACTTAATTTGCCTGTAGCTTGTTATATTTTTTTAGATAATTTATTACTGCCTGAGTTGCATCGCTATAAATAGCTATATGATGCGTACGTACGGTATAAGGTACCGCCCTGCCTTTATCTTCTGTTTGCACCGCAATTACATTTGATGACCGTGCCGGCATGTGGCAATCAATACAATTACTTTTTATGATGCCGCCGATTGAATTAGCCATTTTACAAAAGTTATGGTTCTCGGTTTTATGGCAGTTCATACATTTTTGAGAATACATGGCAATCTGCTGCCTTTCGTTATTATGCACGTTGTGGCAGGTTGCACAATCCATATTACTTTTAATGAAACATTTGCTGCTGGCTAATAACTGGTTTTGGTTACCATGTACATCCAGTTTGGTTGAATCAACCAGTGGCGCATAATAAGGTATCTCTTTAAATTTAGATAGCGTATCGCCGGGTTTAAAGGCAAATATTGGCCCAATAATACGGCTTTTATTACCAGAGTGGCAAACCGCGCACATATCAAGTTTCTGAGCCCGCGATAATGAGGCATAGGTGGCTATGTATTTAGCTTTTTTCTCTTCGGGGTAAGCTAAATGATAGTTAACATGGTTGGCTGATGGCCCGTGGCAACGCTCACAATCGATCCCTAAAACCAGCGAATTTTTATCGAAAGCAATGGTACGGTTAAATAGATTTTGCTCTGGGTTTGGTAATGCTTTAATATAAGAACTGTGGCATTCGAAACAACGTGTGCCTATCATGCGGGTATAATCAACATTAGTTGTATCAAACCCGGGGCTATCGGTCCAGTTGTTTAGCGCTTTAAAGTATGATATTGGCAATTGAAAGATCTCGTTGCCATGCCAGTACAGGTAACTTTCGGCCTTTACACTGCCGAAGGTGATATCAAAACGCTCGGCCTTTATTTGTTTACCTTTAAAATAGGCAACCTGGTACATGCCGGCGCTGCGTTTTTCCATAACTATCTTCAGATCCTTATTAAAAACGTATTCGTTATGGCCATGCTCAAAACTGCCGTGCACATTACCAGGCGTAGTTAAACTGGTGGCAGCAAAATGTGCTGTGTGCAGGTAATTATCATAAACATCCTTATGGCACTGGATACAGGTTGATGAACCGGCGAAAATATCGCCACGCGGATCAGGCTTTGGATTGCTGGTAAGGCACTGCGAAAAAATAACGACAAGCGGAACTAAAAAAACTAATGCTAAAAATAAATTCCTCTTACTTTTCATCAGTATAAATAAATGACATCAGCAACATATTTTGAATGAGCAGACCTGAATAGCCTGCTCATTTATTTTATGCTATTGAACAATAAGCGTTGTAATTGAATGCGGTAAACTGGTTGTACTGGCTGCCTCGCCTTTTATCCAAAGGTAATAAGGCAGCGTTTCTTCCGTCAAATTTAATACAATTACAACAAGCTTGTTATCTTTATTAACAAAAGCTGTAGTTAATAATTGATCTCTGTTTGATGAACTGATAATACGCTTAGCACCAGGGCGCACAAATTTAGAGAAATGCCCTATGTAGTAGTACGAATTCATGTACGTAAGCTTGCCTGTTTGTATATTGGCATGTATTGGCGCATAGCAAAAATTACCTACGTGGTTAGGTCCGCCCTGCTCATCAAGCAAAATATTCCAATCGGTCCAGCCAACAATACCGTTGTTAAAATCATTAACCATTGATTTTCCATATACTTCACCCCATTTCCAGTCCTCAATTCTGCTAAGGTCAAAACGCTCGCTGCAGCCTTCGGTAAACATCAGGTTTTTATCAGGGAATGCCTCATTAACACGTTTTACGTTATCAAACACATCGCGTACATACCAGTGAAAACCGGCACCCCAAACATATTTTGCAGCTTCGGGGTCTTCATATATGGTGCTTAAACGTTGGTACATCAAATCGCGATTATGATCCCACGCGATCACTTTTTTATCGGCCATGCCACTTTTGTGCAGTGTTGGGCCTAAATAGTTCTTGATAAAATCACGCTCATCCTCGGCAGTATAGATACATGACTCCCATTTTTGGTTTGCCATCGGCTCGTTTTGTGTTGAAAGGCCCCATACAGGTATCCCCTCTTTTTCATAAGCCTTGATAAACTTAACGTAAAAGTTGGCCCAGGCCTGGTCGAACTCAGGTTTTAGCTTGCCGCCATGCAACATATCGTTGTTGGTTTTCATCCATGCCGGTGGGCTCCATGGTGTTGCAAACAGCGTTAATTTACCACCAGCTGCCGTGATGGCCGATTTTATAAACGGAATACGGTATTTCCTATCATGATCGATATTGAATGTTTTTAAAGCAACATCATTATCAGCCACATAGCTGTAGGTATCGCTTGAGAAATCACAGCTTTGGATATTCGTACGTGCCAGGGTGTAGCCAATACCTGTTTCGGTATTGTAATAAGCATTCAGTATTTCCTTTTGCTTATCGGCAGGCAATTTATAAAAGGTTTCGGCTGATGCATCAGTTAAAGCGCCACCGATGCCTAACACAGATTGGAATGTTTTCGCTGGATCAACAAAAATGCAGGCTTGCGCTTCAACAGGCTGCGCGAGCGGTTTAAACGCCAGTGTTGCCGTACGTGTTATACGGTAGTCGGTATTTTGGGCTGTAGTATATACCGCTACAGATTTACCTGTAGCCGCATATGGCTTAACCGTTTTGTGAACTGTGCTTTGCGCGTTTAATAAAAAGGGGCAGGCACCTAATAGTATTAATGATAAAGTTTTTTTCATTTCCAATTTATACTGGGGTAGTGATTTTTATTTAGAGTTTGTGCCTGTTATAAAGTTCCTGAACCTGTTAGCCTGATATCTTTTGATGAGCTGCCAACAATAAAATCAAATACTCCCGGGTCCATTTCCCATTGGTTTTTAACATCGTTGAAGTATTTAAAAGCATCTTCATTTAAAGTAAGCGTAACTGTTTTTTCTTCGCCTGCCTGTAAGAATACTTTGTCAAAACCTTTTAATTCCTTTTCAGGTCTTGGCAGGTTCAGTTTTTCCTGTTTAACATATAGCTGCGCAACCTCTGCCCCTGCTACTGCTCCGGTATTTTTTATTTTGAAAGTAACTGTAGCTGTTTTATCGCCTGTTTGTACATGCAGATCGCTGTATTTAAATGTGGTGTATGATAAACCGTGGCCAAAGGCAAACTGTGGCTCAACTTTGTAGGTATCAAAATAACGGTAGCCTACATAAATATCATCAAAGTAGTTAACGGTTACGCCATCGCCCGGGTATTGGCCCAGTTTAATTGCAGGCGCATCTTGCAGCGTTTTAGGGAAACTAACCGGTAATTTACCTGATGGGTTCACCTGGCCAAAAATGATCTTAGCCAGCGCGTTACCACCTTCCATACCCGGGTACCATGCCTGTATAATGCCTTTAGCATCGCCAACCCATTGGGTTACATCTATTGCCCCCCCACCCATTAGCACAACTACTGTGTGCGGGTTTGCTGCTAAAACAGCTTTTATCAGTTCGTTTTGACCGAAAGGCATTTGCATGTCTTTTTTATCAAAGCCTTCGGTATCGTAAGCATTGTCGTCCCACACATTATAGTCATAACCGTGTGTCCAGCCGCCTACAATTATAGCTACATCAGCTTTTGAAGCCGCTTGTACCGCTTGTTTAATCATGTCAGCATCTGCACCGGCACCTCTTGCAATATTATAGCCTTTGGTATAAGTGATCTTCACTTTTTTGCCGCCTATATTTTGCAAGCCTTGTAAAGGTGTCACCTCAAAAAATGCTTTTATCTGTGAGCTTCCGCCGCCCATTGCTTGTTTCCTGTCGGCGTTATAACCTATTACAGCAATTGATTTAACATCTGATTTTAGCGGCAGAATCTTGTCTTCATTTTTTAATAATACAATACCTTCTTCAGCAACTTTTTGCGCTGTTGCCTGGTGTGCAGTCGTATTGTACTCGCCTTTTATACGTTTGCCGCCACCAATCATATTGGTTTTGTACATTACGTATAGCAAACGCCTAACTTTATCATCAATAAGGCTTACCGGCATTTTACCGGCTTTAACCAATGTTACAACAGTATCGCCCAAAAAGAATTTACCGTAGTTTGGATGTGGGCCCATATCCAGGTCAGTACCCATTTCAAGGTCGGTACCATTCCACATAGCCTGGGTTGTGCTGTGTACTGCACCCCAATCGCTGATCACTGCTCCTTTAAAACCCCATTCCTTTTTCAGTATCTGGTTTATCAGGTAATTATTTTGTGTAGCCCACTGGCCCCTGAATTTATTGTATGAACCCATTAAGGTGTATACCCCACCCTCTTGTATAGCTGCTTTAAAACCTGGCAGGTAAATCTCCCTTAAAGCACGCTCACTCATTTGCACATCAATTGAACCTCGATTGGTTTCCTGATTGTTACCTGCAAAGTGTTTTACACAGGCTGATATTCCCTGCGACTGTACGCCTTTTATATAACCAACTACCATTTTCGATACCAAATAAGGGTCTTCGCTCAGGTATTCAAAGTTACGGCCGTTTAATGGCGAACGCATGATATTTATACCCGGGCCCAGGATCACATCCTTACCCCTGAAATTCGCTTCGCTGCCTAAAACTGAACCAAAAGCGAAACCTAATGCCGGGTTCCAGGTTGAAGCAAGGCATATGCCTGTCGGCAAATAAGTTCCGGAGTCTAATACCCCTTTTTTGGCGTCCCACCCCCTGCCGTGCTCAAGGCGCACGCCATGCGGGCCATCGGAAGTTACCATCTCGGGGATACCCAAACGTGGCACACCGCCAGCAGTAAATGATGAACTTGCATGTATCATGTTCACCTTTTCTTCAAGGGTCATTAATTTAATAATGCTATCGCTTTTAAAAGCTATTTGCGCATCAGTATAGGTTGACTGCGCTTTTGCAGAAAAAATTGAAACAGAACAGAGTATGTAGCAAAATAAAGGGAATTTCAGATTGGTGTTCATTTAGTATATAGATTTTATATTACCACACATATGTTGCTACGGCGCCGTAGTTCAAAGTACTGGTTACTGTTTTTGAGTTGAATTTAATATTGAATACTTGTACGCCGCTGGTATTATTTAAAACGATAAGCACCTTTGTGCCATCGGTATTTTTAAAGGCAACATTTGGTAAAGTTGTTGAAGCATCAGATGCGATACGTACAGCACCGGGCTTTACAAATTTTGACGCATGCGCAATAATGTAATAAGAAACATTGCGCGATACGGATGTATTGTTATTAACCGTTATAGCACCCTGGCAAGTAGTACAGCCACCGGTAGTATGTGGCCCATAACTGGCATCAGAAGCCAGGTTCCACTCTATTACGTTGCGGCTCCAGTTACGGATAGCGCCAACTATGAGGTTATTTACATGCCATGACAAATCGCCGCTGAATGAGCCTGTGCCGAATGTAGCCTGCTCGGTAAAGTAAATATTTTTATTAGGGAACGCGGTATGTACTGGAGTAAGTGCCGAAATATCACCTAAGTATAAGTGAAATGCCGAACCATCAACATAAGGGTTAGCAGTTTTATCATTTAAAACATATTCCGGATAATCCGGGCGATCACAGTTATGATCGTAACAGATTATTTTGGTTGTTATACCCGCCGTTTGAAAGGCCGGACCTAAATAACTGCCTATGAATTTAGCTTCGGCAGTATCCTGCATAACCATTGCGGGATTATTCGATGGATTTAAAGGTTCGTTTTGCGGGGTAATAGCATCAATAGTAATACCCTGTGCGGCCATTGCCTGTATATATTTTACAAAGTAATTGGCATATGTGGTATAATACTGTGGTAATAAGCTGCCGCCCGATAGGTTGTTACTGTCTTTCATCCATGCTGGCGCGCTCCATGGGCATGCAAGGATCTTTATATTAGGATTTATTGCAAGTATCTTTTTTAATGTAGGTATCAGATCTGTTTTTTCCTTATCGATACTGAACTGTGCCAGGTTAACATCTGTCGACCCGTTTGCCACATCATCATAAGTAAATGGTGCCGCGCTCATATCTGATGCACCTATTGTTAAGCGTATATAGCTTATACCGATGCCTGTGGTATCGGTTGCGAACAATTCGTTTATTATTGAACTGTTTACTGCTGTGGTTAAGCTGTTTATTACCTGGGCACTGCCACCGGTAAGCGCAAAACCAAACCCATCAATGTTTTGATAGGTGGTTGTAGTATCAACATTAATAGTTGTATTTGCATTTGAAGCAGTTGTAAAAAGCAAGCTAACATTTTGTTTAGCAAGCAACTGCGATTTATCCGAGTTAGTTAGCCACATCTTAACATCCGTTTTAACCGGTGTAGTAGTAGTGGTGGTGGTAGTTGTGGTGGTTGTACTGCCTCCGTTACCGGTAATTGTTTTTTTGCTGCAACCTTGCAGCGTAAATGTTAAACCGGAAAGTATTATTGCAGCAATAGAAATTCGTATGATTTTCATAAGTCTTGTTTTCTTTTTCACTATCACGTTCACGTACATCAAAATTATTTAGAAGCGGGGTTCATTGCAAAGAAATGAACATATTCAATTTGCATTGAGGTTGGGAAAGCGGTATCATCCACCCCATCTATACCACCCCACGAACCGCCTACGGCAATATTCATTAAAAGGTGAAATTTCTGATCATAAGGCCAGGTAGCTGAACCTTTACCATCATTGATGTAGGTGAAAACTAACTGGTTATCATAATAGCCTCTGATGGCATATGGTGTCCAGTCTTCACGGTATAAATGGTACGCTGTTGAAGCAGTTGGAATGTTCATGGTACTAGTTTTGGCATTACTGGCAAAATAAGTTGCATTATGCGCGCTGAAATGCACGTTGTTAGGATCATACCCAACCATCTCCATAATATCCACTTCGCCTGAGTTTGGCCATGGACCATATATATAATCATCAGGCAGCATCCATATAGCGGGCCAGGTGCCTTTTCCTGAAGGAAGCATTGCTTTTACTTCAATACGGCCATAAGTTATTGAGCCTTTTGAAATTATCCTTGATGATGTATAACTTTCGCCACCTAAATATTGCTTTTTTGCTGTAATTGTTAATACGCCATTACCAACACTAACATTTCCTAATGAATCGGTATAATCTTCAAGCTCGGCATTTCCCCAACCGCCGCCGCCCAAGTCATATTTCCATTTGGTTGTATCAGGGGTACCTGTATTGGTAAATTCATCAGCCCATACAGGTGTAGTACCAAATGTCCAGTTACTATCAACCGGTGCCTGGGATATATAAACATATGGTTTCGCATCGTTACTTTTCCCCCCACACGATGCCAGCAAAGCGGCACACATCAATCCCACTAACCATACATTAATATTATATTTCATACGTATTGGTTTCTTATAAAAGCTGCCGGTATTATCCGGCAGCTTTATAAATAATTTATAAAAATTAGTTTGCGTAACCTGGGTTCTGAACCAGTTTGGTTGCGCTAAGGTCCGTAAGCGGGATTGGTAAAAGTTCATTTTTACCTGCCTGGAAACCTTTGAATGATAGTACAGTTGGAGCATCACCCCATCTTACAAGGTCAAACCAGCGATGTCCTTCTGTTGCCAGCTCTAAACGGCGCTCGTTTTTAATGGTTGTCATACTTACCGGTACTGATGGCAAACCAACCCTGGCACGAACGGCATCAAGCAATGCTTGTGCACGTGCACCACCGCTTCCCATTACAAGTGCTTCAGCTTCCATCAGGTAAGTATCGGCTAAACGTATTTCAATGTAATCATTAGGATAGTTTAGTTCAACCTGGCCTACTGTTGCTTTGTACTTGGTTAATGGTGCATATTTTAACAAAAAGTAACCAGTATTTTGATAGCTTGCCTGGTAAGATGATTTTTCAACAGCTACCAGACTATCCATATCTAAAACTGTATAACCATACCTTGGGTCACCTTTTAGCGCATCATGTAATTGCTTGGTAACAGGGTCAAAGCCCCATCCACCTGCATAAGTAGCATCGCTAAAGTTACGCGGGCCTACCATTTGAACATACACATTGCCTTTAAAGGTATCCCAGTTATTCCAGGTGTAAGCCTGTGTAGCTGTACGGGTTATCTCAAATACCGACTCGCTGTTAAACTTGTTATCAGGGCTGAATATTGAACCAAAATTAGCCACCAAGTGATATCCGTAAATCGGGGTTGTGCCACCTGGCGTGCCATTAATAATTGCAAATTCAGTTGCTGCCTGAGCCCATTTTTGCTCGTATAAATATACTTTACCTAATAAAGCTATAGCAGCGCCCTGTGTAACACGGCCTTCTTCGCTTGCTACAACTGTTGCAGGCAAGTTAGGGATAGCAGCTGTTAAATCTTTTTCAATTTGCGCGTAAACATCAGCTGGTTTAGCTTGTACCTGGTTGTAGATCTGAGCCTGTGTAAGCGGGCTTAATATTAACGGTATGTTCTTAAATAACCTTTCCAGATCAAAGTAATAATGCGCACGTAAAAACTGTGCCTCAGCAGTGTAACGTTTTGCAAGATCAGCACTTAAGCCAGGTACTCCTGGCAGTTGAGCCAAAATTGTATTTGCACGGCTTACGCCTAAGTAATTAATTGGCCAATAGCCTTGTTGCGGTCCTGCTGCCGAGTTTAACTGGTAGTTGTTCCATAATTGCCAGTCGTTTGTATCATTTGGACCACCGCCACCTGCATAGCAATCGTCAGATGCCGCATTTAAAGGGCCTAATACGTCGGTATATGTTCCATCTAAACCACCGGTTTCAGTAGTTAACGGATCATATGCTGCTGCCAAACCGGCGAAGGCCTGGTCAGGTGTTTGGTAATAATTTGATGCAGCGAACTCCCCTTTGGGATTCACCTGCAGGAAGGATTTTTTGCAGGAGGTAAATACGCCCATCCCCAGCACAAAAACCGCCGTGTACTTGATATAATTTTTTTTCATAATATAAATTTTTAATAACTCAATAATTATAAAGTAACATCTACACCAACCCTAAGTGTACGGGCTGTTGGATATACACCTTGATCAACACCAACGGTATTGTTATTACCACCTGAGAATTCAGGATCGAAGCCATTATATTTGGTTATAGTAAATAGGTTATCGCCGGCTATGTATATACGTAACTTACTAATGTCCAGTTTACTGTTAAGTGATTTTGGTAATGTATAGCCAAATTGCAACGATTTTAAGCGTAAATAAGCACCGCTTTGTAAAAAGTAGCTTGATGGGCTTGTGTGGTTACCATTCGGATCGGCATCTGTTAATCTCGGAATGCTGGTATTAGTGTTGGTTGGAGTCCATGCATCTAATGCTGAAATTGGGTAGTTAGCTGTATTTATATCCAAACGACGGTATTCCTGGAATACTTTGTTACCCCAAACACCCTGACCGAATAAGCTCATATCAAATTGTTTGTAGTTTGCGCTAAATGAGAAACCATAAGTCCAGCTTGGTTGCGGGTTACCTAAGTAGGTACGATCTTTGGGACCGATTGTACCCGGACCGCCAAGGTTGGCATATTTTAAATCACCTGCCTTTGCATTAGGCTGGAAAACATTGCCCTGAGAATCTTTATAATTGTTAACATCAGCTTGTGATTGGAATATACCTATCACTTTATAGCCATAAAACTCATCAAATGGCTGACCAACTGCTAAGCGCTGTATTTGCGAAGGGTTACCACCTTGCCAGCTTCCTTCATTTATGAATGGAAGAATATTGATGCTGGTAACTTCGTTATGATTGTATGCTATATTACCTCCAAAATTCAAGTTAAAGTCACCTACTTTTTTATTGTACCCTAATTGTACCTCTATACCCTTGTTAGTAATACCACCTGCATTTGAGAAAGGAGGATTAGCAACACCTGCATAAGCCGGAAGTGGTACTTGCATTAATAAACCATCAGATACTTTTTTGTAAACATCTAAGGTTAATGTTAAATCATGGAATAATGTCGCATCTAAAGCTATATCTGTAGATTTGTCTTTTTCCCATTCAAGGTTAGGATTGGCAAGTGTTTGCGGGCCGTAACCTGTATACAATACCTGGCCACCGTTAGAACCGAATACATAACTGCCGATACCACTTATAATAGGTGAGTACTGGAATGTTCCTAAAGCTAATTCGTTACCCAATACACCATATGATCCACGAAGTTTCAACAGATCAACAAAGCTATTTTTTGGAAACCAGTCTTCTTTAGAAACTACCCATCCTACCGAAGCTGAAGGGAATGTACCGTAAACGTGATTTTCACCAAATTTTGATGAACCATCACGCCTGATCATGCCCTGGAAAAGGTATTTTCCATCATAGTCATAAGTTATACGTCCAAAAAGGGAAGCTAACGTTTGAGGCTGCAGGTCATTTGTATTGCTTGCACCAGCAAGACGACTGCTTTGTGCTAAAGGGAAATTAAAAGAAGCATCCTGGTAAGATGAAATAGGCTCACCTAAAAACTGCTCACTTAAACCATTACCACTTTCTTGTTCAGCACTTGTACCTAACAAAACAGAGAAATTGTGTTTCCCTACTGAACGTGTGTAGGTTGCTGTATTATCCCAGTTCCACTCCAAATTTTGATTTATTGAACGGTTTTGATTGTTATTTACAAGATTACTTGTACTTGAATTTAAGTAATAAAGCGGTGTAAATGACTCCGTACCATAAAATGCTTGTTTACCGGCAATCTCAGTTTTAATTGATAAACCTTTTATTGGTTCAATTGCTAAATAAACATCGCCAAATAAATTATGTGACCAGTTATAGTTGCCATCCTGCAGTTGTGCCTGCGCTAATGGATTAGCAATTTCCTGACCTACGTAGTTAGAGATACCATAAGGTAAACCCTGAGCATTTCTTACAAGGTAAGCCGAATTAGCGTTGTAAATAGCAGCGTTAGGCTGTGCATTAACATCACTAACCGTTACCGGTGTAATTGGGTCAAGGTTTATTGCATCAGCTAACGGGCCTCCGAATACGCTGTTGGTATTAAAGAAAGTAGTACTGCGGGTATAAGCATAATTAAAGTTCTCGCCGAAAGTAAGGTATTTCTTAGGCTTGAAAGTACTGTTTATCCTGAAGTTAAACCTTTTATAATCAGAATTATTAGGCATTACTATACCTTTTTGATCAAGATAGCCCAATGAAGTAAAGTAGCTTGCTTTTTCAGTGCCACCACCAACCGAAAGGTTGTTTTGCATAATAGGAGCATTACCAAAAATCTCATTTTGCCAGTTTGTACCTGTACCAAATTGAGATGGATTAGCAAATGGAGCAGTACCGCCATCATTAGTAACGGCTTCGTTTCTTAACTGCGCATATTGAGTTGCGTTTGGAAGATCAAGTTTTTTGGTAACCGATTGTGTACCGTAGTAAAAATCATAAGTGATTTTTGGCTCGCCTGCTTTTCCTTTTTTAGTAGTGATCAATATAACACCGTTTGATGAACGTGAACCATAAATAGCTGCTGACGCATCTTTTAATACCTGGATCGATTCGATATCGTTAGGGTTGATAGCATCGTAACCACCGTTATCCCAAATCTGGCCATCAACTACATATAGCGGGCTGCTATTAGTTAAAGAGTTTTGACCACGTATGATTATACTTGGTGCAGAACCTGGAGAACCAGAACTTTGAGTAACCAATACACCTGCCGCGCGGCCCTCAAGGGCATCATCAACACGGGTTATTTGCTGGTCTTTTAAATCAGCGGCGCTAACGCTTGAAATGGCACCGGTAACAGTTGCTTTCTTTTGCGTACCGTAACCAATAACTACCACCTCATTAAGGCCTGTTGTGGCGTCGGCCAGGGTTGTATTAAGTGTATAGCTACCGTTAATGGCTACATCTTTTGTTTCGTAACCTATAAATGAAAAGCTTAAAGTACCATTTGATGGCGCTTTAACTGAGTAACCACCGTTAGCATCAGTAACTGTGCCTTCCTGGGTGCCCTTTAATTTTACGGTAACCCCTGGCAAAGGCGCTCCTGTTTTGTCGCTTACCGTACCTTTTACGGTAATGTTCTGCGCAAAGGCAAATGACATGCCCGATAACAGGAAGATAAATAAAAATGTAATTGTTTTTCTCATGAATAAAAAAATTAATAGTTGGTTTTTGATAAGTGTTTAAAAGTTTGCTGTTCCTTTTTAAAGAACTACTGGCAATTAGCCGTACGCAGTTAAGTAGAATGGACAATCCATAGCTATGATTTTAATTGTAAATAATAATAAGACTACAGGGAGTTCTTAGGTATCCTTGTAATTGGTGCACCAAACATAGGAAAGTTTGAAATATAAAAACAAATTTATTTTACATAAATGATTGATTTTTAAGCGTTTATACAATTTTTGAAACGCTTCAATCACAAGCTCATAAATCAAATTATGCTTGATAATCAGCACAAAAGCCCTATTTGCCTTTTAAATTAAAAAATATTGATACGGTTCGTTCCCGAAACACTTTTTTTTACGTTTTTAGAGGGATATAGAGTAAATGCCCCTTTTATAGGTAAAAAAGGGCTAAAAACGGTCAAATACCGTCATTTTAACAGTTTTTCGGCTATATAAATTAGCTAAATTAATATAGCATTTGACTATTAGTTAGTTAAAGTTATCCAGTTTAACAACATGCCAAAATGCTTCACTTTGAAGCATTTTGGCACGTTTCAGTGTTTCAGCGTCTTTCTGCCCATAATTGCACTTTTTGCGGCTTGATTAAATAAATTATAAGCGATGTTTTGCCCATAATCAGGATATTTTAGGGTGGAAAAACAACCCTGTATTACGTTGATTTTAATGACAAAACAAACAGTTCACCCACGCCACGCTGACCAGTAAATTATAAGCTTATAACGGATAAAAACCGTGCTGTTAAAAGAATAATTAAACAACAAAAACCATAAAAAAAGCGACCAGTTTTTCAACTGATCGCCTTGCATTCATTGTCCATAACCAAAACCAAAAGACTATGGACTCTCTATTAACCCTGTTATATATTTGAGACAAAAACAGCGTTCATCAACAATAAGCCCTACAGGCTTTAAACATTTACTTTTTCAGAACCAGGTAGCCGTAAGCTGCAAAATTGTATTGTGTGCCTAACGTAACGCTTGCGTTGGTTAAACCATTTGTCCAGGTTGAATTTTGCAAGCCAGCAGGTATATTAAAGGTTTGTGCACTGTTCCTGGCATTTACCAATACCAATACATCATCCGAACCTAGGGTTTTCTCAAAAGCAATAATATTAGAATCATTATACTGCGTTAAGGCACCGGTTTTAACAGCTTCGTGTGCCGCGCGAAAAGCCAGGATCTGCTTGTAGGCAGCTACCATATCCGGGTTTGCAGTATAATCAACCGGCACATTTGAGAATATGCTGATTGCGTTAGGATAACCTACTTCCTGGCTATCATAGATCAATGGTACACCATTCATGTAGGCAGCCAATACAAATGCTGATAGTGCGCCTTGTTTGCCGTTATATTCGGTTATTGTGCTGCCATCCGATGATGCATCATCATGATTAGTGATATACCTTAATTTTGTGCCTGTTGATGGGATTGAATTGACCTCAGCCGTATTTGTAGTAAACAAAGCACTTGGTGCCTGCGTGTTTGCATATACGCCTTTTAACGTACTGTAATAGCTAAACGCGTAATCCATCTGAAAGCCTGCACTAATTTCAGCACTGTTTGTGCCTTCCGCTAAATAGATCAATTTGTGGGTTTTTATATTGTTTAAGGTATCAAGTGCCTGAGCCCAGAAATCAGATGGGATATTATCAGCAAAATCACAACGGTAACCATCAATGTTGGCGTTAAATATCCAGTATTTCATTGCCCTTATCATGGCGGTACGCATAGCGGCGCTGTTAAAGTTTAAAGCAGCTACATCGGTATAAGTAGTTCCCGGAGGATATACTATATTGCCGTTTGAATCTTGCTGATACCATGATTTGTTGGAGATCCAGGCGTTATCCCATGAGGTATCATTAGCCACCCAATCAAATATCACCGCCATGCCCAGTGCATGCGCTGCTGCAACCAGGTTACGCAGATCGGCCAATGTGCCGAAGTTTGAATTTACTCCATTATAATCCTTAACACAATAAGGCGAATTAATGCTTTTAAGCACTCCTACCGGGTACGTTGGCATCAACCATATAACATTTACACCAAGCGCTTTAATTGAATCGAGCCTGGCCTGTACGCTCTGAAATGTTGCGGGTGAATAGGTTTGCGTATTCACCTCGTACATCACAATATCCTTGGTAGCAGGTACACCGGCATAAGGCGTGCCATATTGCGTAGGATCTTTATAGGTACTATCCTTAGTAGTAGTTGTTGTAGTTGTTTTAGTAACGGTTGTTGGCCCGCTGTTTGATTTGCTGCAAGCAAAGCACAATAGCAAAGCAGGTAATAATACTGCATTCATTTTTAGTTTTCCACTTAATTTCATTTCCACTTCTCCCTTTATGTTTATTTATAGTTTACTTGAATACTTGTTACTACGTTATCAATGGTAACGCACTTAACCGCACAACTTTCCGTAGGATAAGCACTCCCCTGCGGATCTCCGCCTGCTGCCGCACCTAAAAACTGGAAGCTTGCACTTTGCAGTTTTAACTGGTTGTTACCTGTTTGTATTGTATTTGCCTGATCAAACCCATGCAGTATCAATTTAATATGCTTAAAATGGGTTTTGTAATTCCCTTCGGCGGCATTAAATATTATGGATTGATTTGTTGGATTAAATGTAATCAGCCTTTTATAAAAATCGCCTTTTTGATAGCCGAAGCTTTTGCCATCATCCTCATAATAAACAAAATGGTTTGCCGTTGGGCCATTGTAAACATGCACAAATAAGGTATCTACAGGCTGCTCAGCAGTTGATTGTATCAGCGACTGCATTGGTATGATACTGCCGCCCTTAACATACACAGGCAGCTTATTAAGGCTTAAAGGCACAATTTTTTCCTGTTTACCAGCCTCTTGTGATCCGTTATACAGATCATACCAGGTACCTTCCGGGAAATAGATCTTTCCGTAATCTTTGGTGCTTTCAAACGGCGCTACCATAATACCGTTACCAAATTCATATTGATTTTGATAATCGGCCCATAAAACTTTAGGGTCGAAAGTATAATCAATAGCCAGTGAGCGCATTACAGGCAAGCCATTTTGGGTTGATTCATAAAATCCTGAATAAATGTATGGCAGCAATTGGTAACGCAGGCTGATGTAATTGCGGGTGATATCAAGCACATCCTCTCCAAAAGTCCACGGTTCAGCAGATTTGCTGTTGAATGCCGTGTGGTTACGGTAGTATGGTATAAAAGCTCCTAGTTCCATCCAGCGGGCGTACAATGTGGTTGTAGGGTTACCGGTGAAACCGCCGATATCCATCCCCGTAAATGAAACACCACTTAAACCTAAGCTGTTCATTAAGCGCACGCCTTGCAGCATGTGGTCTTCTTCAGCACGGTTATCGCCTGTCCATATAGCGGTGTAGCGCTGCAGACCGGCAAAGCCCGAGCGTGTTAAAATAAACGGACGCTCTTTAAACTGTATTAAAGCGCCCTCGTAGCTTGAACGAGCCATCTGCATACCATAAATATTATGCGCCTGCAAATGGCTCGTTTGGTGGCCGTCATAATTAAATAATACGTTATCCGGCATTTTTGATCCCCAGGTAGCTATCTCGTTCATATCATTCCAGATACCGCTAACGCCAGACTCAGCAAAAAATTTAACCTGACTATGCCACCAGTCGCGGCCTTTTTGACTTGTAAAATCATTAAAATTACACCATCCCGGCCACACAGCACCTACGTAAGGCTGGCCATCGGGATATTTGATGTATACATCACTTTTTAAACCGCTTTCATAAGCAGGTGCACCGGGCGCTACTTTAATACCAGGATCAACGATCACCGTGGTTTTAAAGCCCAGCTTGTTCAATTCGGCATTCATACCTGCCGGATCAGGGAAACGATTCTTGTTCCAGGTGAAAAGCTGGTATTTATCCATATAATGGATATCAAGGGTAATACCATCGGCAGGGATATGTTTTTCGCGCAGGGTATGTGCTATGCGCATTACTTCCGCTTCAGGATAATAACTATAGCGATTTTGCTGATAGCCTAACGACCATAGTGGCGGCAACGGCATACGGCCCGTTAAATAAGTATAAGAAGTAATTATATCGGCAAGGCGCTTGTGATAAATGAAGTAATAGTTCATTTCGCCGCCACGTGCCCCAAATGAGGAGAAACGGTTGGTACTCGCGCCAAAGTTGAAGTCGGTTTGATAAGTATTATCGAGGAAAATACCATAGTTTAAACCATGGTGAATACCTATATAAAACGGGATGCTTGAATAAAGCGGATCTTGGGTAATGCTATAACCATAAGTATCGGTGTTCCAGTCGGTGTACCCGCTCCCGGTCCTGTCAAGGTTTCCGGTTTTTTCGCCCAGGCCTATGAAGTGCTCATCGGGCTGTAATTTTTTGTAATCAGTTACAGATTCATTTACCCACGAGGTTGATAAACCTTTATCATCTTCATTTATAACCTGCCCATCGGGCGTATAATAGGTTATGGCAAATGGTTGTTTTTGTATTACCGCTTTTAATGAATCGGTAACGATATCAATTTCGGTATCCGTTTGTTTAATGTTAGCCTTAACCACTATTGGTTTGCCAACCACAGCGTACGAAAAATCGGGTGATAACGCTTTTTTATCCATACGCACCCTTATAACCGATGGTGTATAAACGGTTATTTCGGCATTGGCGTTGCTGGTGGTAATGCTAACCTTTTGATCTTCGATCTTAACCGAGGTTACATTTCCAACATTTTTTACGGGGCTTTGCTGGCAATAACCAGCAGTCATCATAAATAAAGAAAGGGCGGGAACAATAACAGAATATTTTTTTTTCATTGCAGAAATTATAAAGAGCAGCAAGCGATAACCGCTTACTGCTCTTTTATTTTAGTTAATCTTGAGTTACCGTATAGGTATAAGTTTTCGATGCTGATTTGGTCATATCAATAGTGATGGTATAGGTACCGGCAGTAGTGATATTAATTGCCCCAGGATCATTAAAAATAAGCGTTCCTGTAAGTGCGTTTGAATCGCCAGGACCATAGTTAACATCCCAGCCATCATTTGCACGGAATTTTAAGGCCCCTGCAGTAAGCGCTGTTTTTATTGTCCATGTGCCCTGTTTTGAACCAACGGTCATTGCTGTTGAAGAATTCCATTGACCCGCGGTTGCAGTACCTATTATACCCATAGTTTGTATATAAACTACTGAATAGGTTAAAGCCTGGATATCAGCATCCAGCAAATACTCACCTGCATTAGCGTAACCAATACCACCGGCATTACCATCGGTAGTTAACTTTCCGTTGCCGCCGTCACCATAATTAATATGGTTATAATCAGGGGCCGACGTAAACTTAAAGTTACCCGCCGCGCTGAAATAGGCATAACCTTCATACTGGGTTGGTGTAGTTAAACCTTGTATGGTTGGTGCTGTTGACGGTGTGTAGTTCTGGTATGAACCCGGTAACCACAGTTGATTTAACTGCAATGATGTAAACGCGATCTTAACCGGTGCTGAATAAGTGGTATCCTTACCATAAATTGCCGAACCTACTCTTAATTGCAGGTTTGTTGTGCTGTTTGGAGCAAGATTTAATCCGCTTATCAATTCATTGTTTAAGTTATTGTAGCTTATTGAGAATGCATTTTTTTGCGTTAGGTTGGCAAGTGTGGTAGAAGTTTTAAAGCTCGTACCATCTACACCTACCTGCACAAAGTAATTAACAACTGCTGATACGCCATAACTTGCCGAACTCCAGGTTACGTTAAGTGTTTGCGCCGAGTCGGCAACGGTTACCGCTATTGCGGTACCATCTGCCGGGCTGCTAATTACCGGGGCGGTAATAGTACCTACGGTAACCAGCTTGTCTTTTTTGCAGGCCTGCAGCAAGGCAAAGCTCAAAACAGCTGCTATAATGAATATTTTTTTCATGATGATGATTTTTTTAATAGCCTGGGTTTTGTTTTAAGTTACTATTCAACTGAAGATCAGATGCTGGCAGCGGGAATATGTTTAAGTGCGCATCAGTAGCTGTTCCACCTTTTACATTTCCTTTCCAATCCCACAGGTATGAACCTCCTGTAAATAATCCGAAACGGATCAGGTCGGTCCTTCGGAACATTTCCCAATACAATTCACGGCCACGCTCATCTATCATAAAGCTTAAATTAAGCTGTCCCGCTGTTATATCGCCAGCTTTACCGCCATAAGCTCTTTCCCTTAAAGCATTAATATAAGTAAGCGCGGTACCTGCATCACCACCTGCACCACCACGTAATACAGCTTCGGCATAGTTTAAGTAAACCTCACCTAACCTGAATAATGGGAAGTCGGTATCAACAAAAGTGTTGTTTGAGCCCGCCACACCTGTTGAGGTTACGTTCTTCCATTTTGCTGATAAGTATCCTTCGGCAAATATGGTTGGATCGGCAATTGGGCCCAGCGTTTGGCCCGCAGTATAAAAGATCGCTCTTTGATCTGTTTTGCCAGTAGCGTCAGGGAATACTTTGGTAACGAAGGTATTGGTCATACGGTTACCCGCCCAGCCACCACTTGAAATTCCAAACTCATTGGTAGCATCTTCAGAACCACCTACACCGGCGTGGATAATGAACGTTACATCGCCATAACTTTGTGTGTTTAGTCCATTTTCTGCAAAAGGTAATATTATTTCATCACGATCTGCATTATTATCAGCCAAAAATAATTGCTGATAGTTAGGATGCAATGAATATTTACCTGAAGCAATGATCTTATTTGAGTAAGTGATACAATCGGTATAACGGTCAGTGCCTGAGAATACCTGCGCGTTCAGATACAACCTGCTTAATAAAGCCCAGTCAGCAGCCTCGTCAATACGTGCATATTCATTTGTAGCCGGAGCTGCAAGTAAAGTTTGTATAGCAAGCAACTCTGATTCAACATATTTGAACAGATCGCCTCTTGAAATTTGTTTAGGTGTAAATGTACCCGGAAGATCCGCTTCAGTAGCGAAAGGCACATTCCCGTACATATCCATGGCACACTCGTAAAAATATGCTCTTAAAAAGCGGGCTTCAGCTAAATATTGTTGTGCAGTTGATGCTGATAAGCCCGATGGAAGCGAGCCAAGTTTGGCGTTTATATCTCTTATATATTCATTACAGTACGCTATGTTTACGAATATCCTATTATACATTAAGCCTACATAAAGGTTTTCGTCAGACCAAATACCGCCGTGGTATTCTACCAGGCCGCCGTCGCCCCAGGCATTGATACACTCATCAGTAGTAACTTCTTCTGCCGCCCAATACTCACGCATAAAACAGGCTGTACCCTGATCTGCTGCAGCTATATCAGGTTCGTTGAAGTTCGAATTTTGACCTGAAATACCTATTGAGGCATACAATTTGGCTAAACCACCTATAATGGCGTCCGGCGTATCATATACATTGCCCGAAGTTTTAACCAAAGGATCAATAGGCACCGTATTTAATTTTTTAGTACAAGACGTGGTAGACAAGACCGTCAAGGCTACCAGAGTTGAAAATATCTTATATGATTTCATAATATCTTTTATATTAAAAACTTGCATTTAAACCCAATTGATAAATACGGGCCCTTGGGAAGAAATTGTTATCCAGGCCACCGGATATTTCAGGATCTAAACCTTTGTAAGGGGTAATTGTAAATACATTTTGTACACCAAGGCTTAACCTTAGCTTCAATTTGTTTTTAACATAAGTAGGGAAAGTGTAGCCCAGGTTCATATTATCCATTTTGAAGAATGACGCGTTCTGTATGTAATAATCAGACTGATCGGTCATTAAAGCAGTTGTAAACTGTGTTGCACTTGCATTGGTGGTTTGGTTTGATAAATAACCAAGTGATGAATATAAACCACGGTATGTACTGTTGGCCGCTACGTTATTATAATCATAGTTTCCTAAACTTACCCTGCCTGAGAAACTGAAATCAAATCTTTTATAACCAATATCTGAGTTAATACCCATCAATACTGTTGGGTTAGGGCTGTGATCAAAATATAAATCGCTGCTGTTTATCTGGCCATCACCGTTCCTGTCCACAAAACCACCTTCTATTGGTTTACCATTTTTATCATATATCTGTTGGTACACATAAAATGAGTTGATAGGTAAACCTACTTGTTGGTATTGTATAACACCTGAAGTTGTTCCCTGAATGGTTGAATTTGTATTTGCCTGTATAAAGCCAGGATTGTTACCACCTATTAATTTTGTGATCTTATTTTTGTTAAAGCTTACGTTATAACCTAATTGCCAGTGCCAGTCTTTTTGAGCGATTATTACTGCATTTAATGCTAATTCAGCGCCCTTATTTTCCATATCACCAACATTTTCAAGTACGGTTGAGCCAAAGTTTGTTAATGCAATTACATTCACAATATTTAGCAAATTGGATGTTTTTTTGCGATATACATCAACACTACCGGTTAAGCGGTCATTAAAGAAGCCGAAATCCAAACCAATATTAGCTGTTGTGGTCGACTCCCATTTTATACCTGCATCATATGCGCTTGGGCGCTGTGTATAGTAAAATGTATCACCAAACTGATACCTTGACGCGGCATCACTTGTTACAAAAGTTGCCTGGTAAGGATAGTTATTATTATTACCCAAATCCTGCTGACCTGTAGTACCATAACCCAAACGTAATTTCAGGTTTGAGAACACAGTGCTACCCTTCATAAAGTCTTCGTCCATAATTTTCCAGGCAAATGCTCCTGCCGGGAAAACACCAAACCTGTATTGCGGACCAAATTTAGAGGTACCGTCGTCTCTTATCGTGAAGGTAAGTTCATACTTTTGATCAAAGGTGTAGTTTAACCTTCCAAAAAATGAGATCAGTTTATAATCTGTCCTGTAAGGGAATGCTGTAACCTGCGTTTGAGCCACATCTGATTGAACTAAATTACCTTCGGTATAAAAATCAGAATAAGAGTATCCTGCCGTTGCATCAATAACGCTTTTTATTGATTTAATATCCTTTTTGTAATTCAGGTAAAATTCTCCCAGTATATTGCGGTTAACTGAGTTGTAATTTTTTAACTGACCACCCATAGCAACAGGTGTGTACACCCATTGCGTACTATCCAAAACGTCATTTTTACCAAAGTCCAGAGCATAATCATAACCAAGGTTTACATTAGCGCGCAGGCCTTCAATACCTGGTATTTTATAATCCATCTGTACGTTACCAATACTTCTTCTTTCTGTTGAAGTATTGTTGGTTTCATTTAAACGAGCAACAGGGTTAGCTGTTGCCAAGGTAACAGGCGGGCCATTAATGTCAGACGGGCCACCTGTTGTCCAGGTAGTATAACCTCTGTATAACGTGTTACCATTATAAACCGGTTGTGTTGGGTCATAATTAACTGCGCTGCCAATAGCTTGCTGGTCGGCAAAGTTGTTGGTATTATATAAACCCTTTAAGTTTACGTGAACATTTAAAGTATGGTTAAAAAAGCTGGGATCTAAACCTACCGAAATTGTAGTACGTTGAAAATTGTAGGTTTTTAATACCCCATCAGCATCATCATACCCAACTGATACGCGGTAAGGCATATTTTTAGCCATCCCTGCAATGCTTATGTTCTGATCATCGCCAAATGCTTTGTGATAGATCTGATCCTGCCAGTTAGTGTTGGCATTACCAAGCAGTGCCTGGGCAGCGGCCTCGGCGCCCGGAGTAGAAAAAGATGAGGGGCTGTTAATTAAAGCCCGAAACTGATTGGCAGTATAAACAGGAACTTCTTTAGGAATTACCGATAATGAAGCTGTGTTATTGTAATTGATTGTAAGTTCTTTTGTACCGCGTTTGGTAGTGATCAAAATTACCCCGCTTGATCCTCTTGAACCATAAATAGCAGTTGCAGAGGCATCTTTTAACACGGTAACATTTTCAACATCATCGGGGTTAATACCTGCTAAAATGTTAGCCGAACCACCCTGAACTACGTTGCTTATTGGCACACCATCAATTACTATCAGCGGATCGCTGCTCGCGTTTAATGAAGTGGTACCGCGAATACGGATAGTAGATGCGTTACCGGGTGCGCCGCTGTTTGATGTAATAGTTACACCCGGCAGTTTGCCCGAAATAGCATCCTGTATGGTGTTTACGGCGCCTTTGTTAAAATCTTTTGCGGTAATTACATCAATAGCACCAGTCGCATCAGCTTTTTTAACCGTGCCGTACCCAATTACGGCTACCTGGTTAAGTAATACTGATGATGATTTTAGCTGAAGGTTTACCACAAGCCCGTTAGCTACAGTAACCGGCTTCTCAAGCGGCTCGTAGCCAATGTAACGTACTACGAGTGTTTGCTGGCCGCCCGGAGCGTTTGCTAATTTGAAATAGCCATTTACATCAGTACCGGCACTAATACTTGTGCCTTTTATAATAACTGTTGCACCTGGCAGAGGCAGGTTCTCCTCGTCAACAATCCGGCCTGTTATTGTGCTTGATTGAGCTACTACCCAATTGGACAAGCAAATAAAAAGTAGCAGATAACTGTACCTTAAAAAGTAAATCTTTTTCATTCATTTATTGGTTTAAAATTGGTTAAACTGGAATTGGTTCTTCTGGCCTAATTCCGAATCAAAGAAAGGTGGATGAAAATTCAAAGACAACAGTGGCAACCCCCAATATAGAAAATATTAGATCTATATTGACACAACAAATTGATAATGAATTAATTAAACCCAAATCAATTAGGGTTAATATAGATTTAAAATTCTGAAAAAAGGCGATTTATACAGCTTCTATCAGCATAATGTGCTGTTCGAAATCGTCATTGGCTATGAACGATCTGTTTTTTATGCGGTTTTTATAGGAATAAATGGTGTTAACAGAATAGCCCAGCAGTTTTGCTATCCGGTCGTTATCATGAATACCCATGCGGATAAGGGCGAAGATCCGGTGCTCCGTGCTGAGCAGTTGCCCTTCAAGGATGTGGATTTCCTCCCCTTCGTTAAACAGGGCATCAAACTTTTTAATAAAGTCGGGGAATAAACGGAGGAAAACCTTATCAAAGGTATAGAAAAGCTCGTGGCGTTCATTCTCCAGGTTAAGGCTTTTAACCGCATGCTGCGCATCCTCGTACCGTTTGCTGCTTAACTTTTTATCTATCGACTTCTGGAAGCTTTCCAGCTTCTCTATATATATGGAGTTGATGTTAAAATAATAGCTTATATATTCGTTCTTTATTTTATTGGCAGTGCTGAGGTTCCTATTCAGTTCTTCAAGGGCGAGGTTGTTTTCCTGTAAGGATGCATTGGCCTCTTTAATGAGGTTATCTGCAATGCGTAGTTTTTTCAACTGGCGGAAAATGATTACGGCAAATATCACCACAAATAAAACCAGCAGCGTAATAATAAAGGAATACATGTAAAGCAGCTTTTTTTGGTGTTCTATCTGGTTTATCCATTGCGCCTCAATAATGGGCAATATGCTGCTGATCTTTACCTGGCGATGCAGGGCACCATAAAAGGTGGCATCGTCCATCGCTTGCTTAATATATACGTAGGCGTCTTTTATGTCACCCTTTTTATACAGGTAATCCGCAAGCTGGTAGCTGGCTACAGTTTCTTTAGTGGCTGATTGTATATCAGATATAGATGCCTTAATCAGCAATTCCACCGATTTTTCCTGATTGCCCCGCTCACTATAGATAAAACTGAGGCAGCAGGCATTAACAGCAAAATCATGCGGCGTAAGTTCGGGCATTTGCAAAAGGGCAATGTAAACTTCTTTGCCATCATCATAATTACCGGTACGCAGGTCCTTCAGGCCTTTTAATTCAAGGTAATTAAATGTACCCGGCTCGCATATTGCCAATGCCGAATCGATACAACTGATACCTTTAGGATTATATATAGCAGTGTAATCGGGGCTACGGTTATAATCCGAGAGATCGAAATAACTGCGGGCCTTTAAGAAATAGTAATCAACCTTGTCTTTTACCGGCAATGGTTTCAGGTTGATGCTGTTCAGTTGTTCCAGTGTTTCCTTAAACAACCCCGATGATAGCAAAGTAAAGGCCAGCTTCGTTTTTGCAGAGGCGATCAATACGGGATCTTTTAATAGCTGCGCGCTTTCCTGCAGCTTTTTGGCATAAGTATAAGCCGAATCATAACTGAATGATTTATATTGCTCATACAGCAAATCGTAGGCAGTATATTTTTCCTGGGGGCTTCTGGCGGCACTTAAAACTGCATTTAATTTATCTATAGCCTGTTGTTTGCGGGCTACATATACTCCTTTATTGGCTAACGCCGTATTTAATTCATTTAATAAACTATCAACGGCCGATTGCGCATTGCTTTCAAAAGCATTAAATACCAGTACGTTAATAAAAAATAGCAGTCGTATAAATTTCATTGTATCTTCCTTAAAAAGGAATGGCTTTTATAATGATGGTTTACAAAGCATAAAAATAGGAATCTTTTTAATTTTTAGGTGGTGTGATGTTAGACTGTTGATAATATCCTTACTACTTTTTTTGTTTGCTATTAAATTTGCACTGGTATAGTTGACTCACCCGGTCTTTGCTACGCCCTACCACCCTCTCTGCCGCGAGCGCAAAGAGGGCAAAAAGCATTTTTATTTTGATAAACGCTCCGTATTTGAATTTCGCAAACATTGGATTGATGTTTGCAAACTGCCTGTTGTTTATGTATCTACCTTTACATCAACAAAAAAATAAAAATAAACACTATGACAAATAACAATAAGATTGCCCTTGTTACCGGCGGCAGTCGCGGATTAGGTAAAAACATGGCCCTGAGCCTTGCGGCAAAAGGCATTAACGTAATACTTACCTATAACAGCAAAAAAGATGAAGCCCTTGCCGTAGTTGCAGAAATTGAAAAAACTGGCCAGAAAGCAGCAGCTTTACAACTGGATACAGCCAACGTTAATGGCTTTGATACCTTTTTCACAACACTTGGCGAGGTATTAAAAAATACATTTAATACAGATCATTTCGACTTTTTGATAAACAACGCGGGCATTGGCATAAACGCCTCTTTTGCTGATACAACCGAAGATCAGTTTGATGTGCTGATGAACATACATTTTAAAGGTGTATTTTTCCTTACACAAAAAGCTTTACCATTAATAAACGATGGCGGTCGCATTATAAACCTGTCTTCAGGTCTGGCCCGTTTCAGTATGCCGGGTTATGGGGCTTATGCAGCTATGAAAGGCGCTATAGAAACCTTAACACGCTACCAGGCTAAAGAACTTGGCGCACGTGGCATAACTGTAAACGTTGTTGCACCTGGCGCTATTGAAACAGATTTTGGCGGCGGCGTTGTACGTGATAACGCACATATTAATGAGCACGTAGCCAGTATTACAGCATTAGGCCGAGTTGGCCTGCCCGATGATATTGGCGGAGTGGTAGCCTTTTTATGTACTGACGATGCAAGGTGGATAAATGCCCAGCGTATCGAGGTTTCAGGCGGAATGAACCTGTAATATTTTTATTACACAAGTTTTTCATTCTTATCTGCAATATTTATACAAAGGAATAGAAAAAGGCCCTGGGGATACCCCCAGGGCCTTTTTCTATTATTCATGTTTTTTAAACAGTTTATAAAAATTAAATGCATTTAGCAAAAACAAAATGATATAAAACCCTCATTTTTTGACACAAAGCAATTGTTTAGTGTTGTTTTATATTATAAATCACCTAAATTACGGCCACCAAAGCATTACCTAAATGTTAAAACCCTACACTGCATCATTTCTGTGCGCTATTACCGTGCTTTTAGCCGGAAATTCTGCATTAGCACAAACAATTGCAGCCGATAGTTTAAACCGTAAACAAGCTTTATACGTCAATACAACCGATAACTTTTACCGTACCATCGGTTCACAATCTATGCTATATAATGGCAAGGACTATGAATTTTATGATCCCCTGCTGAAGGGGAATGCTTATGTTTTTGATAACAATACTTTCAACCCGGGCACAGTAGTATATGACGGCGTTCTGTACAAAAATGTAAACATGCTTTATGATCTTTATAAAGACGAGGTAGTTATACAGCTATATAACAGCGCATTAAAAATAACCCTGCTAAAGGAAAGAGTAACCAGCTTTGATCTGCTCGACCATCACTTTGTTAATATTAAAGCCGATTCTACCAACACTAATTCAGTTAGTCCCGGTTATTATGACCAGTTATATGGTGGCAAAATACAGGTTTTAGCCCGGCGTGAAAAAAGTATCCAAACAAGCCAGGGCTTTGCCGGGGCGCTCGAATCGTATTTTTTGCCCAGCCTGGGTTATTATCTGTATAAAAATGGCACTTATTATAGCGTGAGCAGCGAAGGCTCATTTTTGAATGTACTAAAGGACAAAAAGAAAGACCTGCAGCAATATATAAAAGCTAATAAGCTAAAATTTAAGAAATACCAGCGCGAAGACGCGATGGCTAAGGTAGCAGCATATTATGACCATTTAGCCGATTAATATGAAAAAGACCTACCTGTTAATCATATGCATGCTTATTGTGAAACTCGTTTCGGCACAAAATACGCCGGAGAAGAATATCAGTGTAAACTTTCAGCAAACTAAAATTGAGCCTTTTGTTGATGAGCTTGAAGCCAAAAGCGGTTATCATTTTTATGTAGATACCGCACAGTTCGATAGCCTGAAAATAACACTGCAGGCTGATAACAAGCCATTATCAACCATACTGGGCATGGCTTTTAATAATACGGCCTACCATTTCACCATTATACCCGAAGCTGCACAGGTATTTTTAACCAAAGGCAAACAGCTAAAAACGGGGCTGGCATCCGGCTATTTTAATAATGCCAAGCCTGAACGTAATAACCAGGGATTACCCGCGGCAGGAGTAGCCGCTGCAGCTGTAACAACTACCGAATTTACCGGCGATAAGGAAGCCCAGGCCACAGAAGCAACAATAGAAAACAAAACTTACGAAATCGGGCTCAGAACCAATAATATACAACCCGGCAATTCCATACTCTCGGGTTACGTAAAAGATATTAAATCAGGCGAATCGGTTGTTGGTGCCAGCATAGTGGTGGCAGGAACCAAAACAGGCGTAGTAACAGATCAGTTTGGCTATTATACCATAACGCTGCCCCGTGGCAGGCAAACGCTTATTATACATGGCATTGGCATGCGTGATACAAAAAGGCTGATCATTTTATACAGCGAAGGCCGCCTAAACATCGAAATGCAGGAACAGGTATTCGCGCTGAAAGAGGTAAAAATATCTGCCGATAAGGTTGCCAACGTGCGCAGTACCGAAATGGGTACGAACAAGCTGGATATTAAGAGCATTAAACAGGTGCCAGCTGTATTTGGCGAGGCCGATATATTGCGCGTGGTGCTAACTTTACCCGGCGTACAATCTGTTGGTGAAGCAACTACCGGCTTTAACGTACGTGGCGGTTCGGCCGATCAGAACCTGATATTATTGAATGATGAAACCATCTATAATCCTTCGCATTTCTTTGGGTTCTTCTCCGCGTTCGATCCGGACATTGTAAAGGACGTTGAACTGTACAAAAGCAGTATTCCCGAAAAATACGGAGGCCGCCTGGCATCGGTACTTGATGTAAACGACCGTGAAGGCAACAAAAAACTATTTACCGGAACCGCAGGTATAGGGCTATTAACCAGCCGTTTAAATATTGAAGGACCGATAATAAAAGATAAAACGTCGTTTATTTTAGGCGCGCGTACCTCCTACTCCGACTGGCTGCTGAGCTTGCTGCCCGAAGAGTATAAGCATAGCGAGGCATCGTTCTATGATGTTAACCTGGGCATAAGCCACCAGATAAATGATAAAAATAACATTTATGTGAACGGCTATTTAAGTCATGACCAGTTTAAGCTGAACAGCGATACTGCTTACAAGTATGGCAATAAGAACGCGAACATTAAATGGAAGCATAATTTTAACGACAAGCTTTTCAGTGTGTTCCTGGTTGGGTATGATCGTTACCAGTATTCGGTATCAAGCGATGCGAACCCTGTAGATGGTTATAATTTGAATTACAACGTAAATCAATCAAACTTAAAAGCCGATTTTACCTATTACATCACCCGTAAAAACACTATTGATTTTGGGTTGAGCTCGATATATTATAAGCTGCATTCGGGCGATGAGGAACCATTCAACAACAAATCATTGGTTGTGCCTGATGTTGTACCTGCCGAGCAGGCACTGGAAAGCGCCTTATATTTTGGCGACAAGTATGATATAACTCCTGATTTCACCCTAAACCTGGGCGTACGGTATTCGATATATAATTACCTGGGCGCACAAACTGTAGATTACTACGCGCCAAATCTGCCAAAGGAAAGTGCAAATGTGCTGGATAGCGTTACCTATGGTAAAAACAAGGTAATTAAAACGTATAGCAGGCCTGAGATAAGGGCATCGGCAAGGTATAACCTGAATGATAACACCTCACTTAAAGCCAGTTATAATACATTAACACAATATATCCACCTGTTATCAAACACTACGGCTATATCCCCTACTGATGTTTATAAACTAAGCGACCCCAATATTAAACCGCAAACCGGCGACCAGGTGTCGTTAGGGATCTACAAAAACCTGCAATCGAATACTATTGAAACCTCTGTTGAGGTGTATTACAAACGCATAAGAAATTACCTTGATTACAAGAGCGGTGCCACCTTGTTATTGAACGATCACATTGAGCAGGATGTGATAAACACACAGGGAAAAGCATACGGTATTGAGTTTTTAGTTAAAAAAACCGAGGGTAAACTAAATGGTTGGGTAAGTTATACCTATTCACGCACCTTTTTAAGGCAGGACGATCCTAATGCTGGTGAACTCATAAATAATGGCGATTACTACCCGGCTAACTATGATAAGCCACATGATTTTAACTTCACGGGCAATTATCGTTTTACCCACAGGTATAGTATATCGTTAAACGTGGTGTATAGCACCGGTCGCCCTATTACGCTGCCTGAGGCTAAGTATTATTACGATGATGCCGAACGTGTGTATTATTCTGACAGGAACGCTTATCGTATCCCGGACTATTTCCGGTCGGATTTTTCGATTAATATTGAGGGGAACCATAAGGTTCACCAGCGGTTTCATAACTCATGGACGATTGGTGTTTATAACTTAACAGGCCGGGCCAACGCCTACTCAACCTACTTTACAGAGCAGGGCGGCGCTATAAACGGTTATCAGCTATCTATTTTTGCAAAACCAATACCTTTTATTAACTATAATATACGCTTTTAGGCAATGAGAAAGAATGGGACATATATTATTTTATGTAGTATAATAGCTATATGGGCATTGGGTTGTAAAAAGCCATATACGCCTAATATTATTAGCAGTAATAATAATTATCTGGTTGTTGAAGGGAATATAAATACAGGAACAGATTCTACAACCATCAGGCTGAGCCGTACGGTTAATCTTTCGTCGGGTGTAAACATAAATCCGGAGTTGAATGCTACAGTAGCTATACAGGATAATCAAAATCAAACCTATAATTTACACAGCATAGGCGGCGGCATATATACGAGCGCTATTTTAACCCTCGACAATACCCGCACCTACAGGTTAAATATTACTACTTCTGATGGTAAAACATATCAGTCGGACTATGTACCTGCTATGGCATCACCACCTATTGATAGTATCGGCTTTACCGTACAGAATAATGGCATACAAATTTATGTAAATACACACGACCCAAATAACAAAACCCATTATTACCGCTGGGATTACAATGAAACATGGATCTTTCATGCAAGATATGAATCGGATTACATATCAAATGATAGTACCGATTTGGTTATACGGCCAATAAACAAGCAAATTTACCAGTGCTGGGGAAGCAGTATTTCAACTGTTATAACATTGGGTTCATCTGCCAAACTTGCACAGGATGTGATCTATCAAAGCCCTATTATTTTTATCCCGTCGACCTCAGAAAAAATAGAATCGAGATACAGCATATTGCTTAAACAATACGCCATGACATCCGACGGGTATAACTATTACAGCATCCTGAAAAAGAACACAGAGCAACTGGGTAGTATTTTTGATGCCCAGCCATCACAATTAACCGGGAACATACATTGTACCACCGATGCAACATTGCCTGTAATAGGATATATTACAGCAGGAGCAATCCAGCAAAAACGAGTGTACATCAATAATTCGCAGCTTCCAACCTGGCAACCTACCTATCCATATGATTGCGGCCTGGATACTGCGCTGTACATGACCAAGCCTCCACAATCCATAAATCAGGTTTTACAAATATTAGTGCCGCAGCCTAACTCTGATATACCGGTATACGCGATATTTGGTAATGGGCCAAACCCTATTGGTTATACATACTCTGATCCTGAATGCACAGATTGCAGTATACGCGGGACTTTAATTAAACCAAGTTTTTGGCAATAATAAACAGATAATACTATGCAAAAATGATCGAAACTATTGAGTTGGATAAACGATGAGAAAACATATTAAAAATATCATTTGCTTACTTTCATTACTGTTATTGTGCATAACGGCAGGTTATTCGCAGGCCCCTGCCGCGTTGCCTGATGTGCAAAATAGCTTTGATAGATACAACTCAAACACCTTACAGGAAAAACTGTATGTACATACCGATAAAAACACTTACATAGCCGGCGAACTGATATGGTTTAAGCTGTATTATGTAGATGGCATAAACCACAAACCTGTTGATTTAAGCAGAGTTTCCTATGTTGAGGTTTTAGACAATAACCAAAACGCGGTTATGCAGGCAAAAATAGCCCTGAATAACGGCGCCGGAAGTGGATCATTATTTATACCCGTAACACTGGCAACAGGCAATTTTACATTGAGGGCCTATACCAACTGGATGAAAAATTTTAGCCCGGATTATTATTTTCATAAAAGGCTGTCTATTATAAATCCGCTAAAATCTCCTGATGTTGAGGCTAAAACTGCTACTCCCGACTATGATGCGCAGTTCTTTCCCGAAGGCGGCAACCTGGTGAATGGCATTAGCAGTGTAGTAGGTTTTAAAATAAGCGACCAATGGGGCAAAGGCGTAAACTTTACGGGCGCCATATTGGATAAAAGTAATGATACCGTGGCGCGGTTTACCCCTTATAAATTTGGCATGGGCCACTTTACCTTTAAGCCTGATAATCATAATACTTACCGGGCTGTTATAAAAATAGCTGGTAAAACCATTCAAAAAGATCTGCCTGCAATAAACGATAATGGCTATGTAATGAGCGTAAAGGATAACGGCAGCGGATCGTTAGCTGTCACAATTAACTCAACCCTGCCCGGTACAACGGTTTATCTTTTCGCGCATACCCGTGGCACAGTTAAGGTAATAGAATCAGCAACGGTTAATAATGGAGAGGCTGTATTTAATATTGATAAAAGTAAACTGGGTGAAGGCATATCACAGCTAACCATTTTTAATAACGACAAGCAGCCTGTGTGTGAAAGGCTATACTTTAAACGCCCTGCTAAAAGATTGTTGATTAACGCCGCAGCCGATCAGCAGCAATACAACACCCGCAAAAAGGTGAATATTGCTATTGATGCAAAGAATGGCAACAGCAATGCGGTAATTGCAGACCTGTCGCTGGCTGTGTATAGGTTGGATTCGCTACAGCATCCCGATCAGGAAGATATACAGAATTATTTATGGCTGAGTTCTGATCTGAAAGGAAATATAGAGTCGCCTGATTACTACTTTAAAAGCGCTGAAACAGATGAGGCTATTGATAACCTGATGCTTACCCAGGGCTGGAGAAGGTTTGACTGGAGAAATGTATTAAACAACAAACAGCCTGAATTTACATTTTTACCTGAATTTAACGGGCCGATCATCCTGGCAAAAATAACTAATACTCTTACCAACACCCCTGCAAAAAACATTATGACCTACCTGGCTATTCCGGGTAAAAAGGTACAAATGTATACTTCCTACAGTGATTCGCTTGGGCATTTGTTATTTAACATGAAAGATTTTTTCGGGCCGGGCGAGATAGTTATTCAACCCAATACATTGATTGATACTACTTTTCGTATTGATGTAGCCAATCCTTTTTCTGAGCAATATGCCAAAATTGCCTTACCGCGTTTAAACATAAGCGCCGGTATGCAAACCGCTATTGAAGATCAAAGCCTGAACATGCAGGTGCAAAACATCTATAGCAGCACCAAATTAAGGCAGTTTTATGACCCGCATATTGATAGCAACGCTTTTTTTGGCACACCTTATAAAAGTTATTTGTTAGATAATTATACCCGCTTTACCACAATGGAAGAAGTAATGCGTGAGTATGTAAGCGAAGTAAATATTACTCACCCTAAAAATCATTTCCATATAAAGGTTATAAGCGCTAACAATCCTGCTTATTTAAGCGACACCGACCCGCTGGTACTGATAGATGGGGTTCCTTTCTTTGATATTGATAAACTATTCGCGGCTGATCCGCTTAAAATTCGTAAACTGGACGATATGCCTTTTACTTATTACTGGGGCCCGTCGGTTGAAGAAGGTATATTTAGTTTCACAACCTATAAAGGCGACCTTGGCGGTGTAGAGATAGACCCGCATGCGGCAGTGCTTGATTACGAAGGCCTTGAACTACAGCGTGAATTTTATTCACCTGCATATGATACCGAGAAAGCTTACGCAAGCCGGATACCAGATTTTAGAAATGTGCTTTATTGGGCTCCGTATATAACTACCGGTTTAAAAGGTAAAAATAACCTAAGCTTTTACACATCTGATAAAACTGGCCAGTATATTGGCATAATACAGGGCTTAACAGCCACCGGCGAAGCCGGCAGCAGTAGCTTTACCTTTAGTGTTGTAAAATAAATACCATACACTTTACAATTGTATATCAGCCCGAAATTTTGTTATTTGCCGCGATTCTAATACGATTCAGCAATTTTTAACGTTCTACAATAAGCTTAGCTATGTAGCTAAATCAGCACCCAATTTTAAATCTGACGGTATGCAAAATAATTTACTAAATTCAAGAGGATTACATGTTATTACAGGGTTGATATTTTTGTCATCTGTAACACTTTTCTCATGTACAAAAACTTCAAATAACCAAACAGTTACGCCGGTAAGTATATTATCGGTTATTGATGTATCACCAGATGCGCCAGCGCTTGATTTTTATGAGAACAGTACGGTGATAAACACAAATGCTATTAATTATGGCAGCGGGCTGGCCTATTTTAATTCATATGCAGGTAATGTGGCTTTCAGTTTTGACGGAAACGGAACCAGTACCAAACTTGGCGCCGATAACGTAACCCTAACGGCAAATCATTACTACACCCTGATACTTGCTAACTCCATAAAAACACCTGATTTTATTTTGTTGGCCGATACACTGGTATCTCCCGGACAAACCAATTCATCTATTCGTTTTATAAATGCAAGCGCAAATGCCCCGGCGGTTGATGTGGTTGTTAAAAAAGGATCGGTATTGATAAATAATATTGCCTACAAAGGCGTAACAAAATTTGTTTCCGCCCCGGTTATGACAAATGATACCTTACAGGTACTACAGGCAGGTACAAGCACTGTGCTGGCCACACTGCCGAATATTACTTTTGAATCAGCTGGTGCCTACACCATTTGGTTATACGGAGTTCCCGGTTCTACTACTACTCCGCTTGCTATCGGAGCAATGCAAAATGCCGCTTTTTAAGATAAACGAATAAAACAAACTGATAGCCTGGCGTTTACTGAACCAACAGTTTTGTAAATGCCAGGCTATCGCCTTTAAAGGCGTCAAAATCAACAGTGTGGTAAATGCCGTTTATGCTGGCTTTATCAGAGTGCTGCCAAAACAACCAGTTGCGTGGCCCCACCTTCAGGTCGTCTTCATTATAATGGGCTATCCACAGGTGATAATCGTCAAAATATCCGGCCAGATAATCAGCATAAAAACTTAGGGTGGTGTACATAAGCGGCTTTACTTTAGCATGCACCTCAACATATGTTAAAAATGCCTGTAACTCTTTTCGCATGGCTTCTGGCTTGGCACCATCAAGGGTTTCAATATCAACTACAGGTGGCAGATCACCAGCCTCAAGAGTAAAGTTTTGCAGAAAGAAACGTGCCTGCCACATACCGTTTTTATTCGACCTGAAAAAATGATACGGCCCGCAGGTAATCCCTACCTTTGGTGCCTCGCGCCAGTTACGCTTAAAATAAGGGTCAACCTTAAGCAAACCTTCACTTGCCTTAATAAACGCGAAACTTACGTGTACGCTATCCTCCTCCATTGCTTTAACTTTAGGCCAGTTTATCTTCCCCTGCGCGTAGGACACATCAATACCATGCACCTGATATTTATTGGGAATACGAATATTAAAGCTCTTATAAACGCGGTAATGCGGATTCTCGCCGGTATCTATAAACCATTGCCAGGTTGATGAGAACATTTTAAGCACGTAGCCATAATAGAACGGGGATAGCAGGATAATCAACAGACCGGCGATAAGAATTTTCCATGTATTCCCAGAGTTACCACCCTTCTTTTTGGCAGTAGGTTTTCTTGTAACAGTTTTTTTCGGAGCAGCTCTTTCTGTGATCAGCTTTTCAGCAACAGGTTTTTTTGATACTGGTTTTTTAGGGGTTGCCACTTAGCAAAGGTAATGAAAGTTCCGTTTGGGTTGTCTGGGATATCTGATATATTCAGAAGATGCTCCGTAGGAGCAACATATTGGTAGAAATATATTATCCATTAAATTAGCTCCGTAGGTGCTAAATAACACCCGGACTATAGCGTAGAATTATGTACCTACGGCACATATCATCTGTTTTATTTAATTTTCTACCAATATTTAACCCCGATGGGGTTATTGTAATATCCTTTGAATGGTTGTTTATTGAAAAGAAATTTCAATGTCCTTTCGCAGCGTTTATGCTTTTTATTAGCGTAAAAGCCCCCCTTCTTCTTCACTGGCTGCCGCGCCATTCCGGTGGGGATTTTAGCTGCTTATTATTCCAGCACCTGGTAAATGGTAACCGGTTTGGCCTTATTTTTCAGCGTAACCTCGCCAATTTTTTCGCAGCTGAATGATTCTTTGGCTTTTTCGTAGGTTTCCTCCGTTATAATGATCTGCCCGGCTTTAGCAACAGATTGCAGGCGCTGCGACAAGTTAACAGCGTCCCCTATCACGGTATAATCCAGTCGTTTTAGGGATACAGAGCCAATATTACCTGACACCATTTCTCCCGAGTTTATACCTACCGATACTTCAGGTTTATAAATTTGGTCGCCGGTTGTTATCTTATCTACATTTTTAAGTTGTTCCCTTACAGCCAATGCAGCATCAATGGCCCTGTCCAGGTGAAAATCGCCCCTAAAAACAGCCATAACGGCATCACCCATAAACTTATCTACATGGCCACCCTGAGTAATTATTTCTTTAACTATCTTATCAAACAAGCCATTAAGCAATGTTACCACGGTGTTTGCTGCTACCTGTTCGGTAATGGCGGTAAAACCGCAGATATCGATAAACATTACAGTAGCTTCGACTACTTCATTGTTCAACAGACTGGTTTCAAACTCCTTATGAGTCATAAAGTTGAGCACATTTTCATCTACATACATTTTTAGTATGTTGTTTTCTTTAATGGCTCTTATGGTATCCTGCAATTGCTTTACATGCAGTATGGTTTTCTCCATGGTGAGGTCGAGGTCCTCAAAATCAACCGGCTTTACTACAAAATCAAAAGCTCCCCTGTTCATAGCTGTGCGGATGTTTTGCATATCGCCATAGGCTGATACCACTACTGCTTTAATCATAGGGTTAGCTTCGGGCAGGCGGCTTAACAGGGTTAGGCCATCCATAACCGGCATATTTATATCACTTAGTATAATATCGAGGTCGGGGTGTTCCTTTACTTTTACCAGTGCTTCTTCGCCGTTTTGGGCGAAAACAAATTCATATATATTTTCCCTGATCTTGCGGCGGAACTTTTGTTTTACTAATAATTCAAGATCAGCTTCATCATCAACTACCAATATCTTGGCCATTATCGGTAAGGGTTTTAAGTTTTTCTTTTAACAGGTTAAAATCAAGCGGTTTGGTTAAAAAATCATTGGCACCATTTTGCATAGCCTGCCTGTGATTTTCCTCATCGCCATAAGCGGTTATCATCATTACTACAGGCGGCGGTGGCAAATTATAGTCATGCCGTATCCTTGTCAGCAGCTCAATCCCACTCATGCCCGGCATATTGATATCCGACAGGATCAGCACCACTTCGGAGTGTTTCTCGCGCAGGTAATCCAGAGCAGCTTCGCCCGACAGCGCGAAATCAAATTCGAGTTCGTGGCTACGTATCTCCTTGCGGAACCGTTGTAAAAAAAGTGGCTGTACATCGGCCTCGTCGTCTACTACTAATATCTTCATATATGAATTGCTAATATAATTAATTAAACCTATACCGGGGGGTGAAATTGCGAACACAGTATCGTCATCTTCCTTGGTATTCACATCAATTTCAATCCGCTGTATGCCAGTCGGCCCCGTAAGAACTTTTGTATTCAAATTCACCTACAGGCCGGGCAAATTATAAGTAACAGGTGGTTATAGTTGAATTAAAATAACATTTTACCCAATTGGCAAGGTTATTATAAATTTTGTGTACTCCCCTTCTTTCGAGTCGATATCAATTTTTCCACCGTGCCCTTTTGCCACAATATCATAACTGAGCGACAATCCTAATCCTGTACCCTCGCCAGTAGGCTTGGTAGTAAAAAATGGCTGCAGGATTTTGTCCTTAACAGATTCCGGTATCCCGGTTCCGTTATCCTCAACTGTTATTTGCAGAGATTTATGAACCAGTGCCGTACTTACTTTTACCTCGGGCCTATAATCACTTCCGGCTGCTTTTTGCCTTTGCTGTACGGCATAAAAGGCGTTGTTATACAAGTTAAGCAGTACACGGCCCAGGTCTTGCTGTAATACATTTACTTTTGGCAAAGTAACATCAAAATTAGTTACCAGTTCCGCATTAAATGATTTATCCTTCGCCCTTAAACCGTGGTACGACAGGCGGAAATACTCGTCGGCCAGCGCATTGATATCCGTAGGCTCCTTTTGCCCGGTACTGGCGCGACTGTGTTGCAGCATGCTTTTTACAATACCATCAGCACGCTGCCCGTGGTGGCGGATCTTCTGCAGGTTTTGCTTAATATCATTGGCAATCGCTATCACCTCTTCAGTATTGCCATCATTTAGCTCCTGCTCCATTTCATCAAGCAGTTCAACACTTACTTCCGAAAAATTATTTACAAAGTTCAGCGGGTTCTGTATCTCATGAGCTATACCGGCGGTTAGCTCACCTAATGAAGCTAATTTTTCGGATTGGATCAGTTGCTCCTGCGTGGTTTGCAGCAGGCTAACGGTTTTTTCCAGTTCGTCTTTTTGTTTGGTTAGCTCTTGCGTTCGCTGGGCTACCAGTATATCCAGTTCGGCATTACGGGCACCTACAATCCTTATTTCTTCCCGCTGTTTTTTTGATGCTGCCCAACGACCAAAGATCCAGATAAAGGCTGCTACCGTGGCTATTACAAAGTATTCATCATTTTTTTCATAAAAATCAATCGAAATTAATTGGGTTATTCCGGTTATAAAACCTACCGCGATTAAGGGGTAGTGCGCAAACAGGTATGATTTAAAGTGTTTAAAATCATCCTCTTTATCAATAAATAAAACCAAACCCAGTAACACGGCACTACCTGACAGGGTATTAACCCATGTAAAACCACCAAGCTCGACAGAGAATAGTATACCAACTATTAAAATCCCCCACTGCCCGTAGGAGATCATTGTTTTCCATTTAAGACTTTGTGGGGTAAACTTAAGTGATTTACCTAAACGGTTTATAAGTAGAAAAGCTGCGAGGTAGTAAAAGAATTGCATGCCCTGATATTTTTTAGCTAATATAATGTATTTGCGCTGATGTTGCTATTAAGTTCAGCCAGGAATGGTAATTGTAAATATGGTATACTCCCCATTCTACATCTATTTTGCCGCCGTGCCCCTTCACTACAATATCATAGCTTAATGACAGCCCCAGGCCCGTACCTTCACCGGTAGGTTTGGTGGTGAAGAACGGCTGCATTATTTTTTCTTTAATATTATCTGGGATACCATTGCCATTGTCCTTTGTTCATGATCTTCATAAAGCGATAACACCCGTTGATCATCAAGTTTACCAATATCAGCTTTAGTCCTCGGTGCCCCGTCGAGCATGTAGGGATAATGTGTTATTTTTTCCGTTGCAGGATCAAACGAGCAAAGCCCTTTATCTGTTCCTATCCAAATAATTCGGGTTGTAATAATTGTTTAAGTACGCAATTTAAACGTTAATAAACAAATATCACAGTTCTGTAAAACACTGTAAAACAAAAACGTAGCGCACAATTTGTAAAATTCGGACGCCTGCTCCACGCATCAGTATAAAACATTTGATATATTAGCGAAAAATAGTGCTGTTTGCTGCACTAAATGCAGGGCTGGCACACCATATTTAAAACATCTAACGATCTTTTACCTCACAAATGAAAAGGTTACAACTGCCACATTGGCTAACCGATACCATTTATACAATTGCAGGCATCCTATCAAGCGGGTTTGCCTTAAAAAGCTTTTTAATACCCAACAATTTTTTTGATGGCGGTGTTACCGGTATATCCCTCCTGTTACATGAGCTATACCATTTTAACATTGCTTATGTAATTATCATAGCCAATATCCCTTTTATTATAATGGGGGCTTTCCAAATCAATAAAACCTTTGCTTTTAAAACTTCAGCGGCAGTAATTGGGTTAGGGTTGTGTCTGTTGTACGTGCATTATCCCGAAACAACCTCAGATAAACTACTGGTATCCATCTTCGGTGGGGTTTTTATGGGCATAGGTGTTGGCCTTGCTATAAGAGGCGGTTGCGCGCTGGATGGCATTGAGGTATTGGCCCTGTACACTGGTAAACGCATCAGCTTTACCATAAGCGAGATCATATTAGGCATCAACATCATCATTTTTTTAATAGCTGCTATAAAACTTGGCCTGCCTACGGCTTTATACTCTATACTTACCTATTACACCGCATCGCGCACTATAAGTTTTGTAATAGAGGGCGTGGAAGAATATACTGGTGTAACTATTATATCGGGCGAGAATGCCACTATAAAAGAGCAACTGGTAATGACAATGGGCAAAGGCATAACCGTTTACAAAGGTGAGCGTGGCTTTTTAAAAGACAGCTTTGATGTGAGTCAGCCCGTAGATATCATTTTTACCGTAGTAACCCGCTTAGAGGTGAGGCGCTTGCGCAACCTGGTACATGATATCGACCCTAAAGCCTTTGTTTTCACCAGCACCATTAAAGAAGCTGCCGGTGGCGTACTGAAGAAAAGAGCAAGGCACTAATACGGCCAGTTTATTCATCTAATATCAGCGTAATATTATTGCCTGTACATTTTGAATAATGTGCAGCATGCCTACTTTTACGCCAAACATAAATACATCTACATTATGACTATCCCCAAAGCACTCGTTTTCGACCTGAATGGCACCATGATAAACGATATGGAATTTCATACCCGTGCGTGGCAGCAATTATTTAACAATGACCTGGGTGCCAACCTGAACTGGGCCGATGTAAAGAAGGAAATGTACGGCAAAAACCAGGAAGTACTTGTAAGGGTATTCGGACCTGAAAGATTTACACAAGCTGAGATGGATGAGCTTTCAGTTGAAAAGGAAAGGCGTTATCAGAAAGAGTTTCTGCCTCATTTAGCCCTCCTGCCGGGATTAAAAGAACTGCTGGATGCCGCTTATGAGCGCAACATCCCAATGGCGATAGGTTCTGCTGCAATACCCTTCAACATAAATTTTGTACTGGATAATTTAAACCTGCAACATTACTTTAAAGCGATAGTAAGCGCAGATGATGTTAAGTTGAGCAAACCAAACCCTGAAACTTTTATAAATGCAGCTCATCTTTTACAGGTAGATCCGACAGATTGCCTTGTTTTTGAAGACACCCCCAAAGGCGTTGAAACAGCTAAGAACGCTAACATGAAATGCGTAGTATTGACCACTACCCATGAGGCTGATGAGTTTAATTATTTAGATAACATTTTGCATTACTCAGCAGATTATACAGGGGAATATTTTAGGACGTTGCTGGGGTAATGTCTGTTTTATCTTTACGGATCTTATGTACTTTTCAGCATTACCTCTACCTCTGTTTTCAAAGTAGGTAAATGATTCATGACTATACTCCAGATAACAATATCATTAACATTATCATAAGAATGTATAACCTTATTCCGCAGGTCAACAATCTGCCTTGCATATGAAATTGAAATTCCGGGATTGATTTTCAATAATTTGCTTACTGCCTCTCCTATAATCTCAAGTTCTCTTTCTACCGCGCGCCTTTTTGTTTTATTGTTGATATATTCATCAAGAATTCTGCGCCCTTCAAGGTGATCATCAATTGATGTAATGGATAAAATAATATCTGTAAGAAGTTTTTTCTCTTCAAGAATCATAAGACAGCTATTTTTTGACTGTTTATATTTTGAAGTAAATAAGGATTGGTAATTGTTTCTTCTGCGATAATATCTACATCTTTTTTAAGCAGGTTTTGTAGGGCATATATAAGCTCGAAATAATTATTACCATACTCTGTATAACTAAGATCGGGATTAAAACTTACCATAAAATCCACATCGCTATCATCAGTCATCTTTCCAACAGCGGCACTGCCAAACAGGTATGCGCGTATCACACCATAGGTTCGCATTACATCCTTTATTTCAGATAAATTAGACTCGACTAAGCTATTCATAATAACAAATTTACAACTATTAGCATCAAAACAACAATTTTGATAACGCCGTCAAAGAATTAAGAACAAACTCTATTAACTAAAAGAGCCACAATATAGTGGCTCTTTTAGTTTTATGGACGCGGCGGCCTTGGCGGCGGTGGCGGCAAGTGAATATGAATAGTATGATGATGGTAGCGGCGATGGTGATAATGATGAAAATGCGGCGGACCTGGCGGATGAGGGCCTGGTGGACGTGGCGGAGGAGGCGGCAATTGGATATCGGATGTAGCCTTTGCCTGTGCTAACTGCAAACCAGCAGTAGACAGTAATACAATAAGGGCAATTTTTATATATTTCATAGTGGAAAAATAGGTAAATACTGGTGCAGTAACATAAAAAACAAGAGAAATGTTTTGTTTTTTTATATTCCAGGCACGGCTGGCTACTTAAACAAAGTCTTATACAAAAAATCAGCAGAAAACTGCCCGGCTTCCAGCCAGCGTATTTCCGTGCCTTTGGCTACCGGGAACAGCGGATCGAAATGCTTTTGTAACTCATGCGAATAGCCTTCAAATACCTTTAGTTCGTTAGGTATTCCCAATGAATCCGCTTTGGCGTGAATATCCTCGCCCCCATACAATGGTGCGCTTTTGTGGGTAGGCGGCACTACGCCATCATTACTGCCCAATGCGGACACGATGGGTACACGTACGTTCTTTAACCAGTCGAGGTTATAGATGGCACCCCAAAAGTTAATTACTGCTGCGACCTTAACACGCTCCTGCGGCTTGCTGACGGCAGCTGTATCGTTTGTTAGCTGTGCCAATTGCGCCAGTTCAGCATTGCTGCTGTAAGCCGCCTGCAGGGCTATCATCCCTCCTGCCGAATTGCCTGCCAAAATGATCTTATTCGGATCAATACCATAGCGGGCGGCGTTATGTTTAAAGTATTCAACGGCAGTTTTTACATCCTGCACGGCGTAATAGCTACTCTTTAACAATTCATCAAAATGGAATAAAGGGTTCTTCTTACTCAGTCGATAATTAATATTAGCACACACATAACCACGCTGGGCAAAAGTCTTGCTCCATAGCGTAACGCCTTTCGCATCCTTTGAGCCAAACTTAAAGCCCCCGCCATGCATCCAGATAATGAGCGGGCGATGATGGGCATCGTCGCCTTTGGGTTGGTAGAGGTCAAACAAATAAGCTTTCTTTTCGTCTTTAGTTGCGTTGGGGTTATAGCTTTGATCGATATCTACGGTAGTTTCGGTAAAGATCATGTCCTTATACCGGTGTTGTTTTTGTGCCTGTACGGCTATCGCGAAGCAAAATATGGGGATGAAAACGGCTATTCTTTTGAGCATTATAATTTATTGATAATGAATATACGTTACAAACAGGCATTGCAGATGTTTGCAGCAGGTTTGATTTGATGGGGCCGATAGCTAAATTTTACTAAATTTGAAGCTGGCATACGCCGGTCAAAAAACATGATAGCAGGTTTAGGTATTGATATGATAGAGGTAGACAGGATAGCGGAAAAGATCAACAAAGAAAGCGGTTTCAGGGAGTTGCTGTTCTCGGCTAATGAAATAACCTACTGCGAATCAAAGACCAATAAATTTGAATATTATGCCGCCCGCTTTGCCGCCAAGGAAGCCTTTTACAAAGCATTAGGCACCGGCTGGCTGGAGGGAACGGCTTTTAACGAGATAGAGATAGTACACACCGCTTCCGGCAAACCCGAATTTAACTTTACGGGGCCAACAACAACCGTTATTGACCTGTTGGAATTCAGCACTATTTCGGTATCATTAACACACTTAAAAGCAACAGCTTCGGCAGTAGTAATTATAGAGAAAAAATGACGTTTTTACAGGAAAAAGATCAGCAGCAAATTGATAATACCATAGCAATGCAGGAACAAAAACTAAAGGAACTTTTGGCCTACGTTGCTCAGCATTCGCCATTTTATAAGGAACTGTTCGCAAAGCACAATATAAATATTGATGATATAAAAACGATTGCTGATCTGTCACTGATCCCACCTACTACCAAAGACGATCTGCAGCAGCGCAATAACGATTTCCTGTGCGTTCCCACTGAAAAGGTGATTGAGTACACCTCAACATCGGGCACATTAGGCAGCCCGGTTACTGTCGCGCTCACCGAAAACGACCTGCAACGTTTGGCATATAACGAGTATAGTTCATTTAAATGCGCCGATGGCTCAAAAGAGGATACTTACCAGTTGATGCTTACGCTCGACAGGCAGTTTATGGCAGGGATTGCTTATTATTCGGGTATCCGCAAGCTTGGGGCTGGCATCATCAGGCTTGGGCCGGGTGTACCGTCGTTACAATGGGAAACCATTAAGCGCTTGAAACCTACAGCTATTGTGGCCGTACCATCATTTATTCTGAAGCTGATACAATATGCGAAAGATACTGGCATCAACATACATGAAACTTCGGTTAAAAAAGCCATTTGTATAGGCGAAAATATCCGCAATACAGACTTCTCCCTCAATATTTTAGGTCGGAAAATCACCGAAGCATGGGATATCAAGCTTTATTCTACCTATGCCTCTACCGAAATGCAAACCGCATTCACGGAATGTAAGGAAGGCAAAGGCGGCCATTATCAACCTGAATTGGTGATCGTAGAGCTATTGGATGAGAACAACGAGCAAGTTGCCCCCGGCACACCCGGCGAGGTGACCATTACTACCCTCGGCGTTGAGGGCATGCCTCTGCTGCGTTACAAAACAGGCGACATCTGTATGTATTATGATGAACCCTGTGCTTGCGGGCGCACAAGCCTGCGTCTGTCATCCATTATGGGGCGCAAAAAGCAGATGATCAAGTTTAAGGGCACAACACTGTACCCTCCTGCCCTGTTCGACCTGCTGAATGAACGAGAAGAGATCCTGGATTTTGTGATCGAGGTATTCTCCAATGAGATTGGCCTCGACCAGGTGCTGATCTATATCGTACCATCCGAGATCAGCGAAGAATGCGACCACCGTATCCGCGCCTATTTACAGGCGAGGTTAAGGGTTAGCCCGCATATTAAATATCTCACAGCCGAAGCCATACTGAAAATGCAATTCAGCGAAGCCAGCCGCAAAGCGATAAAATTTATCGACAAAAGAGCATAAACACTTAATGACTTTTTGTGTTAAACCATTTTGTATTTAATTTATACATTTACCCATTAATAATTATTCATCTTATTTATACAAAAATTTGCCCGTGATACTTGTTGGACAAAGCCCGCTTACGCTCGAAGACTTTTCTGAAATATTATACAATAACCAGCCGGTTGCTTTAAATGAAGCCGCTGTAGCTAAGGTTAAAACCAATTTTGAATTTCTTAAAAAATTCTCATCTAATAAGCTCATTTATGGCATAAACACCGGTTTTGGGCCAATGGCTCAATACAAGGTGAATGAGGAAAACATTCTTCAACTGCAATATAATCTTATACGCAGCCATTCATCTGGTAGCGGTAAATTAATGAGCGCCGACCTTTCAAAAGCCTTAATGGTAGCCCGTTTGAACAGCTTTATGCAAGCCTACTCCGGCGTACATACCGAGGTAATAGAACTGTTAAAAGACCTCATTAATAACAATATCAGTCCGTGCATTTATGAGCATGGCGGTGTGGGTGCCAGCGGCGATTTGGTACAGCTTGCCCATTTAGGACTGGTTTTGATCGGCGAAGGCGAAGTGATATTTGAGGATGCTGTTCACCCTACTATCGACATATTTAACCGCTTTAATATCAAACCGCTTTCCATCCATATCCGTGAGGGTTTGGCTATCCTGAATGGGACTTCGGCCATGACGGGTATCGGGATGCTGAATATTATCCAGGCGCAAAAGCTTTTGAACTGGTCGCTGATGTTTTCAGCTATGATCAATGAGATAGTAGAAGCGTTTGATGACCACTACTCACAGGAACTGAACGCGGTAAAACTGCACAAGGGGCAGAACAAAATAGCATCGCTGATGCGTGATATTTTGAAGGACAGCCACATGATCCGTGATCGCTCGGAGCATTTATACAATCCAGACAACCTCGATCAGGAAGTATTTGAGGACAAGGTACAGGAATACTATTCCCTGCGTTGTGTAACACAGGTTTTAGGGCCTATATACGATACCATAATTCAGGCTGAGGAAGTGGTAGTGAACGAGATCAACTCGGTGAACGACAACCCGGTTATCGACCATGAAAATCATAATATTTTCCACGGCGGTAATTTCCACGGCGATTATGTTTCATTGGAAATGGATAAACTGAAGATCGCTATCACCAAGCTTTCCATGCTTTCAGAAAGGCAGTTAAACTACCTGCTGAATAACAAGCTGAATCAAAAACTGCCTCCATTTGTAAACCTGGGCGTATTAGGTTTTAACTTCGGGATGCAAGGCATGCAGTTTACTGCAACTTCAACTGTAGCTGAAAATCAGACATTATCATTCCCGATGTACGTACATAGCATACCCAACAACAATGATAACCAGGATATTGTAAGCATGGGCTGCAACGCCGCGCTGATGACCAAACGTGTGGTTGATAATTCATTCGAGGTATTGGCTATTCAACTGATGACCATTTTACAGGCTATCGATTATTTAGAATGCCAGGACAGGTTATCAAGCACTTCACGCTCCTTATACGACAAGGCAAGGGCCATTTTCCCTAAATTTGTACAGGATCAGCCTAAATATAAGGACTTGAAGAACGTAAAAGAGTTTTTAGAAAGTTCGGAACATATCAAAGCTTTTTCAAAATGAAATCCCCACTGATCACCGGCGGTTCACGTGTGATTGGCAGGGCCATTTGTACCAAAATGGCAGCTTCGGGCTATTATATTATGGTTAATCAGCTTTCCTTGGCTTCACCTGAACTGGCATATATTACGGCACAAGTATTGTTCATTAACGGTGGACTATATTCATAGCTTATGATTTTCCCTGTTGAAGATATTATCCCGCTGATACCCCAAAAGCCCCCATTTGTGTTGGTTGATCGGTTACTTTTTACAGATGAGGATACCACGCGCAGCAGTTTTGCTGTTACAGCCAATACTATTTTTGTAAAGGATGGCAATTTTCAGGAAGCCGGTCTATTAGAGAACATTGCCCAAACAGCGGCTTTACGAGCCGGATATTTTTCACAAACCGAAAACAAACCCGTAAAATTAGGTTATATAGGTGCGGTAAAAGATCTGGCAATATTTAGCCTGCCCAAGGTAGGTGATGAACTAATAACCGAGATAGTGATAATCGATACTGTTTTTGATGTGACCGTCATCGAGGGTAAGGTTTTGCATAACGGGCAACTACTGGCTCAGTGCGAAATGAAAGTATTTACTGTTAACGAATAAATTATATAAATGAGCGGGATAACTGAACAGGATATTTTTGTAGTTACTGATAATGTATTATCCCCGCTCGGGAAAACAACTGCCGAAAACTTCGCGAAGCTAAAGGAAGGTGTTTCGGGCGTAAAGGAACATTACCACACTGCCATTTCGCCTCTATCGTTTTTTGCGTCACTGTTCGATCAGGATGAGCAGATCCTGAAGGCTGATGAGCACGATTACACCAAATTCGAGCAATTATTAGTCGCCTCCATAGCCGATGCTTTGAATGGTAGTGGTATTGATGTGCGCGATAAAAAAACAATACTCATCATATCATCCACCAAGGGCAATATCAGCCTGCTGGAAGATGGTATCAACAATATCGAACTAAAAAACAGGATCTCATTATCCACTTCAGCAAAACTGGTAGCCGAACATTTTGGCTTTCAGAACAAGCCTATAGTAGTTTCCAATGCCTGTATTTCGGGCGTGTTGGGCATTATTACCGCCATGCGCCTGTTACGTTCCGGCGAATACGAGCATGCGGTTGTTGCCGGGGCAGATGTGATCTCCAAGTTCATCATGTCGGGGTTTCAGTCGTTCCAGGCATTAAGCCCGCAGCAGTGCAAGCCGTTTGACCAGGCACACGATGGCTTAAATCTGGGCGAAGGTGCAGCAACTATCATCTTATCCACCAATGAAAAATATGCGCAAAACATCAAGGTAAAAGGCGGTTCGGTAAGTAATGATGCTAACCATATTTCAGGTCCATCGCGTACCGGGCAGGAACTGGCAAGCGCTATAAAACTGGCGTTAAAGGATGCTGATCTATCGACATCAGATATCCACTTCATCTCCGCCCATGGCACCGCGACTGTTTATAATGATGAGATGGAAGCCAGCGCCATATCCTTATCAGGCTTACAAAAAGTACCGCTAAATAGTCTGAAAGGTTATTACGGGCATACTTTAGGCGCGGCAGGATTGATCGAATCGATCATCTCTATACAATCCTTAAAACAAAGCCTGGTTTTACCAACTATCGGTTTTAAGGAGCCAGCAAGTGCCGATAAAGTGAATGTATTGGCTGAGGCGAAAAGAATTAAAGCCAATAACTTCCTGAAAACTGCATCGGGTTTTGGCGGTTGTAATGCTGCCGTGATTTTTGGCAAATAATGAATATTTTTGAGGGATAGATAAACTATATAATCTTGCTTACAGAAAAACATATAGCCGCCAGTTGCACCATAAACAAAGGTGCCGTTAATAAGAATGGCGTAAAGTTATTTGAAAATGATACCGATATAGCTGCGCTACTGCTATCCATTTACCAGTACCAGCAACTGAATTATCCCAAATTTTATAAAATGGATAATCTGAGCAAACTGGGTTGGTTAGCAGCCGAAGTATTGTTAAAGGACAGTTTTAAAAAAGATGATTACCAGCCCGAAGAAACCAGCGTGATACTCACCAATGCAAACAGCAGCTTGGATGATGATATAAAATACATGGAAAGCATAAAGGATGCGGCTAGTCCATCGTTATTTGTTTACACTTTGCCAAATATTGTGATCGGCGAGATCTGTATCCGCAATCATTTTAAGGGTGAGCAGGCATTTTATATACAGGATGATTTTGATGCCGATTTTATGGCGCAACAGGTGAAATATCAGTTGGATAACAATATTTCCCAAGCCTGCATTTGTGGTTGGGTTGATGTTTTAGAGCAGGATTATAAAGCGGTATTATTTTTGGTTGAAAAGAAGCGGAATGAAAGTTCAGTGGAGTTTTCAGCGGAGAAGATGAGAGAGATATTTAATAAATAATTTAGGAAGGGCCGTGCGATTCCCCTCTTGAGAGGGGTGCAGGGGTGTGTTATACCAGCGATGAACCCACCCCTGCCACTTCACACATCCACTTCACCCTCTCCAGGGAGGGGAACTTTAAGGGATTAAGAAATAAATATGAGTTCATCAGTTTACATAGCGGGCGTAGGTGCAATTTCAGCGATCGGGAATAACGTTGCCGAGCATCTGGTATCCTTTAACAACGAGGAGGCTGGCATGAGCGATATTACCCTCCTGGATACCATCCACCGTAAAAAGCTGCCCGTAGCCGAAGTAAAACTAAGTAATGATGAATTGGTTGCCATGACCGGGTTAACTGCGAATGCCAGTCGTACTGCTTTACTGAGCATGGTTGCTGCCAGCGAAGCGTTGACTGATGCAGCCATACCTGATTTTGGTTCATTGCGTACAGGTTTTGTCTCGGCAAATTCTGTTGGCGGGATGGATAAGAGCGAGGATTTCTTTATTGATTTTTTGGCTGATAACAACAAAGGCAAGCTAAGAAATGTATTCGACCACGAATGCGGCAGCATGACGGAGATCGTAGCCGATAAATTGGGGATAAGTGATTTCATGACTACCATCAGCACCGCCTGCTCATCATCAGCCAATGCCATATTTTATGCCGCGCGATTGATTAAAAATGATGTACTGGATGTGGTAATAGCCGGCGGCACTGATTCACTAACCAAATTCACGCTCAACGGCTTTAACACGCTGATGATACTCGATAAGGAGTTTTGTAAACCCTTTGACGAAAACCGCGAAGGCCTTAATTTAGGCGAAGGCGCGGGTTATGTAGTCCTGGTATCAGAAAAAATAATGCAGACTTTAACTAAAGCCGCCCATTGCAAACTAAGCGGTTATAATAACAGCAACGATGCTTACCATCAAACCGCATCATCGCCGGATGGCACAGGTTCATACCTGGCCATGCAGGGTGCGTTAAAGAAAAGTGGATTAACACCTCCCGACATAGATTATATCAACTTACACGGCACCGGAACGCCAAATAATGATAGCGCTGAAGGCACAGCCATCAAAAGACTTTTTGATCCGGCATATCCGCCCATGAGTTCCACCAAATCATATACCGGCCATACTTTAGGGGCAAGCGGCGGTATCGAGGCGGTATTCTCTGTATTGGCGATAAAGCATGGCATAATTTACCCCAACCTGCGTTTTGAAACCCGGATGAATGAACTGCCATTTGAACCCGAAACAAATTATTTAAGCGGACAAGATATTAAGCACGTTATGTCGAACTCATTTGGTTTTGGCGGCAATTGTACATCATTAATTTTTTCGAGGATCTGATATGAAGTTATATATCCGCTCATCCGCCTGTGTATCGCCGCAAAACACTTTTAATCACGAAGGTTTTCTGGATAATGTTGTTGAATATACCGGTACACGCTTAAAAGCTATCGAGCCCGATTACAAGCTGTTTATCGACCCGAAACAGATCAGGCGCATGAGCCATGTGATAAAGATGGGGGTAGCCGCTGCTAAACAATGTTTACTTGATGCTGATATAGAAATGCCCGGTGCCATCATCACCGGTACGGCTTTTGGCTGTATGGAAGATACTGTAACCTTTTTAACCCGCATAGTTGAGCAGCAGGAGGAATTGCTGCCCCCTACCGCGTTCATACAATCAACCCATAATACTGTTGCAGCGCAAATAGCCTTATTGCTTAAATGCCATAGCTATAATAGCACATTTGTACACAAAGGCATCTCGTTTGAGAGTGCTTTATTTGATGCCATGATGATGCTTAAAGAGCAGGACGCGGATAATGTATTGGTTGGCGGTATAGAGGAAATGGTGGATACCAGTTTTAAAGTTTTAACCCGCTTAGGTTTGTACAAACGGCAGCCAGTCTCCAACCTATCACTATTTGCAACCTCATCAAAAGGCACCATAGGCGGCGAGGGCGCATCTTTCTTTTTACTGACAAGCAAATACTCGACAGGTAATTTAGCAGAGCTTACAGGGCTTAAAATACTGTACAAACCAAAATCAATTGAAGATAGTATTGTCAGTTTTCTTAAATCACATTCATTAACCATTGATCATATCGACCTGGTGATAACAGGTAAAAATGGTGATATTAAAAATGATGAGGTTTATGAGCAGTTGAACGGATCGCTTTTTAAAAACACCCCCATAGCCAATTACAAACACCTGTGCGGTGAGTATCCCGTTTCATCTTCATTTGCTTTGTGGATAGCTGCTAATATTTTAAAGCTTGGCGTAGTACCGGGGATTGTTGGTGAGCGAATTGTTATTGGGGACACCAACAATGGAGATTCTTTATCATCCAAAACATCGCAGGTTGTTGGTGTTGTCACCAACAACGATTTCGCTACTACATCGCCCAAAACAATATTGATCTATAACCATTATCAAAATAAATACCACTCTTTAATGCTGGTTTCAGCAATCTGATATGACCGCAATAACAAACGACATATTTAATATTGACAGCATCAGCCATGCCAATGATACTATTGAGTCCATTCTAAGCATCAATAGTGGCAGCACTATATTTGATGGTCATTTCCCCGGCCAGCCGGTGGTACCTGGTGCTTGTATGCTACAAGTGGTGAAGGATGTTTTGGAATGCGCTTTAAGCTGTTCATTGCAATTAAAAAAAGCAAGTAATATTAAGTTCATCAGCATGATCGTACCATCGTTAAATGATATGATACAGCTGGAAATTTCCTATAAACTTGTTGATGATGTCATTAATGTAAACGCCAAACTGGTTAGTAATGATGTGATCTGCTTTAAGTTTCAGGGGAGCTTTGGAAGGGTTGGATGATATAGTTGTTGGTGAGGACACCAACAACGGGCCTGATTATTTAAAATAAGTGGGGGTCATGCTGAGCGTCAGTCGAAGTATGTGGGCAAAAAGCCGCTGCGCTTACCCTTCGACTGGCGCTCAGGCAGACACCCTACCTCCTTTGTTGGTGTCCCCACCAACAAGCCCTAATTACTTTTTCTCGTTCGCCTGAATATAATCAGCCATGGTAGCTACATCAACCAGTACTTTTCTACCTTCGCGCGGGTCGCGGATATCGATGCCGTATTCTTTCTTTAGCAGCACAATAAGTTCCAATGAATCAATGGAATCCAGCCCTAAACCAGCGCCAAACAGTGGCTCATTATCGCTAATATCAGCCGTGGTAAGGTCGGTAAGATTTAAAAATTGAATAATCTGTTTTTTAAGTTGTTCTTTTAGCTCTGTGATTTCCATTAGGACAATTATATTAAATTTTTTCGTTTCAGTCCCCAAAAAATTACTAATTGAAGCACTGCAGTTATAATAAGTAAAAGGATGATATTGTTTACCACATCCCTCAAATTTCCGCCTTCGAGAAATAAGGAATAGTAAGATTGTAAGCACCAGTGCATTGGCGAAAAGTTAGCCGCCGATTTAGCAAAGCCCTGCATGGCAAAACTCGGCACCATTAAACCACCTATTGATGATAATATCACGATAGATACTGCGCCAAAGCCATTGGCCTGTTCCTGAGTATCTGCAAAAACACCTACACAAATGGAATAGCTCACCGCACACCAGCCGCATACCAACGTCACAATAAATAGCGCCAACACATCCGATGGTAAATTAAGCGCAGGTAACCCGATATACGGGAACAGCCAGATCCCCATGGAGAAGATCACTGCCGCCTGCAGCAGGGTAACACACAAATAAGTGATCTGCTTGGATATTATCCCCACCCAATAATTGGTAGGTAATGTTTTTAGCCTGATAAAACTGCCGCTTACCTTCTCCCGCACTATGCTCCCACCTAAGGACATGATGACGAAGAACATAGCAAAGATCGTCCATGCCGGCACGTTATGTTGTGTAGCATTTGGAGTAGCGCGGGTACCATCTTTTGAAACCGGGATCTCATTTATTGCTGTGTTATTGTTCAGCATTTCGTTTTCCAGTTGCTCGGGCAATGGTTTTTCGTTGATGGAAAAGTACAGGCTTCTTAATGTTTCCCGGCTCTCTACCAATTGCAGCGCGCTGCGGATGCCGCCTTGTACCGATAATCTTAATGATTCCTGTAAAATAGGGTTGTAATACATTGTCAGCGGATCAACATCGCCCACTTTCTTTACGGTATCACCATCTAAACCAAAACTTTTCAGGGCCTTACCGGCCGTACTTTTTGATTTCGCATCAACCTGAATCGTAAAGTTTGATGGAATGATCACCCCCAACATGGCATCCTGGTTATGCATGGCATCACCCATTAGCTTCTCGGTTTTATAATTTGGTACCAACGATACCTTGAACATGCCAATTTTATTGATCGATTTGATGAGTTGCATACTGGCCTGCCCGGTATCTGTATTACAGATCAACACCGACAGTTTATTTTTATTAACCAGGTTAAAAGTGCTGTTCTGGATGCTGGTTACTACCACAACTAATATTATCGGCATAACAAACATCAGCGAAATGCCCACCTTATCGCGCAGCAGGATGCGGAAGTCCTTTACAATCGTTGTCCAAAGCTTAAACATCAGTTCCGGTAATCCTTTCCGGTTAAATTTAGAAACAGGTGTTCAAGGCTTTCCTGTCCGTGAGTTTTCAGTAATTTTGTTAAGCTATCCTGCGCTATTATTTTACCGCCATCAATCAATGCTACCTGGTGGCACAGTTCTTCAGCCTCGCTTAACTGGTGCGATGTATAAATGAGTGTAGCACCGTTATTATTTAACTCATGCAGGTAATTAACAATAGCATGCCCGGTTTGCACATCAACCCCTACGGTTGGTTCATCTAAAAATATAATTTCCGGATTATGGATAACACCAATGGCCAAATTTACCCTGCGTTTCATTCCGCCTGAGAATTTCTGCACCTGTTTATTCCTCACCTCCTGCAAACCCAGTATGGTGAGCAGTTCATCCGTCCGTCTCTTTATGGCTTGTTTGCTCAGCCCTGCCCATGCGCCAAAGAATTCTAAATTCTCCACCGGACTCAGTTCCTGATAAAAGGAAAAATCCTGCGGTACGAAGCCGAAGAGTTTATTGGTTGAGCTATTGTTCTGCTTACCCATCTCATGCCCGAGTAACTTAACCTGGCCCGAATCAGCGGTAAGTAATCCCGTCATTAAACTAATGAGCGTAGTTTTCCCCGCGCCATTAGGCCCAAACAAGCCGAAACGTTCCCCCTTCGCCACCTTTAAATTAAGGCCCGAAAAAGAAACATCAGCGTTTCCCGGGTAATGGAAACCCATATTCTCAATATCAATTGCCAACGGGGCCGTTACTGCCATTTTATCTTTTTTAAAGTTTCAAAAGCCTGTTTCTCTACTTCTGCAATTTCAAGCAGGTAATCGCCCATTATATTAAAATCTTCCTGGCTGCCTATGCGGCCTTTATATATCCCGGCAGCATGCACGGCGGCATTGCGCCACATGTCACCGGCCTTTGTAAACATTACCGAATATTCGGCCAATTGGTTGCCTGGCAAATACGCCTCGGCTTCCTGCAAAAATGCGCCGTAAATATACCTAAATCCTCCCCCACCTGTGCCTATCTCCTCCTGCATCCGCACCATTTGTGCCAGGTACAGTTTTGAGGTTTCAATACCCAGCTTATCGCGCCACTTTTTTATTTTGTTGCCGGTATGTTTTATACCCGAGATACCTGCAAAACGGCCCGGGATACTCAGCATGTTATAAACATTTTTCTTAATCCCATTCTTAATGGCCTGCTTCATTACTTCATCAGTAATAACAGCGCCTTTTTTAGGATAATAGATCAGTCCGTTTGGTGCAAGCGCGCCTTTAGCAAAACGTACACGTTCCAGCTCATAGCTGCTCATTACGTTTGTGCTATCCATAATAGGGTCGCTTACCAGGTAATTATTACCCTCCATGCCATAAACTATCAGGTTATGAGCATTAAAATGAAAACGGTATTCCTTCGGGAAATAAGGCAGATAATATACCCCTACCTGGCAACCCACCGGGTCGCCATTATTTAGGCACTCCATTAAATAAGCTTCGGCTTTTTCTTTTGAGCGGAACTTTTTGCTGATGATCGGTATCCCCAGCGATTTTGCTGTACGCTTAAAAATATATCCTGGAAACGTGCGAAAGGCTATCGCCGGGCCATTATTAACTTTTATAAAAGGGATATAGGCGAAGAACAATCCCGCGCCAATACCAAAAGCCAATGGCTCGGTTATTTTCCCTCCTGAACTGATACTTAATAAATTGCTGGTAACGCCCGATTCACAGTGTGCGGCCTGACGGTGCTCAAACTCAATCTTCATGAACGGTCATAGTTTTTAGGTCCCCGACCTCTATATTAAACGCCTCGGCGTATTTTTGTAATTGTTTATCGGATAATTTACTGAATACACCAGGTTTTAAATGCCGTTTGATCTGCCATTGCCAAAAGCCGGTATAGCCCGCTAAAATGGCGGCATCCATCAATCTGTACTCCATAAAAAATAACAACGGACTTGCTTTATGAGCCAATACCTGTTGTTTAGCTTTAGCAATACGTTTCTGAATTTCTTCCCAGGCTACATCAAGCGCAGTTATCTTTACATCCCAACCGCTGCTCAGCTCGGCGTTGTATTTGCCATCGCTGTCAGTAGCATAGCAAACCTCTTTGGTAATTTTACCAAGCGCGCTTACATCCTGCGGTATTTCTTCCTTCTTCATCGTTTTAATTGCGCCTGCTTTTATTAGCAAACGGTAAGCATAGCATACATGTATGAAAAACGGGCACTTTCAGGCACCAATAGCAATATCTTTTCACCCTTCTTCAACCTGCCGCTTTTAAAAAGTTCATCTATCATCAAATAAACTGATGCCGCGCCCACATTACCAACGGTATACAGGTTAATAAACCATTTCTCGTAAGGGATGCCACCACCGTATTCCTCAATCATATCATAGATCTTACTTTTGAAAAAATTGCTCGAGATATGCGGTAAAAACCAATCAATGTCAGTAACATCCAAGCCCTTCTTTTCAAAGATCTCTTTTATTTTTCTACCACCTAAGGGCACAATATTATCGCTCAGCAAACTGATATCCTGTTTTACGCTGAAGATAGACTTGTTCATGATCTCTTCCGGCGTATAATCCATAAAGCCGGTTAATGTACCATCAGCTTGCTTATCGCCGCCCATGTACATACAGGTATCCATTTCGCTGGCATAGGATACACCTTCTATCCAGTCTATCCGCAGACTTAAACCTTCAGGATTTGGTTTATCGGTCAATAAAAACGCCGATGCACCATCAGACAGCATCCACCTTAAAAAATCTTTTTGAAACGCGATATATGGGTTTTCCTCCATCGCTTTCAGGCTTTGCGCCTCTTCCTCAAATACTTCGGAAACTAACAGTCCCGAAAATCGTTCAGATCCTGTAGCGACCGCGGTTTTAACTTCACCTGCTTTGATAGCCAGGTAAGCAAATTTAAGCGCATGCATACCTGCGCAACAAACACCTGATGGCGATACCACTTCAATACCACCTGCTTCGGGCAGCCAGCCATGTGTCATTACACCGTGGCTCGGCATCATCTGGTCGGGCGATGAAGTACCACAGGCGAGCAGTTCAATTTGCTTTAACTTTTCAGGGTCGTTATCAAACAATTCCCTAACGGCAAGGGCCGTCATCTGGGCATTGGTATGGGTTGATTTGTGTTCTTTATTAAGCGCATAATAACGGTTTACAATGCCATTATTACGGAGTACAATCTTTTTTGATTTTGATGGTTTGTTATCAATATAACCCAAATATGATTCCATTTCGTCATTTGAAACGGGTTCATTCGGAAAATACGCCGAGGTATGATTGATATAAACTTTTGTATCAGACATATTAAGTATCAGTTATTTACTTGTAAGTATTTTATTTTTTTTGCTTTTATCCTGCGGGATGAAAACGGCCTTAAAAAAACAGCATCTAATGTAAGCAAAACTGGCGCACCTAAAAATAATGCAATAAAAAGATAATATTTAAAGGCTGAAAGCCACGGCACCCTATTCTTTCGTTTCGATATAAATTTAGCCCAAACCGCGAATATGGGTTTTGCCCTCGCCTCAATAAACATCAGTTTATATTTTATCTCAACGGCTTTTTGTTCCAACAGTGCATCCTGTAACCCATCCCACGATGCTTTGTTTAAATATTCTTCAATAATCTCGCCAAACACTTTCGTGTTCGCTATATCTTCTTCAGCAACACCGGGTTTAGGGAAAATATTGAGGTATTTGTCTTTTTTACCTGATAACATCCAATAGAAAATGGTGACAAAACTCACCACATTAGGATGCTTATCAACCAAAGCAATATTACCCACCAGGTTTGCTCCTGCATCCTTCAGCATGTTGCGTACACGCACATAGGCGTTGATCCACATGTTACGGGCTTCGCTGATGGTTACTACCGGGGCATCTTTAAGCAAGGCCTTAAATGTATCATCATTCAATAACGAATTACTGGGGATACTTGGCGATAAGAACCATGGCTGGTACCCCATAATGATCAGATCATACTTCGTTTCCTTAAAAACCAACGGCTCCAATGGCGCGGGAATTCCCAGTACACACGATGGCATCACCGAGAAAAAACGGCTGCCCGTCCACGGGAAATTATAATCCTCAACAGGTTTAATGATCACTTTTTCAACCGATTCGCCTGCCGCGGTGAGCGGCGCTGTCAATGAATCAATGATCTCGGTCATCTGGCCCGACTGGGTATAATATATGGCTAAGATCTTTTTATTCATTTGGGAGCGAAGTTAAAAACTATCTTTTTAGTACAACTATAAATCTTCAGCATGCAGCACTTTTGAGTTTTTGCTATAATCGAGTATAGCATGCTGTACCGATGGCGACAGGCTTTTGAAATTCTTTTGCACTATTGTTTTATCCTTCTCAATATCATTATGATACTTAACAATTTTAGGCGCATGTTCTTCAATAGCAAGTCTTAAAAAATGGAACTCCGTATTCTCATTATCGGCAGCTATTGCTGTTTCCAGCTTTATACGGCCCGCCTTAAAAAGGTCGAGCCTGGTTTTTGCGCCTTTAACCAGCCCTGCTTTGCGTATCAGCATGGCGCCCTCATAGCCTTCTTTATTAGCTATTGAGCTACCTTGTAAAATAGTCAGTTGATTTTCAACCGCGGCCAGGTCGCCTGATGCCATGGTATCATAAAATGTAGATTTCTTAAATTCTTCCTGGGCAATGCTTTTTTGCACCAGCCCGGCAGTAAACAGGAACATAGCAACAAACACTATTTTCCATTTTATATTAATTCTCATGCTATCAAACATAAATAAATACTGTAATAACCCCTTTAAATGTGTAATAAAAATATGGCTAAAATAAATACCGCATATTATACGCCTCATTAACATAATATTATCATAATTGTTATAATATATAATCGGCAAATATTAAATTTAGCTCAGTTTTTAGTTACTTTGAAGCTGCAATTTTTTATTGATTATCTTTGAGCCCAAACATTAATATACTGACAGGCTACAGCACCAATGGTTTAAAAGCGGGTTGAATGGATAAACAATTACAATTCTCAGGTTTATGGGCAGTTATCTTAGGTGGATCGAGCGGATTTGGCTTTGCAGCCATTGAAAAACTTGCTAAGCATGGTATGAACATCGCCGTACTGTACCGCGAAACCTCAGCCTCCGAGAAAATATTGAAAGAAAAATTCGCGGCCCTTACTGAACAGTATTCCATTAAGATATTATCGTACAATATCAACGCCCTCGACCAGGTGAACCGGGTGCAATTTATTGAGGACTTTAGCAGTCACGCTCCTAAGCACAGCGTAAAATTACTGCTCCACAGCATTGCACGTGGCAATCTGAAGCCATTAACTATAGAAAACGCAACAGTTGAGGACGAGGCCTATAATGAGCTCTCGATTGAAGATATCCAGCTCACTACCTACGCCATGTCCAACAGTTTGCTCGACTGGACACGTTCTATTCTGAAAGCAGAATTATTTAACGAGGATGGCCGCATCATCGGCCTCACCAGCGAGGGCGCGCATAAATACTGGGAAGGCTACGCCGCGGTATCCATTGCCAAAGCATCGCTGGAAAGCCTGGCAAAATACATGGCGGTGGAATTTGCCGTTTATGGCTTAAAAACCAATGTGATACAGGCCGGTGTAACCGAAACGGCATCATTAAAAAAGATTCCGGGAAGTGAAAAACTAATCAAGACAGGCATCAAAAGAAATCCCCTTGGCAGAATTACAAAACCAGAAGATGTTGCCGGTGTTATATACCTGCTATGTACAGATGAGTCGTTCTGGATCAACGGCTCTATTATTCATGTAGATGGCGGAGAACATTGCCGGTAAAACACAATATTACAATACATGAACAATCATATATTAAACCATCTTCCATATAAATCGTCTTTTCGTTTTGTTGATAATATATCATTACTAAGCGAAGACGAGGTGATAGGAGAATATAAATTAAGAAAGGATGCCTTCTTTTATGAGGACCATTTCGCGGGTAACCCGGTTACACCCGGCGTTATCATCACCGAAATTATGGCGCAGATAGGCCTTGTGGTTCTTGGTATTTTTTTGGTGATGAAGGAAACTGAATTTAATTTCAGTGATGACGATTCGCTCTACCCCTTGCTTACATCAACTGATGTTTCCTTTTACAAAATGGTATTGCCCGATGAAAAGGTTACGGTGATCTCCAAAAAACAATATTTCCGTTACGGAAAGCTAAAATGTTATGTGGAGATGCTCGACAGCAAAAAGGAGCTGGTTGCAAAAGGTATGTTCTCGGGCATTATAAAGCATATTGATCTTAACAAATGAGTAGGCGGGTAGTGGTAACAGGTATGGGTGTGGTTGCTCCTAATGGCGTAGGGGTTCCGGCTTTTCTGCAGGCTATACAAAATGGCGTGTCGGGCATAAAGTTTATGCCCCGTTACCAGGAACTTAATTTCAGCTGCCAGGTAGCCGGTATGCCAAATTTTGATTGGGCCAGCCTGAGCAACTACATATCAGAAGTTACACTGCATGGCTTAAAAGGCACTAACATAGGTTATGGCTTAGTTGCCGCGCTGGATGCCTGGGCCGATTCAGGAATGCCTTACGATACCGATGAGCCCCGCTGGGAAACCGGCTGCGTATTTGGTAACAGCATTGCAGATACCGAGGCTATGAAGAATGTAATTATCCGCGTTGATAATAAGGAAGCCAAAAAATTAGGCTCGCGTGTAGTGGAGCAGGCCATGAATAGCGGTGTAACTTCCTATATATCCGGTCGTTTAGGTTTGGGTAATAAGGTGATCACTAATTCGGCGGCATGCGCTACGGGTACGCAGGCCATTTTAATGGGGTATGAGTATATAAAGCACGGTTATGCCAAGCGAATGGTGGTAGGCAGTGCCGAGCATGTGGATACTTATGTTTACGGCGCTTTCGACTCTATGCGCGTATTATCTCGTAAGTATAACCATGAACCGGAGAAGGCATCAAGGCCGATGAGCGCTACAGCGGGTGGTTTTATACCCGGTTCGGGTTCAGGAGCATTGATTTTGGAGGACCTGGATTTTGCACTGGAACGCGGTGCGAAAATTTATGCCGAGGTTTTAGGCGGATCGAGTAACTCGGGCGGACAGCGTTTGGGTGGCACAATGACGGCAGCGAACTCAACCGGCGTTATCAGGTGTATTAATGAGGCTATTGCCACATCAGGCATTGACCCTCAGCAAATTGACCTAATTAGCGGACACTTAACTGCCACAAATGCCGACAGGCAGGAGATACAGAACTGGGCAAACGCACTTAACAGAACTGGGGAGGATTTTCCACTCACTAACTCGTTAAAATCAATGATAGGCCACAGCCTTAGCGCGGCAGGTTCAATTGAAACCGTGGCATCGATATTGCAAATAGTACACGGTTTTGTTCATCCAAACATAAATCTGGATGATCCGAACCCCGAAATAATAAATTTAGTGAGCGTTGATAAACTGCCCATTAAAATGATAAAAAAAGAAGTTAATATTGTAGCTAAAGCAAATTTTGGCTTTGGGGATGTTAATTCCTGTTTAATACTTTCAAAATTTAATTAAATAATGACCAGACAAGAGATTCTAGAAGAACTAAAAAAGGTGATTTCACCGTACACAACCAATAAAGAAATGCTGGCTGAGATCAATGATCAGACAGACTTAATAAAGGACTTAAAAATAAATTCTGCCAATTTAGTTGACATCATTATTGATGCCGAAGCTAAATATGATATAGAAATTGATTATGATGTTGCCGATAAAATGATGGTAGTTGGTACTTGTATCGACGTTATAAGCGAAAGAATCAGCCAGAAACTATGATAAGTACGGGTAATGATGTTGTATCATTAAATGCCATAGATATTACCCGCACTAAACTGCCAAATTTTTATTCAAAAATACTTTCAACCCCGGAAAGTGTACTTTATAACGAAGCAGTAGCTGCCGCACTCCCTTTTGAAAATTTCGTTTGGTTATTATGGTCGATAAAAGAATCGGCTTATAAATACCTGCAAAGGATCAATCCTGAGCTGATCTTTACACCCGTAATGGTGGTTGGCGATCAGTTGCAGGTACCCCCTGCCTATACCCCAACAGCTTTTGGTAAAAATGAGCTATCAGGTGCTGGCTTCAGGGATTTGCCAACATTTGATACAACCGTAACATTCGGGCAGGATGTTATCTACTCAAAATCATTGGTATACACCGATATTATAGTAACGGTTGTACACTCCAATAAGAATTTTGAAGATACTTTTTGGGGGATAAAATGGATTGATGATACCGATAATGAAAATCAATCGGCCGCGGTGAGGGCGTTTTTGTTAGATAACCTGCATAAGCTCTGCGGCCTGGATAATATCACCATCAGTAAAAACAAAAATGCTATCCCCGTTCTGTTAATAGAATCGGAAGAAACTGATATCCCGGTTTCTTTGTCGCATCATGAGCATTTTGTAGCTTATTCCTTTCAGCATTTTTAATCTTCTAAAAAAGATACCGGCTCCAGTTGCCCCAACTCATCCTCATTAAACATACGCGAATGGATCATGAAGCGATAACCTGTTGGGATTTCGATAGAAAAACTTGAACCACGTCCCTTGGTTATGCCAATGGTTAATTGGGTATGCTGCCAGTATTCAAACTGATCTTTGCTCATCCAAAACTCGCAGTCATCAACCTCGCCCAGCTTTACATCGCTGCCACCGAGTTTAAATTCGCCCTTCTCAAAACACATGGGCGATGAACCGTCGCAGCAACCGCCGCTTTGGTGGAACATCAGTTCGCCGAAACGCTCTTTGAGCTGGGCAATAAGTGCCGATGCTTCAGTATCGACTAATACTCTTTTTATCATTTTGTATTTTGGTAAATATATTAAAGGCGCATACACTTTGGTGCATACGCCTTAATACAACCTAAACTATTATTAAAAGAAACCCAATTTATTCTTATCGTATGATATCAGCATATTCTTAGTTTGGCGGTAGTGCCCCAGCATCATCTTATGATTTTCCCTGCCGAAACCTGACTTTTTATACCCGCCGAACGGCGCATGTGCTGGGTAAGCATGGTAATTATTAACCCAAACACGCCCGGCCAAAATAGCGCGCGGCACCTGGTAAACCTCATGCGCGTCGCGTGTCCAAACACCTGCACCTAAACCGTACAAAGTATCATTTGCAATCGCGATGGCTTCTTCGGTAGTTTTAAAAGTGGTTACACAAGCAACCGGGCCGAAGATCTCCTCCTGAAAAATGCGCATCTTGTTATGGCCTTTAAAGAGGGTTGGCTGTATGTAATAGCCCCCTGCCAATTCGCCGTCCAACTTCTTTACCTCTCCGCCGCAAAGCACCTCTGCTCCTTCTTCCCTGCCTATTTTCAGGTACGATTGAATCTTCTCGTACTGGTCATTCGATGCCTGCGCGCCCATCATGGTAGTACCATCCAATGGGTCGCCCATTTTAATGGCATTGGTGCGCTCAATTACTCTTGCGATAAATTTGTCATAGATATTCTCATGGACCAAAATACGTGACGGGCAGGTACAAACTTCGCCCTGGTTCAGGGCAAACATTACTGCTCCTTCTATCGCCTTATCAAAAAATGCGTCATCCGCATCGCCCACCGATTCAAAGAAAATATTAGGCGATTTACCACCGAGCTCCATAGTAACAGGAATTAAATTTTCTGATGCATATTGCATAATTAGGCGCCCGGTGGTTGTTTCGCCTGTAAAGGATACCTTGGCAACGCGCGGCGACGATGCCAGCGGCTTACCCGCTTCCGGGCCAAAGCCCGTAACTATATTCAACACTCCCGGAGGTAGAATATCACCTATCAGCTCCATCAGCACCATAATTGATGTTGGCGTTTGCTCTGCAGGTTTTACCACGCAGCAATTACCCGCTGCCAATGCCGGCGCAATTTTCCAGGTAGCCATTAGTAACGGAAAGTTCCATGGGATGATCTGCCCTACTACACCCAGCGGCTCATTTAAAACAATGCTTACCGTATTTTCATCATGTTCTGATATACCGCCTTCTTCGGCCCTTATCACACCTGCAAAATATCTAAAATGGTCTACTACCAGCGGCAGATCAGCAGCACGTGTTTCACGTATAGCCTTGCCGTTATCAATAGCTTCAACAACTGCCAGATACTCAAGATTAGCTTCAATGGTATCAGCAATCTTGTTAAGCAGCCCTGCCCTATGCGCTGCTGATGTTTTGCCCCATGTTTTAAAAGCAGCATGCGCGGCATCCAGCGCCAGCTCTACATCCTCCTTACCCGACCGGGCTGCTTTTGTAAACACCTTGCCATCAATCGGCGAGATATTATCAAAATATTCACCCTTGACCGGCGGCACAAATTTGCCGCCAATAAAATTTTCGTATTGCGCCTTAAATGCAGGCCTTGAAACAGTGCTCATAGTTTTTTATTTGTTTTAAATTGGTTGCACTAAGGTAGAGGTACTGCTAATTAAGCAGTTGCATTATTAGGGCAAATGGTAGCACAATAATGTCAATGTTTATGAAGTTTTGTTTATGTAGATCTATATGTCTAATTTGCTATGAATTATAAGGCCATGAATAACAAGAACCTGTTATCGCCGGTAAACCTGTCCCACGGAAGAGAGCTGAACACACTGGTAGAGAACCGCAAGGCCTATACCATGAACCACTGCGAGCTGAATATTTTTGAAACCTATCAGCGTAGCGAACTGGTGCCATTAACTTTCAGCGACCTGGTAATTACCAGTATGCTGCGCGGCAAAAAGGTGATGCATTTGTTTGATAAGCCCGGCTTTGACTATCTGCCCGGCGAAACAGTAATTGTACCGCCCAACATCACCATGACCATTGATTTCCCTGAAGCCACCGCGCAGCAGCCTTCGCAATGCACCGCCCTGGCTATCAATCAACAGGAAATAAAAAATACGCTTGATTTTTTAAACGAGAACTACCCGCGTGAGGATCAGCAGATCTGGCAGATCAACTATAACCAGTTCCATTTTTTTAATAATTATGAGCTGGCGCAGTTGATCAATAAACTTATTCGTATCAGCACAGGAGATGCCCTGACAAAAGATGTATTAGCCAACCTCACATTAAAGGAACTACTGATCCGCATAATGCAGATGCAGAATTTGCATGAGATAAATGACAACCAGCACGATCTATCCGCAGGCAATCGCTTTGCTTATGTATTGGAATACATCCGCCTGCATTTGAGCGATAAACTGAGTATTGATACGTTGAGCCAGATGGCATTTATGAGCAAATCCAGTTTTTTCCGCGCCTTTAAACATGAGCTGGGCATATCACCTGTTGATTATGTGATCAGGGAACGGATCCAGTTAGCCAAACAATTTATAAACAATCCGCATATCAGCGTTTCTGATGCTTGTTTTAAAGCCGGGTTTAACAACCTCAACTATTTTTGCCGGGTGTTTAAAAAAGTGGAAGGCATTACCCCGAGCATGTTTAAGGCTCAGTTCAGGAACACCCATTTAAATTAAAAAAAGCGAATAACAAAAGTTATCCGCTCCCAGTTAAACAATCTATATCAATAGGTAGATTATTGTTTCGTTAAATCATACGAAGCCGAATAATCGTAGATGACTTGTACGAGTGTTAAAGTATTACCATTCACCTTAAAATTGTAAGTGCCATTTACAACAGCCCTGGTATCCACATTAACGTTAAACAGAACAGTGTTAGTAAAAGTTATCTGGCTGCCACTTACTTTATATGAACCCTCTGCGGTTACCGTATTACTTTGCAATGATGTATAGCTGCTATAGGAAGGATAAGCTAATTTTATCACAAAAGTATCAGTAGTGGTATTGCCTGTTAATGCCGTATACGCCTTAAACTGGCCACTATAGGTTCCATCCGACAAAACATTAGTATCCTTATCTTTATGGCAACTGCCTATTACAGCCACAAGGACAATTAGTGTAATTAGCTTTAATATCTTCATAATTGCGGGTTATTGTCGTTTCAACTTATAAGTATAGGTGTTAGTGCCCGAAGTTTTAGTGATGATCAAACTGTCGGCATTTACTTCATAACTGTATGAGCCCGATAATATTAAATTCCAATCGAAATTAGCGGTATGAACAAGGCTATCTGTTAAAGCTATTTTATTACCTGATAAGGTATATATACCCTTTGATGCGGCAGTAAAGCCTGAAGGTGCAGTAACAGTGTTATAATTTGAGTTATTAAATGAATAGGCAACACTACGGGTAATGGGCCCGGTATTAAACCCTCCATCCTTTTCATCGGCCAGTAACAGGCCGCTGTAAGTACCGGTTACAATTGTACCGCCGTTCAACGGGCCGCTATAAGTAGCAATTGTGATTGATTTTGCTTTGTGGGTGGCATCCTTACTGCAGCCGGACACCATTATCCCAAGCAAAGCGATCAGTATACTGTATCTCAAAAGGTTCATTTAGGTGATTTTATATGTATTACGATCAATCTCAGCACTTCGCTACAATGTTTATCACAAAAAAAACTCATGTCGCTACAATCAGCATATAAGTAGTGCAAACAACCTATTTAAGTATACCAATAACATATAAATGGCGCAGGCAGCTATATGCAACCGGCAGCTAACTCATGGTACTTATAAGTTGTATACCAGCACCATACACTGTAATTTGTACTTACCGGTTATCTCCTGAGCATGAAACGTGTGTGTAATTTTAGTATTCGTATTTTATTATGCATTTGCTTAACTGCCTTTGTGTTTCATAGCCAGTTAATAAAGGCGCAGAGTTTCGATCTGGATAAAGGGCGCAACCACGTAACCATCCCCTTCCGCATGGTACGCAACATGATCATTATTAAATTAACCATAAACGATAAAGGGCCATTTAATTTTATACTGGATACCGGCGTAGGCCTCATGATCATCACCGACCCGGATATTGTTGATTCTCTTAATATAAGCCGCAAGCATTCCATAAAACTGCATGGCCTGGGCCAGGGAGATGACCTGGAAGCGCAGCTAACTTCAGCATTAAATATAAAGTTGCACGGGCTAACCAGTCATAACGTTGGCGCGGCTATTTTAACAAAGGATTTTCTCGGATTGTCCAATTGCGCAGGTATGCCCATACATGGGTTACTGGGTTATGAGTTTTTCAGCAATGTGGCGGTAAAAATAAATTTTCAGGATAGTACACTCGTGGTTTTCCGCCCGTCACAGATCAAAAAATACGCGAAAGGCGAAAAGCTCCCTATCACTGTAGAAAACAATAAACCTTATGTGCAGGCAAACATAACCATGCCTAACGGCACCGAAAAAAAATGCAAACTGATAATGGATATAGGTGCCGGGCATCCGCTATCATTAGAGAACTTTTTAACTACAAACGATCTTCCGCAGAATTTTATCAGAGCCAACCTTGGCCAGGGATTTAACGGGCCTATTGATGGCTATATAAGCCGGGTGCCTAAGATCACGCTGGGTAGGTTCTCGGTCGAAAACCTGCTTACCTCGTTCCCCACAAAGCATCCAGAAAACACTACAAACGAGGCTATTTTGCGCGATGGCAACCTCGGACTGGGCTTATTAAAAAGGTTTGCTATAATCATTGATTACCCCGATAGCCTCATCTACCTTAAACCCTTTAAACAGCTAAAAGCCCCGTTTGAGCACGACATGAGCGGCCTTGAATATTATGCCACCGGCGATGGCTATAAACATGTAATTATTGACCGTGTTGAACCCGGTTCAGCGGGCGACCTTATTGGTTTGGAGAAAGATGATGAGATCGTATCTATCAACTTTAAGTCTGTAGCCAGCATGACCATTGAGGATATTGATGAGCTTTTTAAATCGGGCAATAACAGGAGCCTGCTGCTTGAAGTATACCACGATAATAAATACGACCACGTGATCCTTACCCTAAAACGGCGCATATGACATATAATCTATCCATCTCAACAAAAACAATATCACAATGAAAATTAACACACTACTATTAAAAACCATACCGGTTCTTTTTGGGCTTGCCATCTTTATTTTGGGCTTTCAGCATATTTATTACAGGGTGCTTAACCCGGCGCTTTTCCCTGTCCCGGGCAAGTTTCCGGGGCTCATTATCCTGATTTATGTTTCAGGCATTATATTGATGCTATGCGGCATTGCCGCGATAATTGAAAAATGGCGTTCACCTGCTTTCTTGTTTATCGGGTTAGTATTCCTACTCTCCTTTCTCCTTGTACATCTGCCTATTTTACTGGCGAACATAAAAAACGCAGGGGAATGGACCGCAGCTTTTGAAACCTTTGCCATATTGAGCGGGGCATTTCTTTTCGCGCTTAATTCAGAAAACAACAGCACTGCTGCCACCTACAAAATGTATGATATTATGGAGCGCATCAGTAAACTGATGTTTGCCATTTCACTGGTGGTTTTTGGTATCCAGCACTTTCAATTCGGAGATTTTGTGGCGACTTTAATCCCGGGCTGGATACCATTCCACTTGTTTTGGGCCTATTTTGTTGGCGGCGCTTTCGTCGCTTCGGCCATAAGCCTTATCATCAATGTAAAGCAAAAACTGGCCATGGCCTTATTAGGTATTATGTTTACTTTATGGGTGATAATTTTGCATGCGCCACGGGTTTATAATCATCTTAATGACCGGGATGAGCTATCGAGCCTGCTCATTTGCCTGCTGATGGCCTGCATATCGTTTTTACTGATGGCAACGCATAAGGATCATTTTCATGTAAGCAGTTATACCCATTAAGCGGTTGTTGGTATACCCATATTGATATTTAACAGCTATTGTAGTTTAAGCATCAGAAAATTACGACCTTTAAAATAGTGAACAAGCGCGTATTAAGGCATATCGTATTTTGGGTAACGTATTTTATTATAAATACTTTGTTCGAGTTTTCGTGGATCCAGTCCTTCTTTCCAAACCCGAACCACCGGGACGAGATTGTGATGCAGGCCGTATTAACCAATGCTATCATTTTACCTTCAAAACTGCTGTTCACTTATTTTGTATTTTATTTTTCTATACCAAAGGCATTTAATAAAACCCTTAACAGCAACGTTAATATCATTATTACAACCCTGGTTTTTGTAGCATCCATATTCCTGCACCGGGTGCTAGCTACTTTTCTGCTGGTCGAGAACCCTTCATTTACCAACCAGGTGAAGCTAACCTATGACAATATGTTCACGGTTTCGCAACTGTTCGCCTCTATGCTCGATCTTGGATTTATTTGCGGTGTGGCTATCGTAATTAAACTTTTCCGCATGCAGATGAACAACCTGAGCCGGGAAAAGGACCTGTCCAAAGAAAAGTTGGAAACTGAACTGAAGTTCCTAAAAAACCAGATCAACCCGCATTTCCTGTTCAATACCCTTAATAATATTTACGCCCTTTCCCGCAAAAAATCTGATCTGGCACCGGTCATCATCATGAAACTCTCCAAACTATTGCGTTTTATGCTGTACGAGGCGGAGAAAAGCCAGGTACCTATCTCCGAAGAAATACGTGTACTGGAAGATTATGTAGAAGTTGAAAAGGTACGTTTCTCCAAACGCCTGCGCATTACCTTTAACCAGGAAATTGACGATCAGAATCAATCTATCACGCCGCTGATCCTGTTGCCTTTTATTGAGAACGCGTTTAAGCATGGCCCCGGCGAAATGTTGGCGGATACCTTTATCGATATCAGTATAATGTTGAAAAACGGCTACCTATCATTTATAGTAACCAATTCAAAAGAAGCCAAGGAATGTGAAAGTTCCGACCGTAAAATAGGTTTAAGCAATGTACGGCGGCAACTCGAACTGATGTATACCGAATTTAAGCTTGATATTGAGAATTTAAGTGATACATTTAAGATCAATTTATCCATCAACCTGAATAAAAGTGCAGCAGTATAATTGTATTATAATTGAGGATGAACCCCTGGCCACAGAGGTATTGCAGGATTACATTGCCGATGTGCCTTTCCTGAAACTGATAAACCACTACAGCAACGCCATGAGCGCGCTGACTGACCTGAACAAACAACAGATCGACCTGATATTCCTGGATATAAACCTGCCTAAACTAAAAGGCATCGATTTTATAAAAACCCTCAAAAACCCACCGCATATTATCATTACCACTGCCTATCATGAATATGCCTTGCAGGGTTACGACCTGAATATTGTTGATTACCTGCTGAAACCAATTGAATTCAGTCGCTTTTTAAAAGCGGTAAATAAGCTGAAGTTCATCACCTCCGAGCATACTTACAATGCCTCGCTATTTATACCTGAAGGGCGGGATTTTATGTTTGTTTTTGTAGATAAGAAAAGGGTGAAGGTGCATTTTAAGGAGATCATCTACATTGAAAGCCTTAAAGAATATGTACGCATCGTGACTAAAGAAAAAACTATCACTACCAAATCACAACTGGGGCAAATTGAGGAATTACTTAACAAAAATGATTTCCTGCGCATCCATCGATCGTTCATTATCGCAAAAGATAAAATAGATGCTTACACCAGCACCGTAATTGAGTTATGCGGCAAAAGTTTACCCATTGGCCGCAGTTATAAGGAACTGGTAATGGGCATACTTGACGAAAAGTAAAGCCTAAAGATTATACGATTCCAGCTGATCCGCGATCTTGTTCAATAACTCTTCCTGCTCAATCCCGGCATTTTTGCAGATGTGTAAATGCTTATGCGGGCCGGGTTGAAAGCTGACTATAAATACGCCATTCTTATACACTTCGTACTTGCATTGCTCACCATTGTGGTGCATATAATCACGGATCTCAAAATGGTGGTGCTCATTGTTATCGCTTACAGATATTTCAAATAGTTCCATAGCCTGTTCAATATTATAATATGCAAACCATAAGCTGGCCTTATTGTTGTAATAAAACCAATTATAAATTTAGATTATGGATAATGACGAGTACGCGCACAGTATTGAAAAAGAACTGATTGACATGAAAGAAAATTACGAAGTTGAACACTGGACCAACAAATTAGGCGTAAGCCGCGAAAACTTGCAAGAGGCAGTTGATGCCGTTGGCACATCTGTTGAGGAGATTAAAAAGTATTTAATGTAATACTACCATGAGCCTGGAAAAATATGCCGGAAAGCGGGATTTTACCAAAACCGCTGAACCCAAAGCCGGACTAAGCAAGGATAAAGATCATTTAATGTTCGTGATACAAAAGCATGATGCATCGCGCCTGCATTATGATTTCAGGCTCGAGATGGATGGCGTATTGAAAAGCTGGGCCGTACCAAAAGGACCATCAACCGACCCCAAAACCAAGCGGCTGGCCATGATGGTGGAGGACCATCCTTTTGATTACCGTAATTTTGAGGGCATTATTCCACAGGGCGAATATGGCGGCGGGACAGTGATAGTTTGGGATGAAGGCACCTACGAACCCATTGAGGAAATAAAAGGCAAGAAAGCACAGGAAAAGCATTTACTGGAGCAATTAAAATCAGGCTCATTAAAAATAAAACTGCACGGTGAAAAGCTGGAAGGCGAATATGCCCTGGTGAAAACCCATGGTATGGGCGAAAACGGCTGGTTACTGATAAAGCATAACGACAAGTTTGCCAGTACAAAGGATATAACCAAAGAAGACAAATCTGTACTCACGGGCAAAACCATTGATTCGATGGAAAAAAGCAGTGAGAAAGTATGGCAGCATGGTCATGAAGAAGCTGTAGAAGAGCCCAAAAAAGGCAGTAAAAAAAAAGTCCAGGCGGAGCGGATTAGCGAAGTGGTGGATCCGGCAGGACAGGCTGAGGCACTGGTATCTTCGGATGAGATCGACGTTAAAGAACTGATAAAATCGGCACCAAAAGTTGCCATCCCTGAAAACATCCAGCCCATGAAGGCTACGCTGGTTGATGAGCCTTTTGATGACCCCGACTGGCTATACGAGGTTAAATGGGATGGCTACCGGGCCATTGCTACCATCAACAAAGGCGAGGTAAACCTCATATCCCGCAACAACAAAACCTTTAATGATAAATTCTACTCCATTTATAAGTTACTGCAAAAGTGGAAGATAAATGCCGTGCTTGATGGCGAGATCCTGGTATTGAACGATAAAGGTGTGTCCGATTTTGGCGCTTTACAAAACTGGCGCAGCGAAGCCGATGGCGAATTGGTATTTTATGTATTCGATATCCTGTGGTATGAAGGTAAAAACCTGATGGGCTTGCCGCTAAACCAGCGCCAGGCTATTTTAAAGGAGATATTACCAACTGATAACGACCATATTCGCCAAAGCAAAGTATTTAACGCCAGCGGCATCGATTTCTTTAATGCCGCCGAACGTATGGGACTGGAAGGCATAATCGCCAAAAAAGCAAGTAGTACCTATACTTCTGATCTGCGCTCGCGCGAATGGCTGAAGATAAAAGTGCACCAAAGGCAGGAAGTGATCATTGCCGGTTTCACTAAGAACGCGGGCACCAGTAAATCATTCAGCGCGCTGGTATTAGGTGTTTATGATGGCGGCATTTTAAGGTATGTGGGCAAGGTAGGTACCGGATTTTCTGATAAATTGCAAAAGGAAATGATGGCACAATTTGAGCCGTTAATTATCGATAAAAGTCCGTTTGATGTGGAACCCGATGTGGATAAGCCCTCACGTTTTCGCCCTAAACGCATGGGTGCTAAACCAACCTGGCTAAAACCGGAGCTGGTTTGCGAGGTTGCCTTTGCCGAAGTTACAAGCGATGGCGTATTTCGACAGGCATCATTTAAAGGAATGCGGATAGATAAAAAGGCAAAAGATGTAGTGCTTGAAATGCCAAAGAACACCAACCAAACTGTTGAAGAGGTTGATAATAAACCAGCTAAAGATACCCATAAAGATGTTGTTATGCCGCCAAAAGATAAGGACCGTAAAACATTACTGAATCCGACAGATGAAACCCAGGTACGCAAAATTTGCGGGCACGATTTGAAATTCACTCACCTGAGCAAGGTTTACTGGCCCGAGGATAATGTTACCAAGCGCGATATGTTTAATTACTATTACCAGGTAGCTGAATATATATTGCCATATTTAAAGGACAGGCCCATGTCGCTCAACCGTTTCCCTAACGGGATCCATGGTTCCAGCTTTTACCAGAAGGATGTAACCGGTAAAGCGCCTGATTGGGTAACCAAAACATTCCCTTACATCACCAGCGAGGGCGAGCATAAGGAATATTTAGTAGGCTCGGATGAATCTTATTTATTATGGATGGCATCATTGGGTTGTATTGAAATGAACCCGTGGTTCAGCCGTGTACAGTCGCCGGATAACCCGGATTATTGCGTGATAGACCTCGACCCGGATAAAAACACATTCGACCAGGTGATTGAGGCAGCACAGGAAGTTAAAAAAGTGTTGGATGCTATTGATGTGCCCTCCTACCCTAAAACTTCAGGCTCAACTGGTATGCATATTTATATCCCGCTGAGTGGTAAATATACTTACGACCAAAGCCAGATGTTCGCTAAGATCATAGTACAACTGGTACACAAACAGATCCCGGATTACACCAGCCTGGAGCGTATGGTAAGCAATCGCAAGGGTAAAATGTATCTCGATTTTTTACAGAACCGCCCGGGCGCTACCATTGCCGGCCCCTACTCGCTACGGCCTAAGGTTGGCGCAACGGTTTCCATGCCTTTAAACTGGGACGAAGTAAAACCGGGGCTGACTATGAAAGATTTCACTATCTTCAACTCCATCGACCGCCTCAAAGAAACCGGCGACCTCTTTAAAGGCGTACTCGGCAAAGGCATCGATCTCGAAAAAACAATAAAAAAAGCCCAAAGCATATTCGGTGATTAATGAAGTAAATAAAATAAACCCACATCCTGTAAATCAAATAAATCCAACAAATTCTGGTTCTTAATCCTGGTTCATTCATGTTCGCCGACAAAATCATCAACTTCAACAAAAATCTCCACTTCACAGGCACATTGCCCGAAGGCGTACACATCATGAACCCTTTCCGCGAAAGCGAAACGGCTTTGGCTTGCTCAGAGATATTTTATAAAAAGTATTATAACGATAACGACCCCCGGCACCTGATATTAGGCATCAATCCCGGCCGCTTCGGCTCAGCCATGACAGGAGTTTCCTTTACCGACCCTAAAAGGATGAGCGCGCAATGCGAGATACCTTTCAGCGGACAAATGACGCATGAACCATCATCAGAGTATGTGTATGATATGATAAAAGCCTACGGCGGCATCAAGGAATTTTATCATCATTTTTATATCCACTCCATTTGTCCGCTGGGTTTTACGGTTACCGGACCAAAGGGCAAGGAGATCAACTATAATTACTACGACCGCCCCGATCTGCAAAAGGCAGTTTACCCGTTCATCATCGATAACCTGAAAAAGCAAATAGCCATGGGCTTTGAAACCGATGTATGCTTTTGCTTCGGCACAGGGAAGAACGAAGCTTTTTTCCGGAAGCTAAACAATGAAATGGGCTTCTTTAAGCAGATCATCGCGCTGGAACACCCACGATATATTATGCAATATAAATCGAAAACAAAGCAAGTTTATATTGATAAATACCTGCAGGCTTTTCAACAGGTTAACGCCATATTATGAGCAGCGAAGGCAAATTTTATGGCGGTATCAGCGGTTTGCAGGTCCCTATCCCCAAGCGTGATTTTCCACCCGAGTTTGCCGATAAAAGCAGGCTGAACTTTTATGCAAGTTTGTTTAACAGCATCGAGATCAACAGTTCATTTTACAAACTGCCACAAGCTAAAACCGTTGCCAAATGGGCATTGGATGTACCTGAAAATTTTAAATTCACCTATAAACTCTGGCGTGATATCACCCATAATAAAAATTTACTTTTTAAGCCTGAAGATGTTGACCGTTTTATAGAAGGAATTAACCATGCGGGTGACAAAAAAGGTTGTTTGCTGGTGCAATTCCCGCCAAGTATTACGGTTGCAAGCCGGGGCCAACTGGAATATTTATTATCAGTTATCCGGAATATCGACCCGTCTGAAGAATGGAAACTAACTATAGAATTCCGCCACCGCTCTTGGTATAATGATAGTATTTATGAACTGCTGCAAAAATATAAGGCAAGTTTGGTGATACAGGATATGCCCGCCTCTGTTTCACCATTGATCGCCTTAGCGGATGATCATATTTACCTGCGCTTTCATGGGCCTAATGGCGGCTATCGCGGCAGTTATGCTGATGACTTTTTGTATGAGTATGCGCAGTATGTAAAGGAATGGATGGCGGAAGGGAAAGATGTTTATGCTTATTTTAACAATACTATGGGCAATGCTATCAATAACTTAGTCGCTCTGAAAAGTTTTCTTGAACCTGAAGAGCTATAAACAATAATGTATCACCCTGACCTAAATAAACTACAAAAAACATACTTCCTACAGCTAAATTTTCTCTTTAAAATAATTTACAAGTATGAAATACCTATAAATAATGATTTATCAGCCTGGTACAACAGTATGGAATAATTTTAGTATAGCATGATGTATCACACTAAAAAAACATAAAAACCATGACAAGTATTTTGTACATCATCGCCGTTATCCTTGTGATATGCTGGGCTATCGGATTCTTCGCTTATTCTGCAGGTGGTATAATCCACGTATTGCTGGTAATTGCTATTATAGCATTAATACTGGGAGTTATCCGCAGGGCCTGATAGTTTAAGACTCGATATTAAGCCGGACAGTATTTTTACTGTCCGGCTTTTTTTTGCTATTTTTCTTTCGTTACTTTTTGCATCAAACTATATTTACCTTTAATCCAAATGATCGGGCCTCAAATACCTGTCAAGTAGCTTATTTGATACTTTAGTAGCTTATTTGATACTTTAGTAGCTTATGGAAAATTATACCGTTGTACTTATTATTCTTGGTATCATGATCGGCCTCTCGGCTGTTGCCGATAAAATAAAGCTACCCTATCCTATTTTGCTCATTGTAGCGGGCATAACTATAGGCTTTATCCCGCAATTGCCAACTGTAGTACTCAACCCCGAAATAGTTTTCCTGCTCTTTTTACCGCCTTTGTTGTACGATGCCGCCTTTAACATCTCTTTTCAGGAATTCAAAACCAATATAAATACCATTAGCACACTGGCCATTACACTGGTGTTTATCACCGCTACCGGCATAGCTGTCTTTGCACACTACTTTATACCGGGCATGACCTGGCCGCTGTCATTTGTACTCGGTGCTATATTATCGGCAACTGATAGTGTGGCTGCCATGAGCATTACCAAAGGCCTTGGCCTGCAGCATAAAACAGTTACCATACTGGAGGGCGAAAGCCTGGTGAATGATGCCTCGGCATTGGTAGCTTATCGTTTTGCTGTGGCTGCTGTAACAGGCGCTGCTTTTGTATTTTGGAAAGCTTCGCTTGAATTTGTTATACTGATGGGCGGCGGCGCTTTAGTAGGTTGGGTGATGGGCCAATTACTAACTTATATTATTAATAAGGTTAAAGACAACCACATGGTTACCATCAGTTTTTTATTGCTGATGCCCTTTGTTACTTATTTAATAGCCGAAGATCTCGATGTATCGGGTGTTATATCGGTAGTAATACTGGGATTGATCATCGCCCGGTTTAAAAATGAGAATACTGCCAGCGACTTGAAGAAAGAGGCGCGTTCTATCTGGGATATCATTGTATTTTTATTGAATGGTTTAATCTTCATCCTGATAGGCCTCCAGTTGCCTTATGTAATAAAAAACCTCAGCAACAATCAATTGATCCCCGATATAGGCTACGGATTTTTAATAACCCTTATTGCTTTAGCATTGCGCATGATCCGCGTATTTGCACAAAAAACAAACCTTCAAAAAGCGTTTCAAAAAGGCAAAGGTAAAATAACTGAAGGAGCACTGCTCGATTTTAAAAACAGCCTTATCATCAGTTGGTCGGGTATGCGCGGCATTGTGTCACTGGCAATAGCCATTGGCTTACCCTTAACCCTGGCCGATGGCACTCCATTTCCAAAACGTAACTCCATTATACTTATTTCGATTATCGTGGTACTTTTCACACTTATAGGTCAGGGACTAAGTTTGCCATGGCTGGTGAAAAGGCTTAAGCCTGATGAAAAATAACGGGTAGTCAATATTTATCTTAATTAATAGCCACCCCGAAACTTAATCATAGCCACTTAAACGAGTTTCATTTTTTAATCTGCAACCTACTCTAGGTTAAAAAACAACTTTGCCACTTTCTTTACGCCTAATTTCACATAGTTTTTAACAGGTCCATCCTAATCTTAAATGCTATGTATCACAAAAAAGCGCTCAAAAGTTTACTCGTTATATTCTTATTAATTATTTCAACCGCAAAATTATACGCGCAGGATGACGCCGCCGAACTGGCTAAAAAACTGGCGAACCCGGTTGGCAGCCTTATAAGTGTACCTTTCCAAATCAATACCGATTATGGCATCGGCCCATTAGATGGCAGCCGCAATGTTGTTAATTTTCAGCCGGTGGTTCCTATCGTACTTAGTAAAAACCTCAACCTGATAACCCGTATGGTATTACCTATAATTACACAATACAATATAACCGGCGTGGGGCAACAACAGAGTGGTTTAGGCGATGCATTGGTTAGCGCGTTCTTTAGCCCGACTACAGGAGGTATAACCTGGGGAGCAGGCCCTGCAATTTCGGTTCCGACTGCTACAAACGATGCTTTTGCCAGTAAAAAATTGGGTGTAGGCCCTACTGTAGTAGCGTTAAAGCAGACAAACGGGTTAACCATTGGCGTACTGGCAAATCAAATATGGAGCATTGCAGGCAGTGGCAGCACGCCAAGCGTTAGCCAGGCATTTATACAGCCCTTTATAACCTACAACTGGAAAACCGGCGCTGGTTTAGGCGGCACATTAGAATGGACCCAAAACTGGAAGGCAAATACCACCACTATGTACCTGGTACCAACCGTTAGCGGCATCACCAGCCTGGGCAAGCAAAAAGTGCAGCTCGGCGTTGGCCCGCGATTCAACATAGCAGCAGTTGATGGCGGTCGGGCTGATTTGGGTTGGCGCGCCGTGGTATCATTCATCTTTCCGAAGAAATAGAACTATGATTTCTCAATAAGCGATTAAGAATATCCTGTCTGTGTGTCTCTGTGAAAACCTTTGCGCTATCTGTGGTAAAACTAATAACAAACTACACGGAAATTTTCACAAAGAGCTCCGGAGTTTATAAAGCAATAAAAGCTTACTTTTATTGTAAACTTAAATCACAATGCAGGCGCAAACCATTGATGAGGTTATCAGTCAGATGGAGGCTATTATCAGCCATTCCATCAAGTCAAACAGCAGGGCGGGCTACTTTGCTGCCTTGTATTACAAGGTTACCTGCCGGGTTAAACAAGGCATACAGTCCGGCGAATTTGAGAATGGTCAGCGAATGGAGCAGTTTGATGTAACCTTCGCCAACCGCTACCTCGCCGCTTATGAGCAATGGATCAACAAAACGCCGGTAACATCACTTTCATGGAAAATTGCTTTTGATGAACTGGAAAAACCCACAGTTCTGGTTTTGCAGCATTTGTTATTAGGCATGAACGCCCATATCAACCTCGATTTGGGTGTGGCAGTTGTTGAACTGGCTACGGCGCAGAATCAGCCATTGGAGAACATGCACAATGATTTTAACACCATCAACACCATATTGGCGGCCCTAACCTATCAGGTGATCAATGAGCTCGATCAGGTTTCGCCGTTGATATCACTTGCAGGCCTGCACTCAAAAAATGATTCCCTATTCATCCAATTTGCTATGAATAACGCGCGGGATGGCGCATGGTGCTTCGCCGAGGAGCTGGCATTAAAATCAGGTGCGGATTATACAGCCTTAATCGTTCAGCGCGATAAGGATATCTATAACCTTGGCGGCGGAATTGTTAATCTTGGCGGCTTTTTAAAGTTCACCATTTTCATCATTTACCTGTTCGGCTATAAAAACCCGGCGAAGATAATTGAGGTGATGAATACTTATAAAAAGACTTACCTGAAAGCAAAATCATCAGCAAACTAAAAAGGCAAGTAACATACTTCATTACCTGCTCTTTTTAGTTCAATTAATCTTCTTAGTTAACCCATTCTTCCACGGTTAGCACATCTGCCTGGCGCGGGAAAACTTTGGTGGTTAATACCCTGTGTACTTCTTCATCGCCATCGGCGCAGCAATCAGATAGTACAGTAATGCGGTAATCTTTATCGGCAGCCTCGCGTACAGTTGATAATATAGCGCCGCTGGTAGCAACACCACTAAGCACTATATGTTTAATTTCCTGTGCCCTTAAAACCACTTCCAGGTCGTTGCCTGTAAACGCGCTCACACGGCGTTTTATCATGGTTACTTCGCCTGCTAACGGTGCAAGTTCGGGAATAACTTTTGCAAATTCGGCCATATCCGTGCTGGCAAATCTTTCCTTGCCTGCACCAAAACTTTTGTTGTTTAAACTCACTTCGGGCGCTCCCGGCCTGAAACCTACCGTTACATAAATAACCGGGATCTTATTTTCGCGGGCGCTGGCTATGGCTTTAGTGGCATTGGCAATAAGCGCCCCGGTATCCGGCAGCATACCCATGATACCAACCTGCAGATCAATTACTAAAAGTGCTGTATTTTGTAGCTGTTCCATTTTTATGATGATTATTTTTGATTTTATATTTTATCCTTGTTCACAAAGTTTTTTGCGCATACAACGCTCAGAAAAACCACGCCTGCAAAAAACACAATTAATGAGAGGTTGTTGTCTGCAGAAACCTTCCCACTCCTGAAAAGTAAAAAGCCAACTACCAAATTAAACAGGCCCCACATCGTATTTACCATAGGGCTCGATAACCCCTTACCCGGCGGCTTTGCAAATGGCGTGGGGAAAGCATCCCCACAAACACCCTTTACAAAATGCGGCACAAAGTTGGCCAGAAATGCACCTGCCCAAAAACCAGCGAAATAATTATACCATTCCATAATAAATAATTTAAAGTTGTATGTGATTTATGTTGATTAAACTTGTTCTGCTTCCATCTCCTCTGCCTCCATTAACTGTTCCGCATTAACCTTATCCCTTCGGCCACTGACCAGGAATTTATAAAATGCCGCAACTATTACCAGCGATATTATACCCTGACAAAGTATGGCATTAGGCGCACCAATCTGTTGCGATACAGCGCCTATAAGCAAACTACCGATAGGCAGCATCCCAAAATAAGCCATTGCCACGTAGCTCATTACCCTGCCCCGCATCGCTTTGTCTGATTCTACCTGGATAATGGTAATAAAAATAGTGGTCTGCGACATCATACCAAACCCGGATATAGCTGCAAACAACATGGCTACTGGAAAATAACTGATATGCGAGAAAAACATCAGGCAGATGCCAAAGATGATAGAATTAATGAGCAGTATTATTTTAAGATCAGTCCCCGGTTTTAATGAGGCCAGGAATACCGAGCCAGCCACCGCGCCAAAGCCTATAAAGCTGTTGATATACCCAAAAGTAGCAGCATCGCCCTTAAAAATAACTTTGGCAAATACCGGCAGCAGCGTATTATAAGGTAACACCAGCAAGCTTATTAAACCCAGCATAATCATCATTACACTTATAGAAGGTGTATTTTTGAGATAGACCAAGCCTTCCATCAATTCAGATTTTACTTTCTTCGTTACTGAAGGTGGAATGTATGCAGGTAGTTTCATCAACAGTAAAGAAACGATCACCGCTATAAAACTGGCCGCATTAATAAGGAAACAAGCACCTGCGCCATATTTTACCAGGATGATACCTGATATTGCTGGGCCAACCAAACGGGCTATATTTACCATGGATGAATTGAGCGCGAGGGCATTAGGCAGGTCATCTTTATCGGTTACCATCTCATGGATAAGCGGCTGCCTTGCGGGCACATCAAAAGCGTTAACAATGCCCAGTAATACGCTAAGTGACAATATTTCCCAAACGGTGTAATGGTTGGTAAGCACTAAAACTGCCAGCAATACAGCCTGTATCATTGAAGCGATTTGGGTAATGAGCAGTACTTTATATCGATTATACCTATCTGAAGCGATACCGCCCAGCAATGAAAACAGAAACGACGGAAACTGTGATGCAAATACCGTAAGGCCCAGCATAAACGCCGAGTGTGTCATGGTATAAACCATCCAGCTTACCCCGGTGCGCTGCATCCACGTGCCGATCTGCGAGATAGACTGCCCGGCAAAAAATAAACTATAGTTCCGATTCCGGAATGCACGAAATGTGCTGGTTATTTTATTTGTATTCATTTAGCTATGACTATAATTTAATTAAACAATTCGACACTATTCGTCATTTTGTCGAAACCAAAGCAAATTTTTTTATTTCTTTAATCCGTTCATAACCATTTGTGTAAATGCGTTAACAGCAGGTTCAATTCCGCTGAAATCACTTTCAATGGCCATTTCGCGTTTTAAGCCATGTACCGTACTCAGCAGCACATATATAAGCGATTCCTGTTCCTTTTCATCCATCACACGTACTTCTCCTTTTTCAATACCTTGGTTCAATATCTGGCGGAGCAAAACACCTTCCTGTTTCATGATCCGCCTGTGAATAGCTTGTGCAGCCTTATTATAATTCAACATTTCATCAGCATCCATACCGGTATTTATGGTACTATAAAAGCTCCTTCTATCGCGTATTACTTTTAACTTGGTTGCACAAAAGGCATGGATCTTTTCTTCTGTTGTAATTGCGTTGTCTACCCCTTTAGCAATAGCGTTCAGCAGTTCCTTTATCTCCACATCCATTACAGCTTCAAGCACTTCTTCTTTGCTTTTATAGTAATAATAAAGCGAACTCCGCCCCTTGCCTATAGCTTTAGCCACGTCATCCATAGTCACCTTACGGAATCCATGAGCCTGAAACAGCTGTTTAGCTGCTTGCAGAATCTGTTCCTCCATAAGTTCTTCTTTAGTTTGTTCTATGGTTGACATTTTGTGTGTTTGACTACTAATTACGATGCAAAGATAATACATTTTAAACAATTGAGCAAATTTTGTCGAAAAGTCGAATTATTAATCTTCTCCAATATTGAAAAAAGTAAAAAATAAATTTGCGCAACCGATTGATTGCATTTATATTTGCAACCAATCAATTGCATTTAATATGAGAAGAGATATTTTTCAAGCCATTGCAGATCCTACCCGCCGGGCCATCCTTAGCTTACTGGCGCTGCAAGCCATGACGCCCAACGCCCTCGCCCAGCATTTCGACAGCACACGACAAGCGGTATCAAAGCATATTAAAATACTCACCGAATGCGAGGTGGTAAAGCAAAAACAAAGCGGGCGCGAAATTTATTACCACGCAAACCTTCAAAAAATGAAAGAAATAGACATATGGCTCGATCAGTTCCGCAAGCAGTGGGAAGATCGTTTCGACCAGTTAGATGATGTATTAAAGGACCTATAAACATAAAAAATCATGAGCAATACAGTAATTTCAAAAGACCTGGCTAACAAAAAGCTACGCGTTACCCGCACTTTCGCGGCACCGCTTGAAAAAGTTTGGAAAGCATGGACAGTAAGTGATCTGTTAGACAAATGGTGGGCCCCCAAGCCATGGAAAGCCGTAACCAAAACAATGGATTTTAGAGAAGGGGGCCTATGGCTTTATTACATGCTCGGGCCAAACGGCGAACAGTTTTGGTCGAGGGTAGATATTACAATCGTTGACTCGCCAAATAGCTTTAGCGCAACCTGCGTTTTTTGTGATGAAAATGGAACCCCCAACGCCGATACTCCGCCGATGCACTGGTTTAACCGCTTTAAGGCTGATGGAGAAAATACCATAGTTGATGTAACGCTCTCCTTTAATACCGAAGAGGGTATGCAAAAGATTATTGCAATGGGCTTTGAAGGTGGCTTTAGCATGGGCCTTGATAACCTGGAAGAATTATTAGCAGCCGGATAATTACCGGAATATATTTTTTATGAAGGCTTGCCTGTGTGTATACAGGCAAGCCTTTTATCTTTTGATGTAGTGTTATAGGGATGCGGAAGATTAGAAAAGCGTGAGATGGTGCGATTCCTTCCGGAAGGGGTTATTGAAATAGCTTAGTCTACGTACAAACCCCTCCCTGCCACTTCACAACCAACCGCCCCCCTCCCATGGGCTACAAGTGTGGACACATCTTTTGAGATGAAATATTGTTTTAAATCAACTCCGTAGGAGTTAAATATTGGTAGAAATCATATTAAAAGGATGTTTTTCGCTCCGTTAGGTGCGATATTAATGAACTATGCGCTAACAATACGGTATAAGCCGTGATATAAATCGGACTATGTTATGTACTTACAGCACATATAAATCTTTTAAACCTGTTTCTACCAATATTTAGCCCCTAAGGGGTTAAGACTATCAACATGTGTACACACAGTAGCTCCCATAGGAGGGAATTTCCGAAAACAATGAAGTACTGTGTAAGAAGTTTGCGTTAGGGATTGAAACGGATACCTGCCTGGTGGTTAAGGCCTGTGTAGTATGAGTGGAAAGCCCGGGCCGCAGGTAACGCCCTAATAATTAACATGGTAATCCCCCCTCCCTATTCAAGCAAAACTTTTTTTTAAAAAAATTTGCGTAACCCAGAAGTTACATATATATTTGAGTAACTTAAAAGTTACCTATTATGAGCAAAAGTATTAATCACCAACTTTTCTTTTCTCATCCCCCAAAGGCGGTATGGGAGTATTTAACCAATCCTGAGCTAATGGAGCTCTGGCTGATGAAAAACGATTTTAAACCGGTTGTCGGTCACGATTTCCAGTTTCGTGTAAAACCATTACCCGAACTTAATTTCGATGGGGTTGTTTATTGTCGTGTATTGGAGATCAATCCACACAAAAAACTTTCCTATTCGTGGAAATCCGGTCCGGGGGATGGTACCTATAACATTGATTCGATAGTTACGTGGCGCCTACACCCCAAAGATAACGGCACTGAACTGGTACTGGAGCATAGCAATTTTGCTATTATGGAAAACATTGGCTTGTTTAACGGTATGAATGAGGGCTGGTTAAAGAATATGCACAAGATCGCTAATCGTTTAAACACTGTAGAACATGGCTCAACCAACGCTTGATGCTTTCCAGGTGATTGCCGACCCCAGCCGGAGGAAGATGCTGATGCTGCTTACTGAAGACAGCCGGACCATCAACAACCTGGCTGAAAACTTCGATATGAGCCGGCCTGCCGTATCAAAGCACATTAAAATACTGTACTCAGCGGGCTTTATTTCCATAAAGGACATCGGCCGGGAGCGGTATTGCACCCTGAAACAGGACGGCTTTAATGAGCTGCAGAAATGGATCTCGCATTTCGATGGTTTCTGGATATCGAAACTAAAAAACCTGGAAAGGTTGTTAAACAACAAATTAACAAACTAAAAATCAAAGAAAATGGCAACATCAGATTTCACTACTACCCTGATGGTAGATAAAACTCCGAAAGAAGTATACGACGCTATTAACGATGTTCGTGGATGGTGGTCGGAAAACATTGAAGGCGGTACAGAAAAGCTTAATGATGAATACATCTATCATTATAGAGATATCCATTACTGTAAAATAAAACTGATAGAAATGATCCCAGGCCAGAAAGTGGTTTGGCAGGTACTTAGTAATTATTTCAAATTTACGGAAGACAAAAGCGAGTGGAATGGCACAAAGGTTGTTTTTGATATCTCGCAAAAAGATGGTAAAACAGTTATTAAATTCACGCACGAAGGTCTGGTTCCCCAATATGAATGTTATGAGATCTGCCGCGAAGCATGGACCAACTACATACAGGAAAGCCTCCGCGATCTGATTACCACCGATAAAGGGCATCCCAACTCTAAAGAGGACGACAGCTTTGATGCACAGTTGGTTGAAAAATGGAACCTGGCTTAATGCATTAGAATTTCATGAAAGATTACCAAAAAAGCATTACTGTAAATAAACCTGCAGGTGAAGTTTACGCCGCTATCACCCAGCATATTCCGGATTGGTGGAGCACAGATTATTCGGGAGCGGCAGCTAAAAAGGGCGATCAATATAATATAGCTTTTGATGAGACGAAAAAAACCTTCGAAATTATCGAAGCGATACTCGATCAGCAAGTAGCATGGCTATGTCTAAAAGCTTATATCGACGTGCCGAACCTGACAAGAAGAGATGAATGGGTAGGCACTAAATTGATATGGACGATAACAAGTAACGGCAAAAGCACAATATTAACGCTGCATCATGAAGGGCTAAATAAAAGCTTTGAATGTTACGATATATGTGAACCCGCCTGGGATTATTTTATCGCAAGCTTACAGGCTTATCTCACAACAGGCAAAGGAACGCCATATTTAAAAGCTGAAGTGAGTGCTTAGTAGAGTTATAATTGTGGTAAATAAAAAACGGCCTTAACATTTAATTAAGGCCGTTTTTTATGCTGATTAACCCGGAATCAATATTGAATTTTAAAGGTAGCCGTGTGCAATAATTTATTGCTGGCTTGTAAGGCAGTTGGTATGGTCACTTTCACGCTATCGCCGGCAACTGTATATTTTAAGTTTTTATCAACTCCAAGCAAGCTGATCTTTTTCACCTTTTTAATACCTGTTAAATGGAAAGAAATGCTTGCCGGTAAGGGAACATTATCCGTAGCAGGCAACAGGAAAGCATAAATAGTATTAGCGCGTTTCAATTTGGTGTAAAATATATTTTCCTCGGAATATGGCGCTACCGGTTGTGTACCGTAAATGCCTTCGCCGTTTATTTTTATCCAGTCGCCAATTTCGTTTAGCCTGCTGTATGCTACAGGATCCCAGTCGCCATCCGGGCCCGGGCCAATGTTCATCAGTAAGTTACCGCCGCGCGACACGATCTTCACCAACAAAGTAATAATTTGCTGTGCCGATTTATAATGATCGCCAGGCACATAGCTCCATGAGTTGCCCATGGTAATGCAGCTCTCCCAGGGATGATCCAAAGGCTTATCGGGCACCTGCTGTTCGGGCGTCGTATAGTTTTCATATTGCCCGGCAACTGTGCGGTCAACTACGATCAGCCCCGGCTGTTTGGTGCGCGCCATCGCAGCAATTTTCGGCATATCAATATCCTGGTCGTAAGGAATCGTCTTTTGCCAGTCGACAGTTGAATCAATGGTACTTTTCGGCCTCACCCATCCCCCATCGAGCCATAAAATATCAACTTTGCCATAACCGGTCATCAATTCCTGTATCTGGTTATAGGTATAATCTTTAAATTTTTGCCAGCGTTCAGGGTATTTAGCCGGATCATAGTTGACGTTCCTGTCCTTAGGCGGAAAATACGACCACCAATAATTGTTAGAATGCCAATCTGGTTTTGAGAAATAGGCCCCGATCATAAAATTCTCCTTACTAAAGGCGTTAAATATTTCCTTAGTTACATTGCTCCTTGGGTTTGCGGAGAATGGCGTTTTCGGACTGGTTATTTTATAATCAGTTTGCTTGGTATCAAACATGCTAAACCCATCATGGTGCTTGGTGGTGAAGATCACATATTTCATACCGGCATTTTTTGCCGCTTTCACCCACTTTTCAGGCTCGAAATGCGTTGGGTTAAACGTAGTCTGCAAATTCTCATACGCTTTTTTGTAGGTGTAGTAATCAGCACCGTACGGGCCTTTACGCTGTGTCCAACCTTCATCTTCGGGACAAATGCTCCAGCTTTCAACTACTCCCCACTGACTGTAAGTACCCCAATGCATAAACAAACCGAATTTCAGGTCCTGCCATTTATTTAACTTTTGCTGAACAAGTGTATCAGCAGGTGGCACATAGCTTTTCGACATATTATGCTGCTGTGCAAATAAGCTGCCCGTAACAAGCAGTAAAATGGGTAAAATGCTTTTTTTCATTTGTAATAATGTATGATAAATTCCGGCTACCCGGCTATTATTATTTAACTTTTACGCCCAACTCCGCTACTGCAACGCCATTACCGCTTACCACATGTAGCACAGCAAATTTAAAGTAGCGGCAACTTACAGGTTGTACCAATGAAATAAGCTGCTCAACGGGGTTCGATCTAATGTTGGAGAACTCCCCTGCTGCTGCCTGTTGCCATGTTACGCCATCATTACTGGTATAAAACGCATACTTATCAGCAATGCCAGCAGTCTTTTTATCTTGGCGGGGTAGATAAGTAAATGCTTTGACAGTTTGAGTTGTTCCCATATCAATATTTATTTCCTGCGCATATTGGATAGTTAGGGTTGAATCTTTCGACAAGGTACTCCAAACTGTATTCACATTTTCATCAATGGCATTTAATGGTTCGCTGCTGTTTTTTGAATTGGTGCCGATAACTTTCCACCCAGATTTTGAAAGGGAAAATTCTTTAGTCCCAGTTTCACTTGCCTGTTTGGCTTCAAAACCACGGGCTTTAATAATCCCGCCATTGGTCAGCGAAAAAGGTTTTGAATATACAGGTGATTCCAAAGTAGGTTCGGTTCCATCGGTTGTATAATGAATAGCGGTAACAGGAGCGCTGGTGCTGATGATCACCACACTTTCTTTATCCCTGCTGATGAGCGGCGCAGTAAGATGCACAGGTTCCTTAAACAAACCAAAATCACTCAAAGCTATACATACCGGCGAGGCTGTTATCCGCAGCCTTACCTTGCTTGCTGTGATATTGTTTGGCAAACGGATCAGGCGGTTCGCGCCTATGCTGGTTACTGTGGCTATTTCTTTCCATTCGCCATTAGTCCAGGCATCAAATGCCGCACCTTCAATACGCTGACCCAGTTTTATGTTTTCGCGCAGGCGGATAACGTTGAATGTTTTAGGCTGATGCAGATCAATCACCAGCTCGGGCTTGGTAACATTATCATCGGTTGCCCAATAGGTATAGCGGCTTTGATCCAACAAAAATGCCGGACCAAATTTAGCAACATTGCCACCCCTGATATTACTGGCCTTAAAACTTGCACCTGCAGATAAATTCACCGCGAAAGTCTGCTTTACCAGTTGCCCGAATTGCTTTAATATATTAACATCCTCTACACTTATCTCCCCATCCTTATCGGGCGATAAGCCCAAATCAAGACAGGCGCCGCGGCCTACGCTTTTGTAATACAAGTCAAATAAAGTGTAAGGTGATTTACTTTGCCCATCCTGCGATTGATGATAGAACCAGCCATTACGCATAGGCACATCACATTCCGCAGGAATCCAGTATTTACCATTGCGTGTGCCTTCAGTAGCCTTTTCATAAAGCGAATAACCATTGGCGGGTTCTTTACCTGCATCCGGGGCCTCGGGTGTGTAGGTCGCCCAATAGGTTTCGCCAGCATGGCCCTCCTCATTACCTACCCAGCGTACATCGGGACCAACATCGCCAAAAAGACAAGCGCCGGGCTGCATTTTGCGGGTTATACCCCAGGTATTTTTCCAGTCGTAATAAGTTGAGCGGTCTATCGTGCGCACTTTGCGTTCGCCGCCATAATAACCATCTCCCCCATTAGCACCATCATGCCACGACATAAATAGCGGGCCGTAATTGCTATACAATTCCTTCAGTTGCTTCTGGTATACCTCAGTTAAATATTCAGGCTTGCCATATAGCGGGTTGTTCCTGTCCCATGGCGAGCAGTAAATACCCATTTTCATTCCCAATTTTTGGCAGGCAAGCTGGTATTCCCTCACAATATCGCCTTTACCGCCTTTCCAGGGGCTTTTACTAATATTATGTTCCGTAGTTTTTGTGGGCCACAGGCAAAAGCCATCGTGGTGCTTGGCAACTACCACAATCCCCTTAAAACCGCCTGCTTTTGCCGCGCTTATTATTTGCAGTGCATCAAAATGCTTAGGGTTGAAGATCTGAGGATCTTCATCACCATACCCCCACTCCTTATCGGTATAAGTAGCCACACTGAAATGGATAATGCAATACATATCCGTTTCCTGCCAGCTGATTTGCCTTGGTGCCGGTAGCGCGCCATACGGTTTTGGCGGAGCCTGCGCAAAAGCGGTTGAAAATGTAATTACCAGTAATAAAATCAGCGTTAACCTTTTCATATTAATTTTTAAGCCATCCGGCAGGTATATCCTGCGGTGCCGACCCGTTTAAACTGTATTTCAATTTGAGGGTATAACCACCGCCGCCTTCAATAAAATCAAGCGCTATGTTGTGCAAGCCTTTCTTCAAAGCTATCTGTCCGTTTTTTTCAATGGCGGAATGCTGGCCATCATTATCAACTACTTCCCTATTGGCTATTTTTAAAGTTCCGCCATCGTCACAGGTCAAATAAAAACTATAAATACCATCCTGCGGCACATCAATATATCCCCGGTATTTTAAACCGAAAGATGGCGCTTCAGCAAAGGATGGCACGGTGATAGTTTTAGCTATAAAAGTAGTATCAGGCTTGGTATCTGGTATCAATGCCGCCTTCAAAAAATACTGCTTATAATCACGGCAGATTAACCCTTCGCTTACATTTGCAATGGTTTCAGGTTCGGCAAGGCTTTGTTTATCATATTTCAGGTTATACACATCGCCATGTGTGCCATCAGGTTTAAATGCCGATAAACGGACCAGTTGCGATTGGGTAATCACCAACGGCTTATCCAGCAAAGTTGAGCTTGCCACAGGCAAAGTACCATCCGTAGTGTACCTCATGGTTAAATAGGATAACGGCTTGTTTACCGATAGGGTATCCTGATCTGTAAATACATTTGATTGCAGAAAACCCGATAGATCAGGCAAACGATAATGAACGTTTAACAGATCCAGTCGTGCATATTGGCTCTCCAGTCGTTGTAAATAAGAATCATAGTCCGGATGGTTTGTCCATAACACCTCTGCCAACGCGGTCATCCTTGGCATATACATATAATCGGCACGTTTTTCTGATGGGATGTTCTCGGTCCAGATATTCGCCTGCGCACCTATGATATTTTTGCCTTCGGCCTCTGTTAATCCTTTGGGGATAACGTTAAAATTGTAAACTGCCGGAATAGAATTTTTATCCGGTATCGCATCAAAATATAAAGGGCTGCCTGGTGTCATAATTACTTTATTGCCCAATTTAGCTGCCTTTATAGGAGCATCGGGCACCCAGCCACGCCAGTACATGATTATAGCGGTTTTGGTTACGCCGCCTTCCAATATCTCGTCCCAGCCTATCATTTTTCTGCCATGCTGATTAAAGAAAATCTCCATGCGGTTGATGAAATAGCTTTGCAGTGCGGGCAGGTCTTTTATTCCCTTTTGTTTCATCAGGGCTTTGCAGGCATCCGATTTTGCCCAATCGCTGCGGTCAACTTCATCGCCGCCTATGTGGATGTATTTAGATGGGAAAATATCCATGATCTCGCTGAATACATTCTCGGCAAAATCAAAAGTACTTTCATTGCAAGGGCAGACGGGTTTGGTAAATAGCGCACCCCATTTATTTTCGCCATTGCAAGTTAAAAAAGGATAGGCGTTTATAGCAGCCATCATATGGCCGGGCATATCAATTTCGGGGATAATATCTATGTGCCTTGCCGCCGCGTAAGCCACCAAGCCTTTCATTTCCTGCTGGGTGTAAAAACCGCCATACAGGGTTTTACCATTTTTATGGATGATATGTTCCTGATCGAGCGCAAAGTCGGGGTTATCCGGTGCTCGTTTCATACACGCCGAATCATTTTTATCAAATGTGCGCCATGCACCCTCCTCCGTTAATTTAGGATATTTTTTTATTTCGATGCGCCAGCCCTGGTCATCAGTTAAATGTAAATGCAGCTTATTCATTTTGTAAAGCGCCATTACATTAATGAATTTTTTAAGATATGCGATAGAAAAGAAATGCCGTGACACATCCAGATGCATGCCGCGCCATGAATAAGCAGGCTCATCCTCTATTTCAACAGCCGGCAGCGACAGGCTTTTAAGCGATGAAGTGTTCGCAAATTCAATATTGGCAGGCAGTAATTGCCTTATAGTTTGTACCGCCATAAACATACCTGCGGGTGTTCTGGCAGCAATTGTTATCTGTTTTGGGGATATAGAAAGCGTATAGCCTTCATCAGCTGTAATAGCTGCATCATATTTTAATACTATGGAATGGGTTACAGGTTGTGTACTTTTTTGAAGCGCTTTACCAAAGCTGTTGGCAAAAAACCTGTTAAGCATAGCTGCTTCGTTAGCAAACAGCTGATTACCCGGTACAACTATACGCGTAGCTGGAGTTATTACAAAACTTCCGCTTGTGGGTGTTAGTGACGCTGGGTAAGGTATTATCGGGTATTTTACAGCCGGTTGCTGAGCTTGGGCACAGATATTTACAAACAGTATCGCCATCAATAATGAGGCGGCAATCATATATTTTATCTTCATTATTATAACTACTCTGAGAACTAAGTTTGAGGCAAGTTAAGTGTAAACAGCCAATTTTTCATCAATATAATTAGCTATGCAATAACCTATTTTAGCATCAGGCCTATGCCTGTAATATAAAATAACATAGCCCGGGCCCGCCCGGGCTATGTACAACTTAATACAAACTAAACCAACCATTGTAATCAACGGCAGTATTTTCAGTGAGTGATAAAACACCTGGTTTATATCATCTTCATTATTGCTTAATGCAAGCATTCCGGCATTCACCGGATATGCTTCCAGCCAAACATTTTATTGTTTATCCCACCAAACTATGGCTGCGGAGTTAAATGTATTTTCGCCGCCGTATGCTGCAAGCGCTGCATTTACGTTGGCATTATTCAAATTAAATTCGGTTTGCGGATATACCATTTTACGCGGGATAGTTTTTGAAACACTACCTGGGTTAGGCGTTAGCACAGGATATCCTGTACGGCGCCAGTTGGCATACTCATCCTCTCCATCAAAAGCGAAAGCTGCCAGCCAGTATTCTGTATTGATCCGCTCTATCTGTGCTTCAGTAGTAGCCGGAAGCGGGTTCTGGGTCAGGTAAGCAGTGATCTGTGCAGTTGTAATGGCTGGGTTGGTTGGCAACAAAGCCAATGATTGCATTTGCCCTGTTACACCTTTGGTATAAAATGCATTTGCATCGCCGGTGATGTATCCACGTACAACAGCCTCTGCTTCTAAATATGCAACTTCGGCGTACTGATAATCAAAGAACGGCGTAGCCTGCTGGCCAAATACTGAAGCATTTATCCGCACTGTTGGCTGCGGGTCGCTGCTTGAGAAACTGTAACCGATAAAATCGGCCGGTTTATCATCAGTAATTTCCCCTCCCTGTGAAACCGGAGCGCTGTAAACGGCTCCGTAAATAGGCAAACGCGGGTCATTGGCATTCTGCATTTCCGATACCAGCCTTTTATGTAAAAAGAAATGCTCAACACCATCCTCAACTACGGTATAAATACCGTTAGCAAAAGTAGTGCTGTGATTTAACACAGGCATATCGGCATTACCGGTCATTACCCCATCAGCTACTGCTTCTTTTGCCAATGAGGATGCTTGTGTAGGATCAATTTTAATTAAGCGCATACCCACTTTTAACAATAGCGATGCTCCCAACTTTTTCCATTGCGAAGCACTGCCACTGTAAAACTGATCGCCTTGTACAGTTTGCGAACTGTTTGCAGCTAACAAAGCTATTGATGCCCTTAGCTCGGTTACCAGGCTGGCATATATTTGCTGCTGCTTGTCATAAACAGGGGTATATAATTTGTTTGTTAAAGCTAAACCCGACTGGCTGTAAGGAATATCGCCATAAAAATCGGTTAGCTTTTGAAAGATAAATACACGCCATATACGGGCAGCAGCATAAGTGCTTGCTTGTGTAGCATCATCTTTCGTTTGGTTTATCAAATAGTCGAGACTGGTTAATGACGGGGTATAAAAATTATTCCATAGTGATGAAGCGGGACCATCTGATACTATATATGTAGTACCCGACCAAAACGAGCTATACCCGTATTGCATAAACGCATGGCAATAATTAAAACGGCTCTCCATATCAACAGTACTTGTTCTTACAAGCGCGTCAGACAAAAGCGCTGCTGAAGATACTGTTGTGGTAGCATCAGGGTTTGAGTTGATCTTTTCGAAATTCTTTGTACAACCTGTTGCTAAAGCAGTTACAAGAAGAAAAGATAAAAATTTGTACGTTATATTTTTCATGATTATTTTCCTCCTTTATGTTAAAAACTTACATTTAAGTTAAACCCATAGGTACGGCTGGTTGGCGAACCACCGCTATCATAACCAAAACCGGTACCTATACTGTCAGATGCTTCCGGATCGAACGTAGGCAGGTCTTTTCTGATGTAGAAAAGGTTACGCCCGATAAGTGAGAAAGTAGCTGACCTGATAAAGGTGTTACGCAGTATGCTCTTCGGAATCTTATAAGCTAACGATACCTGGCGGAATTTAATAAAGGTACGGCTGAAGATATTTGATTCATTGATGATCTTATCAGCATTGCCGTTATCATTAAACTGGATGTACGAGCTGTAAGGCAATGTATTTTTTACATATACCGGTGCAGATGCAGTACCCGTGTTAATTACGCCGTTAGGTATGTAAGTACCATCGCGGCCCAAAAGTGAAGCTTTTGAATTACCGAAATAGTTTGTCCATACCGCGTCGGCTTCATAAACCTGGCCGCCGAATTGACCATCGATCAGGAAGCTGAAAGAGAAATCTTTATAGGTAAATGTATTAGTAATACCGCCCGACCAATCAGGGTTGGCTGTACCCAGGTAATTATCGCCGCTATTTTTTGCGATGATAACAGAGTTTGGTGTTCCTGCGTCGCCGGTTTGGGAGTTCTCAGGCTGATAAACTATCTGCCCGTTCGGCGCCCTTTGGTAAGTAGATCCAAATATAGAGCCTAATGGGTAACCTACCCTTGCCTCGATGTTATAATACAGATCGATACCTGTACCAAGGCCCGGCGCAAGCGCGGTAACCATATTTTTATTTTTAGCTGCATTAATGCTTACATCCCATCCAAAATCCTTAGTTTTTATAGGCGTGCCCGCTAATAATACTTCAACCCCTTTGTCATACATATTACCTGCATTTACATATACCGAGCTAAAAGTGGTACTGTTGCTGATCGTTATCGGCAGCAGGAAATTATCCGATTTTTTGTAGTAGTAATCCGCATCAAGCGATAAGCGGTTGCCGAAAAACTTCAACTCCGTACCAATTTCCGATTCTGTAGTTACTTCGGGCTTTAAACTTGCCGGTGGCGCAGCATTATTGGTTACTTCGCTTAACGGAATACCATTTAACGCGCCTTGCGAGGTAAATGTAAGATCGGTGCGCTGTGGTGTAGGGTTACTGCCGGTTTGGCCGAAGGCTGCCCTTAATTTACCGAATGATAATATTTTCGGGTCGATGTGCAGCGCATCACTAAACACATAGCTTAAGTTAGCTGATGGGTAAGCCAGGTTATTTTTAGAGTTGGATAAGTTTGATGTAAGGGCCGAATACCAGTCGTTACGGCCGGTAACTTCAAGAAATAAGTAATTCTTATACCCCAGATCAGCCTGTGCAAAAACTGAGTTTGTTTCAGAACGCGGGCTGTGAAGCTCCGTAGGCAAATTCACTGTTTTTAAATTGCTGAAATTTAACTGGCTTGGATCGATAAAATCCGAACCACTCATATTCAATGTATACTGGCTCGCATTTTGCGATTCAACACCTGCTAAAACAGTCAGTGAGAAATCCTTAAACTTGGTATCGTAATTCAAAGTACCGCGCACGTCAGTTCTTTGTTGCTGATACGTTTGGGTTTGATAAACACCACTATTGTTGGTTACATTATTGGGGAATACCGCAAATACACCATCGGTATTAATATAATCTAAACCTGTAATTACGTTGGCATGTAAATGATCGGTAATATCATAAGTTAAGTTAGCCGAAGTTAATACACGGTTTTGTGTCTGGTCATTCTTTACCTTTTCTATCTGCACATAAGGATTGGCAGTATAAGTTGATAAAAAATTACCGCTAGCATCCTTTGCATCCAACAACGTAATATCGGTAGTGTTGGCTATACGCGGATAGCTTTGACCCATTGATCCACGTCCGTCGCCACGCTCAAGCGGCGCGTTTAAACGCAGCACTCTCGACAGGTCGACTTTAAAGCTGGTATGAAAACGCTTGCCAAAATCCTGGTTCAGGTTAAATACGGCATTATAGCGCTCATATCCTTCGCCCGGTGTAGGTGAATCATCACGGGTATCAGAAAGAGATATGCGGTACGAGCCATCATCATAGCCTTTGGTTAAAGCTACGCTGTTGGTTGATGTGATACCTATCTTATAAAACCTGTCGAAGTTTTCAGCCGCACTTTGCAGTACATATGGCTTTGTTTTACCATCAATATCTAAAAATGGCTGACCTTCAATTTTCGCACCCCATGACCATCCCGGAGGGTCGCCAGAGTTATTGCCAAGCCCACCGTAAAAGAAGCTTACGGTATCATCGGCAGCAGTATATATTCTGCCATAATAACCGCGGCCATATTCTGTTTGCAGGTTATCATAAGGGATCATTTTTTCAAAAACAGTATTGCTGTTGAAGGTGATACCTACTCCTGCGCCTTTTTTTCCTTTTTTTGTAGTGATCAGGATAACACCTGCCTGCGCACCGCCGCCATAAAGTGCAGCCGCCGAAGCTCCTTTTAATATACTGATGGTTTCAATATCATCCGGATTGATAGAGTTTAAGCCATCACCAGGATCAGATCCTCCATATATTTTACTCTGATCATCTGTATTTTCGCGGGTATTGCTGTTAATAGGCACACCGTCAATAACATATAAAGGCTGGTTTGAGCCCGAGAAAGAAGAATAGCCACGCAGGATAACCCTTGATGAGCCACCATCGCCGTTGGGCGGGCTTTGAACTACCAAACCTGCTACCTTACCCGCTAAAGCGTTAACAAATGTAGGCTCACGTGTAGTGGATACTTCTTCGCCACTAACCTGTGTGATAGAGTAGCCTATGCGTTTTTCTTCCTTTTTTATACCCAATGCTGTTACAACAACCGCATCCAGGCTATTAGAGCTAGGTAATAATTTTACCACCATTGCAGTACTGGCGCTTACCGGTAATTCCTGCGGGGTAAAACCAATGTAGGTAAAAACCAGTATGGCTTTATCATCGGGTACACTAATACTAAAGTCGCCATTAGCGTCTGATACGGTTGATGCCGCGCCACTTTTCAGCTTTATAGTTACACCGGGTAAGGTCTGATCCTTTTCATCGGTTACCTTGCCTTTAATAATGATGAAGGCCGGTGCCGTACCGGAACTTTTAGCAACCTGGTCTTCCTGCTGCAAAACAATGGTTTTAGCAATTATTTTGTAAGACAAGTCCTGGTTCTGCAGGCACTTGCTCAATGCTTCGTCAACCGATGCATCTTTTAACTGCACGCTAACACTTTTGTTGGCTACGTCTTTTGAATCGTAGAAAAAAGCGTATCCGGTTTGTTTATTAATTTGTTGCAGTACTTTTTTTAGAGGAGCGTTTGTTTCATTTAGATTTATTTTCTGACTAAAACCCCTTGCACTGCATTGCAATAGGGCAACTAATATAATCAGAGTCGTCAATTTCATGATCAATGAGATTTTTTTCAGCCATGGTTTATGCACGACCGTAGAAAAAGCATTTAATTTCATACTTTTGTTGAGTTTGGGTTAACAGATAGTTAGAGAGACACTAAACTTATTTCCGTTTTACGGTAAGGGTTAACTCAGATATTATTCGCATTCCGATTGCCGTCGGGGTGCGTTTTTTTTTGAATTAACCGCATGAAGGGAGGCCGGGGCCTACCTGAGAGTGAGTTAATTTTTCTTCATATTTTCTTTTTTAATAGTTTTTAATTTTAGTTAGTTTTTGATTGTTAAGGCATTACAATAATTGTTTTACCTTGTAGCTTGTAGTGTATTTTCTTAAAGCTGAGGATATCCAGCATTTGTATTGCGTTTAAATTGCGCGGTATCTCACCTGAGAAATGTCTCGAAGGCAATTCCCCTTCGTATTTAACATCAACATCATACCAGCGCGCAAACTGGCGCATTACTTCCTGTATATTGCTATCCTCAAAATAAAACAGGCCATTTTTCCAGGCTACTGCTGCATCCAGGTCAACATCGCTCACCACATTTATTTTACCGTTGTTAAACTGCGCCTGCTCACCCGGTTTTATAACGCTGCTACCGCCACCGGCTGATGATACTTTTACACTTCCCTGCAGTAATGTTGTTTTTACTCCGTTTTCATCAGCATAAGCATTGATATTAAAATGCGTACCCAAAACTTCAACCGTTTGCCCGCTTGATACTACCCTGAATGGTTTGGCGGCATTATGTGCTACTTCAAAATAAGCCTCGCCGGTAAGCTCAACCTTGCGTTCGTTACCGATAAAGTTAACCGGGTATTTTATAGATGAAGCAGAGTTTAACCACACCTTGGTACCATCCGACAGGATAAACTGGTATTGCCCGCCTTTTGGCGTAGTGGCTGTGTTATAGGCGAGTGTATTTGATGATGAGCTACCAGTCTCTGCATATTTAACCTGCCCATCAGCTGTTTTGCTAACCACTACCCCACCCTGACTGGCAAGCTTACCATTTTTAGCATCGGTTAATACAACTGTACTGCCATTTGCAAGGGTTAATATAGCCTTATTCCCACCGGGGGCTATGTCATTCTTTACAGGTTTGGCAGCAGCAAATTGTTGCTTTGCTGGTTGATGGTGCTTAAACATCAGAACACCGGCGGTAATAAATACCAGTATTGATGCCGCGATTGCAAAAGCGCTGGTATATGATCTTTTTGATTTGGAATTTATCTGGAATAATAATTTGTTAAGGCTGTCTTGCTGGTCTTCTTCCAATTGCTGGTGCGATGCACCGGGGGCATCGTTCCTATAAGTAAGGTACCACGATTCAATCAACGCCTTCTCCGCAGGTGTAGCCTCACCCTTATTATATTTTTCCAGTAATTGTTCTATTTCTTTTGGTTGCATAATAGTCTTGAGGATAAGGATCCTAATTATAACCTATACAACTGTAAATGACTGTGGGAGTAGATGAAAAAGAAATAGTTTAAAAAAATGTAATTTTTCTCTTTTCGTGGCGCACTTTTTTACTTTTAATAGCGTCGAAAACACGGTTTTTGAGCTTGGGTCATTGCTGTCCTTAGAGCAGGCAAGACATCAGCCTATTCATTTTTAATGGGTACAAAAGAGCGATTGAATCATTCTTTTTTCATACTGATTTTTTTAATGTTTCCTCGTTCGTCTTTTATGGTAAGGATTGCGGTTTGTTTGTCCAGTATCCTATCAACTTTACCATTTAGCCAATCGCAAAGGTCAATAGTCTGGCAAGGTTCATCATCAATAGCCATAATTTGATCACCAGACTTAACCTGATCTTTAAGTTTTTCCCATACCACACCCACTATCAATTTATCGTCAGCTACAATAGTTTTTAAAGGCCACAGCTTTTCGCTAAGGTTGACGGTATTGGCCGTTGGTTCAAAATAAAAAAAATGGTGTATAAAATCAATGGTTACGATACCATAGTCTAATATCTTTGTACCTATTCGGCTGTTCCTTGATTTACTGGTTTCTGTAACAACATTAGTAAATGTCCCCCCAGCTATACTTAAAGACGAAATTTTCAGCCTATACAAACTATCCGGTATTTGTAAACCCAAAAGGCTCATATGATTAATTCCATAACCGGTTGAGATCTTTTCAAATGCATCTTCGTTTTTAAATTGTTTGGCATCTGCCGCTGTCATCCTTAAAAAGTTAGGGCTGCCGGTGTCAAAACCCACCATCTGGGTCTTTTTATTCGCCACCTGCATATTAAAATAAGGGAAGCTTTGCGGTTCACCCGTCATAAGCGGTGTCTGCATTTTCTTATTAATAGATAGTTTTGTTTCATCATCCGTTAAAATAATAATATGCTTCGCAGGTACGATCTGTACGATGGACTTACGAAGCAAATTACTGCCTATTATGCCATCAATATGCCAGCATTTGTATAAACTACTGCTGGACACTAAAGCCGGTATCCCGGTAAAAGAAAGGTTATTAAGTTTAAGCGCTGTTATGGAAACAATATTTAATGAGGTTCTTTTCCCCGTGGCATCAGTTATTTCAGTATGATTAATAATCTCGGGCTTTAGCTCATTAAACAGTTCGGGAGTGATTTGTACAGGGGCACCGGTATCAAAAATGAATTTTCGTTTTATACCGTTAATTTCCGGGGTCAAAAACATAACACCGTTTACAAATTCATAAGGAATTTCTTCGTAGTAATTTTTGCTTTCTGTACCGCCCTTATTAAAAGTAACACGCTGGGCTGTGCATACAGCGGTTGATAGCAAAAAAAAGATACAACCAAATGTACATCTCCATAAAATATAAAAAATGCGAAAGGTTATATAAATTTTCATCTTGGTAAATGTCTACTGAGATCTGCCTTTTGATTCTTTAATTAAATATATGTTACAAACATCGCTCGGCCTTAAAACTTCTTTTTAAATAACCCATCTGAAAAACAGAAGATCGGTAGCCATCTTGGTTTGAGGATCAATAATATTGGTTGTGAATAGTGTCACACTATTATTTCGATCATAACATCAATGGTAAATGAGCATGTTTTGTAAATGTGCTGTAATAATCTTAAAAAAGCAGACTTCCAATGCCATTAAAAGTAAAAAAAGTGCACCATTAAAAGAGAAACCTTACAAAAACAGCATAAAAAAATGAGTGCCTAATTTAAGGCGCAGCACTTTAAGTGAATTATTCACCTGTTTTTTTACGGTAAGGGGGCTAATGTTTAATTGTTCGGCTATCTCGTTGTGCGAAAGATGGGCATTTCTGCTCATTTCAAATATAAGCCTCATTTTTGCAGGCAGCGATTGAACCTCAGCCTCAACAAGGGCTATCAGTTCTTTTATCCGCAGGGTTTCATCGGGGGTAGGCTCATTGTTCACCAAAAAGCTTTCGAATGATGCCACGTAGTCCGATCTTATTTTTTTATGCTTGTAAACATTCAATACCCTGTTCCGTACAGCGGTATATAGATAAGCCTGCAGGTTAATATTAAAAGTGATGGTTTCTTTATTGTTCCAGATACAGGTAAAAAGTTCCTGCAGAATATCCTGAACCTCTTCCCTATCCGCAAGCCGTTTATAAGCATGGTTATATAAAATGCCATAATACCGATTATGAATTGCTGTAAAAGCATTCAAATCGCCCTGTTTAAGGAGGATAATTAATTCATCATCACTAAAAGAATTATACCCGGACATTTAACTGTTAACTAATCGAACATAAAATATTAAACCAATATTAAGGATTTTATTTTATTGTCCTATCAACACTTGTAGCATTTTTTTATCCAAAATAATATTTCCAAAGTGTAAGCCGTACACTTTCATGGCTTATAATACAGCTAAATAAGTATAAAAAGAGCCTTTTTTCTTTAATTTATGCAAAAAAATATAGTCTTTATTATATTAATCATATTTCAGTTAAAAGGCCCTATAATTGGTCGGGTTTAAAGCGGATCACTTCTATCGCTTCCTTTTGGCGGGAGATGATCACGTACATATAACCGTTCCAAATGATGGTGTGCGGGTAGCCATACTGGCCGCCCTTGTACAAACCTTTGGTTTTTAACTGGTATAGTTCATCGGCAATAATATATTGCTTATTAAAGTATTTTCCATCTGCCGAAATTGCCAGCACCAGCGGGTTACGGTCATAATGATGCAGTGTATCAGGTATCCCTACATAATAGTAACGCTTATCAGGCAAGCGGCCAAAATGGAATTTACTATCGTTATCACTAAAAGTAGTTTCAACCGGTTTTGACCATGATGATCCATTATCCCTGCTTTCAGTAAGCCACAACCTGCCTTTCCAGCCTTTACCTGTTACCCGTAACAACATGTGTAATACACCATCATTGGTTTGAAAAAATGAGCCTTCGCAAAGCGGTGGCAAGCCCAGTTTTTCTGCCGGCTTATAAAAAGCGGCGGAATTATCCTGCTGATACAATGAATCAGGATAAAAACTGGTCATTTTCCAGCCGGAAATACCGGTGGGATCATCAGTATAAGGAAAACTGAAATTACCGCTGATGATCAATCTGCCGTTTTTTATTGCCTCGGGCCCGTGATTAGGTATTAGCGGGATGTGCATGTCAATAGGGCTGCTCCAATCTCACCATCGGTGCTTCTTTTCGCCCATAAATGCGTATGCGTCCTGTCCTTTTCGTACTCGCCATAATAGGCAACCAGCGTGCCTTTATATTTGTACAAGCCTGCTGCGGTGAGCACTTTCTGTATGCCATTAGCAGCTTTTCCGGGCTCGGCTATTATACCAGGGGCCGACCAGTGTTCAAAATCATCCGACACAGAAAAAACAACCCGCTGCCCCGGCGAATCTTCATCCACCATCCCGTTCGACCATGTGGCAATCAGCTTCCCCTTAAATTCAATAATGGCCGCATGGTGATTATACAGCCAGTTATTCCCTGGCGTATATATCATTTCGCGTTCAATTTTTAAATGCGGCAAACCATTTTCGTCCTTATAATTATTGCGGATGGTTGCTTGCTGGGCATTTGCCAAATTACAAAGAGCTATGGCAAAGCCTAATGCCAGGTATTTTATAGTCATGTAAACTTAATAGCTATCCGGCTAAATTAATAGTTCCGGCTAATAAAGCCAGTACCAACTGGTATTAAATAATAAAGCCGCCGGAAAATCCAGCGGCTTTATTAAGAAATGTAGTTTATTATTTAAGGTATAGGTTACTTGTATTACGATAACCATCGGCCGTGTTGCTATACCAATCCGTATAAGATGCACCGGCAGAACCTGCCCAGTCTGCAAAGTGCAGGTAAGCGTTGATGATATTTACACCTTCAATTGGGTAAACAAACGGCGTGGTATAATTAATAGCCCATGGCCAGTTGGCATTGGAGAGATAATATTTTCCCTGCGATGGTACAGAAGCATCATCATTGGTGCCAAACAATTTAGTATCGGCTTTATCAGTAGGCGCGTAACCCGGTAAGTGTACTTCATAGGTACGCCTGCCATTACTAATCAGGAATGGGTTAAATGTTGATACATCCAAAGTTGACTGTGCAATTGGCGTGGTGAATGTAACCAACACAGAGGATGTTGTACCCGTTACCTTACTTTTTGAGTTTTCAGTATTTACAAAAAAGGAGAAATCGGGATTGTTGAGCATTTCATCTGTATTATCAAAAGGTATGATAACCGCTTTAGTTTGCCCGGCTTCCACCCCGTTTGATGCTAAAGTGATATAGCTATTCTTGAACAACTGCCCAGTAACCGACTGCACTGCCGAAGCCGCTACAGGTAATTGCAACCCGAAACCATTTTTAAAGGATGCCCCTACTGCTGCTGCATTATAATCGGCCTGCAAAGTTACAACCTGGTTTTGCGCGTTGCTCACAAAAGTGTAACGATAGTTCAGCACCAGGTCATTCATATCATAATCGCCTTTTGATGGCCAGTTATCCTCAAAGGCTATACTGGCGAACCCGGTTTGCGAAGGATAATAAGTAATATAAGCACGTGTAGGATCATTAGGGAACGCGTCGGTAGCATCAGGAACCCCATCGCCGTCTGTATCCGATGGTTTGGCTATCGGCGGGATATTGGTATTTGATATGGCCGTTACCGGGTCGGATGTAGCGTAGAATACCAGGTCATTAAAGTCGTTATCCGAGCCACCTGTCTGCCTGTTCAAATCCTCGAAACCTATCAGTGTTAGGTTATCCGCACTATCATATAAAACCACTGTATGCTTTTGCAAGCTGGCCGTAGTTTCCGGGTTTAAAACATCTGTTGAATAATATTTAGGGGCTGTTACATCTACTCCTGCACCGTTCCACGCGTTACCAAGCAATATAAAACCAATAGAAGTACCTGCCGAAAATGTGCCCAACTTAACTTTATTACCCGCCTGCAGGCCTCCACCAGAACCAAGGCCCGAAGCATTAGGAAATACAAGGGTTGCTGCTTTAATATCGGCAGCGCTTGTTGGCGGCGTACTGGTAGGATAGGTATAAAAAGCAAGGCTATTTAAATTTCCTGCTCCTTCGGCAACAAAGGTTACCCAAACATCGGCTGTTGCGGTTACATTAAGTGTGGAAACCGCGGTGCTCGAAAGATAGTTGGGATGAGTAGTAGTTATCGGTTTCCCTTCAGGAAGAGAGGCATTTACATACGACAATAAAGTGGAGCTCACCACATCAGATGTTACCAAATATTTAGGCACGCCTTCATTAGCCGGGAATTGCAGTGTATTTAAAACCGCGCTTGATGTTGTTGTATATGGCGATGGATAGCTGTAAGTAGTTGCCCCACTTACAACACTTAATGTGCGTCTTAAACTTAAAGTAGTACCAGAACCTGAACCATCTGTAGGCACAGCATCCGGAACAATGTCACCACTATATCCTGCCGAACCACCTATTGTAGCGGTAATCGCGCTGGCATTAATATTAGCATGGGCATTACGCATTAGCCCCAGATATGCAGGATCTATAATTAATGAAGTAATAGACGTAGGCACGCTGATAGTAGCCGTAAGATTCCCATTTTTATCTGTTGTGCCTTTATATATCGCATTGGTTGCTGCTGTACTATCCGGCCTGTAAACACTCACCACAATGCCGCTCAAGGCTTGGCCTGTAGGTGATTGCAGTGTTAAATTTACTTTAACGTCCCTTGCTGTGGCATAATTAAAGCCGTCAGGAGCGATTTTGACTACGGGTTGACTCCCCTTTTTTGAATTATCATTGCTTTTTTTGCAGGATACAAGCCCCGCCAAGCCTAAAAGAAACAGCCCCGTGTAAAGTCTTCTCATGTTTTATTAGTTTATTTTATTTTAACTCAAACGCAAGTTGTTATACGTATTATACTTAAAGTAGTTTCAATAAATAGCTGCAATATTCTCATTATGGGTAAATTATTTTTTTATTGGTTTATATTATTTAAGTGAGAATTAATGCAAAATATCGTACGGGACAAAAAAGCTAAAAATAGATATGCTTAGCACAATCTGTATATTTGGCCATTACTTATGCATATACTAAAACCCTTTAATCAACTTAGTCCTGATGAATTATATGCCATCCTTAGGCTCAGGAATGAAGTATTTGTTGTTGAACAAAACTGCGTTTACCAGGATGCCGACCTAAAAGACAGCAAATGCCATCACCTAATGATCTTTGGCGACAACTTACTATTAGCTTATGCCCGACTGGTGCCTCCGGGTATTTCCTTTACAGAAATGTCAATTGGCCGCGTGGTAACTAGTTCAAAGGGCCGTGGTTCGGGGAATGGGCGAATACTTGTGGCCCTCGCCATTGAAAAATGCCGCGAAATATTTGGCCCGGGCTCTATTAAAATTGGGGCACAGGCTTATTTAAGGAAGTTTTACGGCAGCTTTGGCTTTCAGGAAACAGGCGAGATCTATGATGAAGACGGTATCCCACATATTGATATGATCTTAAACTGATATGGATAGTTTCGAAATACAATCGGATAAGACTCAGTTGAGCAAGGATGATTTCTCCGCAGAAACCTTTATCCCGAACTTATTTAAGCCAGGCAGCAAACCTTATGATGAGTTGAAACACGCTATTGAGCGCGAGTTCAGGCAGAATGGTGCGCCTGAAGTGATACAGATGAATATTGATCGGCTTAAATATGAACCACCATCAGGCAAAGGCAGTTTTCGCGTGGTGCTGGATATCAATTATACCTTTGGCTGCGAAGATCTGCTGGTGAAAAAACCAGAACAGACCTCCGAATGGACATTTTCAATCGATCAGCAATTGTCTAAGATCATCTTTTATAGTTCCCCTTATGCCGAAAGCCGCAGCACTGCGGATGAGTTTTAGGGTTGTTAATTGCGGAAAGCTATACTTTAAACGACAGCCTTATGAGGTGAACAATGCCACCCACGGCTATCTGTAAACCAACGCAAAAGATCAAAAAAGCCATCAGGCTGTTGATGATCTTTTCGTTATGCGAACCAATGTAACTGAGCAACCGGTTGGTATTCACATAAAAAATAAAGATCAGGATACAGATCCCGATAATTGAAACCAACAGCGCCCCCACATTAATCAGGTATTGCGAAGTATCATTGTTAGCTCCATCAGCACTCAGCGTAAAAAGTACCGCTATAGTGCCTGCACCCGTAGTCATGGGGAAAGTAATAGGATAAAACAGCTTATTTTCAATTATAGGGATATGATCCAGCTCAACATCGTTAGCAGCAGGCTTGGTTTCCGGAACTGTATCGCTACTGTCTGTTGATAAAAGTCCCCAGCCTATTTTGCAGATCATGATACCACCCGCCAGCTGGATAATAGGGATAGATAAACCAAATACCTCCAATATCCAATGCCCGATAAATAAAGTGACAGCGCAAATGATGAAAGAATAAAAAGTGATTTTTTTAACTACAGTTATCCGCTCCTTACGGGTAAGACCAGAGAAATACGGACTGATAATGAAAGCCGTGCCCAATGGGTTTACAACCGGGAACAATGCCACAAAACCTACAAAAACAAGGTGGATAAATGTATTAAGCTGCGGGGTCATGTTTGTGTTTGGTTGATGATGCCGCTAATTTATAAATTCTGACCGGAAATCATCTCAACCAGATCTTTCCTGCACCTATAAAATGCAAAAGTAAATTACTGTTCACCGTCCGGACTATCCACTATCTGATTTAAATGTACCAGGTTGGCCTGCAGGCTGGCAGCGCTGGTACCCAGCATAATGATCAGTCTTTCTTTTTCCGCCGGGTCAGTTTCCTGCGTTATCAATTCAGTTAACATTTGAATATTAACGGTATGGGATCGTATATTATGTGATACCACATTGGCAAAATTAAGCAACCGTTTATTTTGGGCGCTGATGAGCTGCATGTGCTTTTTGAGTTCGGTAATATCTTTGATCTGTGAAACAAAATACAAAGGTTTTCCTTGCAGGTCACGCACCAGGGTTACATTTAATGAAACCCATATGATATGCCCATTTTTATGAAAATAGCGTTTATCCATCTGGTAAGAACTGATCCCACGATCAAGTAACTGGTACATTTGCTGTAGATCAGTATTCAGATCATCAGGATGTGTGATATCCTGAAAGGTAAGCCCCAGCAATTCATCGACGCCATAGCCTATAATACGGCAAAGCGTTTTGTTTACCCGCATCCATTGCCCCGTGGTAGAAACAAGCGCCATACCGATTGGCGCGTATTCAAAAGCATGATGAAATTGCTCTCCCTGTTCCGCTATTTTACGGTCGAGGTCAATTTGCGCTGTAATATCTATTATGGTACCGTAAACGGTACCGGCAGTAGAGGCTGCCCTTATCTCAACCCATTTGGTGCTATTTTTAGCTGTGTTTATCTGTAAGCGCCCGCTTAATTGTTTATCTGTTTCGGCTGCTGCTGTCAGCAGGTTGCGGATCTTCTCTTTCTCTGCATAAAAAGCCAGCGAGTCCTCAACCGTAGGATCATACTCAGGCCCTACTTCATATATTTCTCTTACTACTGCGTTCCAATAAACCTCACCGTTTACCATGTTCCGTTCCCAAATACCTATATGAGCGAGGCTTGCAGCCTTTTGATAAATTTCGTTTTCGTGTCTACCCCACATCATCAATTCCTCGTTAAATATTCGTAAGCAATTATCAGCACCTCCTTAAGCCTTTCTATCTTCATTGGCTTTGAGAGGTATTCATTCATACCCGAACTTAAATAAATTTCCCTTTCTTCAGGCATGGCATTAGCCGTTAAAGCGATGATGTAAGGCTGATAATTTTGCGACGACCTAATGGCCCGGGTAGCCTCCAGCCCATCCATTACCGGCATCTGTATATCCATCAATATCACCTGATAATGTTTTATGGCTAATTGATCTATAACTTCCTGGCCATTATTTACCATACCTATCTCATAGCCCAGTTTATTCAAAATACGCTCTATCAGTTTTTTGTTGATATCGTTATCCTCGGCTACTAATATTTTAATCGGATATTGCGCCGCGAAACTTTCGGTAAGCAAGCGTTCAGGTGCTTCAACTACAGGTATTATACCGGTAGTAGCCGTAAAACATGTTGCTATAGCCCTGAAAAGCTGCTTTTGTTTTACCGGTTTTACCAGGATAGCGCTAAACAGGTAAGCATATTTTTTCATGCTTTCATCACCGATAGAGCTAAGCATAATAATGGGCAGGCTGCTGTACTTATCTTTTACAATCCTAGCAAAGCTAACACCATCCATCTCCGGCATTTCCATATCCGTAATTACAAGTTCAGGCACATGGTTATCTTCAAGAAGTAATAACGCTTCTTGTGCCGACGAAGCCATCAATGGCACACATCCCCACAGTTCAAGTTGGGTTTGAAGTATGATGCGGTTGGTATCGTTATCATCCACTATCAGTATCTGCCTGCCTTCCAGTTCCACCTTTTTTAATGGGGCCGGCGCGGGCGGCGTTGCATTGCTTTTTACCGCAATTATGGTGAAGCTGAAGTTTGAGCCTTTGCCCAACACACTTTCGGCATCAATCTCGCCTCCCATTAAATTAATAAGTCGCTCACTTATAACCAGGCCCAATCCTGTACCACCGTACTTGCGGGTGGTTGATGAATCCACTTGCGAAAAAGGCTTGAACAGATCTGAAAGCTTATGCGCCGGGATACCTATCCCGGTATCTTTTACGCTAAAACCTATCTCCAGATTATCGTTACCGAGCAATTTATTCAATTTAACCTTCAGAAACACTTCACCCTTTTCTGTAAATTTAATAGCGTTATTAATCAGGTTGATCAGCACCTGTTTCAGCCGCAGGCTGTCGCCAATGATCTGGGTGGGTAACTGATGATCTATCTCATACAACAGATCGATACCCTGTTTTGATGATTTTTGGGCGAACAGGTCCATAACTTCCTCTACCGCATCACGCAGGTTAAAGTCGTCCTGCTCCATATCCAGTTTGCCCGATTCTATCTTCGAGAAGTCAAGGATATCATTAATTACATTCATCAGCGTTTCGCCGCTCCTGATAATGGTATCTGTATATTCCTGTTGCTCACCGTTAAGCGATGTTTCGTTCAATAGTGATGCCATGCCGATCACCCCATTCATAGGTGTACGTATCTCATGGCTCATACTCGCTAAAAAAACACTTTTGGCCAGGTTAGCTTTTTCTGCCTCGTAGCGCGCAGCCTGCTCCTGCTCACGTTGCAGTTCCAGTTCTTCTGATTGCGCCGTCAGCTCCTCATTAATGGCCTGTAATTCTTCCGATTGCTGCAAAACCTCGGCGGTACGCTTCTCCACTAGTTTTTCCAGCTTAGCTTTTTGGTCTACAATATTTTTTACGCGCTGGTAATAGATCATGTAAATACCGGCCACTACCACAATGCCCGCCAATGTTTCAAACCACCAGGTTAACCAAAATGGCGGAACAATGGTTAAAGACAAACGGATAACTGAAGGCGACCATCGCTTTTCATCATCCTGTACCCTCACTTTTAATACATAGTCACCAGGCGGCAGATTGGTATAGGTTGCCGAATTTTTATTACCTACCAGGTTCCAGGCTTTATCAAAATCATCAAGCCGGTAAGCATAAAACTTTTTGGTAGCGGGCCCGTAATCCAACGCTGCAAATTCAAAACTGATGACCGACTGATTATAAGGCAAATTAATCGACTTTGTAGTACTGATATCCTGTTTCAGCGGCGATGAATTATCTACCGGTACAGCTTTATTGAATAAAGAAAAGCCGGTAAGTACCAACGGGGCCTTATAGGGCTTTTCCCCTATCTCATCCGGATAGAACAGGTTAAAGCCATCTATCCCACCAAAAAAAAGTTCGCTGGTATGGCTCTTTAAGGCGGAGTGCGGTTTAAATTCACCCTCCTGCAAGCCATCCTCCTCCGTAAAATTTTTAAATGTATGGTGTATTGCATCAAAACGAGAGATGCCTTTATTGGTGCTTATCCACAAGTTCTGACTGTCATCTTCCAGTATAGCATACGTAAAGTTATCGCCCAAACCATTTGCAGTTGTATAATGATTAAAGTGCCCGCTTGCTGGGTCAAGTTCATTAAGCCCCGCAAAGGTGCAGATCCAGATATGCCCCCGGCGATCCTCATGTAAGGCCAATATGGTATTATTGCTGATACTGTTTTGCTGTTCCTTAAACTTAAAGTGGGTAAAAGTTCCTTTTGCAGGGTTAAATCTATCCAACCCTGCATCATTGGTGCCTACCCATAAATTGCCTTTGCTATCCTGCAACAGCGAGTTGATCCGGTCACTGGCCACACTTTGTGGGTCATTATCGTTATGGTGGTAATGCACAAATTTGTTACTCTCCGGCTCATACCTATCCAGCCCCGTGCCAAAGGTGCCTATCCATACTTTGTCACCAGCAACTGGCAGTAAGGTATATACGTTATCGCACCCTAAACTATTGGGGTCATTAGCTTTGTGTTTAAACGTTTTAAATGTTTTGGTGCCGAGCTGATACACGCTTAAACCATCGGCCCAGGTGCCTATCCACAATTGCTTACGGCCATCTTCCTTTATGTCGAGGTCATAATTGCCCGAGAGGCTATTTTTTCCTTCCTGATGCGTGAAGGATGTAAAACGGCCGGTAGCCTTATCAAAAAGGTTTATGCCTCCCCCATCCGTACCAACCCAGTAATGGTGGTCACTATCCTCAAAAAGGCAAAGAACGGAATTGTTAGAAAGGCTATGCTTATCGCTGTTATGCCTGTAATGCACAAAATTCTCTTTTCTTTTCTTATATAAATTAAGCCCTGCACCAAACGAAGCTACCCACATATTACCCGAATGGTCTTTCATTATCACATCGGCCGAGTTACCACTTAAACTGCTGGCATCTACATCGTCATGCGTGTAGGTATTGAATTTATTTTGTCGATAATTATAAATGCAGACCCCGCCATTTTCCGTGCCGACCCATAAATTCCCATCGCTGTCTTCGGCTATATTCTGTACATTATTGTTTACCAGCGAATAATTATCCGCCGGGTTATTTACAAAATGTTTAAACAACCCATTACCCTCATACCTGTTTAAACCCGCGCCCGAAGTACCCACCCACAAGTGATGGCGGCTACCCTCAAAAATACTGGTAATATTATTGCCCGAAATGGAGCCCGGCACATTATCCTGATGGCTGAACCTTGTAAAGTTTCCGCTTTTGCGGTTAAATAAGTTCAGCCCGGTTGTCTGTTCGCCCGCCCACAGGTTATTTTCCCGGTCTTTGTATACAATGTAAATATTATTCCCACTAATGCTGTGCGGATCTGCACTGTTATTACGGTAATGGACCGCTTTACCTGTTGCAGGGTTAAAATTATCCAAACCATCACTTTGCGTAGCCAGCCATATATGCCCGTCACTATCCAACGCTATTTTATTGATAAAATCGCTGGCGATGCTGGTAGCCTCCTGGTCGTGGTGCCGGTAGTGGTAAAATTTATCAGTTTTAGTGTCGAATTTATTTAAGCCGCCGCCAATGGTAGCAACCCAGATATTACCGTCCTTATCTTCGGCAAGGTGCGAGATATAATTATGGCTGATGCTGCACGGATCGGAAGGATCGTTACGAAAGACCTTAAACTGGTAACCATCGTAACGGTTTAAACCGTCCCTGGCACCAATCCATATAAAGCCCTTGCTATCCTGAAGAATACAATTGATGTTACGCTCTGATAAGCCATTAGTAGTGCTGAGATGCTCAAAATGCAATTGCTGGTTTTGAGCTGATAAAGCGCACGAAGCAGCCAGCAGCAAAGCAGTTAAACAGAATCTCAGATAAGGGACCAACCGGGTAGTTATAAAGGCAAGCATTAACCATTACTTTAACGAAAGTAGACTTAATGAAGTTACAATTAATTATAAATTACATAGATATATAATTAAAATTATTATTTGTGAGGGGGGATGGTATCCGTTCGTTCGGGATGGTGCGGGCGGAGGTTAGTAATAACAAGAGAGCATATGAAGTGGGTATGTAAGAGCTGTGAAATTTCATTTTTTTGCTATTCTCCATTTTTCGCTAGGAATTGGAAAATGTAATTGCATTTTATTTGTATCGGTGATAATTTCCCAGTTATCTATTGATAGAGATATAACATTTGTATTTGATATCCCGTCATGAAAAAAATAAATCACAACATTATCGCTTTCAAATGCCTGCTCCCATAGCTTTTTTATAAATTGTTTATTGTTCCTAATTACACCATCCCATATACTTTTTTGGTTAAGTGAAATCATGTGCAGAATGAAATTAATACACTTCGACTTACTTTCTAAAATATTACGCCCATGTTCGCTATTTAATTCTTCTTTCTCTGCAACAAATGACTTTACAAAAGTATAATCTGCTTCATTTATATATTTAAAATATGGAGAATTTTCATTGAGAACTATATCATGCTCGTGATAACCCCTAAAACAGAATAAACTACCCCAGTCGGGTGGAAATAATGCAGAATTACCAATGAATTTAGATCTATTTTCGTTGTCTAAAGAACGAACTATCAAAAACGATATTCTAAAATTATAATAATCGTGATAAACTGCTATATCAAATTTATAAACATATTTTTCAACGGAATACCACTCCCTTGTATATTCCTTACCACAAGTCACTAAGGGTTCTAACCTATAAAATCTCTCGCCCAGATAATTCTCTTTTTTTTCATCTCCTATATCCGTACTTATATCAAAGATCAATGGAAACATTACTTTTTCAATCTTAATTTTATCCGATCTATAGTCATAATTAAAATTCCAATATTGATGTTCAACGCTGATTTTTAAAAATGGAGCAAATATCTTATTGAAAAGTGCATAATTGGAATCAATGAATATTTTTTGATTATTTAGAATTAATTCCCGGATTTTGTAATGCACTTCTTTAAAAATGAAACTTACTTTTTCCTTTAAATTTAAAGAAGTTCTCGAAATAGAAATTTCAAAGGATTTGTCATTGTTAAAGTCGATTTCTATAAAACCGAGTTTAGATAACATCGTGTCATATTTATTTAACAAAATAGTATCAATTCCAATTCCTTTCCAACTCAAAACAATGTCGCTTTCTTTCTTTATAAAGAGATGCCCATCATTTATTTTTTGCAAATAAATATCTTCATGTTCTAATTCTTCAAAAAAATAAGCGAAAGAATTTCCGTGTAAGTTTTTAAAGTATGGGATATGAATTCGATAATAACCCATATTATTATCCAGTTTCCCATCATAAACAATCATTTCAAGTGATTTTTCAAAATCACCATCTAATTGCGTTTTTCTTTTTTGTGACACTTCGATACTTAACCTAATTTCCTCACTTACAAAATCCTGTGAAGTTTTAATATCTGGAGTAGTCAATTGCCCAAAACGTTTTATCAATTCAGTTTTAAAGAAATTCTCACTTTGAACCCAGCCAGGATTAATATTCATTAGTTCGTTATTCAAGAATGTAAATCTAAATTTACATGGAATTCTTATTAACGATTTTTGGAGCAACGCTTTGACACTATGCACATCTCTTACGATATTTTCAAGTTCTTTTTTTACCCTTAATTTAATCGTACTACCACTCCCATCGAACTGAAATTTTCTCAACTCTCCAAAATCTGATAACCCATTGATTTCAAATTCCCATCCATTTGTTTCATAACTATTTGACTGCATGCTTTTTCTAGTCTGAATTATTACTTTATCCGCTAACATAAAGTAACTCATAACACCAATTCCAAAATGAGCTGTCAATTCTAGATTATACCCAACTGCATTACACTTTCTTTCAAGATCGAGTATCTCATGTCTTTTTACTGCGCCACCCACTAAAAAACATTTTTTAATAATATTCTTATCCATCCCCACCCCATTATCGCTACATACAATCCATACCGCATCTCCCTCTTCAATAATGGAAAGATCAATAAGATATCTTTCTTTAAGTTCCTTAATTTGTTGTTTAGAGTGTAATTTGTCTTCTAATATTTTATACCCCATTTGAACTTTAACTGCGTCAAAAGAATTTTGAATTAATTCCCTTATTGCTAAAACCGGATCGCCGTAAAGTTCTGTGCCACCTAATAACTCAAGTATTTTTTTTGTATTCGGCCGAAATGTCCCTTCAATATATTCATAATTGCCTGTTTCTTTAATATTTTTATAGATAGTTGGTAAAATATTCCATTCATGCTTTAAATCATTTGAGGGGAAAATATTACTCAAAGGAATCTCACCCTTTAATGTATTACATAATTTAGTTTCATTTTCTATTTGCAATGAAATATCATCTATTGCTTTATGTATAAATGCTTGACTTGGAGTCGCAGTAATTGATATGCTGTTATTTATGATATCAATGGAAGTCACCCTTTCCTTTAACCAATGAGATAAGCTACCTTTTATAACACTCCTATGTTTCATTAAAACCTCTGGTGCTCTTTCTGGATCAATTTCTATAACATCTGCTAAACGCAAGCACATCGCTATATATCGTCTATGAACTACCCGGCCATATATCCTTATTGGATTGAACTTTTCATTAATTAATTCTTCTAATCCAAAATGATGGCTTTTACAAATAATTATTAGATCATTAAGCCAATTATTGTAGTTACCTAATTGTTTTTCTTTAAAATTTGTGGTCATCCATTCTTCAGACCAATCATTATGTTTATACCTGCAATAGAATGTGATTATTTCTTCAACTTTCTCGTCATCAGTTATTATCTCATTTTCAATATCAATTTGCTCACCCTCTTCGTCAAGCCATCTTTGAAATTCCAATTTCTCACTTTCTGCAAGTTGGTTTTTGTCTGTATTTGTAAGTATCAAATAATGTTTATGTACTTTTTGATATTCAGGAGTCATCCCGATATCATGTAAATACGCGCTTAACAACAATAATGCTAATTCATATTCTGATAATAGCTTTTTAGTATTGGGTGGAATTATTTCCCACATTCTTTCAGCGACCCTAAATGAATGATCTGCGTCATGTAAGGTAAAATCTTTAGGTGACGTCGCACCCTTATCTAAAATTTTTGATATTTTGTCCATGCATGTCTGTTCCGACAAAAATGCTTTTACTCGTTCAGCCTCAGGATTTCTAATTTTTGAAAGCCTTTCCCAAATCTGTGTTCCATTCCAATTCATTGTCAATAAGGTTTAAAGGGTAAATTAAGAAAAATAGTAACTAATTAGATAAAAATACACATTAAAATCCACCGGTCTTATACTGGTCGAAGTTTAACAAAGTGAATTTCGACCTAAACATTAAAGCTCCCAGCTTTACTAATATCAATGCCAAAAATTCAACAAAAAAGCCCCTTAGTATTAAACTAAGGGGCTTCCATTTATTATAGTTGATACAACTTCCTACTCGCTCTTCAAACTCTTTACCGGGTTCATCAGCGCGGCTTTTATGGCCTGGAAACTGATGGTTAGCAGTGTAATAACAACGGCCAATAATGCCGATATGAGAAATACGCCCGGGCCGATGCTGATGCGGTAATCGTATTTCATTAACCAGTGCTGTAAAAAATAATAGGCCAGCGGCGAAGCGATTATACAGCTGATGATCACCAATAAGATAAAATCTTTTGAAAGCAGCAACCACACCTGCGCTATGGTTGCGCCCAGCACCTTGCGGATGCCTATTTCCTTAGCTCGCTGCTCGGCCACAAATGCTGCCAGGCCAAATAAACCCAGGCACGAAATAAAGATAGCCAACCCCGCGAATATGCCCGACAGCTTCCCGATCAGCATTTCGAGCTGAAATTTTTTATTATAAACATCATCAACAAAACGGTAATCAAATGGGAAGCCCGGGTTATATTTGTTAAAAATGGCGGTCACTTTTTCAACGGCTTCGTGGGTTGGTACATTGGGCGACAATTTATAGATCATGTTTCCGCCTTTTCCTGGGAAAAACAAAGTAGGATCGGCCGGAGCAAAGGGTGAGATCATCAGCGCGTCTTTCACCACGCCTATTATTCGCATCGGCTGTTTCCCGTTCATCAATATTTGATTTATCGGATCTTTTAAACGCAGGCGCTTAACAGCAGCCTCATTCAATACAACATTGTTGGAGTCAGTTTTTGCACCGGGCAGAAAATCCCTGCCGGCAATAATTTTCATGCCCAGGGTTTTAAAGTAATCATCAGATACGCCTATATTACCCATCTCAACGGTTTCGCCGGGTAGTTTACCGGGCCAGTGATCTATATCGCTATGCGAAGTAACATCGGTAGCCGGGCTGGTAGCCGTGGTAGCCGATTGCACCAGGCCGCTTTGCAAAAGCTCGTTCTTTAGCGCTACATAGTTATGGTCAAGGTCATCGTTCAAATCCGTTGCTACCAAGCGGTCTATACTATAACCTGTGGGCCTGTCCTTAGCAAACCTTATCTGCTGGTAAATAATCACGGTACTGATGATAAGCGCTATGGAACAGGTAAATTGCACCACCACCAATACCTGCCGCGAAAACGATTTGGATTTTCCGCTGCTTATTGTTCCTTTTAAAACTTGTACCGGGTTGAATGAAGAAAGATAAAATGCGGGTTTGCCGCCAGCCATTAAAGCGGTTAGTGATACACAGGCAATCAAGATCAACCAAAAAGTAAAACTACTATACGGGATAGCTATGGATGTGCCGGCAAGGCTGTTAAAAGAAGGCAGCACCATGGTTACCATTGCCAAACAGCATAAAAATGAAATGAAAGTAACCAGCGCCGATTCGATAAGGAACTGGAAGATCAAATCACTGCGTAACGATCCGATGGCTTTACGTACACCTACTTCCCTGGCACGTTTCTCTGATCGCGCGGTTGACAGGTTGATAAAGTTGATGCAGGCGATAACCAGCACCAGCAAACCTATTACGCTAAAAATATGCACGTAATCAATAAAACCGCTGTTGGCTTTGCCGTTTTTGTATTCGTTGTACAAATGCCAGTCCTGCACGGGTTGCAGTATTACTTTTGAATTACGCGCGTTTGTATTTTCGGGTTCAGTTTTTTCAATATCCCTTATTTTAGGCTCCACCTGTGCATAGCTGATGCCGGGTTTTAATTTCACAAAAATCTGAAAACCGTTATAAGCGAAATTACCGGTACGCGCTGCCTTTACCCAGCTTTGGGTTTGCTCAAAATAACTAAATGGGAGAACGTATTTAAACCAAAAAGATGAGTTTGCAGGCAGGTCCTTAATTACCCCGGTTACTTTAACATCGTGCTGATTATCAATCCTAACAGTTTTACCCAGTGAATTTTCATTACCGAATAAAGCTTTGGCCGTTGATTCGGTGAGTACAATTGAATAGGGCTCTTTAAGCGCTGTTTGCGCGTTACCTTCTATAAAAGGATAGCGGAACATTTTCAGAAAATCACCCCCGACCTGCGCTCCCGGCAGGTAAAATTTGCGGTTATCCACCTTAAGCCCATGCGCCCACATCCAATCTGATTCGGCTACACCTTCAATCTCCGGGATATTATTCCGCAAGGCATCAGCCAGTTTCAGCGATGTGCTGCTAAAAGTTAGTGTTGTACCATTACTGTTAAAGTTGCGCCTAACCTGGTATAGCTGACTATAACCGGGCAAACTTTTATCAAAAGAATACTGGTATTGCACCCACAGGCCAATAACCAGCGCCACAGCCATGCCAGCCGCCAGCCCCAAAATATTGAGGGCACTATAAACCTTATTGCTTAAAATATTGCGCCAGGCGATCTTTAAGTAGTTCTTTATCATGATAACAGCGTTTGAAATAACTAACTAATAATGCAGAGAATGCCAAAAGATAAGCCAAATTTATAATAAACTGATTATAAATATATTAAAGCAATTTTACATCCCCTTAACTGTATCAGAAGCGAACAACGGATGTTCGTTTTTAGGTATAGGAGGTTATAGTGTCCCTCGCTCCCGGTGGGAATATTTGTGAGCCTCTCGCCAATCGTCATTGCCGAGGTACGAAGCAATGACGATTGGTAAGGGTGTCCGGAAAGTGTCCGCACTACCTTATCTCCCGGACGGACGGACAAGATCACTCCCTCATTTTGGCTACTAAAACCCTCAATTAGGCTACAAGCGGGCAATCGCGTTGCTGCACCTTTGTATTATCCATTTAAATATAAAGATCATGACACATCAAAATGATAATTCACGTAATCCTAAAGTTTGGTTCATCACGGGCGCATCCCGGGGCTTTGGGCGCGTTTGGGCCGATGCTGCGCTTAAACGTGGCGATAAGGTTGCTGCCACAGCACGAAAGCTGGAAAGCATTGCCGACCTGAAAGAAAAATACGGCGATAACGTGCTTACTTTAGCCCTCGACGTAACCAATGCTGAACAGGCAAAGGCTACCGTGGAGCAGGCCCACGCGCATTTCGGCAGACTGGATATTGTGCTTAATAATGCAGGCTACTCACTGGTTGGCACCATAGAGGAAGCCAGCGCCGATGACGTACGGGCGATGTATGAAACAAATATCTTCGGCACGCTTGCTGTAATACAGGCGGCTTTGCCCTTGCTGCGTAAGCAAGGCGGCGGGCATATCCTCGGCACTTCCAGTAACCTTGGTCATGTAACGTTGCCGGTTATTGGCTATTATTGCTCATCGAAATGGGCGTTTGAGGCGATCCACGAAAGTCTGGCCGCAGAGGTTAAAGATTTCGGCATAAAAGTGACCATTATTGAACCGGGTGCTTATGCCACCGAATTCGGCAGTCAGGATTCTTTGAAATTCGCCACGGGCATGGACATCTACGAAGATTTTAAAACTCAATTTTTCGGTAGGTTAAGAGGATTAGAAAGAGGTGACCCTGAGGCTACACCACAAGCGCTCTTTCAGGTTGTTGATGCAGAAAACCCGCCATTACGATTTAACCTGGGCAGCCATAATCTGCAATGGACACGTAGTGCTTACGAAGAACGTTTGGCCCTTTGGGAAAAATGGGACGCTGTTTCAATTTCGGCCCAGGGCGAAGCTAAATAATTAAGAACCGATCATAACCGGTAACTAATGGTTGCCGGTTATGGTATATTTGTTATCGAAATGAAAAAAGACGAAAAAGGCCCGCATAAATTTGAGACACTATCTGATGCTCACCGGGCCTTCGGCATGCCGCTGCCGAAGCATCCACTGATCAGTATCATGTACGGGGCACCTTCGTGGTCAAAAATACTCCAGCCCACTCATCACCATGTATTGGGGTTTTATAAAATCTCGTACAAGCCAAAGCTTGCCGGTAAATTAAAATATGGGCAGGGCTATTATGATTTTGATGAAGGTGGTTTGCTTTTCGCTTCGCCCGGCCAGGTTGTAGGCAGAGGAGAAAATGAAGGAACAATATGTTCTGAGTATACCTTGCTCATCCACCCGGATTTCTTTTTGGGTTATCCCCTCGCTAAAAAGATCACTCAGTATGGCTTCTTTTCTTACTCAGCTAATGAAACGCTGCACTTGTCGGATAAGGAAAAGGAAACTATTATTTCCATTTTCGGGATAATTGAAGATGAGCTCAACAGCCGTATAGATGATTTTAGTCAGGATGTGATCATCTCCCAAATCGAGCTGCTGTTGAATTATGCCAACCGTTTTTACAAACGCCAGTTTATTACCCGCAAGGCAGTAAGCAATGATCTGCTGCAAAAGTTAGAGGAAATTTTAGACGGATACTTCGCGGGTGAGCAGTCATTAAACCGTGGCATCCCCACCGTACAATACCTTGCCGAAAAATTAAATATAACGCCAAGCTATTTAAGCGATATGCTGCGCTCACTCACCGGGCAAAATGCGCAGCAGCACATCCATCATAAACTTATCGAAAAAGCTAAAGAAAAGCTATCTACCACCAGCCTATCGGTAAGCGAAGTTGCCTACGAACTGGGGTTTGAGCATCCGCAATCCTTCAGCAAGCTTTTTAAAACAAAAACCAATCTCTCGCCATTGGAGTTCAGGCGGTCGTTTAATTGACGATCTATAAGTATTATTACGATAAAAACAAAAAAACCGGAGCAAGCTCCGGCTTTTTTTAACACTAAACTAAACACTATCTAAAATATATTACTACACTTTTATAATCATGCTATTTAACATCCCAGAATATCTTAGTAGTTCTGGTATCCTTAGCTTTTACACTGTTATAATTTGTATTATAGGTGGTTTCAACTGTTGGATATAATAACCTTGTTGGAGGATTTGCATAATCCGAAGGGCTGGATACAGGGAATGTTAAAACCGGGTATTTAGTTCTGCGGAATTCGGCCCATGCCTCGTCTGATTGCAGGAAGCCAAAATGCACCCATTTTTGAACCCATATTAAGGCCAACCTGTGCGTTTGATCGGTTGCTGCTGTATAGCTTACGGTCGGGCTTGCTTCCCAGGTAGCTATGGCAGCATCCGTTGGGGTTGCTACTGTGCCGCCTCCTATGCTATTTAAGTACTGATAAAAGTAAACAGACTGGTTTAAAGCCAAATTATAGGCAGTTGCCGCAACACCTAATCCCCAGCGTTCGTAAGCTTCAGCTTTAAGGAAGTTAACCTCAGATGCTGTGATAACTATACCAGGCATTTTAATGTTGTTTAAAAACGTAGCCGAATCCACAATTGAATAATGTGAATAAGCGGTATCCTGCTGCCCTGATCCATAAGTTACTGGCATTGCCCTGTAGGTAGCGTTTGGAACAAATACACCATTAACGGTTGATCCGTATTTATCAAACATAACAGGTATACGGGGGTCGTTTGCAGGTAACATTACGGTATTTAACTTGTAATCGGGAGCCCAATAGCTATCAATTTCAGTTAATGCCGAATATAATGTACTGCTTGTTGTAGTTGTTAATGGCTGTAAAAGAACATCAGTGGTTGCAGGGCTATAATCTGCTACACCTGCGCCATCAATCAGCGGGTAAGATGCCGGGGCACTTAACATGGCTGTTACTGCCGCTTTTGCTGTTGGCTCATCATAATAAGATATACGCATTAACAAACGTAAACGTATCGAGTTCGCATATTCCTGCCATTTAAGTAAACTACCCTGGTTTAATATATCAGCTTTGCTAAAAGCCGACTGTACATTATCACTTAATTTTACAGATCCAAAGTAGGTAGCCGCATCATTCAGATCACTGATCAACGATAGATAAAGGGTTTTCTGGTCATCAAATACAGGGTTTTTTATAGTACTTGCGGTTTCCAGGTTACCTGCCTGTGAAAATGGAATATCGCCAAATGCATCTACCATTTTAGCGGTCTTATCATCCAGTACTATCTTTGCAGCTTCTATATAAACCTGCTGATCTGCCTGGTTTGCTGTGGTAAGGGCTGCATATGCAACCTGCATTGAACGGTATACTGCCATAGGGCCACTGCCATTACCTGCAGGAAAGTAATAATCAGACCAATAATTGCCCACATATCCGTCACTTTGCTGGTACAGCCCCGGGCCATTATCAAATGTTGTGGTTTGCGCGTAAACCGAAAGCTGCGGAAAGAAATAAGTACGCAGGTTCCAATAAGCAGGTCTAACACGGTCACTGTTCAACATTTCGGTAAAGAACCCGCTGATAATTGGTTTTGTTGACAACTCAGGATTAAGATAATCCTGATCAATCGTTTTTTTGCACGCGCTAAACGATACAGCCAGCGTAAGCAAAACAGATGTATATATAAATATCTTTTTCATGTTTTTACTAATCTTAAAAAATTAAAAAGTGGCGTTCAATGAAAATCCATAGCTCCTTGTTGATGGTATTGAACCATTGTCGATACCCTGGTTGTACCATTGATTTCCTAAAGTAGTTTCAGGATCAAGGTTTTTAAGCGTACGGTATATGTATAACAGGTTACGTCCAATTAATGAGAACCTTATTTTTGACAATCCCAGGCTTTTAACAACACTTTTTGGCAAATAGTACCCTAAAGCAACTTCGCGAAGCTTAACATAACTGTTGTTATAGATAGCTGTTCCCTGGTTTACCGAGTTAGGGTCGCCTGCATCAAACTGATTAAAATAATAATCAGCTGCCGAAATGATGATATTATTAGGCGCTCCGCTTGCTAAAACACCTGATTGTATTAAACCATCATGGTATACAGTTTGACCAGTCGGCCCGGATGTTGCGCTTGATGGCAGTTGTACATTTACACCGTTAGCATTAGTATAATAGGTTAAACCACCATCCTGGGTATCTCTGTATTTAAGCGTACTTGTATACATACCGCCGTTTATACCATATTTTAAAGGAGTTGAGATCAATTGACCACCAAACCTGTAATCAACCAACGTAGTTAAAGAAAAGCTTTTATAGGTAAATGTATTAGATATACCTCCGGCAGCTTTAGGGTTAATATTTCCTGATTTTACATAGCGGGTTTGGTCATTATCATAATATCCGTTAGCATCAACCAAAGGTTTGCCATTTAATGTTTGAATAGGATAAGCATATATATTACCTAATTCTTCGCCTGGCCTTGCAACAATCTTAATAGCACCACCTTCAAAACTTGAACCCGGCATAATTAATTCTTTCACATCGGGCGCAAGGGCATATACTTTTGTGTTGAAGAATGAATAATTAAGCCTCAGGTCCCACTTAAAGTTCCTTGTAAGAATAGGAGTAGCGTTTAATGCAACGTCGAGGCCTTTAGTGCCTATTGTACCTACGTTAACAATCTGGCTGGCTGCACCATTGCTGGGAGCAGTTGTTAGCCCTAAGATCTGGTTGGTGATCTTGTTTGTATAAAAACTTACATCAGCACCTAACCTGTCATTTAAGAAACGCAGTTCGGTACCAACTTCATACTCATGTTTTCTTTCGGGCTGCAAGGTATTGTTACCATAAGCCGATGGTATGCTAAGTTGCGGTACCGAGCCATTAATGGTTTGCAACGAAGTTTGTGAATAAGCAATGTTTGATGCATATATGGGTGCAGGGTTACCATTTTGCGTATAAGAAAGCCTCAGTTTACCATAGCTTAAAAACGTTGGCAGGCTCTTCCTAAATAGGTCACTAAACACAAAACTTCCGTTAACAGCAGGATAATAATAGGTATTGTTTTGTGGCGGCAATGTTGATGACACCTCCTGGCGGTAAGCCGCTTCTAAGAAAAGATAATCTTTATAAGCGAGATCAAGCAAACCAAAAGTTCCTTTTTTAATCAGGTATTGCCTTTGGTAAGAAGTACTAAGAATCCCTGTTGAATTACTAAGCGAGAAAAAGTTCTCTGTTACTAAACCTTCAGTCGTACCCGATGCCTGATCAAGATAGCTTTCGTGCCTGGCTGTGAAACCACCTGTTAATGTAGCGGTGAAGTTTTTAACGATTTTCTTGCTGTAGCTTAATAACGCATCACCATATAATATAGAATAAATGCCTGATGTTACATTATATGCACCTGTACTGGTACCACCTGTATTAAACGCCACAGGGTAATTGTTGAAATTTTCGCCATCGGTATTACGGGCGGTGTAATCATTACCCATTCTTAACCTTAACTTCAGGTCCTTTATAATTTCCCAATTGAATGTAGCGCTTGAGTACAGCCTGTTTTCAGTTTCTCTATATTGATCTTTTAGCGTACTGAAGAAATAATCATATAAATTTGGCCTAACGTTAAATACAAAAGCTTCCGCGGGGTTACGTTGTGTTTGGTTATAAGGCACGTACTCAAAACCATCGCTGGTAAGGTATTTCTGCTCTACCAAACCCATATGTTCTTCACGACCGAAGAAACCATCGAATGACTGGGCCAGCCTGTTAGTTTGGTATGGACGATTCTCGGTTATGGTATTTACATAATTGGCAACCAGGTCAACACTCACTCCCTTGCTTAAAAGCAAGCTGCTGTTTAAGCCAAAAGTGTTTTTATGTACGCCCGATTCTCTTTGGATCCCATCATAATCAAGCCTGGTGTATGATATTCTATAATCAGAGTTTTCCGTTTTATTTGATAAAGACACATTCGCGCTTGAGCTGAAACCTGTACGGAAGATATCCTTGTAATTGTTTGGTTGAGGCGAGTATGATTGTATTGAACCATCCCACCATTGTACCTTTTGCCCAAGCATTTTAGGCCCGAAATTGGCATAAGCCCTAAAGTTCGGGCGCCAACCTGATGGAGAATTAGCATCAGGGAAAGTACCATCAGCACTGGCACCAACTTCTAAATTTACATCAACCGGATAACCTTGCCCGTAAACGTTCTGGTAATTCGGTAAAAATGCAGCCTGCTCTTCAGTGCCGTAGTAGTTAAAATCAACTGTAGGGCCTTTGCCTTTTGTTCCTTTTTTAGTGGTGATAACAATTACACCGCTTTCACCGTCTGAACCATATAGTGCCGTTGCACTACCACCTTTAAGTATATTTATTGTTTCAATATCATCGGGATTAATGTCTAATATACCATTGCCTTCAATTCTTTGGTCGGTATAAAAACCATTGTTGTTAAACCCTGCCTGGCCGTATTGCTGCTGGTTACGTATAATTACACCATCAACCACATATAATGGCGGTTGGTTGTAATTAATAGAATTGATACCGCGGATTTGTATATTAACCCCGCTGCTGGCACCACCCGGCTGTGTTCTTACAATTACACCGGCTGCCTTACCATATAATGCTGATGCAAAGTTGGTGCTTCCGGCCTCGGTAATATCCTTCGCACTTATGGTACTGGTTGCATAACCTATAGCCTTTTGCTGTTGTTTTATACCGAATGAAGTTACCACTACATCATTCAGCTTATTGTCCAGAGGAACCAATGCTACATTAAACGTAGTTTGGTCATTTACAGCAATTTCCTTTTTTTGATAACCAATAAAAGAAATTACTATAATGGCCTTTTTATCAGCTACATCTAATTTAAAAACACCGTTCGCATCAGTACGGGTGCCTATTGAAGTTCCCTTTATAGATACCGTAGCACCATACAACGGGTTACCTGTTTCATCCACCACCTTACCGGTAACGGGTACAGTAACGGGCTTTTCGATAACCGGCTTTTCAATAACAATTATTTTATCCTGCTGCTCCTTATAGTCGAGCCTTGTGTTAAGCAGTAACATACCTAATATATCAGCTATGGTTTTATTTTTTGCTGATATATTAACCTCCTGGTAAGGTTTAACCATACCTTCGTTGTACACAAATTCAAATCCGCCTTTTTTGCTTATTTGCGAAAAAGCTTCCTTTAACGACTTATTTTGCAGCGTGATATCTATCCTGACATCATTTACTGTTTGGCCATTAGATGAATTCGCCCAAAGTACTTGAGACGATAATACAACGATTAAGAAAATATAAGACGTATACTTCATAATACAGAAAATATCTGATAGTATGCCCCGGGCATAATTTTTCATACCTTTATTTTGTTTTTATTAATGAATAATGAGTTAAATGAAAACATAATAATTACCGGTAAGTGATTGGCGTTACAACCGGTATTATTAAATTTAGTACCGGGAAGTTTTAAACTATCCGGTACTTCTTTTTTTAAGTGGGCTAATAAAATTTTATATTCATACGCTTTATTTTTAAGGGGTTATAAATTAATTGAACATTAAAACTATTTTTTGGTCAGTTACACGGTACTTCAGTTTATTTGAGATGCACAGCATTTTAACTATGTCCACAAGGCGGTCTGTGCTGTTAAATGTTGCTGTTAAATGGTAATGCGTTATGCTGTTATCAGCAAACCCTATTTCGGTGTTAAACCTGTCGCTCAGCACATTGGCAACTTCGCCAAGGCTTTTGTTATCAAATATCAGTTTACCGCTTGTCCATCCCATGGCATCATCGGCCGCAGCAATTTTTGAATAGGTTGTTTTGCCCGATAATTTGTTAATACAAATTTTATCGCCGGCAACTAAAATCGACTTGGCAGGCTGCTTGTTTTGCCCGAAGTTGGTAACCGATACTTTCCCCTGCGTAACTGAAACGCTCACCGATTTAAGGTATTTATAGAAACTGATATTAAAAGCTGTCCCTAAAACCTGTGTGTTAATATTGCCCGATCTTACAATAAATGGCTTCTTCTTATCATGATAAATAGCACAATAAGCCTCCCCTTCTAAAAGGTCAACCTCGCGGATGTTAGCGCTGAATTTTTCAGGATAACGTAAGCGGCTGTGTGCATTTAAATACAAAACCGACTTATCCGGTAGCTCAATCTTTTTAATTTCACCTTTTTTGGTTTCTACAGTATCATATTTTACAAAAGCGGTAAGATTGGTTTGATGAATGCGATTTTGATAGAAATAAAAACTGGCTGAAAAACAAACCAATAAAATTGCAGCATAGCCTAAAAGCCGCATCAGGTTTAGCTTTCTTCTTTTAAGTTCCGGATCTGGCTGCTCCTCCTCATGGTTTTGGGCCCCATCAGTATTTAATACAACATCCATCTCCTGTATCAATGCATCAGTTATCAGGCCTTTTTCAATTAAATGAAAAAATGCCTCAAGCTCCTCATCGGTGCATTGATTATTTAAATAACGTTGTATTAATTGTTGCTGAAATTCTTTGTCATCCATAAAATATGGGCTGTTTATGGACTAAGACAATTGAATATGGCTGGAGGGTACCCCTGTAATGAAATATTTTAAAATTTAGTGCAAATCAAGAATATACTTAATGAGATACCAAACTCTTTTACTACCGAAAGTTTTAATGTACGCATGGAACGCACCATATGTTTTTTTACGCAGCTGCGCGATATGCCGAGCATTTGAGCAACTTCATCATAGCTGTGCCCCTGCTGCCTGCATAGTTTAAACACTTCGCGACTTTGCGCCGGGAGTGTGTTTAAAATGTTTCGTAGATGGTTCAGGTATTCATTTGTTATCAGGTTATCCTCCATCTCGTTCCGCTTTTCATTGAAAGTGGAATAGATAACCCCCATCGCTTTGGAGTCGACAGATGCTCTTTTCAGGAAGTTTAAGGTGTGGTTCTTGGTTATGGTGTACAGGTAAGGTTTAAAAGTTTTTATCATCACCAAACTATTACGGTTCTCCCATATCCTTATAAATATCTCCTGGCAAAGATCGTCCGACAATTCAGGCGACTTGATAAACTTATAGATAAACCTGTATATATCAAGCCTGTAATGATTATATAATGCCTCAAAAGCAATACTATCGTCTTGCGATATTTTCTGTATCAGTTCGTTTTCATTAAGTTCCATATCAGTTACCCCCTGGATTATATTCAGTCAATTACTAAGGATCAATGCATTTATTTATAAGCATATAGCTCGTAACAACACTGCCACCATAAAACATGCGGCATATTGCTGTGATGAGCTATAAAATATTTTAAAACTTTACCATATTCATTTATTTAATGATGACTTAATTGCTTTTTATGTATCTCATTTTTTAATAACACCGTGCCCAGGTTTTCGATGATCATACCGGCAGTGCCCTTTAATTGGGCAAATTTTTCAATCGGCGATAGCGCCACGCCACTTTCATTAAGTAAAGTAGGGATACATAATTCATTTATCGCCTGTTCAATAGGTGCGAGCCATACCCTGCCGGCCTCACGGCCCTTTCCGCTTAAAACCACCACCTGGGGGTTCATAATATGGATAAGAATAGCAATAGCCTGCCCCAAATGATAACCCGCTTCAGTAATTAACTTAATGGCTGCCGAATTCCCCTCCCGTGCAAGTGCAAAAACCGAATTTATAATTTCCAGCATATTATCGGTGTCTGCTACCCTAAGCCCTGCAATTTCAGCCTTAGCTTTGTTCGCAATAATAATAAGGGAGGTTTCAGTTTCTAAACAACCCATTTTACCACAGCGGCATACCTTGCCATTTTTAAACAATGGGATATGGCTAAACTCACCTGCATAACCTGTGGCCCCACGAAAGATCTTGCCGTTAACGATCATCCCCAGGCCAATACCCCAGCCTATATTTACAACCATAATCTCCTTTATGGTGCGGCCTAAACCCAATTTCAATTCGGCAAGGGCTATAGCGGCCGAATCATTATCAATAAAAACAGGTATCCCAATCCTTTCCGAAAGCACATCCCCTATGCTTTTCGAATGATTTTTAAAATAACTTTTATTTACGCCCCTCTCTACATCAATAACACCCGGCATTGATATCCCAACGGCCATAATTTTGCCCCTTTCAACAGCCGAAACCTCAATAAGGTGTAAAACTTTCTCTATTACCAGTTCAAGGGTATCAGCATCCTTGTAAATATCAACATCAAACTCAATAATATCCGAAATAATATTACCCGTAATATCCATAATAGCCGCCTGTACATTCAACTGGTTCATGGCCACGCTTACGGTGTACAAACTATCAGGCACTAACGAATACAGGAGCGGCTTTCTGCCCCCGCGCGAACTGCCATGCCCATTTTCAAAAACTATCCCGTTTTTAATCAGGTCGTTTATATTTTTAGTAACATTAGGTATACTGTTTTCAACCTGCTTGCTAATTTCCAAACAAGTTGAATCAGGGTTAAAATAAATTGCTTTAATAATGGCAATTGAACTTGCCGACAAGAGCGTAAAATCCGGCATTAAGTATTTTATTAAAATAGATAACTATATTTCAAATATAATATTTATTTAACTTTTTCAAAATATTATAAACTTTTTAAAATTTTTATTAAGTTTTTATTTTGAGTGAGGAAGCGGGTTAGTAATTCCGTCCGTCCGCTCAGGATGCGGACAGTTGCGAACGGGTTATTATAAATGTGCGTCAATCTTGGGCGTTCCCGCTGATAGAAGCGGTCGGGCTATCCACTCATACTCCCGCAGGCCTTAAGCGCGGGCCTGCACCAAGGCCCCCGATTGGCCGGTATCCGTTTCTATCCCTAACGCGAACTACAAAAACAGCGCGCAGGCAGTCATACTGAGGCACTCGAAGTATGCGGGTAAAGGCCTTTACGCCATGCTGGCTATCCAAACGCGAACTACAAAAACTATGTCATTGCGAGCGATAGCGTGGCAACCTCGTCGCGTTTGATATATAAGCGACGAGGTTGCCACGCTATCGCTCGCAATGACAGGATGATGATATCAGTATAGGGGTTAATCCCGGCGCTCGTTTGTGTTTTGTCCGTCCGTCCGGAAGATAAGGTGATGCGGACAAAGCGGACACTTTCAGAGTTTGGTCACACGCGACACGTGTGCGCCAGCAGTGAGAGGATGTAATAAATTATCTCAGTTAGTCTTACAATTTATGCACCAAACCCATGATCAACTGTATCAACCTTTCGATTATGTGGTGCGGGAGCTGGACTTTTTAAAGGCGTGTCGGTTGGGCTTACATGATTTCTGAAGCCTTGAGTTGTGGTAGTGTCATGACCTTGCGAGCCTTGCGAAAAAAATTTTGATAATTTATCACTATTTGAAATTAAAGCAACACTAATAGCTACGATAGCTGAAATTATTGCTAATATAATGGATGTTTTAGAATTTGTCGACTCTGGCGATGACATATAGTTATATGTATTATAATGCAATTTAAATATTGATTTTAAGAAAAGCAAATTATTAGTAACAAGCGAGTTAGCTTCCTTAACATGTGAGAATATATGATTATTTAGCAAAGATAGGATCGGTGCAGCTCTCCGCTACCGCAAGCGTCCCCCCGCTCCCGCAAGCGTCCCGCTTGTGGTTATTCTTGTCCCATCTGCTGGCGTACGCGTGTCGCACGTGCTATTCCGTGACGTATTATAGCTTTTGCGTTAAGGATTGCAGCGGGTACCGGCCGCGAGCCTAATGCCTGCAGGCGTATGAGCGGAAAGCCTGACCCGGAGGGGAACGCCCAAAATCCCCTTAAACAAAAAAATGCCTGAAGAACACGTTCTCCAGGCACTATTAATACAAACTAATTCAAATCATCCCGATCTGAACTAACAACTTACTACTATAATCCGCGCAGGGCTTAAATTGCCTACAGCTTTTATAATTATATTTTTTAATGTTTCAGCCGGTTGCTTATTCGGCTGCAAACCAGTTTTTATTAATTTTTGGCCCCATTGTAAATGCTAATGTGCCGCCATCCTGAAGCTGCTGGTGTGTTATGTACATTTTATGGTAAGGCTTACCATTAAGCGTGGCACTTTGGATATAAACATTGGCCTTATTGTTATTTACGGCGCGAATAGTGAACTGACCGCCCCTGGTTTTGATTACCGTTTCGTTTACCGATGGGCTGCCAAACATATACTTGCCACTGGCCGGGTTTGCGGGGTACAGGCCTGCAATGCTCCATATGGCCCAGGCACTCATCTGCCCGCAATCTTCGTTACCTGCGTAGCCGTCGGGCTGGTCGTGGTACAGTGAATCTACCACCATGCGCACACGCGATTGGGTTTTCCATGGCTCTCCGGCATAATCATACAGGTAAGCCACGTGGTGACTGGGCTCGTTGCCATGTGCATACTGCCCTATCATGCCGCTAATATCAGGCGACTGATCTTCGCCATGCATGGCTGAAGTTACGGTAAACAGTGAATCGAGCTTTTTTACAAACTTTTGCTTGCCGCCGTAAGCGCTTATGAGGCCTTCAACATCCTGCGGTACAAAGAAGGTATATTGCCAGGCATCGCCTTCCATAAACATGGCCTTATCGGGGTTATGCTCCGAGTAAAATGGATCGAAAGGTGTTACCCAGCTGCCATCGGCATTTTTTGCGCGCATAAAGCCGCTGATGGGGTCGTACAGGTTTTTCCAGCTGGCAGAGCGCTTCATGAAATATTTATAATCATCGGCATAACCTAACTTTTGCGCTACCTGGGCAATGCACCAATCGTCATAGCTATATTCGAGCGTGTTGGTAACGCTTGCGCCGTATTTATCCTGCGGGATGTAGCCGTATTGCCTGTAATAGTTGCAGCCACGGATGTTTTCCATAGCACTAGCTTTCATGGCAGTGTAAGCCAGTTGATAGTCGATGCCTTTTATATCTTTTAAAATAGCATCGGCCAAAACAGGTACGGCGTGGTAACCGGTCATGCAATTGGTTTCGTTGGTGCTCAGGTCCCAAACAGGCAGCAGTCCATTTTCTTTGTAGAAGGCCAGCATGGAGTTTAAAATACCAGAATAGCGTTCACCCTGGGTAATGGTATATAATGGGTTTAAAGCGCGGAAGGTATCCCAAAGCGAATAGGTGGTATAGCGCTGTTGCCCGGCAGGCATTTGATGGACTTCGCCTTTTGCATTCTGATAAGTTCCATCATCATCAGAATATTGCGATGGCGCTATACAGGTATGATAAATGCCGGTATAAAAAATGCGCTTTAGGCGAGTGTCGTTGGTATTGATCTGGATCTTCGATAGTTCATGCTCCCATTTTTCGGCAGCTTGTTTAGTAACGGTGTTGAAGTCCCAGTTTTTAATTTCTTGAAGTGCATTAACCGCTTTGTCGGTGTTCACCGTAGAGAGCGCCACTTTGAGCATCACATGGTTTGACTTTTGTGCGTTGAACAATAATTGCGCAACCACAGCAGTACCATTTGCTTCGGATACTGTTATTTGTTTACCATCCGCAGTTATCAATAACTTACTGAACGGAACGGACGAACGCAATGCGAAATACACCCGCTGTGTCTGTGCCCACCCGGTGGAATATCGGTAACCAACAATGGTTGAATCATTGAGTTGTTTTACATAGGTTGATGTAGGCTTATCCCAATTTTGATGATATCCCAGATCGAGCTTAATTACCGGGCTTACATTTGCCGGGAAGTTATAATTATGGAAGCCGCAATGCTCGGTAACGGTAAAGGCGGCGCTGATGCCGTTATCCATAGTTACCTTATAAAAACCGGGCGTTGCTATTTCATTGCTATGACTGAATTTTGCCAGACCGCGGTCGGCAGTGTCTGTAATAAGCTTATTTTCGGGCATTACGGATATATCGCACCAATCCCCTATCCCGGTACCGCTCAGGTGCATATGGCTAAACCCTACGATAACAGAGTCGCCATAATGGTATCCTCCGCACCAGTCCCAGCCAGTGCGGCCATTATCGGGGCTCAGTTGTATCATCCCGAATGGAACTGTTGCTCCCGGAAAGGTGTGCCCATGGCCGCCTGTGCCTATAAACGGGTCGACATATTTTGTTAATTTTTGCTGCGCGAAACCATTTAAGGAGATCGCCAGGCTTAGTAATGAAAGCGGATACTTTATAATTTTTAACATGATTATTTTAACATAAAGGCCAGCCTTTAAAACGACTGGCCTTTATTTATTATTATTGAATTTTTACTGATGTGATATGATTCAGAACCTCAAACCATTAAAAGTTAGGCTTGTTTACATCCCACCATACGCGGGTACCACCGTTATCAGCACCGCCTAATAATTTTACAGCATTATTTACCGCAGTAGCATTGGTAGTATACTCGGTTGATGGATACGGCAACCTGCGTACCTGTGTATCGGTATTTATTAAACCACCGCTAAAGTTGTTGGCAACCGTAAATAGTTTAGGATAACCGGTACGCCTGTAATCGGCCCATGCCTCCTGACCGTCAGGAAATATAGCCAGCCATTTTTGGGTGATGATACGCTCCAACTGTTGTTCCTGCGTAGCGCTGTTATCCCATTTAATGGTAATGGTTGATAATGCAGTAGCATTATTAGCAGCGTTAACCGGATCGGTAAAGTTTGCTTCGGTGCTTGTGCCATCGCTTAAATACGTACCGATAGTTGCACCCCATTGGTTCATAGATGCAGAAATTCCAGCTTCATAATCAGCTTGCACGCTTGATGCAGTCCATCCGCGTAAAGCAGCTTCAGCCTTCAGGAACCAAACCTCAGCAGCCGTCATGATCAGTTGTGGTGTTGAGAACTGAAAGGTCTGGGTAGTGTTCAGGTTTGCAAAATCAGAATAAGTACTTTGGCTGGCACCAATTAAAGTACCTGCACGTATCCCCAAAAACTGACCAGCATAAGCTGAACCGGCACCTGCTTGCGCAGGCTGGAAATAAATAGCAAGGCGTGGATCGTTATAACCTATCATGTATGACGCAATAGCAGCGCTCATGTTGGTGTTATTCCAATCGCCAGAGATCTGGTGCAGGTCGTTTTCACGGCCACCGGTTTGAGCAATTGCAGCGTCGTCACTAGCTGTAAGCAGTGTACCACCTGCATCGGTTAAAGCTTTTACGGCCTGTGCCTGCGCGGTAGCTGCATCAACTTTCACAATACGCATAGCCAAACGCAGGCGTAGTGAGTTAGCAAATTTCAACCATTCAGCGTAATCACCTGCATATATATAGTCGTTTGCCCCTAAGCTGGTTTTACCCGGGTTAGCTGCTATATACGCCTTTAAATTGGTTACCGCTGTATCAATCTGTTTAAAGAAGGTTTGGTAAATCGTTTGCTGGTCATCATAAGGGGCTGTAGTTAATGATGTGGCTACTTTTGTATAAGGTACAGGGCCAAATCTGTCGGTTACCCTATCCATAGCTTCTACCTGTATCAGCAAGGCAACAGCCCACATTTCGGGGTTTGTTGCTTTAAGGCTGGTGGTTGTAGCAATGTGATGAACCGAAAACATTACCAGGGTGTATTGATCATTAAAACCTGTTGAGTTCCAACCGTCAACCATAGCGTAAGTTAAATTGTTATGGTCGCCGCTAAACGCGATACCAGGCTGCATATAGCCGGCATAACCATCGGCACTCAAATTCTGCGCACGCTGATAGTTAGAGTAAATGGCTTGCTCCATAGGACCGAATACGGTAGATGCTATAGTTGTGCTTTGTGAACTGCTTAAAGAGTTGGGATTGGTATTGTATTTTTCAAAATTCTTGGTGCATGCTGTTAGTGCCAGGGCTATAACAGAAACCAGTACAACGCCAAGCTTGTTACCGGTAATATGCTGTATATATTTATTATTTCTTTTCATTACTATGCTTTTTAATAATTAACATTTAGAATGTAACATTCAGGTCTAAACCCACATTGCGGGTTGCCGGTTGGTTAAACAGATCAACACCCGATAAACCGTTACCTGTTGAAGTGGTAACTTCAGGATCAAAAGGTGCTTTCTTATAGAAATAGATCAGGTTTCTGCCAATTAATGAAAGCTTAACATCTTTTACCACGCTATTGCTAACCGGCCAGGTATAACCTAAAGCCGCCTGGCGTAATCTTACAACAGTTGCACTGTATATATATTGATCGGTTAATGCGTTACGGCCGCCAATGGTTTGGTACCAGGTTTGTGCATTTACAGTAGTAACTGGGGTACCTGCTGAGTTAACGGCATTTACAGTAACACCACCATTAGCACGTGCTGCTCCTGAAACCTGCGAAACACCGTAGCTATCCAGCATAGCCTGGGTTAATGAAAGCACTTGCCCGCCAAATTTCCCGTCAACAAGGAAATCAAAATTAAAATGCCCGTAGTTAAAGCTGTTGCTCCAACCTAACTGGAATTTAGGGTTAGGGTTACCTACGTAGCTCATTGCAGTACTTTTTTGTGGTGCATAAGTGCTCGCGGTTGTACCGGTTAACACCATCTGACCTTTTGCATTACGTACTGTAGTGTAACCATAGATATCACCAAAAGAACCGCCTTTTGCTATAACTGATTCATAACCGAAACCTCCACCGTCATTACCGGTTAAAACAGCCTGGTTCAGGCCATTAGCATCATCTATTGTAATGATCTTATTTTTATTGGCAGAAGCTGTAACGGAAGTGTTCCAGGTAAATCCTTTGCTGCGCACAACATCAGCACCAACCAATATTTCAAAACCCGTATTCTGAATATCACCGGCATTTGCATAATATGTAGACACCAATGTTGTCGGAGTAGGTGTTAAAGCAAAATACTGGTTATAGGTATGTGTATTGTAGTATGTAAAGCTGAAATTAATGCGGTTATCCAGGAATTTCCAGTCGGTACCAAACTCATAAGAGTGTGTGGTTTCAGGCTTTAAGGTACGTAATGGCGTAGCACCATTCAAGGTCAACGCGCCTGAAGATGATTGGGTGTTTTGTGTAATAGTAGTGTAGGCCGGTAACCCGTTGGCTACGTTTGCATAGCTTCCACGGATCTTCGCATAAGATATAGCCTGGGGTAATGACAGTACCTGTGATAAAATTGCGGTTAAGCCCACAGATGGGTAACTGTAATCCAGCTTATTAGTAAAAGCCAGCGTCGAATTCCAATCAGTACGGTTAGTTAATGCTAAATACAACCAATCTTTGTACGATAAGTTGGCAGCTTCAAATATAGACTGGATCTGGGTATGATCACCAAAAGCAATAGGAGCGCTGTGACCAGCGATGATGTTGTAAGGAGTGAAAAAGTCAGGGGTAGAAAGATCACCACTTGCGCCAAGGCCACTTAATTGTGAATCATTTATAGCTCCACCTACTAATCCATCAAATTTAAAATCACCAAATTTACCCGGTGTAAAATTCGCTATCGCATCAGCATATTTCTGCTCTGTAACCTGGTTACTGTATGAATAATGGCCATTACCATTACTGTTGAACGTAGTTAACGTACCTGAATATAGGTCCTGGGTGTAGCTATCATTTGTACGGTCTAAACTTCCCCTTACCTGCACATTAAACCATTTGGTAAAATCATATTTAGCGCTTCCGTTAAATATAATACGGTTACGTTGCAGGTTGTTAGGGTTCATATTAGTTACCCACCATGGGTTTTGCTCCTGGCTGTCATCATTATTGGTTATCCAGTTCTGGCGAGCTGCACCAACGTTGTTTGGTAATAAATAATTATCCTTATAAGGCTCGATATTTACACCACGAGGGAAAAGGTATAAACCAACGAGTGGGTTAGTATATAACCCAAGTCCCGGGCTGTTCTTAATATCCTGATCTATATAGTTAACGTTTCCGTCAACAGTCAGTTTATTATTCAGGAAATGGCCTGTTTCGCGAAGATCAAAGTTGTTCCTTCTTAATGAGTTCCCAGGCTCGATACCATTGGCAGATGTATTAGCATATGATACATAGGTTTGCGCAATTTCAGAACCGGTAGAAAGGTCAACTGAGTTTGTCCAGTTAGTACCTGTTCTGTAAAAATCCTTCAGGTTATCCTCCGTATTTGAAATAGCGGCACCCCAGCTTGTTGTTGAACCCGCACTGGTTTGGCCGTACTGGTTCTGGAATTTCGGCTCCGCCACCGCGTTTGATGCCTGGAAACTGGATGAATAATGTATCTCAGTTTTACCAACTTTACCTTTCTTAGTGGTAATAACGATAACACCGTTAGCAGCCTGACTACCGTACAATGCAGCCGCTGAAGCACCTTCCAGTACGGTAATACTTTCAATATCGTCAGGGTTTAAATTAGAGATACCATCGCCACCATCAGGGCTGCCACCGAAGTTGTCGCCCGGCTGGCCACCGTTTGTGGTTGTAGTTCCGCTATAATTAACTGGGTTAGCCATTGGCACACCGTCAATCACATATAACGGCTGGTTATTGCCCGCAAATGAACGCGAACCACGTAGAAGCACTTTGGCTGAACCACCAACACCAGAAGCGCTGGGCTGAATAGCTAAACCGGCAACCTTACCGTTTAGCGAATTCATTAAATTGTCTGTTTTTACATCATTTAATTGGCTTCCGCTAATTTGCTGCTGCGCATAGGTAAGCGACTTTTGAGATCTTTTGATACCCAATGCAGTCACTACTACCACGTCAAGCTGGCTTGAGCTGGATGTAAGCGTTACAGTAATAAGGGGCTCACCACTTAAAGTAACTTCTTTTGAAGCATAACCTACATAGCTAAAAACCAATACATCGCCTTTGTTGGCCGATAAAGTAAAGTTTCCGTTGGCATCTGTTTGTGTGCCTTTTGTAGAACCCTTAATAACAACAGAAACACCTGGCAGCGTTGCCCCTGTTTCATCCTTCACAACGCCTTTAATGCTCTGATCGGCCTTTACCTCGAATTGTGCATGATTGGCTAAAAAATGCCTGCTGTTTGCGGCTGCAATAGCACTGCTGGCAGCAAATGCCCCTGCCGAACTGCAAACAATAAAGCATGTAAGTAATTTTTTTTTCATACTCATGTTTAAAATTGATAAACTGTAAATAAATTGGTTATGTGAGGTTTTAACCGGTATAAAGCATTAAACCTCGTTTGCTTTGGGCTGATATAGACCCCGGCTATAAGGTTATATTCCCTTTTATGGAAGAATTGCCTACAAGAATTTTATTTTTTTGAGAAAACTTGCTCGGGATGATTATCCTCTTCGCTATTATTTCCTTTTTATCCGGAAGAAAAGAAAAACACATTATGGTAATTAATTTAGTACATGTTAAAATTATTTGAAAAAAACATCCGGCATTTGCTACATTGCGACCCGTTGATATGAAATCAATTAGCGCTTTTAATCAGATTGAAACCCGACTTAACTGAACTTTGGAGGAAAATTTGCCTGGATGATGACACGCAAGCATTTGAAAGGCTTTATTATGCCTTGTTCAACAAGCTTATCAAGTTCAGCGTTTACTATGTTCATCAGCGTGAAGTTGCCGAGGAAATAGTTTCAGAAGTATTTGTAAAGTGCTGGACCAACCGCGGCTCATTAAGCCAGATTGATTACCCTGAGAGTTATTTATTTATAGCGGTAAAGAATCAATCTTTAAAATACCGTAAAAAATACTCGAACATACATTTGGTTGAGCTGGAGGATAACAGTTTTCATTTGGTTGATCTGGCGGATCCGTCAAAAAAACTGGAGAGAAAAGAATTACATCATCGCCTCGACCAGGCCATAGAAATGCTGCCTATGCAGGCCCGGATAGTTTTCAGGCTTATAAAAGAAAATGGCCTGAAATACAAAGAAGTTGCCGAAATACTCAACATTTCTCCCCGCACTGTTCAGACACAGTTGTTCAGATCGATTGATAAATTGAGGCAGACACTGAGATCATTGCCTGAATACACAAAAGGCTTGGGGAAAGGCGACAAAATTTTGAGTATCTTATTCATACTATTTTATTTTTTTAATCGTTTGTAGGCATTTTTACAAAAAACAGGATTATCATATTGTACAAGATACACTAATGGAAGAAGAGCTATTCACCGAATTACTTGCAAAGAAACTGTCAGGAGCTATTACTGCTGATGAGCTTGCTGCGTTTAACCGGCTCGTAGCAAACAATACTTCTTTCCAAAAAGAATATGAAGCAATAAGATCATATTGGACGGAGGACGACGAGCCTTATGAAAATATTGTCAGCATATTCGACGATATAAAAAAACGGGCCGGTATTACGGATGCAACAGTCGAAAAAGATAATATCAGGGGCATAAACAAACCTGATCGTACCTTCACCTGGCTCCGGATTGTTGCCGCTGCTGTGGCGGTCATCGCTATATCGGTTTCTATCTACCTGTTTAAAATAAAATCTGTCCAGGAAAACGATATTGCCCTGCTGCAAACCAAATGGGGGTCAACAGCCCAGGTTAAGCTTCCGGACGGTACAATGGTAACCCTTAACTCTTCGTCGGTTTTAAAATACCCTAAGCATTTTAATGGCAGCACCAGAGAGGTTTATTTAAATGGTGAAGGTTATTTTGATGTAGCTAAAGATCATCAGCACCCTTTTATCGTCCATACCGAAAAAACGGCTATCAAAGTACTGGGTACTGCATTTAACCTGAAAAGTTATGCCAACGATGCCCAGTTTGAGGCTACCCTTTTCAGAGGAAGCATACAGGCTACTTTAAATAATGATCCGTCGGTAAACATCTTGTTAAAACCCAGTGATAAGTTAATTGTAAATGCATCGGGCTACCAATTAACAAAAGAAACCTATGCCGATCACTCAAACACCATTAATGCAGAAACTGCATGGATGAACCATAAACTTATTTTCAAAAACGAGCCGTTCTATCTGCTCGCCAATAACTTAACAAGGAAATACGGATTGGACATCGTATTTAAAAATGACGGACTTAGATCCATCAAACTATCAGGTGAATTTGAAAATGAAAATATTGAGCAGGTTTTGTTATCATTGCAGATAGTTACAAAGTTCAACTACAAGGTGTCGGGCAATACCATTTATATTTTTTAACCAATTATATTAAACTCTTTTAAAAAGACTGGTTTCCAGAAATATTTTCCGGGACTTGTACGCTGTATTGTGCTGGAACGTTTTATAGATTAATTAATGAAGCTAATCAGGCTGCTTATTTTAATTTTAGTTTTCCAGGTTTCAAAAACAGCCTGTTGCCAAACGAAAGTTACCCTTAACTACCAGCAGGTACATTTTGAAGAGATCATAACCGCCATACAGCATCAGACGGCTTATCGTTTTGTTTACCGTGCAGATCAGTTACCCACTCCCCTGGTTACGGTAGCAGTGAAAGATGAAGAAGTACTATCCGTGCTTGACAATCTGCTTAAAGGCTCTCATTATTATTACCGGTTGATTTCCACTAACCTGATTGCCATCGGAACAGAAAAAGATTCTATCAAAAGCGTAGCCGTTAATGGTATTGTAACTGATACAAAAGGCGACCCCGTTAGCGGAGCCTCGATCAGAATAAAAAACAGCAGCTTTGGCACCGAAACAGATGGGCAAGGGCGGTTTATGATCAATTGTGTAAAAGGTACCACAATTGAAATTTCGAGTATTGGTTATACCCAGCAACAGGTGATTGTTGCGGCAACGGATCAACCATTAAAAATAACACTGCAGGATACTTACCACAGTCTGAATGAGATAGTCGTAACCGCCTTAAATATTAAAAAGGAAAATTGGAAAATTGGCTACTCTGTTGCCACAATATCCGGGGCAGATTTAACTACAGCACGTGAGTCAAACGTTGCCATGTCGCTCGAGGGACAGGTAGCCGGTTTGGATGTGAGTGGCGCTTCAGGAGGTCCTGCATCATCTTCCAGGTTGTTGCTCAGGGGTGCTGCCAGTATGAGCGCTGGATCGCCGCTGCTTATTTTAGATGGTGTACCTATTGATAATACCCAGCGTGGCAGTGCGAACGAATACGGAGGGGCAGATTACGGCGATGGTTTCAGCAACATTAACCCCGATGATATTGAAAGCATTACCGTTTTAAAAGGTTCAGCAGCATCTGCGCTTTATGGTGCAAGGGCTGCAAATGGTGTAATCCTCATTAATACAAAAACAGGTGAAAAGAATTCAAACACACAGGTAGCCTACAATCTAAACCTCTCGTTTGATCACGCTGTAAACAATACCGATTTTCAATATGAATACGGGCAGGGTTCGCAAAACCAACGCCCTACAGATGTACAGAGCGCGATAGCATCGGGCTTATTAAGCTGGGGCGAAAAACTTGATGGGAAGCCTACCATACAATTTGATGGTAATTACTATCCCTATTCGGCAGTAAAAAACAATATTGATGAATTTTACCGCACAGCTCCCGCTTTAACCAATACTATTGAGGTTAGGGGCGGCAATGCAAAAACCGCGTTCAGGGCATCAGCTTCTAATCTTAATTATGAATCTATAATTCCCAATAGCGGCCTTAACCGTAAAACCTTTAATCTTAATACCTCCTATGATATCACCGATAAATTAAAACTAAGTTTTAACGGCGATTATGTCTATGAAATGGCCAAAACCCGGTCGTATTTAAGTGACGGCCCCATGAATGCCAATTACGGTATTGAGTTTTTGGCTACGAGTGCCAATCAGCTAAGTTTAAAGCCTGGCTATAATCCCGTTACGGGCAATGAAACTTTATGGAACAGTAATGTTTATATCACCAACCCCTATTTTGTTATTAACAAGCAAGTTGATAATTCAACGCGCAACCGTTTTATAACCGCGACTGTTTTAAAGTATAAATTCTCGGATAACGTGTATTTACAAGGAAGGCTTGGCTATGATATCAGTAACGATGGCTTGCTTAATGTTTTGCCCACAGGCACTGCATTTACCGTTAATGAACAGGGTGGCATAAATGGCCTCAGCAAATCGCAAACCGGCGAACTGAATACCGACCTGCTTTTTGTGGCCGATAAAAAATTGGCACCTGATCTTATGCTTAACTTTTCAGCGGGAGGAAATTACCGCAAAAGGCAATACAACCTTACAGAGATCACCGGCTCGCAGTTTATTACACCTTATTTATATACCCCTTCAAATCTGGTAAGCACCAGCTCTACTTATGACATATCTGAGATCGTAACCGAATCCGCCTATTATTCAGCTGATTTTGATTACAAAAACCTGCTCGACATTACCACTACGGGCAGATATGATGTTTTTTCGACGTTGCCTCCGGATAGTCGAGGTATATTTGTACCAGGTGTTTCGGGCAGTTTTCTATTTTCAAACCTGCTGGCTCTCCCCTATTTATCTTCCGGAAAGCTCAGAATGAGCTATGCAAAAACAAGCGGCGAACCTTCGCAGCCTTATACCACACAGCTATATTTCACCTCAAACAATACGGTGAATGGCATCCCCTTGGGCAGTTTTTCGGCTGAATTACCTAATTATAACCTAAAGCCATTTACGCTTAACGAATTTGAAACAGGCTTGAGTTTATCTTTTTTCCAAAGCAGGCTCAACCTTGATGCCACTTACTTTAACCGGATAACGCATAACGAAATTACCAACGCTCAGCAATCTGTAGCAACCGGCTTTACATCGGCATATGTTAATGTGGGGAAGACCAAAAACACCGGCCTTGAACTTATGCTTTCGGGAGGTATTATCCGCACTGCAAACTTCTCATGGAATGCAAGTACTAATTTTAGTCATGTGCATAATGTGCTTTTATCTATTGATGGCACAAGCCAATATTTACTGACCGGCACTTATCGACCGCTCAATGCAAATACAGCGCTGGTAGTTGGTAAATCAATTACCCAGGTTATGGCTTATGATTATAAAAGGGATGCCAATGGAAACATCATTATCGGCAGCGATGGCATACCCGAGCGTGGTGACCTAAAGGCGATGGGCGGCACACTACCCACTTTTTACGGTGGTTTTACCAACTCTTTCCGCTATAAAAAATTCAATCTTTCATTTTTGATCGATTATAAGTTCGGCAATAAAGTGCTTTCGGCTACCGAGGATTATTCATACGTATATGGCCTCAATAAGGCAACGCTGCCCGGCCGCGAAACCGGCATTGTGGCCAAAGGGGTAAATGAGAACGGGCAGGTAAACACCATAAACGTACCCGCCTATAATTACTATCCCGACCTGGCAACCAACATTTCAGCGCTATCAGTTTTAAATGGCAGCTTTATTAAGTTCAGGCAGCTCATCCTCGGCTACGAATTTACACCGCCGATGCTGGGAAATGTATTCCGGACGGTTACCGTGAGTCTGGTTGGTCGTAATATTTTCACCATATTAAAGTATACCAAAAATATCGACCCCGAATCGGAGTTCTCCTCGCAGCTGACTTACGCGGGTATTGAGGGTGAATCGCTGCCTGCTACAAGGACTTTAGGTTTTAACCTGAATTTTAAATTTAAGTGATGTGAGATGAAGAGAATATTTTTACCGTTTCTTGTTATTGTTTTGATATCCGGCTGTACCAAATCACAGCTGAATAATATCAATACCGATCCTTCGAAATCAACGTCTACTAATTTTGACCCGAATGATCTGCTTTCAACTGCACAGTTAAATTATGCAAACACCGGTTATTACCAGTTGGTGTACGAAAGCACCATGATGCAGGTATTAGCCTCTACCTATTTTTATTATAACAACGGCGATAAATACATTAACGAAGGCAATTTTACCGATTACCAGGGAGCCATATTTACACAGGGCTATACAGAAGCGGGCGATATAAGGCAGATGCAGCAATTGTGCATTCAGAAGGATTCGGCAGCATACTCCAATTTGATCAATATCGGCGACATCATGTTTGTGTTCATTTTACAGCGGACTACAGATATGTATGGCGATTGCCCGTATTCGCAGGCAGATATGGCACAGCAGGGCGTTAAATATCCGGTTTATGATACGCAACAAAGCATCTACAATGTCATGCTAACTACACTGGATAATGCCATTGCAAAGCTGGATGCTAACCGGGCCAAACCAACCGCCGACCTCTTTTACAATGGCGATATAACCCGCTGGAAGAAATTTGGCTACTCCTTAATGCTGCGCATAGCCATGCGGCTTACCAAGGTTGATCCGGTTACTGCCGAAAAATGGGCGGAAAAAGCGGCTGCCGGCGGCACTTTTGCTGATATTAGCGACAATGCCATTGTACAAACCGATGCCACCAACTCAGCCAGCCAAAACGGTACTTCAATAGCATTAAGAACGCTTACCGATTACGAACAAGTAAGATGGAGTAAAACGCTGATTGATTTTTTAAGGCAGACCAATGACCCCAGACTGAGTGTTATCGGAGAGATCCCGGCATCTGGCCTAACAAATAACGGAAATGAAACACTTTCAGGCAATCCTGATTCTTCACTACAGGTTGGGCTGCCAAATGGTTATGATCTATTAGGCGGCCTTACCGATATCAGCAAATCTCCCGGTTATCCAGGAGGAACGGGCACTGGGGCCGATTATGCCCCGCTTGGAAATTATTCAAGGCCCCGCACCAATGTATATCTTAAATTGGGCGGCCCTATTATCGTGTTCACTTATGCAGAAACAGAGCTTTTATTGGCCGAAGCTAAGGTACGGGGATGGAATATTGATGGCACGGCACAACAGCATTATGCCAATGGGGTTACCGGCGCATTCCAGTCACTTAGCCAATTAGATGCGCAAACCAGTGTAAATACTGCTTCCATCAACAGTTATTTAAATGCGAATCTGCTGGATATGTCGTCATTAAACAATTCCTTACAGATGATCAATACCCAATACTGGTTAGCCACCGGGACTAATTTTAATTTTATTGAAAACTGGTTCAATTGGAAAAGGTCGGGTTACCCAGCATTAGCGCCAGTAAATTATTCCGGAAATGTAACCATGGGTACCATACCACGAAGAATGATCTACCTGTCGACAGAAATACTAACAAACCCAACCAACTACAAAGCCGCAGTTGCCCGGCTGCCGGGTGGCGATGTTTTAACCTCGCGGGTTTGGTGGGATAAATAATAATAACAAAGATGTTCGAAAGATAAAAAAGGGGGTCATTGCAGGCACTCGAAGCATGCGGGCAATGGCCTTTACGCTTACCCTTCGAGTGCCTCAGGGTGACCCCACGCTCAATATTTGTAAGAAATCAAATCTTCCGAACACCTTTGTATCACAATAAACTTATTAACCAGTATTTACCAGCTGATATTCAAAAAATTTACATTCTTTTTGCGGGATGAGGTAACGGCTACTCCCTTATCTTTCCCATTAAAAGCAAAGCCTTCGAGCTCATCGGCCCGTTCATCAATATCAACTATTTTAATAACCTGCTGCTGGCCTGTTTGAATAGATTTCTCCAGATCAACATAAGTAAAGCGCCATTTGCGGCCCTCTATCTGATTTTGTATCAGAACTATTATTCCTTTATCTGCCATCCAATAAAGATTTTGTACCCATGGTGTGCAGGTGAACTTTTTATAAAGCACACCCGGCTCGCTTGTTTTTGAGCACTGGCTTAAACGCTCGGGATCATATAAACGCACTTCGTTGCCATGGTTGCCATAATCTGCTGTGGCAACATACCATTTATGCTGATATTCAACATATTCGGGGCGTGTACCTTGTATGCAGGCGTCATCACTAATGGTTTTAAGTAAGTTACCATCAAGCGTACCTGTTTTCCAAAGGCCATTCCAGTTGATGCAATAGATCATTGCCTTCCAGGCTTTTTCACCCGGGGCAGGCTTTACAGAATTACCCATAAAAACTGGCAGGTTACCGTGGTAGGCGACCCCGGTAGGGTGATTGATCACATTTTTGCCATCAACGGTAAGCTTACATTCTTTATGGTCGTAAGTTAAGGTATCATGGTCAAACGAGAATTGCCTGATCATACCTACTTCCCTATCGCCATATAATAAAGCTTTACCATGCTGAATGGATACGCCCTGGCAGGCTCCCAGTGAATCAATGGTGGTTTCTTTCACCAGGTTCATGTTAACATCGCCAGTAAACAGCAAGGAAAGCAAACCTGTAAATAATAAAATAGCTATCGTCTTCATTTAATTATTATTAATGGTGATAAACAGAATTTCATATTGCCTATGGATCGAGCGGGTCAAGCGGATCCATGTGCAGCGATTCAAATACAGGGTAATACACTATATCTTGGTTTGAGATACTTTTTTTACCACGATACGGCACATAACCCAACTCATGCTGGTTACGCCTGTCGAAAGCATCATTCATGGCATAATCATGCTGACTTTTACTGGTAACAAATAAAGACGGTTTGTCAATCGGGATACCGTAACGGATCATCAAGCGGTTAGCGTTCCTGATATTTGTTGTGGTATGGCGCGCGTGCGGATCAATAATGATAGCTTCCTCCGGTATATTGTATTTGCCCATCAGGTATTTCTTCATCTCAATGGCTTCACAATATGGCCCTCTGAAAGGGTAGCAATAACCACCGCTGGTGATAATATATGGCGCTAACCCTTTTAAATAGCGCGCTGCAGCCGCATCACAATGGATCTTATTATCCGGACTTATCGGCGTGGTGTACAACTCAGGACCATTGCCCGGTATAACTATGGCCGCATAAGTATATTTAGCCCATTGCACTTGTTTTACCCTATCAAAAGCCTTTTTATTTTCCTTTTGCTCCATAGGTTCAAAACGTGCAGGTTCATCGCGGTCATTGGCCTGCATTAATTGCATAGCTATGGCTAAGGATGGCTGATAAAACAGTTTCATCTGATCTGTCTGCTCATCCAACTGACCGAAAATATCCTTTAGTACCATCCGGTAATACCTGCTAGTAACCACATAACTGGCGCTGTCAATCCGCGGGTAACGCATTTTTTTACCCATCCCAAACTGATCGATGATATAATTAATCCCATAGATGTATTGTCCCCATGCTTTAAGTAATAATTCCTCATTACCTAAAGGTGCAAAGCGTTGATAGTACCCACTCGCCCTTAAATCATTTTGAATGATGTGATCAAAAGCGACGGGATTAGTTGCATATACTGCTTTAACCGCCGCAATAATTTTGATCGAATCATCGGCAGTATATTTAAAATCGGTTAATAAAGTTACCGGATAGCTACAGGTATCTGTAACATGCTGTTTTAGCAAAGCGATCCTGTTGGTTAATATGGCTGATAATACTTCATTCTTGCGCAAAAGAGCAGAAGTAGCCGGGTCATGTTCTATCACGGTAAGTAAATAGAAATCTTTATCTACTGTTAAATTGCCTGAATGAATGAAATGATAAGACGGATTATAGCCGGGAGTTTGCCCCAAAGCTACCCTTATAAACACGCCCAGGATGAGCGTTAAAATAATTCTCTTCATAATTTTTTTGATTAAAGCATAAAGGGAATATTTCATCCCTTTATGCTGTTTATATTATCGATTAATAACCTGGGTTCTGGTACATTTTTACCGGATCAAGGTTATATTCTTTAAACGGTATAGGAAAATACCTGTCTTTAGTAGAAAAGTTAGCCAATACTGCCGACCCAAAGTTAGCCTGGCTTTTCGCCTGGAAATAACTCACCAGTTCAGGCGTAGTAAAGGTGCGCAGCAGATCGAACAAACGGTGATGCTCAAACGCCAGCTCAACGCGGCGCTCATGCAAAATAGCCAGTTTAAGCGTCGGGAAGTTAGTGCTGTAAGGCGCTGTTTGTGATGATACTTCGTACGATGGCATCCCTGCTCTTGCACGTATCATATCTACATATTGTATAGCCGTAGTGGTATTGCCTAAATAATTATTCACTTCGGCAAGCATTAATATAACATCGGCGTAGCGCATCAGTATCCAGTCGTTACCGCCATAACCGTTTACGCCCGCGGCACTGCTCACATCGCGAAATTTAGTAACATACCAGTCTTTAACACTGGCTGCATTAGCATAGGCAATAGAGAATGCCATACGTGGGTCGCCGGTTTCGTATTCGTTTACCAGGTCATGAGTAACGTTATCCCCTACCGATGATGATGGTTTTTGCGAGTCGATGGTTTCGCCGCTGGCCTGGTTGTTTGCCGCAATAGCAGAGCTGTAGATCGGGTCGCCTTGTTTGTACACAATTTGCCATATCAGCTCAGGGCAGGTTGATTTTTTAGTCACATCAAAAACATCCGTATAAGGAATTGATGACAGACTACTAAAGGTTTTGTAGTTATAAGCCGCTGTCAGATAAGTTAAGGCATTATTTAAGTTAGCCGTACGGTTTGTTTGGTCTTCCGTAGTAGCCATGGTTAAATATACCTGACCCAGCAAGGTATTAACTGCTGCTAACGATAAGCGGCCTATAGTACCGGTTGCTTGTGTAGTTGGCAAAGGGCTGCTTACCGCATCTTTCAAATCACTTACTATCTGGTTATAAACAGTAGCTTCAGATGCCCTGAAAGTAAGCGCGGTAATTTGATCTACTGTTGTAGGCTGAACAGTTACCAATGGAATAGCACCAAACTCACGTACCATATGAAAATAGATAAGCGCGCGGATAGTTTCTGTTTCTGCTTTATAGATCTGCTTGTTATTCGCATTGGTAAACGTCGCCTGATCGATATTACCCAGGATAATATTACAATCCGAAATCACATTATACATAGCCAGCCAATGCGTATACAAATAGCTGTTACCCGGCACCAGTGAAAAGTTATTGAACTGGAACGGTTCGCCAGAGTTAGACTGACTGTCATTAGTACCTGTATCGTCTGAACGCTGGTCGGTCCACAGGTCACTGGTTTCTCCAATTGTGTTTGTACTGCGCAGCGCCGAATAACAACCGTTAACTGCTAATAGAACATCGTTCTCCGTTTTAAAGTATTTAGTTATCGCTACCGAGTTGGGATCACTTTGCTCCAAGAAGTCCTTTTTACATGAACCCAATGCTAATAAAAGCAGCAGGCTTAATGATTTGAGTTTTATATTCTTCATCTTTTTCAGAATTTATCGCTTGTTAAAAAATTGCTTTTATACCTAAGTTGTATGACCGTACCAGCGGATAAACGCCATAATCTACACCAGGGGTGATATTTGTGCCTTGTGATCCGCTGAATGAGTAGTCATAATCAACATCGGGGTTATAGCCTTTGTATTTGGTGATGGTGAACAGGTTATTTGTTGAACCGAATATTTTCAGTCCGCTCAACCCTAAGTTTTTCAGCACAAACTGAGACTTAATATTGTAACCCAGTGTTGCGTTGGTACATCTTAAATAAGAGCCGCTTTGCAGATAGAAGGTAGATAAGCGGGTACTGTTACTCTGGTCGCCGCCACGGGATGCACGGTATACAGTACCTGCGCCCGGATTGGAGGCATTAATGTAACGGTCGGCAACATCTTCATACTGGTTACCTGAACCTTCCATATTGTACAGATAGTAATCTTGCCCATCCAATACCTGGTTACCGTAAGAACCATTAAATGATGTACTGAAGTAGAAATTCTTATAAGTAGCATTTACAGCAAACCCATAAGTGAATTTAGGATAAGGGTTACCAATAACGCCGGCATCTTTACTATTGATAATACCATCATGGTTCGTATCAACAAACCAAAGATCGCCCGCTTCCAGCGGCGTGGTTGAGAACGATGATTGTGCAGGGCCTTTTAATTTATAGCCTGAGGGATAAGAATTTCCATTTGCTTTGTACACTGCCTGGTCAGCAGCTATATTAGCCAGATCCGATTGCTGAACAATGCCACCAACTTTGTAACCGTAGAACATACCAATAGGTTCACCGGTTTCAGTGATGTTAGTTAGATAAGAACGTTCGGCACCATTAGTCATAATGGTATTGCCATTACCCAATGCCAGTACTTTGTTACGGTTGAAAGAGATATTACCGCTGATATCAAGGTTAAAATCTTTACCTACAACCGGTTTTCCATCTAATTGAAGATCAAAACCTTTGTTGCTTACTTTTGAGTTATTTAAGTTGGTTAAGATACTCTGGCTACCTGAAACCGCCGATACCGGCTGGTTAAATAACAGGTTGTAAGAATCACTCAGGTAATAGTTTCCTATGATAAATAACCGGCCTTTTAACAAGCCCACATCCACCCCGAAGTTATATTGCGAAGTAGTTTCCCAACCCAGTTTCTGATCTTTTATAGTACCTGGTGTAATAGCGTTGGTTAAAGCCGTACCATTACCAAAAACCGTGCTTATTGGTGAATTTACTGTTTGCTGCGTGTTATAGTTACCTATATTGTTGTTACCGCTTAAACCCCAGCTGGCACGCAGTTTAATAGAGGATTGATCGCCAAGCCAATTGTGGTAGAAAGATTCATCAGATAGGTTATACCCTGCAGATACTGATGGAAACACCGCGTAACGGTTGTCCGGACCAAAACGCGAAGAACCATCCGTACGTATTGATCCTGATAAGAAATACTTACCATCGTAATTATAATTTATCCTGCTGAAATAAGATACCAGGGTATAAACCGCATTACCGGTAGGTTGCGTACCTTCGGGAATACTACCACTGGTTGGGGTAATTAAAGTGATGCTGCTCGGTGCCGCGCCGGTTATATTTGGGATGTTATCATTCTGGAAACCTGTACCCTGAACCTCTAAAACGTTATTGATTGTTTTTTGGGCCGAATAACCTGCAAGCGCGTCGAAATGATGTTTTTTGATTTGTTTACTGTAATTCAGTGTAAACTCGCCCAGCTCATCGCGATAATCAATAGTTTGCTGTACAGCTTTCGCGGCAGCTATTGAAGCAGCCGAATAAGGTGCAAATGAACCGTTACTCAAGCTGGTTGGCAGGTAATAGTTATAGTTTTCGCCATAAGTTTGCATCCCTAAATTCGCCTTGAAATTAAAGCCCGGCAAAATTTCATAAGTAGCCTGTGTATTATAAGTAGCCCTGTTGCCTACACGGGTTATTTTAATTTCGGTAGCAGTTGCTATTGGGTTCTCGATAGATTGATAACCATATAGTGGTGAAAGCGCCGCGACAAGGTTAGTTGCTATACTACCATCGGGGTTATAGGCCGGGAAATTTGGCAGGTAAATTAAGGCACCAAGCGCCGGACTATGATCCCAGCGACCGTCCTGTGTTTCCTGGTTGGTATTTTGGGTAAAGGCCACATTAGCCATTATGGTTAATTTTTTGCCAATCTTTCCGTCAACGTTAGCACGCAGGTTGATCTTTTGCTGACCGGTACCTAACATAATACCGTTCTGATTTTGATAACCGGTGCTGAAGTAATAACGTGTATCGCCAGAATTTCCTGAAAACGAAAGGTTATTATTGGTGGTTAAAGCATTGCGGTACAATTCATTCTGCCAATCGGTATTAGTAGTTTGGTGAATTAATGTTTGTGTAGCAAAATCATAAGTACTTGGCTGGATACTTACCGATGCCGCGTTACCCACGTTGGCTATACGGGTAGCATCATTATCAGAATACATCGAGTCGTTCCAGGTGTTGCCTTTAGCAATCCACAAATCTCTGTACGTATTGTTACGGCCGTCGATAGCTAGTTGTGCAAACTGGTCAGCATCCAAAAGCTTCACCTTTTTTGCCAGCTGATCTACCCCGATATCCAGGTCATACTCAAATTTGCCCGGCGAGTCCTTTTTAGGTCCGTGCTTGGTTGTGATCAAAACCACACCACCTGCTGCCCTCGAACCATATATGGCTGCCGATGCAGCATCCTTCAAAACGTCAACAGATTCAACATCCTGCGGATTAATGAACAAGTCATTCCCGGCAGGGTAACCGTCAATTACATATAAAGGATCAGAACTGGCGTATAACGAGCCTACTCCCCTAACGGTTATCTTAGTGCTTTCATAAGGCGCGCCTGATACCTGCGAAACCTGTACACCTGCTATTTTACCTACAAGGCCCTGGCCCAGAGTTGGTGCTGATGTATTAATTTCAGAAGCTTTTACGCTTGATATTGAACCTGTAAAATCACTTTTACGAACAGTTTGATAACCAACAGCTACCACCTCGTTTAAAATATTGCTATTAGGCTTTAGTGCGATATTGATCTGCTCCCTGGTACCTGTAGCAACTTCCTGCGCAGTGTAACCTACAAATGAGAATACTAAAGTAGCTCCCGCGTCAACCGCTATTGAATAGTTACCACCCGCATCAGTTAAAACACCATTGCTGGTTCCCTTTTCGCGAACGCTAACGCCGGGAAGTGGAGCATTGGTTTCATCCACTATTTTCCCGGTTACTTTTCTTTTTTGTTTTGATGAAGAGTTTGGCGCTGCCGCCTTTTTCTCAACCTTTATTAATATATGGTAGTTATCAACCTGACTAATGGTACCGCTGTAATTTTTCAGTACCGCCTGCAAGGTTTGATTAACGGTTTGGTTATCAACACGGACAGATACCCGCTGGTTAATATCAAGCGCGTTGTCATATCCGATTGAAAAATTGGTCTTCTGTTCTATAAGGCCAAACACCTCTTTAATACGGGCGTTGGTAACATTTAATGAAATATGTACCGTGTTGATACTTTGCGCTTCGGCAGCTGTAGCGGTTATGCTGTTGCATACTAAAAAAGTAAATGCCAGCAAATAACAGCCTATTAATGGCCTGAGCGCATATTTCGCACAGTTGTAAAGCTTTGTTCGATAAAATTTTTGCATTTTTGATGAATTTTAATGATGAAATGATCGTTATAATTACCGCCACTACTGTAGTGCCCGGTCAGGCAGGGGATGCTCGTAACATCTCCTGCTTTAATTCCCTTGATAGCTAGTTCATTTTTTTAGTATTTTTAAGATGGATAACTATATTCTGATGATTAATTTGATAGGTAGATCCGCTTAGTTTGGTAAGCACATCCAGCACATGGCCTACAGGTTCATTATCAAAGCTGATAGTATATCGCCTGCCCTGCATCTCAGTACCATTTAGTTTTACAGACACATTATACCAGCGTTCCAACTGACTGGCTATTTCCGCAAATGAGGCATTATCGAAACGAAGCTGATTATTGTGCCATGCCGCGATATTGATCGATGATATTTTACCGAGCGTATGGGTATCGTCAGCCTTGTTATAGATGAGTTGCTGGTTCTGTGTCATCGCGCCAGCTAAAACTGTTGCGTTTCCGGCAGCAGGCTTTTTTTCAACCGCCACGCTACCGGTCTCAACAGCTACGCTGATCTGTTTGTCTTCGGGATAAGCCTTTACATCAAACGAGGTTCCTATATCGGCTATCTGTAATTTGCCGGCGCGCAGGGTGAATGGTTTATTGGGATTATGCTTTATGATAAAGAATGCCTCACCTGTAAAAGCTATTTCCCTTTTTTTGTTGTTAAAATCAGAAGGTATACTAATGCTCGAACCGGAGTTTAAATAGATGGTGCTGCTATCGGGTAATGTTATTTCTCTTTTTACACCATTAGGCACCTTTATAACCTGGTAAGTGATCGGCGGCTGGCTTGCCGAATTGATATGACGAATGGCCAGCGTTGCACCCAAAACAAGCAATACAGTAGCTGCAGCCTTTAACCATACGTACGATTTGCGGGGATACAGCATGGCTTGTATCTTCCTGTCCATCGGACCAAAGAGTATTGATTTTTGCTCTTCATCCATTGGCTTTTGCCTGTCATCAAACTCAGCGAACCAATCCTCTACTATTTTCTGTTCCGCCGGGCTGCCTTTTCCTGATTGATATTGTTGAAAGAGTTGCTTAATCTTGCTATACATTTATTGCGCTTTGTATATAGCTCGAACGAAAAGCGATTTTGTCCTTTAAGAAAAGGTTAAGTGTTTGTTACCAATTTATGATCGCAACCAATAACTGGCCAAAAGGGATAGCGAGAGAATTAAAAGGAAAGTTTCCGGATTACTCCGTTGCAGGTAGAACCGCAGGCGCTTTAAAGCTTCTGAAACATTATTGCGCACTGTTTTTTCTGAAATTTGTAAGATGTCGGCAATCTCGTTATTGGTTTTGCCTTCGCTTTTGCTCAAAGTATAACAATTGCGCATAGTTTCAGGTAACATCCCAACAGCATTATCAATAGAGGCGGTAAGTTCACGGGCAAACAAATGCTGTTCAGATGAATGTTCTATTTGATCGATCCTCTCCAATAAATAAGTTTCGCCTTTAAGGCGGATATTCTTTTTGCGGTAGGCCGATACAACCTGGTTACGGCTATACACATACAGGTATGTTTTAAAATCCTTTATGCCTGCCAGTTGTTTCCTGTTTTCCCACAGGCTGATGAAAATATCCTGGGTAATATCCAGCGCGTCATCCTCATCGTCGATGCGTGCGTTTACAATACTGAATACAAATGCTTTAAAATTATCATAGATCAATTGAAAAGCCACGGGATCGTTAGTGCTGCATTTGGTTAACAATACGTGCTCCGGCAGATCCTGATAAACCATAGTTTTGCTTCAATCAAAATTTTACGCAAACCTAAGTATATGTTATTGCTGGTGTTTTAAGTTAACGTTAACAAACCGCAATGCATTATTAAATATTCTGGCCGTAGCTTACTGAGAGTATATTTTCAAACAATACGCTAAATAATATTCAAATCATATTTTATAGCTTATATCATTTCTACATCATTCTTTATTTTTAAACTATGGACTTTGTAAACATATCCATAGTATTACCGTTGATTATTATAAGAAAATAAACCTAAAAAAAATGAATACCATACCAGAAATTGCCAATCGCTTAGCTTCGTTATGTAACGAGCGTAAATTTGTTGAGGCTTATACCGAATTATATGCCGATGATGCAGTAAGCATAGATCCAAACTTAAAAAATGAACCGCTTACCGGCCTTCATAACCTGATTGAGCATGAAAACAAATTTTTAGCCAATGTTGAGATCCATGACATTAATGTATCCGAAGCAATTTTTGCCGGGAACTACTTCAGTGTAATTTTCTCCATGCATTTCACTGTTAAAGGGCAGGGGACTAAGATGGTTGAAGAGATTTGCGTTTATAAGGTTGAAAACGGTAAAATTGTTAGTCAGCAGTTTTTTATAGGCTAATTAGCTGAAAAACATAACGTACATTCCTACTGCCTTTAAACTATTATCTCTCGAATAAAAAAGAGGCTATCTCAAAAGTCGATTTTATTAAAAGATGGCCAAATAATATCTACCCCAGTGTTCTTTGTGTTCCTGTCTTCGTGCTCTTTGTGGTTAATTTTACCACGAAGGACACAAAGATTTCACAAAGAAACACGGAGCTTTTATAGCGCAAAATATAATCCGGTATTATCCTTTTTGATTTTTGCTTTCGAGACAGCCTCTTCATGAACCCTCTATATTTTAGATAACTAAGCCTTCTCCTTAACAAGGTAAACCGGCTGCAGCAACAATTCCTGCGGAGTGGTGATATCAGCATTCCTTTTGAACCCGTAGCTCTCAAAAAAATCCAGGTACGTGTTATTTTCATATTCACTTATCCATACCACTTGCTGCATATTGGTTATGGAAATGCATTTATCAAAAAGTGACTTATTTATCTGTAGATCATCAAATTTAGCCAAAACGCCAAAATCAGCTATCCTGACCAGCGTTTTATTGCCAAAATATTCGGGCCGGGTTCCTTTAGAAGTTACCCGGGCATAGCCTGCGGGTTCGTCATCTGCATAAACAACCAGGTATTGGTTCGACATGCTATTCAACTCCCCTATTAATACTTCCTTATTAAAGTGTTCGTTGATATAATTTTCCAACTCCTGTTCGGGAACTTTTCCATGAAACTTTTCCCGTGCAATTGCCGCTGTTAAAAAGTGCAATGCGTTGATACCTTCTTCGGTACCTATAGTGAATTTTGTCATGATTGTAGTTGCCATGTTTCCGTTAATTTTATATCTATTAATACAAAGTTAGGCATGTGCTTGTCCTATAAACTACCTAACTCGCCAAAGATTTGATGATTCCAGCCAACGCCCTTTTCTTACTTTAAGATGATGTTATAAGCCATCCTTTTTACCCACGCCAGCGATAGAAATATGGCAAAGGACATTTTAACTGTAACTTGTGAATTTTTGCATAGTTCCACTATTAATACACGAACTTACTAATAAAAGAGATAAAGCATATGGCATTTTTTACTGAAACTGTGGCACTTTTACTTCATTTATCATGTCTGCTATCAAATAAACTTTGACTGCTTTGGTAACAACTTTATGCAAGCACTACGTTAACTTTGTGCCTATCTCAATCAACCCAATGCCGGTACTATTAGCTGATCTTATTGCCGAAAACCTGACAGTTATTTTTTGCGGGATCAACCCCGGATTGAAGTCTGCATGGGATGGCCATCATTTTTCAGGTAGAAGTAATCGCTTTTGGAGAGTCCTGCATCAGGCTGGTTTTACCCCACATGAAATTATCCCTGTAAATGATGCAACCATACTTAATTATGGCTACGGTTTAACAACAGCTGTTGAAAGAGCTACCGTAAGGGCCGACGAATTAACCAAAGACGAATTCCACAATTCCATCGAAGCTTTCAGAATCAAGATGGAACGTTTTCATCCAAAACACATCGCCTTTCTGGGTAAACCTGCCTACATGGCCTTTTCAGGTAAAAAGCAGATTTCGTGGGGTGCACAACCCGAAGACTTCTGTGGGGCCAAGGTTTGGGTATTACCTAACCCAAGCGGCTTAAACCGGGGCTTTACGCTTAATGACCTTATTACCCATTACAGAGAACTATATGTGACTATATCAGAAAATGCTTAAACTAAACTCATTGCTCCTGCCAAGTGCTACGAAGGACGGGTTTTGGTAACCTGATAAAACGTGTTACTGAACGAGGACAAACTTTGGTAGCCGCATAAAAAAGCCCCATCAGCCAAAGGGTGTTCGTTCCCAACAATAAGCTGGAACGCCTTTGCCATCCGCAGCAGGGTTGCAGTTATCATTATTTGATAACTATATGGCTCAAATCGTTTTCTGAACATATTAAATCACTATACCATTTAGCTGAGAATCCTCGGGCAGCAGTTCAAAATAGCGGCATATGTCACTTTCAGGTTCAAAGGGTTCATTCTTAAGCTTCTCAAATTGCTTATTTACCAGCTCGTTAATCAGGTTCAGGTAGGCTGTTATCCGTTTTGCCCGGTAATCGCCTTCCGACTTGGTTATCGGTATAAAGTCTTCATTGTTTTTCAGCGAATGATAGGCTCTCATCCGCTCTACCAGCTCATCATCTACAATTGAAATTACAGAAGATATACAATAACGGGCCACCTTTAACGGCGTATCAATTGAATAGCCCAAACCTAAAACCGGAATATGAAATGTATGCGACATGTGTTGATATAAAATATGGTCAAAGCTAATTTGACGGGCTTACATAAAAACTGACGGAGGTCACTTTTTTACCCGCGACTCATCATTCTTTACCTGCGCATAACACGAGAGTTTTGGATATTAAAATATCCAGGGATGATAAAAACTGAAAGCATTGAAAAAACAAGCTGCTACCATTGCGGCAATGATTGTGAAACTCCGGCTTATGTTGTTGAAGAAAAGCACTTCTGCTGCTTAGGCTGTAAAAGCGTTTTCGAGGTGTTATCGGCAAGTAATCTTTGTAATTATTACTCCTATAATGATCATCCCGGTGTTAACAGGGCTAAAGTTGATAAACGTTTTGACTATTTAAACGAGCCGGATATTATAAACGAGCTTATTGATTTTAAGGATGATGATACAACCATTATCACCTTTTATATACCTCATATACATTGCAGCTCGTGCCTGTGGCTATTGGAGCAGCTTAACAAAATGAACCACGCCATACATTACAGCAGGGTTGATTTTTTAAAGAAACAACTGAATGTACGCTTTAATCATAATCAACTTACATTGCAGCAACTGGTGGAACAATTATATGATATTGGCTACGAACCTGTGATCAGCCTGCAGGATATCATCAAAAAACAAAACACACCCGAGAAAGATAACCTGGTGTTAAAAATTGCAGTGGCGGGTTTTTGCTTTGGTAATGTGATGCTGTTAAGTTTTCCCGAATATTTTGGGATCTCCGTTTATGAACAAACCTTTAAGCATTTCTTCGGACTGGCTAATATTGTGTTTGCCTTGCCGGTGGTATTTTACAGCGGCTGGGGATATTTTGTATCAGCATGGCAAAATCTAAAAGTAAAGAACCTGAATATTGATTTTCCGCTCGCGCTGGGTATCGCGGTTTTGTTTTTAAGGTCGGTAGTTGATGTGATTATTAATAACGATCCGGGATTTACCGATACGCTTTGCGGTCTGGTCTTTTTCCTGCTGATAGGCAAATTTGTACAGCGGAAAACCTACTACCATATCTCTTTTGAGCGCGATTACCGTTCCTTTTTCCCAGTCGCGGTAAACGTGATAACTGATAATATCGAAAAACCTGTCCCTTTATCACAACTGCAAACAGGGCAACGGGTAGTTATTCGCAATAATGAGATTATCCCGGCTGATGCTATTTTGCTAAAGGGCCGAGCTATGGTTGATTTTAGCTTTGTTACCGGCGAATCCATCCCCGTAAATAAAACATTGGGTGAAATCATTTATGCAGGCGGCCGCCAAACCGGCGAAGCCATTGAACTGGAAGTAGTAAAATCGGTATCACAAAGCTACCTCACCCAACTGTGGAACAACGAGGCATTCACCCGGCAGAAAAATAATAACAACCAAACATTTAATGAAAAGGTAAGCAAGTATTTCACCGTGGTACTGCTGGCTATTGCATTTGGTTCACTATTGTTTTGGCTGCCGTTTAATGCGGGACGTGGACTTGCGGCGTTTACCGCAGTACTCATAGTGGCCTGCCCGTGTGCGCTGGCATTAAGCACGCCGTTTACTATGGCAGCAGCGCTCAGTATTTTCGATCGCAATCTGTTCTATTTGAAAAATACACAGGTAGTTGAGCACATGGCGGCCATAGATACCATCGTGATGGACAAAACCGGTACTATCACAAATAGTGACACCAACAATATTAAGTTAAATGGCGAATTAACTGATATCCAGCAGCAACTGATCTACAGCGCATGTACAAATTCTATACACCCCTTATCGAGGATGATATGTGACTATTTGGGGCAGTTACCAAAGCTTCCGTTAAGAAAGTATGAAGAGATACCCGGTAAAGGAATTGTGGCATGGATCGGTGATCATGATTTACTGATTGGCAGCAAAGGTCTCATCTTTAATGAAACTGATGAAAAATTCACCAAAACAGCAGTTCATATTTTAATTGATGAGCGTTATCTGGGCTATTTTGCAATAGAGCACAATTACCGGGCAGGAATGGAAAATATAACAAACCTCAACCCCGATTATCAGCTATACCTGCTCTCAGGCGATCAGGATCATGAAAAGAATGACCTGCTTAGATTCTTTAGGTCAGCAGATCAAATGCACTTTAACCAATCCCCGCAGAGCAAACTGGATTTTATCCGGTCATTACAAGATAAAGGAAATAAAGTAATGATGATCGGCGATGGATTAAATGACTCCGGCGCGTTAAAACAAAGTGACCTGGGCGTAGCTATCACCGATAATGTAAATAATTTTTCACCGGGGAGCGATGCCATTATGGATGGCAGGTCGTTCAAAAAACTGCCTTCATTCTTACGTTTTGCTAAAGATACGGTGAAGATCATTCATTGTTCATTTGCCATCTCTTTAACCTATAACCTTATTGGTTTAAGCTATGCCGTAACCGGGAAATTATCGCCGCTTGTTGCAGCCATACTCATGCCTGTAAGTACGGTAACAATCATTTCATTCACCACACTGGCAGCTCATTTTGCCGCTAAAAAACGCCACCTGTTATGAGCATAATTTACTTTTTGATAGGCTGCAGCATATTGCTGGCGCTTATTTTTTTAGGTGCCTTTTTTTGGGCGCAGTGCAGCGGTCAAAATGACGATCTCTGCACGCCATCCATGCGCATACTGCTCGATGATGAGGATGAGGACGAGCCTGAACCAAGAAAGTGACAGCAATCATCTTTTCAGCCAACAAGCGTCATTCTGCAGTCAGCCTTAGCGCAATAGTTTTACATCCATAAACAATACCACTTTTATGCAGCCTGAAAAATTTTACTATGACAATAAGATCGTCCGGAATTTCGGTATCGCCACCGTGATCTGGGGGATCGCCGGGATGAGTATTGGCCTCCTGATAGCTATACAATTGTATTACCCTGGAGCAAATATGCACAACCAATACACCACGTTTGGCAGGATACGCCCCCTGCATACCAACGCGGTGATATTCGCCTTTGTGGGTAACGCCATTTTTATGGGCGTTTATTACTCGTTACAACGTTTGCTAAAAGCGCGTATGTTTAGCGATACCCTCAGCGCTATACACTTTTGGGGCTGGCAACTGATTATCATTAGCGCCTTAATAACCCTGCCGCTGGGTTTCACCACCTCGCATGAATATGCCGAACTGGAATGGCCCATTGATATTGCCATCACCATTATATGGATAGTATTTGGTTGGAATATGTTCGGCACTATACTTAAACGCCGCGAAAGGCATCTGTATGTAGCCATATGGTTTTACATCGCTACGTTTGTAACCATAGCGGTGCTTCACATTGTAAATTCTGTTGAAATACCGGTTACCTTTTGGAAAAGTTACATGGTTTATGCCGGTGTGCAGGATGCGCTGGTGCAGTGGTGGTATGGGCATAATGCGGTAGCATTCTTTCTTACTACACCATACTTGGGTATGATGTATTACTTTCTGCCTAAAATGGCAAACAGGCCCATCTACTCCTACAAACTAAGTATACTGCACTTTTGGGCGTTGATATTTATCTATATATGGGCCGGCCCGCACCATTTATTATATACCACATTGCCGGGCTGGGCACAATCATTAGGTGTTGCATTTTCTATAATGCTGATAGCGCCAAGCTGGGGTGGTATGATCAACGGTTTGCTAACCCTCCGCGGCGCGTGGGATAAAGTACGTGACGAACCTGTACTGAAATTTATGGTGGTTGGCTTAACGGCCTATGGTATGGCCACCTTTGAAGGCCCTATGCTGGCACTTAAACAGGTTAATGCCATAGCCCACTTTACCGACTGGATCATAGCACACGTACATATGGGTGCTCTCGGCTGGAACGGCTTTTTAACCTTCGCCATATTATACTGGCTGATACCACGCATATACAGAACAGAGTTATACTCTAAAAAACTGGCATCGTTCCACTTTTGGATAGGTACGCTGGGAATATTATTCTATGTGATACCATTATACTGGGCAGGCTTTACCCAGGGATTGATGCTGAAGGAATTTACACCCGAAGGTATTCTGAAATACAATTTCCTGGAAACCGTATTACGTATTATACCAATGTGGGTAACCCGCTCATTAGGTGGTAGCATGTATTTAACCGGTGTGTTGGTGATGGCTTATAACCTAACCCGTACCGCATTACAGGGTAAACTACTGGCAAATGAACCTGCACAAGCCATGCCTTTAGCACCTGTAAGCACAATGACAAGGGAAAACAGCTGGCACCGCAGGCTTGAGCGCAAGCCGATACAATTAATGATAGCTGCCTTACTGGTGATATTAATCGGATCATTTGTTGAATTGATGCCGACGTTAACCATCGCATCAAATATCCCAACCATTGCCAGTGTAAAACCATATACCCCGCTGGAATTGCAGGGGCGCGACCTTTTCATCAGAGAAGGTTGTATGGGCTGCCACTCGCAAACAGTAAGGCCATTCCGGTCTGAAACGGAACGTTACGGGCAATATAGTAAAGCTGGTGAATTTGTGTATGACCACCCTTTCCTGTGGGGATCAGAACGAAAAGGTCCGGACCTGGCAAGGGTTGGTGGTAAATACCCTAACGCGTGGCATTATAATCACCTGATGGATCCACGCTTGATGTCGCCGGGCAGTATTATGCCGGATTACGACTGGCTCATCACCCAGGACCTGGATACTACCACCACCATCGCCAAAATAAATGCGATGCGAAAAATTGGCGTTCCGTATCCCGCAGGTTATGAATACAAAGCCAACCACGACCTGGATTTACAAGCAAAAGCCATAGCGGCTGATCTGGCGCAGAACCACATCAAAGTTTCAAGCCGCAAGGAGATAATCGCCATTACAGCTTACCTGCAAAGATTAGGTCAGGATATTAAAGCAGATAAAACAACCTCTAAATAATTACGCGCATGTTTGATCAATTTGTAAAAGACGTTTCGGGAAAAGAAATGTACCTAATTTTCTCACTATGGATATTCCTGGTATTCTTCGTGGTAGTATCCATCCTACTTTATATCACCAAAAAACAACATGTGGATCATATGAGCGCCCTGCCACTGGAGGATAGCGATATAGATTCAACACAAACCTTACAACTATGAAATATTTACGTGCAATAGTATTGTTTAGCTTATGCATAGGAACCATACCCGCATTTGCTGAAACTGATGACCACAGTATGATCCCACCTGACATACAAAACTACATTGGTTATGGTGCCATAATAGCTGTGCTGATATTGTTTGTTATTGTGATGCTGGTTTTGCTGCGCACTTTCAGGGTTTTAACCCGGCTGGTATTAAAATCAGAAGGTTATACCAATGAGCAGATAGCCGCTGAAATGTACCCTGCCAAAGTAAAAAAGGCAGCTAAACCCAAAGGCGAGGTTTGGAATAAACTGCTTGAACTGCGGCCGCTCTCCGAAGAAAAAGAGATCCTGATAGCGCATGATTACGATGGCATACAGGAACTGGATAACCCGATCCCCGGCTGGTTTATGTACCTGTTTTATATCACAATAATCTTTGCGGTGGGTTATTTGCTGAATTATCATGTGTTCCATATCGGCCAGTTACAGTATGAAGAATATAAAACCGAAATGGTGCAGGCCGATATCGCCAAAAAACTTTACCTGAGCAAAGCCGCTAACCAGGTTGATGAAAACACGGTTAAACTGGTACACGATCCCACAGTTATAGCATCCGGCGAAGCCATATTTAAACAAAACTGCGTGCCCTGCCACGGCGATCACGCGCAGGGCGTGGTTGGGCCTAACTTAACAGATGATTACTGGCTGCATGGCGGCAAAATAAACGACCTGTTCAAAACAGTGAAATACGGTGTGTTGACCAAAGGGATGCCAACGTGGGAGAAGGTTTTATCGCCCAAACAAATATCAGATGTGGTTAACTATGTAAAATCATTACATGGCTCAAACCCGGCTAACCCCAAAACGCCGCAGGGTGTTAAAGAAACCGATGATGCGGCAGCTTCATCGGTAAAAAAAGGTAATAGTAACAGCTAAGCAAATGAGCGGACTACTGGCGGCGAAAGATAATGGTGAACGGAAATGGATGTATCCCTCTGTACGCAAAGGCGATTATTATAAATGGCGCAGCAGGCTAAGCTATGCTTACCTGCTGCTTTTTTTCTGCGGCCCGTTTATACGCATAGGCGGCCAGCCGCTGCTTATGCTGAATGTGATCGACCGGCAGTTTGTACTCTTAGGGCAGGTGTTTTGGCCGCAGGATATTTTCATCTTCATGATAGCTTCGCTGGTGTTTGTAGTGTGCGTTGTTCTCTTCACCATTGCTTTTGGCCGGATATTTTGTGGTTGGATCTGCCCGCAAACCATATTTATGGAAATGGTTTTCCGCCGGATAGAAATTGCAATTGAGGGCGATGCCAATAAACGTAAAAAGCTGGATGCCGGACAATGGAGTAATGAAAAGATCTGGAAGAAAAGCCTGAAGCACTCCATTTTCATTATCATCTCTTTTTTAATTGCCAATACTTTTCTGGCTTATATTATCGGTAGTCAGGGTTTAATCAAGATCATTATTGAACCCATTAACCAGCATTGGGTTGGCTTTTTTAGCATCTGGGTTTTCACCATTGTGTTTTATCTGGTTTACAGCCAGGTACGCGAGCTGGTTTGTACGGTGATATGCCCCTATGGCAGGTTGCAAGGGGTGCTAATGGATGAGCATACCTTAGTTGTTCCTTATAACGATGTTAGAGGAGAGCCACGCGGCAAACTGGATAGAACAGGACTGCTACAAAAAGGCGATTGTGTGGATTGCAGCTTATGCGTAGCCGTTTGCCCTACGGGGATAGACATACGCAAAGGCACACAAATGGAGTGCATTAACTGTACTGCCTGTATTGATGCCTGCGATGAGGTGATGGACAAGATCCATAAACCGCGTAACTTGATCGGTTATTTTTCTGAAGATATGATCCGCGCTAAAAAGAACCCTTCTTTTAACATAAGGATGATGGGGTATAGCGGTGTTATTGCCGTGTTGTTGGTGGTATTATCCTACTTTGTTTTTAGCAGGACCGATATGGATATCACTGTAATGCGCAGCGCTGGCATGTTATACCAGGAGCAGCCGAATGGCTACATCAGCAATATTTATAATGCTGATATCACTAATAAAGCCAATACTAACAGACCAGTTACGATAAGGGCTGAAGATCCGGCAATCAAAATAAGATACATACAGGCACCCGGTATTGTGGCTAAAGGTAGCGATGTAAAAACTGTGTTTTTTGTGCTGATACCTGCTAATAAGTTGCAGTCGCTAAAAACTGATGTGCGTTTGCAGCTCATATCGGGCAACAAAATTATTGAAACCGTTACTACAACGTTTGTAGGGCCAGTAAACAATTAAAATGATGAATTGGGGAAAAGCAACCATAGTTGTATTGATAGTATTTGTACTTGGGATCTGTAGTTTGGGCTATTATATGTTTACCGCTCCTGCTGATGATTACGACCACCAGTATTATGAGGACGGACTAAATTTCGATCATGATTATAACCGCGAGCAGCAGGTAGTTAAAGACCATGCCCAGCCAACCATAATTATTGATACCTGTTGCGTGAAGATCACATTTCCGCAGGTTGTTAAAGGGCAGGTGAAATTTATGCGCCCTTCAAGCGATGCAAAGGACAATACCTATCCGCTTGATAATTCGGGTGGAAGGGTTATTGAAATCCTCACCAAAAGCCTGACTAAAGGGCAATGGCAATTGGTATTCAACTGGAAAAGTGGCGGTAAGGATTATTTATACCAGCATGAAGTCTACATAAAATGAGCAACGACGAAATAGCATTCTTTATAGGCCTGTTTGGCAGTATCCATTGCATTGGCATGTGCGGTCCGCTGGCCTTTGCCGTGCCAGTTTTTGAAAATAAATGGTGGCTGGTGGTTATTGATAAAACACTTTATAACCTTGGCCGGATAATTACTTATTCGTGTTTAGGTTTATTAGTCGGGTTTATCGGTAAGCAATTATGGCTGTATGGCTTTCAGCAAGGCATAAGCCTGGCAAGCGGGCTCTTTATTATAATGGCAGGCTTTTCCCGATTGTTTAAGATAAAATTATCCGGTGCTAAAATATTCCCGGCATTGTTTGCCCCGGTAAATAAGCTGTTGGCCTATGCGCTGGCACACCGTGGCGGTCATTTTGTTATCGGGCTTATAAACGGGTTATTACCTTGCGGCTTTGTTTACCTGGCATTGGCAGGGGCCATTAATACACCATCGCCAATAAGCGCGGGGCAGTACATGCTGTTCTTTGGCCTGGGCACTTTCCCGCTAATGCTATTGGCAACAATCGGCTCTGGATTTGTGGGCCCGCTCTTCAGACGGGGGATAAACAGGGTAATACCGTATTTAATGGTGTGCCTCGGTTTTTGGTTTATACTGCGGGGTTTAAATTTAAATATCCCGTATCTCAGCCCCGCTAAACAAACATCGGGTATAAGTAATTGCCGGTAATAGAACGGATAGAAAGTGATCCCAATCACTTTTTTCAAAGCCTTCGGTCATGGTCCGTGCAGTTAATTAGCGGCATTTTTGAGTATAAAATTTATCAATTATGGCAACTATATTAAATAGCCCTGTAAGCTGGGCAAATGAAACAACAGTTCAAAATAACACAGTAAAAACCGAAAGCAAATGGACTACATTTGTTAATAGCCAGAAAAATTATGTTACCGCCTGGTTCTTAATTTCACTGATAGTTCAGGGCGTGTTCTTTTTGCCGATACCTGCGGTGCTTATCTTTAGTTTTAATGCGCCTGCCTACATCCTGGTATTTACGCTGGGCTTATTTTTTGCAAATATTATTGCAGGCATGAGCGGTGCCGGGGTTAAAGCCATAATCACCCTATTTGCAACCAGTGTAATAGTGCATGCGCTTCTTGTGGCCATTTTTACAATTTAAGGCACATTCATTTTAATTAGGGTGAGCCGTTAATGCGCAAAGGAATATTATTAGTAAGCCTCGGGACACCGGAGGGCCTATCGGTTAAAGATGTAAGCAAATACCTGACGGAATTTCTGATGGATCCCCGGGTAATAGATATCAACCCTGTATCACGTTTTTTACTGGTACGGGGTTTAATTGTACCGTTCCGGAGCAGAACTTCTTTCAAGCTTTATCAGCATATCTGGAATAAAGATAGCGGTTCACCATTATTGCACTTTAGCAGGCTACAGCAACAATTGTTAAAGCTTGAATTAGGCCCTGAATACCATGTGGAACTAGCTATGCGTTACCAATATCCCTCCATCCGATTGGCATTGCATAAGTTAAGATCTGCTATGGTCGATAGCATCCACGTGATACCACTGTTCCCGCAATACTCATCAGCAACAACAGGATCTATCATTGCTAAGATTATGGATGAAGTAAGGAATTGGGAAACAATTCCTAAAATTTCCTTTACCAGCTCATTTCATGATAATGGGTTAATGATAAAAGCGTTCGCTGCCAATGGGCGAAAATATCTACCCGAAAGTTATGATCATATCTTATTCAGCTTCCACGGATTACCGCAACGACAATTGATCAAATGCGATCATTCCAAAAGCCAGTGCCTTAAATCTGCTGATTGCTGTTCTGTATTAACTGAAAGAAACCGTAATTGTTATTCGGCGCAATGCCATCATACCGCTGCATTAATAGCAGATGAATTAAATATCCCGAAGGATAAGTATACGATTTGCTTTCAATCCAGGCTGGGTAAAGCCCCGTGGATACAGCCATATACTTCGGCAGTTATTCAACAGCTTGCTAAAGAAGGAAAGAAAAGAGTGTTGGTTTTTTGTCCGTCGTTTGTTGCTGATTGTCTCGAAACCATTTATGAAATAGCTGAAGAATACCACCAGGAATTTATAAATGCCGGTGGCGAACATTTACAATTGGTTGAAAGCTTAAACGGCTCACCGATATTCATCAGCGCGTTAAAGGAAATGATCCAGGCAAATTAGCCGCACCCTATCCTAATATTATACAGCCATACTAAAAAGCTCACTGGCAGGCAACTTCGCCCACAATCGCGCATCCAAGGCCATACAAATATTACGCAGGAAACGTTTGCCCAAAGGTGTTACCCTCAATTCCCATGAATTTATGTTGATCAGGCCGTCATCTTCAAATGATTTAAGCCTTAATACGCCCTCTAATAACGCTACACACGGCTCGATATGCTGGTTCCATATCGTATAACCATTACACATTATTTCAGTGATGTGCTTGCGCAGAATCAGATCCTCCCCCGTTAAAATATGGCCTTTAATTACCGGCAGGTCGTACTTTACAAGATTTATATATTCTTCAACAGTCTTTACATTTTGCGCAAAACCGTACCATGCATCACTTATGGCTGAAACACCTAACCCAATCAATAACTGCGTATGCTGATGGGTATAGCCCATAAAGTTGCGGTGCAGGTTGCCGGTACATTCAGCCAAACTTAATGTATCCTCAGGCAGCGCAAAATGATCCATCCCGATCTCTTTATAACCGTGTAGCTGAAGTAAGTCGCGGCCGGTTTGATAAAGCCTGGTTTTTGTCTGCGCATCCGGCAGATCTCTTTCTGTAAACATCCTTTGCCCCGGTTTTACCCATGGCACATGTGCGTAGCTATAATAAGCAATCCTGTCGGGCTGCAGGCCGGTTACAAGGTTCATGGTGTTTATTAAGCCATCCATCGTTTGTAAAGGCAGACCGTAGATCAAATCGTAATTTATGGAGGTATATCCTATCTGCCTTGCCAGTTGGGTTACCAATCTTACCTGTTCATATGTTTGGTGCCTGTTGATGATTTTCTGCACAGCAGGGTCAAAATCCTGGATACCTAAGCTCAACCTTTTAAATCCCAGTTTAAACAATATTTTTAAATGATCGGCGGTTGTATTGGCGGGATGTGCCTCAAAGCTAAATTCAGCATAAGGATGTACTAAAGCCCCCTTTAATAAACCGTCTATTAATTTATGCAGATTTTCCGCACTAAAAAATGTGGGCGTGCCACCGCCTAAATGTATTTCTTTGATCACCGGGATATCACCCAGTATAGCACGGTATCTCTCCCACTCCAGCAATACAGCATTAATATAAGGCTCTTCTACCCGGTGATTTTTAGTTATACGGGTATTACAACCGCAATAAGTGCACAGGCTTTCACAGAATGGTAAATGCACATACAGGCTGATCCCGTCCTTATTATTGCTTTCAGTAAATGACCGTTTTACTGCCGTTTCCCATTTACTGGTACTAAACAGGTCGTTATCCCAATAAGGCAAGGTAGGGTAACTGGTATAGCGCGGCGCAGCCACATTATATTTTTGAGCCAATTGCTGATACATTTTTGTAAAATTTTAAGTAAATTATTTGAGTTGAACTGCCCGGCAATTTTTGGCACATACACATGCCTTGCCTACACATTTATCCTGTTGCCACATATCAAGATTATAAATGGTTTGGTTTGCAATTTCCTGCAAGGCCTCGCGGGTAAGGTAAGCCTGGTGCGGCGTTATGATAACGTTTTCACGTGCAAGCAAATTCCGGATCAATGGGTCTTTATAAATATCATGTTGATGGTCTTCAAAAAACAGCCCTTTCTCATACTCGTAAACATCCATAGCCAGGTTGCCAATCTTTCCGCTTTCAAGTGCCAGCAGTAAATCACTCGTTTTAATGATGGCGCCCCTTGATGTGTTGATGAGCATTACGCCATTTTTCATTTTATCAAGCGTTGCTTTTTTAATAAAATGCCGGGTATCGGGAGTTAAGGGAATATGCAGCGATATAATATCTGATGATGCCAGCAGATCATCAAGTTCAGCACGTAGAATGTTATCATCGCCGGCAGGCAAAAATTCATCATAGCCTATAACTTTACAGCCAAAGCCTTTAAATATTTCTGCCGTGGCCATGCCTGTTTTACCCAGGCCGATGATGCCGACTGTTTTGCCGGAGAAGTTGAATCCTATCAATCCGTCATTCCTGAAATCGAACAAATGACTGTTATGGTCGGCCTTAATTAATTTGCGGTTAAGTGCCATGGCCAGTGCTACAGCATGTTCGGCAATGGCCTGCGGCGAATAGGATGGTACATTTGATAGTTTAATGGCATATTTAGCGGCAGTGTCCTTGTCAATATGATCGGTGCCTACCGAGCGGGTTACAATATACCTGATGCCCAGTTCAGCCAGTTTATCAATTACGCTTGCCGAAACATCATCATTGGTAAATACAATAATCGCGTCTTTCCCTTCAGCATAAATGGCTGTTTCTATATTAAGCGGGTTGGAGATCAGCGTAATATCATGCTTCTTTTGATTGGCTTTAGCCAGAAATTCTTTTTCGAAAGGTTTTATACTGTATGCAACTGCTTTCATGCGTAACTATGTTTATTGTAAACAAAGCTATTGCAAACAGTACCGGTTTATAATGAGGAGCATCAGTGTGAAAAGTGATTGAGATCAGTTTTTCATTTTTGCCAGCCGCTCATGGTTTAAAATGTTAATAACACTGCCTTTTTTTTCTATCAGGCCTTCGTCTTTAAAGTCGGCTAATGTGCGGCTTACGGTTTCAGTTGCCATACCTGCCATAGCAGCCAGGTCATCTCGTGAGATCTTTATTATATCTGTTCCGGCCTGGTGTTTTGACAAACGTACAATCGCATCCGCCATTCTTTTTCTAACGGAATGATACGCCAATTGTAATAACTGCTCTTCTTTTTCCCTGATGTTGTTTGATAGCAGCTTAATAAACTCACGCGCTACTCCGGGGTATAAATTTAAAAGCTCCTCCAACTGATCTTTCGGGATGAGGCACAGCGTGCTGTCTTCAACAGCGGTGGCAGTATCTGAAAAGGCTTCGTTTGATAACAGCGCATGAATACCGAGATAATCATCTTTAGTATACATTCCGGTCATTAGTTCGCGGCCATCCTGCGCCAGTTTAATGGTTTTTACTTTACCGCTTAGTACCAGGTATAACCCATTGCCTTTATCGCCATCATAGTAGATCACCTGGTTCTTTTTAAAGTGACGGGTTTTCCTATCGCCAATTACTTTTTTAAGTTCATTAAGGCCATTGTTTTTTGCTATTAATAAGCCAAGGCTGTCAAGCGATTTGCTGTAAAACTGTTCCTGCTGTTCTTTTTTATTTAGCCTGCTTTCAATGGCGTTCAGCAATTCAATATCATCAAACGGTTTGGTTAGATAATCATCGGCACCCATTTCCATGCCTTTGCGCAGGTCGACCCGCTCGGCTTTTGCGGTCAGGAAAATGAACGGTATAGCGGCCATCTGTGGGTTTTTATTCAGCATGTATAAAACGCCATAGCCATCCAGTTCAGGCATCATAATATCGCATAAAATAATATCAGGTGAGTTTTTCAGCGCAAGGTCTACCCCTATTTTTCCGTTTTTAGCAGAAAATACTGTATAGCCTGCAAGCTCCAGTATCTCAACAATATTTTCCCTGATATCATCGCTATCTTCAATGATCAGTGCTTTTTTACTCATGCTAATGAAAATGTAATGGTGAACAATGTTCCTTTGTTTAACTGGCTATTGAAATCAACTTTGCCATTCATCAAACTGGCATATCGGGCAACAATATTTAACCCCAAACCTGTACCCGGGATGTTGCCCGTATTATGCGCCCTGAAAAAGGCCTCGAACAAATGTTTCTGGTCTGTTTCAGGTATGCCAATGCCGTTATCCTTTACGGTTACTATGCAGGTGTGATCATTTATTTCAGTATTGAATTCTATAAATGTGTTTTCGCCAGAATATTTTATCGCGTTAGCAATAAGATTGATGATACAGTTCTTCAACAGGTTTGGGTCTAAATTTACGATGCTGGCAGTGCCCGTATGCTGATATATGATGTTTTGATTTTGCTTGGCGATCAGCTGCATTTCTTCGGTGATCTCTTCTGCCAGTTTTACAAGGTCGAAACTGATAAAGGTAGGCTCTACCTTTCCGGCTTCCAGTTTATCCAGTGAAAGGAAATCATTAAGAATAGCAGTGAGATTACCTACCGCGTTTTTTATCTTATCCACATGTTTACTGATATTCTCATTATCAAAAGGCTGTGTATATTTATCGATCAGCGATGCCGATAATTGTACAGCGCTAAGCGGGGTGCGGAACTCATGTGAAGCCATCGAAACAAACCGGCTTTTTAATTGACCGAGTTCTTTTTCTTTTTCCAATGATTGGCTAACTTCTTCTTTTGCTTCTTCAAGCGCAGTAACGGTATCTTTTAACCAGATGGTTCGTTTTTCAACCTCTTCTTCCAGATGGGTGGCGTATTCTTTAAGCTGATCTTCCGCCTCTTTTTCACGGCTGATATCATGAATAAAGCCCGTATATATTTTTCTCCCTAAAAATTGCACTTCGCTAACACCCAATTTGAACGGAAAGGTACTGCCATCTTTCTTTAGTCCAATAACCTCACGGCCGATACCGATGATATGTGCTTGCCCTGTATGCTGATACCTATTGAGGTAACTATCATGTTCCTGGCGATATGGCTGGGGCATTAGCATGGAAATATTATGCCCCACAACTTCCTGCGGCGTATACTGGAACAGTTTGCAGGCAGACGGATTTATGGTTTCGATGTTTCCCCTTTCATCAATAGTGATGATACCATCAATAGCATTTTGTATAATGGCATTTAAAAGGGGCGGCATTTTCCATGATCTGTATAGCTATATCGCAAATATGGGTAAAGCAGGTTAAACAAAATGTAATTATTTTCAATCAAAAAAGTGACTTTTATCACTTTTCGCAGTTTAATGTTGCTATCAGTTTCACTGGTATATCATTCAGGGCATTTCATCTATTATTATTATTGTTCTATCGATGGGTGTTTTATTTACGAACATAATTTAGTCAATTGCGCAAAGCTTTAACGAGCATCCAATTAATATCCATCAAATGACCCTTGCTAAATTGAAAAAACTGTTACTTTCCTTACATTTTTTGACATTCCTGGGCATGATGGTTTTGGCAATTCTCCCCTTTACCTGGCCGGTGCACTTACCCGGGGTATTCTGGGTTAAGGAATGTATAGCTTTACTGTGCTGGGCCGGGCTTTTTTACCTGAATTTGTATGTCTTAGTTCCCAGGATCCTTTATAATGGCCGGGGCTTGCTTTTTGTATTGACCATTTTTATAGGTGTCTTAATAATGGTTCTTTTCAACCGGGCTATTGACGCTATTTTTAATGTCCCGGCTTTAATGGAAAAGGTGTTTGATGGTACCCATAGACATATCATTTATAAAAATAGCCCGGCAGTGAATTCCGGTATCATCGTTATAACCATGATCATCTTTGGGATCAGTTCTATTATCGGCATTACAAAAAAACTGAATGCCGACAAAGCAAACGGGCAAAACGCTGAAAAAGAAAAGGTAAGTACGGAGCTGGCATTTCTGAAAGCACAAATCAACCCTCATTTTTTCTTCAATATCCTCCACACCATTTACGCCTTAACAGATACAAATATTAAATCGGCAAGGGAATCTATTTATACGCTTTCGCACATGATGCGCTATGTACTTTATGATACCAAAAACGATTTTACGACCCTGGAAAAAGAAATTGAATTTGTACAGGATTATATTAACCTGATGCAGCTACGGCTTCCGGACCAGGTGCAAATCATATTTGAGAAACCCAAAGTACTAACCAATATCCAACTGGCCCCTATGTTATTTTTACCTTATATTGAAAATGCTTACAAGCACGGTATCAGCAACATATACCCCAGTTATATATTTATAGGCATTACACAAATAGAAAATACGCTGCGACTGGAGGTACGAAATTCTATATTTGACGAGCATGCCGCGAATTTAGAGGATAGCAATGGCATAGGGCTGGTTAACACCCGCCGCAGGTTGGACCTCATATATCCCGGCAAATACATTTTGAAAGAAGAACGCGATGAAAAAGGCCGTGAATTTACAATACAATTAATGCTTGTGCAGTTATGATGATCCCTTGTATTGCTGTTGATGACGAGCCCATAGCGCTGAACTTGATTTGCTCCTATATTGAGCAGGTGCCTTTTTTGCATTTGGAAGGCCGTTTCTCCAATGCTATTGCAGCTTTGCAGGCTATTCATGAAAACCCATCAATTAAACTGGCTTTTTTAGATATCCGTATGGCACACCTGAGCGGCGTGGAACTGGCCAGGATCGTTAATCAATCAGAAAACAAACAGAAACTGAGGGTAATATTTACTACGGCATTTGATCAATATGCAGTAGAAAGTTACAAGGTTGAGGCGCTGGATTACCTTTTAAAACCCTTTAATTTTGTTGACTTTTCAAAGGCTGCTGCTAAAGCTCTGGAATATTTCTCCTTGAGGGCGCATGTGCTCCCCGCGAAACAACCTGTTGTTTCAGTTTTACCTGTCGAAAAAGAGTACATCTATTTAAAGGTAGATTATCAATTAGTAAAGGTAGATTTGAACGACATCCTATATATAGAAGGCTTGAAGGATTATGTAAAAGTTTTTGTTGCTAATGAAACCAAACCTTTACTTACCTTAACCAGCTTAAAAGTACTGGAAGAAAAGTTACCATTAAAAGATTTTATGCGTATCCACCGGTCATTTATCGTCTCCCTTGAAAAGATCAAGTCTGTCACCAGAAACTCCGTCCAGATTGGTGAAACCGTTATTGCTGTAACCGAGCAGTATAAGGAACCGTTCCTGCAATTCATAAGCAAATGGGGTTAATGAGCCTTCATTAAGAAGTTAAAAGAAATAAGCATTTTACCCCATCTATTTAAATGGCAATTCTATCTATATTTTGTATCAACGTATCTATACCGTTTTTTTTAGTCGCCAGATTGCAATTTCTTTACGCTTAACTACAAAGCATGCCCATCATCCAACTACATTATCATACTCACATCTCTCCTATTAACTATACCATATGATTAAAAGCTCCTTTCTTTTTCTCCTCCTAATTATTACTTTACCTGCCATTGCACAAAAGAAATATACCATTAGCGGTACGCTTAAAGATGCCGCGACCGGTGAAACATTGATTGGCGCGACCATACGGTTTGTGGGGTTAAACTCAACAGGCACCAGTACCAATAACTACGGATTTTATTCCTTATCAGCACCGGAAGGCACCTACAATGTTCAATTCTCCTATGTGGGATATGAGATGATTACCCAGCAGGTTAAGCTAACTTCAAGCCAGGTAATTAACCTTGCATTAAGTGCAAAAGCTAATTTGCAGGAGGTGGTGGTGAGCGGCAACAGGCCGAATAATGACCAGATCACCTCGCCCCAGATGGGTGTTGAAAAACTAAACATGGCTCAAATTAACCAGGTGCCGGTAGTTTTAGGCGAAAAGGATATTTTAAAAACAATTACACTGATGCCCGGTATAAAAACAGCAGGAGCAGGCAATGCAGGTTATTATGTGCGCGGCGGGGCTTCGGACCAAAACCTGATCCTGTTGGATGAGGCAACCGTTTACAATGCTTCTCACCTGTTCGGATTTTTTTCCACCTTTAATTCAGACGCTATAAGGGATGTGAGCATTTATAAAGGCGGTATGCCTGCTGAATACGGTGGCAGATTGTCTTCAGTACTCGATGTAAAAATGAATGAGGGCAACAACCAGGACTACACAGTTCAGGGCGGAATAGGGCTGATAGCCTCCCGTATTAAAGTAGAAGGCCCGATTGTTAAGGATAAAGGTTCATTTATGATCAGCGCGAGGCGTACTTATCTTGATCTCTTCACCAAAGCATCAAAAGACTCTACTGTTCGCGGTAGTTCACTTTATTTTTATGATGTAAATGCGAAAGCCAACTATCACTTTGATGATAAAAATGCCCTTTATATTTCGGGCTACTTTGGGAAGGACGTATTGGGCCTGAAAGATATCTTCGGAACCAACTGGGGCAATGCTACCGGAACCATCAGGTTCAACCACATCTTTAGCGATAAGCTGTTCTCCAATACTTCACTAATATACAGTAACTACAATTATGTGATCCAGAGTTTGGAGGCTGATGACGGCTTTAAGGCAACCTCAAAAATAACCGATCTGAACCTGAAGGAAGACCTGCAATATAATTTAAGTAACACACACCACTTAAAATTCGGGCTTAATATCCTGCATCACACCATTGATCCGGGTACAATAACTACAACCGGCAGCTCCAGCTTTAATAATGTTTCAACAGAGCAGCGGTTTGGGTTTGAGAATGCAGCTTATGTGAGTGACGAATGGACAGCAAGCAGCAAGCTGACTATATTGTACGGTTTGCGGTTAAGCGGCTTTTTCCTGGAGGGCCCGGGTACATTTAATACTTATGATGCTGCCGGTAATGTGGCCAGTTCACAAACTTATAGCTCAGGGCAAGACGTCAAGAATTATTTTAATCTTGAACCACGCATTTCTGCCAGTTACCAGCTAAATGACCAAAGTTCTATCAAAGCATCTTACAACCGGAACACACAGAACATACACGTGCTGACCAACTCGACCACCAGTTCGCCTACCGACCTGTACGTAATGAGCAGCAATAATATTAAGCCCGAAATCTCTGACCAGGTATCAACAGGTTGGTTCAGAAATTTTGCCGATAATAACTTTGAATTTTCTGCAGAGGTTTACTACAAATGGATGCAGAATCAAATAGATTATAAAGATGGTGCAGAACTGATAGCTAATGAGGATGTGGAATCTGAGCTAACTTATGGCAAAGGCCGATCATACGGCGTGGAGCTTTTTTTGAAGAAAAAATACGGACGCTTTAATGGTTGGCTGGGCTATACCCTATCCAAAACAGAAGATAAGTTCGGCGCTATTAATAATGACAGCTGGTACCCCGCAACGCAGGACCGCACTCATGATGTTTCCCTGGTGGGTATTTACCAGCTGAGCAAACGCTGGTCGTTCTCGGGCACATTTATTTACAGTACAGGCAATGCGGTTACTTACCCAACCGGCAAATATGAAGTTGGCGGCTTAACCACCTTTTCTTATTCGGAGCGGAATGGCTACCGCGAACCGGCTAATAACAGGTTGGATATCGGTTTTACCCTCGAAGGAAAGCCACATCCAAAATACCACTCCAGTTGGACATTCGGTATATATAACGTATACGGGCACCGGGATCCATACAGCATAACTTTCCGCGACAGTAAAACAGTACCGGGAACTACGGAAGCTGTGGAAACCAGTATTTTCGCGACCCCTATCCCATCTGTCACCTGGAACTTTAAATTTTAATCAGCAAAAAAATGAAAATCTCAATTTATATATCTGCTATACTCCTGGTAATTTTTATAAGCTCATGCACCAAAGTGATTGATGTTAAAACGGCTAATAATACCGGTGAACTGGTAATAGAAGGGAACATCACCAACATTATCGGTACGCAAACTATAAAAATCAGTAAAAATGTTGCGCTCAGCAGTACTAATACTTATCCGGCTGTTACCGGCGCAACAGTTATAGTTACTGACCAGGCCGGTAATATTTATCCGTTTACAGAGAGCCCTTCAGGTACTTATTCGGCAAGCCAACTAACTGGTGTGGCCGGTAATATTTATACCATGAGTGTTACAACAGGCGGTACTACTTATACCGCCAAATCCACTATGCCGGCAGCCGTTACACTGGATTCTGTTACTTCTAAAAATAGCCCGATAGGTAAAGACAAAAAACAAATTACAGTTCATTACCAGGACCCGGCAGGCGTTACCAATCAATACCGTTTTGTGATGTACGTAAATAATGTGCAGGTAAAAGATGTTTTTGCCGATAATGACCAGTTTAACGACGGAAAATATGTGAGTCTTGATCTTTACGAAAGCGATATAGATATTTACGCCGGTGATACGGTAAAAGTGGAAATGCAATGTATTGATGACCCAATATATACTTATTGGTACACCTTATCGCAGCAAAACCCGAATGGGCCGGGTGGCGGGGTTACTCCGGCTGATCCACCTACCAATATATCACCCACAACATTGGGCTATTTCAGCGCGCATTCATCTCAAACAATAACAATTACCGTTAAGTAATAAAGCGTTAGCCAACCAGTATATTGTGAAGTACGACGTATAATTGCCCGTTTTCTTGAACCAGGCGCGGGCTTTTTTACTAATCGATGTAATTAAGTTATCTAACGCCCTTGTTTTGCTACCCAAGAAAAAAGTTAAATAAAAATAATTAGGGGGCGGAAATTGTAAGCAATTATAAAACATGATGATCTAATTATAGTATATGGGTTTGGTACCTAAAAGCCCGGTTAACAAGCCCCGACTGATAATTTGGCCCATATACCTTTACATTATTTAGCTATTTCGCCTATTCAAAAAGTGCTCTCTTTTATGTTTTCATTGTAGGTAGTTATATTAGCCTCTTTCACTTCAAACTGGTCATCCATAGGTAATATTATAGCTTTTAGTTCATCTTTTAATAAGTGTTATGACTTATTTCCACAACTTCACTTAAACACAAAAACAAGATTTACAGCAACTTAACTACAACACTCCTGCACAAAGTCAACCCAAGTCGCCGTTGATTGCTAAACGCGGTCAGGAATATCTATTGAAGCGAATGATCCTATCTTTTATCTTTGCGCAGTTTTACCCCTATTAAGATCATATGCCTTTTTGCAGGAATTTGCTTTTGCTATTGCCATTTTGTTTGCTTAGCCAGGCAATACTTGCCAGTGCCAAAGGGCAGCCAGTAGATTCATTGTACAAAACAAAAGATTTACAGGATGTGATCCGGTCGTTTAACAAAACCAAAAACGATAATGATACCGCCAAATCACATTCTAACTTGTCCTTTTTTCCTTCGGTTGGGTATACCCCGAGTTATGGTTTAGAATTTGGCTTTGTATTATCCGGGGGAGAGAATTTCGGTGATCCTGCCAATACCACTTTTTCTATTTTTAATACAAATATCTTTTTGTCAACCAATGGTCTCGCTTCAGTGGAGTTTAAACACAATGATTTCAGCAATGAGAACAAGTGGAATTTACAGGGCGATTATGAGGTTGGCAAAACAATAGCCCTGGATTACGGCTTGGGTACCGGGCGCCCGCACCAGGGCGATGATAATTTTGTGCTTAACGGCTTACCTGTGAGCCTTAGCCCGGGTGTAGTGCCTATCCAATACACTTACTTTAAATTTTATGAAAAGATATACCGCAAACTGTTTGATGATTTTTATGCAGGTATGGGCGTTGCTGTGGACGGCTATCAGGATATTTTCAGACCCGGTAGAGGAGCCACAAGAAGGCATAACTATAATGCTATGTACGGCATCAAAAACGGCTACCCTTTAGGCGGCTATTGGGCTAATGGGCTGTTGTTTAATTTACAATATAATTCACGCGACCATCCTAACAGGCCTTATAAAGGTATTTATGCAGACATTGTTCTTCGTTTAAATTCGGAAACGCTGGGAAGCGAACACGATGCCACTCAATTAAAAACCGAACTCCGAAAATACTGGTCGTTATCAAGCGCTAATCCTGAGCATGTTCTGGCCTTTTGGTTATGGGGAGATTACTTATTAAAAGGTTCATTACCTTATCTGGAACTGCCTGGTACCGGGGCTGACGCGGATGAAAGAGGCGGGCGCCCTTATACCATAGGAAGATTTAAAGGCACTTCCTTTTATTTCAACGAAATGGAGTACCGGTATCCTATTACGGAAGATAAGCTGTTAAGCGGCATAGCATTTGTAAATGCGCAAACTGGCAGCAATCAGCAAAATATTCGCTTATTCGAAAAATGGGATTCTGGAGAAGGGGCCGGCCTTCGCCTGCTGTTTAACAAATATACCCGCTCAAACATATGTATGGATTATGGAGTGGGAAACTACGGCGCAAAAGGCCTGTTCATCGCATTAAACGAAACCTTTTGATCTTTCAGTACATAATAATAAAGCAAATAATACATATATGATAAAGCACTTAAAAACCTACCTTACAATCAGCCTTTCACTACTATTTATTTTTAGTTCCTTTAATTGTTCGGCAGCTGTGATCAATTCGCCATCTGCCGATAGTACTAAAATAGTTTCACCATGGTATAAAAAACTTTCCATTATCGCCCAATATCAATATTTCAAAACATGTCACCATAGTCGTTTTGATGGCGGGTATGTGTTCGTGGATTATAATGCAACAGCCAATTTTGCTATGGGGCTCGGTGTTGGTTATGATTATAGCACATTACACATTGACAATGGCTATAACCTAAGGCATGTGAAAGTATTGCCGGTTCTTGCTGATTTTCGTTACGTGCCATTCTCCAACTGGATCGTATGTCCGTTTGCTGTTGCAGATGTTGGTTACTCTACCTTTATCAAATATGAACAAGAAGACCCTACGCATGTAGAAAACACTATAAATGTAACAGACAGGGGCCTGTACACCTATGGCGGAGGTGGAGTATTGGTTAAGTTAAGTCATAAGGTAACGGTATATACCACCGCAGGTTTTACCGGTATGCATATGTCGTTTAGCAACCTGGATGTAAATCCGCGTGGTCTGTCTAACCAGGTAGGTGTTAAAGTAAATTTGCAATAAGGCAAATTTACTTTAGCATCCAATTATTTCTCACTGACGAAACAATTTGCAGGTAACTATTATGGTAATGATGATCTCCCGGAAGAAATTTAATAAAAAAGTTTTTCATCGCGACATCAGCCAGCGGTTTCGGGTTTTCCTCCTCTCCGTAGAAACAATATACCGGTATGGTTATTTTTTCCACCTCCGCCTTAACTTTATAGGTCCGGTTATCATCGCCGGTGGTGAACAGGTCTGAAAAACGAACTTTAAAGTCGGTTGATAAATAAGGAGAGAGTAACTGGAGCTTGGTGACTTTAACTTTCAAATCATCGGGCAACCGGTTGTATATAAACGGAACCACATCAGCGCCAAAAGAATAACCACTCAAAACAATTCGTTTGGTATGCCATTCTTCACTATATTTTCTAAGTAACTGAATAAAATCACTGGAAGTTTCATCCGGGTTTCTTTGGTGCCAGAAATATGTTCTGGAGTTAACGCCAATAACATGATAGCCTCGTTTTGCGAACTCCATGGCAAGTGTATCGTTGAAACCAAGCCATCCCCCATCGCCGGAAAGCAATACAATCATTTTAGTGGACATAGGATTTGATGGCTGATACACAATTAACGGGAGACTAAATTCCTCACGTTCAACGCCACTGTTTGTTACCGTCCTTTTCTTTAACAGGAGGCCGCAACTGCTAAAAAGGACAACAAGTAACAAGCTGATACAAATCCCTTTCCGGCTGTTTTTATGGCTATTGTATCCGACCTCTAAAAGCATCTATAATTATAGTGCATTTTTTACTATTTCAGGATAGCTTTTTGCATAGTGATGGTCTCCTGCTAAAATAACCGTTTTAAGGTTAGATTTTTTGAGCGTAGTTAAAGGCTTCTCCGTCTCTTGTTCGCCATAATAACAGATCACGGGAACATTTATCAGGTTAACTTCTGCTGCAATATTCATCGACCTGACAGCGTTACCTGAACCCAGCATGTCTGCTACATGGATTTCAAAATCGGTAAATGAGGATGGTGAGATTAGCTGGACCAAGGTTATTTTATTCTTCAAAGTTTCGGGCAGGTGCGTGTAGATGAAAGGAGCAACATCTGCACCAAATGAAAATCCCAAAATAATGATCTTTTGTTTATGCCATTCATTTTCATAAGTGCTTAATATCCTGGCGAGGTCATCAGCAGTTTGCTGTGGCGTTTTCTTTTTCCAGAAATATTTGAAGCTGTTTAACCCGATAACATTGAACCCGTTTGAAGTGTAGGTCTCCACAAGTTTTTGGCTAAAACTATTCCACCCGCCGTCTCCTGAAATAAAAAGAACAAATTTATCTTCCTTGTCGATTTTTGCCTTAGAAATAATAACGGGCAAATCTGCAGCATACTTTAACCTCCCGGGGCCTATTATCTTCGCAGCGTTTGCACGGCCAATGGTTAACACCGCTAATAGTACAAGTATGAATTTAAACTGTCTCAATTTTTTCGGGTTTCATTACTTTACTTAACACATTTGGCAAACTGATCAGGTCGTAGTGGTTTTCATAGATCAAATATTTATTTTGCCAGTCGGGTAAAAACTTTTCTTTAAAATCCCTTAGTCCCCTGTAATGCCTAAATTGTTGTAGCTTTTCGTAGGCGAACTTTAAGGTTTTTTCAGGCAGGTCCTTTGCCTGTTCAATGCCAGATAACGGTGCCAGTCCCAGGTTAAGGTATTTATAGTTGTTAACCTTGCAATATTCTATTAAAGAAATGATCAGCGCATCGTTTACACCGCCCGGAGCATCACTTGTTTTCCTTATCAGATCATAAGTCGCTTCGCCAGGTACGAAATCAGGTATAATGTTTAAAAAACCAAAAACCTGTTCATCATCATTTTCAACGGTGATAATAGTTTGATTTTTCAGCTCTTTCCTGTCAAACATCCCCTGGGTAAAAACAATTTCTTCGCGGTTGGTGCTTTTCAGCCAGTCGTTAGAAACGTATTCCAGTTTTTGAAGTAAACCGTCCTTAATAGGTGCCTCATAAATTTTTGTTTTAAACCCGTTCTTTTGAAGACTGTTCAATCCATTTCGCATGGATTTTTTATTTTTTCCTTCCAAGGTAAAATGCTCAAGTTGGATTATTGCTTCCTGGCCAATAATCAGTGATCTTTTGCCAAGCGACTGGAAAAGCTGGAGGCTCTCCTCATCAACCCGGTAATAAGCAGACCTTAAGCCCGATTCCATGCAGAACTCTTCAAACTCTTCCAGCAACACCAGTTCATCCTGACTGTCTTTACAAACAGGCTGTTCCAGAACGACCGCAAAACTACCCGCCATTCTAAAGGAGATCAGGCCTTCTCGCCGCCTGCCAAAATAGAGTAATTTATCATCGTAGGTTTTGAAATAATCTACAGGTGATGAACCCAGCCTTTTAACGATTTCGACCGCTTGTGCAAGATCTTCATGATCATGCTCTACCTCTACAAAATAGGGTTTCAGCAACGTATAAAAAATAAGGCCGATAGATAAGGTGCCGCTGATACGAATGGTGTTCAAAAACACGAAGGCGAATGTTGTATGCGGGGCCAAATCCTTAACATCCAGTAGGATGAAATTATAAAAGGTAAACTTTATAGAGTCGAGCAAGTGAAAATCAATTCCAAAGTGCCGCTTGTCTAAGAAATAAAAACCGGTAACCCCATAAACTGTAATACCACAGAATATCAACAGCGCGGTTTCAATTCCGATAGTCTGCAGCCGTACATTATGCTTTACATAATATTGTTTCCGGGTAAACCAAAGCACCAATAGCACACATAGAGCCACTATACCTTCTTCATAATCAATTGCTTTTGTTAGATTTCCGATTAATGATATGGCGCATAATAATATGGCAAATCTCCAGGCGTTCTTGAATCCCTTAAAAAGAAATGCGGAGGTTATAATAAGCAGCAGGCCGGCTATAAATACCAGGTAATTGGAAACTGAAATGGTATCGGCCGATAAAAAGGACTTTAGCAGTTTTACCCGGTATGCCAGGGCGGGTGTTAATACCGATATAATATTGATCAGCCCCAGCCCTAAAAGTAAAAATGCAGGGATCACCCGGAGCACCATGTTCCCTTTCCGGAGCATAAAACTAATCATACCGGCTGCCACCGGGAGCCAAAACTCAAATAAACGATAAATAAGGGTTATGGCTAATGCTTCTGATGTGGAATAGCCATAATGTTTTAATATAACTGTAAGCGAAAACTCAATAGCGCCGATTCCCCTCAAAAATGGAGAAATCACCAAAATCAGGGTAGCGATCACATAACCAATTAAAGCTATTTTCCAGCTGGCATCTGCCCCCATTACCAGCATCGCAATGTAAAGATGTGCAACACCTGCTAAATCAATTAAAACTGAGTAAATATTTACAAGAGAAAACCACAGCTTAAAATCCGGATGATTTTTAAATTCAGTACTTATGTTAGGTATAAATCGGCTTAATAAACGATACACCCATCCTTTTCTTAAAAAAGAAGTTACAACGTAAATCCCCAATATGAGCAAGAACAATATAATAGAGACAGCCTCATTAGCATTCTTCCAACTATCGCCACTTAATGCTAAATAGGCTAATACCGGAATGGCAATGATAATGATAGACACAATTCCCGTAAAACCATATATCGTGCTTGCAAAATGAATGCGGACCCTGTTTTCTTCACTGGTTTCCTTCTGTATATCTTTGGTAAAGAAAGCCAAAGATGTTATACTCCCGCCAGGTAAGAAAATACTGATCAAATTTCTTTTCAAAAACAGTATAGTTGATTCCCACAGGCTTAATTTTAACTGAAGTGCCCGAAAACTGGCATGGTACATAAGTGCCTGTAAGCAGATATAGATAGCGGTGAAGACAATTCCTGTGATAATCCACAACGGCTTACCTAAGCGTATATAATTGCCAACATGTTTAAGTTCCTCTCCCTGGCTTCTGATAAAGTAAATAGCAAGGACTAATAATAGCAGTCCGGTAATCTCACTAAGGTATAATTTAGGTTTTACAAAAAGCTTTTTAAACATGAAGTCAAAACGTTATCTGATGTTTCAAAGGGTTAGATAATTGTTCAAAGGTAAACCTATTTATATTCTTCATCAAACCAGAGGGTTTTACATTCGTCTGTTTAATGTCATATACTAAAATGGACAACAGAATAGTTGTTAAAAATTAGGAAATCGTTTTATCCATTTGAATTCTACATGAATTACCCGCAAAATACTGTAACATATTTGTAATATTTCGGCGTCAAGTTCAACAAAAACATGTAAATTCTGTTACTAAAGAGTAACAGCGCCACAGGTGATCCTCCCCGGTTTTAAAAGACAAAAAAAACGCTAATGATATCAAAAAGCGGGTTTTTACTATGCGCGCCCACCTGGGCTACACACAAAAATATACCATCAATTGATTCAGTATATTACAAGGCAAACAGAAGATTTAAAGGCGAAGCGCAGCAACTGGAGCATTACAAAAAGCCCGAGTTTAAAAATGAGAATAAGCAAGACCAAAAGCAAGCGCAGTATAAGGAGGATGCGCCTGAAAAAAAGCAGCACAAAATCGCTAAAATGAAAGTTTAATACTTAATTGCCCAAATCTAATGACGGAGTTCTTTCCGTCTATTGTGATAAGGTTTCCTCTAAAAATACAAGGTTGTTGGCAGCAATGGTAGAACGATACCCAACAAAGAGCGAACATTATTTCCCGACAATCTTCTTTCTATGTGCAATTCCCCAATCCGTAAGATTACTGATGATGGTTTGCAGCGTATCGCCGTGTTCCGTAAGTTCATATTGAACCGTTATGGGTTGTGTATCTAAAACGGTTCGTTTTACCAATTGGTTTATTTCCAATTCCTTTAATTCTTTGCTTAACATCCTGTTGGAAATTCCTTCTATATCATTCAAAATATCGGAAAATCGCCTTTTTTTGTAACAGCAAATAGACGAAATAATAGCAATCTTCCATTTCCCATTCAGCACGTCCATTGAATCTTGAACGGCTCTGATTCTTTTCTTTTGTTCCTGTTGGAACTCTTCTATTTTACAACTCATAATGTTATTTGGTTACAACGATGATACTGTTACTTCAATACAAAGCTGCAAATCCTCCTCAATTTAAATAGAAAACAAAATCCGGAAAGCCCTGTTGTTTAATCCAATAGGGCTTTTTTAAAACCTCATATTGAGGTATTAACATTGGTTTCAGATACATTTTTTCAATATACTGTTCACAGGATTTTTTTAGACAGATACTTTAAAGCCCTTCGTATGTTTCGGAAAAAACACTACCTCCCATTAGCGCGTCCATTGAATTTTGAACGGCTCTCTTTTTTCTTCCTTTGTTCTTGCAAATCTTTAATCTGACACATCACAATGTTACTCTGTTACCTCTGTGTTACTGTTATCTTTCGGTACAAAGTTACTAAAGATAACTTTAATAGTCGACTTTTGTCACTCAATATTTAAAAAAGAAACAATGAATAGATTAAAAAATAAAGTAGTAGTTATTACAGGTGGTAATAGCGGCATTGGATTTGGCATTGCCCAAGAATTTAAAAATGAAGGTGCTAAAGGAGTTATTGTCGGCAGAAATCAGAAAACTTTAGATAATGCTGTGGCTCAACTTGGCGATAATTTTATAGCCATAAATGCCGATGTAACCAACGTTGCCGACCTGGGCAGCGTGTTTAAAGAAACAGCTGAAAAATTTGGTAAAATAGACGTGGTTGTAGCCAATGCGGGTGCTGGAATTGTAGGAACTGTGGCAAATTTAGGCGAAGCCGAGTTTGACAAGACAATTGATTTAAACCTGAAAAGTGTTTACTTCACTGTTCATAAAGCACTGCCTTATATAAATGATGGTGGCTCTATTATTCTTATCGGGTCAAATGCAGCACATCGTGCATATCCGAATTTTACGCTTTATGGTGCTGCAAAAGCGGCCGTAATCTTTTTTGCAAAAGGATTTTCAAGCGATCTTTTAGATAGAAAAATCAGAGTAAATGTTATAACACCAGGTACAACAGATACACCAGCATTTGAACAGTTCGTTCCCGCAGAACAAATTGAAGGTATAAAAAAACACTTTGCAAGTGAAATGCCGATAGGCAGAATTGGGCAACCATCTGACATTGGTAAAACAGCGGTTTTCCTGGCTTCTGATGATTCTTCGTTTTTGCTTGGTGCTGAAATCCTCGTTGATGGTGGTATGACCTATTTGTCTAAATAATTGACCCCACAGCGGCGCGAGTTTATAACTCGTGCCGTTAAATAATTAAAAAAATTACAAAATGAGTAAATTAGAAAACAACGTAGCAAGCTACGCAATTATCGGTTTCGGCAAGATCGGCCAGGCCCTGGCCAAGGCGTTTGCCCGCAACGGCATCGAAGTATCCGTTGCAACCACGCGCGCCCCGGAAAGCTTTGCATCCGATGCAGCCGCAATCGGAGCCGCGATCATTCCCACAACACTGGCGGAAGCCGTCAAGGCGGACGTCATCTTTCTGGCTGTGCATTTCGAGTCGCACCCAGATGTCGCAAAGGCGCTACCCACCTGGCAGGGGAAAACCATTGTCGATGTGACCAATGCCTACGGCGTGCCCCCTGAGAAGCTGGGAGGATTGCCTTCTTCCAGGTTCGTTGCGCAGGCCTTCACTGGTGGAAAACTAGTTAAGGGCTTCAACCATTTGGGTGCTGCTGTCCTCGACCAGGATCCGGCTGTACATGGTGGCAGGAGAGTCGTGTTCCTGGCGAGCGACGATGACGGCGCCGCAGCGGAGATTGGTGCGCTTGCGGAAAATCTCGGTTTCTCGCCAATCAAACTTGGCGGGCTTTCGGAAGGCGGACTGCTTGTGCAGGCGCGCGGAAATAGCTGGGGTAAATTGATCTTTCAGGACTTGGTTAAGTTCGACTGATGAATCGTTATCGCAAATTACGATGCGATCCTGCCCTTTCGATAAAGGGAAACACGGTTTGATTATAAGTTTCTTTTAAATCCGTGTTTCTTCAGGAAGCATGGATTTTTTGTTGCTTTTCACTTACACCGTCGAGCATAATGAATGATTTATGATATTTGTTTTTTTAGTCTTTTATCAGGCAGCTTGAGTAAATTGCGAATAATTATATACTTGAACGATGTCCAATTTTGAAGCGCTTTTCGATTACATCCAGGAAATATCAGGCAAACTGCTTTCAGAGGATGATAAGCATTTGTTGATGACACATTTCAAACCCAAAAAACTTCGAAAACGGCAATACTTTTTACAGGAAGGAGACGTATGCAAATATATTGGGTTTATTGTAAAAGGATCCGCCAGGACCTTTACGGTAGATGAAAAAGGGCATGAACATATACTGAAATTATCTGTGGAAAATTGGTGGCTGACAGATTTTGAAAGCTTTTACTTGTTGACACCAAGTCGCTTTAATATTGAGGCGCTGGAGCAACTTGAGATTCTGCAATCAACCAATGCGGAAATTGAAGAGTTTCTGAAGCATATCCCTGCCTTTTCAGCGATGTCGAATGTAATCAGTCAAAATAACACAATTGCAGCCCAGAGAAGAATGCAAGCAGCTATGAGCTTTACGGCTGAAGAGCGTTACGGGGAATTGATCAGAAATTATCCTCATTTTCTACAGCGCTTTCCGCAAAACATGATCGCTTCTTACCTGGGATTATCGCCAGAAACTTTAAGTAGGATAAAGAAAAACGCTGTAAAATAGATCCTTTATGCAAGGATGAAATTCCGTATCCAAATAAAAATATCATTGTAGTTTTTTTACCCGAACAGGAACATCCCATAATACGCCCGCAAACAACACGCTTTAATCAAACAACACGCTTTAATATAGCTTTTCCAAAAAAGCGGCCGGCTTTTCAATTGCCGCTTCAGAGGCCCCCATCGATATATCTTTCTGAATGCAAAAAAAGTGCTTACCAATGGAATACGCGCCGTTATGACCGGTCTGGCTTTTTGATACTTTGGCTTTTCGCCTTTCCCTTAAGCTGCTATTTTACAATTCGTTATCAGATTAATGTGATATAGGTCATCACTTTGAATTGACCTATATCAAACGTATTTAATGATTCATGTCAACACGCAGTTCGTTACAGCACAGCATCTTTGTACATGCTTCAGCACGGAAAAAACCTGGAGAATTTGAATATTTAAATAAAAGAAATCATGAGTAAATTAAATAACAAAGTAGCGGTAGTTACCGGTGCTTCAAAAGGAATAGGTGCATCTATCGCAAAACACTTTGCGGCAGAAGGCGCAAAGGTAGTTGTGAATTATGCCTCAAGTAAAGAAGGCGCGGATAGAGTAGTTAAAGAGATAACCGACAATGGAGGCACAGCCATTGCAGTACAGGCCGATGTATCGAAAGAGGCTGATGTAACCAGGCTGTTTGAAGAAACAAATAAGGCTTTCGGCACGTTGGATATTCTGGTAAACAACGCGGTCTTTCAGCAATATTTACCTATTGAACAGGCAACGGTAGAAGCTTTTCACCAGCATTTCAACGTCAATGTTTTGGGCCCTGTACTTACTATCCAGGCATCTTTGAAAGCGTTTGGCGATAAGGGCGGCAATATCATCAATATCAGTTCAGGTGCAAGCAAATACCCGCTTCCGGGAGCCTCGTTGTACTCTGCAACTAAAGCGGCATTAGATGCCATAACGATTGCTTTGTCGAAAGAACTGGGTGCAAAAAACGTTCGAATTAATTCTATTTTGCCTGGCGCTACGGAAACAGAAGGTGCAGCCAGTGCGGGCGTCACTCCTGGCAGTGAGTATGAAAAAATGTTTGTTGCCAATACACCACTTGGCCGCAGAGGTCAGCCCGAAGATATTGCGAAAGCTGTCGTATTTCTTGCATCCGATGATGCAGCGTGGATTACGGGTGAGCAAATTTCAGTTTCGGGTGGTATGTATGGTTTTTAAATTCCAAAACTCAAAAAAATGAAAGACAATGGGACGGAATTATTGGTTGATGATGGTTTTATTAACTACGCAATAAAATAATTGCTTCAAAAGTATAAGTTTCTTTTCAAATCCCTGTTTCTTCCGGAAGCAGGGATTTTTTGTTGTTTCAGATGACCTACACTAACAAATAGCAATTGGGCTAATTTCTTCAAATCTTCCATAAAATGCTATCGCCCACGCCGTAAACCAACGGCTTCATTAACGCCAGATTAATTTAAAAATTTGATTTATTATTTTAAAATAGTACTGTTTACTGTACCGGATATATTACTTATTCTTTCTTTAAGCGTAGGTTGTTCAAAGTAGTCTGTAAGTTCTAAAGAATAGATAACACTTGTGATCTTCCATTTTCCGTCCCTTTTTATTAAGCTTAGGTATTTTCCGCCCCAATTCGTCATTTTATTATTCACCCAAAAACTATAATCCATACTAACAGTGGCAACAGTCCCATCTTCAATAATTATAATATTATCAAACTTATCTTCTGTTGATTTATACCTGAATAATGATCTTAAAAAACCTTTATAGCTTCCGGGAAAATAATTACTCCCAACTGATTTTGTACCTTTCTTCTCTATTTCTTTGGCTTGGGATCTGTCCTTTAACGCAGCACACCAGGTAACAATGCCATCATTAAATAAACCATAAAATGTAGTTGAATCCCTGTCGATCACACTTTTGGAATACTCTTCTATGATGAGCCTTATTTCTTTTTTGTTGTCTGTTGTTCGCTGAGCGTAAGTCTGCTGCGTCGTTATCAAAAATATAATTAATAGTTGTTTTATAGTTTTCATTCTATTTAACTATTACTTTTTGGTTATTAATATATTTATATTCTATGGTTAGACCTTCATAGCCATAAGCGTCCGCTTTCATTTCTTGAATAGTGGTATAGCTAACAGGGTGGATACTTCCAAGTAAATTCTTTAGTGAGCTGTGTACGGCATCAATATAATTCGCCTTATCAATTTTCAGGTTTGTGGAATCTGAGAATTTTATATCAAGATGAAAACTTCTTGTTTTTAGCCCAGCCAGCGATACAGAATTAACGAACCATTGGTCATCCGGAATAAACGATACGATAACCACCGTGACTTCCGGCTTCTTATTTAAAACATCCTTGGTAAGACGGCTGATTTCTTTCGCGAGTTCTTTAGTTAAAGCTGGATCTTCCCGACCGCTTACTTTTAAATTGATTATAGGCATACTTCAAAAATTTAATTAATGAAGTACAAAGCTCGGCTTAAAGATTGCCTTATTTATTGATGTATGTTAAGAGTTTGATCCGGCTAAGTGATTCGGGTTTAACACCTAAATAAGAAGCGATGTGATATTGCGAAACCCTTTGCTCTATTTCCGGGTAGAGGGAAGACAGGCGTTCTAATCTTTCTGATGCTGAATGTTTTAGAAAAGAGGTCTCCCGCTTGCATTTCCTGATAAAATAGGTATCAGATACATATTTGCTTAGTTTAAGGAAAGCATTGTCATGGTCAATTAATCCGTTGAGTTTTTCATAACTGATATAATGAATCGTACTGTCAGTTAACGCTTCTATATTGCAATTAGTGGGCATCCGCGTTAAAAAACTGGTATAGGCACTCACAAAATCATGGTCAAAATAAAAATCATTATTAAATTCACCATCATTATTCTTTACATACGATCTGAGTGTCCCTGAAGACACAAATCCCATAAAGTTACAGACCGAGCCTTCTCTAATTAAATGCTCTTTTTTCTTTAGGCTTTTTACCTTTAATTGGGCACAAAACGTGTCGAATTGATCCCTGTTTAACCCTAACCTGTCAGTAAATAAAGTGATCAATGAGTCCATTATTTCCGCTAAATTGTAAAATGATTCAAATGTAAGTTTTTCATCGCTATCATCAGAACAATTATCTTGACAGATGGATATACCGCCATTGTAAGGTAATTTAACATAAGCCCAACCTGCTAAAGACAACATTCAATGAGACTAAACATTGCCGATCACTAAAGGTTTATGTTGTTCCTAACAGAAGATCCCTTGTTGCAAAACTTTTTCCCAATTGTAATAATGTACCTTTAAAATAATTATCCATGTGTAACTTGATTTTGTCCATGTTCTGCCTTTGATTATTTACCGAATTTTGTATTAGTAAATAATAGTTACTTACATTAAAAAAGAAAAACATGAGTACTACACAAAAATTCCTGACCCCACCCTGGGAGATGGATACAGCAGCAGAAAGATTAAAATTTGAAGAGGCAGCCTGGAACAGTCATGATATCGGCCAGATCCTGGAAGGTTATGCGGATAATATTGAAATGCGTGACGGACTTTCATTTGTTAAAGGCAAACAAGAACTTAGCGAGTTTTTAAAAACTAAGTTAAACAGCCATCCCGGTTACCGTGTGAAACTTGACCTTTGGGGTGCCCTTAAAGGCCGTATGGCTGTAAGGTTCGAAGCGGAATGGCACGACGGCTCCGGCCAGTGGCACAGGAACTATGGTGTGCAGGTGTTTCAATTCAATGAAGAGGGATTGATAGAAAACCGTTATGCAAGCCAGGAAACTGCCGAAATCGCTGAAGCGGATCGCCAGCTGTTATAACAGTTACCTGAAAAGTAAGGAGCCTGAATCTCCGGCTCTTTGCTTTTTCAATTTTCCTGAAGTTTATCAAACCCTACCTTATTACGGAATATGGCCGGAGAAACGCCGGTGTGTTTTTTAAAGAACCTGCTAAAGTAAAACTCATCGCCATAGCCCAATTCAAACGCGATCTGTTTCACCGGTTTCGCGGTCAGGTAAAGTTCACGCTTAGCTTCGGTAGCCATCCGCTCGGCAATTAAATTCGTCAGTGTTTTATTAAAGTATTGCCTGGAAATATTATTTAATACAGGTGTTGATACATATAGCAGTTCGGCATAATCAGCAGGACTATGACGCGTTCTGAAGTGTTCCTCGATCGCATTTCTAAGCGTTGCCACCATGGGGCTGGCATGTTCTATCGCATTGAAATCACCTTGTTGCTGAGCCAGTTTGGCCCTTGACGCATTGATCAAAAAAATCTTCAGATAAGAAATAACAACATCATGGTCGGGTTTATCATGCTGTTTCATCTCACCCGTGATTTCGCCAGCAATAATTTGAAGCGTCTTTATTTCAGCTACTGACAGCCCTACAAACGGCGTATCATACAAATTATTAAAGAGCACCCCGTTACAGGATACCTCATTACGGTGCTTAATAAGGCAGAAAAAACCCGGCTGAAAACGGATTACTATGCCTTCAAATTCATCTTCCGGTATAATTTTGAATGGCTGATACAGCGAAAAACACAATAAACCAGGCGAATTGAATTCATATATTGCCTCATCACGCATCACTTTCCCTTTACCCTTTTTTACCAGTAACATCGTAAAATGATTTGTCTGCGCCAATGCGCTGAACTCATCAGGGTTATCAAACGACCCGATCTGGAACACCACATCTTCAGTTTGATTATCGGTTAGCTGATATTTGAATACTGACATATTATAAGAATTATAAGTTACCGGTTTGTATTTTTAATTATAACAGGTCCGAGCCCGAAATTACACTATTTATTTAACAGCTCCGTTTTGTACCAAATCTGGGATAATGAGGTAATAATTAAAATGTTTCTTCCGGGGATAATATTTTCACACCGGTTTCATTACCTAATATTATTTAAGGCCCAGGCCTGAAGAACTTGCTGGAAATGGATTTGCAGCTGATCACCAGGATATATTCCGGTCGTTAATTATCATCAGCTGCCGCCCTACCCTTATACCTTTTAATCAGGTAGTCCCCTGCTAACATGTTAATTTATAACCTAAACTACGCAGACTCATAATTTGAACATTAGAATCGTCCTTCAGCATTTTTCTCAAATGAGTCATGAATACATTCATACTGTTCGCGTTGTAAACGTTATCATCCCCCCATATTTTTTGCAAAGCTTGCTGACGTTCTAAAACTGCGTTCCTGTTCTTTAGCAGCAATTCCAGCAGCATCGCCTCCTTGTAGGAAAGATCGTACACCTGTTTGGGTGTGATTAATTGCTGGTTCACGGTATCCAGTTTGCTGTTTCCGAATTCATACCAATGAGAAACTTCGGAAACCTGCTTTACGTGATTAAAGCGGGTTAACAACGAGTCCACACGGGCCAGCAGTTCTACCATGCTGAAGGGTTTTCGCAAATAGTCATTCCCTCCGCTTTTAAACCCCTTTACAACATCTTCATCGAGTGATTTGGCACTGACGAAGATGACCGGAATGTTTTTGCCGATTTTTCTGATATCCTCAGTTAAATGATACCCATCTTTTAAGGGCATCATGATATCGATAATACAAAGGTCAGGATTGACAGACCTATAAAGTTCAAGCGCCAATGCGCCATCGGCGGCGGTTATCACTTCATAGCCTTTAGCGATAAGATTATCACTGACAATCCGGGAGAGAAAAGGCTCGTCCTCCGCATATAAGATTTTATATTTCACGATACTGCCGGTAAATAAATTATAAAATTACTGCCTCTGCCCTTTTCACTTTCCAGCTTAATGTAGCCCCCGTGTTTTTCTACTATCTGTTTCACATAATTCAGGCCGAGGCCGGTACCTTTCACATTGTGAATATCCGCCGTTGCTGAAGGGATCCTGAAAAAGCGTTCAAATACCCGCTGGTGATACGAACTGTCAATGCCTGGGCCGTTGTCTTTGAAACTGATCGTCACTTCATTCGGGGCGCAATTGCAAGAAATTGCCAGCTTTACATTGTCCCCTCCATATTTTAAGGCATTTTCAATCAGGTTATAAAATACGTTGGTTAGGTGTACCGGATCACCGCTGACAAAACAAGGCAGGGCCATCGGTAAAAATTGCAGTTGTGCACCAGAATTTTCCAGTTGCAACCGCATTGAACTGATGACCTCGTTCAGTCCCTGCTGTACATCAAAGAGCTCGGTACGCAGCTTCATCTGATTATTGTCAAAATGCTCCAGGTTCAACACTTTATCAATCATCAGGTTCAGGCGTTTTAACTCCCCCCTGCTTATTTCCAGGTATTCCCTTAAGGTTCGCGGATCATTTTCAAGTTCGTTTTCCATGATGGTTTCCAGCGCCAGGGAAACTGTCGCCACCGGTGTTTTTAGTTCATGGGTCATATTGCTCGTAAAAGCTATTCTTGCCTGCGCGTACTGCCGCTGGTTACGCATCAGCCGCAAAATAAATACAAACACCGCTACAGTAAGAATGAGCATTAAACTTGACGACACAAGGTAAAAGCGCATGCGATATAAAACAAGACTGTTGACCGAAGGTACAATCAGTTGGTACATTCCTAAAAACCTTAAATTATAAGAATACTGCTGGCTGGTAAAGGCCGCATTTTTTATATTTTTCAGGGAGGTACCATCAAACAGTTTTTTATCATCATAGCTGTATATAGCATAGGTAGCTTTATCGCCTGTTCCGATTTGTGCCAGGCGCATCTGCACTAAACTATCCATCCGGTGGAAGTCAACCCGGTCCGAATCCTGTTCCTGGGCCATAATAGTCCCTGTGTTGTAATGCACAATATGTCCACGATGGGCTTTAGGTGGTTTACCATTAAAAATTCGCAGGCTGATGGACACAAAGGTGCTATCACCTATGATATCGGAATTGAAACGGGAGCTGACATGATTAAAACGCATATTGTTATAAGCTTGTTTGAATTGCAGCCATTCCGGCGAAAGGAAAAAGTTCCGGAAGTTTACACTGTGTTCATGTCCCGGGACAAGGCTCAGGTAAGTACTCATTTCTGCTGCCTGGCCTACCAATTCTTCAAGGTCATGTTTTACCTGCACCCGCTGGGCTTTAAAAAACTGATTAAGCCACGCAATTTGTAAAGCAATACTGACAATGATCACAAAGATCACCATTGGATACGCATAACGATTAGAAAGCCATTTCATAATACGAAGGTGAGTATAAAATTATCTAAGTAATCAATTTCGGATTACGATTTAATGTTATTTAATGTTTCTTAATGTTCGTTAACATTTCTTCAGGATAGTTTTGCTTCATGAAAAAGATACTGATATTAGGATTGCTTCTTTTGCCAATCATGACATACGCCCAACAACAAATTAAAGGAACAGTTAATGATGCGACCGGACAGCCGCTCGATGCGGTAACCATCAACTTAAGCCTGCAAACAAAAAACGTAAGTAACGCATTGGCTGATACCGGTAAGTTTACATTAAACTATAAAACAGATGGTCTTTACCAGCTGACTGCTACACTGGTAGGTTATAAACCCGTCATTCGCATGGTCCAGCTGCCTAAGGACAGTCTGAAAATCATCATGCAATCTGACAGCAGACAGCTGGGTATAGTAACCATATCGGCTTCAAAACCGGTTATTCAGCGATCCGTGGACCGGGTTACTTTTAACGTGGAAAACAGTATTGTGGCCAGCGGAGGCACGGCCTGGGATGCATTGAGTAAAGCACCGGGTGTACAGACCAACCCCGATAACAGCCTTACTGAGAACCGGAAGAGTGTACAGGTATATATGGACGGGAAGCCGCTTAATATTTCCGGTGATGACCTGGCTAATTATTTACAGGGGCTGCCATCCGACTTGATCTCAAAAATAGAAGTCTTTTCCAACCCGCCTTCAAACTTTGATGCCGAAGGGGGATCGGTGATCAATATCATTACGAAAAAGGCGAAAGCCCAGGGATTGAATATGACCGTTAACGGAGCCTTTACCCAGGGGGCATACGGAACCGGTACGGCAAGCACTACTTTTAACTATCGAAAGGATAAGCTGAATATTTACGGGAGCTATGGCTTTACCGACAGAAAATTCGGCCGTGAACAGGATGATTACGTGACTTACGCAACGCCGGGAAACAATTCATACTGGAACAGCTCTGGTTATAATATCTTCCATTCAGAAACTAACAATTACAGACTGGGAGCCGATTATCAGTTGACAAATAACCAGATCCTGGGTGTACTGGTTACAGGAATGAACAGGACGGGCAGCATTATCACCAATACCCCAACAACCGTAACCAGCAATAACCATACTGTGCTGGATTCAACACTGATGACTAACGGCAGTACCCACAGTATTAGTCATCGCTATGACTACAACCTGAATTACAATCTTAAACTTGACAGCAGCGGAAAAAGCCTTAACGTGGATCTGGATTATTCGCCCTACCGTTATGCGCCAAATCAATATGTAAATAATCTTACGTTTCTACCTGACGGAAGCATGGCTTCAGACCCTTACCATATTTTTACGCCCACTATTCAGAACATTAATATTTATTCGGGGAAAATCGATTATAACTATAAACTAAGTAAAATATGGACGCTAAGTTCTGGCTTAAAATACAGCAGCATTCAGAGTAGCAGTGATTTTGATTTTTATAATGTTGCCGGTTCTCAGCCAGAACTGATTACGGCAAACAGTGACCACTTTGACTACACGGAAAATACGGCAGCTGCCTATACCACAATCAGCGGCACAATAGGTAAATGGACCTTAGAAGGTGGCCTGCGCGGCGAATTAACCCATACCCGCGGCTTTTCCGAAACTTTGGATTCTTTAAACACCAGGCAATATTTTAAATTATTCCCGACATTGTTTGCGGTTTACAAGATTGATGATGACAATGCTTTACAATTTACTTATTCTTACCGCGTCGACCGTCCAAGCTACGGCTATTTAAATCCTGCAAGGCATTATGCCACCCCTTATAACTATTTACAGGGTAACCCGGATCTGCAGCCTTCATTTACGCAGGACATAGAACTGGGATATACGTTTAAAAAAGATTATACAATAACCGCCTATTATACTGCAACCCATGATATGTTCGGCAATATGACGGTGCAGGATAACGTTCGTGACCTCTTCTATGATACAATTGAGAATTTAGGGCTAAGCGTAAATACCGGCCTGCGATTTTCAGCACCATTTCACCCGACCAGTTGGTGGGAAATGAGTACAACAATAGAAGGCTATTACCAGCGGGAAGCATCCGATTACTTGCAGGGCAGCTATGATTACCATAAGTTCGCTTATGACGGGACTACCACGCAATCCTTCACCATCAGTAAAAAACTGGGTTTGAAGGCGGAAATCACCGGCCGGTACGATTCCCCGGGTATCCAGGGTATTTTCAGGTCATCGCAGAATTCGGAAGTAGATGCAGGGATAAAAGCCACCGTATTACACGGCCAGGGGACAATCAAGCTTGCCGCAGGGGATATCTTTTATGGCGAACCTTACCACATCAGTGTCAACTATCTGAACCAGAATAACGGCTTTTACCAGACCAACGACACGAGGACGGGAACCCTGAGTTTTAGTTATCGCTTTGGAAAAAATGTGGCTGCTTCACGCAAGCGGAGCACTGCGGACGAGGAAGAAAGCAAGCGGGCGCAATAATTATAAACGAATTTTTAAACTCTTAACATACATCAATAAATAAGGTTAGTTTTAAACAGTACTTTGTACTTCACTAATCCATAGGAAGTATACCCATAATTCAATTAATGATCAGCGGGCAGGAAGATCCTGTCTTAGCAAAAAAAACTCGCGAAAGAAATAAGCCGCCTAACAAAAGACATTTTAGGAAAAAAGCCGGAACTTACTTACAATCTTTCCAGAGCTGTTAAAAAGGTTCTGCTGTAGCATAAGTAAATGGGGCTGTATTTGTATTCTTAATCATACCTATTTTCATGTATAATAATAACTTAGATTGTGTTACAAGGTTCTTAGATTCAGTTACTTTCTTTCCATGATGATAGGTGAACTTTGTCGCATAAAAAAATAATCATGAAAATAATTATTACAGGGTCACTGGGCTACGTAAGTACACCATTGATAAGGGAATTAATAAAAAAAGGACATTCGGTTACGGTTATTAGTAGTAAAACCGAAAAACAGGCAGCCATTGAAGCCATGGGCGCAAAAGCCGCTATCGGCACCATGGAAGACGTTGATTTTTTAACCGACACTTTTAAAGGTGCAGATGCAGTTTATTGTATGCTGGCAGTAGTTAGCAATTTTGCTGACCCAAATAACAATGCAAGTGCACTAATAACACGTGGAAATGTAATCATCAATAATTATGTACAGGCCATCGAACGATCAGGAGTGAAACGTGTAGTTTACCTGAGCAGTATTGGTGCCGATATGGAAAAAGAAAGTGGCCTCATTATTAATCATCACAATGCAGAAAACACATTGAATAAGTTGCCAGCGGATGTCAATATTTCATTTATACGCCCAACCGTGTTTTATAGAAATCTGTTTGCCTTTGTACATGCAATAAAAAATCAGGGTAATATTACTTCAATGTTCGGTGTTAACGATAGGACTATATTTGTTTCTGCTATAGATATTGCCGATGCAATAGTTGAAGAACTTGAGTCTGAGGGTACAGGCAGAAAAGTTCGTTATGTTGCAAGCGAAGAACTGACCAGTAATGAAGTAGCAGATATTTTAGGTGCTGCTATTGGTATGCCTGGTTTAAAGTGGGTATCAATTAGTGATGAGCAACAACTTAACGGCTATAAAGCTTTTGGAATGAATGATAACCTTGCTTCCCAATATATTGAAATGAATGCCAGCATCAATAACGGGAAATTTTATAAAGATTATGATCGCAATAAACCTACGTTGGGAAAAGTGAAACTGAAAGAATTTGCAAAAGAATTTGCCGCTGTTTATCATCAGCAATAAGTATATTGTACCATGTCAGCAATAGAACCATATCGGATTAAAACGATCAGCGAGTTTCATCATTTAACTGGCTTACCCAGGCCGGAACATCCCTTGATAAGTGTAATTAACATGGAAGACGTTAAACGTTCGTCAGGTAAGATGCCTGCCAACCGGATATTGGATTTCTATACAATTACGTTAAAACGTAATTGTGGCAGTTATTTTAAATACGGCCAGCATGAGTATGTTGCACAGAGTGGTGTAATGTACTTTATGGCACCTGGACAGGTTTTGGGGCTACCAGAAACGGGGGAAAAGGAAACAAAAACAACTGATATGTCGGGATGGGGACTTTATATCCATCCCGACTTTTTGTGGAACTTGCCCTTAGCTAAAAAGATCAAAAAGTATGAATATTTTAATTATTCGGTAAATGAGGCACTGTGGCTTACGGAAAAAGAGGAAACCATCATTATAAATATGATGCAAAATATCCAGACAGAGTACCTGGCCAACATAGATAATTTTAGCCAGGATATCATTATATCGGTGGTAGAAACTTTGCTGAACTATGCCGACCGGTTCTACCACCGTCAGTTCCTCACCCGTAAAATTGAAAATCATCAAATACTTGACCGGCTTGAAGATCTGTTATCCAATTATTTTAATAGTACCGATCTATTAACGCTGGGATTGCCAAGCGTTAAATTCATAGCCCAAAAGCTAAATATATCGCCCAACTATTTAAGTGGTTTGTTAAAAGTATTGTCAGGGCGCAATACGCAACAACACATTCAGGACAAGATGATTGAAACAGCGAAGGAAAAAATATCCACTACTGAACTATCGGTAAGTGAAATTTCTTACGCATTAGGATTTGAGCATCCCCAATCATTCAGCCGTTTGTTTAAGGCTAAAACTGGATTTTCACCTTTGGCGTTCCGTCATGCTTTCAATTAAAGTAAGCAAAGGGTGTTACCTGAACATCGAAATTTCAGATTCCACTAACCTGAAGCAGGATAAAGCAGCCTATATTGACGAAGTTCATAAAGCGCTATCCCTGCAATTGGGTGAAATTCATCCGGTCAGTTATACCGCTATCCAGGAAATGAAGGCTGACGAAATACGTCTGGGACGATAAGGCCGTCGCTCTTAACCGGCTCATTAACTACAATGCGTCCGTTACCCAAAATAAGGTACCCTTCGTTCACCATTACCGAGTTGCCCACAAAATGCCCTTCGGCTATCCATTTTGGAACCAATACGGCCCATTCTGATTTATACTATTATCAAATGTCGTCTATTATACGTGCTGCAAAAAATCGACAATCAATCCGGTGACTTTTTCAGGTTGTTCCTGTTGTATCCAGTGACCCGCACCTTCAATGAT